>JAESFO010000082.1_pt1 | contig 293630 bp, 235 predicted proteins | sample 9269421 | NCBI WGS metagenome assembly JAESFO01 (sample SAMN14502839, study PRJNA617101) | algae metagenome | isolation source: Nostoc desertorum CM1-VF14 and co-occurring heterotrophs from rocky... | place: USA: Clark Mountains, San Bernardino, California | collected 2000-06-05
GGCCGCTGACCGCCGGGACGGTGGTGACGATCACCGGGACCGGGTTCACCGGCACCCCGGCCAACGGCGTCACCTTCGGCGGCGTCGCCGCCACCGACGCCGTCGTCGTCAGCGACACCACCATCACGGTGACGGCGCCCGCCCACGCCGCCGGGGCGGTGGACGTGGTGGTGACCCACCCGGGCGGAACCTCCACCCTGGCCGCCAGCTACACCTACCTCGCCGCGCCCAGCGTCACCAGCCTGACGCCGACGAGCGGGCCGCTGACCGCCGGGACGGTGGTGACGATCACCGGGACCGGGTTCACCGGCACCCCGGCCAACGGCGTCACCTTCGGCGGCGTCGCCGCCACCGACGCCGTCGTCGTCAGCGACACCACCATCACCGTCACCGCACCCGCCCACGCCGCCGGTGCCGTGGACGTCGTCGTCACCCACGCGGGCGGTACCGACACCCTCGCCGCCAGCTACACCTACCTCGCCGCGCCCGACATCACGTCGATCGCCCCGACGAGCGGCCCGCTGACGGCCGGGACGGTGGTCGTGATCACCGGCACCGGGTTCACCGGGACGTCGACCGTCAACGGCGTCACCTTCGACGGGACGCCGGCCACCAGCATCACCGTCGACTCCGACACCCAGATCACCGTCACCGCACCCGCCCACGCCGCCGGCGCCGTGGACGTCGTCGTCACCCACGCGGGCGGCACCGACACCCTCGCCGCCAGCTACACCTACCTCGCCGTCCCGGCCATCACCAGCCTGTCCGCGACCAGCGGGCCGGACACCGGCGGTAACACGGTGGTCATCACCGGGACCGGGTTCACCGGAACGTCGACGGTCGACGGGGTGAGGTTCGACGGGGTGCCGGCCACCAGCATCACCATCGACTCCGACACCCAGATCACGGTCGTCGTCCCGGCCCACGCCGCCGGCGCCGTGGACGTCGTCGTCACCCACGCGGGCGGCACCGACACCCTCGCCGCCAGCTACACCTACCTCGCCGCCCCGGCCATCACCAGCCTGTCCGCGACCAACGGGCCGGTCGCCGGCGGTAACACGGTTGTCATCACCGGCACCGGGTTCACCGGCACCCCGGCCAACGGGGTCACCTTCGGCGGCGTCGCCGCCACCATCACCGTCGACTCCGACACCCAGATCACCGCCCTCGTCCCGGCACACGCCGCCGGGGACGTGGACGTCGTCGTCTCCCACCCGGGCGGGTCGGCCACGCTGACCAACGGGTACACCTACGTGGCGCTGCCGACCCTCACCAACGTCACCCCGGTCAACGGGCCGACCGCCGGTGGGAACGTTGTCACCCTCACGGGTACGAACCTGACGACGGCAACGGTGGTCCGGTTCGGCACGAACACTGCGACACCGACGATCGTCAACGACACCACCATCACGGTCACCGTGCCGGCCGGGGCGATGGCAGGGGCGGTGAGCATCGAGGTCGACACGGTCGGCGGCACCGCCACGCTGACCAACGCCTACACCTACGTCGACTCGCCGACCGTCACTAACATCACCCCGACCAGCGGCTCGACCCTCGGCGGGACGTCGGTGACGATCACCGGGACCGAGTTCACCACAGCGACCGGCGTGACCTTCGACGGGGTGGCGGGCACCAACTTCGTCGTCGTCAACGACACCACCATCACCGTCGACACCCCGCCCGGGGCGGCGGGCGCGGTGGACGTGGTCGTCACGAACGCAGGGGGGTCGGTCACCCAGGTCGGTGGGTTCACCTACGTCGCCCCCCCGGCAATCACGAGTCTCAACCCGACCACCGGATCGACTGCCGGCGGGACGTCGGTGACAATCACCGGGACCGGGTTCACCGGGGCCACCAGTGTCACCTTCGACGGGGTGGTGGGCACTAATCTCGTTGTCGTCAACGACACCACCATCACCGTCGAAACTCCGGCTCACGCCGCGGGCACGGTGAACGTGGTCGTCACGAACGCGGTCGGCTCGGACACCGAGGTCGGCGGGTTCACCTACTTCGCCCCCCCGAGCATCACCAACATCAGCCCGAACAGCGGGCCGATCGGCGGCATCGGGGGGGTGACGATTACCGGGTCCGGGTTCACCGGCGCCACTCAGGTCACCTTCGGCGCGAACCCTGGTATCAACCTCGTTGTCGTCAACGACACCACCATCACCGTCGATGCCCCGCCTGGATTGCTTGGGGCGGTGGATGTGACGGTGACCGGCCCTGGCGGATCCGACGTCGAAGTCGGTGGGTTCACCTACATGTGATCGGCTTGGTCCGACTCACGCGATGACAACCCCGGCCGGCCACATCCCACCGCGGATGTGGCCGGCTTCTTTGTTGCCTGGAGAGTCCCGGCGTTCCGTCGCCGGTCAGACGTGACGGAGGGCTTCGACCGGGTCGAGGCGGGCCGCCCGGCGGGCGGGGAACACCCCGGCCATCAGCCCGACCACCAGCGACACCCCGAAGGCCAGGAGCGGCGACCACAGCCGGATGATCGCCGGCAGGCCGGTCAGCCCGCTCACCGCGAACGACAGGCCGATCCCGAGGGCGACCCCGACGATCCCCCCGCAGCACGACAGGAGGATCGCCTCGGCCAGGAACTGCGCACCGATGTCCCGCTGCCGCGCCCCCAGCGCCCGGCGGATGCCGATCTCCCGCGTCCGCTCGGTCACCGTCGCCAGCATGATGTTCACGATCCCGATCCCGCCCACGACCAGCGAGATGCCGGCGATCAGGCCGAGGATCATCGTGAACAGCCGTTGCGTCTCCTCCGCCCGCCGCAGCAGGTCGAGCGGGACGGTCACCACCACGTCCTTCCGCGGGTGGAACTGGTCCACCAGCGACTGGACGGCCCGGGCCGTCCGCGGCACGTCGGACACGCCCGCCACCCGCACCGTCACCTGGCTCACCTCCAGCCGTTCGACCGAGAACGACCCGGCCTTCAGGGTGATGAGTTCGCGGCCGAGCCGCACCCGATCGGTCTGGAAGGGGATGAACACCACCCGGTTGAAGTCGGAGTCGCCGCCGTCGCCCCCGGCGGCCAGCGTCTTCGGGGCCACCACCCCGACGACGGTGAACGACCGCGACCGGTCCGGGCTCTCCAGCGTGACCGACCGGCCGATCGGGTCTTGGGTCGGGAACAGCGTCTCGGCCGCGGCCGAGCCGAGGACCGCGACCGGGGCGTAGGCCTCCTCGTCGGCCGCCTCGATCCCGCGCCCGGAGGCGACGCGGATGTTGTGCTGGCGGAGGAAGTCCGGGGTGACCCCGATCACCCGGGCCTCCATCTTCTTCTCCTGGTGGCGGATCGTCTTGCGGTACTCCCGCATCGGGGTCGCGTCCGTCACCGTCGGGATGGTTCCGCGGATGCGCGCGATGTCCTGGAACGTCAGCCCGTAGGCGAGCAGGTCCACGCCCTGCCGCTGGGCCGGCTCGTCGGTCGGCTTGACGCTCCGCAACAGGATGGTCGTCGCCCCGAGGTCTTCCAGCTGCTTGAGCGCCTGGTAGCGGGCCGCCTCGCCGACGGCCAGCATGACGATCACCGACGCCACCCCGAGGACGATGCCGAGCGTCGTCAGCAGGGTCCGCAGCCGGTGGCTGGCCAGGCTCCGCAACCCGAGCTTCAGGGGGTGGGTGAACCGGGAGGAGAGCATCGGAGGGAGGGGGTGGCAGGGCGGGTGGGGAGGGAGATCGCTCGGAACCCCGGGCGACCCCGTCGTGGCAGGCCACCCGGGGCGTTGCCCCGGGCTATCGTATCCCAGGCCGTCGGCCTGAAAGCCGTCGGCCCGTTCTCGGCCCGACGGACCGGCAACGCCCCGAGCGGGCTACTTGGCCGCCTGGTCGGCCTTCGCGCCGGCCGGCGGGGTCGGGTCCGGGGTGCCCAGTTCGGCGGCGGCCCGGGTGCGGGCGTCGAGGGCCACCCGCTCCCCGGCGGCGAGCCCGTCGAGTACCTGGACCAGCTGGTCGTTGCCGTCGCCGATGGTCACCTCCCGGCGCTCGACCCCGCTGCCGGCGACCACGTAGCAGATGTGCTTGCCGCGGGCCTCGGTGATCGACTGGACCGGCACGGTCAGCGCGTTCGGCACCGTCTTGGCCAGGATCTTCACCTCGGACGACATCCCCGGCCGGAGGCCGGCGTCCTTCGGCAGTTCGGCGATCGAGACGATGGTCTCGTACTCCTTCACCCCCCCGCCGCGCCAGTCGTCGCCCTGGGCCAGGGTGGCGACCGACACCACCTTGCCGTGCAGGAACTGGCCGGGGAGCGCGTCGAGCTTCATCGTCGCCTTCAGCCCGGGCCGCACGCGCTTCACGACCGACTCGTGGATCTTCATCTTCACGTTCATCCGGCCCAGGTCGGGCAGGTTGAAGATCGGCTGCTGGAAGAACACCTGCGCCCCCGGGCGGATGCGCGACGACTCGTCCCACGGCCGCTTGAAGTAGATCACGATCCCGTCGCCCGGAGCCTTCACCTCGCACTTGTTCAGCTGTTCCTTGAGGCGCTCGAGCTGCCGCTTCTCCAGGTCGGCGGTCTTGCGGGTGGCGGTCACCTCGTTGACCGCCTTCTCGGTGGCCGCGGCCTGGCTCTTCTCCGTCCGCTCCAGGTCGCGGACGGCCTCCTTGGCCTTGGCGTCCAGCTCGGTGACCTTCCGCTTCTTGGCGTACTCGACGAACACCCGCAGGTCGGCCTCCTGCTGCTGGACGGCGTACCGCTTCCCCTCGTGGGTGAGTTCCATCACCCGCACCTGCTCCAGCTGGGCGAACCCCTTCTTGACCAGCCCGCGGGTGAACTCCAGGTTGTCCTCGGCCTCCTTCAGCTCCTTCTTGCCGATCTCCAGCGTCCCCTTGCGCTTGTCCAGCTCGACCTGGTACTCGCCCTTCAGGTACGCCTCCAGGTCGATGTCCGCGAGGGTGAGGGCGAGTTTGGCCTTGGCGACCTCGCTCTCGGCCTTGTTCCGCTGCACCTCCAGCTCGCTGGCGGCGGCCTTCACCTTCCCCTCGGCCTGCTCCCACTTCACCTCCTGCTCGTTGATCGCCTTCTGGAGCGCGTCGGTGTCGAACCGGGCGACCACGTCGCCCTTCTTCACCTGCGTCCCCTCGGCCAGGATGGTGGTGAGCTTGCCGCCGCCCTCGATCTCGCACATCACCTGGACCGACTCGGCGCTCTCCAGCTCGCCCTTGTCGGTCACGAGGATGTCGAAGTCGCCGACGGCGGCGGTGGCGGTGAGCACGTCCTCGGCGTGCCGCCCCGGCAGCCACCGGGCGGCCGCCAGCCACGCCACCGCACCGACCACCGCCGCGGCGGCCGCGTACCGGGCCGCCCGCCCGAGCCGGCCGGGCTTACGGACCGGCCGGGCGGGGGGGAGGGAGCGGGCGGGGCTCGCCGGGAGCGGGAGTTCCGGCTTCGTCTCGGCCGCCGCCAGGGCGGCCGGGGAGTCGTGGAGAGGCATTGGTCGGGAACCCTCGGTCGTCGAGCTGGAGCTCCTCCAAGTCTAACAGCAACTGCAACCGCCGCTGCTCGAAGAGGACGAAATTCGCCGCCAGCGCGTTCCGGGCCGCGAGCAGGTTACTCAACGCCTGGAGGAGGTTCAGGGTGGTGGCGTCGTTGGCCGCCCGCCGGTCGCGCGGCCCGAGCAGCGTCAGCCGGGCGTTCTCGTACTGCCGGGCGGCGGCGAGCACCTGCTGCCGGGCGATGGCGAACGACGACCGCGTCCGCCCCAGCTCGCGCAGATCCTGCCGGATCTGGAGCTCGACCTGGTCCGACAGGGCGACGTAGCCCCGCTTGGCCCGCTGGTAGGTGATGAGGCTGGCCCGGTAGGCGTTCCGCTCGGCCTGCCGGTTGAGCGGGGTGTCGATCTGGACGCCGACGGTGTAGGCGTTGGCCTCGGCGGCGAAGTTGAACGGGTTGTCGTGGTCCGGGTCGGAGGCCAGGTTGGCGGTGGCGACGACGTCCACCCCGCCGCGGAGGGCGTTGGCGGCGACCCGCACCTTCCGCCACGCGTCGGTCGCCTGCCCGAGGCGGTTCTGGAGGTCGAGGCGGTACGACTTGGCGAAGGCCAGGGCCGGCCCCTCGGACACGTCCACCTCGGGGAGCTCGATCCGGTAGATCCGCGACTGCGTCTGGACGGCGATGACCCCGTCGAGGGCGGACAGCAGGAGTTTGGCGTCCTGCACCGCCGCCTCCCACGCCTCCTTGCGGGTCGCCTCGGTCGCGGCCGCGGCGTCCCGCTCGACCTTCGGGGTGAGCTTCCCCAACTCGGTGGCGGCCTCGGCCAGGGTGGTCTTCATGGCGGCGAAGGTGGCCCGGTCGCGGTCGCGCTGCTCGGGGTCGTCGCCCGGGCGGGCCGGGCGGTCGAACTGCCGGCCGAAGGCGTCCAGGTCGGTCGTCGCCGACGCGACCGCCGCCGGCCCGCGCCCGGCCAGCTCGCGCAGCTCGGCGAACGCCCGGCGGAGGACGTCCAGCGGCGGCGGGGCGTCCAGCTCCCGCAGCCGGGCGCGCTGGAACTCCTCCAGCTGGTCCCGGAGCCGCTCGACGCCGGGGTCGGTCAGGATGAACTGGTCGAGCGGGGAGTCGTCCAGGTCCACCGGCAGGCGGGGCGGCAGGCCGAGGGCGAGCTTGAACTGGTCCTTGGCGTTCTCCAGCGCGACCCGGGTGTTGATCACGTCCTGCCGGGCCGACTGGAGGCTCTGGTAGAACTGGTCCACCTCGACCACCGACGCCCGGCCGCCGCGGAACAGCTCGTTGTACAGCCGGTACGTCTCCTCCTGACGCCGCAGGTTCGCCTCCGAGTTGCGGAGGGTCTGGAGGGCGAGCAGGAGGTCGAGGTAGCCGCCGCCCTGGACGGCCACGGACACGTAGAACTGCTTGCGGAACCGGGCGAAGTCGCGGACGGCGTACAGCACGTCGCGCTCGGCCTGGGTCAGCCCCTCCAGGCGGACCGCCCGGCCGAAGTTCCGCAACAACGGCTGGGTGAGGGTGAACAGCATGTTCGACCGGACCCGGCCGGTCGTGCCGCCGGTGTACTCGTAGACGACGCTGTTGGCGAAGTCGGCGACCAACTGGCCGCCGGCGGCGAAGTTCCGGCTGAACCCCAGGTTGGAGTTCGAGGTCAGGGTGTTCGACTCGGTCGGGAGCGAGCTGGTGCCGGCGTGGGCGTAGGTGGTGGCGTTCCGGCCGAACCAGCGGACGTCGAACTCGAACCGGTTGAGGGTCAGCGACAGCGCCGTCAGGTAGACGCCCTCCAGCGCCGTCTGGTACTCCCTGCTGTTAAGCAGGGCGACCTCGACGGCCTTCTCCTGGTCGAGCCGCACGCTCCCCTTCTCGTCCGGCCCCAGTACGCCCTCCCACCCGACCGGCTCGACCCGGTCCGTGTAGCCGTCCTTCCCCCAGTGGCTCGACCCGTGGAACTTGTACGGGTGGGCCATGAGGACGCCCGCCGCCCGGTCGTCCGGCGGCTTGGGCGGGTGGTCGGGGTCGAAGGGGTCGGAGAGCCGCGACCACGCGGGCGGTTCCAGCTGAAGCCGGCCGATGCCGTAGCCGTACCCGAGCGCCTCCCGCTCGGCCACGATCGGGTACGTCTCGCGGTCGGCCGAGTTGCGGTAGTGGGATCGGGTGCAGCCGACCGCCAGGAGCGCCGCGGCAAGGAGAGGAATCGTCGCGCGCATGGGCTCCCGTGGTCGGCGACGGCAGCTGGCGGGTACGGTGGGAGCCGGGCTATAGAAACCCGTCGAGCCTACCGCAACACGAGTTTCGCCTTTTGGCCAATCCACGCCTGAGACTCCGATCATTCCCTGGTCGGACGCGAACAGGCCGAGAGTCTCACGGTGTTAGTCGCGGGCCACGTCACAAGCAGTCAGAGGTTCTCCGTGCTGTCGTCTATCACGACTCTCGCGCGGGTCGGTTTCATCATTTTCCGCCGAGCACAGGCGGCTTCGGCGGCAATTCACCTCCGACCGGCGGCGCACCGCACCCGCGGCCGCCGCACGGACCGAGCCGGGGCGTCCCGGTGTCAACTCGGAGAGCCAGCATGTTGACGAGCCTTGTCCTGTCTCTGTCGCTCACCACGCCTGCCCAGCCTGCCGCGGCCCCGGCCGGCCCCGCCCCGCGTCTCGTCGAGGTCAAGGGCGAGAACGGGAAGGTCACCATCCCCGTCGTCCGCCCCGACGCCGCCGCGCCGGCCCCCGTGTTCCTCAACGGGAACGGCAACGGGAACGGCGGCGGCCGGGTCGTGGTCCACCAGGCGTTCCACAAGGCCACCCCGGTCGAGCTGTCCGAGGTGAAGGATCTGAAGGTGTACTCCGCGGACGGGAAAGAGGTCACGCTCGCCGACGCGACCAAGAAGCTCGCCGCCGGCGGGACGGTGGTGGTGTCGGCCGACGGGAAGGCCGTGGCCCCGCGGCACCTCCGCCTGTTCCGGGACGACGTGCTGGTCTTCGTGTCGCCGGAGCTCGCGGCGACCAGCCTGGGGGCGCAGGCTCTCGGCGCGCCGGGCTTCAAGTTCCAGGTTCTGCCGGGTCAGCCGAACGGGCAGCCCCTGGTGATCCCGTTCCAGCCGAACGGGCAACCGGCTCAACCCCTCATCATCCCCGTCCAGCCGGGCCAGCCCCTCATCGTCCCCGGCCGGCCGAACGCCGCGCCCGCCCGGCGCCCCGTCGCCTGACCCCGCGCGGCGGGTCGCGCCGCCGGCGACCGCCGGTCGCATGAGAATCGGATGGGAACGGGCCGCCCGCGTGTCTCCGCCGGGCGGCCCGTCGCGTTTTCTCTGGCGTCGGGATTCCTCACCACCAGTCAGGGGAAGCGATGAAGAAGCTGATGTGCGGGTTCGCCGCGTTCGCGGCCGGGGCGCTGCTGATGGGATCGCCGGCCATGTCCCAGCCGCCGGGCGGGAAGGATGACAAGGGTGGGTTCCCCGGCGGCAAGGGCGGGTTCCCGGGTGGGAAGGGTGGGTTCAAGCTCGGCGTGGTGCTCCCCCCATTCGCCCAGGAGCAGCTGAAGCTGACCGACGACCAGAAGGCGAAGCTCGGTGAGATCGAGGCCGACGTGAAGGCCAAGCTGGAGAAGATGCTGACCCCCGACCAGCTGAAGTCGCTCGAAACGCTCCGCCCGGGCGGCCCCGGCGGTGCGGGCGGCCCGGGCGGAAAGGGTGGGTTCCCCGGCGGCAAGGGCGGTAAGGGTGGCCCCGGCGACAAGGGCGGCCCCGGGGGCGGCAAGGGCGAGCGGGCGCCGTTCTGACCGCGGCCGCGACACCACACGGTTGCGGGGGTGTGGACCGCCGGGTAGTGTGAGGCCGCCGTCACCCGGAGGCCGCATGCTCGGCTGGTTCGCCCCCGCGCTCGCCAGTCCCGACCGCCGAGAAGGTCTCGACCGAGCGGCGGATGAAGCGACTCGCCGGCCTCGTCGGCCTGAACCGCCTCCACTCGGCCGCCGTCGTCCTCCCCACCCCGGAGTTCTTTCCGGACGAGTTTCACGGCGACGAGGCGTCGGCCGGGCGTCTCCTCGCCCGGCTGTGCGGGTACATGCGAGTGGACCCCGCGGCCGTTCAGCTGGAGGTCCGCCCGGACGATCACATGACCGGCGCCGCCGGGCTATACGAGCCCGGCCGCCGGCGGACCATCGCCGTCACGTCCTCCCGGCTCGCCTCACCGACGTACCTCGTCCCCGTTCTGGCCCACGAGCTCGCGCACGAGGTTCTCCTGGGCGGCGGCCTCCTCGCGGCCGACGACCCGGACCACGAGTACCTCACAGACCTCCTCCCGACCTTCCTCGGGCTCGGCGTCCTCTCGGCCAACGGCACGGTGTACGACACGTCCTGGAGTGACGGTCCGACGGGGTGGTCGCTGGTGGGCAAGCAGGGCTACCTGACGTCGCGGGAACTCGGCTACGCCCTGGCCCTGTTCGCGTTCGCGCGGGGCGAGGGCCGGCCCGGCTGGGAGCGCCACCTCCGGCCGGACGCGGCCGTCCCGTTCCGGGCCGGGCTCCGTTACCTCCGCCGGACCGGCGACACCCTGTTCCAACCCGACACCGCCGCGGTCCGCGACGCCCCGCTCTCGCCGGACGACCTGGGAGACTGGCTCCGCTCCGGCAGCCCGGGCCGTCAGTTGGCGGCGTTGTGGGACGTGGCGGACGGCGGCCCGCCCCACCCGGACCTGCTCGACGCCGTGCGTTCCCGGATCGGGAGCCGCGACACCGACATCGCCGCCGCCGCGGTCGAGGCTCTGGGGGCGTTCGGTGCGGCGGCCGCTGACGCGGTGCCGGAGTTGGTGCAGGCGTTGTGGTACGGGGCGCCGGAGGTACGGCCGGCTGCCGCGGCCGCGCTCGGCCGGCTGGGGGCGGACCCCGCCACGACCGTTCCGGCGCTCGGGGCGGTGCTCGCGGACCGGGATTCGGCGGTGGTCCGAGCCGCCACCGAGGCACTCGCCCGGTTCGGCCCGGCCGCGGCCCCGTGCGTGCCCCGGCTCACGGCGACGATCGCCGCGGCTCTGGTGGCGGGCAATCCCGAGTGGGTGAGCCACGCCGTCGCGGCCCTTCACGCCGTCGCGCCGGACCTCCGGGCGGCCCTCCGCGAACACATCCCGGACCCCGAACACCAGCGTCAGGTGCGGATCACGATGAGGGAGTTGGGATTGGACGGCTGACGACAGCCCGCCGCGTTGCCGTCGAACCCTGCGGATGCGACCCGGCCTACGGCGCCTCGTCCGTCTCGAACGCGAGGCCGCCGAACACGGCCGCGAACTCGGGCAGCGGCATCCGGAACCGGCCGTCCTTGGTCGGGTAGCCGGTCCCTACACCGGCCGGCCCCTTGGGCGTGAAAGTCTGACCGTGCGGGTTCCATAGGGCGATGAGGTCGGCGGCCCGGTCGTAGCCGAGGACCGCGTAGGCGTGGTTCCCGTGGACGCCGGGAACGGTCACGCCCTTCCCGGTCCCGCACGTCACCAGCTTCTTCGCGGCGAACGCGTCGGTCAACCTCTCGCGCATGACCGCCAGCTTCGCGGCCTTCTCGTCCGCCGTCAGCTTGGCGTCGCGGGCGAAGGCACAGCTGAGGCGCTCGATCTTCTTCCCAGTCACGACGCCGACCATCGTCCCCGCCGACCCGCCCTTGGTGAGGAGGTCGAGGTCCGGGGCGGCTTCCTTCCCGGCGGCCGCGGCTTCTTCCACCCGCAACTTCCCGACCGCCTTCTCGTACACGTTCACCCAGATGCCGTCCCCGTTGCTCGACGCCAGGACGGCGAGTTCGGCGTCGGTCGGGGGCGGGACGCGGACGACGCGGGGGCCGAACCGCACGTCGTAACCGCCGTCCGGGGCGGGGGTGATCATCTTCGCCACGTCGGTCGGGTTGCGGGCGACGACCGCCCCGAGCGGGGCGAGGCAGAAGCAGTTGCCGAGCTTCCCCTGGCTGATGTCGTCGAGGGTCGGGCCACCGCGGGCGAACAGCTCGCGCTTGGCGGCGGCGATCCGCGTCCGAGCCGCGGCGTACATGCCGTTCAGGTCCGGCGCGTCCTTCCCACCGGCGGCGAGGGTGAGGAGTGTGTCGCGGGTGAGGGCCGGGGGCGGCGTCTTGGTGTTCCGCACCGCCCGCCGCAGCGCGGCCACGGCGGCGGCCTCGGCCCCCTTCACCGCCGGGTCGGCGACGGCCCGGTCGATCTCCGCGCGGGTGAGGGTACCGTTCCCGTCCCGGTCCCACGCCGAGAAGCGGGCCTTCACCTGATCGGCGAACGTCGGCACGGTCGGCGGCTGGGCGAGGGCGATTGCGGGAAGGGTAAGTACGAGCAGGGCGACGGGGCGGATCACGCGGGCTCCTCGAACGGGGCGGCCGTCGTCCCCCAGCCGCCGTCAACAACCGACACAGTACCCCGGCCCCAGGGTTGGGTCGGGGGGACGAAACGTGTTAACACCGCCGCCGGTCGCAGGTTCCGCTGGCGCACCGGCTAATCTCGGCCGACCGTTCACTTCCCGCGGTATGCGGCCTTGAGTATTTCCCGGTCCTGTTCGCTCAGCTTGAGGGGGTGGAAGCTGACGACCGAGTCGACTCCGGAGTTGACGAGTTGCACGAGCTTCGTTCCTTGCGCGGCGTACAGGATCAGCCCGGGCTCACCCCGCGGCGCCTTGATCAACTCCTTCCTCGCCAGCGACTTGCCGTTGAACACGATCAAGTCGTTGCCGCCCTTCACGGCCACGCCCATGTTCAGAACGGGGTGGAAGGACACCGAGTACGGGTACGCGCCGCACCCCACCTCACCCGCCATCGTCTTCAGGTCCGAAGTCTCGAACACGGCGATGCCGTAGTTGTACCTGCCGTCGGTCCTCGACACCCACCCGCCGCCCCCGGCCATCGCGATCCGCTTGCCGTCCGCGCTGAGCGCCAGGGCTTTCCCGTTGAGCGCGGCGTTGTCCTGGTACGCCACCAGTTTGAGGTCCGCCCCCTCGGCGGCGAACTTCAGCATGAGCGCCCGCTCGTTGGCAGTCGCCAGCGACACCCGGACTCGGTTGTCCGGCCCTTCCTCGACCACGAGGTGGTCGCTGATCGGGGACTGTACGCCGGTGTACACGAACTTTCCCTCGCTCTGGTCGACGACGATCATCTGCCCGCGGGCCTTGGTTTTCGTGACCTTCCCGTTCCCCGGGTCGACCGCGTACACCTCGTTGGACCTGTTGGTCGCGTACAGCAGCCCCTTGGTCGGGTGGCACGCCAGGCTCCGGATCGGCTCGCCCGGGATCTTGATCTCCCTCGCCTCCTTCCCGGTCTCGGGGTCGAGTACGTGGATCGTGCCCGACCCCTTGGTGCTGGCGAACAGGGACTTCCCCTGCACGGCCAGGGCGTTCGGCTGGAAGTCCAGCTCGACCTTCTTGACCTGCTTTTCCGTTTCGGCGTCGAAGTACAGAATCGCCCCTTCGTCCGGGACCGCGACGATAACCGTCTTGGAGTCGGGCGTGAGTACGGCGGCGCTGGCCGGCCCGATCTTCACGTCCGCGGCACGGGTCGTGTGGACCAGACACGCGGCGGCCAGGGCGGCGAACAGGAGGTGGTGCGTGAGGGCCGTGCGCGGCGGCATCGTATGGTCCCGGGGTCGGAGGGGCGTGCGGCGAAACCGCGTGGGCCAGTAGACACCGTCGCCCGGGAGAGGGGCAAGCGAAAAGCCGGCACGCGAACGCCGCCGGGCGCGTGCCCCACGTTCGCGGGCGGGAGCGACGCCGGGCCGGTCGGTGGGGCTACCAATGAACCCGCCACTCAGGGTGCCAGCCCCCAGCGTCTCGCACCGTCGCACTACCGGACCGCGCGGATGACGCGGTCGGCGAAGCGTTCCATCTCTTCGAGCTGCGGGCTGCACTGGAGCAGGAGGAGGCTTACGCCGGCGGCCTCGAACGCGGCCACGCGGTCGGCCACCCGGGCGGGCGTGCCGACGAGCCCGGCCCGCAGGCCGCGGTTGCTCACCGAGTAATCTTCGAGCGACACCCGCTGTTCGAGCTGCGTGCCGGCCAGCCACTGCTGGTAGTTGTGGTAGCCCGCCGCGGACTGCTTCACGTCCGTGATCCGGGCGAGCTCCGCCTGCGCCCCGGCCTCGGTGTCGCGGACGATGCTGTACCCGGCCACGCCGTACTGCATCGGCGGCAGCCCGAGCCGGTCGCGGCGGGCGGCCATGTCGGCGACCTTCTCGCGGACCCGCTCCGGCGGGTCGCCGTGCATCACGTAGGCGTCGCAGGTGCGGGCGATGAGGTCCTTCGCCGTCTCGCTCTCGCCGCCGGCGTAGATCACCGGCCGGGGCTTCGAGGCCGGCTTGGGCTGGAGGACCGTTTCCCTCACCCGGTAGTACTTCCCCTCGAAGGTGTAGCCGTCGCGCGTCCACAGGTTGTCCACGACGGTCAGCCACTCGGCGGTGCGGGCGTAGCGGTCGTCGTGCTGCTCGAAGTGGACGCCGTACTGGGTGGCCTCGTCCTTCCACCAGCTCGACACGACGTTGAGCGACAGCCGGCCGCCGCCGCCGATGTGGTCGATGTTGGCGGCCTGCTTGGCGAGCAGCGCCGGGTTGTGGAAGGTCGGCCGCACCGCGACCATGTACTCGAGCCGGTCCGTGACGGCGGTCAGCGCGGCGGCGGTACTCCAGGCGTCGAGCGACGGGGCGGCCTCGCCCTTGATGTCGTTGAGGTTGAGTTCGGCGACGAGAGACAGGTCGAAGCCGATCTGCTCGGACCGCTGCGCGAGCCGCTTGACGTAGCCCCACGAGGCGGCCATCTGCTCGTCGTCCACGTTCCGCAGCCAGCCGCCGAACACCGGCATCCAGTACCCGAAGCGCATGGGTCACTCCCTGGCGGGGCCGGCTCACGCCGGCCGCTCGTCGGTGGCTCGCACCACCAGATAGTCCACCAGCCGGGCGAACGGGTCGAAGCCGACCACGTTCACCGCGTCCGCCACGAAGTTGGAGAGCGCGTTCACGTCGTAGTAGACGACCGACCCGTCCCGGTCGTCGGTCATGTACTCGATCCCGCCCACGTCGATCCCGGCCGTCTGCACGATCCGCTCGCAGGCCGACACGACCTCGGGGGGCGGGGTGTAGCCCTCCACCTTCAGCCCGGTCTTGGGGGCGTCGATCGGGCAGGCGGCGCGGACGAGTTCGACCCCGTCGGCGCGCTGGCAGATGTCGGCCGGGCAGAGGTTGAACGACTCGCCCGTCGTGAACACCTTGATCGCGTACAGGTACTTCCCGCCCAGCGTCTCCACCCGCGTAATGTGCCCGCCACGGGCCGGGACGAACTCTTGCACCAGGGCCGTGTGGTCCACGCCGAAGTCGAGCCGGCCGGCGGCCGCGGCGTCGGCGAGCGCCTGCGGGGTGTCGTAGCGGACGATCCCGGCCCCGCTCCCGCCCACGTTCGCCTTCACCACCACCGGGAAGCGCAGGCCCGCCGCGGCCTCGACCGCCCGACTCGCGTGGTTGATGACCCGCGCCCGCGGGTACGGCAACCCGAGCGACTCCAGCAACGTCAACTGGCGCGCCTTCGACGTCTCCGTCGTGAACGCCGCCAGCCCGTTCACCACCGGCAGGCCGACCCGCTCCAGGTGGGCGAGGTAGCTCAGGGTGAAGAACATCCCCTGCACCCCGCCGCGGAGGTACGCCGACGGGCTCATGCGGTTGAACAGCAGCGCGTAGGGCGGTCGCCCTTCCGACGGGTCGTAGAGGTGGGCGCGGGGGTCGAGCCGGGCGTAGGGGAGGCCGCGGCGGTCGAGCTCGGCGAACAGCGGGCGGAACCAGTCCGGGTGTTCGTGGTAGATCGCAAACGGGCGCACGGCGACCTCCGGGGGTGTCCGTCAGGATAGCCGGGCGGCGCCGCCGCGGCACCCGAGTTGCTCACCCGCATCACTCGGAACCCGACCGCCTGTGAGAGAATGGCCGTGCCCACCGACCCGCCCCCCGCCGACACGACCGTCCGCCCCCGCGTCGCCGCCCTGGCCGGGCTGACGCTCGTCGGGCTGGCGGTGTGCGTCCTCGTGGCTTACCCGTTCCTCCCGGCCCTGGCGTGGGCGATGGCGCTGGCGGTGATGGCCTTCCCGCTCCACCTCTGGCTGGCGCGGCGGGTTCCGAACCGGAACGTGGCCGCCACGCTGTCCACGACCGTGGTCGTTCTGCTGTTGCTGGCGCCGGTCCTGCTCGTCGGCGGCCAGCTGGCCCGCGAGGCGGCGGGCGCGACGGCGAAGGCCGAGGAGTTGGCCCGCTCCGGGAAGGTGGACGCCGTCGCCGAGAAGGTGCCGAGCGGCCCGTGGGCGGTGGCGTGGGTGCGGCAGAACGTGGACGTGGACGCCGAGGCCCGGAAGCTGGTCGGCCGACTCGCCGGCGACGCGGCACTGCTGGCACAGGGGTCGGCGTGGGCGTTCGTTCAGCTGCTGGTGTGCGTCTTCGTGCTGTTCTTCGCCTTCCGCGACCACCGCCACATGCTCGACTCGGTGCGCGACCTCGCCCCGCTCGCCCGCGACGAGGCCGACTATCTGTTCACCCGCGTGGCCGACGCGATCCACGCCACCGTGTACGCCACGGTCCTGACGGCACTGCTCCAGGGGGCGACGGGCGGGCTGGTGTTCTGGGCGCTCGGGCTACCGGCCCCGGTGCTGTGGGGAACGGTGATGTTCGTACTCGGGGTGCTCCCGGTGGTGGGGGCGTTCCTGGTCTGGGTGCCCGCGGCCGTGATGCTGGCCCTCGGTGACCGGTTCGGGGCGGCCGCGGCGCTGGTGGCGTGGGGGCTGGTGATGGCCGGGCCGGTGTGCAACTACACCTACGCCTACCTGGCCGGCGGGCGGATGCGGCTGCACGAGGTGCCGGTGCTGATCGCGTTCGTGGGCGGGCTGGCCGTGTTCGGCGTCAGCGGGATGGTCGTCGGCCCGGTCGTCCTGGCGGTGACGATGGGGCTGATGGACGTGTGGCGCCGCCGCCTCCACCCCGACCCCGCTCCCGGTCTGCGGACGGCGTGACACCCCCTCCCGATTGACAGGGCCAGGGTGATAACGTTTATCGCCCCAGCCTCCGGCCGATCGTCGGAGTGACAACCGTTATCGCCTGTCCTGTGGGCACGACCCGCACGACCGCGGTTCGTCACCCGTCCCGACCCCGGAGGAGTCGCAGCGACTCCGTCATCGAGGGGAAAGCCAGTTCGGCCGGGTCGATGTCGGCCGGGTGCAGCCACTCCAGCCCGGTCGCCCCGTCGAGCGGGAGGGCGGATTCGGGGGCGACGGCCCGGGCGGTGAAGACCAGATCGAGGACGGGGTAGGTCACGTCGCGGTACAGGTAGCGGTTCGGGAACGAGGTGAGGAAGACCACCCCCTCGACCTCCAACCCCACCTCCTCCCGGACTTCCCGCCGCAACGCCTCGTCGGCCGTCTCGCCGACGTCCACGAACCCCCCGGGAATGGCAAACTTCCCCTTCGCGGGTTCTTTCGCCCGTCGGATCAACAGCACCCGCCCGGCCGGGTCGGACACCCAGGCGGCAGCGGCGACGGTCGGGTTGAAGTAGTAGACGAACCCGCACCCGTCGCAGCGATACGGCACGACCCCCGCGTTGGCGGTCGGTCGGGAGGCCGCGCAGCGCGGGCAGAAGCGAAAGAGTTCGGCGGGGATCACGCGGGCCTCCGAAGGCGGCCCGGTTCAAGGTAGTGAGGAGGTACGCGAGGCGGCCGGGGCCGGGAACGATCGGGCCAGCACGGGGGATACGGGCACGTACTCCCGACCGAAGAGTCCCTTGTACTCGATACGAATGGCGGACGACACGACCGCAGCAACTCCTTCGGCACGCGGGTGCTCGGCCCGGTGGACGAGGCTCCGGGCCACGCTCTCCCGGACGGTCGGCGCGGGAAACCCGACCGACAGTGCCTCCAGGTAAGTCGGCCGGTCGGCGTTCGCCTCGACCAGCCGGTCGGTGGCGTCGGCCAGCCCGATCCGGCCGGCGGACAGGTCGGCGGTGAGGTAGTGGGTGAAGGTGTTGACCTCGGCCGACCGCCGCCACTCGGCCTCAAGCCTCGCCCGGTCCGCCGCCGGACTCGGCCAGGAACCCGGACGGGCCGCCGCCGTGGCCAGCATCCCAACGAGTATGAGTAGTGCCACACCCGACCGCACGGAGCGCCGCATTGGCAATCCCCCGCGATTGTGAAGGTATCTACATATACGCGACCCCTCCGGGAAAGAGGACATCACTTTCTGCCGATCCGGCCGCCCTGTGGATTCCGTCCGGAGAGCCGCAGGCGAAGTGGCGAGGCCACGTCATACCAAAGGGGGGTGAATCCGGGTCTGAGGGACGCCCCGGCCGCCACACCGGCAACCGTTATCGGCGTGACGATAAGAACGATGCGTCCGGCCCCCAATCGGTCCGTCGGAGATGGTGATCTGCCGGGCTCGGCATCAACCCCTGAAGCCCGAGCGATGATCCGAGGCCGTTACCGTCCCCGGGACGGCAACGGTTGACTCCCCGGGCGGTGGTCGTACCCCGGACACCGACCGTCCCGGAGGCCGCATGTTCACCCCCGTCCGCCGATTGCTCGAGCTTATCCGCTTTAGCCACACGGTCTTTGCGCTGCCGTTCGCGCTGCTGTCGGCGGCCCTGGCCTGGGCCGACGAGCCGTTCCGGTGGGAAGACCTGCTCGGCATCCTGCTGTGCATGGTGTTCGCCCGGTCGGCGGCGATGGCGTTCAACCGGCTGGCCGACCGTCACATCGACGGGAAGAACCCCCGCACCGCTGGCCGGCACCTCCCCGCCGGACTCTTGGGGGCCGGCACCGTCTGGGTGTTCACGCTCGTCTGCGCGGTGGGGTTCGTGGCGTCCACCCTGCTCTTCTGGTTCCGCGACCCGCCGAACCCGTGGCCGCTCCTGCTGGCCGGCCCGGTGCTGCTGTTCGTGTGCGGCTACTCGCTGGCGAAGCGGTTCACGAGCCTGGCCCACCTGTGGCTCGGGGCGGCCCTGATGCTGGCGCCGGTGGCGGCGTGGATCGCAGTGAAGGGGCTAACCGACATGGCCGCCCCGCTTCTCCTCGGGGCGGCGGTGATGGGCTGGGTGACCGGCTTCGACATCCTCTACGCCTGCCAAGACGCCGACTTCGACCGCACCGAGGGGCTGCACAGCATCCCGGCCCGGCTCGGCGTGGCTCGCAGCCTGTGGATAGCAGCCGGGTGTCACGCCGTTATGTTCGGGCTACTGGTCGGGCTGGGGTTCGTGTCCCCCCACCTGGGCGCGGTCTACTTCACGGGGCTCGGGGCGGTCGGCCTGCTCCTCGTCTACGAACACGCCCTGGTCCGCCCGGACGACCTGTCGCGGGTGAACCGGGCGTTCTTCCACGTCAACGGCGTCATCAGCGTCGGGCTGCTGCTGCTGGTGCTGGCCCAGCTGGCGCTGCGGTAGCGAAATCGACTCGCACGGCGTCCCCGGCCCGGCCGGTGACGATCCGCGTGCGCTCGACGGCTGACCCGTTCTCGACCCACCGGGCGGTGAGGTCGTAGCGGACCTCGCGGCCGGCGTCCACCGGCGGCGACTCGAACAGCCGGTCGGCGCCGGTCTGGTTCGTCCTCACCCCGTCCACAAACAGCTCCGCAGCCGGCGGGACGTTCACCCGCAGCGTGAGGCTGTACGCCCCACCCGGCGCGGCGGCCGGCGGGTTGGCCGCCGCGGGTGCGGCGAAGCTCGGGCTGCCGGCCGTCGGGTAGACGCTGACTGAATACGGCAGGTGCCGTGGCGAGGCCCGGAACGGCCCGACCCAGCCGTAGGTGCCGACGCCGTAGCCGAGGTGCGGCTTGTTGGGGAGGTGTTGCGGGTCCGGGTTAGCGACGACGGCCGGGAGCGGGGCATAGACGGGCACGACCGGCCGGTGCGGCCCGGGGCCGAGGAGCCAGAACCCGCCGTAGGCGCCGCGATACCCGGGCCAGCCGGCGAACGGGTAGCAGGTGGTAAGGTACGGCCCGCCGGGCAGGTCGTGGTAGGTCCAGTTGGGTGGGGGGAGCTGGTAGTCCGGCTTGTGCGGTCCCGCGACAGCGACGCCGGGGAGGGCGGCGAGCAGGACGGCGGCGGTGGTACGAGCGGGCATGGCGTGGCTCCGACGGTCACCTGGCACAAACGGATCGGCCCGCCGGGGGATCGGGTCCACCCGGCGGGCCGTGCGTGTCGGCGTTCGTCGGAGCCGCCCGCGGTTACTTCCGCGTTCCCGGCACCACCCGCCGGACCGTCCCGATCCGGCCGTCCGGCGTGTGCCCGGCCACCAGCACCTCGTACCCCCCCGCCACGGCCCCGGGGAAAAACGTGATCGTCGTCGCGCCGTCGGCGGGCAACACGATCAGCGGCCGCCACAGTACGGTGTCGGATTCCCCGGAGGGAGAGCCCGACCCGGGCCGCGGGGCGGCGTACTCGCGGACCACCAGCGGCGGCACCCACGGCACCGACGCCCGCAGTCGCTCCAACACCGCGTCCCGCGCCGCGGCGTCCGGGAAGGCGGCATCGATCGGTCGGGTCAGTTCCCGCGCGCGCCGCAAGGCCACGTCCGTGGTGTGGTCGGCGGGCGGGGCCGGCGCGACCGCCATCGCGGACGGGGCCATCATCATCGTCATCGGTGGGGCGTCCGGCGTCTTGCCCTTTTGCAGGTCGGCGTCGGGGATCGGCGCCCCCGGCCCGAAGGGCGTCGGCACCGGCGGGAACAGTGACGGCGTCACAACCCGCGGCGCCGGAGCCTTCTCCGGGTTCCCGAAGCCCGAGAAGACCGGCGGCGGCTCCACCCGACCCGCCTGGTTGACCTTGGCGATCTGGGGCGGCGGGGCAAGCGGCAGGCTCGGCGTGACCGGCACGCCCTCTTGGTCCGGGTCGGCGCCGGCGGGCGTGACCGGAGGCGGGGCGGGGAGGGCGTACTCGCCGCCGGCAGCCGCCCCCGCCGAAGGGGCGAGTTGCGCGAGGAACAGGGCCAGGAGGCCAGCCCCGCCCGCCGACACGGCCAGTGGGGTCAGCCCCCGAACGCCTTTCGGCCGGGCCGCTCCTAGCGCCGCCATCCCGACCACCACCAGTCCCAACCCGGCGGCCGCCACGTTCACCCACCCGCGCACCGCGACCAGCGGCGCGGCCGCCGTCTCCGCCGCGGCCACGAGCTCGGCCGTCTCCCTCCGTCGAGCCTCGTAGGCGGCAACGACCTGTCCGAGGTTCAGCGGCTCGGCCCGGGTCGCCCGGGCTTCGTCCTGTGCCCGCACGGCGGCCTCGTACCGCGGCCAGTACGTCTCGAAGAGTCGGCGGTGAGCCGGGTTCGTGTCCGGCCCGACCGGCCCGGCCCCGTTCAGCGCCAACAACCGATCGACGGCCGTGTTCCGCCGGCCGGCGACGGCCGCCCCGGCGGGCTGCTGCTCCACGAACCGCCGCCAGCCCTGCGTCGCCAGCACGAGGTCGAGCCCGGCGGCCGCCGTCGGGGCATCGGTCAGAAGGAAGTCAGCGTGCTCCAGGTCGTCGGGCGTCTCGATCTCGCCCGCGAGGAGGAAGTGCGTCGGCAACGACCGGTCCTTCGCCCCGGGGGCGGACGCGGCGTTCACCGCCGCCGCCCACAGGATTGCGGCCGCCGGACGGCCCTTCTCGTCCGTCGCGGTGAGCGGCAGCGACACCGCCCCGTCCGCCCCGGTCGCCGGCGAGCCGAGCGCCAGGTTCAACACCTCGCCGGGCCGGCGGAAGACCAGCCGTTCAGCCACGGGGCGGAAGCCGGCGGCGTCCTCGAACACCGTCAGCCGAACGACCCCGCCGCGGGGGTCGGTTCCGGCCAGCAGCGTAACCTCAACGGGCTCACCGGCCTTCACGGCGACGGCCTTCGTGTCCGCCAGCCGGCCGCGGGTGTAGGCGCCCACCACGAGCTTGCGGTCGGCCCGCGCCGACACCAGCTGAAGCCGCACGGGCCGACCGGGGCCGGTCACCGGGTCGAGGACCGTCATGACCACGCCGTCCGCCTCGGCCGGCGGGAGGTCGAACGTCCGCCCGGGCCGGCCGTCGAGCCGGAGCTGGTACTTGGCGTCGGCCTTCGGCGTGAACGTCACGACGCCCAGCCCGCGACTCGCGGAATTCTCCTTCGTGTCGGCAGGCGCCACCACCTTCGCCTCGTCACCGCCCCCGGCCGCTACCACGCCGCGGACGTCCACGGGGAGCCCAGCGGGCGTGGTGGCACGGACGTAGACGCGGTTCGGCACCCCGGCGACGAGCGTGCCGCCCTCGGGGAAGAATTCGACGATCACGTCCTTCCCGGCGACCGGCACCCGCTCGGCCACCGACTCCTCGACGTCACGGGTTCGGAACGTCACCTTCAGCCGGACGTCGCCGCGGGGGAGGTCGTTCGCCCCCGGCAGCACGACCAGGAGCCTGGCCCGGCCGGTGATGTCGGTCTTCTTGTCGTGGACCCGCACGACCGCCGCGGTCGGGGAGCCGTCCGCGGTCACCACCGCGGCCACGTCCGCCCCCACGACCGGCCGGCCGCCGAGCCTCGCCTCCGCCCAGACCGTGACCGGCTGGCCGGGGGCGGGGGTGGAGCCGAACGTGATGGTCTTCGCCAGCACTTCCGCCCGCCCGGCCCGGACGCGGACGTCCCGGGTCACCGGGACGCTCACCGCCGCCGGCCGGCCGCCCCGGCCCGGGACTTCGGTCAGGGTCAGCAGATAGTCGCCTTCCGGCAGATCGGCGGGCAGGGTGATCTCGCCCACGCCGACGCCGCGGACCGGTTGACCGTCCGGGCCGGTCACCGGGGCTGTGCCCCCCTCCGCGACGACGGCGGTGGTACCGTATACGGTTGTGTGGGGAACGCCCGCCCCGTCCCGCTTGCGGAGCGAGAACGTCAGCGCCTGCTCGTGCGGCGGCGGGCGGAAGGTGGTGCGGTCGAGCGTCAGCGAGCGGAAGTACACCCGGTCCCCGGGCCGGTACGTGGCCCGGTCCGTCACGAGCATGGTGGCGTAGACCGGCCCGAAGAGGCGGACCGGGTCGAGCAGGTCGACGCGGGCGCCGGCCGGGTCGGTCGTGCTGACGACAAGGAAGAGCTCGGCCCCGGGCGCGAGCTTCGCCCACGCGCTCGCCGGGAGGCGGACCGGCTGCGGCTCATCAGCCACGGCGGGGTTGAGCGGCTCGGTGTGCAGCACCGCCCCGCTCCCGTCCCGCACCTCGGCCGTGACCGGCCGACCGGCGAGGGCGTCGCCGCGGGGGCGGAGGACGACGGCGAAGGTGTTCGGAGCCCCGGGCTGGGCCGTCTCCGGGCGGGTGACCAGCACCTCGGCGGGCCGGGCCTTCGCGGTCGCGTCGGCAGCCCGCTCGGCGGCTACCCAGGCGGCGACCGTCTGCCCGGTCTGCGCCTTCGCGTCCGCGTACCGGGCTTCGACGGCGGCGCGACGCACGGCGGCGGCATCTGCGTCCGCGAGGCTCACCTTAGCGGCCGCGAACGCCGCGTCGGCCGCGGCGCGGGTGACATCGGCGCGGTCGTCGAGTCGGGCGAGGGGGACCAGGGCGGCGGGAACGACGGCCCACACGGCGGCGGCGACGGCCCACCGCCCCCACACCCGCTCGCGCCGGGCAGGGGCCACAGCGGCCGCCGGGACGGCGTCGGCCGGAGGGGCGAAGTGGACCTGCGGAAACGACACCTTCGCCGCCCGGGCAAACAGGCCGGCGGCGTGGGCCACACGGTCGCGGGCGTCCGCGCACCCGACGCAACCGGTCAGGTGTTCTTCAACGGCGGCCGCTTCGGCCGGGTCGAGGAGCCCGTACAGGTGGTCGAGCAACAGGGGTTGGCAGTCGAAGCACCGCATGGCAAACCATTCTCCCCCCGGGGCGTCGGGGTGGTCCGTGTCGGGCGAGGGTCGGCGCGGCCCCGGGGTGTGCGAGTCGGGGGGCCGCGCCTCAGCTATCGCCCGCGTGGTCGTCCGCCCCCCGGCAGCCGGGGCTGCCCCCCGGGCTATGCCGTCTCAGCCCGTCGGGCTGAAGACCAGCTGGGGGCGGCGACCTGCGAGTTTGTGGTCCGGGGCGATTATTCGTCGCCCACCTGATCGTCCGTCTCCGGGTTCAGCACCTTGCGGAGCTTCTGCAAGGCGGCCCGCATCTGCGTTTTGACCGTGCCCACCGGAGCTCCCCGCTGCTCGGCGATCTGCTCGTAGGTGAGCTCGCCGTTCTGGCGGAGCAGGAACACCTCCCGCTCCTCGGGCCGGAGCCGAGTCAGGGCGTCCCGGAGCCGGCCGACCGTCTCGCGGTCTTCGAGTGACTCGCCGGGCGGCCCGTCGCGGGCCGGGCTCATCAGGTCGTCGTCCGGGAGGGGCCGGGACTTCCGCTTCCAGGCGCTCCGCTGGTGGTCCTTCGCCGCGTTCAGCCCGATCCGGAAGATCCACGCCCGGACGTTCTGCACGTCGGCCATCGCGTGCCGGGCCCGCCAGCACTTGAGGAACGCCTCCTGGGCGGCGTCCTGGGCGTCGTCGGGGTTGCCGATCACGTACAGGAGCGTACTGACCAGCTCGTCGCGTATCTGGTTGAACAGGGCGACCAGGGCGTCGTCGTCCAAGCGGGCGGTCTCGACCCCGGCGGGTGACGGGGGAGGCGGGGCCGGCCGGTCGCTCGGAGTCGGGCCGGGCTGGGCCATACACTCCTACCTAGACGACGATCCCGGGCCGGGCGGGGATTGCCAAAAAATGATAGGGCCAGAAGGCCGGACGCGGGCCGTAAGGCCCGTTCCGGCATGCTACGGGCGGCCGGGGCAACATGGCAAGACAAGGCAAGTTCTACGGCCCACTTCCAGGCTCCGCAGCCTCCCCGGCCCGCCCCTTCCGCACAAACGGAAAGCCCGTCCGCTCCGCGGGCGGGCGACGCGGTTACAACCCCACCCTACGACACTACGGGTGACCCGCGCGTCTCCGTTCGAGGATCGCCGTCGCCCGGGCGACGGCGGCGACCCCCTCGTGGCCGGCCGCGATCACCTCCAAGGCTTCGGAGGTGGTGCGGCCGGGGTAGCACTCCAACATCCCGAGGAACTCGGCCTCGGCCCGCTCGTCCGCCGTGGGCGGGCGCGGCGTCAGGATCTCCGCCAGTCGGTTCCGAGCCTCCGGGGTGCGGGCCGCTTCGAGTGCCGCAAGTAACTCCGGCCGGACCCGGTAGGCGTTCCGCCGGAGCGCGGCGGCCGCGTCCCGCTGCGTCTGCACCTGGTCGTCCGACAGCCCCGCGAGGAGGGCTCGTAGCTCACCCGCCGGCAGCGGGGCGTACCGGGCCTTGAGGTCGTCGAGCACGCGCCCGCGCCACGCCGGGTCCAACCGGGTAGACAGGTACATCGAGGTGAACGCCCGGACCCACAGGTTGTCGATCCGGGTCAGGCGGGCCAGCCGGTCGTCGGAGAGCTGGCGGTTGACGTGCCGGAGCCCGACCCGGAGTGCGGTGGTCTGTTGCAAGAGGTCGGTCGTGTCGCCCGCCAACCCGGTCGCCAGGAGTTGGTCCCACCGGGCGGTCTGGCGCAGCGCCTCGCGGGTCAGCCGCCACACGCCCAAAGGGCTCCTCCCACCCCCGAAATCCCGGAACGCCCACTCCAGCCCCCGACTCCGGTCCGACTCCAGGTAGTCGAGGTACCAGTCGTGGGCGCGAGCCGCCTCACCGGGGAATAACCACATGAGATCCTTCAACCGGGTGTCGCACCAGTACTGCGACTGGTAGGACACCAACAGGAACGCCGTGCGAGCATACTCCGGGTGGGTCGTGTCCAGCACCCGGCCGTTGAGGTGCCGGATCAGGTCGTCCCACTGCGCGTTCTCCCGGTAGGCCGGTCCCTTGACGCGGAGGTCTTCTTCAACCTCCGCGTGGACCCGGGCGGCGTACTCCGGGGTGAACGGGCGGAGTCGGACGGTCACCCGCTTCTCGACCCGCACCACCCGCCCCTTGAGCGGGAGGTCACACCGCAGAACGAGTGGAAGGTCGCCGGCCGGGTACGCCGCCACGAAATCCCCGTTCACCCGGACCCGCTTGGTGTAGCACCCTCCGGGGGTCAGTAAGGGGAACGCGTCCGCACTTCCGTCCCCGATCACCACGACGCCTCCGAAATGGAGCACCGGCTCCTTCCAGCGGCGGACGTGCGGAACCTCGTCCGGGAGGCGGACGGACAGGGTCGCGGCCGGGTCCGAACAGGCCCAGTGCCGGACCGGCGGGCCGTCCCACCGGAGCGAGACGTCCACGATCACCGGCCCGCCCTCGACCGCCTCGAAGGCCGTGGCGTCGAGCGTCATACCCTGGGCCAGAAAGAGCCCCACGGCTACGGCCGTGCCCATCACCCACCTCCGTGTTCGAGACTGGTCGTCGGGGCAACGACCATCCATATCGCCAAATAAAACATAAATTAAAAATATAATAATAGCTATTGCTTATAATCGGCCTCTGAGAGGTGTCAGCCTATCGCCGCTGAATGCGTCCTGTCCATCACGCCTTCAGGGCAAATGGGCGGATTCTCGCAACCTTCACACACGCAACATCTGACAACGCCTCCTTTGCAGCTGGCACGTTCCGATTTCGATCGTCTTCCCTGTTCCTCCGGGGCAGGCTTCCGCGCAATAGGCCAACGCCCGGCCGGTGAGCCGCCACCTCATCCGCCATGCTCCCGGTCCGCCCAAGAGTTCGCAAAGGCAGCCGCCCGCCCGGACCAGGCGAGCGGTGCCGGAACGTGTGGACCGGCCTCCCGGCGCGCGGAGGTGAGGCGACGCGGCGTGCCGCCAGTTCCTCGTGTAACGATCCGTAACAGCCGTCGCGGGTTCTTGCCCCGGTCCGTTTAATAACCGGTACCCGGCGGCCGTCGAAAAAAATTCCGCCGGCCGCGCCCGCTTTCCGGGACCCCGGGCGATGACCCTTCTGGGCGTCGGCACCACCGCCCCCCGCTGGACCCCGCGACATGGATGGACCGCGCCGGCTACTCCCCGCCGTCGAACTCTTTGAAGACCGGATCGTCCCGGCGCAGGGCGTGTACGGCCACGTTCTGCTCACCACCCCGGTTCAGGGGGGCGGTGTCACCGTCGGCCGGCTCAGCACCCCCCTCGCGGAGCACGACGGCCCGTTCGTCGGCGTCGGCCCGGGCGGCGTGAGCGGCCCGGCCAACGGGTCCGAAGTGCCCGTCGCCGGGCCGTACCCGGTCCGCCTCGGGGAGCGGACGGGGGACCGCGAGAACCCGGTCTTCACCATCCTCCCCGTACTGTGGGACGGGGCCGTGAACGTCCGCCGCTCGGAGTCGCTCCGCGAGCAGGCGGCGGGCGAGGTCACCTCCCTCGTGCGGAGCTTCGACGGGCCGGGGGGCAAGTCGCTGGACGTCCCGCTCGGCCTCGGCACGCTCTCCCCGGTCAGCTTCGCGCTGGCCGGCCTACCGCTCTTCCTCGTCAGCTACCTCCCGCCGACGGTCGCCCACACGCACGCCGAGCACAACCTGCTCGCCGCCCCCGGCGGGCGCACGGTGATGCTCCCGCCCTCGGGCCTGGCGGACGTGGGGGTCGTGGGCATGCCGGACGTCACCGCCTCCGGCGCCCGGGTGGTGGTGTATCCGCCCAGCCCGCCGGCCGTCGAGGGGACGGCCGCGGCGGGCGCCGCGTCCCAGGTGACGGCCGAATCGGTGACGTCGGGCGAGCCCGAAATCGACCACCCGCCCGCCCGCCCGCCCGAGCCGGCCGCCCCGGCCTGGGACTTCGCCCCGCTCGTGGTGGACCTGCCGGCCGGGCTGCCGCTGGCCGGCGTCCTCGGCATCGACCTGGCGGCCGTGCAGGACGGCGTCCGCGAGGCGCTGGGGCAGGTCGCCGCGCTGGGTGTGATGCCGGACGAGGGCTGGGGGGCGGACGTGTGGCTCGCCGCCGCCGCAGTCCTGACGGGCGCGGCCGGCGGGGGCGTGTGGACCGGCGCCCGGGCGACGCGCCGCCGCCCGGCCCTGCCGCCGGGGGCGATCCTGGGATGGGGGGTTCGGGATGACGGACGACTCGGTTGAGGGACTCCTCGAACAGCTGGGCCGCGGCGAGGTCGAGGCCATCGGCGAGCTCGTCGAGGCCTACGCCCCGTACCTCCGGGCCGTCGTCCGCGCGCGGATGTCTGACCGGCTCCGGCCGCACGTCGACTCGGTGGACGTGGTGCAGTCGGTGTGGGTCCAGGTGATCCGCCAGCTCGGCCGCGACGGCTGGCGGGTGAACGACGCCGAGCACCTGCGGGCGCTGCTGGTGACGATCGCCAAGCGGCGGCTCGTCAGCCGGGCCAGGCGGCACACCCGCGACGAGCCGTCCACCCCGACCGACTTGGCTGACGCACCCGACGCCCGGCAGGTGCCGCCGAGCGAGGCCGCCCAGGGCGGCGACCTGTGGGCCAAGATGCTCCGCCTCACCCCGCCCGAACACCACCCCATCCTCCAGCTGAGACGGGTGGGGCTACCGCTGGCCGAGATCGCCGCCCGGACCGGCCTGCACGAGGGGAGCGTCCGCCGCATCCTCCGCCGCCTGTCCCGGGAGCTGGCCCTCGGCGAGGAGCCGATCCCCGCCGCGGCCGGCGGCCCGGAGGGCGCGGCGTGACCACCCAGCCGGCGACCGGGCGGGCGCCCCACTCGCCGATCTCCGAGGCGGGCGAGTTGGCGGCGGACATGGTGGCCCGGTGGCGGGCCGGGGAGCGGCCGACCGCCGCCGACTACGCGGCCCGCCACCCCCACCTCCGCGCCGACCCCGACGCGGCACTCGAGCTGATCGCCGAGGAACTGGCCCTCCGCGAGGAGTACGGCCCCCCGGCCGACCCGGACGGGCTGGCCGCCGCCTTCCCGGAGTGGGCGGCCCAGGTGAGGGCGCTGGTGCGCTGCCGGGCGGCCATCGGCCCCCCGCCCGGCCCGCGCTTCCCCACGGTCGGGCAGGCGTTCGGCGAGTTCCGACTCGTCGAGGAACTCGGCCGCGGGGCGGTGGGGCGGGTCTTCCTCGCCGTCCAGCCCGCCCTCGCCGACCGGCCCGTGGTCCTGAAGCTCACCCCGGCCGGGGGCGGCGAGCACCTCTCGCTGGCCCGCCTCCAGCACACCCACATCGTCCCCCTCTACTCGGCCCACGCTTTCCCCAGCTACGGGCTGGAAGGGCTGTGCCTGCCGTACTTCGGCGGGGCGACGCTGGCCGCCGCGCTCGCGGAGGCCGGCCACGCCGACCGGCCCGCGACCGGGTCGGACCTGCTCGCCGCGCTCCGCGCCGCGCCCACCGCGCACGTCCAGACCCCCGGCCCCGGACCGGCCTGGGCCGCGCTCGACCGGGCCGGCTACGTGGACGCCGTGTGCTGGGTCACGGCCTGCCTGGCGGACGCGCTCCAGTACGCCCACGACCGCGGGCTGCTCCACCTGGACGTGAAGCCGTCGAACGTGCTGCTCGCCGGGGACGGCACGCCGATGCTCCTCGACTTCCACCTGGCCCGCCCGCCGCTGCGGGCCGGCGACCCGCCCCCGCCCGTGCTCGGCGGCACGCCCGGGCACATGGCCCCGGAGCAGTCCGCGGCGGTCGAGGCGGTGCGCTGGCACGCCCGGGTCCAGAAGGACGTGGACGCCCGGGCCGACGTGTACGCCCTCGGGGTGATCCTCCGCATCGCCCTGGCCGCCCCGCGGGGGCCGGCGGCGGTGCGCGCGCCGATCGGCGTGCTGGACGTCATCGCCCGCTGCACCGCGGCCAACCCGGCGCGGCGCTACGCCACGGCGGCGGACGTGGCCGCCGACCTGCGCCGGCACCTCGCCGACCAGCCGCTGGTCGGGGTGCGGAACCGGAGCCTCATCGAGCGGTGGGGCAAGTGGCGGCGGCGGCGGCCGTTCGCGCTGCCGCTGGCCGCCGCCGCCGCCGCGCTCGTCGCCGGCGGGATCGGGCTGGCCGCGCACGCCGCCGGCCGGGCGGAAACCGCCGAGGCCGCCTACCACGACGGGACCGACCAGCTCGCCCGCAGCCGGTACACAGAGGCCGCCGCCGCGTTCCGGACCGGGTCCGAGGCGCTGGCCGGTCTGCCGTTCCGGCGGGACCTGCGAGACCGGCTGGACGCCGGCCGCCGCGCCGCCGACCGCGGCCGGGCGGCGGACGCCCTGCGCGAGGCGTGCGACCGGGTCCGGCCGCTGTGCGGGGCCGAGTTCGTCACCCCCGCGCAGGCCGCCGCCCTCCGGGCCGTGTGCCGGGAGGTGTGGGACGCGCGCGACAAGTGGGACGAGGTGACCGAGCCGGACGGCCCGGAGCGCGAAGACCTCACCGACCTGGCGGTCCTGCTGGCCGAACTGGAGGTACGCGCCGCCCCGGCCGGCGGGGTCGATCAGGCCCACCGGCAGGCGCTGGCGGTGCTGGACGAGGCCGGCCGCCGCTACGGCCCCCGCCCGGCCCTCGACCTGGAGCGGGCGGACCACCTCCGCGCACTCGGCCGGGCCGCGGCCGCCGACGAGGCCGCCCGCCGGGCCGCGGCCACCCCCCCGCGGACCGCCCGCGACCACCTGGCCGCCGGCCGGGCCGCCCTCGCGGCGAAGGACACGGCCGGGGCCGCCGCCCACCTGGGCCGGGCGCAGACCCTCGACCCGCGCTCCTTCTGGGTGAACTACTACGCCGGGCTGTGTCGGCTCCGCGCCGGCGCCGCGGCCGAGGCTCTGGCCGCGTTCGCGGCCTGCACGGCCATCGCCCCGGACCGGGCGTGGTGCGTGTACAACCGGGGGCTCGCCTACCTGGAACTCGGCCGGCCCGACGCGGCCGCGGCCGACTTCGACCGCGCGCTCGCCCTGGACCCGGACCTCGGGGCCGCTCTGGTGGCCCGCGCCGCGGCCTACTCCCGCGCCGGCCGCGTCGAAGACGCCCTGTCCGATCTGGCCCGCGCCGAACGGGCGGGCATCCCGCCCGCCGAGGTGGAGTACCGGCGGGCGGCCGTGCGGGCCGCCGCGGGTGATGCGGCAGCCGCCCGGGAGCACCTTCGCCGCAGTCTCCTCCTCGACCCCGGCCACCAACCGGCCGCGACCCTGCTGGCCCGCCTCAGCAACTCCCCCGATACCAGATCGCCTTGATCCACCCCGGTTGGAATGGAGGTAGATGCGGCGCACTCGAACGGAACGCCGGGTGCAGAATCGCCGTACTTCGAGCCCCGTCAGAATCGGGAACGTGTCCTGGCGAGGGATAACCGTTATCACCCCCGACCGCCTTCCGCCCGGGTGTGACGGGTCAACACGAGCCGGGACTCCGAGCGTCTCGGCCGCTCCGTTCGCGGGTCTGGCTGTTCGAGAACGGCCCCGTCCGCGGGACCAACTGTCCGATTGACCGGCCGGGTAAAATTCCCAATCCGCGGGAATTCTCCAACCCGCACTGCCCTTCTGCCGATCGGGGTACTAAAATCTACGGGCAAGGAGGGCCCATGCGCATCCTGCTCCTCGCCGACGTCCACGGCAACCGGGCGGCTCTCGAAGCCATCAACGAACCGCACGATGCATGTTTCGTGCTCGGCGACTTGGTGGACTACGGTCCCGAGCCGGGTGCATGCGTGGACTGGGTGATGCGCCACACCCACGCCGCCGTCCGCGGGAACCACGACCACGGGGTCGCCCAGGACGTCGAGGTCCAAGGCGTCGGCGGGTTCCGCTTCCTAACCGCCTGCACCCGCCCTTACAGCGTTGCCGCCCTCAACCCCGTCCAGCGCCGCTACCTGGCCGACCTCCCCACCTCGCGGATGCTTACCGCCGGGGGCAAGCGGTTCCTGCTGGTCCACGCCACGCCACGCGACCCGATGGACGAGTACGCCCCGGCCGACCGGGCGTTCTGGGCGCCGCGGGTGGCCGGGCTCGGGGTCGACTACGTGTGCGTGGGCCACACCCACCAGCCGTACACGCTGGAGGTGGGGTCGGTGACGGTCATCAACCCCGGGAGCGTGGGCCTGCCGCGTGACGGCGACCCGCGGGCCGGCTACGCGGTGATGACGATCGACGACTCGGGCGTGCGCATCGACCTGAAGCGGATCGACTACCCCACCGACCAGACCGTCCGGGCGCTCCTCGCCACCCGGATCGACCCGGCCGCCAAGCAGACCCTCTCCGACCTCTACTCCGGCAGCCCCGGCGTCCACCGCTGGCTCCGCCTCCCCGTCCCCCCCGCCGTCGCCGCGAGCTGAGCGCGGCCGTTCGCCGGGGTTCCGGCGGCTCCGCCGTCAGTCGCGTGGGAAACGGTCGGGGTTGTCGGTGAACACCGCGTCGACCTTCAGTTCCATCAGGAAGTGCTGCATCTCCGCGGTCACGTCCGGGAACCGACCGGTCTGGCCGGACCGGAAGGTCCACACGGTCACGCTCATGCCGAGCGCGTGGGCGTCCTTCACGACCTCCGGGCGAGCGAGGACCAGGGGCTTGGCCGGGGCGATCCCGTCGGCGAACTCCTGGATCTGTTTCAACCGGGCCTCCGACGTGTCACCCCCCGCGAACAGGTACACCAGCGGCAGCTTGCAGGCGTGGTCCTTGCGGAGCGTCTTCAGGCTGTCGGCGCTGAACGACTGGATCACCACCGGCGTCTTCGGGTCGGCCTTGGGAGCGTCGAGCTTGTTCGCCCGTAGCACCTCCATCAGCGCCTTCTCCATGTTCAGCCCGAGCCGGCCGTACAGGGCCGGATCCTTCGTCTCGGGGATGATCCCGGCCTTCCCCTTCACGACGTCGATCATCTCCTGGAAGGTCGGCACCCGCGCGCCGGCGAACTGCGGCCCCTTCCACGCCCCGGCGTCGAGCCGGCGGATCTCGGCCAGCGTGAAGTCGGCCACCGGCCAAGTCTTCCGGCCCTTCACCTCCCGCGCCCGGTCGGGGAAGACCTGCGCCACGTTGGTGGTCCGCTCCAGGGTGGTGTCGTGGAGGCACACCAGCACGCCGTCCTTCGTCAGCTGAAGGTCGGGCTCGACGTAGTCGGCCCCGTGCTTGAGGGCGAGTTCGTAGGCGGCGATGGTGTGTTCCGGGGCGTCGCCGGAGGCGCCGCGGTGGGCGATGTTGGTCCGCTTCGTGTACGGCCGCAGCACGGCCTTCTCCCGCCCGCGGGCCGCGAGGATTGCGGTGACCGCGAAGTGGTCGGACGGGGTACGACCGTCCTTCGCGGTGCGGTCGATCGCGGCCTGCTTCACCTCCCAGTCGCGGGAGGCGGCGATCCAGTCGATCCGCTCCCCGCTGGTGGCGGTCGCCTTGAACCCGCTGAACGTCCCCTCCTCCTTGCCGCGGGTCGGTTGGACGACGCGGAACGTGTCCACAAAGGGGGACGGGCGTTCGTCGGCCGGGCCGAACAGGGCCGTGTACGGCCCGCTCCCCTCGCCGGCGTTGAAGTCGCCGGTCACCACCACCCGGCACCCGGCGCCCAGCTCGGCGGCCTTCGCCCGGATGAGCTTGGCAGCCTCCTGGCGGGCCTTCTTCCCAACGTGGTCGAAGTGGGCGTTCAGGAACAGGATCGGCGTACCCGAGGCCGAGCGGTCCTTCAACCGGACCCAGCTGGCGATCCGCGGGAGGGCGGCGTCCCAGCCCTTGCTGCCGACGGTGTCGGGCGTCTCGCTCAGCCAGAAGTGACCGCCGGCCAGCTTCTCGAACCGGGCCGTGCGGTAGAACAGCGCGGCCATCTCGCCGCCGTCCTTGCCGTCGTCCCGGCCGACCCCGAACGCCGCGTACCCGGTCAGCTTGCCGGCCAGGTAGTCGCGCTGGAAGGCCAGCGTTTCCTGGGTGCCGAGGAGGTCCGGGTTGAACGCGGCGACCGTCTCGGCGAGGAAGTCCTTGCGCTTGTCCCAGTGGTTCTCGCCGTCCTTGGCGGTGCCGTAGCGGATGTTGTAGCTCATCACCCGCACCGGGGCGGGCGGGTCGTCCGCCGCCGCGGGGGCGACGGCGGCGAGCGCCAGCGCTGCGGCGAGCACGAACCGGGGCATGCGGGACTCCTGGGGCGGGGTCAGGCGATGATCTCGCGGACGACGCGGGCCGGGCGCCCGTCGGTCAGCCGTTGGGGGCGGCCGCCGTGGTGGTATACCAGCTGGTCGTGGTGGATTCCGAGAAGATTGAGCACAGTTGCCTGGAAGTCGTTCGGCGTCACCACGTTCTCCGCGGCCTTGTGCCCGACCTCGTCCGTGGCCCCATAGGTCATCCCGCCCTTCACGCCCCCGCCGGCCAGCCAGTTGGTGAAGCCCTGGCCGTTGTGGTCGCGCCCGGCCTGCGGGTTCAGCTCGCCCTCGCACACCGGCAGCCGGCCGATCTCGCCGCCCCAGTGGACGAGCGTCGTGTCGAGCAGCCCCCGCTGCTTCAGATCCTTCACCAGCGCCGCGGCCGGCTGGTCGGTCCGCCGGCAGATCGCCGGGAGCCCGGTGCGGAGGTTGTTGTGCGTGTCCCAGGGCTGGCCGCCGAGGAACAGCTGAACGAAGCGCACGCCGCGCTCGACCAGCCGGCGGGCGATCAGGCAGCGGGTGCCGTACTCGCGCGTCTCGGGGCGGTCGAGGCCGTACATGGCTTTGACGCGCTCCGGCTCGCGGGACACGTCCAGCGCCTCCTTGGCGGCCGTCTGCATGGAGGCGGCGAGTTCGTAGCTGGCGATCCGCGCCTCCAGGTCGGCCTCGCCGGGGCGGGCGGCCAAGTGGCGGCGGTTGAGCGCCGCGAGCAGGTCGAGGTTCTGCCGCTGCACGGCGCCGGCCGCGTCCGGCGGCGGGTCGAGGTTGAGGATGCGCGGCTCCTGCGGGCGGAGGAGCGTCCCCTGGTAGAGCGGCGGGAGGAAGCCGCAGTCCCAATTGTGGGCGGCGTCCACCGGCGGGCCGCCCGGGTCGGACAGGACCATGTACGCGGGGAGGTTCTGCGCCTCCGACCCGAGCCCGTACACCACCCAGCTGCCGAGCGTCGGCCGGCCGGTGATACCGGCGATGCCGCCGTGGAAGTAGCGGATCGACACCTCGTGGCCGTTGAACCCGGTGTGCATCGACCGGACCACGCACAGGTCGTCCACGATGCCGGCGGTGTGCGGCAGCAGTTCGGACACCTCGGTGCCGCACTTGCCGTGGCGGGCGAACTTCCACGGGCTGCCGAACAGCGTCTTGCTCGCGCGGTTCACGAAGCTGTAGGTGACGTTCCCCCCGTACTCCTTGCCGCTGAGCCGGGTGAGTTCGGGCTTGGGGTCGAACAGGTCCACGTGGCTCGGCCCGCCGTGCATGAACAGCGAGATCATGGCCTTCGCCTTGGGGGCGAAGTGCGGCGGCTTGGGGGCGAGGCTGGCGGCCGCGTTCTCGCCCGGCTTGGGCGGGCCGTCGGCGGCGAGGAGGCCGTCGCGGCGGAGCAGGTCGGCGAGGGCGAAGAAGCCGACCCCGGCGGCCGTCCTGCTAAGAACGGCGCGGCGGGTGGGGGGCGGGTCAATCGACATAGAGGAACTCGTTCGAGGCGAGGAGTTGCTGGCAGAGGTTGGTGAGGGCCGAGAGGTCGGACTCCTTCGACCGGGCGGCGAGCGCGGCGGTCTGGGTGGTGAGGAACGTGGTGCCGAGCCGCACCTCGTCGGCCGCGGGGGAGCGGAGGTAGGCGAGTCGCCAGGCCGTCTCGACCAACCGGTCCGGGGACGCGCCGGCCCCGGCCTCGGCCCGCACGCGGGCGGCGAGGTGGCCGGCCTGCTTGCGGACGAACTCGCTGTTCAGGAGCATCAACGACTGCGGCGCGGTCGTGGTGACGTTCCGCCGGTCGCAGTTCAGCTCGACCCCGGGCGCATCGAACGCCGCCAGGAACGCCACCGGCTTGCTCCGCCGCACCTGGAGGTAGACGCTCCGCCGCGGCTTGTCGTCCGGGGTGCCGACCTGGCCGGCGGGGTCTTCGCTCACCGGAACCGGCGGGCCGAAGGCGGTGCGGTCGAGTCGACCGGCGGCGACCAGCATCCGGTCGCGGACCGCCTCGGCCTCCAGCCGGCGCACCGGGAACCGGCTGTAGAGCGAGTTGGCCCGGTCCACGGCGTCGGCCGCCGGGGTGCGGGCGCTCGACTGGCGATAGACGGTTGAGGTCATGACGAGCTTGTGGAACTTCTTCTGGCTCCAGCCCAGCCGGGGGAGTTCGGTGGCGAGCCAGTCGAGGAGTTCGGGGTGGGTCGGCAGCTGGCCGAGTTTGCCGAACTCGCCGGGGGTGTCCACGATGCCGCGGCCGAAGTGGTGGAGCCAGAGCCGGTTCACCGTCACCCGGCCGAACAGCGGGTGCGTGCCGCTCGTCAGGTGCTTGGCCCAGGCGAGCCGGCGGCCGGTGGTGGCGCCGCCCGCGGGAGCGTTGGCAACCTCGAACCGCTTCCCGTCCGGGGCGGCGACGGTCAGGTCGCCGGGGGCGAGGTCCGGCCCCTTGGGCTGGCGGGCGTCGCCGCGGTGGTGGAGCTTCGTCGCCGGCACCCGGCCGGGTACCTCGGCGGCGACCGCCACGAACCCCTCGGCCGGCCGCTCGGCCCGCTTCGCCTGCACCTTGGCCTGGAGCGCCTTGATCTCGTCGGCGACCTTCGGCTCGTACTGGTACAGCACGCCGGGCGTGATGTTCAGCTTGGGGTTGGTCGCCACCAGCTGCTTCTGCTCGGCGGTCCGCTTGGCTTCGGGGGCGTCGAACGCCGCCCGGAGGGCGGGCTGCTGGTCGGCGGGGAACTTCCCCAACTCCTTCTCGAACGCCGCCTTCACCGCCGCGGTCTGCTTGGCGGTCATCTCGGCCTGCATCTTCCCGGCCTCGACCTCGACTGCGGTCGCCTTGGCCCGGTCCGCGTCGCTGTAGAGCGACACGAGCCGCTCCGCCGGCCGGCGCCACTTCCCCGGGTCGAGGGCCGGCTCGAACACGGCCCGCAGGCGGAAGTAATCGGCCTGGGGGACCGGGTCGTAACGGTGGTCGTGGCACTGGGCGCACCCGACCGATGTGCCGAGGAGCGTGGACGAGACGACCTTCAGCACGTCCACCATGACCTGCTCGGCGTCGGCCGGGGTGTTGCTGCTGGCGGTGGCGTCCGGGGCAGAGCGGAGGAAGCCGGTGGCGGCGAGGAGGTCCACCTGCGGCGGGGCGAGGTTCGCCCACGGCCGGGGGAGGAGTTCGTCGCCCGCCAGCTGTTCGGTGACGAACCGGTCGAGCGGGGTGTCGGCGTTGATGGCGCGAACGACGTAGTCGCGGTAGCGCCACATGTGCGGGCGGACGGTGTCGGTGGCGCCATCGCCCTCGCTGTCGGCGTAGCCGGCGGCGTCGAGCCAGTGCCGACCCCAGCGCTCGCCGTAGGCCGACGACGCCAGCAGCCGGTCGACCGCCTTCTCGTAGGCGTCCGGGGTGGTGTCCGCTAGGAAGGCGTCGAGTTCCTGCTGCGTGGGCGGCAGGCCGGTGAGGTCGAAGGTGGCCCGGCGGAGGAGCGTGGCGCGGTCGGCGTCCGGGTTGAAGCCGAGCCCCTTGTCGCGGAGCCTTGCCAGGACGAAGGCGTCGATCGGCGTGCGGACGCGGTCGGTAGGAAGGGCGGGCGGGGTGGTAGGACGGGTAAGCGGTTGGTAAAACCAGTAGGCCCGCTCCTCGGCGGTGATCCCTAGGCCCGGCGGGAGGGTGGCGGGCTCGTCGCGGAGGGTGAGCGCCCCGCCGGCAATCCACTTCTCGATCACCGCGATCTGCTCGGCCGGCACCTTCTTCTCGCCCGGCGGCATGTCGCCGGACTTCAGCCGTTCGACGAGGTAGCTCTTGGCTGGGGCGCCGGGGACGACGGCCGCGCCGCCCTTCCCGCCGGCGACGGCGAACCGCTTGAGCCGCAGGTCGAGCCCGCCGGCGTGCTTCTCGCCGGCGCCGTGGCAGTCGAGGCAGTAGGCCCGGAGGATCGGCCGGACGTGCTGCTCGAAGGTGACCGGGTCGTTGGCGACGGCGGGCTGGGCGGCGAACAGCAACGCCACGAGGGCGGTGGTGGGGCCACGGTGCATGGAAAGTGAGCCTGGCGGGTGGGGCGAACCGAACCGTGCAGGAAGTTAGACTACCACCTCCGGCCGGCCAACGCCAGTGCGAGGCCCGGGCCACCGCACCAGCCCAGGGGCGACCGCTGGCGACACCGGCCGAGAGGCGATCCGGCCCCGCGTGTGATAGCGGTTATCACGCCCGCTGCGTTCCGACGAGTTCCCAATGCGAGAATCCCGCACCTGGGACTCCGGCACAGTGTCCGGCGCGGGCCGTCACTGAACTACGATCGTGTCGCCGTCCGCGAAAGTGGTTTTGTTCAAGGATGTGCCCAGATCGTACTTGTGACTTCGCCACTCCGGGTCATTAGCGGGGTGAGTGGCGTAGAGGTCACGTCGCCCCCGCAGGGCCGGGTACACCTCCGCGACGAAGGCTCCTAACGGCATGTCGTCCTTAACCCGGGTCAGGGGACTCATCACACCGCGGTACGACACCGTGAGCATGACGACTCGACGTTCGATCCGCGCGACCGCCCCGGCGTCGAGTCGCCCCAGGTACTCCAGGAATAGCCTCTGCCCGTCCCCTCCCGGGTCACAAATGACCGGCCACGTACACTCGCCCGTTACCAGTGGGACGCTCACCGCCCAGCGGATCGCCCCGTACAGCCAGTGCCGGAGGGCAGCCGACCGGGGCCAGCCGTACGCCCCCGTCCCCATCGGCGGGACGAGTACCGTGGCACACCTGAGCTCCTGGGCGTGGGAGAGGACGGCGGCCGCGGACCGCCACTGGTCTTCGGCGTGCTGGCGGCGGTCGGCATTGAAGACGGTTGACGCGAGAAGATGAACTGGAGCCCCTTGGTACTCTACGCACCCGAGGTCGCAGACGTGCCGGCTCGTGATCAACTTCCGGCGCGACTCGAGAGCGGCCGGGGAGACGCCGAGGAAGTCGAACACGCTGGTCGAGACGATGCCACCCAGGTGAACGTTGTTGTTCGTCGGCAGAACGATCGCCGTGCGGCCGAACGCGACTTCTTCGAGGGCCGCTTGGAGGGTTCCCGGGAAGAACCGGGCGTACGGTGGCTCCGGCCGGGTGGCGAGCCGGAAGAACCGACCGGGGTTACCGGCCGATTCTTCCGCCAGCCGGCCGGTGAACGTCTTGGGGACGCGGCCGACCAGATCAGCGAGGTTGTGGTCCTCGACCTGCACCGCGGCCCCGACGGGCGTGGGTAGAGTCGTCGGCCAGGTGCTGTGGTCGCAGCGGACGGGAACGATTCGGATGCCACGACCGGCCAGGATGGCCAGCTCCTCTCGAACCCACCCGTTCTGGACGGAGTGCTCGGAGAGGAGTGCGACCACCGCCCCGACTCGGTCCAGCCGCTCGCCCAACCTGGCCAACTGCTCGCCCAGCTTGGCTTGCAGGGAGTCATCCGGCGACAGACCCACCCGGTGTACGAACTGCGTCACCCCCGCACGGATGAGTGAGGTGGCTACCTGTAGAGCCTTCGGGGCGTCGGCGTGCGAGTAAGAAACAGCAAACTGCGGCCCGTCCTGAGCCGGCGGGGTGACGCGGCTCGACTCCTCCTCCAAAGCAATCGGGGGAGGCACCGGGGCGAGAGGGCGGACCACTTCCGCCGCGTGCAACACCCCGTCCACCCGCGGGGCGCCAGGGGGGCGTGTGCTCGGTAGCGTACTGATGAACTCCTTCAGTTCGACATTACCGGGGTTTGCTGCCAATGCCGCCGCGATCAGGTCGCCCAGCCAATTCTGCTGATGGGCGACGCGGAGGAGGTCGTCTACGACGTCCTCAAACGAGCCGGGGCCAACAATGTGAATCAGGTACTTGTCCAGGTGATGCAGGAGCATCCGGTCCAGCGAGCGCGGGTCGAATGCGGCGAGGAGCGCGGCGTGCAGTTTGCCAAGCTGGGGGCCGGTCATGACCCAAACTCCGCACCCGACTCCGGGGGCACCACGGCCGGTCGAGCAAGACCACAACCCCGTGAGCAGGCCGGACCGCGGGTTCAGGGCGGTCACACGCCACCTGCCACTGCGGACCGCCGCGCGGGATCGACTCGGGGGGCCGGGCAGTTACCTACGCCGTCTAGCTGGTACTCGGGCAACGTTCCGCGAATCATACACGGGCTTGCCCGTCGGCGATACCGGTCACCCGATCACCACCCGGTCGCCCGGGGCCGGCACGCCCACGTCGGCGAAGCCGACGCCCCGCAGCGTCTCGGCCAGGGCGTGGGCCTGCTCCCGCTCGCCGTGGATGAGCCGCACCTTCCCCACCCGGCCGGCCAGCGGGGATAGGTACGACAGGAAGTCGTCGCGGTCGGCGTGGCCGCTGAACCCGTCCAGGTGGACCACCTCCACCCACTTGTTCCAGTCCCGCCCCTGGAACCGCACCGTCGGCTTCGGCTCCAGCAGCCGGCGGCCGGTCGTCCCCGGAGCCTGGAAGCTCACCAGGATCACCGTGCAGCGCGGGTCGTCCACCAGCTGCTTCAGGTGCTGCTGCACCCGCCCCGCGTCGCACATCCCGCTCGACGCGATGATCACCGCCGGCCCCGGCCGCGTCGCCAGCAGCGTGCTCTGCTCGAAGTCGCGCACGTAGGTGACGCCGTCGCCCCCCAGCAGCCCGTGGCCCTCCCGCAAAGCCTGGGCGATGTCCGGCGACAGGCTGTTCGGGTGCGCCCGGTACACCTCCGCCACCTCCGAGGCCAGCGGGCTGTCCACGTAGATCGGCAACTTCGGCAGCTTCCCCTCGCGCAGGCCGAGTTGCAGCACGTGGATGATCAGCTGGGTCCGCCCCAGGCTGAACGCCGGGATCAGCGCCTTGCCGCCGCGGTCCACGGTGTCGCGGATCGCGGCGTACAACTTCTCCACCGTCTCCCCGAAGGAGCGGTGCAGCCGGTTCCCGTAGGTGCTCTCGCAGACCAGCACGTCCGCCGGGGGGATCGGCGCCGTCGGCTTCAGGATCGGCATCCCCCGGCGGCCCATGTCGCCGCTGAAGCACAGGGTCCGCTCGCGGTCCGGGCCGTCGGCCGCGATCAGCAGCATGGCCGACCCGAGGACGTGCCCGGCCTCGACGAACCGGAACCGGACCGTCCGGGTGACCTCCACCGGCTTCCCGTAGGGCACCTGCACCACGCGGTTGAACGTCTCCTCCACGTCGGTGTGGCTGTACAGCGGCTGCACCCACGGCTCGGCGTAGTTCCGGGCGATGTTCAGGTGAGCGGCGTCCTCCTCCTGGATCTTGGCCGAGTCGGCCAGCATCACCCGGAGCAGGTCGCGCGTGGGCGGGGTGCAGTAGATCGGCCCGGCGAACCCCTGGCGCACGAGCGTCGGCAGGTTCCCGCAGTGGTCGATGTGGGCGTGGCTGAGGAGGACGGCGTCGATCTGGGTGGGGTGGAACGGGAAGTGGGCGTTCCGCTGCCGGGCCTCCTCGCGCTTCCCCTGGTGGAGGCCGCAGTCCAAAAGGATCTTGTGGTTGCCGACTTCGAGGAGGTGCATCGACCCGGACACCCCGCCGGCCGCCCCCCAGAAGGTGAGGGTCGGTTCGGCAGGGGGGTGCGTCTCTGGGGCTGCGGCGGCGGGTGTCATCCGGGTATTCTACCCGGTTTCCCGCCGAGCGGGCGGCGGAGAAATGTCCGCCCGCGGCCCGCCCGCCCGCGGGCCGCCCGCGCTACCGGACGGCGAAGTCGCGGATGGCGTTGTGGAGCGGGTCGTCCCGCTGGATCGCGTGAATGATGATCGTGTAGTGGTTGCGGCCCTCGCACTTCATCAGGGTGTGGGGGCTGTCGCACTGCTTGAGGGCCGCGGCCATGTCGATCGCCATGCGGTCGAGGTGGTCGAAGTCCTTGTCGCCGTAGGCCAGCAGGAACGGCGGGTGCTTCCCGGACCCGGCCACGTGAGCCAGCGGCGACGCCTCCCGACACACCTTCTCGTCGGTCCCGAAGATCGGGTGAAACAGGGGGAAGTCGGTCGGGATGGTGTACACCCCGCTGACGCTCACCACGCCGCGGACGTCCGCGGGGGTCAACTTCTCGGCCTTCAGGTAGGCGGGGTCGGTGGCGAGGAGGCTGACGAGGTGTCCGCCGGCCGAGTGACCGAACAGCGTAATCTTGGCCGGGTCGCCGCCGTACTTGGCGACGTTGGCCTTTGCCCAGGCGAACGCCTTGGCCACGTCCTCGACGTGGGCCGGGTGCTTGACCGCCGGCGACAGCCGGTAGTTGATGACGACGGTCACGAGCCCGAGCTTGGCGAACTCCTCGCCGACGGCGGAGTACAGCCCCTTGTTGCCGGACCGCCACGTGCCGCCGTGGACGAAGAACAGGACCGGCCGGTCCTTAGCCCCGGCCGGGGCGTACACGTCGAGGCGGTGCCGCACCGGGTCGGCGGCGGGGTCGGTGCGGTAGGCGAGGTCGGCGTGTTTGCGGACCTCGGGGGCGGCCTTTTCCCTTTCCTGCCCGGGGGCGGCCCCGGCGAACGCGGCGGCGAGGAGGGCGAGCGCGGGAACGGCACAGCGCATGCGCAGGACTCACGGGGGCGGGGAGGTCGGGGGCATTCTACCCCACGACCGGCACGAATGCGCACCCCGCCCCTACCCGCCCAATACGGTCCGGTACGCCTCCTCGTTGAACCCGACCACGAGCGTCCGGCCGACGCGGGCGGTCGGGGCGCGGAGGTTGCCGGTCGGGCCGATCATTTTGGCGAGCAGGTCGGCGTCGGCGGGGCGGTCGGCGGTGAGGTCGAACACCTCCGTCTTCTTCCCGCGGGCGGCGACCAGCGTGTCGATCCCCTCCAGGTGCTTGATTGCCTCCTCCGGGGGGATGCGGGTCTTGATCCCGTCCACCGTCTCGGTCACCAGGACGCCGGCGGGTTTGAGGTACTTCATCGCGTTCTTGCACGTCTCGCACGACTTCCGGAAGTACAGCCAGTCGATCGTCCGGGGCATGGGGGAGGTCTCCGGTCCGGGGGGTACGTGACCAGTTGCGGGCGTTTCCGGGGCGCCGCGGCTACTTCAGCTGGAAGGGGACCGGCCCCGTCGTCATCCGCATCGGCCTCCTCAGGTCGGAAAACGTCAACGCGTCTTTCAGCAGGTAGTGCTTCTTGTCCGGCTTCCAGTTCGGCGACTCGTCATGCTTGACCTCGACAGCCTTGACGGTCTCGTCGGACATCACGGCCTGCATCGAGAACGTCATCGTCCACGACGACGTGGTCGTCAGTGCATTTTTGAGTTCTTGAGTAATCTCGATCTTGGAATCGGGCAAATCTATTGATTTTGCGGGGAGGCCGATGACCACCTCCGGCCAGTCGGTGCGGATCGGCGAACCCGGCGGCGCCTCTGCCGTGCGAGTGGCCAGATCGGTGCCCCCGGCGCTGAGCTTGACGGAAACGACTGACAAGGAGTTGGCGGGCACGTCGTCCGTGCGAATCCTCACCCGAAGTTGCTTGATCGTCACGGCGGGTGGGGCCGGCTGCTTGCCCGCCGGCTCGGGCGGGGTCGGCCGGTTGTCGTCGCGCCCGTTGACGAGCGGTATGAGTACCAGCGGGAGGATGACTACCAGGGCCGCGCCGGCCGCGGCAACGGCATACCACTGCGCGGGCCTGCGCCGCAGGCGATCGGGCGGCGGGTCCGGTTCCGACACCGGGTCCGGCTGCGGCGGGGGGTTATTGAACTCCGTCTCGAACGCGGCCAGCCGTCTGTTCTCCGGCCGTTGGCCGCGGAGCTTCACGACGAGCTGGCCGATCTTGTCTTTCCGGCCGAGCCCCTGAACCACGTCGAACGCGAGGTCGCGGAAGCTCCCGGTGTCCTCGTAATCGACGCCCACATTCTCTTCGAGCTCAACGCTCATAAACTGAATCAGTTCATTTCGGTCGAACAACTGGCACAGAATATCACGAAGCTCGCCGATTTGTCTGCCGTTTAACACGGGGGCGATCCTCTCTCCATCACCTGACGCGGCGCGGGACCGCCGTTGGTCGGCCCGACATCTTGGTCGCGGCGCCGGCGGCGGGTGTTATCCTAGTCGCCAGACGGCCCGAGAGGGGCTCCGTCTCGCCCGGGTACCGACCCGCGGGTCGTCGGCCGGCCCGGGTGGTACCCGGACCGGCCGCGCTACTCGGCCGCGAGCGACACGCAGATCAACTCCTTGTCGTTCCGCACGAAGGCGCAGCGGTCGGCGTAGGCCGGGTGACTCCACACCACCCGCCGGCCGAACGCCGGGGTGGTCGGCTGCACCACGCGCGCCCGGCTCACCTCCTCGTACCCCTGCGGCGACAGCTTGGCGATGACGAGGTCGCCGGTCTCGGCGAGCAGGAAGAAGCGGTCGGCGTTCTTGACCACGAAGGCGGTCCCGCTCGCCCCGTTCTTGAAGTCGTCGTCCTTGTCCTCGCCCAGCACCGGCTTGAACGTGCTCCACAGCCGCTTCCCGGTAGCCATCTCGACGGCCCGGAACTGGCCGGGCTGGTCGGCGCCGTAGAGGACGCCGTTCTCGGCGAACGGGGTCATGTTGATCGGGTACAGCCCCGCCTTCGTCCGCGGGCCGCCCGTCCCGCGCCAGACCTCCTTCACGGCCGGCTTGGCGGGGTCGAGTTTGAGGGTCACGCCGACGTTGCCGATCCCGGCGGCGTAGAGGAGGTCGCCGTCCCGCCGGGGGACCATGATCGACATCGCGTACTCGGGCTGGAGCGGCACGTCCCAGTACCGGCTGCCGGTCGTGGGGTTGAGCCCGTACAGCCCCCGCGGGGTCCACACCACTAACTGATCCGTCCCGCCGGCGTGGATCAGGGCGGGGGTGTTGTACCCCGGCTCGGTCGTGGACAGCGCCTTCCACGCCTCGGCGCCCGTGTCCTTGTTGAAGGCGACGACCGTGCGCCCGTCGCCGCCGACCAGGCAGATGACGAGGTCTTGGTGGATGACGGGGTGGCCGGCAAAGCCCCAGACGGGCACCTTCGCCCCGTAGTCCTTCGGGAAGTTCTTCGACCACAGCACCTTACCGGAGGCGGCGTCGAGGCAGAAGAAGTCGCCCATCGCCCCGACCGCGTACACCTTCCCGGCGTGGACGGTCGGCGTGCAGCGGGGGCCGGCGGGGTACTGGATCGTGTAAGTCACCTCGTACTGGTGCTTCCACACCTCCGCCCCGGTCTTGGCGTCGAGGCACAGGATGCGCTCGGTGGCCGGGGTCTTGGCCGTGTTCCCGGCGAACGGGTCTTCGGGGTCTTTCACCCCCTCCTTCATCACCTTGTCGGCCACGAACACCTTCCCGCCGGCGACCGCCGGCCCGGCGTAGCCGCCGCCGACCGGCACCCGCCACAGCACCTTCGGGCCGTCCTTCGGGAACTCCTTCAGGACTCCGGTCTCGGCCCACACTGCGTCGCGGTTCGGGCCGAGGTACTGGGGCCAGTCGGCGGCGGCGGCGAGCGGGGCGGCGGCGAGGAGGGCCGCCGCGGCGGTGAGCCGGGTCATGCGCGAGTCTCCGGGCGGGGGGGGCGAGTATCGGACAGGAAGGATACCGACGGGGTGGGGCGGGTTAACAGCCCGGTCGGTCCTGCTCACAGCGCCCCGGCCGCCGCGCCGACGGCCGGCATGCCCCGGGCGGGGTACTGCTGCCAGATCCGGTCGAGCAGATCCTGGGCGGTCTCCAGGGGAACGGCCCGGTAGCGGTCGCCGGACTTGGTCACGATCCCGGCCCGCTCCAGCTTGGCCAGGGCGTCCTCGATCTCGAAGTCCACCGCCAGGTTCAGCCGGCGCTCCAGGTCGAGTTCGACGTAGTCGTCCAGTTCGGCCGCCGTCCAGCCGCGGTCGCCGGCGTAGCGCCACAGGTAGAAGTAGCTCAGCAGCGTCTCGCGCGTCTCCTGCTCCTCGGCCTCGTCGAGCAGCTTGTACATCACCCCGCCGTTGTTGTCGAGGTTCTGGTAGTACAGGCTCTGCGTCAGCTGGAGTGAGTACGTCTGCTTCGACACCTGGAAGCTGTACCACGTCTTGTACCCGTAGCCGAGCACCAGCGCGATCGGGGTGTAGAGGGCGAGCAGCGCCGCGGTGCTGCCGGCGAACAGGGCCGCCCCGAGGCCGCCGAGGCTGAAGGAGCTGAGCTTCCAGCCCACGTAGCCGATCGTACTCGTGAGCGACCCGCCCAGCTTGAGCCGTTCGAGCAGCGGCATCTTGACCCGCCCCCCGGGGAGCAGCATCTCGATGTCCATCTGCGGGATGTCCTTGAACAGCTTCAGGAACACACTCTCGGTGTCGGCCTCCGCGCCGAGCCGCTTGTGGGGCTTCTGCTTGAAGATCACCGCCACCCGGGTGAACGTCGGGACGCGCACCTCCTCGACGCGGAAGCGGTTCCGCCAGTTCCGCCGGAACCGCTTGCTCATCCCCTTCCCGCGGACGAACACCTCCACCTGGTCGAAGGCGTCCCAGGGGACGTCCATGTCGATGCCCCAGTCACTCGCCCCGGCCATCACCCGCTCCATCTCGTCCTTCGAGAGGTGGGTGTAGTTGGCCCGGCCCATCAGGTGGGTGAAGGTGGCGAACAGCTTCCGGTGGGCGGTGGCCTTCTCGGCGGGCTCCAGCTTCTTGAGCGGCTTGGGGTCGGCGTCCGGGTCGAACGAGGCGTAGCTGTCCTCCAGCTGGCGGAGTTCGCCGTGGTACAGGGCGTGGATGTGGAGGATCACCGACCGGGCGAAGCGGCGGAACCGGGCCTGCTCGTCCGGGGTGAGTTTCTGCCCGGCGACCGGGCCGGACTCGTTCGACAGGTACTCGACCAGGTCCGCCACGCGGACGGGGATGAAGTGCTCGCGGTCGGCGTACTCGGCCACGGGCGGGTTCCTTGGTGGTGGTGTGCGGTCGGCGGCCCGGGGTCATCTCACCCGACGAGCAGGAGGAGGGCAACCCCCGACACGAGCAAACCGACGGCCGCTAGCCCGGCCACGAGAAGGCCGCGCGAAGGGTCGGACCGGTTTGGGTGGGGGCCGCCCTCCGACTCGCGGACGGACCGGTAGTCCTCGTAGTCGTCCTCGACGTCGCTCACGGCGGAGCCCTCGGGGGCAGGTGTGCCCGGCTATTCGCCGCCCGCCGGCCGGCCTTGAGGCGATTCCCCAGGTCCGGCCGCCGGTGACACGCCCGCCCCGCCGGCCCGACCGCCCTCGCGGAAGACCCCGGGATCGCGCTACCGCTCCGACAACGGCTGTAGCACGGTCACGGCATCGACGCCCTTGTCTTCAGCGGTGAGGTTGACCGAGAGCGGGAACCCCTCGTAACGGATCATCCACCACGTTCCGGTGACCGACTGGAGGCCGGGGACTTTCTGCCCCAGCGCGGACAGGCTGGTGTCCGCCGTGACCGGTTGCCCCTCCAGGGTGATCCCCCCGGTGAACCGCTGGCCCAGGTCTTTCGTGCTGAGGTCGTAGATCGGCCGGAAGCTGAACGTGACGTCCCGGAAGACCTGCTTCTCCTTCAGTTCCTGCCGGCCGTGGATGCCGAGCCCGTTCCAGTACACGTACCGGTGGCCCTTGCTCAGGGGATCCTCGATCATCCCGGACGCCTTCCCGAGCGCCTTCTCAAGCACCGCCAGTTCGGCGGGGAGCGCCACGGCCGTCCCGTTGATCGACACCGCCCCCTTGGCGATCTCGACCTTCACCTTGTTCGGGTCGCTGGCGGCCGCGCCGGCGGTCGGCACGCTACTGGTGGGCGGGACGGGGGTGGGGACGGGCCGGCCGTCGGCGGATTCGGTCGTTGAGGGCGAGGGCGTGGCCGCGGGCGGGGGCTCCGCCGTCGGGGTACTGCCCTTGCCTCCGCACCCGAGGGCCGTTCCCGTCAGCGCGACCGCCAGCACCACAAAGGAACCCAGACGCATCTCGACGCTCCTGGTCATCACCGATCGACACCGCCCGCTGCGACCAAAACCTAGTCCTCCAGGTCGGTCGGGTTGCACTTCGCCGCGGCCTCGTCGGCCAGCTGGTCGAGGACGCCCTGGACGTGGCTCATCCGCTCCGGCCGCTTGTTGGCGTTGTAGTTCAGGCACTGCTCGATCAGGTCGGCGAGCGGGGCCGGGATGCCGTGGTTGCACTCACGGACCGGCTTGAACTGCTCCCTGTACCACTTCTCCGAAACCTTCATCCCGTCGAGGGGGACGCACGTCGGCGGCAGTTGGAGCGTCGCCAGCCGGTACATCGTCGCCCCGAAGTTGTAGATGTCCGTCCGCTCGTTGATGAGCTTGTGGCCCACCGTCTCGGGGGCGATGTATTCGGGCGTCCCCTGCACCCGGTCCTTCGGCTCGCCCCGGACCCAGGCCAGCCCGTAGTCGATCACCTTCACGGCCGTCCCCCGGCCGAGGATCAGGTTGTTCGGCTTCAGGTCGGCGTGAACCACCCCCTGCTTGTGCATGTGGGTGAGCCCGTCGGCGATCCGCTCGAACACCCGGATCAGCTTGGGCAGCCGGAGCAGCGGGAGCCGGTCCATCGTGGTGCCGGGGACGAACTCGATCAGGAGCCTGGCCTTCTTCGGCCCGCTGAACCAGCCCTGCTCGACCTCCAGACAGTACACCTTCACCAGGTTGGGGTGGTTCAGCATCTGGCCGACCCGGAATTCGTGCTTCGCCTGCTCCAGGTACTTCAGGTCGTCCTTCCCGTCGATCGGAACCATCTTCAGCGCGTAGTCCTTCCCGTCCTCCTCCCGCCGGACGTGTAGAATGCTGCTGTGGGCCCCGCTCCCCAGGGTCTGAACCACGCTGAACTTGCCGATCTTGTCCACGTCCTCTCCCGGGGCCAGGGTCCGCGCGCCGATCGACCCGCAATCATAACGGAACCGCGGCCGCCGGGCAAACGGCCGGCCGCGCCCGCCGAGAGCCTACATGGGTAGAAGCGAGATGGAAGCCAGAACCCGGCAGATCGGCCGGGAGCTTTTCGGCCGGCTCGACCGCACCGGCCCGACCCCACTCACCAAGGCGTGGCTCGACGACCGGCTGATGGGTCTGGGCACGGCCGACCCGGCGCTGAAGGTCCAGCTGTTCCGGTTCGTGGACACGCTGCCGTACCTCAAGTCCACCGCGGAGATCACCCGCCACCTCGCCGAGTACCTCCGCGAGGCCGAGCGCGACCTGCCCTGGTGGGTGCGGGCCGGCCTGCCGCTCATGCCGCGGGGCGGGCCGCTCGGCGGGCTGCTGGCATTCGCGGCCCGGACCGGCGCCCGCCAGATGGCCCGCCGGTTCATCGCCGGGTCGAACGTCCCCGAGGTGACAGCCGCCGTCCAGCGGCTGCGCGCCCGCCGGCTGGGGTTCACCATCGACCTCCTCGGCGAGGCGACGATCACCGAGGCCGAGGCGGACCACGTCCAGAAGCAGTACTTCGACCTGCTCGCCGGGCTGGGCCGCGAGGCCGCCCGCTGGTCCGACGACCCCATGAACGACCGCGACGACCGCGGCCCGATCCCGCGGGTGAACGTGTCGGTGAAGCTGTCGGCGCTGTACTCGCAGTTCGACCCGATCGACCCGGACGGGACCAGCCGGGCGGTCTTGAACCGCCTCCGACCGATCCTCCGCACTGCCCGCGCGGCCGGGGCGTTCGTCAACTTCGACATGGAGCAGCACGCCTTCAAGGACACGACGCTCCGCATCTTCCGCGAGGTGCTGTCGGAGCCCGAGTTCCTCGACTGGCGCCACGCCGGGATCGCCATCCAGGCGTACCTGACCGACACCGCCGCCGACCTCGAACATCTGCTGGCGTGGGCGCGCGACGAGCGGAAGTGCCCGGTGACGGTCCGGCTCGTGAAGGGCGCCTACTGGGACTACGAGACGGTGATCGCCGCCCAGAACGACTGGCCGGTGCCGGTGTTCACGCGGAAGTGGGAGTCGGACGCGAGTTTTGAACGGCTGACCGACTTCCTGCTCGACCACGCCGACTGGCTGGTGCCGGCGTTCGGGAGCCACAACGTCCGCAGCATGGCGCACGCGATGGCGGCGGCCGAGGCGAAGCGGGTGGACCCGCGGCGGATCGAATTCCAGATGCTCTACGGCATGGCCGACCCGCTCCGCGACGCCGTCCGCTCGCTGGGCTACCGGGTGCGGGTGTACACGCCCTACGGGCAACTCCTGCCGGGGATGGCCTACCTCGTCCGCCGGCTGCTGGAAAACTCCTCGAACGACTCCTTCCTGCGGGCGAGCTTCACCGACGGGGCCGCCGAAGAGGTGCTGCTGATGAACCCGGCCGACCACGCCCCCGCCGCGACCGCCGAGGCGAACGGCCCCCCGACGGCCGCCCCCCGGCCGGCCCCCGGCGCGGCCCCGGCCTTCCAGAACGAGCCCCCCACCGACTTCTCCCGCGAGGCGAGCCGCGCCGCCATGCGCGACGCCCTCGCCCTCGTGCGCACGCAGCTCGGCCGTACCTACCCGGCGGTCGTCGGCGGGGCCGCGCTGCCGGTGACCAAGACGATCGACCGTGTGAACCCGTCGCGCACCGCGGAGCTGATCGGTCGCACGGCCGCCGCGACCGCGGAGCAGGCGAACGCTGCCGTGGCCGCGGCCCTCGCCGCCTTCGACAGCTGGCGCAACACGCCGGTCGGGGAGCGGGCCGCGCTGCTCAACCGCGTGGCGAACCAGTTCCGCCGCCGCCGCTTCGAGTTGGCCGCGTGGATCGTGCTGGAGACGGGCAAGCCCTGGCGCGAGGCCGACGCCGACGTGGCCGAGGCGATCGACTTCTGCACCTTCTACGCGGCCGAGGCGGTGAAACTCCACTCCCCGCACCGCCGCGACGTGGCCGGCGAGGACAACGCCACCTTCTACGAGCCCCGCGGCGTGGCGGTGGTCATCGCCCCGTGGAACTTCCCGCTGGCCATCCTCACCGGCATGGCCGCCGCGGCCGTGGTGACCGGGAACCCGGCGGTGATGAAGCCGGCCGAGCAGTCGGGCGTGGTGGCCGCCAAGTTGATGGAGTGCTTCCGCGACGCCGGCACGCCGCCGGGCGTGGTGAACTTCCTCCCCGGCGACGGCGAGGAGGTCGGGCCGGTGCTGGTGAACCACCCGGACGTGGCGGTGATCGCCTTCACGGGGTCGCTGAAGGTCGGGCTGCTGATCCACGAGCAGGCCGCCCGGACGCCGCCGGGGCAGGGCTTCGTGAAGCGCGTGATCGCCGAGATGGGCGGGAAGAACGCGGTGATCGTGGACGCCGACGCCGACCTCGACGAGGCGGTGAAGGGCGTGGCCGACTCGGCCTTCGGCTACGCCGGGCAGAAGTGTTCGGCCGGCTCGCGGGCGATCGTGCTGGACGGCATCTACGACCAGTTCCTCGCCCGCCTCGTGGAGGCGACCCGCAGCCTGACGGTGGCGCCGGCCGACAACCCTGGGGCGTCGCTCGGCCCGGTGATCGACGCCGAGGCCCGCGACCGCATCCGCGGGGCAATCGACCGCGGCAAGGCCGAGACCCGGCTCGCCTACGAGGCGGACCTCGGCTCGCTCGCGTCCGAGGGGTACTTCGTCGGCCCGACGATCTTCGCGGACGTGCCCGAGACGGCGTGGGTGGCCCAGGAGGAGATCTTCGGCCCGGTGCTGAGCGTGGTGCGGGCGAAGGATCTGGACGATGCCATCCGCATCGCCAACGGCACGAAGTACGCGCTGACGGGCGGGGTGTACAGCCGGAGCCCCGAGCACATCGCGGCGGTGAAGCGGCGGTTCCGGGTCGGGAACCTGTACGTGAACCGGAAGTGTACCGGAGCGCTGGTGGACCGCCAGCCGTTCGGCGGCTTCAAGCTGAGCGGCATCGGCTCCAAGGCCGGCGGCCCGGACTACCTGCTGCAATTCGTACTGCCGCGGACGGTGACCGAGAACCAACTCCGCCGCGGCTTCGCCCCCGAGGCGGGGGTGGGGGAGTAGTTCGCCACGGTGAACGGTCCGCGCGAGTGGGCTGTTCGACCGAGCCATTCCGATCGGATCATCGGACGGGCCGGCGGCCGAACCAAGTCAGGGTTCGGCCGCCGGCCCGTCCGATGATCGTAGGCTCATCAAGGACGTTCGGCTTCCACGACACCCCGCCGAGCTTCGGGCCGAGGTCGTGCGCCGGCTGGGTGAACTCACGCGACGGGGGGCGGGACGATGAACGTACCAGGGCTCATCACCAACACCTACGTGCTGCTGGGTCTGGCCATCCTCGCGGAGGTCGTCGCCACGACCGCGCTGAAGGCCAGCGACGGGTTCACGAAGCCGCTGCCGAGCCTGGTCGTGGCCGTCGGCTACGGCGTCGCCTTCTGGCTCATGTCCCTGGTCCTCCGCGAGCTGCCGACGGGCGTGGTCTACGCCATCTGGTCGGGCGCCGGCATCGCGTTGATCACGCTGGTGGCGTGGGTCTGGCACGGGCAGGTGCTGGACGCGCCGGCGGTGGTCGGGCTCGCACTCATCATCGCCGGGGTCGTGGTCCTGAGCGCCCTGTCCAAGGTCGCACCTCACTGAGGCCGCAGACGTCTCCTCCCCGAGCGCGGCAGGGTGTAACGGAGCCGTAACGGCGGGTGGCGGGCGACGGCCGAGCGCGGCATAACGGACGGCGTTCCCGGAGGTGCCCCGTGCCGCGACTCCTCTCCGCCGCCGTCGCGCTGGCCGTTATCGTTCCCGCCGCGTCGGCCGACATCGACATCCGGCCCGCCTACTTCCAGACCATCCCCTACGACGTCATCGTGGACGCCCGCGGCACCCCCTGGTTCCGCGACCGGGCAGGCATCCACAACGTCCGGGGCGAACTGGTGTGCAAGGCGCCCTACGGGGTGTGGCACCTCGCCGACCGCCGGGGCCGGTTCTGGTTCACCGTCGGCGACCAGTACACGCCGCCCGCCCTGCACTACTACGAGAAGGGCCAGCGGATCGACCCGAAGGTCGCCTCTCAGACCGTCTGGGAGGACTCGACCGGCCGGGTGTTCGCCTTCGACGGCCACGCGGTCCACGTCCTGACGGGCGACACCTGGGCGAAGCACACGGCGATGATGCCGGACCACGTCCGCGAGATCGGCGAGGCGCGGTTCGTCGAGGACCGCAAGGGGCGTGTGTGGGTGTGGCTCCGCTACGGCAACGCCCTGTCCGGCGCCTGGTCGTTCGACGGGAAGACCTGGACCGGGCACCCCATCCCCGGCAGCGACCCGGGCGAGCGGGTCCGGCTGGTACTCCCCTTCGACGACGACTGGTTCCTGGCCGCGGTCGCGCCGCCGGTGCCCGACCTCAAACGGCCGCCCCGGCTGGTGCCGTTCAGCCCGAGCCGCACGCCCGAGCAGATGGCCCGGGCGGCCGTGTTCGCCGGCCTGCCGCTCGAACACACCGAATACTGGGGCGAGGCTCTCGACGGGCTGCGCTACTTCTTCCGCCGCGAGGGAGGCTGGGCTGTCACCGCCGCCGGCGCGGCACGGCCGCTGGCGGACGACGTCCTCACCCACCTCGGCTCGTACCCACAGGGGACGAGTACCACCGCCGTCACCACCCTGCTCGCACGTCCCGGCGACCGGCTCGGGCGTCAGGTCTGGCGGCAGGGGTCGTGGGCGTGCGGCCGCGACACCCAGGGGCGAGTGTACATCCGCGGGGCGAACCCGCCGCCGCACCTGCGTTCCGACTACGCCACGCACGTCCTCTGGCCCGAGAAGGAGGTGTTCGGCGACGTCCTTCGGCTGACCCCGGGCCGACCGGGGGAGTACGTCAAGGATCTGTTCCGCGACGCCGCCGGCACCGCCTTCGCCCGACCCACCGCGCACCCCGAGGTGGTCCGCCGCTGGAACGGCAAGGCGTGGGCGGGCACGCCGGTCGAGCCGTTGCCGAAAGCGAAGTGGGCGGGTAAGGACCGGTTCCCACCGCCGGAACTGGCCTGGTCGGGCTTCGGCCTCGTCGGGCGCTCGACGGCGACCGACTCCCGGACCGTATTCGTCCGGGTGAAGACCCGGTCAGCCGTGACCAAGGACGGCGAGCCCCTCGCGCCGGACGACGAGGCGGGGAAAGACGCCCGGCCGTTCTACGTGTACGAGGCGTGGACGCACCGCGACGGGGCGTGGAGCGATGCCCGCCCGCCGGCCGAGTTGCTCCGGGCGAACCGCAAGGCTCTGACCGACGCCCGCGTCCGCCCGCAGCCGACCGCCGGCCCGGGGCCGGTGCTGGGCGACGGCGCCCGTCTGTGGTTCGCCCACGACTGGGTGGTGACGGTAACCGAGGCGGACGGCACCACGCACACCGCCGTCGTGCCGAAGCCGCACCGGGTCGAGACGCCCCGGCTGACCGAGGAGGAGCGGAAGCGTCGGCTGTTCCGGGAGATGTCCACGGGTGCCGGCCCGCGGCCCGAGTTCCGCTCGGTCCCCGAGCCGCTGATGCTGTCCACGCTGCTTCAGCTGGACGCGACGAGCGTGCTACTCGTCGTCGCGGGCACCCCGGCGAAGACCTACCGCGTCACCTTCCGCGGCACCCCGCGGGGCATAGCCGTCGAGCTGGTCGAGCCGGACCTGCCGTTCACCTTCCCGACCATCTGGAGTGCCGGCGGGGGCGAGCCGCTGGCGTGGTTCGACCACCGCGAGCCGCCGGTGCCGCTCGACTGGATCGGGATCGCGGACTCGAAGTACACCGCCGTCGGTCATGACCTGTTCGCGCTCCGCGACGGCCGGTGGGTGAAGCGGTCGGACCTGTACAAGCCGGTGGTAGTGGCCGGCGACGGCGCGGTGTGGTGCCTGCCGACCGACTGGGAGAAAGGGACGCCGCGGGGCAGCCGGCTCACGCTGAGCCGACTGCGGGCTGACGTCGTCGAGCGGTTCGCGTGGGACTACGGCGACGAGCGGGCGGGGATCGGCCGACCAACTCCCGGGGCCGCGCTCCTCGCCGGGAATGGCGAACTGACGTGTCTGGAACCACCCACCGCGCCTGGCGGCCGGGCGACGCTCCGGGTTCTCCCGACGGCTGATCCGCTGGGAGGCTCCACGCCGGTCGTCCTCCCGGACGGGACGATCCTCTTCCAGTCAGGGCACGCTCAGCTGTTCGACCCGAAGGGGAAATGAGGGACAGCGCCCCGGCACAGCCCTCGCCGGCCCCCGGGTGATAACGGTTACCACCCGGACGGCTGCCGCGACTACCAGTTGATAGCCGTTATCACCCGGGCGGGAGTTGGATCGGGGGGCTCGCCGCCGACGGCTACTGGTACTTCGCCGTCTCGGCCTTGAACCGCTCCGCCAGCTGGGCCGCCTGGCGGTCGTAGGCGGCGGGGTCGGCCCAGGCCCGGCGGGGTTGCAGCACGCCGTCCGGCACCCCCGGGCAGCGGACGGGCACCGCCAGCCCGAAGACCGGGTCCGGCTCGAACGGCACGTCCGCCAGCGCGCCCGTCAGCACCGCCTTCAGGAGTGCCCGGGTGTGCGCGAGCGACATCCGCGAGCCCACCCCGTACGGCCCGCCCGTCCAGCCGGTATTCACCAACCACACCGGCGCGCCGTGCGCGGCCAGCTTCGCCCCGAGCAGGTCCGCGTACCGCCGCGGCGGCAGCGGCAGGAACGGCTTCCCGAAGCAGGTGCTGAAGTCCGGCGTCGGCTCCCGCACGCCGGCCTCGGTCCCGGCCACCTTCGCGGTGTACCCGCACAGGAAGTGGTCCATCGCCTGCCGCGGGGTCAGCCGGGACAGCGGCGGCAGCACCCCGAAGGCGTCGCACGTCAGGAAGAACACGTTCCGCGGGTGTCCGCCCCGGCCGCTCAGCTGGCAGTTCGGGATGAAGTCCACCGGGTAGGCGGCCCGGGTGTTCTCGGTGTAGCGCTGGCTGTCGAAGTCCGGCTCCCGAGTGGCCGGGTCCACTGGCACGTTCTCCAGCACGCAGCCGAACCGCAGGGCGTCGTAGATCTGCGGCTCCCCCGCCCGCGACAGCTTGATCGTCTTGGCGTAGCAGCCGCCCTCAATGTTGAACACGCCGTCGTCGCCCCAGCCGTGCTCGTCGTCGCCGATCAGCTGACGGTCGGGGTCGGCGCTGAGGGTCGTCTTCCCGGTCCCGCTCAGGCCGAAGAACAGGGCCACGTCGCCGCCCGCGCCGACGTTCGCCGAGCAGTGCATGCTCAGCACCCCCCGCTCGGGGAGGACGAAGTTCAGGACCGTGAAGATCGCCTTCTTGATCTCCCCCGCGTAGTGCGTGCCGGCCACCAGCACGAGCTTGCGGGTGAAGTCGAGCACGACCACGGCGTCGGAGTTGGTGCCGTCGCGGGCGGGGTCGGTCTTGAAGTCGGCGGCGTGCAGGATGGTCCACACGGGGGTGAAGCCGTCCAACTCGGCGGCGGTCGGGCGGAGGAACAGGCAGCGGGCGAACAGGCTGTGCCAGGCCCGCTCGGTGACGACCCGGAGCGGCAGGCGGTGCGCCGGGTGAGCGGCGGCGAACCCGTCGAAAACGAACAGCTCGCGGTTCTGGAGGTAGGCCCGGGCGAGTTCCACCAGCCGGTCGAACCGGGCCGGCTCCATCGGCCGGTTCGCGGTCCAGTCCACCCGGGGGGCCGTCAGCTCGTCCCGGACGGTGTACTTGTCCTTCGGGGACCGGCCGGTGCGGGCGCCGGTGAGGGCGGCGAAGGCGCCGAGACTCGTCAGCCCGCCCTCCTCCCGGCGGAGGGCGTGTTCGACCAACCCGGCGGCCGGGAGGTTGGCCCACACCCGTGCGGGGTTGGCCAGGGCGAACCCCGCGGGCGACCCATCCATCGCGCGTCTCCAAACTCCGGCCGGGAGAGGGCACTGTTACTATAGCGGGTCACGGCCGGCCCAGGAGACACCGCCCGGCCCACGCCCGCCGCCGGCCCGCGCCGTCAGCTCATCCTGCGCACGCGGTTGGGCGCCACCGACTTGCGAGTTTTTACCCGTTCCACCCGCGTTCTTCACGAAAACCACACGCTCGCAAATAAGACTTAAGCCGTCGTTCAATCGCCCACACTGCAGGCGGCGGCCGGAACCCCGGACCACCGCCTGCCGCGTTTGCGGGAACGCCCCGGCCTTAAGACGACTAATCGGAAAATGTGCTACACAGTCGGGAACTCAATCGGGCAGATTGTCGTCGAGAGGATGTGGCAGTCGGAGTCGAGTCACCCCCCGGCGTCCCCGGGCGTTCGTACCCCAGCGAGGTTCCTGTTGATGAAGCGGCCGTCCCACTACTCCCGCCGGTCGGCGTTCACGCTGATCGAGCTGCTGGTCGTGATCGCCATCATCGCCATCCTGATCGGCCTGCTGCTCCCCGCCGTGCAGAAGGTCCGTGAGGCCGCCGCCCGCAGCACCTGCTCCAACAACATCAAGCAGCTCGCCCTCGGCATCCACAACTACGAGAGCTCGCACGGCGTCACGCCGTCGGTCGGGCAGTGCGAGTCGAGCACCGGGTCGGTCACCTACACCGTCCACGGGTGGTCGGTGCTGGTCCTCCCGTACATCGAGCAGAACGCCGTCTACACCCAGTTCGACACCAGCTACAACCACTACGCCGACTCCACCTACAACAACGCGGTCCTCCACTCCACCAAGTCGCGCGGCCGCGCCTACGACGACCCGGCCTACCCGTCCGGGTTCGCCGCCGGCAAGACCAAGATCAAGACCTACGTGTGCCCGAGTACGCCGATCGCGAACGAGGGCCGCGACCCGGTCGACCAGATGGGCGGGATCGACTACATGGCCGTGGCGCTGACGGACATCATCTCGAACTCGGCGAACGGGACCGTCGGCACCCGCGGCGGGCTCGCCGACCGGGCCTACGGGGCGATGACCTGCGAGGGCCGGACGATCATCGGCATCTCCGACGGGTCGTCCAACACGCTCCTGCTCATCGAGGACGCCGGCCGGGCCCACCCGAGCGTGGGCACCTTCGGCGCGCTGTCGTCGAACAACCGGGTGTCCGCGATGAACTCCCCGACCGCCCCGATCACCGGCGGGAGCACGCCGGGCCGGCGGGTGTTCGCGTGGGTCGACGCCGACGCGGCCACCAACGGCATCTCGGGGCCGAACAACTCGACGGGCAGCAAGATCGCCAAGATCAACAACAACAACTCCCCGGTCGGCGGGCCGACCACCTGCCCGTGGTCGACCAACAACTGCGGCCCGAACGACGAGCCGTTCTCGTTCCACACCGGCGGGGTGATGGCGGCCATGGGCGACGGGTCGGTCCGGTTCATCCGCGACTCGATCGACGCCGTGACCCTCAAGTACGTCGCCGGGGCCGACGACGGCCAGGTCTTCACCCTCGAGTGAGCCGCCCGCCGCTCACCCCACCGCGGGCCGGCGTTCGCCGGCCCGCGGTCGTTCCCACCCCACACCGGAGACGCCTCATGACCCGCCGGGTCGTCGCTTTCGCCGCCGCGGCCTTCGCCCTCGGATGCTCCTCGACCCCGCCCCAGAAGGCGGAGCCGGTCGCGGTGTCCGGGGTCGTCCTCCTCCCGAGCGGCCAGCCGGCCAAGGACGTCACCCTGAACGTCTTCCCGACCTCGGCCAGCCAGACCCCGGCCGCGGCCCAGCTGAAGGCCGACGGGAAGTTCAGCGTGAAGCTCGTCCCCGGCAGCTACACCTTCGCCTTCGAGGGGAGGGCCGCCGGGCTCACCGCGGTCCCGAAGAAGTACCACCAGAACGAGGCCGACCACAAGTTCGAGGTGCCGTCCGGCGGGAAGTCGGACGCCACGATCCAGCTCCAGAACTGACCGCCCTTGCCCGGCTTGCCCGACCGGAACCGCCCCCGCCCCCGGGGGGCGTTCCGGTCGCGCGTTTTCCCCGGCCGCTTCCGGCCGGTTGACCCCCCGAGTACCATAGCCGGTATGAGCGACTGGCATCTGGCCCGCGGCTTCCGGTACGCGGGCGTGGTGAGCGGCCTGCGGTCCGAGCCGGACCGCCGCGACGTGGCCGTGATCGTGTCCGACGGCCCGGCGGCCGCGGCCGGCGTGTTCACCCAGAACCGGGTGTGCGCTGCGCCCGTCCAGGTCAGCCGGGAGCGCCTGCCGCGGGCCGACGCGCGGGCGGTCGTCGTCTGCTCCGGCAACGCCAACGCCTGCACCGGCGAGCAGGGCATGGCCGACGCCCGGCGGATGGCCGACCTCGTCGCCCGCGACCTCGGCTGCCGGCCGGACCAAGTGCTCGTCGCCTCCACCGGCGTGATCGGCCGGCCGCTGCCGATGCCGGTGCTGGAGGCCGGCATCCCGAAGGCCGTCGCCGCCGCCGCCCCCGGCCGGGAGGCGTTCTCCGACGCGGCCCACGCCGTCCTCACCACCGACACCGGCATCAAGGTCGCCACGCGGGTGCTCGACCTGCCCGGCGGGCGCGTCACGATCACCGGGTTCGCCAAGGGCGCGGCCATGATCGGCCCGAACCTGGCGACGATGCTCGGGTTCGTCATGACCGACGCGGCCGTGGCCCCGGCCGACCTGCACGCCATCCTCCGGGGAGCCTGCGAGACCTCCTTCAACTGCGTCAGCGTCGAGGGGCACACCAGCACGAACGACACCGTCTTCCTCCTCGCCAACGGCACGGGCACGCCTCTGGCGGGTCACCCCCTGGCGACCTTCCGCGACGCCGTGGGCGGGGTGTGCGGGGAGTTGGCCCGCAAGATCGCCATCGACGCCGAGGGGGCGAACCACCTCATCACCATCGACGTGGAGGGCTGCCGTACCGACGCCGAAGCCAAGCAGATCGCCAAGGCGGTGGCCGAGAGCGCGCTGGTGAAAACGGCGGTGTTCGGCCACGACCCGAACTGGGGCCGGGTCGTGTCCGCGGCCGGGTACTCGGGGGTGGCCTTCGACGAGGCGGACCTGTCGCTGTGGATGGGGGACATGCTCCTCTACCGCGCCGGCGCCCCGCTGCCGTTCGACGCCGCCGCCGCGTCGAGCTACCTGAAGCACAACCGCGACGTCCACTTCCGGCTCCGCCTCACCCACGGCCCCGGGCGGTGTACGTTCCACACCTGCGACCTGACCTACGAGTACGTGAAGCTGAACGCGGACTACACGACCTAGTTGTCGGGAGTTAGCGGGTTGTAATTGGGGGGCCGGCCGCGCGTGCCGCGCCCCGGGAACACCCGTGGAGCATGGCCCGGCGTGACAGCCCCCCAAATCACAACTGACAACGGCCAACTGACGCGCGGGGGAACCCCGCTCCTCGCCCTTGCCGAAATCACCCGCACGTTCGGGGCGTTCACCGCCCTGCACGACGTGACGTTGACGCTCCCCCCGGGCCGGGTGGGGCTGCTCGGGCCGAACGGGGCCGGGAAGAGCACGTTGCTCAAGATTCTGATGGGGCTCATCCCGCCGTCCTCCGGCACCGGGCGGGTGCTCGACCAGGAACTCGGCGGCGACCGGGACAGCGCCGGCAACTGGCGGCTGCGCCGGCTGATCGGGTTCATGCCCGAGGCCGAGGCGCTGGTGCCAGGCCTGACCGGGGTGGAGTACGTCACCCTCGCCGGCGAGCTGTACGGGATGCCGCGGCGCGAGGCCCAGCGGCGGGCGCACGAGGTGCTGTCGTTCCTGGAACTGGAAGAGGCCCGCTACCGCCGGGTGGAGGAGTACTCCGCCGGGATGAAGCAGCGGGTGAAGCTCGCCCAGGCCATCGTCCACGACCCGCCGGTGCTGCTGCTCGACGAGCCGACCAGCGGCCTCGACCCCGCCGGCCGGGACGCCATGCTCCGGCTGGTGCGGGCGCTGGGCGAGGACCACGGCAAGTCGGTGATCCTCTCGACGCACCTGCTCGCGGACGTGGAGGCGGTGTGCGAGCGGGTGGTAATCGTGGCCGGGGGCCGGGTCCGCCGGGTGGGCACGGTGGCCGAACTCTGCGGCCGCCGCGACGACCACTACCGCGTCCGGGTCGACGGCGACCCGGCCGGGTTCCGCGACGACCTGGAGACCGAGGGCGTGACGGTGCTCGGCGAGTTCGGCCCCGGCGACTGGCGCGTCGCCGTCCCGCGGGGGTGGACGAACCTGGCCTTCTTCAAGCTGGCCGAGGTGAACGGCGTGGTCGTCCGCGCCCTCACCCGCGACGACGAGACGCTGGAGGAGCTGTTCCTGCGGACCGTGACGGCGTGAGGACCGGCGGCAGGCCCGCGAGCCGCGACCGGGAGGGAGCGGCCGGCGTCCCTTGCGAGTCGCGTTCGAAATACGCCGGGTCGGCAGCCGCTCCCTCCCGGTCGCGGCTCGCGGGCGAGAGCGACCACCGCGTCGGTGACCAGAGCCGCACAAGCGAACCCCCATGCCCGCGCAAACGGACACCCTGCTCCGCTACCGCCCCTGGCGCGGCACCCTCCACGGCCCGGGGTGGGCCGCGATGGCGATGGCCCGGTCGTCCGTCCTGCTGATGGCCCGGCGGCGGCTCTACTGGGGGCTGTTCGCCCTCGTCCTGCTCGTGTTCTTCTTCTTCTTCTACGGGCAGTACCTCGTCATCTGGATCACCACCCAGACGGCCGACGACAGCGTCCTGGTCGGCGGGGTGAAGGTGCCGGTGGCGAACTTCACCAAGTTCCTCGACCGGCTCGCCCTCAACGGCACCGCCCACACGTTCGGGAACTTCGTCTGGTTCGAGGGGTACGTCGTCGTCATCCTCCTCGCCCTGGCCGGGTCGGTGCTGGTCGGCAACGACTTCCACCACGGCAGCCTGCCGTTCTACCTCGCCAAGCCGATCGGCCGGTGGCACTACGTCCTCGGCAAGTGCCTGGGCGTCGGCGCCGTCGTCAACCTCGCCACCACGGTGCCGGCGGTCGTCCTGTGGGTCGAGGCCGGGCTCCTCAACGACTGGCGGACCTACTACCTGGACAACCTCGACCTCCTCGCCGGCGTCCTCGGCTACGGGCTGGTACTCACCGTCACCCTGAGCCTCCTCGTGGTCGCCACGGCGGTGTGGGTGCGGCAGACGGTGCCGATGGTGATGGTGTGGATGGGCCTGTTCGTGCTGCTGCGGATGCTCGCCGGGTGGCTCGTGGACGGGCTCAAGGCCGACCCCGGGTGGCGGCTCATCGACCTGTGGAACAACCTGTACCTGGTGGGGCTGTGGTGCCTCGGGGCCGACCCGGCAACGGTCCGCCCCCAGCCCCAGCCGGAGTACTGGCACGCGGCGGCGGTGGTGGCCGGGGTGTGCGCGGCGTGCGGCGTGTACCTGCGGCGGCGCGTCCAGGCGGTCGAGATCGTCGGCTAACCGAGGGCAGGGTGCGTATGCGGAACGCGGAGTTACAGGTGCGGCCCGCCGCCCCCCCCGCCCCCCCGGCCGCGCCCCCCGAGGCGCCGCCGGGCGAGCCGCTGCTGCTGTTCGAGCAGGCGTCGAAGTGGTACGGCCCGGTGCTGGCGCTGAACCAGGTGACGCTCGAACTTACCGGCGGCATCACCGGGCTCGTCGGCGCCAACGGGGCCGGGAAGAGCACCCTCATCCGGCTCGCCACCGGCCAGCTGAGGCCCACCCTCGGCCGCGTCCGCGTCCGCGGGACCGACGCCTGGGACTGGCGCGCCCGCCGGCTCGTCGGCTACTGCCCCGACACCGACGCCTTCTACGAGGACATGTCCGGCCGGCGGTTCGTCGGCGTCATGGCCCGGCTGTGCGGGTACGACCGCCGCGAGGCCCGCCGGCGGACCGAGGCCGTCCTCGACCGGGTCGGCATGGCCGACCGGGCCGACCGGCGTATCGCCGGCTACTCGAAGGGGATGCGGCAGCGAATCAAACTGGCCCAGGCACTGCTACACGACCCGGCCCTCCTCGTCCTCGACGAGCCGCTCTCGGGCATCGACCCGATCGGCCGGCAGGATCTGCTCGAACTGTTCCAACAGCTGGCGGGCCAGGGCAAGTGCCTGTTCATCTCCAGCCACGAACTCGAAGCCCTGGAGAAGCTGACGAACCACGTCGTCATCATGGCCCGCGGCCGGGTCGCGGCGGTGGGCACGCTCCCCCAGATCCGCGAACTGCTCGACGACCACCCGGTCTCGGTCCGCCTCGACGTGGACCGCCCCCGCGAGGTCGCCCGCCGGCTGCTCGACGTGCCGGACGTGCTGGCGGTGGAGTTGGTCCCGGCGGACGGCGACGGCGGCCCGGGGCTGGTGGTGAAGGCCCGCCACCCGAAGCGGTTCTTCGAGGCGGTCGGCCGGCTGCTGATCGAGGAGCAGGCCGAGGTCCGCCGCCTGGAACCGCTCGACGAGTCGGCCCACGCCATCCTCGGCTACCTGCTGGGCGGGAGCGGGCGGACCTGATTCGGAACGCTGAATGACGAATCGCAGACACCGGCACACGGCGCGCGGAGGGATGGGATGGCAACCGACGGCTCGGCCCATTCATCATTCATCACTCATCACTCATCATTTGCCGCCCCAAACCCAGCACCCCCTCCCCCGAATTCGCCGTACCCCGCCCCAAGCCCACTGGCCGGGTTCTGGGTGCTGGTCCTCCACACCTTCCAGCGCCAGTGGCGGGTCCGGCAGATGGGCTGGGTCAGCCTCGGGTTGCTCGGGCTGACCGTCATCTGGGTCGCGGCCGTCACGCTCAGCCCGGCCGGGTGGGGGCTGGAGGACCGGACGGTCCGGCGGCTGCCGCTGACGTACCGGCAGTACGCCGAGCAACTGCGGCCCGCGGCCCGGTACGCGGCCTTCGAACCCGCCGACCCGACCACCCTGACCACCTACCCCCCCACGCCGCGCATCCCGCACCCGGTCGAGGCTCCCACCCCCCTCGACCCCCGGGCCGACGCGCTGCGCTCGCTCCTGCTGTCGGTGCCGCACGCCATCCTGTCGTCCGAGGGGTTCCGGCGCGACTGGGCGTTCAGCCACTTCACCCGGACGGTCCCGCTGGGGGCGTTCGTCGGGTTCGTGCTCCCGCTGTTCACCCTGGCGTTCGCCAGCGGGGCGATCGGCACCGAGCGCGAGACGCGGTCGCTCATCTGGCTGGTGACGCGGCCGCTGCCGCGCGCGGCGGTCTACCTCGCCACGTTCCTGGGGGTGCTGCCGTGGTGCCTGGCGTTCGGGGTCGGCGGGTTCGCGGCCCTGTGCCTGGCCGGGGGCGACCTCGGGCGGGAGGCGTTCGCCGCGTTCTGGCCGGCGGCCGTCGGCGGGACGGTGGCGTTCGCCGCGCTGTTCCACCTGGTCGGGGCCACGTTCCGCCGGCCGGTGGTGGTGGGGTTGGTTTATGTGTTCTTTTTCGAGGCGCTGGTCGCCGCGCTCCCGGGAAGTTTGAAGCTACTGAGTTTGAGCTTCTACGCCCGCTCGCTCATCTATAATGAGGCGGTCGCCGCGGGCTACCCCGGGGCGATGCTGGAGGTGCCGGCCCCGGTCGCGGCGGCGGACGCCTGGGTCGTCCTGGCCCTGGCGACCCTCGGGCTGCTGGCCGCCGGCGCGTGGCGGTTCGCCCGGGCCGAGTACCGGGACGACGTGTAAGCGGGTGGCCGGCATCGGGCCGCCCGCCAGAATCGGTGGGACGAGCGATGGCAGCCTTTCCCGACGCGGTCGCCTTCCAGAACGCACCCGTCCACGGTTTCCGCGGCGACGAGGGAGACGCCGGCCCGGCCTCGCGGCCCCGCGGGCTCACGGTCGCGGTCAGCCGGGAGGCCGGGGCGCGGGGCACCACGCTGGCCCGCAAGGTCGGCGAACTCCTCGGCTGGCAGGTGTTCGACCAGGATCTGCTCGACTACCTCCAGATGACCGAAGCCGAGCGGGACCAACTCCTCGCCGACATCCCCCCACCGGCCCGGGCCTGGGCCGACGCCCACCTCGCCCACCTCCGGCGGGCCGGGAAGCTGGAGGCCGAAGGGGCCAGCGCCGACCTGTACCGCCTCCTGTTCGCCGTAGCGGCGCGGGGGGAGGCGGTCATCGTGGGCCGGGCGGCCGGGCACCTCCTCCCGGCCGAGTCCACGCTGCACGTCCGGGTCGTGGCCCCGTTCGAGTCGCGGGTCGGGTACATCGCCCAGACCCTCCGGCTGACCCGCGACGAGGCCGCGGCCGAGGTCCGCCGGCGGGACGAGCGGCGGGCGCACTTCGTGTCGCAGACTGTGCTCCGCGACGCGGCCGACCCGGCCGGCTACGACCTCGTGGTGAACGCGGCCCGGCTGGGGCTCGAGGCCGCGGCCCAGCTGGTCGGGTGGGCGGTGCGGGTGAAGCAGCAGTTCGCCGAGCTCGCGGCCGCCGACGCGGACCCGGCCGACAACCCCGACGGGGCGTGATGGCCGCGTTCGCCCAGTTCTCGGCGGCGGCCCGGGCCGTGGCCCCGCGGGCGGCGGTCGTCCTCGGGTCGGGCCTCGGCGGCGCCGTCGGCGCGTTCCGCGAGGCCGCCTCGGTCTGCTTCGGCAGCGTCCCGGGGCTGGCCCCCCCGACCGTCGCCGGGCACGGCGGCCGGCTCGCCGCCGGGCACTGGGGGGCGGTCCCCGTCCTCGTCTTCTTCGGCCGCCTCCACTTCTACGAAGGCCACCCCTGGGACGTGGTGTGCGGCCCGGCGCGGGTCGCGGCCGAGCTCGGCGTGCGGGCGTTCGTGCAGACGAACGCGGCGGGCGGCATCCACCCCGCGCTCGGCCCCGGCGCCCTGATGGCGGTGGCCCGGCACCTCACCCTGCTCGGCCCCGGGGCGTGGCGGGGGCGCCCCCCGGCCGCCCCGTACTCGCCGCGCCTGCTCCGGGCGATGGCCGACCACGAGGCGGCCGGGGGGCGTGACCTCCTGACCGGCACCTACGCGGCCCTGACCGGCCCGAGCTACGAGACACCGGCCGAGATCCGCGCGCTGCGGGTGATGGGGGCGGACGTGGTGGGGATGTCCACGGCCCGGGAGGCGGAGGCGGCCGCGCACCTGGGGCTGGAGGCGGCCGCGGTGGCGTGCGTGACCAACCACGCCGCCGGCCTGTGCGACGCGCCGCTCGACCACGCCGAGGTCGTGCGGAACGCGCAGCTGGCCGCCGCCCGGCTGACCGCCCTGCTCGGGGCGGTGGCCGCGGCGGTGTAGCCCCGAGCGACCTAACCCCCCGGCCTCCCTCCCTTGTAGGAAAGGAGGCCGGGGGGTTAGGTCGCTCGATACCCATGAGAAAAGCCCACCCGCCGGGGGCGGGTGGGCTTCACGTCGGTCATGCCGTCACCGGCGCGGCTACTCCTCGACCGGCGTCGGCATCCCGAACGCCTTCCGCACGCGCTGGACTTCCTTGATCATGATGACCCGCAGCACGTCCGAGTAGTCGTCGGTCCAGGTCGGCACGTCCTCCAGCACCCGGAGGGGGTGGAACATCTGGCCGTAGATCAGCTCGGTCATCCGGGCCAGCGTCGCCCCGGCCTGCCCGGCGTCCCGGAGGCGGATGGCGTACTGGTAGAGGATGGCCGCCTGCGGACCCTCGCGGATCGACATCAGCGACGGGGTGAGCTTCGTCCGCTCGGCCTCCGGCCCGCCCCACTCGGCCATGATCGCCTCCATGGCGTTCTTCTCCGGGCCGTACTTGCGGAGCAGGTGGACGAGCGGCTCGTTCCGCGTGCCGAACGCCACCGCCTGCTCGACCGCCGTCCCGGCCAGGCTGCCGAGCGTCGCCTTGTCCTTGGCCACGGCCACCCAGCTGGAGGCCGTCTTCCCGGGCCGGCTCTCGCTGTCGTCGTTCCACACCCGGCACTCCAGCCCCAGGTCCTTGCAGATCTTGGCCACGACCGGCTCCAGCCGGACGTACTTGTTCGAGATGTGCAGGGCCAGGATGCCGTCCGGGGTGAGCCGGTCCATGTACATGGACACCGCCTCCTTGGTGAGGAGGTGGACCGGGATGGCGTCCGAGCTGAACGCGTCCACGAGCAGGAGGGCGTACTTCCGGTCGGTGTCGTCGCGGAGCTTGAGCCGGGCGTCGCCCATCTTGAAGTCGATGTTCGCCCCGCGGTCGCGGGCGCCCTGGACGTAGGTGATCGGCCCGAGGACCGGCTCGGCGCCCTCCTTGACCTCCTCCTTGTTCATCACCATCCACGGCGTCTCGACGATCTTCCGGACGGCCGGGTCGATCTCGTAGAAGGTGAGGTTCTGCCCCTTGAGGGCGTAGCACGCCGCCGACCCGGTGCCGAGCCCGACCATGGCCACGTCGGCCTTGGCGTCGACCCCGCCCTTCCGGCTGCGGACCTCGTGGAACATGGCCCCGACCGGCCCGGTCCGGTGGTAGTACGTCAGCGGCTCCTGCCGCGGATCCCACGCCTTCAGGGCGCCCTCGAGGGCCAGCACGTCCCACGGGCTGAACGACCCGAACGGGATCGGGGCGTCGGCCCGGACGATGTAGTACTCGTTGATCTGCGTGCCGTGGAGCGTGGTCCCGTGGACGAGCCGGGTGAAGTACCCCTGCTGCTCGACCTTCAGGATGCCGAAGAAGCTCCGGTCGGTGTACACGATCCGCTCGTTCTGCCGCTCCCGGTAGGCGTTGATCCCGAGGATGGCGGCCACGCACAGGGCGAACCGCAGCGGCCGGTCCACGAAGAAGAAGCAGGCCATGACCGGCAGGGCGTACACGAAGATCTTGGCGACCAGCGGCTCGTCGAGGACCGACGGGAGGTTCGTGGCCACCGACTTGCACAGGCGCTGGAACCAGTGGGTGCCGCTGCGGTCGTACAGGTGGTCGTGGAGCCCGGTCAGCGCCCAGAACACGATCCCGATCATGACCGGCACGGCGACGTCGAGGCCGACGTAGAAGTTCGTCCGCCGGGCGAAGGCGGCGAACCGCTCGTAGGGGATCTCCTCGGCGCTCTCGGTCGGCTTGAAGTCGCGGGTCATCAGCAGGTACCAGCCGCCCAGGAGCAGGGCGATCAGGACCAGCGAGAACAGGTACCACTGGGTGTAGCCGAGGAGTCCCTCGATGACGACGTAGCTGACCAGCAGGGCGACCGCGCACAGCCCGAGCGCGATCCCGGAGCTGAGCACCCAGTCCTTGACCCGGCCGGCGACCGAGTCGTCGTAGGACCGGCCGGCGAGCCGGGCGTTGGCGGCGGCGAACACCGGCACCATCCCGCAGGCGATCACGATCGTGATCGGGTACTCGTTCGCGTAGGTGAACACGAGCGGGGCGAAGATGCCGTTGAACATGCCCCCGAGCATGCCGCCCACCGACATCCACAGGAAGTACTGGGTCAGGTGGGTCACGTCCTTCGGCCGGTCGCGGGCCAGCTCGTAGTGGCACATCAGGGCCGCGAAGAAGAAGGCCGCGATGTGGACCGTCAGGGTCAGGGCCATTTTGCTGCCGGTCGCCCCCGAGGTGAGGACGAACACCAGCAGCAGCAGCATGACCGGGGCGATGTTGCCGAGCACCGACCGGAACCACGGCGGGACCAGCGTGCTGAAGGAGATGATGAACGTCACCAGGTACAGGGCCAGCGGGATGACCCACAGCAGCGGGATGCTGGCGATGTCGGTGGACATGTAGAACGTGACCGACAGCATGAAGCTGCTCGGCACGAACGCCAGCAGGATCCACTTGGCGACCCGCAGCGGGCTCGGGGCCGGCTCGCTGACCACGTCAACCGCCCCGGGCTTCGGCTTGCCGCCGCCGTTCTTCCCGGCCGGGGGCACGCCGATGGGGTTGGCCGCCGCCCGCCCGCACGCCACGATCAGCCCCGTCAGCACCGTGAAGCCGACGGCGAACATCCAGGCCTGCTGGTTGATCGTCAGGCTCGGCTCGATGAACAGCGGGTAGCCGAGGAGCGACACCAGGCTGCCGACGTTGCTGGCGGCGTAGAGGAAGTACGGGTCGCGGGCCGACGGGTGGCCGGTGAACGAGAACCACCGCTGGAGGAGCGGGGCGCTGGTGCTGGCCACGAAGAACGGGATGCCGATGGCCACCGCGAGCAGCGCCAGCACCGCCAGGAACGGGTTGGCCCCGTCGGTCGGGGCCAGGCTGTCGAGGACCGCGATCGGGGTGTGCCGGCTGCCGAGGTAGGCCGACAGGGCGAACGCCGCGATCGCCGCCCCCAGCACCATCACGTGAACCTTGCCCTGCGCCTTCGGGTCGTAGCGGGTGCTCACCCAGTGGGCGTACAGGTAACCGAGCAGCAGCAGTACCTGGAAGAACACCATGCAGGCGTTCCACACCGCCGGGCTGCCGCCGAGGAGGGGAAGGATCATCTTCCCGACCATCGGCTGGACCATGAACAGGAGTGACGCGCTGACGAACAGCGTGACGGCGAACAGGAGTGGCACGGGGCGGCTCCGGGGTGCGGAACTCGGCGGGCGCGCGGCGGCGGCTGTCGGGAGGGTTGTATCAATCCCCCGGGCCGTCGGATAGTTCCCCGATTACTGGACGTGACAGAATATCGCGCGTGGGAATAGGGCCGGCCGGCGAGCGGGCAAATGATCTGGTAACGAGGGCGCTCTGGGGTGTCCGCCCACGAGCGGCGTGGGTGATCACCGTTATCGGCGGAATGCTACCACCGTTGGCTTCTCTGACAGATATCCGGATGCAAGGCTTCCTCGCCTTAATATCGGCCAGATTTCCAATCACGTCTCGGTCTGCCAGTTGAGGCGATGACGGTTAGCACCTCAGCTGGGGCGGTACGGTCAGAGTCCTAGTCCCTCCGAGCACCCCGATCCGGATGCCCGAACGCGGTTGCGAATCGGCCGGACCTGGCGTCAGTCGTTCAGCCCGGCCGAGAAGTCGTCCTCGTCGAGGGGCGGTTTCGGCTTCGCGGCCGGCTTCGCAGCTGGCTTCGGCGGAGGTGCGGCGGCAGCCTCGGCGGCGGGCTCCGCCTTGCGGCGGGCGCCCCCACGCCCCCGGCCCGCGACCTTCGGCGCGGGCTCGGCCGGGGCCGCCTCGGCCTTCGGCGGTTGAGCCGCAGCTGCGGCGGGCTTGGCCGCGGCCCGCCCGCCCGCCCTAGCGGGCTGCCGACCGGCCGGCTTGGCCGGCGGCGGGGCTGCTGGGGCGGGGGCCGGGGCCGGGGTGACCGCCGGCGGGGACGGCGGCAGAGGCTTCCGCGGGGCGTAGCTCGGCGGCTCGTCCGCGTCGTCGAGCGGGTCGAACTCGTCCACCAGGGCGCGGCCGAGGGGGCGGTCATCGACCGGCGGCCGAGCCGCCTCGACGGGCGGTGGGGCCAACCGGGCCGCCGGCCGCGCCGGCGGCTGGGTGGGGACGGGCGGCTGAGCGGGGGCCGGCGGCCGGACGGGCGGGGCCGCCTCGCGGCCCGAGTCGCGCGACGACTCGCGCGGCCGGCGGGCGTCCTCCGGCGGGCGGGAGGGCGGGGGCTTCGGCGGGCCGCCGTTCGCACCCGACTTCGGGCCGCCCGGGGCCGGACTCTGCATCTCCAGCCCGAAGCGGACGACGATGTACATGCCGCTCGACTTGTGCTTGTCCAGCTCGACCAGCCCGCTCTTCTCCGCGTCCTCCAGCAGCTCGCTGAACGTCCGGTAGCCGTAGTAGCCCTCGTTGAACGACGGCTTCTTCCGCCGCATCGCGTCCTTGACCATCGACGAGTAGATCACCTCCTTGTTCTCCCGCCGCAGCGCCAGGAGGGAGTCGAGCAGCAGGGCGAAGCCCTTCCGCTTCTTGTCCGGGATCGACTCGTTCACCCCCACCGGGATGATCGGGGCGCGGTCGAGATCCTCGTAGTAGATGAACTCGTCGCAGTTGTCCCGGAGCAGGTCGGAGGTGGCGTCCACCAGTCCCAGGCCGATGACGTGCTTGCCGAGCTCCTTGAGCTTCGACACCAGCGGCGAGAAGTCGCTGTCGCCGGACACGATCACGAACGTGTCGATGTGGTCCTTGGAGTAGGCGAGGTCGATGGCGTCCACGACCAGCCGGATGTCGGCCGAGTTCTTGCCGGACACGCCGCGGCGGGGGATCTCGACCAGCTCGATGGCCGCCTCGTGGAGCCCGCCGGTGTACGAGCCGAACCGGCTCCAGTCGGCGTAGGCCTTCTTGGCGACGATCTTCCCCTTCTCGACCAGGCGTTCGAGAACCTTGGAGATCTCGAACCGGTCGCGCCGGCCGTTGAAGCCGAGCCCCATGTTCTCGAAGTCGATGAACACGGCCAGCGACCGCTCACCGTCCGCGCGGTGCGATTTCATCCCGACACGACCCCCGGTGAGGTACCGCGGCCGGGGCGACCCGGCCCACCCGTATTGTGCGAAACCCCGGCCGGGTTTGCCAATCCGGCCCGGCGGACTTGTCTGGTCGGGGGAAAGCGGGGGGTGGCATAACCCCGCCGACCGGCGCGTTGCCGGCCGCCCCCTACCCCCCACCCGGCCCGACCCGCACGGCCGTCCCGTCGGCCAGCACGGCGACGAGGTCACCCGCCGTGCCCCGGGCGACGAGCGCCACCACCGGGGACGGGACGTCCAGCGCCACCGCCGCCCGCGGGCGCAGCGTGGTGCGGTCGGGGCGGAGCCAGTGGACGACGTTCTTGTCGGTCGCCGCCGCGACCTGCCCGGGTTGGATCAGACAGGCGGCGAGGAACCGCTCGTGCGCGGTGGACGCGGTGCGGGCGGCAGTGTTCCCGGGGTCGCTGCCGTCGAAGCGGAGCCAGTGGGCGACGCCGTCCCAGTCCACGCACGCGACCTCCAGCACGCCGGGGAGCGGCGTGAGCCAGTCCACCCGCGGCACGGTCAGGGAGTTGCCCGGCGGCACGTCCGGGGTGCAGTGCGGCAGCCACCGGCACGCCGGGCTGGGGGCGTGGCTCCCGGTCAGGAGCCGGAGGGTCCGGTCCTGCCAGTCCCAGGCGCGGTCGTCGCCCGCGCGGACGAGCAGGTGGGTGGTCCCGCCGTCCCCCAGGTAGCGGGCGTGCGACGTCCGCGCCAAGTAGCTGCCCGACAGCGGGAGGCGCTCGCGGGGTGAGGCCGCAGTCACATGGATGGCCCCCCGCTCCAGGGCGGCGGCCGGCTCCAGGTACCACGCGGCGGCGGGCGTGCCCAGCGGCCCCAGTTCGGTCACCCGCTCGATCGTGACCTTGCCGGACACGCCGTAGAACCGGGCGACGGCATTCCCGGCGACCGCGCCGAGCGTCAGGACCGATCCCCCGTCCGGGGACACCGATAGCCCGAGCAGCGGCCCCGGGTCGGCGGGGCGGACCCGACGGACCCGGAAGTCCTGCCCCCGCCATGCCACGATGCCGCCGCGCCCGGCGACGACGATGTCCCCGGACTCGGGGGCGACGACCACGGCGCACACCGGTCCGTCCAGCAGGCGGAGCGGGGCGCTGTGGGCCGCGACGCGGGGGCGGGCGCGGGCGGCGGCGGTGGCGTCGCGGACGACCGGGGCCGGCCACGCCCCGGGGCGGGCGAACAGCCCGCCGGCCGCGCCGGGGCCGCACTCGCGAAGGTGGCGGGCGAACAGCAGGCGGGCGCGGTCGTCGAGGTCGTCGCGGTGGTCCGGCGGCAGGTACAACTCCCCGACGGCGCGGGCGTGGAGGAAGAACCGGCCGGCCTCGGTCGCGCGCGGCGGGTCGTAGCGGGCCTCGGCGGCGTCGAACAGGCGGCCGGCACCGGGCCAGTCCGCGGATGACAGCAGTTCGTCGAGTAGGCGTTCCCCGCAGGCGACGGACTCGGCGCCGTCCTCGTCCCAGCCACGGCGGTAGTAACCCCCGGCCGCAGCGGTGTCGCCGCACTTCCGGCGGAGCAGGTCGCCGGCCGCCACCCACTCGCGCCGCCCGGCCAGCGCGTCTGCCGCCCGCGTGAAGTACCCCCGCGCCCGGCCCTCGTCGCCGAGGCGGCGGAGGAGGTCGCCGGCGGCCTCGAACCGGCCGGCGCGGTCGTACAGGCGGAGCGCCTCGTCGTACTCGCCGGCCTGGTCGAAAGCGGCGGCGGCGGCCAGGCTGTCGTAGACCTTGTCGCGGAACAGCACGGCCGCGTCGCGGTACAGCCCGCCGGCGAGGAGGGCATTGGCCGCCGACCGCGGGTCGCGGAGAAGCACCCCGTACAGGTACGCCGACCGGCGAAAGTCGCCGCGGTCCGACGCCTCCCGGGCCAGCCGGCGGTACTCGCCGGCGAGCCGGTCCCACACGTCGCCCCCGCCGAGCCACGCGACGCCCGCGCCCCCGCCGCCGATCAGGGAGCGGAGGTCGTAGCGCGTGTCGCGGGTGCCGAGGTCGGCGGTGGTGCCGATGCGGGCGGGCCGGTCCGGGTCGGCGACCGCCGGCGGCGCCCGGCGGAGAGCCTTCTCCACGTCGCCCTCCATCAACTGGCGCAGCACCTCGCGCAGCGCGGCCTCCTGCTTGCCGAACAGTCCCTCGCCCAGCCGGGGCACCTGCTCCACCGCCTTCCGCGCCAGGTTCCCGCCGAGCCGGGCCAGCCCCGGGAGTCCGGCCAGCTTCCCGAACCAGGCGAGTACCTTCCCCGCCCCCAACTTCGCGGCCGCGCCGGCCCGAGCGGCCCGCGACCCGGCGGGCGGGCGGGCGTCGTCGGGGACGTCGGTACCAGCCGGGTCGCCGTTACCGGGGAGGGGGACCGCCCCGTCCGGCCGGCCCGAGCCCAGGATCTCCAGCGCCGCGCCCGGCGGGGACGGGCGTTCGATCGCGGTCAGCTGACCGGCGCGGTCGGGGGGTGTCGGGAGCGGCTCCCACGCCGACCGCCGCACCGCCGCCGGGGCGACCCAACGCCCGACCGGCAGCGATGCGGTCGGGTCGAACGCCAGCACCGGTCCGGCGGGGAGGACGACCAGCCCGCGGTCGCGGGTGAGGGAGGCGGCCTCGTCCGGGAGAAGAGTCGGGATGAGGTCCGCGTCGGCGGGGACGTACAGGTCGCCGGCGAGGCGGCGGAGGCGGACCGCCCCCGGCACGGCGGCAGCCACAGCGTCGCGCGGCACGAGCAGGAAGCCGCCGAGGACCGCGAAGACACCGGGGAGCGGTCCCAGCTGGGCGACCGCGGCGGCCACCGGTCCGGCCCCGACGCCGAGAATCAGGACGGCGTCGGCCGGGACGGGCTCATCGCGGCGCGTGAGTCGAAACGGCACGTCCACGGTTCACCCCTTCCCCGCGGCGGAGATGGCCCGGCCGATGCGTTGGGCCGCGCCGGGCGTGGGCGGCCCGCCGATGAGGGCGGCGTCCCCCCAGAACTCCCCCTCCGGCGTCCACACAGCGGCTAGCTCCCGGCGGACCAGGAACGCCGCCACGGGCTCCTCCCCGCTGGCGAACAGCAGCACCTGCCCGAGCCGGTCCAGGACCGCCGACCACGGCCCGTCCCGGTCGCCGGCCTGGGGCGGAAAGCGGACCGGGTCGTACCGCGGGGACGCCCGTTGGGGAGCGTGGCGGGCGGCTCGGGGCCAGACCCCGCCGTCAACGTGCCGTCGCTCCGGCACCCCACCGGTGTACCGGTGGAAGAGGGGACCGCCCTCCACCACCGCGAACTGGTGCTCGTGTCCGCCCACCTGAAGCGTCAGCCGGAACGGCGCGGCGGCGACCCGCACGTCGAGGTTGTTATGCAGCCCGGCCGGGGGGGCGAGGGTGAGTGGGTCGCCACCGGCGGTCCGACTAACCACGACCGTGCGGGCCGGCTTCACCCGGGCCACGAGCCGGCCGTCCCAGGAGAGTGCGAACAGGGGCTGGCCGTCCGGCAGCGGCACCTCGCCGATGACCCGCCCATCCGGCCTCTGGAAGAACACGATCGACTGCCGCCCCTCCCGCTTGAGGGCCAGCGCCAGGACGTCGCCGGCCAGCTGGGCGCGCTGGATGTACGTACCGCCAAGGAAGGGCTTCCCGTCCCGCAGCGGCTCAAAGGCCGGCCACTCGGGAACCGAGTACCAGACCCGGATCGTATTCCCCTTCACAAAGAGATACGGCCCGTCCCCCCCGCCGGTCGGCTGGGGCGTCGGGAGGGGGACGGTAAGGACGGAGAGGCTGAAGGGCGGCGAACCACCCTGGCTCGTCCGCTTGATGGCCTCGATGCACCGCTTGCTCTGCCGCTCCGGGGATGGCCGGGGGAACCGGTGCCCGGTCGAAAGGTCCACCGCGGCCGGGAAACGGTCGTTCTCCGGGGTCGGGCGGACCGCGACACAGTTCAGGTCCGGGAACGCGCCCCACTGGGCCGTCGGGGATGCCTCCCCGAGCTGGTGGACCGCCACCCGCCGGGTCACGCGGTCGTAGTACGCGACCGCGAAAGCCGCCTTCGGCCGCAGGGGTGGGTCGTCGGACGCAGTACTCGATACGACCGGAGTACCGGGTGGGGACGCGGTCATGTCCACCTGGGTGGGTCGAGTGAGGGTCAGCCGGCCGCACACGGCCACGCCGCCGGCCAGGCCGAGGACGGCGTCCACCTGCTTGAGCACGGCTCCGTCGTGGAACGCCCGCGGCAGCACTTCCGGCGGGCCGCCGTCGAACATCAGCCCGTGGAGCGTCCCCTGCGGGCCGGCGATGACCAGCCACTCCCCGGCTGCGTCGAACCCGAACGTCAACACCTCCCCCACCACCCCCGGCCGGAACGGGAAGCCGACCGGCTCCACGTCGCCCGCCCAACTCGTCCTCAGCTGAGCCGCCGACCCGGCGTCCTGGTCCGGGCGGGCGGCCTCGGCGGCGTCGAGATCGACCTTGAAGGCCCGCAGCGGGACGGGACCGACCGGTCCCCACTCGGCCAGTTCGGCGGTGCCGTGATCGTCTACCGTCAGGGCGAACACGCGGTCGCCGGACCGGCGCGGGACGGCGTGGAGGGCAGGGGCGCGGGCGGTCCGCGGGTGGGTCAGCAGGATCACGTCCCGCGGAGCCTCGCCGGGCGACGCGAGGGCGTTCTCCCAGCACGCCGCCGGGTCGGCGGTCAGATCGCTCGCTTCCAGCAGGTCGGCGAGCTTTTCGGGGTCGGCCGCGGCAACGTCGAGGACAGCGTCGGCCGACGTGGCAGCGAGGAAGAGTCGCCCAAGCCGGCGGGCGTCCTTCCGGAGCAGCACGACCGCGGCCGCGGCCAGGGCCAGCCGGACCGAGCCCCACGTCCGCACGCCTTGGTCGAGGACGATGAGGCGGTCCGGCTTCTCGGCTGCCTGCGGTTCCTCTCGCTGGAAGTAGAGGAGTTCCCGCTCCGCGAACCGACGCACGAACTCGTCCGGGTCGAGGGCGAACTGCGAGGGGAGGAGCCGGTCCGGGTCGCCGCGGGTGGTCACGTCGCAGTACCCGCCCTGCGGGACCGCGTCCGGGGAGCGGCGGCGCGGCGGGAGGGTGAGGGCGGCGTCCACCGCCGGCACCACGGCCGCCGCCCCGACCAGCCGGGGCCGCCTCCGGGCGAGGGCGAGCAGCCGGGCCACGCGGGCCGGGAACGACTCCACCACCTCCGCGACCTTCGCCCCCGCCGTCCCGGGGGCGCAACCGGCCGTGAGCCAGTGCCGCAGGGCATCGTCCGTGAGCGTCGCCAGCCGGTCCGCCACCCGCGCCTCGACCTCGGGCGGCGACAGCGCGGGGTCTTCCGCCAGGAGCGGGAACACGACCGGGCCGGACCGGAGCCGGCGGGCACGGGCAGCGTCCACCGCGGGCCACTCGGGCGTCGCCGCGGCCGGGGGCACGCCGGCGCAGAGCTCGGCGATCAACACGCCCGCGTTGCGGAACAGCCCCGCGGCCCCGGCCGCGTCCTCGAACGCCCGCCGGAGTCGCACCGAGAGGGCGGACGAGTCGTCCGACCGCAGCAAGTGGAGGACGTGGAGCACGACCACGAACGGCGGCACCGGCGGGCGCGTGAACACCCCTTCAAGGACGGCGCCGATCTCCTCCGTGAGCGCCAGCGTGGTGCCGTTCCACCGCTCCACCGCGTCGCCGCCTACGGCCCAGCGGAGCCCGCCGACGCGGCCGGCGTACCCGGGCGGCAGGGTGAGGTAGGTTTCGGCGCGGGCGTCGTTCACGAACCGGCCTCCGCCGCCCGGAGGGCGAGGCGCAGCCCGGCCCGCGTGACGGGGGCGAACGCCGACCGCGGGATCAGTTCCGCACCGGCGTCGTCGAGCAGCACGAGTTCGTCGTCGGCCGCTCCTACGGCGGCCCGCAGGACGGCCGGGCGGAGGTCCGGGTCCGGGCGGAAGCCGACGGGGACGAGCACATCGCCCCCCCAGAAGCGGGTCGCGTTCGGCACGTGGGGGAGTCTGGCGCCGCGGAGGAGGATACGCGCGTTGGCGCGGGCGGCGGTCGCGGCCGCAAGTTCGGCGGTCGTGGCGGTGTCGGCCCAGCCGGCGAGGTCAGCGAGGGCACAGGCGAGCGCGGCGACCGGCCGGGGCTCGCCGCCGCGCACCACCCGCAGCGTCACCGGCACGGGAGCGACCTCGTCCGGGCCGAGCGGCGTGAACCGGGCTGGCGTCAGGACCGCGGCGACCGGAAGGCCGTTGCCGTCCGGCGGGGCGTCGCTCGTGGGGAGCCGGCTGCCGAACGGGAACCACGCCCCGGCCCGGGCGACGAAGAACACCACGCCCGCCACCGGCAGCAGGCACCGCACCACGTCGGCCCGGCCGGCGGGCCAGCGCACCCACAGCTGATCGCCGGCCGGGAAGACGCGCACCTCGGGGCGGTGCCGCACCGGTCCGAGCGCGGCCGTGCCGGCCGCCGGGAGGCGGGCGGCGGTCACGTCCTTCCAGGGGTCGACGGCCGCCGTCATCCGCCGATCCTCCCGAGCAGCGCCCCGGCGCGGGCGAGCAGGTGGTCCCGGCCGGCCGGGTCCGCCACCCACGCCGCCCGGTCGGCCGCCGCCTGGACGCGCTCCCGGAGGCGGGCCAGTTCGGCCAGCTTGGGCGACGCCGCGAGGTCGGCCTCGACCTGGTCGAGTTCGCGGGCGAGCGCCTCGGCGTCCACCTGCTCCGGGCGGGCGGCACGGGGGTGCGGGGCGGGACTCGGCCCGGCCGCGTCGAGCACGCCGGCCACGAGTGCCCCGAGCGGGCCGATCTGCTCGACCCGGTCCCACACGTAGCGTAGCACCCACAGGTCGGACGGGTCGGCCACCGCCCGGCCGCTCAGCACCGCCGACGCGGCCACCAGCTTCAGCACCTTCACCGCCCGCCGGTCGGACAGGCCGACCCCCAGGTCGCGCGCCTTGCCGACGGCGTCGGCGTACACCCCCAGCACGCCGCCGAGGTCCACGTCCCTCACGCGCCGGCCGAGCATCCGCAGGTCGTCGGCGGTCGGGCCAAGGTCGGGGGTCGGCGGCCGGCCGTCGCGCTCGATCGCCCAGCCGGCGGCGAGCAGCGCGGGCAGCTGGGGGCGGGGGAGGCTGTCCACCCGGCAGCGGAGGAGGAAGCGGTCGAACAGCGCCTGGAGCGCATCGTCCTCGGGGAGGTGGTTGGACGCGGCGAAGGCGCTGACGAGCGGCAGCCGGTGCGTCTCGGCGCCGCGCCGGTAGACGCGCTCGTTGAGAACCGTGAGGAGGTTGTTGAGGATGGCGCTGTTGGCGTTGAACAGCTCGTCGAGGAAGGCGAACTCGGCCTCGGGGAGCATCCCGGTGACGACCGTGGCCACGACGCCCTCGCGGAGGCGGGCCAGGTCCACGGGGCCGAACAGCTCGTTCGGCTCGGAGAAGCGGGTGAGCAGGTACTCGAAGTAGCGGCACCGGACCGCCCCGGCGAACTCGCGGACGAGGAGCGACTTGGCCGTCCCGGGCGGGCCGTAGAGGAAGAGGTGCTCCCCGGCGACGGCGGCGAGGGCGATGAGGTCCACCACCTCGTCGCGGCCGACGAACCGGGCCTTGAGCGGCTCGGCGGCCCGGCCGCGGAGGCGGGATGCGGGGTCGTCACTCACGGGCGGGAACCTCGAATGTCCGCGTCGGCCGCCCAGGGCTCCCGCCCTGGGCTACGTCACAGCGCCCCTCCGGGGCTCCAAGCACTCGTGCGGCAGCCGCTCCCTGTCGGTCGCAGCTCGTGAGGCGGCCGGAACCCTGGTCGCATTCCGTTGGGCTCGTTACCCGCCGGCGGCCAGCGCCGGGGCGGGGAGCGGCCGGCCGCGCTCCGCGAATACCCGTTCGGCCCGGTCGCGCGCCGGGCCGGGCGGCGGTGCCCACCCCGGGCGGGCGGTGGCGACCCACCGTTCAGCGTACATCAGCTGAAGCCCCGGGTGGCCGGCGAACTCCGGCGGCGCGGTCGGCGCGCCGTCGAGGTCGGCCGACACGCCGGACAGCGGCCACGCCCTCAGCAGACGGTCCAGGGCGGTCGCCGGTTCGCCCCCGGGGGCGTGGACCCGGGCGCGACGCAACACGGCCGGCAGGAAGCGGAGGCACACGTCGGTCGACAGGTGGGCGGACGCGGAAGTCGGCTCGACGCCGACCGTCAGCGGCTCGGGGGCGCCGCCGACCAGTTGCCAGCAGGCGCGGGCGAGGACGAGGGCGGCCCCGGCGGCGGCGTCCGGGTCGAAGGGGACCGGCGGCCCGGCCGCGTCGAGGGCGTGGCGCTCGAACGCGGCCCGGAGGTCGGCGAGGACCGCCGGGCGTTCGGCCGGGGGAATGGAAGGGGGTTCGTTCTGAACGGATTCGCCGTCGGCGAGGACGCGGGCGAGCCAGTCGCGGAACGGCGGCATGGGCGGTAGGTCCGGGTGGTGTCCGGATTGTACACGACCGGACAACCACCCCGCCTCTCCCCTTCCCCGGACGGGGTGATGCGCTGCGGAAACGGAACGGGCGGCCGGTGTGAACCGGCCGCCCGACGTGCCTCCGCGCGGCAGGCTTACAACAACGTCCGCGCGTCGCCGCTGCCGTAATCCTTGATTTCGGACGACGGGGCCAGGAACCAGTCGGCCCCGCCCTCCCCGTACAGCTTGTCGTTAGCCGAGTCGTTGTCGATCGTCGCCGCGCCGAGGTACACCGACCCGTTCAGCCCGCCGCCGGTCGTTCCCTTCAGGTGGGCGACGCGGGTGGCGAAGCTCGCGTCCGTCCGCCGCCACTCGGCCCCGACCGTCCGCAGCACGGCGAGGTCGGTTTCGTAGTCGAAAACGCCGCCGATCAGGATGTCCTCGCCGCCACCGCCGCGGAGGGTGTCCGTCCCCCCGCCGCCGATCAGGACGTCCCGGCCAGTCCCGCCGGTAAGGGTGTCGGTCCCGGCCCCGCCCAGCAGCACCGAGCCGGCCGCGGCGCCGGCGGCGTTCAGGGTGTCGTTCCCGTCGCCGCCGAACAGGTAGACCGGCCGGGTTACCGACCGGGTGGACCCGCTGATGACCTTGGTGTTGATGGTGATCGAGTCGTTCCCGGCCTGCCCGTACACCACCACGTCGCCGGTCGGCGTGAACGTGCCGCTCAGCGTGGTCCCGTTGCGGACCACGGTCAGCCCGCCCGAGGTGTTCGCGGGCGTCACCGTGATCGTGTCCGTGCCGGTCGTCCCGCCGACGTAGAGCGTGCCGCCGACGACCGCCGCCGGCACCACCGACACGGTCGCGGCCGCCGCCCCCTGGCTGGTGGCGCCGTCCTTGTCGGTGATGTACGCCCAGGGGGTGAACGTGCCGGTGGTGGTGTAGGTCTTCTTGAACGTCACCCCCGACCCCGGGCCGGTCACCGTGGCGCTCGTCGTGCCGTCGCCCCACACCACGCGGTAGGTGAAGGTCGCCGCCATGTCGGCGGCGCCGGGGTCGTTGGCCGACAGGGTGACGACGAGTTCCTGGCCGGGCACCGCGGTCGGGGGCGCGCTGAGCGTGCCGCCCGGGGCGAGGTTGCTGGCCGTCACGTTAAAGGTCTGTACCGACGACGCCCCGGCCGGGTCGCGGACGGTCACCCGCACCGTGTACGCCCCCTGGTCCGGGAACGCATGCCCCAGCTGGCTCGGGTTCAGCCCGCCCGGGCCGGTCGTCACCACCGGGGTACCGTCGCCGAAGTCCCAGGTGAAGGTGAGCGGGTCGCCATCGGGGTCGGTCGAAGGGCTCATGTCGAACGTGAGGAGTTGGCCCTCCCACAGCTGGAGGTTACCCGGATTGGGCAGCCCGGTCCGCGCCACCGGCGCGCTGTTCACCGGGGTGACCGTCAGCGACACCGTCACCGTGTTCCCGTCGGCAGTCCCGTCGTTCACCTTGTAGGTGAAGGAGTCGGTGCCGCTGGCGTTGGCGTTCGGCGTGTAGGTGAAGCCGCCGTTCACGCTCAGCGCCAGCGTCCCCTTGCTCGGGCCGCTCACGAGGACGGCCCGCAGCGTGTCGCCTTCGGCGTCGCTGTCGTTCCCCAGCACGCCCGGGGAGGCGACCGTCAGCGGAGTGTCCTCGGCCGTGGTGTAGGCGTTCGCCACAGCCACCGGGAGGTCGTTCACGGGCGTGATCGTGAGGAACACCGTCGTGACCGCGCCGTAGTCGGTGCCGTCGAACGCCCGGTAGGTGAACGAGTCCGGCCCGCTGTAGTTCGGGTCCGCGATGTAGTAGAACCGGCCGGTGGGGTAGAACTCGAACGTGCCGTGCGACGGCCCGGCCACCAGCACGGCCGTGAGCGGGTTCTGTTCGCGGTCGTAGTCGTTGGCCAGCACGCCGGGCATGGGGACGACGATGTCGCCGTCCTCGGCCATCGTGTAGCTCTCAGGGCTCGAGTCCGGTGCATCGTTCACCGGGGTAACGGTCAGGGTCACGGTGACCGGGCCGGTCGAGAGTGAGCCGTCCGTCGCGCGGTAGGTGAACGAGTCCGGCCCGTTGTAGTTCGGGAACGGCGTGTAGGTGAACGCGCCGTTGGCGTAGAAGACGAGGTCGCCGCGGGCCGGCGGGCTCACCAGGACCGCCGTGAGCGGGGCGTTCTCGGGGTCGGAGTCGTTCCCGAGCAGCCCGGGGGCGGTGACGGTCAGCACCGCGTCCTCGGCCACCGTGTAGGCGTCGGGGGCGGCGGTCGGCGGGTCGTTGACCGGGGTGACGGTCAGGGTCACGGTGGCGACGTTGCCGTCGGCAGTCCCGTCGTTCGCCTTGTAGGTGAACGAGTCGGTGCCGCTGAACCCGGCCGCCGGGGTGTACTGGAACGACCCGTTGCCGCTGAGCGACAACGTCCCGTGGGCCGGGCCGCTCACCAGGACCGCCGTGAGGAGGTCGTTCTCGGGGTCGTTGTCGTTCCCCAGCACACCGGGGGCGCCCACGGAGAGGCTCAGCCCCTCCGCCACTGTGTAGGCGTCGTTGGCCGACGTGGGCGTGTCGGGGGCGGCGGTCACGGTTAGCGTCACCGTCGCCGGGGCCGACGACAGCGCCCCGTCGCTGGCCCGGTAGGTGAACGTGTCCGTGCCGGAGAAGTTCACGTCCGGGGTGTAGGTGAAGGTGCCGTTCGGGTTCAGTGTGAGCGTCCCGTGCGCGGGGGGGGTCACAAGGACGGCCGTGAGCGGGTCACCCTCCGGGTCGCTGTCGTTGCCGAGTACGCCCGGGCCGCCGACCGAGATGGTCAGGTCTTCGCCCAGCGTGAAGGCGTCGGGCGCGGCCGCTGGCGGGTCGTTCCCCTCGACCACGGTGATCGTCGCCGTGGCAACGTTGCTGTCCAGGCCGCCGTCGTTCGCCTTGTAGGTGAACGAGTCGGTGCCGACGAAGCCCGGGTTGGGGGTGTACACGAAGCCCCCGGTGGCGCCCAGGCTCAGCGTCCCGTTGGCCGGCCCGCTCACCAGCACGGCGGTGAGGGCGTCGCCCTCCAGGTCGGTGTCGTTGTCGAGGACGCCGTTCGGGCCGGCGCCGGTGTAGCCGTACCGGAGGCCGCCGCGGAGGGCGGCCGTGCGGCCCTCCGAGTGTTGCTCGAAGTCCACCGCGAAGCGGATCACCTTCCCGGTGGCGTCCGTCACCAACTGGAGGACGGTGAACGATCCGGTGAGGGTGTTGCTGCCGCGCGAGCCGCCGGTGATGTCCATGCCGGGGTGCCCGGCCGAGCGGAAGGAAGCCCGCTCGGCGTTCGGGTAGTACCCGGGGGTGAGGGGGGCCGAGCCGATGCCGGCGAACGTGAGCGAGAAGTACTCGCTGCCGCCGCCGTAGTAGACCGTCAGGTAGTTGGCGTTCCCCTGGAGGGCGAACGTGCCGGTGGACGGGGTGAAGGCGTAGGTGCGGCCCTGGCCGATGTAGTCGCCCGCATCGCTGACCATGTTCAGGCTGGTCGCCGGGGCGAGCGGGGCGTTGACCACGAGCGGCGTGTTCTCGGCGGCCGTGTAGCTGTCGTTCTGGGCGACCGGCGCATCGTTCGCCGGGCCGACGGTGACCGTCACCGTCGTGTTCGGCCCGTAGGTGGAGCCGTCCCAGATGCGGTAGCTGAACGAGTCGGTGCCGACGAAGTTCGTCCGCGGGGTGTAGGTGAACGCGCCGTTCGACACCATCGTGAGGCTGCCGTTCACCGGCGAGAACCAGACCACGGCGACGAGCGGGTCGCCGTCCGGGTCGCTGTCGTTGGCCAGCACGCCGGTCGCCGCCGGGACGACGAGCGGCACGTCCTCGGTAGCGGTGTAGCTGTCCGGGGTGCCGCCGGGGACGACGTTCAGCCGGACGGTGGCCGGGGCGGTCGTGATGACGCCGTCGGAGACGCGGTAGGTGAACGAGTCCGGGCCGGTCGCGGCCGGGTTGCGGGTGTAGGTGAAAGTGCCGTTCGCGTTCAGCGCGAAGGTGCCCTTGGTCGGGGCCACGTCCAGCACGGCCGTGAGGGTGCGGCTGTCCGGGTTGGCGTCGTTGGTCAGCACCCCGGCCCCGGTGGCGGTGTAGGCCGTGCCGGGCGTCACCTGATAGACGTCGTTCACGGCCGTCGGCGGGTCGTACACCGGGGTGACGGTCAGCGTCACCGTGGTCGGGGTGCTGTAGATGGCGCCGTCGAACACCCGGTAGATAAAGCTGTCGGTGCCGCTGTAGTTGGCCCAGGGGGTGTAGGTGAACGACCCGTTGGCGTTCAGCGTCAGCGAGCCGTGCGTCGGGTAGAGGACGAGGTTGGTGGTGAGCGTGGCCCCCTCGTCGTCGTGGTCGTTGGCGAGCAGACCGGGGGCGGCTACCGTCAGCGGCGTCTCCTCGGCCGTCGTGAAGGCGTCCGGCTCCGCCACGGACCGGTCGTTGACCGAATGGACGGTGAGGTACACCGTCGTCGGCTCGCTGGCGAGGCCGAAGTCGTTGGCGGTGTAGGTGAAGGAGTCGACGCCGCTCCAGCCCGGGGCGGGCCGGTAGGTGAAGGTGCCGTTGGCGTTCAGGGTGAGCGTGCCGCTGGACGGGCCGGACACCAGCTGGGCGGTGAGCGGGTCGCCGTCCGGGTCGGAGTCGTTGGCCAGTACGCCGAGGGGGCTGGGCTCGAAGTTGTAGCGGATGGTGCCGCGGAGGGCGGGGGTGCGGCCCTCCGAGTGCTGCTCGAAGCTGGCCGCGAAGCTGAGCAGGGCACCCGTCTCATCGTACACGGCCTGGAGGACAGTGAACTCGCCGGTGAGGGTGTTGCTCCCCCGGCCGTTGCCGGACACCGACAGCCCGGGCTCGGCCGCGCCGTTGAACGGGAACCGCGTCGCCCCGGTGTAGCGTGTGCCGGCCACGAAGGGGGCGTTGTTCGGCGCCCAGAAGCTGAAATACCACCAGTCGGTGGCGGTGCTGACGCTGAGCGAGATGGCGTTGCTGTAGGTCGAGTTGCTGGGGTACGGGTTGTACATCGAGTAGGTGGCGGACGACCCGTAGGCCCACGTCCGCCCCTGGCCGATGTAGTCGCCCGCGTCGCTCACCATCGTCAGCGAGTTCCCGGCCGCCGCCTCGGGCGCCAGCACGCTGGTGAGGACGCCGTCCTCGCCCAGTTGGTAGACGTCGTGCTGGGCCACCGGGGCGGCGTTCGAGGTCCGCTGGACGGTGAGCGTGACGGCCACCGTGTTCGTGCTGGCCCCGCCGTCCACCACCCGGTAGAAGAAGCGGTCGGTGCCCGAGAACCCGGCGTTGGGGGTGTAGGTAAACGACCCGTCCGGGTTCAAGGTGAGGGCGCCGTTCGAGGGGCCGCTGTAGGTCGAGCCCTGGTCGTTCACCCGCACCGCCCGCGGGTCGACGGGCGACGTGATGACGTCGTTGGCCAGCACGCCCGCCGCGGCCGGGACGGTCAGGCTCCCGTCCTGGCTCAGGGTGTACGAGTCGGCGACGGCCGAGAACGGGTCGTTGTCGGTGACGCTCACGGTCGCGGTGGCGGACACGGTGACGGTGCCACCGGCGGCCGTCCGGTACTTGTCCACGTAGCCGCTGGAGCTGCTGCTGTAGCTGTACCCGAAGTAGATGCCGCCACTGGTGTCGATGGCCATGTCTTCGAGGACCGCCGTCGCCCACTGCGAGCTCGTGCTGTTCTCCAGGATGCCGGCGCCGGTATAGCGGCCGATGAACCCGCTGGCCGTGCCGTAGCTCGTCCCGGTGGTGGCGGCGGCCACGAACCGGCCGTCGGTCTGGGCGGCGAGGCGGACCGTCTGGTAGCCGCTCCCGGCCGACGACAGCTGAACCAGGGTGATGCCGGCGGCGGTCACCGAGCTGCCGAACGAGGTGTCCACGCCCCCGTCGGACGTGCGGAAGCCGAGCAGGGCCATGTCGTAGACGGGCGGGAACGTGCCGGCGCGGCCGGTGGTGGCGGCCACCACGATGCGGCCGTTCTGCACGATCACGTCGCCGCCGCCGTCGTAGCTGCCGGGGAGGTCGTACTCAATCTTGCCGTCGCCACTGAACGTCGTGTCGAGGGCGCCGGCCGTGGTGTAGCGGGCGATGGCGACCTTGGAGGTGCTGTTCCCACCGAAGACGGTGCCGACGGCCACGACCTTGCCGTCCGGCTGGAGGGCCACGCCGAAGGCCCGGCCGCCCGAGATGCTGAAGCCGGTGACCGTGACGCCGCCGGTCCCGAAGGTGCCGTCCAGGGTGCCGTCGGCGTTCAGCCGGGCGACCGCGAACTGGCCGTCCACGTTGCCGGAGAGGACGATCTTCCCGTCCGCCTGGACGGCCGCGTCCCAGACCTCGTTGTAGTAGCCCGGCCCCATGTCCAGGGCGAGCTTGCCGCCGTTACCGAAGGTCGGATCGAGCTGCCCGGCGCTGGTGTACCGGGCCAGCACCCAGTCGAAGTTCGGACCGTTGTAACCGATGCCGGCGACGAGGATCTTGCCGTCCGGCTGGACGACCGCCACCTCGGGAATGTCGCGCTGGCCGCTGATGTCGGTGGTGATGGACCCGCCGGAGCCGAAAGTCGAGTCGAACTGGCCGTTGGCCTGATAGCGGGTGATGCGGAAGTCGTAGTAGTTAGTCCCCTGGCCGGTGACGTAGCCGGCGTAGACCAATTTGCCGTCGGGCTGGACGGCGACGGCGCCGACAGGGGTGCCGCCGACCCAGCCGGACCCGCCGGCCCAGGTGGTGTCGTAGCTGATCGCCCCCGTGATGATCCCGCCGCCGGAGTCCGCCGGCGCCTGGGCCGAGGCGGTGATGGTGGCGGTCTGGGTGCCGTCCACGAGGACGTCGTCCACCGCCCGGACCGGGAACGTCGTTGACGCCTGCCCGACCGGGATGACGACGCTCGACCACGGCAGCACGACCTCGGTGGTGTCGCTGCTGGCGAGGTTCACGGTCAGTGGGAGGCTCAGGTCGAACCCGTCGCGGGTGACCGTGCCGGTGGCGGTGAAGTTGGCCCCGGCGTTCTCGGCGAGGACGGCCGGGTCGATGCTCAGGCCGAGGCTGGCGGGGACGGAGCGGTCTTCGAGGAGTTCGATCCGCCGCCCGAGCGGGGAGGTCAACCGGCGCAGGGTCTTCGACCAGAGAGACGCAAGAGGCATGGGCGGATTCCCGGCGAGTACGGGGGAGCCTGTTGTGTATCTAACAGAGGGGCAGGTTTTCCGGCAGTGAAATCTTGACGAATTCCCGCCCCGTTACAAGCCCGGTAGTCCGCCCCGCGGGCGCCCCCTCCCGCTCGCCGATTCGGGCACAAACTCCCTATCTTCTCAAAGCGTGTGAGCTGTCACGGCGGTCGGCGGTCGAGGCCGGCTCCGGCACCCACCGGCCCGCTCTCCCCCGGGCGGAACCGCAGGGCGGCGCGTGGGGCAGGACGAACGCCAACGGACCCGGGGCCGGCGACTCGCCGCCGGCCCGTCGCAAGGGGGTGAGTCGATGCGTGGGGCGTTGTTCGCGGTGCTGGCCCTGGCCGCGCCGGTGGTCGCCCAGACCCCGGACGAGGTCAAGGCCGACAACGAGTACGTGCGGGCCAACTACACCAAGTTCGAGTACCGCGTCCCGATGCGGGACGGGGCGAAGCTGTTCACCGTGGTCTACGTCCCCAAGGACACGTCGAAGACCTACCCGGTCATGATGACCCGCACCCCCTACGGGGTCGGCCCCTACGGGCCGGACGCCGCCCCCGGCCGGCTGGGGCCGTCGGCGCTGTTCTGGCGGGCCGGGTACGTCTTCGTCCACCAGGACGTGCGCGGGCGGATGAAGTCGGAGGGGACGTTCGTCCACGGCACGCCACACAAGGCGGTGAAGAAGGGTCCGGCCGACGTGGACGAGTGCAGCGACACCTACGACACCATCGACTGGCTGCTCAAGAACGTCCCGGGGCACAACGGCAAGGTGGGGATGGCCGGCATCTCCTACCCCGGCTTCTACGCCGCCTGCGGCATGATCGACGCCCACCCGGCCCTCAAGGCCGTCAGCCCGCAGGCTCCGGTGATCGACTTCTTCGACGGCGACGACTGCCGCCACAACGGCGCGTTCGTGCTGGCCCACAACTTCCGCTTCTTCGGAGCCTTCCCGAAGCTCAACCCGAAGATGTACGGCCTCAAGGACACGCTCGACCCGGCCTACGGCACCCCGGACGGGTACAAGTACTTCCTCGACCTGGGGCCGCTCAAGAACATCGACAAGCTCCTCCCGACCATCGACCCGTTCTGGGCCGACCAGAAGGCCCACGGCGATTACGACGAGTTCTGCAAGGCCCGCAACCTCCGGCCCCACATCAAGAACATCAAGCCGGCCGTGATGACCGTCGGCGGCTGGTACGATGCGGAGGACGTGGCCGGCACCTTCTCCTGCTACAATCGCGTCGCCGAGACGAGCCCCGACTGCCCGCAGAACGTGCTGGTGATCGGCCCGTGGGTCCACGGCGGCTGGTCCCGCGGCGACGGCGACGCCCTCGGGCCGGTCCAGTTCAAGTCGAAGGCCGGCCCGTACTACCGGGAGAAGGTCGAACTCCCGTTCTTCGAGCACCACCTGCGCGGCGGCCCGGCCCCCGACCTGCCCAAGGCGGCCCTGACGTTCGAGACGGGCACCAACCGCTGGCGCCGCTTCGACACCTGGCCCCCGGCCGAGGCCAAGAAGGTGACGTACTCGTTCGCCGCCAACGGCGGCCTGACCACCACCCGCCCCACAGCCGGGAGCGGCTTCGACGAGTACGTCTCCGACCCGCGCCGGCCGGTGCCGTACGTCGAGAAGACGTCGCCGCGGATGGAGAACGACTACATGACGGCCGACCAGCGGTTCGCCTCGCGCCGGCCGGACGTCCTCGTGTACCAGACGCCGGTGCTGACCGAGGACGTGTACGTGGCCGGGCCGATCGAGGTCGAGCTGCACGTCAGCACGACCGGGACCGACTCGGACTTCGTGGTCAAGTTGATCGACGTCTACCCGGACGACTACCCGGACCCGGACCCGAACCCGACCGGGGTGCGGATGGGCGGCTACCAGCAGCTGGTGCGCGGCGAGCCGTTCCGGGGGAAGTACCGGAACAGCATGTCGAAGCCGGAGCCGTTCGAGCCCGGGAAGCCGGCGGTCATCAAGTTCTCGATGCCGGACGTCGGTCACGCCTTCCGGAGCGGGCACCGGATCATGGTGCAGGTCCAGAGCAGCTGGTTCCCGCTGTTCGACCGCAACCCGCAGACGTTCTGCGACATCTACTCGGCCGGCGAGGACGCCTTCCGCCCGGCCACGCAGCGGGTGTACCGGTCGGCGGCGACGCCGAGCGGGGTGACGCTGCGGGTCGTGAAGCAGTAGTGCGGCCCCGCCCGGGGCGTGGCCCCGGGCGGATGATCGGTCGGGGCAGTTGTCCGTTGGGGCGGGCGTTGCGATAATAGTCGTCTCTCCCTGCGCCCCTCCCGCCCGCCCCCCCGAGGACCACTGCCCCGATGGCCACCCTGCTTCAGGTCACGAACGCCCACAAGAGTTACGGCGACCAGATCCTCCTCGACGGCGCCGACGCCACGATCAGCGACAACGTGAAGGTCGGCTTCATCGGCCGCAACGGGGCCGGGAAGAGTACCCTGCTGCGCGTCCTCCTCGGCGAGGAGGAGCTCGACGGCGGCGAGGTGTTCCGCCACCCCGGCCTCCGACTCGGCTACCTCCGGCAGCACGACCCGTTCCTCCCGGGGGAGACCGCGCTCGGATTCCTGATGCGCGACAGCGAACAGCCGGACTGGCGGTGCGGCGAGGTGGCCGGCCAGTTCGAGATCAAGGGGGCGTACCTCGACGGCCCGGTGGCGAAGCTCTCGGGCGGGTGGCAGACGCGGCTCAAGCTCGCCGCCCTGCTCCTCCACGAGCCGAACCTGCTCATGCTCGACGAGCCCACGAACTTCCTCGACCTGCGGACGCAGATCCTCCTCGAACACTTCCTCCGCGACTTCCGGGCCGCCTGCCTGATCGTCTCGCACGACCGCGCCTTCCTCGGCGCCACCTGCACGCACACCCTCGGCCTGGCCCGCGGCAAGCTCACCGCCTTCCCGGGCAAGGTGGACGCCTACCTGGAGTTCGAGAAGGAGCGGCGGGCGCACGACGAGCGGTCGAACGCCGGGATCATGGCCAAGCGCCGGCACCTCGAAGACTTCATCGCCCGCAACAAGGCCCGCGCCAGCACCGCCTCCCTGGCCCAGTCGAAGGCCAAGGCGCTGGAGAAGTTGGAGTTGACCGAGGTCGAGACGGACGAGCCGACGGCCAGCATCCGCGCCCCGCGGATCGAGCCCCGGAAGGGGGCGGCCCTGCGCTGCCGCGAGCTGGCGATCGGCTACCCCGAGCGGCAGATCGCCGCCGGCATCGACCTGGAGGTCGACCACGGCTCGCGGGCGGCGATCGTCGGCGACAACGGCCAGGGGAAGACGACGTTCCTGCGCACGCTGGTGGACTCGCTCAAGCCGCTGGCGGGCGAGGTGCGTTGGGGCCACGGCTGCAAGGTCGGGGTGTACGCCCAGCACGTCTACACCACCCTCGCCGGCGACTGGACCGTGCTCGACTACCTGCGGTCGAAGGGCCGCGGGCGGAAGGAGCAGGAGATCCTACAGGTCGCCGGGGCGCTGCTGTTCCGCGGCTCACACGTGGAGAAGCCGGTGTCGGTACTGTCCGGGGGCGAGCGGGCCCGGCTGTGCCTCGCCGGGCTCCTCCTTAGCGACTTCAACGTGCTGATCCTCGACGAGCCCGGGAACCACCTCGACGTGGACACCGTCGAGGCACTGGTGGACGCGCTCGTCGAGTACGAGGGGACGGTGATCTTCACCAGCCACGACCGGCACTTCACGACGCGGGTGGCCACCTGCGTGGTCGAGGTGCGAGACGGGCGGGTGACGAACTACGTGGGCAAGTACGACGACTACGTGTACCGGGTGAACAAGGAGGTGGAGGCCGGCGAGCGGGAGACCGCGGCGGCGAAGGCCAAACTCCCGCCCGAGGTGACGAAGGTAGCGCCGCGGCCGGCGGCGAAGGCTCCCCGCCGCGGCGAGAAGGAGGTCCGCAAGGAGATGAAGGCGCTGGAGCGGACGATCGCCCAACTGGACGAGCAGAAGCGGGCCGCGAACGCGAAGCTGATGGACTGCACAAACGCGGCCGAGGCGCTGCGGCTGCACGAGGAGGTCGCCGCCCTGACGGCCCAGCTCGACCCCGCCGAGGAGCGCTGGCTCGTCCTCCAGGAGGAGCTGGACGCGGCCTGACCTGCCGCCCCGCGGGTGCCGTTCGGGGTCTGGAGCCCGGAGGGCGCGAAGCGTGTAGCCCGGGGTGAAACCCCGGGCGGCAGCCTCACTCGCGCGGCGGGTGTCGTTGTAGGAAACACGCGAGCGGGCCGTAGAAGTGGCCGCCCGCCAGGTCGTTGTGACCACAGCCCTCCAGGCGGAGGAACTCTTTCGGCTCGTTGGCAGCGGCGAACAGCGCCTCGCCCTGCTCGAACGGGACCGTGCGGTCGGCCGTCCCGTGGGCGGCGAACACGGGTCGCGGACAGCGGCCGATCTTCGACAGGCTATCGAACCGCGCCCGCATCAGGGTGTGCGCCGGGAGGAACGGGAAGCGGTTCTTGGCCGCGGCCGGCAGCGAGGTGAAGGTACACATCAGCACCAGCGCCCGGTGGTCGTGCCGGGAGGCGAGGTCCACTGCCACCCCGCCGCCGAGCGACTCGCCGAATAGGATCACGCCACCTGGCGAAGTCTTCCCCTCGGTGGTGAGCCAGAGGTAGGCCGCGTCGCCCGCGGCGTAGCAGCCGGCCTCGCTCGGCGCCCCCTCGCTGTGACCGTACCCGGGGTAGTCGTACAGAAGAACCCCCGCCCCGGTGACCCGGCGCAACTCGGACGCCATGTCGCCGCGGAACGACAGGTTGCCGCCGTTGCCGTGCGACACGAGGAACGCCCCGGCGTCCGGGTGGGCCGGCGGCAGCCACCAGGCGTGCAGCTTCGTGCCGTCGGCCGAGGTGAGGTGGACGTCCTGCGTCTGCTTGTCGAGCGGCGGGAGCCACGCCGCGGCGGCCGAGTCGCCGGGGAAGACGAGCCGGTTCTCCAGCAGCACGAACGCGCCGACGACCGCGGCGTAGAGCCCGCCGTAGAACGGGACGCGCCGCAGCACGAAGCGCCGGGCGCGGCGGCCGAACGACGGGGCGGGCGGGGGTAGGGTCATGGCGGGCGTCAGTCGGCGGCCGGTTCGGCGGGGGCGTCGGCCGGGGGGGGCTCGGGCGGCTTCTCGCCCTCGGGCTCCTCGGTGTCGAACGCCCGCGTCAGCGGCGAGAGCGCCTTGCGGACGATCCCCCGCATCCACTCCAGGTCCGGCGTCTGGCCGGTGAACAGTTCCACCTGCCGGGCCGCCTGGCGGACGAACATCTCCACGCCGGTAATGACGTCGCAGCCGCGGGCCTTGGCCTCGCGGATCAGCAGCGTCGTCTCCGGGTTGTAGATGGTGTCGAACACCGTCACCCCGGGCTTCAGCACGCTCACGTGGACCGGCGCCTCGTCCACGCTCGGGTGCATCCCGACCGGGGTGCAGTTGATGAGGACGTCGAAGAAGATGCTGTGCCGGGCGTGCCAGTCGAGGGTCTTGCAGTTCACCTCCTCGGCCAGCGCGTGGGCCCGCTCCGGAGTGCGGGCGGCGATGGTGATGTGCGCCCCCTCCTTGTGCAGAGCGTGGCAGATGGCCCGGGCCGCCCCGCCGGCCCCGAGCACCAGCACCGCGCACTGGTTCAGCTGAGTGACCGGGCCGCCGGCGGCCTTGGCCCGCAGGTGGTCCTTGAGCGAGTCCAGGGCGGCCGAGTAGTCGGAGTTGGCGGCCGCGAAGTGGCCGTCGTCGCGGCGCACGAGCGTGTTCGCCGCGCCGGTGAGCTCCACCGTCGGCTCCTTCTCCCGGGCCAGGGCCGCCGCCGCCTCCTTGTGCGGGATGGTGACGCTGTACCCCTCCACCGGGATCGCGGCGTACTCCTCCACGGCCTGCGGGAACTGCCCCCGCGGCACGCGGAACGGGAGGTACACGGCGTTCAGCTTCAGCCGGCGGTAGACGTGGTTGTGCAGCACCGGGCTGAGGCTCTGCCCCACCGGGTCGCCGGCCACGCCGAACACCCGGGTGTCCGGGCCGATCGACCGCACCGGGTAGGTGGTGCGGAACTCCTCCAGGCTCGGCAGCCCGGGGGCGATGCCGCGCTCCTTGTTGAACGCGGCGTAGATCCACGGCGCCCCGTACTTCAGCGCCAGGTAGCGGCTCGGGGTGCCCACGTCGCCCACGCAGAAGGCCACCGTCGGCTTCGGGGCGGCCCGCTGGAGCCGCATCACCCGGGCCACGTCGGCCGGCGTCTCGGCCATGACGGCGAGCTTGTACACGTCGCCGTCCAGCTTCAGCATCTCGGCGTACAGGTCTTCGAGGTTCTCCGGGATCTCGGTCAGGTTGTGGTAGCTGATGACCCGCTTGACCGGGCCGAAGCGCGGGATCGCCTTGGCGATGTCGTACTCGAGGTCCACCCACTCGAACGCCCCGGACACGATCGCCTGGCGGAGGATCGTCTGCCGCTCGGCCTCGCTGCCGGGGAACCGGCCGCCGTCGGCCGGGCGGCGGATGGTGGCGACCCAGGGGCACTGCTTGTAGGGCGTGAGGCGTTTGAACTCGACCGCCTTGGCCAGGAAGTCGAGCCGGAGCTCGATGAACTTGCCCCCGCGCTTCACGGCCTCTTGAAGTTCGGCGACGATCATCTTGTGCCGGGTCCGGCCGATCACGACCAGCACCCGGTCCGCACCCGCCGACATGACCGGCCCCCCGACGGACGTGTTCCGTAGCCGTTACCTTACCACGCCCCGGAAACGAAAACAGGGGGCCGGAGCCCCCCGCACGGTCGGCCGGGTCCGCCGGGCCGTCACAGCTTGCTGGCTTCCTTGTACATCACGACCTTGCGGACGATCGGGTCGTACTTGCGGAGCTGGATGCGCTCCTTGGTGTTGTTGCGGTTCTTCTCGGTGAAGTAGCAGTGGTCGCTGGCCTCGCTCTTGAGCTTGATGGTCGAGCGGGCCTCCTTCGCCTTGGCCACGGCGGCCTCCGGGGTGCGTGGGGTAGCGGGGCCGGGGCGATCCCCGGCGGTAGACTGAATACCATAGCGGGTTCCGGTCGAAAGGAGGAGGGGGAGCCGCAGGATCGCAGGGCGAAAATCGAAATTCGGGTCCGCGTCCGGGTTTCACGCCCAGGGTTCGGGAGAACGGATGACCGGGATCGGGCCGGCAGTTTGCCTCACCCTTCTCGCCCCGGCGACACTCGCCGTGGCCGTGCCGGCCACCCTCGCGGCCGTCGGCCGCCTTTCCCGTCGCCGGACCACTTCCCAGGTTCCCCAACTTCTCCCGTCGGTCGTGGTGCTGATCCCGGCCCACGACGAGGCGGCCGCCCTCCCCACCGCCCTGCGGTCGCTCGCGGCCCAGGACTACCCGGCGGACCGGATGCGGGTGGTGGTGGTGGCCGACAACTGCGCCGACGACACCGCCGCCGTCGCCGCCGCACACCTGGCGACGGTCGTGACCCGCGCCGACGCCGCCCGGCCGGGCAAGGGGTACGCCCTGGCCGCCGGGCTCGACGCCCTGGCGGGCGACCCGTTCGACGTCGTGTTGGTCCTCGACGCGGACTGCACGCTGAACCGGGCGGCCCTGCGGGAGTTGGTCGGCACACTAGAGGTCGGGGTAGACGTGGCCCAGGCCGCGGTCCGCTCCCGCAACGCCGACGACGGGCCGGCCGGGTTCGCGGCGGCTGTCGGGGCGGCGACGGACGCCGCAGTTGCTGTCGGCCGCGACCGACTCGGGCTGTCGGCCCGGCTGCGGGGGACGGGCATGGCCTTCCGCCGGTCGGCCCTCGGCCGCGTCCGCTGGGCGACCGGCAGCCCGGTCGAGGACGCCGAGTACGACCGCCAGCTGAGGGCCGCCGGGGTGCGGGTGGGGTACGCGGCCGGGGCGGAGGCGACGGCGTCAGCACCGGCGCTGCTGACTGACCTGTGCCGGCAGCGCCGGCGCTGGGCAGCCGCCGGCCCGCTGGGGAGCAAGCCGCTCGGGCTGGTTCTCGTCGGGCTCGCGGCCGCCGCCTGTGGCACACTGGGCCACTTCCTCAGCTGGGCGCTAACCCTCGTTCTGGTCGCGGGCGCGTTCTACTTCCTGGTCGCCAGCGAGGTCGGCTGGAGCCGCCGCCGGGTCGGCCTTCTCCTGGCCGCCCCCGCCGTCGTGACGCGGCTCGCGGCCGTCGCTGTGGCTGGCTGGCTGCGGCCGGTGCGGGGGTGGGTGCCCGCGCCCGGGTGAGCCCAAGGTGTCGGCCGGGGCCACGGGCAACCGTTGCCCGCACCCCGATCTGCGTTCGATGTTGACGGCTTCCCACACGTCGCACCGGCCGCAGGCGCGGAAATCCCGCACCTGACAGCCCCACGGATACATCTCAGCGCCGGGCGCGGTGAAGGTCGTCGCGGAGCCGTTCGAGCTCGTCGATGATCCGGTCGAGCCGGCGTTCCAGGTCGGCAGATGACCGACCCGGACCGGCCGCCGCGGGCGGGCCGAACCCCGGCCGGCCCGAGCCACCGAAGCCCTGCGGGCCGAACGCAGGCGGGCCGCCCGGCCCGAACCCACCCTTGCTGCCCGGGGCGCCAAACCCCTTGCTATCCGGGGCGCCGAACCCCTTGCTGCTCGGGGCACCGAACCCGCCACCCGAGCCGCCGAATCCGCCACCCGGAGCACCGAACCCGTTCGGACCGCCGAATCCGCCACTCGGAGGCCCAAACCCGCCGCCGCCGAGCCCACCCGCGCCGAGGCCGGGCGGGCCGAACCCGCGACCGCCCTTCGCGGCGGAACCGCCGGCGGGCGGACCGGCCGGGGCATCCTTCGCCCGCGGCATCGGGGCGACGGGCGGCCCGCCGGGACCGCGGCCGTCTCCCTTCCCAAACTCCTTCTTCGCGGGCGGGCCGTCCGCCCTCCGGCCGTCCGGCGGTCCCTTCGGCCCGCCCTCGGGACGGCGGTCGCCGTCACGCGGCCGCGCCAGCTGGGCTTCGAGCTCGCGGACCTGGGCCTTCAGCCGATCGAGTTCGGCTTCGAGGTTCCGCCCGGACTCGGCGCCCGGACGGCCCAACCCGCCGGGCCGGCCCGGCTGCGCCAGAGCCGTGGTGGGGGCGGCCAGTGCCACCCCACACGCCAAGGAGAGGAGTTGTCGCATCGTGGTCTCCGGTTCACACAGGGCCGGATGTGGCCCCACACCACCGGAAACGCTGATCGATCTGGCCGGAGACAGATGAATTGCGGGTGAGAGGGCGCGGCCCCTCACACCCCGGCGGTGAGGGCGTCGCGGTGGCGGCGGGTGAGGTCGAGGAGCGGTTGAAGGGCGGCGCGAGCGACGGGGTCAGACAGGGCGGCGAGGTCCGCTTCGAGGGCGGCCACAGCACTGCCGCGGTCGGCTTCCACCCTCGGAAGCATGTTGCGCACGGCGATGAAGTTCAGGTCGGTGAACACGACCGGGAACGCCGCCGGCCCCGGGAGGGGGACGCGGTTCGTGTCGAGGAACGCAGCGAGGTCGCCCAGGGCCGCGGCCGTCTCGTCGGCCATGCGGAACAGGTCGTCCCGCAGCTTCCGGTCGGCCCCGCCGGCGTAGGGGTCCGCGCCCCGGGCGTACAGCAGCAGCGACCGCGCCTCGCGCCGGTAGGCGTCCAGGAGTCGATCGGCGTCAGCCTCGGTCATCGCGTCGGCGCCCCCGGCGAGTACGGGCGGGACAGCCCGGCGGCGGCCTGGTCCGCGGCCGCGGTCAGCGGGTTCCACACCACCCCGAGCGCGACCACGCCGGCGGCCAGGGCGGCGAGCAGGGCCGTGGCCCACGGCCCGACGGCGGCCGGCGGGCGGTCCGCCTCCTCCAGCACCATCGCGCGGACCACCTTCAGGTAGTACACCGCGCTCACCGCCGTGTTCAGCGCCCCGACCGCCAGGAACGCGGCCGCGGCCGTCCCAAGCCACCCCGGCGCCGTCCGGGCCGCATCGTACACCGCGGCGAACACCTGGAACTTCCCGGCGAACCCGGCCAGCGGCGGGAAGCCGAGCAGCGAGAAGAGGAACACGGCCATCGCCACCGCCGCCACCGGCGACCGCCACGCCAGCCCGCGGAACGCCGAGACGTCCTCCGAGCCGGTCGCGTTCCGCACCACCGCCACCACCGCGAACGCCCCCAGGTTCATCAGCAGGTAGGCCGCGAGGTAGTACAGCACCGCCGCGGCCGCCCCGGTGGTCAGTACGGCGAGGCCGAGGAGCATGTACCCGGCGTGGGCGATCGTGCTGTAGGCGAGGAGCCGCTTGAGGTCGGTCTGCGCGAACGCGGCCAGGTTCCCGAACGTGACCGTGACCGCCCCCACCACGCCGACCCCCACCCCCAGCGTCCGCGGCACCAGCCACGGGTCCGGGGCGGCGCTGTGGAGGGCGTACAGGAGCCGGGCCGTGAGCCCGATGGCCGCCGCCTTCGACGCCACCGACAGGAACCCGGCCACCTCGGCGGCGGCGCCGGCGAACACGTCCGGGCACCAGAAGTGGAACGGCACCGCGGCCAGCTTGAACGCCAGCCCCACGAGCGTCAGCACCACGCCGGCGAGCAGGACCGGGTCGAACCCGCCGTGCCCCGCCAGCCTGGCCCCGGCGCCGGCCGCCACGTCGGGGAGGAAGCCGGTGCCGAACGTCCCGGCCGTCAGGCTGATGCCGTACAGCATCACGCCGCTCGCCCCGGCCCCGAACACCACGTACTTCAGCGCCGCCTCACTGCCGGTCCGCCGGCCCTTCAGGAAGCCGGTCAGGGCGTAGCTCGGCAGGCTCGCCATCTCCACCGCCACGAACACCATGAGCAGGTGGTTGGCGGACGCCATCAGCAGCATCCCGAGCGTGCCGCCGAGGAGCAGCGAGTAGAAGTCGGCCGAGTCCTCGGCGTCCGGCAGGCCGGTGGCGCGGGTGAGGAGGACCGTGAGCAGTGCCCCCGAGAGGACGAGCAGGCGGACGAACCCGCCGAACGGGTCGGCCACGAGCATGCCGGTGAACAGGCTCCCCTGCCGGCCCGACGCGGTCGCCTCGGGGTACGTCGAGACGGCCGCGTACAGCGCCACGGCCAGCACCCCGGCCGCCACGCCGCCGAGGTGGACGCGGTCGAGCGCCTTCACAAGGCGGGCGAGCAGCAGCAGCACGATCCCGCCGCACACCACCAGTTCCGGGAGGAACTGGAGGAGGTCGGTGCCGAGCCCGGACTGGAGGGCGTCGATCCGGGCGCGGGTGAACATCGGCTGGCGGTCACCTGGGGAGGGAGCCGTTAACCTACCCGCCGCCGCCGGCCGGGGAAAGCCCCCGGCGGCTTCCGACGGGCCGGCCGTCGGGTTACCCTGAACACACCGGTCGGGCCACGGCAACCCGCTGCCCCGCCCCGCGCTCTGGTGATAACGGTTATCACCTGCCTCCGGCGGCCGCCCCGGTGACAACCGTTATCACTGACCCACCACCCGCGAGCCCCTCAATGCGCCTCCTCGCCTGCGTTGCCGCTCTGATGGCCGCTCCCGTCGCGGCCGACGACTTCACCCCCGAGCCCGGGTTCGCGGCCCTACTCAACGGCAAGGATCTCGCCGGCTGGAGGGTCAGGGGGAAGCCCGGCGAGTCGCTCGACGGGAAGACCGAGGCCCACAAGGGCCGGTTCAAGGTGACCAAGGACGGCACCCTCGTCATCGACCCGGCCGTGAAGGGGGACGTGCGGATCGAGACGGCCCGGGAGTTCGGACCGGAGACCGTCATCCGCTTCGACTTCCGCCCCGGCCCGGGCTGCAACAACGACCTGTTCCTGCTCGGGAGCAAGTTCGACATCAACCCGGCGATGTTGAAGACGGTGAAGGTCGGCGAGTGGAACGCGATGGAGGTCGCGGCGTCGGGCGGCCGGGTCGTGTTCCGGATCAACGGCGAGGTGGCCCGGACGGACCCGAAGAAGGCCGACACGTCCGCGTTCGAGATCCGCGCCGAATACGGTCCGGTCGAGATCCGCCGGATGCGGGTCAGGACGGGCGGGTGACCGGGCGGGGGTCACCCGACGGGCGTGTTGTGGTCGGGGTATACGTCGGGGTGGACGTTGCGGCGGATCGGGATGTCCGGCGGCGCGGGGGGCGTGCCGACCTCGCCCTCGGCCGCCAGCGCGACCTCCAGGTCGATCCCGAACATCACCTTGAACTTCAGGTTGGCGAACCCCACCGCGTCGTTCGGCAAGAGCGCCGCCCGCCGCACCCGCTGGCCGTTCACCCGCGTGCCGTTCGTGCTCCCCAGGTCGCGGAGCAGGAGCAGTCCGTCCGTCTTCACGATCACGCAATGGAACTTCGAGACGCTCTTGTGGTCCAGCCGGACGTCGCAGTCCTCGCCCCGGCCGACCAGGGCCAGATCCTTGACGAGGTCGATCGGCGGGCTGCCGTCGGCGGGGACCAGTCGGGCTCGCATGGAATCGGGCCTTGCGGCCGAAGCCGCCGACGTCACGGGCTGGGGGCGACCCCGCCGGCCGGTGTCGCACAGGCGCGACCCAGCGGGCCGTTCACGCCGATCCGGGGATGGCCGGTCGTTTCGGGGATATTCTTTCCCCGCCGCGACCGGGACACAAGGGGAGTGAGCGTTTTCTCCGGCCAGCCGGCGGGACCGGCGGCAGGAGAAACGCGGTGGAACGGCCCGCGCGGGCCGGAGGGGGACGGTGGGGGAACTCCTTACCCCTTCGCGGTAGCGAAGCCTTCGGCGCGGGCGGCCAGGGCACGGGCGTGCTCGACCCGGCCGGGGAAGCCCGCCAGGGACGCCGACTGCTCCAGGTACGACCGCCAGGCGTTCGCCGCCTCGGCCCAAGCGTTCTGGGCCGTCGCCTTCGCCCGGGCGGCGTCAGCCCCGCTCGCCTTCTCGGCCCTCAGCTGTTGCCGCTCGGCCTCCTCGTGCTTGACCAGCGCCAGCAGGTACGTGGCCTCGGCCAGCCCGGTCCGCGAGGTGGCCCGGGCGATGATCGCCTGCGCCACCGTCCCGTTCGTCCGCCAGAACTCGTCCACCGCCGCCCGCGCCGCGGCCACGGCCGGGTCGGACGGCGGGTTGGGCTGCGTCTGGAGCGGGTTCGGGTACTCGGCCTGGCGCAGGGCATCGTACACGGCGTTCACGCCCTTCACCCAGGTCTCGACCTGCTCCGGGGTGGCGTTCCGCACCTGTTCCTGCCCGCGGGTGAAGTAGTCCTGCCGGTCCGACAGGAACTGCGTGGCGTCCCGGAGTTGGCCGCGCTGCATCCGCTCCCGGGGGGTCGGGGCGGTCAGGAACGCCGCCTCGTACCCGGCCGCCGCGCCGATCACCAGCCGGTCCTTGGCCGGCTGGGGGGCGAGGTCGCGTGGGAGCACGTCCGCCCCGGTGAACATCTGCCGCGGGAAGGAGGCCCGCATGTACAGCCCGAGCAGCTGTTGGCCGGACGGCCGGCGGTCCGCCCCACCCTCCTCGCCCGGGAGGAACGAGGTCAGAACCCGCGGGTAGGCCAGCCCGTCGCCCGGCGGGGTCCACGCCTTCACGTCGGCCAGCCCGGGGCCACCCGGGGGCGCGGCCGCGAACCGGTCCCGCACTTCCTGGAGGTTGACAGCGAGATCGACCCCGAGTTCGGCCTTCGTCTTCTGCTCCAGGACGGCCATCCGCGGGGCGAGCACCTGGACCGGCACGGACAGGAAGACCGTCCCCTGTCGGACCGCGTCCGCAGGCACCTTCCACGGATGGGCCTTGTCGTCGGCCCACGCTTTGAGGAGGTCCGGGTTCGTCTTCACCTGGGCCAGGGTGCCGGGGAACGGCCGACCGCCGAACGGGTCGAAGAGGAGGACGTCCGCCCCGGCCCGGGCGGCGACGGCCCAGAACGGGCCGGGCGGGGTGCCCTTCGGGTCGGCCCAGGGGGGCATGAACCCGACCGGCTTGTCGCCCGCGTCCGGCGGGCCGACGAGCCCGGCGTCGAGCCCCATCTGCTGGAACAGGGCGAGGGCGACGGTCGCCCGCTCGTACCCCGTCCCCCAGCCGCGGCGGAGGACGTAGCTCGGCGGCACGGCCGGGACGAACCGGCCGTCGTCCGTCACCCACGGGTTGAGGTACACCTGCCGGCACACCCAGGCGAACCCGGCCCGGGCCTTGTCGGCCGGCGGGAGGCCGATCGGGTCTACCGCCTGGGCCGCATCGCGGAAGTACAGGCACTCGGCGACGTAGGCGCCGTCGGCCCCGCCGAACGCGGCCGTCCGGACCGTCTCCAGGTCTTCGGGGGCGAGCCGGGCCAGGGCGGCGAGCGCCTTCTCGGCGTCCGGCGTGAGGGGGACGGGCGGGCCGGCGTCCGGTCGGGACGCGAGGTCGTCGGCCAGCTTCCCGAGCGCCCCGCGCACGCCGGCCGGGTCGGTCTCCTTGCGGAGCCGCTTGGCGACCGCGTCCCACGGATCGACCTTCGGGCCGTCTTGGTTCGTCTGCTCCCCGCCGTACTGGGTGACCGGCTTCGGGCAACCGGTCAGGGCCAGCGCGGAGAGGGCGGCGAGCAGCAGGCCGGACCGGTTCATGAAGACGAGCCCGTGGGGGAGTCGGCGAGGGCGGCCCGGAGGCGGAGGCAGGTGCGGACCAGCGATTCCAGCTGGTCGAGCGGGACCATGTTCGGGCCGTCGCTCGGGGCCGTGTCGGGGGTCGGGTGCGTCTCCACGAACAGCCCGTCGCACCCGGCGGCGACCGCGGCCCGGGCCAGCACCGGGACCATTGTGCGGTCCCCGCCGGTGCGGTCCCCGAGGGCGCCCGGAGTCTGTACGCTGTGGGTCGCGTCGAAGATCACCGGGGCGCCGGTTTCGCGCATCCACGGCACCGCCCGCATGTCGTTGACGAGCAGCCCGTAGCCGAACGTGGTGCCGCGCTCGGTCAGGAGTGCGCGGCGGTTGCCGACCTCGGCCAGCTTGGCCACCACGTTCTTCATGTCCCACGGGGCCATGAACTGCCCCTTCTTCACGTTCACCACCCGGCCGGTCTTCCCGCACGCCTCCAGGAGGTCCGTCTGCCGGGCGAGGAAGGCGGGGATTTGCAGGATCTCGCACACCTCGGCCGCGGGCGCGGCCTGGGCGGGCTCGTGGATGTCGGTGGTGACCGGCAGACCCGTTTCCTTCCGCACCGCGTCGAGGACGGCCAGCCCCTCCTGAAGGCCGACCCCGCGGAACGACTTCCCGGAGCTGCGGTTGGCCTTGTCGAAGGACGCCTTGAACACCAGCGGCAGGCCGAGCCGGTCGGCCAGCTGTTTCAGTTTCGCGGCGACGCCGAGGGTGAAGTCGCGCCCCTCGATCACGCACGGCCCGCAGACCCACAGGAGCGGCCCCCCGCCCCCGACCGTGTACGGGCCGACCGACACCGGCTGAACCGCGGCCATGCGGGCTGCCTCCGTGCGCGGCATGCGCTCCCGGTCAGGATAGCAGCCGGCCGGCCGCGGGCTACCGCCGGGGGGCGGCGGGGGCGGCTTCGAGGAGGCGGGCGACGGCGTCGGCCCCCTGGCTGCGGGCGAGGCTCAGGGCGGTGCTGCCGGCGCGGTCCGCGGCCCGCGGGTCGGCCCCGGCCGAGAGCAGGTACTCGACTACCGCCGTCCGGCCGGTGAGGGCGGCGAACATGAGCGCCGTCTGCCCGCTGGAACTGGCGGCGTTCACGTCCGCCTTCGCGGCGACGAGCTTCCGGGCGATACCGACATGCCCCTTGAACGCGGCCGCGGCGAGGGCGGTGAGACCCATCGCGTTGCGGGCGTCCACCGCCACCCCCGGCTGTTTCAGGATCAATGCGACGGCCTCCTCCTGCGAGTAGTAGGCGGCGAGGGTGAGGAGCGTGTCGCCGCGGGCATTCGGCTCGTTGACCGGCCGGCCGGCAGCGAAGTAGGCGGCCAGGGTGTCGCGGTCGCCGTCCCGGGCGGCCTGGAAGGCGATGGCCGAGAGTTTGGCGGCGACCTCGGGGGTCACGGCGACCGCCTTCGCCCGCGGCGGCGGGGCGACCTCCGGCGGCGCGGCGGGGGCGAGCGTGGCGGCAAGGAGTATGGTGGAGAGCATGACGGCCTTCAGGGGTGGGGTGAAGAGAGGGAGGCGTCGCCCGCCCGCCGTTGCGGACGGGCGACGCCGAGGCGTTACCGCCCGACGTCCGGCGTCTCCGCCAGCTGGCGCACCGCGGCGACGTCAACGCCGACAGCTTCCGCCAGCCGGGTGCCGTACTCGACGTCGGCCCGATAGAAGTGGGACACCATCCGCAGCTTGACCGTGGCGTTCCGCACCTGCCCCAGGTCGCCGGCCAGGTTGCGGATCAGGTTGTCCCGCTGGCCGGGCGTGAACGACCGGTACAACTCCCCGGCCTGCTTGAAGTCGAGCGTCTTGCGGATCGGCTGCGACTGGGCAGCGCCCGCCAGCGGCGTCTTCGTCATCTCGAAGGAGCGATTGTCGCGCCGGCCGCCGGTGGTCACGCTCGGGCCGTAGTTCACGTCGCTGGCGGTGATGTTGGCGTTCATCGCCCCGCCCTGGTTGCCGTTCGACACCGGGGCGAGCGGCCGGTTCACCGGCAGGTCGAGGTAGTTCGCCCCGAGCCGGTAGCGTTGGGTGTCGGCGTAGCTGAACAGCCGGCCTTGAAGGAGGCGGTCCTCGCTCGGCTCAATCCCGGGGATGAGCATCCCCGGCGAGAACGCGGCCTGCTCGGAGAACTGGAAGAAGTTCGCGGGCACGCGGTCGAGCACCATCCGCCCGACCTTCACCTCCGGCACGCTCGTCCACACCTTGGTCGGGTCGAGCGGGTTGAACTCGTACTTGTCGAGGTCGGCCGGGGCGATCATCTGGACGCCCAGTTCCCAGGCCGGGAAGCGGGCGTCGGCGATCGCCTCGTACAGGTCGGCGGTGTGGGCGCTGTGGTTCTTCGCCGCGGACTCGGCGGCCTCCGCGGCGGTGTGCGTCTTGTGCCCCTGGAAGCTCCGCCAGTTGAACTTCACGTACAGCACCTCCCCCTTCGCGTTGACCCACTTGAAGGCGTGGACGCCGAACCCGTCCATCTGCCGGAGGTTCGCCGGCGTGCCCTGGTCGCTGTACACGAAGGTGAGCATGTGGGTCGACTCGGGGACGTGGCTGAAGAAGTCGAAGAATCGGTTCGGGTCCTGCTGGTTGGTGACCGGGCTCGGCTTCAGGCTGTGGACCATGTCCGGGAACATCATGGCGTCGCGGATGAAGAACACCGGCAGGTTGTTCCCGACGAGATCCCAGACGCCCTCCTCGGTGTAGAACTTGACCGCGAACCCCCGCGGGTCGCGCAGCTGCTCGGGCGACCCGCCCGGGTGGATGACGGTGCTGAACCGGACGAACACCGGGGTCTTCTTGCCCTTCGCCGCGAACGGCACCGCCCGGGTGAGGGCGGAGAAGTCGCCGTAGCTGACGAACTCGCCGTGGGCGCCGACGCCGCGGGCGTGGACGACCCGCTCCGGGATGCGCTCGCGGTCGAACCGGGCGAGCTTCTGGATGAGGTGGAAGTCTTCGAGCAGGACCGGGCCGCCGTCGCCGGCGGTCCGGCTGTTCTGGCCGTTGCCGGCGGGCTGGCCGCCGTCCTGGGTCAGCCGCGGCGGGGCGGGCGGGGTCGGGGTGGGGGGCTGGGCGTAGGCGGCCGCCGCGACGGCGGCGACCGCGAGGCAGGTGGCGAAACGCATGGGCGGGCTCCTCGGGTCCGGGGCGGCCGTCTGCCGCCCCACCCCCAACAGTACCCGTTCCCCGAAAAGAGATAAGACCGATGTAGCCGAGGCAGAAAATCGGCAGTGCCGATGGGACGCGGCGCCGGACTTGTTCCTACTGGGGCAGGGCGCGGCCCTGGAGGAGTTCGCGGATGGCGACGGGGTCGGCGGGTTTAGTCAGGTGGGCGTCGAACCCGGCCTCGCGGGAGCGGGCGCGGTCGCGCTCCTCGCCGAAGCCGGTGACGGCGATCAGGAGCGGCCGCGGCCCGCGGCCGGCGGCGAGGCGCCGGGCCACCTCGTAGCCGTCCAGCTGGGGGAGGCCGATGTCGAGGATCACGGCCTCCGGGCGGAACTCGCCGGCCAGGGACAGGGCCGCCCGGCCGTCGTGGGCGGTCCGGACCTCGTGGCCGTCCATGCGGAGGAGTTCCGCCAGGCTCTCGGCCGCGTCGCGGTTGTCGTCGGCCAGCACGACCCGCCGGCCCCGCGGCGCGGCCGGCCGGTGGCCCGGGCGCCGCCCCGGCGGGGGGGTGAGCGCCTCGCTGGCGACGAGCGGGAGGCGGACGGTGAACTCGCTCCCCCGGCCCGGCCCCTCGCTGGCCACCTCCACCCGCCCGCCGTGCAGCTCGACCAGCCGGCGGACCAGGGTGAGCCCGATGCCGAGCCCACCCTGGGAGCGGTCGATGGTGCTGTCGATCTGGGAGAACAGGTCGAACACCGTGCCGAGCATGTCCGCCGCGATGCCGATGCCGGTGTCGCGGACGCGGGTGACGGCGGCCGCGCCCTCGACCCCGACCGTCAGCTGAATCTCCCCGCCCTCGTCGGTGTACTTGGCCGCGTTGTTGAGGAGGTTGGCCAGGATCTGCGCCAGCCGGGTCGGGTCGCCGGTCACCTCGACGGGGTCGTCCGGGAGGGAGACGACGAGTCGGTGCCGGCGGGCGTCGAGGAGCGGCCGGCTGGCCTCGACCGCCACCGCCGCCACCCCGGCCAGGTTCACCCGCTCCGGCTGGAGGCGGATCTTCCCCTGGGTGATCCGCGACACGTCGAGGAGGTCGTCCACCAGCCGGACGAGGTGGGCGAGTTGGCGGGAGATGACCTCCCGCGCCCAGGTGACGCGGGGGTCGTCGCCGCCGGTCAGCCGGAGCACCTCGGCCGCGTTGCGGATCGGGGCGAGGGGGTTGCGGAGCTCGTGGGCGAGCATGGACAGGAAGTCGTTCTTCTGCCGGTCGGCGGTCTGGACGTCCTTGTGGAGCCGGGCGTTGTCGAGCGCGATGCCGGCCCGGGACGCCAGCTCCTCGGCCAGCGCCAGGTCGGCGGGGCCGTGGGTGCGGCCGGAGGGGCCGAACCCGAGGGTGAGGGCGCCGAGGGTGCGGCCGCGGGCGGTGAGCGGGAGGACGACGGCCGAGCGGACCCGCGGCCCGCCGTCCGGGGCGGCCACCTCGACTTCCGGGAGCACCTCGGCGGTGCCGCGGGCGAGGGCGCGGTCCACGGCGTCGCGGAGGGCGTCGCGGGGGGCGTCGGCGGCGGTCACGCGGCGGCCGGCGGCGGGGCCGTCGGGGGTCGCCCAGGCGAGCTCGGTCCGCCACGGCGTGCCGGGCGGGCCGGCCAGGGTCACGCCGGCGAGGTCGGCGAGGAGCGGCACCGCCTGCCGGGCCAGGGTGCGGGCGGTGGTGTCGGGGTCGAGGGAGTCGGCCAGCGCCCGGCTGACCTCGGCGAGGAACTGCGACCGGCGGGTGGCCTCCTCGGCCGCCGCCCGCTTGGCCCGCTCCTCGGCGAAGGCGACCCGCTCCTCGGCCTGCCGGCGGACCTGCTGGGTCATCCGGTACAGGTCCACGAACACCCGCACCTTGGCGCGCAGGATCTCCGGGACGACCGGCGTGGAGATGTAGTCCACCGCCCCCTGGGCGTACCCCTCGGCCGCCCGCACCTCGTCGGCCCCGAAGGCGGTGAGGAAGATGATGGGCGTGTGCGCGCTCCGCCGGCGGCCGCGGATGAGGGCGGCCGTCTCCAGCCCGCTCATCCCCCCCGGCATCTGGACGTCGAGCAGGATGACGGCGAAGTCGTCGCGGAGGACGGCCCGCAGCGCCTCCTCCCCGGACCGGGCGGTGACGAGGGCCGGCCCGAGTCCGCCGAGGACGGTCTCGTAGACGAGCAGCTTTTCCGGCAGGTCGTCGACCACCAGGATCTTGATGGCCTCGTCGTCGGGTGTCATTCGGGGTGCGTTCTCCTGGTCGGCCGTCCGCCTGCCGCCCGCCGGCCCGGGGGGACGAGGGGCGTCCCTGGGCCGGCGCTCGGGGGTATATCCGCCCCCCGCGTGCGGGACCAGCCCCCCTCGCGGTCCGGTGGACCGGGTCGGGTGGGGCCGGCGTCCCGCCGAATCCGAACCGCTGCCGCGGACCACTAGTTTAGCACCGCCGCGCCGGCGGTCAGCGGTGGAGCCAGGCCCGCAGGACGGCGAGCAACAGCTCCGGGTCCACCGGCTTGGACAGGTAGTCCCAGGCGCCGGCCTCGATGCACTTCTCCCGGTCCCCCTTCATGGCCTTGGCGGTCACGGCCACGATCGGCAGGTTCTTCAGCTCGGGGATCTTGCGGATCTCCCGCATCGTCTCCAGCCCGTCCATCTCGGGCATCATAATGTCCATCAGCACGATCTCGACGCCCGGATCCTCGCGGAGCCGGCGGATGGCGTCCCGGCCGTTGTCGGCCGACACGATCGCCATGTCGTGCTCCTCCAGGATCGTGGACAGGGCGAAGATGTTCCGCATGTCGTCGTCCACGATCAGCACCTTCCGCCCGGCCAGCGCCTTGCCGTTCTGGCTGAGGTCGAGGAGCCGCTGCCGCTGCGCCTCCGGGAGCCGGGCCAGCGGGCGGTGCAGGTAGAAGGTGGCGAGGTCGAGCAGCCCGTCCGGGGTGTAGGCGGTGCGGACGGTCCACACGTCGGCGGCCCGCCGCCACCGGTCGCCGGTCGCCCCGTTGCCGTTGCCGTTGCCGTTGGCCCCGCTCCCGTCGGCGTAGACGACGACCGGGAGCCGGCCGAACACCGGGCCGGTCGGCGGGGACTTCACCAGCCCGTCGGCCAGGCCGTCGGCGGCGGAGCCCGCGCCGGGGCCGAGGACGACGCAGTCGGTCGGGCGGGCGGCGAGGGCGGCGAGGGCGGCGGCCGGGTCGGGGACGGCGGTCACCTCGACCTCGGGGTCGGCCAGCACGCCGGTCAGCTCGTCGCGCCGGGCCGCGTCCGGCTCGACCAGGACGAGGTGGCGCGCCGGCCGGGCGGCGAAGTCGAGGAGCTGGTCGAGCAGCCGGTCGATCACGTCGCGGCTCGGGACCGGCTTGGCCACGAACGCCAGGCAGCCGCCGGCCAGCGCCTGGTCGCGGGCCTCGTCCGTGCTGACCACCACCACCGGGACGTGCCGGGTGGCCGGATCCTTCTTCAGCCGCTCCAGCACCCGCCAGCCGTCGATGTCCGGGAGGTGGATGTCGAGGGTGAGGGCGTCCGGGTTGTACTCGCGGGCCAGGGTGAGGGCGGACGCCCCGAGGGCGGTGACCAGCGCCTTGAAGCCCTTCTCCCGGGCGGCGTCGAGGAGGAAGCGGGCGAACCCGGTGTCGTTCTCGACCACGAGCAGCACCCGGTCGCCGGGGCGGATGTCGTCGCGGTCGTCGCCGTACTCGTTGACCAGCGGCCCGGCCTCCTCGGGCTCGGGGACCGGGGCCGGCCGGGGCGCCGGGTGCCCGTTGCGGGCGGACGCCGGGTGGGCCGGTTCCGCCCGACCCGGAAGGCCGAGGGCGTCGGCCGCGGCCTTCCGGGTCGGCCGGGACGGGGCGTAGGCGACCGGCAGGTACAGGTGGAACACGCTCCCCCGGCCGGGGGTCGAGGACAGCCGGATCTCGCCGCCGAGGAGCCGCGACAGCTCCCTGCTGATGGCCAGCCCGAGGCCGGTGCCGCCGTACTTCCGGCTGGTGCTCCCGTCGGCCTGCTGGAACGCCTCGAAGATGATCTGCTGCTTGTCGGACGGGATGCCGATGCCGGTGTCGGCGACCGTGAACAGGACCACGTCGGCGGCCCGGTTCAGCTCCTCGTTCTCGCGGTTCCACCCGCCGGCCGCCGGCTCGACGGACAGCGTCACCTGCCCGTGGTGGGTGAACTTGAAGGCGTTCGAGAGGAGGTTCTTGATGATCTGCTGGAGCCGCTTGGCGTCCGTGTAGATGCTCCGCGGCAGGTGCGGGTCGAACCGGGTCTGGAACGTCAGCCCCTTGTTCTCGGCGACGTGCCGGAAGGTCCGCTCGACGTAGCCCTGGAGGTCGTCCAGCCGGAGGTCGCCGGCGTCCACCACCACCGTCCCGGACTCGATCTTGGACAGGTCGAGGATGTCGTTGATCAGCATGAGCAGGTCGTTCCCGGACGAGTGGATCGTCTTGGCGAACTCCTGCTGCTTGCCGGTCAGGTTCCCGTCCGGGTTCTTGCTCAGCTGGTCGGACAGGATGAGGAGGCTGTTGAGCGGCGTGCGGAGCTCGTGGCTCATGTTCGCCAGGAACTCGCTCTTGTACTTGCTGGTGAGCGCCAGCTGCTTGGCCTTCTCCTCGAGCGCCTGCCGGGCCTGCTCGACCTCGGTGTTCTTCCGCTCCACCTCCTGGTTCTGGTGGGCCAGCAGGCGGGCCTTTTCCTGAAGCTCCTCGTTCGTGTTCTGGAGTTCCTGCTGGCGGGTCTGGAGCTGCTGGGCGAGCGACTGCGACTGCTTGAGCAGCCCCTCGGTCCGCATGTTGGCCTCGATCGTGTTGAGCACGATCCCGATCGACTCGGTGAGCTGCTCCAGGAACGCCTGGTGGGTGCTGTTGAACCCGCCCATCGAGGCGAGCTCCAGCACCCCGCGGACCTGCCCCTCGAAGATGAGTGGCAGGACGAGGACGCTCCGCGGCGGGGCCGAGCCGAGCCCGGAGGCGACCCGGATGTAGCCGGGCGGGAGGTTGTCGAGGAGGATCGGCCGCTTCTCGACCGCGCACTGCCCGACCAGCCCCTGCCCGAGGTCGATCCGCTTGCCGACCTCCTCCCGCCCGCCGGACGCGTACCCGGCCAGGAGGTTCAGCTGGGGGGAGTCCTGGGCGCCGCCGAGGACGTAGAACTCGGCCTGCTGGGCCGCGACCACCGGGCACAGCTCCGACAGCACCATGCGGCCGACGTTGGTGAGGTCGCGCTGGCCCTGGAGCATCCGGCTGAACTTGGCGAGGTTGGTCTTCAGCCAGTCCTGCTCGGTGTTCTTCTGCGTCGTGTCCTTCAGGTTCCGGATCATCTCGTTGATCGTGTCCTTCAGCGCCGCCACCTCGCCGAGCGCCTCGACCGTGATCGACCGCGTCAGGTCGCCGCGGGTGACGGCCGTGGCCACCTCGGCGATGGCCCGCACCTGCGTGGTGAGGTTGGCGGCGAGCTGGTTGACGTTCTCGGTGAGCGCCCGCCAGATGCCGGCCGCCCCGGGCACCTTGGCCTGCCCGCCCAGCTGGCCCTCGACGCCCACCTCGCGGGCCACCGTGGTCACCTGGTCGGCGAACGTGGCCAGCGTGTCGATCATCTCGTTGATCGTCTCGGCCAGCTCGGCGATCTCGCCCTTCGCCTCGACGGTGAGCTTCCGCTTCAGGTCGCCGTTGGCGACGGCCGTCACCACCTTGGCGATGCCGCGGACCTGGGCGGTGAGGTTCCCGGCCATGAAGTTCACCGAGTCCGTCAGATCCTTCCACGTCCCGGCCACGCCTTCCACCTGGGCCTGCCCGCCGAGCCTGCCCTCGGTGCCTACCTCGCGGGCCACCCGGGTCACCTCCGACGCGAACGACCGCAGCTGGTCGACCATCGTGTTGATCGTGTTCTTCAGCTCCAGGATCTCGCCCTTCACGTCCACCGTGATCTTCCGCGACAGATCCCCGGCGGCCACCGCCTTGGTCACCTCGGCGATGTTCCGCACCTGACCCGTCAGGTTACCCGCCATGCTGTTCACCGAGTCCGTCAGATCCTTCCACGTCCCGGCCACCCCGCGGACGTCGGCCTGCCCGCCGAGCTGCCCCTCGGTCCCTACCTCGCGCGCCACCCGGGTCACCTCGGCGGCGAACGAGCTGAGCTGGTCGACCATCGTGTTGACCGTGTTCTTCAGCTCCAGGATCTCGCCCTTCACGTCCACCGTGATCTTCTGGGTGAGGTCGCCGGCGGCCACCGCCTTGGTCACGTCGGCGATGTTCCGCACCTGACCCGTCAGGTTACCCGCCATGCTGTTCACCGAGTCCGTCAGATCCTTCCACGTCCCGGCCACCCCGCGGACGTCGGCCTGCCCGCCGAGCTTCCCCTCGGTCCCCACCTCCCGGGCCACCCGGGTCACCTCCGACGCGAACGACCGCAACTGGTCCACCATCGTGTTGATCACGTCCTTGATCTGGAGGATCTCGCCGCGGACGTCGACGGTGATCTTCTGCGTCAAGTCGCCCATCGCAATGGCCGTGGCCACCTTCGACACGTCGCGCAGCTGGACGGTGAGGTTCCCGGCCATGAAGTTCACCGAGTCCGTCAGATCCTTCCACGTCCCGGCCACGCCCTTCACGTCGGCCTGCCCGCCGAGCTTCCCCTCGGTCCCCACCTCCCGGGCCACCCGGGTCACCTCGGCGGCGAACGAGCTGAGCTGGTCGACCATCGTGTTGACCGTGTTCTTTAGCTCCAGGATCTCGCCCTTCACGTCCACCGTGATCTTCTTCGACAGGTCGCCGTTGGCGACGGCCGTCGTCACCTCGGCGATGTTCCGCACCTGGGCGGTCAGGTTCCCGGCCATGAAGTTCACCGAGTCCGTCAGGTCCTTCCACGTCCCGCTCACGCCCTCGACCCGGGCCTGCCCGCCGAGCTTCCCCTCGCTCCCCACCTCGCGCGCCACCCGGGTCACCTCGGCGGCGAACGAGCTGAGCTGGTCGACCATCGTGTTGACCGTGTTCTTCAGCTCCAGGATCTCGCCCTTCACGTCCACCGTGATCTTCCGCGACAGATCCCCGGCGGCCACCGCCTTGGTCACCTCGGCGATGTTCCGCACCTGACCCGTCAGGTTACCCGCCATGCTGTTCACCGAGTCCGTCAGATCCTTCCACGTCCCGGCCACGCCCTTCACGTCGGCCTGCCCGCCGAGCTTCCCCTCGGTCCCCACCTCCCGGGCCACCCGGGTCACCTCGGCGGCGAACGAGCTGAGCTGGTCGACCATCGTGTTGACCGTGTTCTTCAGCTCCAGGATCTCGCCCTTCACGTCCACCGTGATCTTCCGCGACAGGTCGCCGTTGGCGACGGCCGTCGTCACCGCCGCGATGTTGCGCACCTGGGCTGTCAGGTTCCCCGCCATGCCGTTGACGGAGTCGGTGAGATCCTTCCATGTCCCGCTCACGCCCTCGACCCGGGCCTGCCCGCCGAGCTTCCCCTCGGTCCCCACCTCACGCGCCACCCGGGTCACCTCCGACGCGAACGACCGCAGCTGGTCGACCATGGTGTTGATCGTGTTCTTCAGCTCCAGGAACTCGCCCTTCACGTCCACCGTGATCTTCTTCGACAGGTCGCCGTTGGCGACGGCCGTCGTCACCTCGGCGATGTTGCGGACCTGCCCGGTCAGGTTCCCGGCCATGCTGTTTACGGAGTCGGTGAGATCCTTCCACGTCCCGGCCACGCCCTTCACTTGGGCCTGCCCGCCGAGCTTCCCTTCGGTGCCCACCTCGCGCGCCACCCGGGTCACCTCCGACGCGAAGCTGGACAGCTGATCGACCATCGTGTTGATGGTCTGGGCGGTGCGCAGGAACTCGCCCTGGAGGGGGCGGTTGTCGACGTCCAGGGCCATCGTCTTGGACAGGTCGCCCTGGGCCACGGCCCCGATCACGCGGGCGGTTTCGATGGTGGGGTGGACGAGGTCGTCGATCAGGTCGTTCACGGACTCCGCGGACGCCCGCCAGAAGCCGCGGGCGTCGCCCAGCGAGAACCGCTGGCTGAGCCGGCCGTCCTTCCCGACCACGCGGCTCAGCCGGGCCAACTCCTCGGCCATCCGCTCGTTCAGCTCGACCACCTCGTTGAACGCGTCCGCCACCTTCCCGGCGACGCCCGTCCAGTCGTGCGGCAGGCGGACCCCGGCGCGGCCCTGCTTGAGGGCGGTCAATCCGGCCAAGAGGGTGGCCATCTCGCCGGCGTGCGTCGGGGCGTCGAGGGTGGCGGACATGGCGGTCCTCGCGGGCACGTGGGCGCGGCCGGTGGCCGGCGCCGCGGCGGGCGGTGGGGTCGGTGTCGGGGGAGGGTGGGCGAATCCGCGGACGGGCGGAGCGTGCGGACGGCGCCCGGGGGTCTGGCGCCGGTCGATCCCCGACGTGTCTTATATCATCCGGACGCGGCGGAGTCGAACGAACTCGGGCCGCCCGGGGCCGCCGCGGGCCCGTGATTCCGAACGAGGGCAGAGCGTGGCCGCTACCCCTCTCCCAACCCGCACCGCCGCCGGTTCCTCCCTGGTATCCCGGGCGCCGGGGTCCGAATCCGCGGCGGCCCCGGCTAGGATAGCCGCATCCACCCGGCCGCCGGAGTCCTGCCTATGATCGAGGCGCTCGAGTTCGACCTGGTCGTCATCGGGGCCGGGCCGGGCGGGGCGGCCGCCGCCGAGGCCGCCGCCCTCCTCGGCCGGCGGGTCGCGGTCGTCGAGGCCACGCCGCTCGTCGGCGGCGCCGCCGTGAACACCGGCACCATCCCGAGCAAGACGCTCCGCGAGACGGCACTGGCGCTGAGCGGGGTCAAGAGCCGGGAGCTGTTCGGGGTGGACTTCACCCTCCGCCGCGGGCTGACCGTCCACGACCTCCTCCGCCACGAGCGGGCGGTGAAGGCGACCGAGGCCGAGCAGATGCGGTCCCGGCTCAACACCTACGGGGTGGAGGTGTTCCACGGCACCGGCAGCTTCTTCGACCCGCACACGGTACGAATCGCCCGCCCGACCCCGCCCGGCGGCGAGGTCCACGTCCGCGGGGACAAGGTGCTGGTGGCGATCGGGTCGGCGCCGGTCCGCCCGCCGCAGTTCCCGTTCCACTCCAGCCGGGTCCACGACTCGGACGAGCTGCTCTACCTGTCGGTGATCCCGCGGTCGCTGGCGGTGGTCGGGGCCGGGGTGATCGGCAGCGAGTACGCCTGCATGTTCGCCGCCCTGGGCACGCGGGTCCACCTGATCGACGGCCGCGACCACCTCCTCCCGTTCCTCGACCCGGACCTGTCGGACGCACTAGCCGGGGCGATGGCCAAGAGCGGCATCCGCTTCTGGTGGAACGAGAAGGTGGAGCGGTGCGACACCCCGCGGGTCGGCGAGACCACGCTGGCGCTGTCGTCCGGGGCCGAGTTGCAGGTGGACCAGGTGCTGGTGTGCGCCGGGCGGATGAGCCGCACGGCCGAGCTGAACCCGGCGGCGGCCGGGTTCGGGCTCACGCCCCGCGGGCTCATCCCGGTGGACCAGCACTTCCGCACCACCGTGCAGCACATCTACGCCGTGGGGGACGTGATCGGCTTCCCGGCGCTGGCGAGCACGAGCGCCGAGCAGGGGCGGGTGGCGGCGTGCCACATGTTCGGGTCGAACGCGAAGGAGGCGGTGGCGAAGTTCCTCCCCGCCGGCATCTACACGATCCCGGAGGTGAGCTCCGCCGGGATGAGCGAGCCGGAGGCGGTGGACAAGGGCTACCGGGTGGTGGTGGGGTGGGCCGACTACGCCCAGAACCCGCGCGGGAAGATCATCGGCGAGAAGGCCGGCTTCCTGAAGCTGGTGTTCGACGAGACCGACATGAAGCTGCTCGGCGTCCACGTGATCGGCGAGCAGGCGAGCGAGTTGGTCCACATCGGCCTGCTCGCCCTGATGAGCGGCGGCGGGGCGAAGCTGTTCCTCGACACCTGCTTCAACTACCCGACGCTCGGCGACCTGTACAAGCTCGCCACCCACAACGCCCTGATCCGCCGGACCCAGCAGTCCGGCGCCCCGCCGCGGACGGTCGTGAGTTGAGGCCGCCGGTCACGGCTTCACGTCGTAGCAGAACAGGAGATCCTGGTCGCGCAGGTAGAGCCGGCCGTTGGCGACGGCGGGGTGCGTCCACACCATGCCGCTCGGCTTGCGGAGCTTCGACGCCTGCGGCAGCGTGAACCGCCCGGTCTCTTTCCAGCCGGCCGGCGACGGGTCGAGCAGCACCACCGCCCCGCCCTTCTCGGCGAGGCAGTACAGCCGGCCGTCCGCCGCCGACACCATCCCCCGGCCGAGCGCCTTCGCTTCGCTCCACACCACCTTGCCCGTCTTGAACTCGGCGCACACCCAGCCGCCCTGCTCGGAGTGCCCGTACAGGTGGTCGCCGACGCGGACGAGCCCGCCGTCGCGGTTCTGCACCTCCTTCGAGGCGTAGCGCCTCTCGGCCTTGAACGTCCCGCCCGGCCCCGGCGTCACCGTCACGGCGTCGATCCCCTCGCCGAAGCCGACGCTCACCGCGACGACGCCGTCGTGAACGACCGGCGTGGAGATCACCACGTCGTCGAACGCCTTGGCCCGCGCGTAGCGCCAGAGGAGTTCGCCCTTCGTGCCGACGCCGACGAGACCCTTGTTCGTCGCCGCCACGTACTGCCTGACGCCCCCGATCGTGGCCACGACCGGCGAGGCGTAGGGCGCCTGGTCGGTCACCTCGCCGCTCCGCCACAGGAGCTTGCCGGTGGCCTTGTCGAGGCCGGCCAGGAGCCCGCGTTTGCCGCCGGGGACGCACACGAGTATGTCGCCGTCCACGAGCGGCGCGGCGGCGTTGCCCCAGCCGAGCGGGGTCGGCCGCTCCAGCCCGCCGCCGATCGGGTTCACCTCGCCGGCCAGATCCTTGCCGAGGTCGACCCGCCAGAGCTCCCTCCCGGCCGTGTCCACGCACACCAGATCGCCGAACCCGCCGAGCGCGTAGACGCGGTCGCCGTCCACCGTCGGGGTCACGTTCGGGCCGGCGTTCCAGCTGTTCCCCTGCCAGGTAAACAGCCGGCCGAGCCTCACCGCCCACGCCTCCTTCGGGGTCGCCCCCTTCAGGTCGAGGGCGAAGACGAACTCGTCCGCCCCGCGGCCGCCGCAGGTGTAGAGGCGGTCGCCGACCACCGCCGGGCCGGCGTAGCCGACGCCGGCGTCGGTGTAGGCCCACAGGAGCTTCGGGCCGCCGGCCGGCCACGCCTTGAGCAGCCCCCGGTCGGCGGACTGCCCGTCGCGGCCCGGGCCGCGGAACTGGGGCCAGTCGGCCGCGGGAAGGGGGAGTGCGAGCGTGAGGGTCAGGAGAGAACCGACGGCGGCGCGGGTCGTCATGGGTCGCCTCCGGGAGGGGGATGGTGGGGCCGATCGTACCCGCCGCTCCCGCACCACGCCACGGCGCTCCCGCGGCTCGTTACGCCGCGCGCCGTCTGTGATGGCACCCGCCGCCGGCAGTGGGTAGGATGACCCACACGCAGACCCCGCGCAGGACGTGCCCGATGGCTGATGCCCCCCCACCACCCAACCCCACCACGGCCGAGTACACGGTCGTGGCCCGGCGCTACCGGCCCCAGCAGTTCGGCGAACTGATCGGGCAGGAGCACGTCGCGCAGTCGCTCGTCAACGCCCTCCAGTCCGGCCGGGTCGCCCACGCCTACCTGTTCACCGGAGCCCGCGGGGTCGGGAAGACCAGTGCCGCCCGCATTTTGGCCAAGGCGCTCAACTGCGAGAAGGGGCCGACCGCCACGCCCTGCGACCAGTGCGACAGCTGCCGCGGCATCGCCGCCGGCGAGGACGTGGACGTGCTGGAGATCGACGGAGCCAGCAACAACAAGGTCGAGGAGGTCCGCGACCTGCGGCAGAACGTCGGCTTCCGGCCGACCCGCGGGCGGTACAAGGTCTACATCATCGACGAAGTCCACATGCTGTCCACGTCGGCGTTCAACGCGCTGCTCAAGACGCTGGAGGAGCCGCCGGCGCACGTGAAGTTCATCTTCGCCACCACCGAGGTGCAGAAGATCCCCATCACGATCCTGTCGCGGTGCCAGCGGTTCGACTTCGCCCACGTCGGCCCCGGCCGCATCTTCGACCAGCTGAAGCGGATCGTCGAGCGCGAGGGCCACCCGGCCGACGACGACGCCCTAAAGCTGGTCGCCCGCCGGGCTGCCGGCTCGATGCGCGACTCGCAGTCGCTCCTCGACCAGCTCCTCGCCTCCGCGCCCGGCCGACTCACCGCCGCGCACGCCCAGGCCGTCCTCGGCACCGCCGGCGACGACCGGGTCATCGGCCTGGCCGCCGCGGTCCTCGGCCGCGACCCGACCAGGGCGCTGAACCTCCTCTCCGAGTGGGTGGACCGCGGGCTCCAGGTCGGCGAGCTGCTCGACCAGCTGGTCGAGTACTGGCGTGCGCTGATGCTGGTGAACTGTGCCCCCGAGTTGAAGGAGTTACCCGTCTCGCCGCTCGTTCAAGACGCCGTCGGAAAGCAGGCCGGGAAGTTAAGCCTCGATACGATTCTGGCCGGGCTCGACGTGTGGACGACCACCAAAGCCCGCATCCGCGGCACCGGTCACGCCCAGGTGCTGCTGGAAATGGCGGTCGTGCGGCTAGCCCGGATGGAAGAGTCGCTATCGGTCGGACACCTGCTCCAGACCCTGGCCCAGGGTGGCGGATCCCCTGCTGCCTCTGGCAGCAACAGTGCAGCACCTACCGGCAGTGAGAAGTTGGCCGCCGATGTGGTAAAAAAAAACAGCCCGCTGACGCTAGCGAACGGCCGTAGTTCGGGGGACAATCCGAGTGTTGCCAGCGCCGACACCGAAACGCTCACACTGAATGAGGCCACGGTCGTCGAGGTCTGGCGGAAAGTGCTACAATTCTTGACGGATCGGTCGCCGATCCTGGCCAACAGTCTCAAATATGCCATTTCACCTGCAATTTTCGGGCCAAATTCACTAGCAATCCGTTTCCCAGCCGGGTATAATCACGCATACCAGGCATGTGCCACCGAACTGAGTGTGCAACGGGTCCAAGACACCCTCAAGCGGGTGACCGGCCAACCGGGCACGATTCGGTTCGACGCCCCGCCCAGCGGACCGTCGGGGACCGAGGCCGAGCCCGCCGCCCCGGTCACGGCCGGAGCCACCGCGGCCGAGCGGAAGAAGAACCTCCTGACGCTGCCGCTGTTCAAAAAGGCGGCAGACGCCCTCGGGGCGCAGGTGTGGCACGTGGACGACGCCTTCGACCCGGCCGCCACCCCGGCGCGCACGCCCGCCGCGGCCCCCGCCGACTCCGACGAGGTCTGAGCATGTTCAAGGAAATGGGCGCCCTGATGAGCCTGCTCGGCAACCGCGGCAAGCTCCAGGAGGAGATGCAGAAGTACCAGGCTCAACTCGGCTCCATCACCGCCGACGGCGCCGCGGGGGCCGGGTTCGTCACCGCCAAGGCGAACGGCCGGCTGGAGGTGGTGTCGGTGACCATCAGCGCCGAGGCGACGGCCCTGAACGACCGCGAGATGCTCGAAGACCTCGTGGCCGCCGCCGTGAACCAGGCGCTGACCAAGGCCCGCGAGCAGGCGACCGTGGCGATGGCGAAGATGACCGAGAACTTGGGGCTGCCGGCCGGCATGCTCGGCGGCCTCCCGGGCCTGGGCTGAACCGCGACCCCGGAGGTGTCCCGTGCGCGAGTTCCTGGTGACGCTCCGGTCCGGGCGGCGCTACACCGTCCGGGCCGACCAGATGACCCTGATCGACGGCCAGTACCTCGGCTTCATCGCCGACGCCGGCCGCTCCCTCGGCGGCAACCCGATCGACGCGGCGGTGGGCGTCTTCGAGCGGGGGCTGGTCGCCACCGTGGTGGCAAAGGATCACCTCGTCGCCGAGGAGCAGGGCGAGCCGATCGCCCCGAGCTACGTGGTGGGCGGCGACGACTCGAACATCCCGTTCTGACGGGTGGGGGGCGGGCGGTGGGCGAACCGGCGGGGGTGATCGACCGACTGCTGGAGGAGCTGGCCAAGCTCCCGGGGATCGGCCCGAAGAGCGCCGAGCGGATCGCCCACTTCCTCCTCGGCGGCGACCGCGGACACGCCGTCCGCCTGGCCGACGCCCTCCGGGCCGTGGCCGACCGCGTCCGGCCGTGCCGCGAGTGCTTCACCCTGACGGACCGCGAGGTCTGCGCGGTCTGCTCGGACCCGCGCCGCGACGCCGGGGTGGTGTGCGTGGTCGAGACGCCGCGGGACGTGACCTCGTTCGAGCGGGCCGGCACCTTCCGCGGGCTGTACCACGTCCTCGGCGGCCGGCTCGCCCCGCTCGACGGGATGGGGCCGGACCGGCTCACCTTCGCTCCGCTCGTCGAGCGGGTGAAGCGCGGCGGGGTGCGCGAGGTGATCCTGGCCACCAGCCCCACCCTCGAAGGCGACGGCACCGCCCTGTACGCGGCGGACGTGTTGTCCGGGTCCGGGGCGACGGTCACGCGGTTGGCACGCGGGTTGCCCAGTGGTGCGTCTCTTGAGTTGGCGAATGCGCAGATGCTAGCCGATGCCCTTGAGGGCCGGCGGGCGTTCTGACCAAGGACCGCGGCATCCTACCGGACGTCCCGGGCCGAATACACGACGGAGTAGACATGAGCGGGATGCGGATCGGCATGGACCTGTCGGTGCGGATGAATCAGCAGATGATTCTCGCGCCGCGGATGATCCAGTCGATGGAGATCCTGCAGCTCCCCATCATCGACCTGCAGGCCAAGATCGAGAAGGAACTCCAGGAGAACCCATTCCTGGAGCAGAAGGAACACCTCGGCGACCAGGACGAGGCGCCCGAGCCGGAGTTCAACCCGGACGCCCCGCTCAAGCACGACGACACGGGCGACCTGGAGTTCAACCGCCTGGAGGCGCTGAACCGCGACTGGGACGACCACTTCAACGAGGAGCACCGGGTCAGCAGGGGGGCGCTGGAGGAGGAGGGCGACCGCAAGCTGGACGCGATGGCCAACATGCCGGACCGGCCGCGCTCGCTCCAGGACCACCTCGACGAACAGCTGGGCGAGCTGGAACTCGACCCGGAGCAGCGGGCACTCGCCAAGCACGTGTGCAGCTTCGTGGACCGGACCGGCTACCTCGGCTCCCGGATCAAGGCCAAGCGCAAGGACGACGACGACGAGTCCGAGATCCGCGAGACCTTCTCCCCGATCACCCTGGCCGAGATCGCCCAGGCCTACGACCAGCTGACGACGGAGGAGCAGGCCGAGGACGTGCTACTCCACGTCGTCCAGAAGCTCGACCCGCCCGGCGTCGGCGCCCGCGACCTGAAGGAGTGCCTCCTCCTCCAGATCACCGAGGACACGCCCTGCTGCGACACCCTCCGGGTGCTGGTCCGCGACCACCTGGAGGACGTGGCCTACAACCGCATCCCGATCATCCAGAAGGCCACCCGGTTCGACATCCCGACGATCCAGGAGGCGGTCGCCGCGCTGCACCACCTCGACCCGAAGCCGGGGCTGAAGTTCGCCGACAGCGGCACGCAGTACGTCGTCCCCGACGTGGTCGTGGAGCGCACCGACAGCGGCGACTACGACGTCCGGCTGACGGACGACTGGGTGCCGAACATCCGCATCAGCAAGCGGTACTTCGAGCTGTACAAGTCGAAGGGGCTGGACGAGGCCGCCCGCGAGAAGCTGCGGAAGTCGCTCCAGTCCGCACAGTGGCTGGTGTCGGCCGTGGAGCAGCGGCGCAACACCCTGATGCGGGTGACGAAGGCCATCATCGACCACCAGCGGGCGTTCCTCGACGCCGGCCCGGAGCACATCCACCCACTAAAGATGCAGCAGATCGCCGACCAGGTGAAGGTCCACGTCACGACCGTGAGCCGGGCGGTGGACGACAAGTGGGTGCAGACCCCGCGCGGCGTCTTCCCGCTCAAGCGGTTCTTCGGCGGCGGGAAGAAGAACGACCAGACCCAGGAGGACGTGGCCTACGAGGTGATGAAGCAGAAGCTGATGGAGCTCATCAGCGACGAGGACAAGGCCAGCCCGCTGTCCGACGAGGAACTCGTGTCCAAGCTGAACGACGCGGGCTACCCGGTAGCCCGGCGGACGGTGACCAAGTACCGCAAGATGCTGAAAATCCCGTCCAGCCGGCAGCGCAAGGACTGGTCGCTCACCTAGTCGTCCGCGGATCGGATCTGGTGGGACCGGCGTCCCACCAGATCCGATCCGCTGCAACGGGCCACTAGCGACCGGCGGAAGCCGGCCGTTGGGACGGGCGTCACCGGCCGGCGCGAGCCGGCCGTTCGCCTGCGCGGGGTACCCCATGTCACACGACTTCACAGCTGAAGAAGCCACGATCCGCCTCGGCGGCGGGGCGAAGGCGATCGACCGCCAGCACGAGAAGGAGCGCCTCACCGCCCGCGAGCGCGTCGCCAGACTCCTCGACCCCGACGCCAGCTGGTTCGAGCTCGGCCTGTGGGCCGGGTGGGGGATGTACAAGGAGTGGGGCGGCGCCCCGTCCGCGGGCGTCGTTACGGGGGTCGGCCTCGTGTCCGGCCGGCGGGTGATGGTAATCGCCAACGACGCCACCGTGAAGGCCGGCGCGTTCTTCCCGATGACGGCCAAGAAGGTTCTCCGCGCCCAGCGCATCGCCCTGGAAAACCGCCTCCCGCTCGTCTACCTCGTGGACTCCGCCGGCGTCTTCCTGCCGCTCCAGGACGAGGTCTTCCCCGACGAGGATGACTTCGGCCGCATCTTCCGCAACAACGCCGTCATCTCCGCCGCGGGCGTCCCTCAGCTGGCCGCGATCATGGGGAACTGCGTCGCCGGCGGCGGCTACCTGCCGGTGCTGTGCGACACGCTGCTCATGACGGAGGGGAGCGGCCTCTACCTCGCCGGCCCGGCGCTGGTGAAGGCGGCGATCGGGCAGGTGGTGGACCACGAGTCGCTCGGCGGCGCCGCGATGCACGCCGGGGTCAGCGGCACGATCGACTTCCGCGAGCCGAACGACGAGGCGTGCATCGACCGACTGCGGCGGCTCGTCGACAACCTGCCGGCGGACCGCCCCGGGTCTGTAGACCCCGGGCAGTTGTCCGCCGACTTCGCCCCGTTCGCCTCCGGCGGCGAGTACGAGGTGCGCGACCTGCTCGCGCTCCTGCTCGATCGCGACGCCCCGTTCGACGAGTACAAGGCCGAGTACGGGCAGTCGCTGGTGTGCGGCTTCGGCCGGCTGGGCGGCCGGCCGGTGGGGGTGGTGGCGAACCAGAAGAGGCGGGTGAAGCCGGCCGAGGGGGCGTGGCAGTTCGGCGGCGTGATCTACGTCGACTCCGCGGACAAGGCGGCCCGCTTCGTGATGGACTGCAACCAGCTGCGGGTGCCGCTGCTGTTCGCACAGAACGTCAACGGGTTCATGGTCGGGCGGGACAGCGAGCAGGCCGGGATCATCCGGGCCGGGGCGAAGCTGGTGAACGTCATCTCGAACAGCGTGGTCCCGAAGCTGACGCTCATCACCGGCGGGTCGTTCGGGGCCGGGAACTACGCCCTGTGCGGGAAGGCGTTCGACCCGCGCCTCGTCCTCGCCTGGCCGACCGCCCGGTACGCGGTGATGGGCGGCGACCAGGCCGCGAGTACGCTCCTGGACGTTCAGGTGCAGGCGCTGAAGCGGGCCGGGAAGGAGCCGGACGCGGCCGAGCTGGCGGCCCTGCGTGACCAGGTGAAGGCGAGCTACGAGGCACAGACGGACATCCGCTACGCCGCGGCCCGGCTGTGGGTGGACGCGGTCGTCCGCCCCGAGGGCACGCGGGCCGCGCTAGTGACGGCCCTGGAGGTCGCCACCCGCCACGACGACGGGCGGCCGTTCAAGACGGGCGTGCTGCAGGTGTGACGGCTTGATCTAAAGTCGCATCGGCAAGACCACCAATGCGTAGTCAGTCTATATCCTATAGTATTTTGCAAGAGTTACAACTGGTAGCGGGCGTTCGTTCTGGTCGTTCAGCTTCCACAACTCGACGTGGAGAATCGCCATCCTGTCTCTCGGGCACACACGAAATCGGTACTCCCACTGACCGTCCTTCATCTTGTGGAGACGCCCGCTCGTGCACGCCTGCTGCCCACTGAGCGTCAGGCGGGCATTGACAACGTAGCCATTCGCCAGGCCGTACCCCTGCCCATACGTCCCGGTTATGCTGACCACCTTGTCCCTTGCCGGCAACTCGGGTGCCTCGAACGGGTCGAACGGGTCAAGGTCCACCTCCGCCCGGGCGACAACTTCCACGCCGGTCACCGGGTTGGCGTGGCCTTCCCCGGTCGCCGAGGCCGAGATCGAGTAGCTTCCCCGGCCGTCACTCTCTGACTCGGGCAACCCCGTGAATGTCGCCTGCCAGGTTCCCTCTTGGGTGTTAACGGTTGCGACCTGCTCGTGATTCACGCTGAGAGTTGCGTTAACTATTCGACATCTTATAACGAACGGCGTTCCGTCTTCACCGCTGTACGATCCCACGACGCAGACCGTCTGGCCTACCCGCTGGTTACTCTCGGGAGCGGTAATGTCGCATTCGATCGCCATGGTTAGCTCGCTAAGGTGTTTATGGTCGAACTACTCGAGCGGCTCTAGGGTCACGTTGCGGAACGCGATTGCGGCCCGGCGTGCGTATACACCGATCGACCGCCGGGGCGTCCACCCGGTTTCCACCAGTCTGAAAGTGGGGAAGCGTGGCTCGACAAACTCCCTGTGTATCCTGGTGCGATCGTGTCGCTCATCCATCACCCTGAATACGGGCAGGTGTCGCGTTTGGCCATCCTGGGCGACCCATTCGGCGTGCACCTCGTTCGCGCCGACGAGCAGCGAGAGTCTCCGCCACGGCGGCAACCGGACGCTGTTGTCCGGGGCGGGGTACCAGTCGGTCCAAATGCCCTGCCGGGACACCTGGCGCGTCCCATCGGGGTGAGCAATCGGGACGTAGTCGATGCCCTCCAGCCGGCGCACGAGAGGCCTTCCAGCCAGCCCGCGGGTCAGGAAATCGCTGTACTCTACGCCGTACCACCGATCCGCCCGCCAGCCGTTCTCGGCGGGGAGTGACTCGAACCCCACGAACACGCCGACCGCGCCGGCCCCTTCACTCGACCCGAGGTGCCGAAGCTCGGCCGTGAAGCGGTACCGGGTGTGAGCAGGGTCCGGGACTAGTTCTAGCAGCGCCCCTTCGGTCGCTCTGAACGACGCCACCTGGCTACCGTCGTCGAGAAGTTCGAGGTCGGCGCTGGACTGACGCCACCGGTGCCAGCGGGGCAAACCAGTCGGGCCTACGAGTGCAGCCTTCTCCCCCCGTGCCAGCCCCCGCGTCAGCCGGTTCAGAGGGTCCGTGTACCACTCGTACCAGCTCACCCCGGCCCCTGCCAGTGTCGCCATGACGAACACGGCCAGCCCGGCGGACTGGAGCGGGCGGCGGAGGGTAAATCGCCTGACCCGTAGCGCCCACGACGGTGGCCTCGCCGCCGTCGGTTCGCCTCGCTGCCACCGACCCAGGTCGTCTGCCAGGGCCGCGGCGGACGGGTAACGGGCGGCCGGGAGTTTCTCCAGACACTTCCTGCGAATCGCGTCGAGATCCCGGCGCGACCGGTCCCGCGGGATTGCCGGCAGCGGCGCGAGGGCCGGTACGTCGTCGAACCGGATCCGCCGCAGGAGTTCGACAGGGTCAGAACACTGAAACGGCTGACGACCAGTCACCAGCTCGTGAAGGGTCACGCCCAAGGCCCACACGTCGGCAGCCGGGCCGACCTCGCCGGACGTGCCCGCCGCCTGCTCGGGGGCCATGTACTGCCAGGTGCCCACAATCGCTCCGCTCACCGCCATGCTGCTGACCGTGTCGAGCCGCTTTACCAGCCCAAAATCGACGACCTTCGGAACACCGTCGCGGGTCAAGAGAATGTTCGCGGGCTTCAGATCCCGGTGGACCAACCCCGCCAGGTGCGCGTCATGAATCCCGCGGGCGACCAGTTCAACGATGCGAGCCGCCTCTCCCGGGACGACCGGCCCAAGAGTCAGCCGGTCTGCCAGGCTACCGCCGTCGACCAGCTCAAGGACGACAAAGAGCCTCCCTTCCCATTCGCCGCAATCGTGAACCTGAGCCACGTTCGGATGGCGGACGAGCGCGGCGGCAGCGGCCTCGCGTTGCAGGCCGCGCTCGCCGAGCGGTTGGTGGCGGTCGGGGCGGAGAACCTTGACCGCCACCGGGCGGCCGGCCAAACTCGCCTGGCGTCCGGCGTACACGACGCCCCACGACCCCCGACCGATTTCTCGGTCGATCTCGTACCCGGGAATGCTCGGCGTGGCCACGCCGCTGGTCGGGCCGGCGTCGGCAGCAGCCGGGTCGTCCGCCTCGTCCCGCAGCAGGGCGTGTAGCTCGAACTGTCTTACCAGCTGAGTCGAGTACGCCGGGAACCGTGAGACGTACTCGGCCGCCGTCGGCTCGTCCCCGAGTTCCTCACGCAGGAGTACTTCGCTGTAGATCAGGTCGAGGATGGTTTCGGTGTCGGAATCCGAGCACTCGTCCAGGTATGACTCGATCGGTACGCGGTGGCCGGACTGCCACTGGCAGCGCTGCTCCGTCCTGATTCTGGCGATCGTGTCACGCATCCTCGCCGCTCAATCCTATTTCCACGCATACCCGATTGACGGTCCGGTTGTGCCGCTTACGCGCGGCCTCAGCAGTCGTCCCGAGGGAGGCCGCGATCTCCTGCCAACCTACGCCTGCCGCCCGCTTCTCCGCGACTTCCCACTCCTCGGGGCTCATTCGCTGCTTCGCACTCGCCAGCAACTCTGCCACACTGGCAAAATTACTGGGGGTGCCACCCGACGCCATAGCACCATCCAACACCCCCTCGCCCGGGGTGCGTGTGTCCCTGTTCTCCGGTCGCTTCGCGTAATCGATAATCTTGTTCCGCGACATCCGGACTAGCAGCCTGACGAGCCTGGTCGGGTCAGCCAGTTCAAATTGACCCGCTGCCACTCTAACGAAGAATTCGCCGAAAACGGACTGACAAATATCGACGGAGTCCACAATCCGGCGAAGATTCGGGTCCGTCAGCCGCACGCGAACCGCCCGCCGGATTTCTGGTTCGTAGCAACGGACCAACTCCCGGGCGGCGGCCTCGTCGCCGGCCCGGATGCGGGCGATCAGATCGGGGAACTGGGCGGGTACGTCCACTTTCCGTCTCCAGATACGGCAAGCTTCTTGACCGCAAACAGCTACGGGTTGGGGCGTCGAGTTGGTACCTTCTCCCGCCCCAGGCATCGGGTGCGGGTCGCGCGGGCATCGATCAGGCACACCTCAGCATATCTGGCATGCGCTCGAAAGCCCCGTTCTCTTGCCCCCCAGTTACCGCCGAACGGGTCGGCGGCGGTGACGGCAGAAAAAATGTCCGGTTCTGCCGCGGGATCAGTTGTTCATTGCGGCAAGCCCGGGGTCGGGGGCGGGTTACTCAACTCGCCCCCCGGGCAGGCCGCCGAGCAATGGGGCAAGGAAATGATCGCGAAAGCCGTAAGAGCCTTCTGCCTGTGCGCGACGACTACGGCCGTTCTGGTTCCGGCCACCTCCGCCCAGGAGGGGAAGAAGACCCCCTACTCCTACTCGCAGGAGCGGGCGGAGAAGGTCCAGGGCGAGTTGCTCACGACCGCGGGGGTTAAGATCGACACCACGAAGAAGCCCATGCCGAGGGACGAGACGGTGGTCGTCATCACGGTCCACGAGAACGACCCGAACTGGACGGACGGGGGCTTCTACCTCGACAAGACGGGCGGCGGGTACACGACCCATATCGACGGGAGCCGGAAGCACCACGTCCACGCCCCGCTCAAGGGCTACGGCACCACGGTGAGCGGCAAGTCCTGGATTTACGAGGTCGACGGGTTGAAAGTGGGTGGCAAGAAGGTCTACGCCGCCATCAGCTCGGAGTACTCTGGCAACCACCTCGAGCTCCGCCGGGTCTTCATTTCCCTCGGCGTCGACGACCCCACGGACGCCGGATCCTTCCTGTCCGCCGGCTGGGCGCTGGCTGGCAAGCGGGAGCCGTGATAGCGACTCCCGACGGATGAGTCGCCGGGAGGACGGGTGAGGCAGGGTGTTCTGCCTCGCCCGTCCTCTCCCAAGCTCAACCCCTCCGGACTCCGCCCCGAGTCAGTCTTCTGATTTCCGGGGAGCAGAACTCACGACAGGCGGCGGCAGCTGTGGGGCGGCACCGCCCCACAAAATCATGGCTGCCGCTCGTCGTCCTTCGTCACTTCCCCTCGAACAGCGGCTGGAGTTCCAGCCGGGCCGGCAGCCGCTTGGTGGCGGGACCTTCGCCGTAGGCGAGGTGGAGTACCCGCGCCCGCGGCTCGAACACCATCGACTGCAACGTCGCCTTCCCCTGGTTCACGTCGTCCAGCCGGGCGAAGACGTCGCCCACGCCCATCTTCGGGCCGTCGGCGGCCGTCAGCGGGGCGAGCTTGTCGAACCGCCAGCACGCCTTGGTAACGCTCAACTCGTCGGTGCGGAAGTGGTTCGTGCAGCAGCACACGCCGTTATCCGGCGGGCGGACGGCCAGCGTCTTCGGCGTCATCTCGAACACCGCCCCGCCGGCCGTGTCGCACACCGTCAGGCAGCAGCTGGTCGTCCGCGGCAGGTCGCGGAGCAGCTTCTCGGCCTCCGCCACCGTACCGCACTCCTCCAGCACGCGGCGGAAGGACAGCAGCAGCGGCGTCCCCTTCCAGTTGAACGGAGCCTTGTCCTTCGACTTCCGCAGGCTGATCTCGTTGATCGTCAGGCACAGCCCCGCGTCGTTCATCCCGCTCACCACCCCGGCGACCGGCGTGATCGTGACGGCCGCGAACGCCCGCTTCCCCTCGCCGCGGTAGACGGCCACGAGGGTGTGGTCGTGAATCCCCTTCGTGGGCATCCAGTCGAAGTTCCGGCCGAACAGCGGCGCGCCGGTCTTGCTCCGCCCCGGCTCGACGATGATGGTCGAGCAGCCCAGCCCGCTGGACAGGTCCGCCACCGTGTTGGCGAAGGCGTGCCGGCCGGGGTCGCTGTCCCCGGCCTTCGCAGCGGCGTCCATCTCGGCGCGGTGCGCCGGCGGGAAGTTCGCCAGCAGCGCCTTGCTCATCGACAGGATGAGCGGGTAGCGGGCCTTCTGGCCGGTGTCGTCGAGGAAGCGGGCGTGGAGGCCGTCCAGGTCCGGGGCGTTCTTCACCGCCAGCACGCCGAACTGCTCGCCCATCTCGGCCGGCGTGCCGCGGACGGTCAAGACCGGCACGCCCTGCACGTAGCGGAGTTCGCCGTTCCCGTGTTTCGCGGCCGGGAACCGCTTCGCCTCCTGCGCCCGGGCCGCCGGGGCGAGGGCGACGACCACCGCGACGACGAGCAACCGGGTCTTCATGGCGACTCCCGTAACGGGCTATTCGTCGGCGAGCAGCGTGGTCCGCCCGAGGGCCACGTCGAACTCGCTCAGCAGCGGCACCAGCATCGCCGCGATGGCGAACCCGAACGCGCCGCCCAGGGCGATGAACGGGCCGAGCGGGTCGGCCGACTGGTCGGTCCCGGGCTTGGCGATGAGGATGATCACCACGCAGTAGAACATCGCCAGCGGGCACGCCACCGCGGCCAGCCCGAGCGCCCAGGAGGGGCGGTCGGCGCTCAGCACGTACATCAGCCCGCCGATCCCCAGCACCAGGAACGACACGAAGCTGACCCACTGGTTGGCGAAGCTGCCGCCGTTGATGACGATCAGGTAGATGCTAATCAGCGTGCCGACCGAAAGGAAGAAGATCGTGCCCAGGGTCTGCACGATCGCCACCCGGCTGGCCGTCACCCGCAGCGAGACGTGCAGCCCCAGCATCATGGCGAACGCCAGCAGCACGGCCACCGCCGACAGCACGGCCAGGAGCGGGCCGAAGTTGGTGGCGAACGCGGCGGCGGTGTCGGCGGCCGCGGGTGTCTTCGTGAGCGCGCCGCGGAGGGCGTAGAACACCGCGAGCAGGAACGGGGGTATCAGGTACTCCTTCGTGTTGTACGCCACGCCGAGGAGCTTCCCGAACACGAACTCGTTGGGCGAGATGTCGGTGACGAGCAGCACGTCGAGCGCCCCGCCGTCGCGCTCCGAGGTGACGGCGGTCACGGCCTGGGCGGACACGAGGAGGAGGCTCAGCACCGCGACCGGGACCAGCCCGTAGGCCGCGGCGAACGCCGGCCGGCCGCCGGGGCGGTTCAGCTCGGACACGGCGAAGTACAGGATCGCCGCCAGCGCCACCCCGAAGGCGAGCTTCACCAGGAGCGGCCGGCGGCCGTAGGCGAGGGTGCGGACCTCGCGCCACAACACCGGGTTCGCCCACACCTCCCGGGCGGCCCCGGGGGCGGCGTGCGCCCGGGCCCGTTTCTCGACCTCCTCCGCCTCGTTCGCCGTGTCAACTGCGGCGGCCGTTCCCTCGCGCTGCATGATCGGCTCGCCGCTCGGGTTCCACGCCCGCAGCTTCCAGATGCCGACGCCGTTCAGCAGCGCCGACCACCCCAGCATCACCAGCACGTACCCGTAGGCCGGGGCCAGCCCGGCGGAGCCGGGCGGGGGCGGTTCGAGGACCGCCTGCATCGCGGAGAACGGGTCGAGCCACGCCTGCGCGGCCGGGTTGACGGCGCCGACCGCCTGGGCCACGCACACGTACAGCACCAGGAACAGCACCGACAGCGCCAGCGCCTGGAACGTCCGCTCCCGCCACAGCGCGACCAGCCCGCCGAGCGATCCTGCCGCGAACGCCGACGAGGCCAGCACCAGCACCGCCTGTACCACCTGCTCCGGGTCGATCCCGCCGAGCAGGAGGAACAGCGCCAGTACGGGCGCGGTCACCAGCAGCTGAACCGAGATCGGCAGGAGCGCCCCGAGGAGCTTCCCGAGCACGATCTCGTAGTCGCGCATGTCGGTGATGAGGAGCAGCACGAACGTCCGCCGGTCCTTCTCCTGCGACACGGCGCTGGCCGCCGACAGGGCCGCGAAGAACAGCGTCAGCAGCAGCTGGACGAAGGCGACGATCTGGAACAGGAGGAGCCCGAAGGCGGCCGTCTCGCCGAGGGTGGCGTCGCGGGCGAAGCCCACGGTCGCCTGCCAGGTGGTGATGCCGAGGATGCCGAGGAGCCCGACGACGGCGGCCCGGGCGCCGTAGTGCCCGGACCGGCGGGGGACGGTCACCAGTTCCCGGTTGAAGATCGGGCCGAGCAAGGGTCGTCCTTTCGGGGGAGACGGACCGGGTTAGGGTATCTCCCGCCGCGGCGGCGGCGACCCGGTAGAATCGGACGGCATGAACGCAATCGTGATCGCCGCCCGCGGCCTCCCGGCCGGGTGGCTCGGGGCTTACGGGAACGAGTGGGTCGTCACCCCCCACCTCGACCAGCTGGCGGCCGAGGGTGTGGCCTTCGACCGCCACCTCTCCGACCGCCCCGACCCCGACGCCGCCGGCCGGGCCTGGCTCACCGGCCGGCACCAGTTGGGACCGGACAGTGGGGCAGGGAGCCCGGTTCTGCTCGACGGCCTGCGGGCGGCCGGGGTGCCGACGGTTTTGGTCCGGGCGAACTACCCGGACACGGACGGCCCACCCCTCTACTACGCCGGCTGGGCCGAAGTGTTCGACGCCCGCCCCGACGCCGACGACGACTCCCCGCTCGACGCCTTCCTCCGCGCCCTCCCGGGCGTCCTGGACCGGCTGGCCGGCGAACCCCGCTGGCTCCTCTGGGTCGAAACCGACCGGCTCGTCCCGCCGTGGGACGTGCCGCAGGGGGTGTTCGAGGCGTACCTCGACGACGACGGTGACGGCGAGATGCCATCGGACGCGGAGGCGGTGACGCCGTTCGCCGACCCGCCGACGGGCCGATTCGACCGGACCGACCCGGCCGCCCTCGACTGGCTTCACCGTACGCTCGCGGCGGTGGTGACCGCCTTCGACGCCGAACTCGGGCGGGCCTTCGAGCTGTTCCGGGCGTGCGGACTAGACCGGTCGGCGGCGTGGCTGGCCACGTCCGACCGCGGCTACCCGCTCGGCGAGCACGGCCAGGTCGGTCCGTTCCGGCCGTGGCTCCATCAGACCGTCGTCCAGGTGCCACTCTTGCTACGGCTCCCGGAGGGGGCCGTGGCCGGCCGGCGGGTGTCGGCGTTCACGCAGCCGGCCGACCTCGCGCCGACACTCCTCGCCCTACTCGGGGCGGCACCGCCTGCCGAGCCCGTTCACGGGTTCGACCTCCTCCCGCTCACCCGCGGCGAGGTGGAGTCGGTCCGGCCGTATGCCTGTTCCGCGTGGGAGGTGAACGGGGTGACCGAGGGGGCGATCCACACCCCGGGGCGGACGCTGATCGTCCCCGGTCCGCTGCCGGACGCGGACCCGCCCCGCCTACCCCAGCTGTACGAGAAGCCCGAGGACCGCTGGGAGGTGAACGACCTCCGCCCGCGCGCGGTCGAAGAGGCGGAGGCGTTGGAAGCGGTGCTGGGGGCATTCGTGCGAGCCGCGCAAGAACCCGGCCCGCTGGTGGTTCCCCCGCTCACCGCCGACGAGCCGGTGTAGCGCCGGGGAGAACCCGCCCGAGTCATTCCAGCCCGAACGACTTCCGCACCAGGCCCGGTTCGCAGCGGCCGAAGCGGTGGCAGCGGCCGGTCTTCAGGTTGCGGAACTCGACCTCGGCCGGCGCGAACAGGAGCGGGTCGATCTTGTAGAAGTCGCCGTACCGGGCGAACAGCTCGGCGAACGCCGCGCCGTGGTCCTTCGACGCCGCCGAGGGCACCTTCGGCCCGACTGCGGCCAGCAACTCGTCGTCCGCCCGGACCCAGAGCGTCACCCGGCCGCCGTACAGGATGGCGTCGTTCGTCCGGCCGATGGCGGTGATCTCGTCCGGCGACACCGGCGGGAGCGGGGCCACGCCGTAGCCGCTCACCACGTGCGTCACGTCGAACTTCAGCTCGTGGAGCTTGTGCAGCGCGGTCTCGACCGACCGGGCCACCACCTGCACTGTCCCGGCCAGGCTCGACGCCGGGGCGACGAGCAGGGTCAGCGACTCGGCACACTCCGGGAGCTTGCCGACGAGGTGGGCGATGACCTCCTCGGTCGGGTGCTTGCGGGTTTCGAGGACGCCCACCGCTACTCGGGACTCCTCCTTGCCCGGGATGTGGCCGAACAATTCCTCGCGGGCGGCCAGCGCCCGCATCGGTCCCGAGCCCATTGCGAAGAACTTGCCGACCGACACCTGCCAGCCGGCGTACTGCGACGCCAGACAGGCCCGGACCGGGTCGTCGGTCGTCACCTGGACCGCCGGGCCGCCGACCTCCGCAAGCGGGTTGGGCACGTACCCGACCTCGCCCAGGTCGGCGAGGCAGGCCCGGGCCATCACCAACCCGGCCGCGAGGCTGCCGGTGACCGCCCCGCCGCAGTCGATCACCCGCGCCCCGCCCACCTTGCCCACGGCGACCCGGTGCCGGGCGGCGTTCCGTTCGAGGTCGTCGGCGACGGCGTGTGCCCGCTCGTTCAGCGTCATGGTGCGTGGCCCTCGGCTCCGGGGGCGAGGAGCTGGTCCAGCTCCGCCGCCCGTGATTGTAACCGACTGCGAACCTCGACGGGGCTCGAACCGGTGGCGAATGCCGTCAGCACCGGCCAGCCGGGCTCGAAGTGGGCGCCCGGTTCGGGGACGTCCGCGAAACGCGGCAGGTTCCAGGCGTCGAACGGCTTCTCCCAGTCGTCCCAGGGACCGGCCGTGGGGAAGGTCAGCGCGGCCGGCGCGTAGTAGACCGCCTTGCCGACGACGCGGTGGTGGCCGGGCCGGCGCAGCCTCCGCACCCCGACCGGGTCGGTGCAGCCGACGGCGTGGTCGAGCATGACCGCCCGGCCGGTGGCGAACTCGATCACCTCGGCCGAGGCGGGGTAGCGCGGGTTGATCTCCACCGGATAGGCCACCCCGGCGGCGAGTACGAAATCGACCCCGAACAGACCGACCAACCCCGCCCCTCGTGCCGCCGCCCGGCCGAACTCGCCGAGGGCGCGTTCAGCCTGAGGCGGCAGTTCGACCGGGCCGACGGTCCCGGCATAGCGGAACCGGCCGGCGTGGAGCCACGACTCGCCGACCAGCTGTTCGGTGACCCCGAGCAGTTTGGCATCGCCGCCCCCGCCGACGAACAGGGCGGACATGGGCTCGCCGGGCACGAACTCCTGGAGGTAGCAGGCGGCGGGGGCGAGGGGCGGGTCGGCCGGGTGGTACGGGCGAATGCCCTCGCCGCCGGCGCCGCGGCGGGTCTTCACGAGCCACGCCCCGGGCGGCGGGGCGGCCTCTCCGGGCAGCACCGTCGGGCAGCGGACCGCCTCGTCGTCGTAGGGCCATACCCGGGCGGGGAAGGTCGGCTGGCGGACCACGTTGAGCGCTGACGGGGTGTTGCCCCAGAGCGGCCGGCGGGCGGCGAGGGCGGCGACCACGTCCGGGTGGTTCTCCAGGCCGCCGGTGTACACGACCGGGCCGGGCGGGAAGGGGTCGGTGAGGGCGGGCAGGGCGTGGGGGAAGTCGGCGAAGGCGCAGCGGGCGCTCGGGGTGGTGCGGGCCAGGTCGCAGTCGGCGAACAGGTCCACGGCCCAGGCGAAGTAGCCGGCCCGGGCCAGCGAGTGTACTGCCGCCCGGGCCGACGCCCCGACCACCCCGACGACCGGCTTCAGGTCCGCCATGACGAAGACGCCCCTCGGAACCCTTCCCCCCTCCCCTTCCCTATACGTGATCCGGTTGCGGGCGTCGGGTTCCCCCATCCCGAGAGCCCGACCTGTCCCTGTCAGCCCTCCAAAGGAGCGAGAATCCGACACCAGTAACCGGGCGACACGCGCGGGCTTGGCACCGCGACTGCATTACCCCCCGGCAGCACGGCCGTCCGGTCGGTGCCGAACGGAGGGCATCGTGATGCGTCACCGACTCCTCGCCCTGGCCTTCGCCGGGTTTGCGGCTTTCCTCGCCGGCTGCCGGTCCCACATCCACGCGGGCGGGGGACAGGGCTTCGACGCCGGGGCCGCGATCGGCCCGCGGCACGCCTACACTCCCCCGCCCGAGGTCATCCAGCTGCCACCGCCGTCCCCCGCGGTGCCAACCCCGCTGCCGGGTCGGTAGTGCAAAGTGTGTCACCGCGGGCCAGGGTTTCTCCCGGCCCGTGGCGAATTGGCGGACTCATTCCACCGTCTCGGAAGGCAGTCAGCTGGGATTGCGAGGGGCGGCACGAGCCCGGCTCAGCACCCCGTCTACGCGCCGGGGCTCATCCCCGCCAAGTGGCGTCCCGCCCTCACCACCCCGCCCTGCATCACGGCGATGAAGCGGGAGCGGTTCTCCAGCACGGCGATGTCCGCCGCCACGTCTCCATCCACGACCAGCAAGTCGGCCAGCTTCCCGGCCTCGACGGTGCCGAGCTCGTGGCCGCGGCCCAGGATCTCTGCCCCGGTGCGGGTGGCACAGCGGATCACTTCCGACGGCGTCAGGCCGACGTACTTCACGAAGAACGTCAGCTCGCGGGCGTAGTCGCCGTGCGGGTTCCAGGCGAAGCCGTAGTCGCCGCCCATGCCGAGCCGGCCGCCGGCCTTCAGGATCATCCGGGCGCTCTCGGCCCCGCCCTCCAGCGTCTCCCGGTGGCCGTCGATCACCCGCGGCGGCAGCTTGAACTCCGGGCCGCGTTCGATGCTGGCCTGCTCGAAGTACAGCGCCGGGACGCACGGCACGTCGCGGGCCAGGAGCAGGTCGAGAGCCTCGGCGTCCATGAACGTGCCGTGCTCGATCGCATCGTACCCGGCCCGGAGGGCGTTCTTGATCCCGGCCGTCGCCCGGCAATGGCCGGTCACCTTTAGCCCGTGGTTGTGGGCGGTCGCCACCACCGCGTGCATCTCCTCGTAGGTCATGCAGAGCGTGTGGTGGTCGTTCGTGTCCGGGGCGGCGGCGTCGCCGGTCGGGTACGTCTTCACCCACTCCACGCCGTCCTTCACCAGCTTCCGCACCGCCGCCCGGGCCTCGTCCGGGCCGTTCACGAGCAGCACCAGCCCCTCCATGCCGATCTTGCGGAAGTCCGGGTTCCAGTCCATCAACCCGCCGACGCCGCAGATCTCGCGGCCACTCGCCGCCAGCCGGGGGCCGGGGCACACGCCCGCCTCGATCGCCTTCTTCAGCCAGACGTCGATGTTGAACAGGCTCCCGCCGCTGCGGGCCGCGGTGTAGCCGCACTCCAGGGCGAGCTTGGCGTTGGCGGCGGCCAGCAGCGTGACGTACTCGACCGGGTACTTGATGTCGAGGTCTTCGAGGGCCGCCACGTTGAAGTACGTCGGGTGAAAGTGCGCCTCCACGAGGCCGGGCAGGATCGTCCCGCCGGCCGCGTCCACCCGGGCGGCGCCGGGCTCGACCGGCGGCGCGGACCGGGCTGGCCCGGCGTAGGCGATGCGGCCGTCGCGGACGACCACGGCCGCGTCCGGGACCGGCGGCCCGCCGTTGCCGTCGATCAGCTGGCCGTTCGTGACGACGGTGGTGCCGGAGGCGAGCTTCATGGGAGAGGTCCGGGCGGGTCAGAGCGAGTCGAGGAAGGCGTGCATCAGCCGGAGGGTGGTCGTCGGATCCTGGGTGTGGGGGAGGTGGCCCACGCCGGGAAGGTTGACCCGGGTGACGTCCTCGAACGCGGCGGCCAGCGGGTCGGCGTCGGCCGGGGGGAACATCCCGCCGCACGACGGGTCGGAGACGACGAGCAGCACCGGGCAGCGGACCCGGGCGGCCTCGGCGACCGGGTCGAAGCCGCCGAGCCAGCTGCCGTCGAGGGCGGGGGTGAGGGCGGCGGGGTCGAGGTCGCGGACGCAGCGGGCCACGAACCGCAGCGAGGCGGCGTCGCGGAGGTCGCCGAGGCGGACGGTCTCGCCGGGCGCCGGGCCGGGCACGCGGACGGCGGCGAGGTCGCGGGCGACCTCGGCCACCGGCCGGGGGTGGCCGGCGAGCGCCCGCATCCCGGCCCACGTCGGCCCGTAGGCCGTTTCCCCCACGCGGGCGAGGAACCCCGGCCCGGGCGGGTCGAGCATCACGACCGCACGCACGTGGGCGGGGAGGTGGGCCGCCGCCCCGAGCGCGACCAGCGCCCCGAGCGAGTGGCCGACCAGCACCACCGGCCCTGCCTCCCCGCTGAGCAGGGTGACGGCGTCGCCGACGTAGTCGGGGACGAGGTACGAGGCCGCCCGGTCGGACAGGCCGTGCCCGCGCTGGTCCACGGCGCGGACGGTCCAGCGGGCGGTAAGGTCCGGCAGGACCGGGCCGAAGTCCTGCCAGCGGCGGATGAGGCCGTGGAACAGCCACAGTGGCGGGCCGTTCCGCGGGCCGGTGGCCAGGTTCAGCTGGGGGCCGTCGGACGGGACGATGGTTTCCGTGAACACCAAGCACTCCTCACGCCAGTTCCCAACCACGCCGGTACTCGCGGCGGACCAGCGCGTCCGCCTCGGGGCAGTTCGTCGCCCGCATCGTCTCGGCGTTCCACTCCAGCCGCTTGCCGACGCGGTAGGCGACGTTCCCGAGGTGGTTCGCCTCCGTGAGCCAGCCGGCGTACTCGAAGTTGCACGTCGTCGGGGCGCCCGTCTTGCAAGCGTGGACCCACTCGGCGTAGTGCCCGAGCGAGCGCGGGATCGACTGCGGCGGCCGGGTGTAGCCGGTGAACCGGTCCTCCGGCAGCAGGAGGTGGCGGGAGTAGTCCGAAAGGATCATCCCGCGGTCGCCGACGAACAGCACGCCGCTGTCCCACCGGGGGATGCGCTGCTCGGCCCACGCGGGCGGCTTGTTCGCCCCCTGATACCACGTCATCGCCACCGCCGGCCGGTCGCCGCGGGCGGGGAACTGGTAGGTGGCCTGCATCGAGGCCGGGGCGATCTCCGGGTGCGGCGGGAGCGGCCCGCTCGCCTCCACACTCGTCGGCGCCCGCAGGTCGAGCGCCCAGAACGGCAGGTCGTTCCAGTGGCTGCCGAGGTCGGACATGGTGCCGTTGCCGAAGGCCCACCAGCGGTACCACTTCGGCCCCGGCACGTACACCGGGTTGAACGGCCGGGCCGGCACCGGGCCGAGCCACAGATCCCAGTCGAGGTCCGCCGGCGGCCGCACGTCCTCGGTCGGCCGGTCGGTGACGTGGACGATGTCGCCGTTCCGCTTCGCGTCCTCGGCCGATTGCAAGCCCCAGGCCCGGCCGACCCACACATGCACCTCCCGCACCGGCCCGACCGCCTCCGCCCGCACCAGCTCGACCACCCGGCGGTAGTTGTCGCCGGCGTGGATCTGCGTCCCCATCTGGGTGGCGAGCTTCGTCTTGGCGGCCTCGGTGCGGATGAGCCGGGCTTCCCAGATGTTGTGAGTCAGCGGCTTCTCGCAGTAGACGTGCTTGCCGGAGCGGAGAGCCCGCAGGGTGGCGTGGGCGTGGGTGTGCTCGCAGGTGCTGACCACGACGGCGTCGAACTCGCGGGCCCGCTCGTCGAACAGCCGGCGGAAGTCGGTGTAGTGGTGCGCCCGCGGGAACCGGGCGGCCGCGGCCCCGACGGCGGCGCGGTTCACGTCGCAGAGGGCGACGATGTTCTCGGACGCGACGCCGCTCAGGTTCGCCGCCCCCCGGCCGCCGCAGCCGATGACGGCAACGTTCAGCCGGTCGTTGGCCCCGCGGGCCGTGAGGGCCATCGGGGCGGCGACGGTGCCGGCGGCGGAGGCGAGGAACGCCCGGCGGGAGGGTGAGCGGCGCGGCATGACGGGCTCCGGTGGCGGGAATACCCGATCCGTACCCGACCGCGCGCGGGGTGTCAACGGGGCGACAACAGAAAAGCCCGGGGCGGTCGCCCCGGGCTTTCGGCGGAAGCGGGCCGGCCCTACTCCGACCCGGCCGGCTCGGCGCCCCGCACCTTCGACATGGTGACCACGTTCCCGCGGCCGTGGTACTGGACGTCGGTCATGAAGCCGCGGATCAGCAGCAGGCCGCGGCCGCACGGCCGTTCGACACCTTCCTCGGTGGTGGGGTCGGGCACCTCTTCGGGGTTGAAGCCCGGCCCCTCGTCCTCGATGCGGATGTCGAACCGCGCCGGCGTGACCGTGTAGCCGACCCGGACCTTCTTGTCGGGGTCGAGCTGGTTGCCGTGCTTGACCGCGTTGACCGCCGCCTCCTCGACCGCCAGCTTCACCGCGAACTGCTCGTGCTCCGTGTATCCGGCGGCCTGGAGGGCGGCCTCCAGCCGGTCCTGGAGGAGGCGCACCTCCCCCAGGTCGCTGTCGAACTCGTACTCCGTCTCGTGCACGCCCGGGGGCTCGTCACCGGTCATCGGGGCACCCGCGGCCGGGGGTCGGAGGGGTCGGACCCGTCAGCCGGTAAAACCCGGAACCCTCGCCCGCGACGAGGATGTCGAACCGACCGGGGGTGATCGTGTAGCCGACCCGGACCTTCTTGTCAGGATCGAGTTGGTTGTCGTGCCGGATGGCGTTAACCAGCGCCTCCTCGACCGCCAGCTGGGTGGCGAACAGGTCGCCCTCGGGGTACCCGGCGGCGCGGAAGACGGCTTCCAGCCGGTCCTGGAGGAGTCGCACCTCCCCCAGGTTGCTGTCAGAATCGCACACCGTCTCGTACCCGTCCGGAAGCACGTCGCCGGTCATCGGGGCACCCGTGGCCGGGGTCAGAACGACTGGAGCCCGGCCTGCTCGTCCGGCTTGATGTCCAGGATCTTGTCGAGCTTGGTGATCTTGAACACGTCGAGGATGTCCTTGGCGATCTTGCAGAGGACGAGCTTCCCCTGCACGCCCTGGAGCTTGCGGTGGAGGGTGATGAGCTTGCCGAGCGCGGCGCTCGACATGAACTCGACGTTCTGGAAGTTGAGGAGCACCTTCCGCCGCCCGAGCTCGTCCACGAGGCGGAACAGGTCGTCCCCGATCATCTGGATGTTCTGCTCGTCCAGGATCTTCTTGTCCACGAAGTTGACGACCGCGATGTCCCCGATGTCCTCGACTTCGAGCCGACGCCGGCGGGCCGGTTGGGACGCCATCTGACACCTCCGCGGGGGGCGCGACCGGCCGGCACTGGGAGAGCCTGCGGGCCGGCGCACGACGAAGCCGGACAAGGGATTATCGAGAATCATTCTAGGCGCCGCCCACCCTGTCAAGGGTGGGCGGCCCATTTTACCCCGGCGGCGGGGCGTCCGCCTCGAACCGGGCGGCCAGGGCCAGCTCCCCGGCGAGGGTCTCCCGCGCCGGGCGGGCCGTGTTGGCGGGGTTCAGGCAGAACAGATCCCACTGCTCCCCCTCGTACCCCCACTGGCGGACGTACCAGCCGGCGTCGCCCTTCTCCAGCGGGAACAGGGCGCACTGGCTGGGCTTGTAGGCGAGCGGGTCGCCGTCCTCGGCTCCGACGCCGTGGAGGGTGCAGCCGGCGTTGAACAGCACGCACCAGCCCCCGGCCACCCGGAGCATCGGCTGGCCGAGCTTCTTCCGGTTGCTCAGGAACCCCTCGGCCTCGACCAGCTTGCGGGCCTCGGGGCGGAGCCGGGGGAGCACCCGCGGGAGGAGGGCCGTAATGCGCACGGCCTCGGCCGCGTCCACGCTCGGCCGGCCGTTGCGGCAGCAGACGCCATCGCAGCCGCGGCCGAAGGAGCAGTCGAACGTAGCGTCGGCGTTGGCGAGCGGGAGCGGCACGGCGGCGGGCATCGCTTAGACTCCGGTGACCACGCCGACCGGCACGCGGACCTCACCCCCCGCCGGCGCCTTCCCGGCGCGGGCGAGGGCGGCAAGGGCCATCTGGGTGACCATCCACTCGTGGGTCCGGTCGGTGGCCATCAGGCCGTTCACCAAGGCCAGGCTGTTCAGGTACGGGTTCGGGTTCATCTCCAGCACCGTGAACCCCCCGTCCGGGGTCATGCGCACGTCGAGCCGGGCGTAGTCGCGGCACTCGAACAGGCGGAACGCCCTGACGGCGATCGTCTCCAGCTGGGCGAACCGGTCGGCGGCGATGTACACGGGCGCCTTGAGCGGGGCGTTCTTGTACTCCTCGCTCTCCATGTCCCACTTGGCGGTGAACGTGTAGACCGGCCACCGCCCCGGGCGGGCGTCGTGGAACTCGATCTCGGCCAGCGGCAACACCTCGGGCGGTCGGCCGGCGACGGCAATGACGTTGACGTGGAGCTCCCGGCCGAACACGAACGCTTCGACCAGCACGTCGCCGCCGTAGGCCCGGCGGACGTGGTCCACGCGGGCGGCGAGCTCGGCCTGCGTGTTGACGACGCTCCCCTGGTCGATGCCGACGCTGGCGTCCTGGGCGGCCGGCTTGACGATCGCCGGCCAGCCGCGCCGCCAGCGCGGCACGGCGGCCCCCGCGGGCACGACGAGGTAGGGGGCGGTCGGCAGCCGCGCGGCGGACAGCAGGTGCTTGGCCCGGACCTTGTCCCGGCCGACGGACAGGCACGGCGACGGGCAGCCGGTGAACGGGACGTTCAGCCACTCCAAGAGCGCCGCGACCGACACCTCGGTGCCGGGCTGGGTGGGAATCCCCTCGAACAGGTTGAACACCGCGTCCGGCGGGTGGGCCTTGAGCTCGTCGAGGAGGGGCTGCGGGTCGTGGTTGATGCCCAGCTGGCGGGTGTCGAAGCCGGCGGCGGCCAGGATCTTGAACGTGTCGGCGACGGTGTCGAGGATGTCGTGTTCGGCCCCCGCGTCCGGGTGGGACGCCGGCAGGACGGGCTCGTTGTAGAGGACGAGGATGCGGTTGGGCATCGTGCGAACGCGGCTCCGGCGGGCCGTTCTGGTCATCCCAACTTTATCGCCGAACCCGCCGCCGGGCGGAAGCACCCTCCCCGAATCTCGCCCGCCGGGCGCGGCCGCCGGCCCGCACAGCCGGCACGAACGGACCGCGGGTCAGCGGAGGGGCGGGCTCTCGGGGAGTTCGACCCCGCGGTACACGTCGGCGAGCGGGATCTCCGCCGGGACGGTGGCGAGCGCGAAGGTGCCGGCCGGGTCGGTGAACTCGGTCAAGTTCCAGCTCCCGTCCGGCTGGCGGACGAACCGCTCGACGAACACGCGGTCCTGGGCGACCAGCACGTACTCGCGGAGCGATTCGATCCGCCGGTAGTGCTCGAACTTGGTCCCGCGGTCGTACCGCTCGGTCGATTCCGACAGCACCTCGACAACGACCGTGGGGTTCAGGAGGACGTCCTGCTTCCGGGCGTCGCCGAACTCGGGCGGGCCGCAGAAGACGACGACGTCGGGGTACGCCTGGAGCCCCGTGGCCCGGACCTTCACCCGCATGTCGCTGGACAGCGCCTGGCACGGCCCGCCCCGGAGGCGGGAGGTGAGTTCGTAGTGGACGTTGTCCTTGATCCGGTTGTGCGTGAACGTGGCCCCGGCCATGCCGAGAACCTCGGGCGGCCCCTGCACGGGGTACATAACCCCGTCGTAGAACTCGCTCTTGAACTCGGCCGCCCGCTCGATCTCAAGGTACTCGGCCTCGGTCAGCTTCCGCTTCGGGACAGCGCTCATGGTCGGCCTCCGCGTGGGACAACGTCAGTGTACCACCGGCCGTGCGGCACGGGCCATCTCGGGCGTGTCGCACAGCCGTTCGTCTCGGCCGGGCCGGCACCCGCTCCGAGCGGGTGCAGCGGTGACGCGGATGTCACGCGCCCGCACGCCCGTTGTCACACCAGCCCGCAGCGGGAAACGGCGGCGTCGAGGATCGAGCGGATCAGGTCGGCGTAGGAGTGGCCCATGCGGTAGGCGAGGTAGCACAGGTCGCCGGAGTCGGGGTTCAGCCCGGGGAGGGGGTTGATCTCCAGGAAGTACGGCACCCCGTCGCGGACGCGGAAGTCGGCCCGGGCCACGTCGCGGCAGCCGAGCGCGGCGAACGCCGTCAGGGCGTCGGCCTCGACGGCCGCGTACACGTCCCGCGGCAACTTCGCGGGCGCCTCGTAGCTCACCACGCCGTCCCAGGCCCGCTTCACCTCCAGGCTGTACACGAACTCCGCCGCCGGGGCGGTCGGCACCACCCGCATCACGCCGATCGGCTGCGGCGGGTCGTTCCCGACCATCCCGACCGTCACCTCGTCGCCGACGATGAACTCCTCGACGAGCGCCGGCTGCCGGTACTCCTTCCACAGCGCCACGACGGCCGGGCCGAACTCCGCCGCCGACCGCACCAGCGCCGTGCGGCGGATGCCCTTGCTCGACCCCTCCAGGGCGGGCTTCACGATCACCGGGAGCGTCAGGCCGGCGTCGTCGAGTACTGCCGGGAACTCGGCGTGGTCGCCGTCGTACTCGCCGGGCGGCGGGGCGATTGTGAAGCCCTTCGGGACGGTCAGCCCGGCGGCCTCCGCCAGGCGGCGGGTCATGTCCTTGTCGAGGGCCGCGGCCAGGGCGAGCGGGTCCGAGCCGCTGACGGGGATGCCGAGCATCTCGCACACCGCCGGCACCCGGGCCTCGCGGGAGCGGGAGACGCCCAGCCCTTCGGCGAAGTTGAACACGAGGTCGGGCGGGTCGGCCAGGACGGCCTCCAGGAACGACCGGCCGTCGCCGAGGGTGCGGACCTCGTGGCCGAGGCCGCGGAGCACCGCCACCACGGCCTCGACGGTGGCGGGGGAGTCGAACTCCTCGGCCCAGTCGTCGCCGGCGCCGGGCGGGGGCGGGCCGTCGGGCTTCAGGGTGCAGGCGATGCCGATCCTCATAGCCCCCTCCATGAACGAAGCCCGGGGACGGGAGTCCCCGGGCTTCCGCGCGTCGTGCTCGGTGCCTGCTTCAGCCGTTGGAGGCGGCGTGGCCGGTGCCGTGGTGGCCGCCGGTCATCACTGGCAGCGGCAGGATCGGCCGCATCCCGGCCCCGTCCGCCGCGCCGTCGCCGCAGCCGACCTCGTAGCCGGGGTCGATCACCTCCAGCTTCCGCCGGCGGGCCATCCGCTCGTTCCCCTCCGGCACCAGCGCCGACTTGTCGCCCTGCAGGAGGGCGCTCACGCCGCGGGTCCGCGGGCCGGCGGCGGCCGGGAGGCCGGGCTTGTCCTCGGCCTGGTAGCGGATCAGCATCCCCTCGTAGTTCCGCAGCACGACCGCGTCGTCGGCCATGCTGACGAGGTAGTTCGGCATCATCGGGATCTTGCCGCCGCCGTGGGGGCTGTCCACCACGTAGGTCGGGATGCCGATCCCGCTCGTGTGCCCGCGCAGCCCCTCCATGATCTCCAGCCCCTTCCACACGCTGGTGCGGAAGTGGCCGGCTCCGGTGACCGGGTCGCAGTGGAAGATGTAGTACGGCCGCACCTTGATCCGCAGCAGCCCGCGGAGGAGCTCGCGCATCGTGCCGAGGTCGTCGTTCACGCCCTTCAGTAACACCGAGTGGTTGTTGATCGGCATGCCGGCCTTGAGCAGGCTCTTGCAGACGCGGGCGGCCTCGGGGGTGATCTCCCGGGGGTGGTTGAAGTGCGTCTGGATGTACACCTTCTCGGCCGACGCGAGCAGGTCGATGAGTTCCTGGTCGAACAGCCGCTGCGGGAGCGTGACCGGCACGCGGGTGCCGACGCGGATCACGTCCACGTGGTCGATGGCCTTCAGGTTCTCCAGGTAGTAGCGGAGCTTCCCGGTCGGGAGCGTCAGCGGGTCGCCGCCGGAGACGATCACGTCGCGGATGCTCTCGGTCCGGCGGACGTAGTCGATCATCCGCTCGTCGTCGGCGCTGATCCCCTCCCAGCCGCCGCGGGTGAGCGTGGCGCGCTTGCGGGTGCAGTACCGGCAGTACATCGAGCAGTTGGGCGTGGTGATCAGCAGCGCGCGGTCGGGGTAGCGGTGCGTCAGGCCCGGCACCGGGGAGTCCTTGTCCTCCTCCAGCGGGTCTTCGAGCTCGTACCCGGACGGGTTCTGCGCCTCCAGCGGCGACGGCACGCTCTGGAGCCGGATCGGGTCGAGGGGGTCGTCCGGGTCGATGAGCGAGAAGTAGTACGGCGGGATGGCGAGCTTGTAGTCGCTCTCGATCCGGCCGATCGCCTCGAGCTCGGCGGGGGAGAAGGGGAGGAGCGCCCTCAGCTGGCGCACGGAGCGGACCGAGTTCTGGGTCTGCCACCGCCAGTCGGCCCAGAGGTGATCCGGAACGTCCGCCCAGACCGGGAGCCGCCGCGGGCGACTCGGGGGCTCGTCGTCCTCAAACCCGCCCGCCGCCGGAACCGCCGGCGGGGTCGGGAGCGGGCGAGTGTCGGGCTCGGCCATACCGGGTTTCGCCTCCACGGGTCCGCTGACCCGGGCCGGCGCCTCCGACGGCGACCGGCACTGCGGGCGGGTGACCTCGTGCAGTTGCGGCCGCGCGACGTACACCTTAAGAACAGATCGTAACGCGGGGTCTGTGAAAAACAAGTTGACCGCCGGCTGTCACCGTGCGGTTTTCCCTACTTTTTTCCGCAGCACCGGCGCCACAGGGCGCGCCCGCGGCCCAACTCCCGTCATTCCGAGCGCACCGGCCTGCCGATACACTTCACTCTCCGACACCGACCCGCGCGGACGAGCCCATGAGCCGGATGCTGCAGCAGTACCGCGACGCCAAGGCGCTCCACCCGGGGATGCTGGTCCTCTTCCGCAACGGCGAGTTCTACGAGCTGTTCGAGGAGGACGCCGAGCTCGGCTCGCGCGTGCTCGGGCTCACGCTCACCAAGCGCGACGGCACGATCCCGATGGCCGGCGTGCCGGTCACGCGGCTCGAACACTACCTCGGCCTGCTCATCAAGGCCGGGCACCGGGTCGCGGTGTGCGAGCAGATGGAGGAGCCGGACCCGAAGAAGAAGATCATCCACCGCGAGGTGAACCGAGTCGTCACGCCGGGCACGGTCATCGAGGACACGCTCCTCGACCCGAAGGCGCCGAACCACCTCGTCGCCGTGTGGGGCGCGAAGGGGGGCGTGTTCGGCGTGGCCTGGGTCGACCTCAGCGCCGGGAGCTTCACCGCCGCGGACGTGCCGGCCGCGAAGCTGGCCGACGAGTTCTCCCGGCTGAACGCCGCCGAGGTGCTGTTCGCCGAGGGACAGGCCGGGAGCGTGACCGAGGCCGCGGGGGTGGTGCTGCCGCGCACCCGGTCGGCACGCCCGGACTGGACCTTCGACCCCTCGACCGCCGGCCAGGCGCTCCGGACGCACTTCCAGGTCTCCACCCTCGCCGGCTTCGGCTTCGACGACGACCAGCCGTGCCTCACCGCCGCCGGCGCGATCGTCATTTACCTCCAGGAGACGCTGCGGACCAGCCTGACCCACCTGCGCCGCATCCAGACGCACCGCCCGGACGCACTCCTCACGCTCGACGAGGTGACCCGCCGCAGCCTCGAACTCACCCGCACCCTCCGCGACGCCCAGCGCGACGGCTCACTCCTCTCCGTCCTCGACCGCACGGTCACGCCGATGGGCGCGCGGATGCTGCACGACAGCCTCCTGGCCCCGCTCACCGACCTCGCGGCCATCACCGCCCGGCTCGACGCCGTCGAGGAGTTGGTGAAGGACCACGCCCTCCGCGGCCAGCTGCGCGACCTGCTCGACGCCTGCTCCGACATCCAGCGCCTGACCACCCGCGTCTCGACGGGCCGCGCCACGCCGCCCGACCTCGCCAAGATCGCCGCCACGCTCCGGCTCCTCCCCGCCCTCAAGGCCAAGCTCGCCGGCCGGCGGGCGGCCCTGCTCGTCGCCCTGGAGCAGCGGCTCGAACTCTGCCCGGACCTGCGCGACCTCCTCGACCGCGCCCTGAAGGACGACCCGCCGCTCTCCGCGAAGGACGGCGGCGTCGTCCGCGACGGGTACAGCCCGGAGCTGGACGAACTGCGGAAGCTCTCGACCGAGGGGAAGGGCTGGATCGCACGGTACCAGGCCCAGGAGATCACGCGGACGAACATCGCCAGCCTGAAGGTCGGGTACAACGAGGTCCACGGCTACTACATCGAGGTGACCCACGCCAACGCCGGCCGGGTGCCGGCCGACTACACGCGGAAGCAGACGCTCAAGAACGCCGAGCGGTACATCACGCCCCAGCTGAAGGAGTACGAGGAGAAGGTCCTGTCCGCGCAGGAGAAGAGCCAGGCGCTCGAACTCCAGCTGTTCACGCAGCTGAGGGAGCAGGTCGCGGCCCAGACGCACCGGCTGCTGAACACCGCCGACGTGCTGGCCGCGGTGGACTTCCTCGGCGCCCTCGCCGAGCTGGCCGCGTCGCGGAACTACGTCCGCCCGGTGCTGGTGAACGAGCCCGTCCTCGACATCAAGGACGGCCGGCACCCGGTGCTGGACGTGATCCTGCCGCCCGGGACGTTCGTCCCGAACGACGTGGCCTTCGGCCCGGAGGCCGGCACCTTCTGGCTCATCACCGGCCCGAACATGAGCGGGAAGAGTACGTTCATCCGGCAGGTGGCGCTGCTCACGCTGATGGCCCACGTCGGGAGCTTCGTCCCGGCGAAGGCCGCGACCGTCGGGCTGACCGACCGCATTTTCACCCGGGTCGGGGCCAGCGACGAGTTGAGCCGGGGGCAAAGTACGTTCATGGTCGAGATGACGGAGGCCGCGAACATCCTCAACAACGCCACCCCGCGCAGCCTCGTCATCCTCGACGAGATCGGCCGCGGCACCAGCACCTACGACGGCGTCTCGCTGGCGTGGGCGATCACCGAGTACCTGCACGGGGCGGTCGGCAGCCGGGCGCTGTTCGCCACGCACTACCACGAGCTCGCCCAGCTCGCCGCCACGCTCCCGAACCTGCGGAACTACAACGTGACCGTGCAGGAGCACGAGAAGGACGTGGTATTCCTCCACAAGATCGGCCCGGGGAACGCGGACAAGAGCTACGGCATCCACGTCGCCCGGCTGGCCGGCGTCCCGGAGGCGGTGCTGGGCCGGGCGGAGGCGGTGCTGGGCACGCTGGAGGCCCGCCACCAGCTCCCCGTCGGCACGCCGCCGCCCGAGGTGGAGACGCGGGCCGCGCCGCCACCTCCGCCGACCCCCGCGCCCCCGGCCCGCGCGCCGCGGCGGAAGCCCGCCCCGGAGCCGGTCGCCCCGCCCGAGGCGCCGAAGCGGAAGCCGGCCCCGCCGTCGCTGTTCGACGACCCCGACGGCCCACCGTTCTGACCCCCGCGGCCCGCCATGATCCGGCTCCGCTGCCCCCACGCGCCGGTCGTCTCCCTCGCGTTCTCGCCGGACGGCGACCTGCTGGCCGGGGCCGGCCCGTCAGAGGTGTGGTGCTGGTGCCGGAGCCAGGGGTGGGAACTCACCGGCCTGCAGCTCTCGGGGCGGGTGAGTGCGGTGGCCTTCCACCCAGGCGGGCGGACCCTGGCCTACCTCGGCAAGCCGCCGGCCGGGCCCGGGTGGGAGGGCTGGGTCCGGTCCCATCTGGCGCTCGACAGCACCGGGGTCCGGTTCCACCCGCTGGCGCCGGACGGGGTGGTGGAACCCGACGCGCTCGTTCTGACCCAACAGGAACTCCCCTACCCTCCTCCCCCGAACTGGTCACCCGGGCTCGCCTTCACCCCCGACGGCGCCACGGTGCTGTCCAACACGGTCGCCGCGCCGGGGGTCTTCTGGCGCCCCCGCCCCCACGTCCTCCGGTGGCAGATGGCCCGGGACGGCGGGGTGTGGCGAATCCCCGAGGCCGCCCCGCAGCGGGTCCGGGCCGACGACGGGGTGCTGCGGGTCGGCGATGCCCTCGTTCTGATCGGGAACTTTGGGGTGCGGGTCTGCCCGCTCGCCCCGGGCCACTCGACGCCCATCGTCGTACCCCTGTTCGGGAACTCCCCGGCCGTGGCCACCGCCCCGACCGGGGAGTTGGTGGCCGTCGCCAACGGGCCGGGGGTCGCGGTCTGGCACCTCCGCACGACGGACCGCATCTGCCTGATTCCCGTCCGCGACGACCGGCCGTCGGGGCCGGCGCTGGCCTTTTCCCCGGACGGGGCCGTGCTGGCGACCGGGTCGCCGGACGGGATCACCGTCTGGAACCCCTGGACCGGGCAGCCCGGTGAGACGTTCGACTTCGGGGTCGGTGCGGCCCGGTCCGTGGCGTACTCGCCGGACGGCTTCTTGATGGCCGTGGCGGGAGACGGAGGGGTGGTTGTGGCGGACGTGGCGTGACGCGCGTCAGGGGCGGGACGGGGGGAGGAGTTCCACCAACACCGTGTCGTCCCGGAACAGCCGGCGGAACGCCTCCGGGAGCGGGCCGGTGTGCAGAACGACGGCCGAGCCCTTCCCAAGACGTTCCCCGAGGGCGTCGGGCGCGACCGGCCGGCCGGCGCCGTCCGTAGCGCGGAGGTCTTTCAGCCGTTGCGACACCTGCTTCGTCACCGACTGGTATTCGGTCACCGTCACCTTCTCCGTCACCTGTTGACCGTTGCGGATGACCGTGACCGTCTTCTCCGCGGTGACCGGGATGATGTCGGTCGTCGGCCACACCAGCGAGCCGTTACTCACCTTGGCGATGACCAGCTGGGGCGGGGGCGTGACGGCCGGGGGCTGGGCCGCCGCCACGCTGGCGGTGAGGGCGAACAGCACGGCGGGGACGATGCGACGCACGGCGGCCTCCGGGGAGCGAGAGCGAGGACGGCGGGAACACACCCGGTCGCAGACCGGTTCCCGGGACGGGTCGGCCGCGCTCCGTGAGCCGCGAGAAGCCGCCGGCACGGCCGGGGTTGGGCTACCGGATGTGCCAGCGGGAGGAGACGCCGCTGTACTCGAACTCCGCTTGCTCGCGGGCGAGTTCCAGCGACGGGTGGCAGGTGTCGGTGACAACCTGCCACGCGGGGTCGCAGTAAAACAGGTAGAACTGTCCGTCGCCGTCGTACTGCGCGATGGCCAACCCGGCCGCCGGCCCCAGCACCTCGTCTTCGATACGGTGCGTGGTTCCGCCCGTCGGGGTCACGGACCCGTCGATCACGGAAAAGGCCAGGACGCGCGCGCCGTCGAGTGTTTCTGGTGGCTCGCCCATCCGAGTGCCCTGTGCCCGGACGAACCGCTCCGCGACCGCGGCTCATAAACGCTGGACGTCAAGAACGACCGCCGGGGTGGCGGTCTGCCGGAGCGATCGGTTCGGCCGGCTCACGGCGGTGGCGGGGCCGGCGGAGGGGGGGCGGGGACCGGCGGGGCGACCCGAAGGCGCGGGGTCGCGGTCGGAACGGGCGTACCCGGAGGGCCGGCCGGAGTCGGGGCAACGAGATCTGTGCGGAAGATCGGGGTCGGCGCGGCCCCACCCCCCGCGGGGAAGGCGAACGTCGCCCCGGCCATTCCCGGGTTAGACGGCATCTCCACGAGGATCGTGTCCGGCTTGAGGAGAGCCTTCACCTCGTTCGGCAGCGGCCCGGAGTGGAGGACCACGCCGCCGCCCTTCCCGAGCCGGATCTCCAGGGTGAGGGGCTGGATCCGCTTTCCGGCCAGATCCCGAATCTTGAGCCCCTCCAGCGGGACCGACGTGTCTTTCGTCTGCTGCTGCATGGTCGTAACGTTGGTCGTCCGGACCACCTGCGCGCCGTTCTCGATGGCGGGGATGTTGACCTGACGGACCACCGGACCGAACTCGGTGCTGGACCACACGAGCGCCCCGTCCACCACCTTGGCGACGACCAGCCGGGGCGCGCCGGCCCCGGGGGCTTGGGGACCGCCGTGGCCGAACACCACGCCCGGTGGCAGGACTGGGACCGGCTGGTCTTGGGGCAGGATGAAGGTCCGGTCTATGGTGGCCGGCTGGGGCGCGGGCCAGCCCGGGGGCGGGGGGGCGTCCGGTCGGGCCGCAGGCCGCCCCGGGGTTGCCGGCTGGGGCCGGGTGGGCGGTGGCGGGGCCGGGGGCTGGGCGGCGGCCGGGCCGGTCAGTCCGAGGAGCAGCACGACGGCGGCGGCGGTGCGGGACACGGCTTGCCTCCTGAACGTCGGAATAGGCTGAGAATACCCGACGGGCGAGGGCCGGGCAACGGCGGAGGTTGACTCCCCCCGCCCGCGGACCAGAATGGCCGGAACGACCCGCCCCGCGGTCGGCCACGGAGGAGCCTGCCGGATGAACGTCCCCCTGCCCAAGTACGCCGAGCGCGGCCCGATCCACGACGTCGTGTGGGTGCCGCTGAAGTTCTACCACGACCAGCGCGGGTGGCTCGTCGAACTGTTCCGCAACGACCTGATCGACCCGAAGTACCACCCCGTCATGGCCTACGTGTCGCAGACGAAGCCCGGCGTCGCCCGCGGCCCGCACGAGCACGTGGACCAGTCCGACTACTTCTGCTTCGTCGGCCCGTCCACGTTCCGCGTCTACCTGTGGGACGCCCGCAAGGACTCCCCCACGTTCGGCGCGAAGGAGGTCCGCGAGGTGGGCGAGGACGCCCCCTACGCGCTGATCGTGCCGCCGGGGGTGGTCCACGCCTACAAGAACGTCGGCGGCAAGGACGGGCTCGTGTTCAACGGGGCCAACCGCCTCTACGCCGGCTGGCTGAAGCAGGACCCGGTGGACGAGATCCGCCACGAGAAGGACGAGAACACGCCCTACCAGCTCGACTGACCGCGAACCGGGCCGGCGGGCGGGGCGTCCAACGGGTGCGTCGTCCCGCCGGGGGTTGGGTCATGCACGCCGTCCGCACCGCGTCCCGCCACCCGGTCTGCCGGCTCGCCTTCTCGCCGTGCGGCAGCTGGCTCGCGGCCGCCCAGCCCCACCACGGCATCACCCTACACGACCGGGCCTCCGGCGCGGCCGTGCGGACGGTCGGCAGCCCCCGCCGGCCGGACTACACGTCGGTCACGTTTCTCCGCGACGGGGCGTGGCTGGCGGCCGCCGGCTCGAAGGGGCTGGAGGTCTTCGACACCGCGACAGGTGATGTCGTGGGCACGAACTCCCGCTGGTTCATGTGCGGCCTTCGCCTCGGCTGCCGCGGGGGCGTGGTCCTCGCCGGGGGAGCCCCGTCGATCCTCGAAATCCTCCTTCCCCCGGAAGGCGGGGAGGTCGGCCGTCGCGGCTACCTTAGCGTGGACGGGGTCGCCTACTACGAACCGGCGCCGGACGGCCGCTGGGCCGTCGGCTTTCGGGAGGGCGGCAACCCGGTGGCAATCGACCTGTCCGCCCGACGGGTCGCGCACACACTGGCCCACCCCGTGCGGGCCCGTTGGTACGACCAGTCGGCGTCCGCCCTGGCCGTCGGTTTCGCGTCCGACTCCTCCCGGGTGGCAATCGGCGACGGGGCCACGGTCAGCGTCTTCGACCTTCACTCAGCTGGTGAAGCTCCCTCGGACCTCGTTGGAATCCCGGCTCCGTATCCGGTCGTCCCGCCCGTGTTCACCCTCCCGCCGCCTGACCGCTGGCCAGCCGGGACGCCGTGGCAGCCGCCCTTCGCGCTGACGCCGGACGGGCGCCAGCTGATGGTGCTGCGGCCGCGGCAGCGGGTGCAAATGTGGAACGTGGACGAGGGAACGCTTGAGGCCGAGTGGAGCTGGCGGCTGGAAGGGATCACCTGCCTGGCGATCGCCCCGGACGGCCTGACCGCCGTCGCCGGCGGCCGGTTCGGCCGGGTACTGACCTGGGATCTCGGATAGCGCATCGGGCGGTTGTACCCCGCCCCAACTCTTCTGTTGCCGCGGGAGGGAATCGCCGCAGCGCACGCGGTACGGCCCCGGCGATGACCGGCTTACGCCGACGGCGGGCCGGGGCGCTTGGTCTTCGGCGGCTTCTTGGCCTTCGGCGGGGCCGCGGGGGTGGCGTCCGACGACACCTTGGCGAGCTCACGCAGCTTTTTCCTCGCCCGCGACAGCACGGCCCCGATCGTGTTCACGGGCACGTCCGTCTCGGTGCTGATCTCCTCGTAGGTCCGGCCCTCCAGGTAGTAGAGGCGGACGATCTCCCGCTCCCGCCCCTTGAGCCGCTTCAGCAACGCGTCGACTTCCTCCAGCCGTTCGATCCCCTTGACCGCCGCCGGGGCGTCGTCGAGTTCGGGCTCGGGGAGGCGTGACTCGCCGCGGTTGATGGCGCCGAGCACCTGCTGCCGGCGGGCCAACTCTTTCACGCAGATGCGGCGGGCGATCACGGTCAGGTACGTGGCCAGGCTCGACTCGCCGCGGAACTCGCGCAGGACGCGGAAGTCGTCGGCCACGAGCTTGACGAGCACCTCGGAGGCGATGTCCTCCAAGTCCTCCGGGCCGACCCGGGCGCTGCGGAGGTGGGCGGTGTACTGGATGACGTGGTAGATGAGGCTGAGGAAGCGATCGACGAAGTCGTTCCACGACCCCGGCGCCTTGGCCAGGCAGCGCTTGAGGAGGTCGCGGTCCACCGTGCGGAACGGGTTCTTGGGGTTGCTCACGGCCGGGACCCCGGGGGGTGGTGCGGGCCCGCTCCGCGGGGTCCGTCCCGGTTGAGCGTACCCCGGCGGGGGCGGCCACTCAACCCGGGCGGCGGCCGGCCCCCACGCCCCCATCTTACCCATCCCGGCAACGCCCCTACAACCGGCCGGGTCGCGTACCGGGATGCGGAACAGATAATAGGGCAGAGGACGCGGGGGGCGATCACGCTCCCCGGGGTTCGCCGCAGGTGAGCTAGCTCTGCCGCAATCTGGAGGGGAAGCGAAAAAGGGGCTACGACTCTCGCCGCAACCCCTTGTCCTACTTCAGTGCCGAGGAGAGGACTTGAACCTCCATAATATTATGGCCACTAGAATCTGAACCTAGATGATCCGTATTGCGATGTACTGGGTTGGTGACGCATCACGTTGCAGAACCTGTCCTTACTTCCCCCCAGCGTTGATTCGTATGCCGCTCATGTTGGCCCGATGTGGCCAAGGCTGTTAGGCGTGCGGAGATCTACCCGCGGTTGGGCTTCCCGGGTGGATGGCTAGCGGGGTCATATCCCATCCACGCCTCCGGAGGTCCGAGTCATGGATGACTCTCCCGCCCCGACAAATGAGTTGCTGCGGCGAGCGGCCGCCCGCCTCACCGGACACCTGCGGCGGTTGTTCCCGGCCGAGGTCGCCCTCGCCCTGTGCGGCGGGAGTGCCCGCCGCACAGGGCGAGCGCCGGTTCGGGTGGGGCTGGGAGGCCGTCCCGACCGGCCTCCGGGAACTCGCCTCCGGCATCCGATGCGTCGACAACTTCGCGGCCCGAGGCGGGTCCGGGTGGAGGATGCGGACCCCCGACTGGCCACCGACATCCGAGACCTGGCCACCGACATCCGAGACCTGGTCGAACCGCGGCCCCACACCGACCCGGAGTTGAAGACCGACCGGCGGTACACCGACCTGGCCGCCCGGGAGATTCTCGACCGGCTCCGCACGGGCAAGGGGTATACCCCGGTCTTCGGTCCGCGGGAGACGAGCGACCTGGGGGCCGACGGCCTGGGGCGATGGTGGGAGCAGGTCCGGGGCGGGCTGGGGCACATCCGCCGGTTGGTCGTGTACCTGGACAGCGGGCCGAATAACGCCGGCACCCGGACCCAGCTCCTGAGCCGGATGGTCGGCCTCGCGGACGCCACCGGATCGGACGTCCGGTTGGTGTACGACCCGTCGTACCACCGCAAGTACAACCCGGTCGAGCGGTGCGGGCGGCCCTGGAGCGGAAGTGGCGGGGTGGGCGGCTGACCCGCCGGGAGGTGATCCTCGGGTAGGCCCGACGGATGACCTGGCAGGGACGGACCCCGTCGGTGAATCGGCGGGCGGGCGAGTACCCGGATGGGGTGCGGCTGACGAAGGCCCAGATGCGGCCGATCGAAGCCCGGTTGGGGCGGTCCAAGACCCTCCCCGCGTACGACATCACCATCCGGCCCAGGACGCCCCGCGGCGGGTCGCGTATCACCTGCCGAACGCCTTAAGCCCTCGAAGTACGCCAGGAGTAGTGGCGAGCGGTACGCCCCCGGCAAACGGGCCAGTTCGTCATGCAGGGCGCGGACCTCGGCCGGGTCCGGCGTCGATTTCGCAGCAGTAGGCAGGGTGTCGGGGTCGGCGTCCGCCGTCGGTAGCGTTCGGCGTCGGGACGCCCGGAGAGCGACCCGGAACAGCCAGCCGGGAAGGGTGTCCCCGCGGACCGCTCCGGCTTGGCGTGCGAGGGCCAGGAACGTGGCCTGGGCGGCGTCCTCGGCGGCATGCCGGCGCGGAGCACTCCGCGGCAGGCGCGGCGAGCGAGCGGGGCGTGGCGGTGGACGAGCAGCTCAAACGCCCCCGCGTCCCGGGTGCGGACGAACCGGGAGAGCAGGTCGGCATCGGTCGGCAGGTCGGGGTCCGGGCCGAGTGCGGCGAGCAGCCGGTGGGTAGGGGTGGCACGGGTTCCTCCTTACCCTTCAGTAACCCGGCTGGCGTCGTCCTGTACAAGTGAAGTGCGCGCCTGAAGTGAGACCACGGGGGTAATGAACCCCTGGTCCGTTCGGAGCGACTGCGATGGCCCGACGAGCCCGGCGCACCTTCACCCCGAGTTCAAGGCGGAGGTCGCTCTCGGCGTCCGGACCGGCACCACCCCGGCCACCGAGGCGTGCCGCACGCACCAACCCCGCCCGACCCTCCTGGCCGTCTGGAAGGCCACCTTCCGGGAGCGCCTGCCCGTGGTCTTCCGGCCGATGAGCCGCGGTTCTCCGAGGCGGCCCGGGTGGCCGACCTGGAGCGACTGGTCGGTCTGAAGTGCGCCCCTGAAGTGAGACCAGCCGGGACCACAGTGATTGTACCACCGGCGGGCCGGTCGGGTCGACCCGCCACGCCTTCTCGAACTCCGTCGGGGTGAGGTCGCCGAGGGCCGAGCGGGTCCGCTTCCGGTGGTACACAGCGTCCAGGAACCGGCCCCGCTGCCGCCGGGCGGGTCACGGCCCGGTCCGCCACCCGGTTCGGGTCGCGCGGGAACGGGTGGGCGCGGGCGGGCGGCCGCCCCAGCTCCCGTACGACCCGCCGGACCCACCTCCCGTTGATCTCCCACCCGTCCCGGCGGAGCATCGCGGCCACCCGCCGGTAGCCGTAGGTCGGCCACGCCCCAGCCCGGGGACAGTCGAGCACCCGGCACCGCCACCGGGCCGGGTACTCGTCGGCCAGCCGGGCCACGACCCGCCGCCGTTGGTCGTGGCCCCACCGGCCACGTCGAGACTTTTTTAGGGTGGCCAGCTCCAGAGCCTGCTGACCGTACCGGGTCGGTCTGGCCCGTCACGCCCGTGGTGGGGGATCGGCTCCCGGGGAGCGATAACCGTTATCACCCCGGCTGCCTTCTGACGGAGTTTCGTCAGAAGGCCCACCACCCCCGGGTTCCGAATGATCTGGACCAACGCGACTTGGGATCAGATGGGCGGGTCGTCGAGCCCCGAGCCGGTCCGAATAGAGGGGGCGGCACACGCCCACAGACCCACGACCGGTCGTCAGTCCGTGCCCCCGTCGACCGCCCGGATTCGCTCGCGGATCATCTTCGTGACCTTCGACTTGTGGACGTAAACCAGTTCGACCCCCATGCCGAGTTGGTCGGCCACGGTCTGGGGCTGCTCGCGGCCGACGGCGGTCCGCTCGAACGCCTCCCACGTGGTCGGGGCGACCCGCCGCTTCACCTCCGCCATCGCCCACTCCAGCAGCTCCTGGTCGTAGGTCTCGCGGATGCGGGCCTCCAGGTCGTCCCGGGCGGCCACCTCGGCCAGCGGGTCCGCGTCCCGCCCCCCGACCCCCACCGCCACCTTCCGCCGCCGGTTGGTGGCGAAGTCGTGCCAGACGTTGTGGACGACCGTCTTGAGCCAGCCCCGGAAGCTCCGCGACCGGTCGTAGGTGAACGCCGGCAGCTTGTGGATCAGCCGCATCAGCACGTCCTGGGACACGTCGTCCACGTCGGCCGCCTGGAGCCCCCAGTGGCGGAGCCAGCGGCGGATGGCCGGGTCGTACACCCGGTAGAAGCGCGCCCACCGGTCCCGGTCGGACGGGTTGGCGTTCAGGCCGAACAGGATGCTGGCGTCGGTCCGGTCGGACGAGTCGCCGACGTCGGTCCAGTCGGACGGGTCGTCGGGCATGGGGCGGAACTCCGGTACGGGCGGATTCGCGCCGCGGGTGTGGTCGGCGGGGTGGGAATAGTTTACCCTTCCACTCAACCGGGCGGAAGGGGTCCGGCCGGGCCGCGGGTGTTTTCCCCGGCTATCCCCCCGTCCTCGCCTCCCCTGGAGCCGCCGATGGCCGTTTCCCCCCGCGCCCTGATCGACAAGCTCAACCCGACCTGCCGCGCCGCCCTCGTGGACGAGGCCATCCGGGTGTGCATGGCCCGCACCCACTTCCACATCGAACTCGAACACTGGCTCCTCGCCCTCCTCGCCTCCCCGAACAACGACCTCGGCTTCCTCCTCCGCCAGTACGCCATCGACCCGGCCCGGGTGAAGCGCGAGATCGAAGCGGCCCTCACGAAGTTCAAGACCGGCAACTCGCGCCCGCCCGGGTTCTCGTCCGACATCCTCGACGCCGTCCAGGCCGCCTGGGTGTTCGGGTCGCTGGAGTGCGGCGCCCCGCAGGTCCGCTCGGCCCACCTGCTCTACGCGCTGGTGTCGGACCGCACCCTGAGCGGCCGGCTCGCCGGCAGTTCGGCGGAACTCGCCCGCGTCTCGCCCGAGAAGCTGGCCGCGGACGTGAAAGACCTGCTCCCGCGGACGCAGAGCGAGGAGAACGCCCAGGAGGCCGCCGCGGCAGCGGTCGAGCCGGCGGCCGGGGGCGGCGTGCCCGGGCCGGCCCCGGGCGGGAAGACCCCCGCACTCGACCAGTTCACCGTGAGCCTGACCGCGAACGCGAAGGCCGGGAAGATCGACCCGGTGGTCGGCCGCGACGCGGAGATCCGCCAGGTCATCGACATCCTCAGCCGGCGCCGGCAGAACAACCCGATCCTCACCGGCGAGGCCGGCGTCGGCAAGACGGCCGTCGTGGAAGGGTTGGCCCTCCGCATCGCCGAGGGCGACGTGCCCGAGACGCTGAAAACCGTCCACCTCCGCACCCTCGACCTCGGCCTGCTCCAAGCCGGGGCCGGGGTGAAGGGCGAGTTCGAGAACCGCCTCAAGGGCGTGATCGACGAGGTGAAGCGGTCGCCGATCCCGATCATCCTGTTCATTGACGAGGCCCACACGCTCATCGGCGCCGGCGGCGCCGCCGGGCAGAACGACGCGGCCAACCTCCTCAAGCCCGCGCTCGCCCGCGGGGAGCTCCGCACGATCGCGGCCACGACGTTCGCCGAGTACAAGAAGTACTTCGAGGGCGACGCCGCCCTCAAGCGCCGCTTCCAGCAGGTGAAGGTGGACGAGCCCGACGAGCGGAAGGCCACCCGCATGCTCCGCGGGCTCATCGGCATGCTGGAGAAGCACCACAAGGTCCGCATCCTCGACGAGGCCGTCGGCGACGCCGTGCGGCTCTCGACCCGGTACATGCCGGACCGCCAGCTGCCGGACAAGGCGGTCAGCCTGCTCGACACGGTCTGCGCCCGGGTCGCCCTGAGCCAGTCGGCCACGCCGCCGGCCCTGGAGGACACCCAGCGCGAGATCACCCACCTGTCGGCGGAGATCGAGTTCCTGGAGCGCGAGGGCCGCGTCTCGGCCGGGAACCCGGAGCGCGTCGCCGACCTCAAATCCCAGCTGGCGCTGGCCGAGGACCGGCGCGGCCGCCTGACCGAGCAGCTGACGAAGGAGAAGGAGCTGGTCGGGAAGATCCAGGCGAAGCGGGTTGAGAACGAACAGGCGGCCGGCGCCGCGACCGACGCCGCCAAGGCCGAGCTGGCCGCGATGACGGACGACCTCGCCGTACTCCAGGGCGAGAACCCGCTGGTCTACCCGGTGGTGAGCGGCGGGGCGGTGGCGACCGTCGTGTCCGGGCTGACCGGCATTCCCCTCGGGAAGATGGTGCGGAACGAGGTGCAGACGATCCTCAACCTGGCCGGCAAGCTGGCCGAGCGGGTGGTCGGGCAGGCGCACGCCCTCGACGCCATCGCCCAGCGCATCCGCACCGCCCGCGCCGACCTCGCCGACCCGCGGCGGCCGCAGGGGGTGTTCCTGCTCGTCGGCCCGTCGGGCGTCGGGAAGACCGAGACGGCGATGGCCCTGGCCGACCTCCTGTACGGGGGCGACCGGAACATGGTGATCGTGAACATGAGCGAGTACAAGGAGTCGCACAAGGTGTCCCGGCTGGTGGGGACGAGCAAGGGGTACGTCGGCTACGGCGAGGGCGGGGTGCTGACGAACGCGGTGAAGAACCGGCCGTACTCGGTGGTGCTGCTGGACGAGGTGGAGAAGGCCCACGAGAGCGTGCAGGAGATCTTCTACCAGGTGTTCGACAAGGGCGTGTTGCAGAACGACAACGGGGAGGACGTGAACTTCAAGAACACGATCATCCTGCTCACGGCGAACGTGGGCACCGACGTGGTGATGAAGGCGTGCGCCGACCCGGACACGGCCCCGAGCCCGGAGGGGCTGGCCGAACTGCTCCGGCCGGAGTTGCAGAAGGCGTTCAAGCCGGCGCTGCTCGGGCGGATGACGGTGGTGCCCTACCTGCCGCTCGGCGACGAGGTGCTGAAGCGGATCATCGGCCTGAAGCTGAACCAGATCGGCGACCGCCTGCGGGCCAACTACAAGGCGGCGTTCACCTACTCGCCTGCGGTGATCGAGACGGTGGCGGCCCGCTGTAAGGACGTGGACAGCGGCGCCCGCAACGCCGACCACATCATCACGGGCACGGTGCTGCCGCGGATCTCGGAGGAGGTGCTGGTGCGCCTCGCCGAGGGCCGCCCGGTGAAGGCCGTGGCCGTCGGCGTGGCCGACGGCGGCGACCTGTCGTTCACGGTGGAGTAAGCCGCCGTTTCGTTTATTGCGTTTACACTCGCCGAGCGTATACTTCCTTCGCGTGGCAGCTACCAAAAATGGTAGCTGCCACGCGAAGGAAGGCTGTCATGTCTGCGTCACTCGAACTTCCCAGAACGGTTACGCCGACCCCACGGGACTCCGGACTCGCCGGCGAATCAGGCCGCCTCCTGGCCAAGTACCTCGACAGCGAGCAAGAGGCGGTCCGGTTCGCCGTGCAGGACGGGAACGGGAGTGAAAGCGTCACCGTCCCGATGTCGGCGTTCCGGCTGTTTACGGACATGCTCAGCGCAATGGCCCGGGGCGAAGCGGTCGCCCTCATCCCGACTCACACCGAGTTAACGACCCAAGAGGCCGCGGACCTGCTGCTCGTGTCGCGGCCGTATCTGGTGAAGCTGTTGGACGACGGGAAGATCCCGCATCACAAAGTGGGGACGCACCGCCGTATCCGGTTCGATGACCTGATGGCGTACAAGCGGGCCTCCGACGCGGAGCGGCGGCGGGCGTTGGAAGAACTGGTCGCGCGGGACGAGGAGCTTGGTCTGGAGTGAGCCGGTGTCGCAACTCACCGCCCTGTACGACGCCTGCGCCCTCTACCCCGCGGCGCTCCGCAGTTTCCTGATGTACCTGGCCGTTTTCAACTTGTTCCGGGCACGCTGGACGGACCGCATTCACGACGAATGGATCTCGAATCTGCTCACGACCCGTCCCGATCTGACCGCGGACCAACTCACTCGTACCCGGCGGTTGATGGACGCCTCGGTCCCAGACTGTTTGGTCATGGGGTACGACGACGTGATCGATTCGCTAAGCCATCCAGACCCGGACGACCGGCACGTCCTGGCGGCGGCCATCCGCGGCAAGGCGGACGTGATCGTCACGACCAACCTGAAGGACTTCCCGGCGGAGACGCTGGCCGGTTACGGCATCGCCGCCCAGCACCCGGACGAGTTCGCCAGCCACCTGTTCCGTCTCAACCCGGACGTGGTTTGCTGTGCCGCCCAGAACCACCGGGCGAGTCTCAAGAAGCCGCCCCGGACGCCGGACGAGTACCTCGAAGCACTGGCCCGGACTGGCCTGCCCCGGATCTCCGCGGCGCTGACGGAGATCCGGGACCGCTTGTAGCCGGGGTATCTCACCCCGGTCGCTCGCCGGCGGCGAGGCGGCGGTTCAAGTCTGCGACGAGCGCCGGCAGGTCGGCGGCCGAGGGCAGGGCGACGTGGGCCCGGGCCACCTGGTACGCCTGGATCACCGCCGTCCGCCGCTCCGCCCGCTCCATCTCCGGCAGAGCCGCGAACTCGGCGGCACTCAGCCCCATCAGGTTGCTCGAATCGACCACCCCGACCGACCACACCCCGGCGTTCAGCCCGTCGGCGATGTCGACCAGTGTGTCGCCCACCTTCGCCACCGCGGCGGGCGGGTACACGCCGGTCGCCTCCATCGCCCGGAAGATCATCCACGGCGCCGGCCGGCCGGCGGGGACGTCGTCGGCGCAGATCGTGAAGTCGGGCACGAAGCCCTGCCGGGCGGCGGCCGCGACCACCACGTCGGCCGCCGCCCGGAAGTAGCCTGTGGTGGCGGCCACCTTCACCCCCGCCTGACGCAACTCCGCCACCGCCTCCGCCAGGCCCGGCGTCAGGTCCGCGTACCGCCCGGCGGCCTCGACCTGCCGCGGCGTCACGTCCTGGTAGAGCGCCTCCACGTCGACCTCGGACCAGTCGGCCCCGGCCGCGGCCTTCCACCGGGCGGCGACCGCCGGCTCGCGGAGCATGGCCCGGATGTGGTCCTTCTTGTGGAGCCCCATCGGCGCCCGCGCCTCGGCCACCGTGACCGCCACCCCGCGCGTGGCGAACGCGGCGACGAACGCCCCGGCCGGGGCGAGTGAGCCGAAGTCGATGCTAGTCCCGGCCCAGTCAAGAACGACGAGCCGGACGGTCGGGGCGGGCATGGGGGCTCCGGGGCGCCGAGAAACCGAGCGGTACGCACGCTCCGGGCTCGGACGAACACGGCCCGGACGGACCCGGTGGTTCTAGCGACCGAGGTGGCAGATGGGGACGTGCTATCGGCGGAGGTTCTGTTGGATGGCGGCATCCAGCGCGGCCCGGTTGCCGGGGTGGCCCTTGTATCGCACCGTCCCGTCCGCGCCGAGCAGGACCACCGTCGGATACCCGTCGTTCGGGCCGAAGAAGCGGTCACGGACCGCCCCCGGCTCGGCCCCCGGCTCGGTGTACAGGACGTAGTTCAGGTTGTGCTCCCGTTGGTATCGGGCCGCCAGGGCGGTCCGCTCCCGGGCCGGCACGTCGTCGCACACCACCCCGACCAGCTGAAGGCCATCGGCTGCGTAGCGGGACTGGAGTTCGACGAGCGTCGGGACGGCCCGCTTGCAGGGCACGCAGGTGGTCGTCATGAAGTCGAGCAGGACCAGCGACCCGTGCCGGCTGGAGGCGAAGTCCCACGGCCGGTCGAGGGCATCGACCAGCGTGAAGTTGGCGGGCTGGGCGCCCCGCGGGCGGGACAGTAGTCTCCCGGACGGCCCCCCCGGCGGGGCGACGACCGGGGGCGGGGCCGGGGCCGGGGGCACCGGGAGCGGCGGGAACGCCGGCGTGTTGGGGATGCTGGCGGCGGGCGGGCGGGGCGGGACGGTCGGGCCTTCGGCCGTCCGGTCCGGGGCCGCCCCGGCGGGCAGCGGGGTCGTCGCGGGCGGGACCACCGGGCCGCCGGTCGGGCCGAGCGACGGCGGCACTTCGACCGCGCCCGGGCGGGCCGCCCCGCTGGGCGACCAACTCCCGTCGGCCGGGCGTGGGACGGGCGGCGCCACGCCCGCGGGCGGGATCAGGTCGGACGCCGGCGGCAGCCCCCCGACCGGCGGGAGCCCGGGCGTGGGGAGGGGCGGCCGCGACGGGGCCGGCGGGGTCGCCGACGGCGGGAGGCCGGCCCCCCCGCCTGCGGGCGGGGGCGCCCCGGGGGCGAGGTCGTCGCGGAGGACGAGCACGAGCCCCGGCTGGGGTGGGCGAGTCTGAACGGTGGCGAACAGCTGTCGCCCCTCGGACGACGCCTGGACCGTCAGGGTGTACGCCTGGCCGGGCCGGAGCCCGTTGGTGAAGAAATAGCCGGCGTTGTCGGTGTACACGCCGGCCGCGGCCTTCTCGCCGGGCCGCGCGTCGGCCGACTCGATCCGGATGAACACACTCTTGGCCGGCTGGTTGTAGGTGTCCAGCACCCGGCCGGCGAGGACGCCCTGGCCCTCGGCCGTCGGGTTGAAGCCCGCGTCCTTCGGGTGCGCCCACGACCCGGCCTTGGGCACCGCCGTGTCCCCGCCCGGGAGCTTGCCCAGAGCCTCGTCCAGCCAGGCCAGCCCCTTGTCCTTGTCCTTGGGCCGGCCGGTGGTGGCCCCGGGGGGAGCCTTGTCCTTGGAGTCGGACGGGCGCAGCCCCAGGCCGGCGCTCTTGCACCCGGCAAGGGCCAGCACGGCCGCGACCAGTCCGACCCCGCCCCTCCGCATGAGTGCCCCCACCGCGACGTTCCCCGGTGCCGGCCCGTTCCCCGGCCGGCGCCCAACCCTACCCGTCGGCCCGGCTCGTGGGCGGGCCGGTGCCGGAGGGCCGCATTCCCGGGCATCTTTCCGGCACCGCGCGTTACGGTCAAGGCCACCCGCCCGGCCGGCCCGACCAGGCGATTGACACCCACCGGAGTAATTCGGGGAATACCGATAACCCCGGCGGATCGGGTAACCGGGGCGACCGGGCGAACCCTGCGTGCCGGTACAGGCTCCCAGAAAGTCGTGTCTCCGCTGGCGGCCGGCGTGGGGCGGGGGTATACGCCGGTTGCTTGACAGCCCCGTCGGGCGGGCCTAGCGTGACGGTTGGTTCGACGCTCTACCACCACCCGCGGGCCGCCCCCCGCGGACCGAGGCCGGACATGACGACCGGACGTACCTACCGCTGGCTGCTGCTCGGGCTGGCCGGGTTCGCCCTGACCGCCGACCTCGGGAGCAAGTACGGGGTGTTCCGCTGGCTGTACAACCACGGCGAGTTCCGCGAGGCGGGGGGGAACTCCCACGACGTGGTGCCCGGGTGGTTCAAGCTGATCGCCCAGTTCGACCCGCACGCCACGGCGGACGAGAGCCTGGGCCGGTTGCAGACGTGGAGCACGCACGGCGACCCGGTGCTGCCGCGGGTGAACCACGGGGCGTTGTTCGGGATGGGCGGAGCCCACAAGGGGCTGGCGAACGGCTTCTTCGCGCTGGTGAGTCTGGGGGCGGCCGGGGCGATCCTGGTGTGGGGGCTGCGCGGCGCCCCGTGCCGTGAGCGCTGGCTGAGTGCGGCGCTGGGCCTGATCCTCGGCGGCACGCTCGGGAACTTCTACGACCGCATGGTGTTCGGCGGGGTGCGCGACTTCCTGTACTTCTACTACATCGAGTGGCCGGTCTTCAACTTCGCCGACTGCTGCCTGGTGGTCGGCGCCGGGCTGCTCCTGACCCAGGCCGTCTTCGCCCCGCCGCCCGCCGCCACCGAACCGGCTGCTGCCCCCGCCGAGCCGGCCGCCGCCCCGCAGGCGTAGCAACTACTTCTGTTCGGGATCTGCGGAGAGGGCGGCGAAGACCTCGGCGAGCGGAAGCCGGAAGCCGGGAAGGACGTCGCCGCCCTCTAAAACGCCAGTCTCGTCAATCGTCACTTTCGCGTCCAGGGCGGTGTACACCTCAGCCCTCTGGCGACGGTGGTCGATCACCCACACGACCCGCACCCCGCAGCGGAAGTACTCGCCGAACTTCCGGGCGACCTCCTTCGGGGTATTCGACGGGCTCAGCACTTCGACCGCGAGGTCGGGGGGCTCCAGGCCAACGGCTTCTCGTCCGACCTTCTTGTCCGCTCGCTTGAGCCACGACACGACGCCCACGTCCGGGGCACGCACGACGTTCGGCTGCACCTCGAAGAGGTCGTCCGCACCGGTGACGAACCCCAGTTTGTGGGTGCGGAGGAATAGCCGGAGGTGGAACCCGATCTCCTGCGCTAGCACGGATTCCGGGCGCCCCATCGGCTTCTCCACCAGGGTGCCGTTCACCAGCTCGTAGAGCTTCCCGCCGCGGCCGTGCAGCCGGACCAGATCCCGTTCAGTCGCCCGACCCGGGGGTGGGTCATAGCACACCCGGTCGGCCGGGATGCCGCCGAGGTCGTCGAGCAACTCGGCGAGGTTGGCGAACCGGGGTGGGGTCTTCACGCGACCCATGCAAGTGCCTCCGAGCCCCGTCGGCGGGGCACCCGCTACCATAACCGCACCCGACTTCGTGGTCCAACCCCGGCCCGCCCATGCTCCCGGCCGACGTCCTCCGCCAGGTCCGACGGCTCCACCTGCGGGCGCGGCGGGCCGTCCAGACCGTCCTCGGCGGCGAGTACCGGTCGGCGTTCAAGGGCGCCGGGCTGTCGTTCGAGGAGGTCCGGGCCTACCAGCCCGGCGACGACGTCCGCACCATCGACTGGAACGTCACCGCCCGCACCGGCCAGCCGTTCATCAAGCGGTTCGTCGAGGAGCGGGAGCTCACCCTGCTCCTCGTGGTGGACGTCTCCGCCAGCCAGCGGTTCGGCACCGGCCCGACCACCAAGCGCGCCGCCGCGGCGGAACTGGCCGCGCTGCTGTCGCTGGCCGCCGCCGGGAACAACGACCGCGTCGGGCTGGTCGCCTTCAGCACCGCCGTGGAGCGGTTCGTCCGCCCGGACAAGGGGCCGCGGCACGTCCTCCGGCTCCTCCGCGACATCCTGGCCTTCGAGCCCGAGCACAAGGGGACCGACCTCACCGCCGCGCTCGACTTCGTGAACAAGGTGCAGCGGCGGCGGGCGGTGGTGTTCCTCCTCAGCGACTTCCTCGGCGACGGCTACGAGCGCGCCTTCCGCCGGGCGGCCCGCAAGCACGACCTCGTCGCGGTCCGCACGTCCGACCCGCGCGAGCGGGCGTGGCCGGCGGCGGGGCTGGTGCGGCTCGAAGACGCCGAGACCGGCCGCCAGCTGGTGGTCGACACCGGGGGCCGGCGGTTCCGCGAGGGTTTCGCGGCCAGGGCGGCGGCCCGGGACGCGGCGTTCCTGAAGCTCGCCCGCGGGGCCGGGGCCGACGTGATCGAGGCCGGGACGGACGGCCGCCACTTCGACGCGCTGCTCGGCTTCTTCCGCCGGCGCGACCGCCGCCGCCGCGGGGTACACTCGTGACGGCCGTGGCGTGCCCCCACGGGCGGGGCGAGGTGGAGGGTTCTGCCGACTACGCCGTCGAACTCTCTGCGGGAGGCGTGTCATGAGGCTGACGGTCCCACCATTGGAGGGCTACGGCGTCGCGGTCGAGCCGCTGGCCGAGGTACACCGCGAGCCGCTCCGGGCCGCGGCGGACGATGCGCGCATCTGGGAGTTCACCCTGACCCGGGCGGACGGGGCGGGGTTCGACCCGTGGTTCGACACCGCACTCGCCGACCGCGACGCCGGGCGGCGGGTGCCGTTCGCCGTGCGCCGGGCCGCCGACGGGCGGTGGGTGGGGGGCACGAGCTACCTCGACGTCGCCCTCGGCCACCGCCGGCTGGAGGTCGGCTCGACGTGGTACCGGCCCGACTCCTGGGGCACGACCGTCAACCCGGCCTGCAAGCTACTGCTCCTGGCCCACGCCTTCGAGGTGGTCGGCGTCAACCGGGTGGCACTGGTCACGGACGCGCTCAACACCCGGTCCCAGGCGGCGATCGCCAAGCTCGGGGCGGTCCGCGAGGGCGTGCTCCGGGCGCACATGCTCTCCCAGGGCGGGCGGGTCCGGGACACGGTCGTCTTCAGCATCACCGCCGCCGAGTGGCCCGCGGTCCGGGCGGGGCTACTCGCCCGGACCGGGGTACACCCACCGCGGGAGGGGTCGTGAACGCGCCGCGCCGCGCCGGGGCCGTGTTCGCCCTGCTGATCCCCTGCGTCCTCGCCGCCCAGCCGGGCGGGGTGGTGCCGCTCTCGGCCGTCACCCCGAACGCGCTCTGGCTCTCGGACACCGCCCGGCTCACCCTCACCGTCGAGGGGCCGGCCCCGCTCCGGGTCGAGCCGCCCGACCGGGCCGAACTCCTCCTCGACGGGCAAAGCCGGCTGCTCTGGAAGATCGACCGCCCCGGCCTTCCCGAGGTCACGGACCTCGGCGGCGGCCGGGAGCGCTGGGCGCGTTCGTACCGGCTGTCCCCGTTCGTCCCGGGGAAGGCGGTGGCCGTCGCGTTCGCCCCGGTGACGGTCCGGGCGGGCGGCGCGGCGGCCGCGCAGGAGGTGGTCTTCCCGGCCGTCGCGGTCGAGGTGAAGACGAGCGTGACGCAGGCGACCGCGGACGGCGTCCAGGTCCGCGGCATTGAGGAGCTGCCGCCGGTCACCCCGCCGCAGCCGGAGGCGGTGGGGTGGCAGGTGGTGGCCGGCCTCGCGGGGGTCTTCGCGGTCGGGCTGGTGGTCGGGCTGGTCCGGCGGTGGCGGGCCAAGCCGCCGGCCCCGCCGCCGGGGGTCTGGGCGTGGGCCGAGCTCGGCCGGGCCGCCGCCGAGCCGGCCGGCCCGGCGACCGAGCGGGTGGCGACCGCCCTGCGGGGCTACGTCGCCCGCCGGTTCGGTGTGCCGGCCCCCCACCTGACTACCGCCGAGCTCGCCGCCGCCCCGTGGCCCGACGGCTTCCCCCCGGAGCCGGTCGCCGCCCTCGGCGACATCCTCGCCGCCTGCGACCGGGCCAAGTTCACCGCCGACCCGCCGTCCGCCGAGGCCGCGGCCGCGCTGGTCGGGCTCGCCCGCCACTGGGTCAGTGCGGCGGAGGCCCGGGCGACGAGCTGACCAACTCGCGGACCGTCTTCGCAAACCCGTTCGGGTCGCGGAGGCCGGTCAGCCGGAGGGTGCGGCCGGTCTTCCCGCGGAGCTCCACCCACCCGAAGTCGAGCCGCCGGCCGAGCCAGCTGGCGCCGGAACCGACGGCGGCCAACTCCGCGAGCCAGACCGGCGGCTCCGGCCGGGCGAGCGGCCCCCAGTCCACGAGTACGGCCCGGTCCGTCAGCCGGTACGTCCGCACCACCGTCCGGTACGCGGCCACCCCCAGCACCGTCGGCCACACGGCCAGGACGGTGACGTAGACGGCGAACACCCCGAGCCAGTCCGGGAGGACGGAGATCAGGTCTACCGCCCACCGGCCGGCGAGCAGGGCGGCGCTGGCCGCGACCGCCGCGACCGCCGCGGGGACCGCCGCCCGGGGGTCGTAACCCCGCCACGCCCGGTCCTCAAGATTATGCCTAGCCCTCACTTTTGATACCTCTGCACCACATTCTCGCTCTGTTGGACACCTTTTCTCTTTCCGACCACGCCCGACACATACTATACTGACCAGACTCAGAATTCCGTGGTCACAGGATGGCCAGCGTGGCGGCGGCGGGAATCGATAGCCCTCTCCCTTGTTTATCCCGCCGCGTGAGCTAGTAAGCCTTGCCCCCTGGATACGGTAGGACGGTTGCGGTCCATTCCTCAGACAGACAACACGGTGTCATGAACTACCTCGCCCTCCGCCGACAAGCCCTCCTCCGCGGGCTGAAAACCGGCGGCCAGCCGGCCGACGCCATCCTGGTCACCTGCGCGGAGAACGTCACCTACCTCACCGGCTTCACCGGCGAGGCGAGCTACCTGGTTCTGGGCCCGAAGACGGCGGTCCTGGTGACCGACCCGCGGTTCGAGGACCAGGCCAAGGAGGACTGCCCGGAGCTCGGCAAGCCGGACGGCCTCGACCTCCACGTCCGCCCGCACGACATCACCACCCCCGAGGCCGCCGCCGGCATCCTGGCGAAGGCGGGGAAGGCGGTCGGGGTCGAGGGCACCCGGCTCACCCTGGGGGAGCTGGAGGTGTTCCGGGCGCTCGCGCCGAAGGTCGAGTTCGTCCCGCTGTCCGGCCCGGTCGAGGCGCTGCGGGCGGTGAAGGATCCGGGCGAGGTGGAGCGGATCAAGGACTCCATCCGGGTGGCCGAGCGGGCGTTCAAGATGTTCGTCGCCACCATCGCGGAGGGCGACACCGAGAAGGAGATGGTGGACTCGCTGGAGTGCTACACCCGCCGCTGCGGCGCCCGGTGCTCGTCGTTCCCGCCGATCGTCGCGGTCGGCGAGCGCGGCGCCCTGCCCCACGCCCCGCCGACCGCCCGGCCGCTGTCGGAGGGGAGCAAGCTGCTCATCGACTGGGGCGCCGACCTCGTCTACAAGTCGGACATGACCCGGGTGGTCCGCAACCCCTACGGCACCGCCCTCACCCGCCGGAACAAGTTCGAGCGGACCGGCCACCAGCTGGAGAAGGTGTACCGCGCCGTCCTGGCCGCCCAGGACGCGGCGATCGCCGCCCTCCGCCACGGCGTCGCCGCCAAGGACGTGGACGCGGCCGCGCGGAAGACGCTGACCGCGGCCGGGTACGGCGAGTTCTTCACCCACGGCCTCGGCCACGGGATCGGGCTGGAGATCCACGAGGCTCCGCGCATCCGGGCGAACTCGGCCGACACCCTTGAGGCCGGGATGGTGGTAACGCTCGAACCGGGCGTGTACATTCCCGGCTGGGGCGGGGTGCGGATCGAGGACGACTTCCTCGTCACCCGCGACGGCTGCCAACGGCTGACGACCCTGCCGCGCGAGCTGGACGCGCTGGGCTGATCCACGCCGCGCGTGCCCTCGGAGTTTTAACGGTTGGAGCCCGGGGAGGGCGGCGGGGGCATACCCCCACCGCCCTCCCCGGGCTCCAACCGTTAAAACGTTCGCTCCCCCTCCGACTAACCGGTGCGACCGCCACTTGCGCCGACCGCTCGCCCCCTTCACCCTTCACCTTGTCTCCCCCCCAGCCCTCGCCGTAAAACAGCCCCGGTCTGCCCCGGTCCCAGCCGGGCATCGCCTGACGAGGGTCCGTTGTGGCCGACGAGAAACGGGACACGCCCCGACCGTTCGACGTGAAGACGGTCGAGTACCTGCTCCGACTGATGTCGGACCACGAGTTGAGCGAGATCGACCTGAAGGAGGGCGACCAGCGCATCCGCCTCCGCAAAGGGGGCGAGCCGCCGGTCGTGATCGCCGCCCCTGCCGCGGCCGCCCCCCAGCACCACACCGCCCCGGCCGCCGCCGGCCCCGCGGCGCCCCCGAACAACCCCCCGCCGGCCCCGGCCGGGAAGAAGTTCCTCGAAATCAAGTCCGAGCTGATCGGCACCTTCTACACCCGCCCCGACCCGAGCAAGCCGGAGTTCGTGAAGGTCGGCTCCCGGGTCACCCCGGACACGACCGTCTGCATCGTTATGGCGATGAAGGTGAACAACGAGATCAAGGCCGGCGTCTCCGGCACCGTCACCGAGGTGGTGGCGAAGAACGAGGACTTCGTGGACTTCAACAGCGTCCTGTTCCGGGTGGACCCGGGCTGACGCCTCGGTCAGTGGCAGTTCGCGGGTTGTAGTTCGGGGGCGGGCGGGTCGGCCGCCCGCGTCTGGCGGGCGGCCGACCGAGTACAGCCCCTCCCAATTCCAAATGACAACTGGCAAAGCACCCATGTTCCGCAAGGTTCTCGTGGCCAACCGGGGCGAGATCGCCCTGCGGGTGATCCGGGCCTGCCGCGACCTCGGGGTCGAGGTCGCGGTCGTGTACTCGGAGGCCGACAAGGACGCCCCGTACCTAAAGCTCGCCGACCAGGCCGTGTGCATCGGCCCGGCCATCGCCACCGAGAGTTACCTGAAGATGCCGCGGATCATCGCCGCGGCCGAGGGCGTGGACGCCGACGCCATCCACCCCGGGTACGGGTTCCTGAGCGAGAACAGCAAGTTCGCCCAGATGTGCCGGGACAACGGGTTCGAGTTCATCGGCCCGCCCGCCGACGCGATGGACAAGCTCGGCAACAAGGCCCGCTCGAAGGAGGTCGCCCGGGAGGCGGACGTCCCCACCGTGCCCGGGAGCGACGGGCTGGTTGAGACGGAGAAGGAGGCGCTGGAGTTCGCCAAGCGGGTCGGCTACCCGGTGCTCATCAAGGCGTCGGCCGGCGGCGGCGGGAAGGGGATGCGGCAGGCGTGGGACGACGCCGGCCTCGTCAGCGGTCTCTCGGCGGCCCGGTCTGAGGCCGAGGCGGCGTTCAAGGACGGCAGCGTCTTCCTTGAGAAATACCTGTACCGCCCCCGGCACATTGAGGTCCAGCTGCTGGGCGACAAGCACGGCAACGTCGTCCACCTCTACGAGCGGGACTGCACCCTCCAGCGGCGGCACCAGAAGCTGGTCGAGGAGTCGCCGGCCCCGAACCTGCCCGACTCGGTCCGCGAGGCGATCTGCTCGTCGGCCGTCCGGCTGGCGAAGGCGGCCGGGTACTACTCGGCCGGGACGTGCGAGTTCCTGCTCGACCAGGACCACAAGTTCTACTTCATCGAGGTGAACGCCCGCATCCAGGTCGAGCACCCGGTCACGGAACTGGTGACCGGCGTGGACCTCATCCGCGAGCAGATCCGCGTCGCGGCCGGGGAGCCGCTGCCGTTCGCCCAGAAGGACATCGTCCACCGCGGGGCGGCGATCGAGGTGCGGGTGAACGCCGAGAACCCCGACGCCGACTTCCGCCCCAGCCCCGGCCAGATCACCACCTGGCGGCCCCCCGGCGGCCCCGGCGTGCGGCTCGACACGCACGTCGTCCCGGGCTACCGCGTGCCGCCGAACTACGACTCGATGGTGGCCAAGCTGCTCGTCCACCAGCCGACCCGGGCCGAGGCGTTCGCCGTCATGCGGCGGGCGCTGCGGGAGTTCGCGGTGGAGGGCATCCACACCACCATCCCGATCCACCGCCGCATCTTCGACTGCCCCGAGTTCATCGAGGGGAAGGTGGACACCACCTTCATCGAGCGCGAGTTCCTGAACCGCGGGAAGCCGGCGTGAGTGTGGGTGTGGGCGGCAGTGTGAGTGCGAGTGTGGGTGTGAGTCGGCCACTCGGAGCGTTGCCCCGGGCTCTGGTGTCCCAGCCCTTCGGGCTGAAGAGGGGCTCTGGGTTTCAGGCCGACGGGGTGGGATTCGATAGCCCGACGGGGCAGCGCCCCGGGCCTACTGGACAACCCGATCGCGTATGAGTGCGAGGCGAGTCGTAACCATGTACGGTGGGCGAGTCGCCCGGAGCATTACCCCAGGCACGGCTTTCGTCTTCACTCACACCCACACTCGCACTCACACTGCCGCCCATACTACCGCCTTCGAGTCGTGAACGCCGCTTCCCAGGCGGCCAGCTCCTCGGCGGTCGGCGGCGACACCGGCTTGTCGTCCGGGGGGGGCGGGACGTCCGGGTCGCGGGGCGGGTTCAGGAGCCAGTCCACGAAGCCCTGGCAGGTGAACACCGCGCACCGCCGCCGGCGGGCCGCCTCCTGCACCTGACTGTCGTTCGACACCACGGCGGCCCGCGCCGGCACGCTCACCGCCCGGACCAGCTCCTCGATCTGCTCGTCGGCCGTCTGTTTGAACGCGAACCGGACCCGCACCCCGCGGTGCGGGTATTCCGACGTCGGCGCCGGGCCGTTGACCGCGTCGAACACCACCTTCAGCGTGTCCGGCCGGTCACGGGCGGCGTCGGCCAGCCAGTCGAGGAACTTCGTCCGGGCGGGGGCGAGTTGCTTCTTCGGCAGCCCGACCCGGAGCATCCCGACGGCGTGCATCAGGTTGTACCCGTCGATCAGGAACGTCACAGGTCACCGCGGGTCGGAGCCACGCTATTCTAGCCGACCGCCGACGATCAGGCCGCCGTCCCGGCCTCCCTCGTGATCCGGACCCGTCGCGCGAGAGCGGGAGGACGGCTTGCGCGAACGGACGCATGGGACATGGCCGATGCGGCTCCCCGGCTAACTACCTCGCGTCGTGCCTGTTACGCCGACCCCGGGGAAACGGTCTGGAGGGGACGGGGTTGAGAATCCGCCTTCATTCTACCCGCGACGCGACCGACTTCCCGGTTCCCGTAGACAGGCCGGCGGCCGGTCCGCACAATCTCCCCCGGACGGCCCCGGACCCCTGAAGGAGCTGGCGTGACCAACCGCGCGCGACACTGGCTAAAGGGCCTCGCCAAGTACGGGATCGGGTTCGGCCTCCTCGCCTACGTCCTCGCCACCAACTGGGCGCCGAAGGGGGGGAACCCCGGCATCCAGGGACTCCTCAACCAAACGCCGGACTACGCTGCGTTCGCCGGGGTGGCGGTCCTGTGCGTCGTCACCCTCGTGATCCAGTACGTCCGCTGGTACGTCCTGGTCCGGGCGCTCGACCTCCCCTTCACCCTGGGGGAGGCGATCCGGCTCGGGCTGGTCGGCACGTTCTACAACGTGTTCCTGCCGGGGTCGGTCGGGGGCGACCTGGTGAAGGCGTTCTACATCGCCCACGGGCAACCCGGCCGGCGGGCGGCGGCCGTGGCGACGGTCGTCATCGACCGGCTCGTGGGGTTGTTCGGGCTGCTGTGGTTCTCGGCAGTCCTCGGCGGGGCGTTCTGGCTGGCCGGCGACCCGCGGGTCGCCGGGAACGACTACCTCCAGAAGATCATCCGCGTGTGCGGGGCGTTGGTCGGGCTGACGGTCGTGGGCTGGATGGCGATGGGCTTCCTGCCCCCGCACCGGGCCGACCGGTTCGCCGGCCGGCTGGCGAAGGTGCCGAAGCTCGGGAAGGCGCTGGCGGAGGTGTGGTACGCGGTGTGGACGTACCGCCAACGGCCGGGGACGGTGTACACGTCCGTGGCGATGACGGCGGTGTGTCACGTGGCGATGGTGCTGACGTTCCACCTGGCGGTGCGGGTGTTCCTGGCGCCGGGGGCGGAGCCGGGGACGCTGCCGGAGCACTTCGTGGTGGGGCCGGTAGGGTTCATCGCCCAGGCGTTCTTCCCGGCCCCGGGCGGCGTGGGCGGTGGGGAGGCGATCTTCGGCTACCTGTACACGCTGCTCGGCCGGCCGGACCAGATTGGGCTGATGGGCCGGCTGACGCTGCGGGTGGCGGAGTGGGCGTGTGGGCTGGCGGGGCTGGTGGTGTTCCTGCGGATGCGGTCCGAGTTGCCGGTGGTCGAGCAGGAGGCGGAAGCCGAGGGCTACGGCGGCCACGACGACCCGCCGGCGGCGACGGCCGAAGTCAAGGCCGCGGCCCCCACGCCCGCCGCGGACGCCGCGGCGGGATGAGACTCGTGGGGTCCAGGCTCGTCCAGGGCAGCGAGAAGCCGCGAGCTCGCGCCGTCGCACATGCTCCGGACCCGGTATCCGATCACGTCCCTCTGACTGCGAGCCGCGGTTCCCCGGCACCCGGTCCGGGGCGGCGCCCGACCGCTGCCGGTGGCGCGGCGGGCGGCCCGCCGCGCCACCGGCTTTCCCCTCGCCCGGCCGCTATAACACCCTCCACCGACCCCACCCCCGGAGCCGTGCCCGATGAAGGTCCACGAGTACCAGGCCAAGGAACTCCTCGCCGCCGCCGGGGCGAACGTTCCGAAGCACATCCTCTGCAAGACGCCGGACGAGGTCGCCGCGGCCTTCGACCAGATCGCCGCCCCCGGCGGCGGGGTGATGGTCAAGGCCCAGATCCACGCCGGCGGCCGCGGGGCCGGGCAGCTCAAGGGGTACGCCGACAAGCTCGGCGGGGTCAAGTTCGCCCCCACCCGCGAGAAGGCCCGGGCGCTGGCCGAGACCATGTTCAAGTACCCGCTCGTCACCCTCCAGACCGGCCCCGAGGGGCAGCCGGTCCGCAAGGTGATCGTCCAGGCCGACGCCGAGCCGGACAAGGAGTTCTACGTCGCCGTCGTGTTCGACCGGGCCGTCGGGCAGCCGGTGCTGATGGCGTCCGCGGCCGGCGGCATGGACATCGAGAAGGTCGCCCACGACACCCCCGAGAAGATCCTCAAGGTGCCGTTCTCGCCCGAGACCGGCCTCCAGCCGTTCCAGGCCCGCCGCCTGGCCTACGAGCTCGGCTTCCCTCCCGAGCAGGCCGGCAAGGCCGAGAAGATCATGCTCGCCCTGTCGAAGGTGTACCTGGAGAAGGACGCCACCCTCGCCGAAGTGAACCCGCTGGCGGTCACCAAGAAGGGGGACGTGGTCGTCCTCGACGCCAAGATCGACTTCGACGACAACGCGCTGTTCCGCCACAAGGGCGTCGAAGCCCTCCGCGACCTGGACGAGGAGAACCCGGTCGAGGTGCGGGCCGGGAAGGCGAGCCTGAACTTCATCCAGCTGGACGGCACGGTGGGCTGCCTGGTGAACGGGGCCGGGCTGGCGATGGCGACGATGGACATCGTCAACCACCACGGCAAGCAGTTCGGCGTGGGGCCGGCCAACTTCCTGGACGTGGGCGGCGGGGTGACGGCCGAGAACGCGGTGGAGGCGTTCCGGATCATCCTGTCGGACCCGAAGGTGAAGGCCATCTTCGTGAACGTGTTCGGCGGCATCGCCAGCTGTGCTCGGATCGCCGACGCCCTGGTGAAGGCGGGGCGGGAGGTGGGGTTCAAGGTGCCGGTGGTGGTCCGCCTGGAGGGCAACGAGGTCGAGAAGGCCCGCGACATCCTCAACGGCGTGACGGCCGAGCTGCCGGCGATCCGCGTGGCCCCCGGGCTGACCGAGGGGGCAAAGATGGTGGTCGAGCTGGCGAAGTAAGACCCCCACGCGGCGTAAGTGCTGCCCGTCGGAGCCTGGCGCGCACGCGCCGAGCCCCGGCGGGCTCCGGAATCCCGTCCACGTCGCTGAGCCGCCGAGCGGCGGCCGTACTCAGCCCCGAGATTCGTGAACCGAGACGACCCCGACACCGCCTCTCCCGCAACAAGGACGCCTCCGATGACGCCGACGACGACCCGCCCGGCCGTGCTGCTCCTGGCCGGGCTGGCCCTCGCCCTCGCCGGGTGCGGGAAGCCCCCCGAGCCGACCAAGTCCGACGACGCCTCCAAGGGCGGCCCCCCCGGGCCGGCCGTCGGCGCGGCCCCGACCCCGGCCGGCCCGGTCGCCCCGACCGACCCGAGCCTCCGGGCCGCCGAGACGTTCGTCAAGGATCTCGTCGCCGGCAAGGGCGACCCGAACAAGCTCAGCACCCCGTTCCTCAAGGCGGTCGGGCTGCCGCTGCTGTCGGCCGAGGACAAGGGCAAGGGGTACAACCTGTCCGCCGCCCAGGCGTGGCTCAACCGGGCCGGGAGCGGGCTCCCCATGATCGCCCCGCCGGCCGGGTTCAGCGGGGGCAAGGCGGCGGTGTTCGTCGGCCCGGCCGGTGCCGGGCGGTACCTGGTGCGGGTGGTGCAGGCCGACGGGGCGTGGAAGGTGGACGGGTTCGCCATCGGCACCGCGAAGGCGAACGACCTGCCGAAGCCGGCCACCGCCGACGAGGCGTTCCAGGACTACGCCGTCCTCGCCCTCCTCGACGCGCTGACGAGCACCGCCCTCGGGCTGGACGACCGCGCCCCGCTGGCCGCGGCGGTGATGTCGCCCAAGCTGCGGTCGGCGTGGGCGCCGCCGTTCGGCGACGACAAGGACCACGGCCTGGACTACAACCAGGGCAAGCTCGGGCAGATCATGAACGGCTTCGGGGAGAAGGCGACCGCCGTGAGCCGCACCCGCACCGGCCCGGACGCGTTCAAGGCCGAGATCACGAAGGGCGGCGCCACCCGGGCGTTCGCCGTGAAGCTGGCCCGCACCCCGGCCGGCGACTGGGTGGTCGACGAGTTCAAGCCCGAGTAGCCGTGGGGGGCTCCCCTCGGGGGATGCCTGACCCGACCGCCGGCCGTATCACTCCCCTAACCGCCGCCACTGCTCCGGAACCAAGCCCATGAGCATCCTTGTCGACAAGAACACCAAGGTCATCTGCCAGGGGATCACCGGCAAGTCCGGCGCCCTGCACACCGACCAGTCGCTGCTGTACGGGTCGCAGTTCGTCGGCGGGGTGACGCCGGGCAAGGGCGGGCAGACCTGGACCGGGGAGAAGTCCGGCAAGCAGCTGCCGGTGTTCAACACCGTCGCCGAGGCCGTCCGCGCCACCGGGGCCGACGCCAGCATGGTGTTCGTCCCGCCGGGCGGGGCGGCCGACTCGATCATGGAGGCCGCCGACGCCGGCATCCGGCTCATCGTCGCCATCACCGAGGGCGTGCCGGTCCTCGACATGGCCCGGGCCAAGCGGTACCTGGCGACGAAGCCGAGCGTCCGGCTCGTCGGCCCGAACTGCCCCGGGGTCATCACCCCCGGGCAGTGCAAGATCGGCATCATGCCCGGCTACATCCACAAGCCCTGCGCCCCGGGCGAGGCGGGCGTCGGCGTCATCAGCCGGAGCGGCACCCTGACCTACGAGGCCGTGTTCCAGCTGACCAACCTCGGCTACCCGCAGTCCACCTGCGTCGGGATCGGCGGCGACCCGGTGATCGGGACGAACCAGATCGACCTGCTGGAGATGTTCGAGAACGACCCGGGGACGCGGGCCATCCTGATGATCGGCGAGATCGGTGGGACGGCCGAGGAGGACGCGGCGGAGTACATCGCCAAGCACGTCAAGAAGCCGGTGGCGGCGTTCATCGCCGGGCAGACCGCCCCGCCCGGCCGGCGGATGGGCCACGCCGGGGCGATCATCAGCGGCGGGAGCGGCAGCGCCTCGGACAAGATCGCCGCGCTGAAGAAGGCCGGCATCGCAGTCGCCGCCACCCCCGCCGACCTCGGGAGCGCGGTCGTCGAGGCGGTCAACGCGAAGAAGTAAATCGAACGGCACGACGAACCAGGCCGTCACACGTCGGAAAGCCTGTCTCGCCGGCAAGCGGGAATGTGCTTGCACATCCCGCCAGGTGCGGTAAACTTAGCTGGTGGTATGGCCTGGGTAATGCCCGCCCGCCCAACTGTATACACCTAAAGCATCTCGACGTTTCTATCACAACCAGACGGCGCCCCCCCCATTCCGGGGTGTGATCCGGAAGGTTCGGTCTTCGCCCCGGTACGTGCCCAACACCCGGAGCGACACAGCGTCGAGAAACACCGGCTTCTGCCCCAGGAGGTCGGGGTGGACGCGACGGCCCGCTACCACGAGCGGCGGGTCACTTCCTGACTGGCGGTGCTTCGCACGCCGCCACCGACAGCAAGCCGGTTCTGCGGCGAGATTGATTGGCGCACCATTTGCCAATCGGGTTCTGCCCCGTCGAGCAGGATCAACCCCTACCTTCCCGAGAGTTTCCTACGCGAGGCCGCCGTGCGCCCAACCTCCTGGTGGGGGAAACTCTGGCGGGCGATAAACCATCACCCGCCCGCGTCCCGTCTGCCTCCGCCCATCGTCCTGGAAGTGCTGGAAAGTCGTACCACCCCGTCGGTGGTCGCGCCCGGCCCCTTCCCGTTCACGGACTGGCTGACCCCCGCGCTCGTCGCGCCCGCGGCGCCCGACACCCCGGTCACTGGCACGTCGGTCGAGGTCGCCGTCGCCGGCCGCCCGGTGGTTCTGTTCGACCCCGTGTACGTCGGGTTCCCCGGCATGCCGGGGAACCCGACGTCGCGGACCTCCCACGACGACAACACCCCTTTCCCGCCACCCACGTCGCTCTTTGCACAACTCCGAGAGCTTCACCGGGAGTTCACCCGGACCGGACAGGCTCCGGCGTTCGACGACACGCCGGCGGGACAAGAGTTACGGGACGGATTCGCGCTTCTCCGCGAGGTGTCCGACCAACGACACGCCTCGCCGCCCACCGGCCCTTGGCGCGAGCGGTTCATGACAGCCGTCATCGACGCGTACACCGAGAACGACCTGCGGATGACTCTCGACTTTCGGATGGACTTGAGTCTCGACCACATCGCCCCGCCGGGCCGCGGCCTCCAGGATCAGGTCTACGCACTGCTGTCCTGGGCGCGCCAGCAGGGGCGACTCGTCGAACTGGCGGCCCACCTCGCCGCGGGCCGCCCCCTCCGCGCCGATCTCGCCGCGCTCAAGGCCGAGGTCGTGTCGACGGCGCCCGCGACCGGTACGATTCCGCTGCTAGACGTGTGACACGACTCGCAGGAAATGAGTTCCATGACGTCGGCATGGTGGTTACCCTGTCCGCACCGGCAGGAGGTCGCCATGCACGTCGAACCCCACCACACGGCGGCCCCGGACGGGGGCGGTTGGCCGACCGCATCCGGGCCGGGCCGACGGCGGCCGGCGGGGTCTGCCCCCTCCGGGGGAGGACGCCCGCCGCATCCTCCAGACCGCGCTCGGACGGGTCCGGTCCCGGTCGGCCGCCGACCACGGGTGACGCGCCGCCGTACTCGCCGGAGCGGAACCCGGTCGAGCGGCCGTGGCGGTAGTACCTGTGACCGCACGACGGGTCGAGCCGAACCGACCCGGACCTGGGGGCGTTGGAGGAGGCGGCCGTCGCGGGGTGGCCGGCGGTCGGCCTCACACCGGGGAAGGTCCAAGCGACCTGCCGGTACGAGTACGCCGCCGACGGAACCTACTTCCTGTGAACCGTATGACCGCCCTCCACAAACGCATCCGTGCCGGGAGCGGCGGAAATCATCGCGGAGCCGTTCGAGCTCGTCGATGATCCGGTCGAGCCGGCGCCCCAAGTTGGCGGGCGCCCAACCCGGTCCGGCCGCCGCAGGCTGGCTGAACCCGCGGCCGCCCGGCTTCGGCGGCCCGGCCGGCGGCTAGAATGGGCGGTGATGTCCGACCTCGACGCCCTCTACCGGGCCGTCCTCGACCGCCCGGACGACGACACGCCTCGGCTCGTCTACGCCGACGCCCTCGACGACCTCGGAGAACCCGACCGTGCGGCGTTCGTCCGCACCCAGGTCGAAGCCGCACGGGCCGACCCGTGGGATCCGGCGGCCGTCCGCGTCCGCTGCTTCCGCGGCAGCGCCCCCCCCGGCAACTGGCTGGCCGAGTTGCCCGACCTCCCGGCCGGCCTGTCCTGGGCCGTGCCGCCGTTCCGCCGGGGCTTCCCGGCGCTCGTCCAGGCCCGGGACGGGGCGGCCTTCGTGGCCGCGGCCGACGGGCTGTTCGACCTGGCCCCGGTGGAGTCCCTAGAGCTGGCCGCGACCCGCGCCGCCGACCTGCGCGCCCTCCGGGCGTGCCGCGGGTTGGGCCGGCTGAGGCGGCTCGTCATCCGCGAGGGTGCCGGCCACGGGACCGCCCAGGCGCTGCTCAACTCCCCCCACCTCGGCGCGCTGGAAGAACTGGTCATCGGCGCCGGGCTCACCTCCGCCCGGACGGCCGCGGCGGTGGTGGCCGCGCGGGGGTTCCGCGGCCTCCGGGCGTTCTCGTACCGGGACGAGCAGCCCGGCGGGGCGATGGTGGCCGCCCTGGCCGGCCTCGCCGACCCCCCGGGCCTGCACACGCTCGACCTCCAGGGGAACCTCCTCGCGGCCGAGGGGCTGGGGCGGCTCGCGGCCGCCCCCGTCGCGGCCGGGGTGGCGTGCCTGGATGTGAGCGACAACACCCGGCTGGGGCCGGACGGGTTCGAGGCGCTGGCCGCGGGCGTGCTCCCGTCCCTCCGCGCCCTCGCCGCGATGCGCACGTTCCCCGGCCCGGCCGGCGTGCGGGCGCTCGGCGGGGCGGTGTTCGCCCCCCAGCTGGCAGCGCTCAACCTGGGCGGGAACAACCTCGGCCCGGACGCGGCCCCCGCCCTGGCCGCCCTCGCCCACCCCGGCCTCCGGGTATTGGACCTCCGCGACAACCGGCTCGGCGACGCGGGGGCGGCGGACCTCCTCCGGGCCGGCGGGCTCCGGGGGCTACTGCACCTGGATCTGTCGGAGAACGGGATCGGGGGGCCGGGCGCCGAGGCCGTGGTGGCAGCGGGCGAACTGGACGGGCTGATCGCCCTCGACCTGGGGGGGAACCCGATCCCTGAACCGGCGCGCCGGCAGCTCCGGGAGCGATTCGGCGACCGGCTGCTGATCTGACGAGGCCGGCCCCGGCGGGGTGCCCCTTGGGCCGGGGGCGACAACCGTTATCACCCCCCTCGGGCCGGCCGGCGGTGGGGCAATAACCGTTATCACCCCGACGGGGCGGGCGGTGCTACTTCATCAGCTGTTCTAGCAGTGCCTTCTGGGTGTGGAGGCGGTTGCCGGCCTGCTGGAACACGGCCGCGGCGGGGCCGTCCATCACCTCGTCGGTGATCTCCTCGCCGCGGTGGGCCGGGAGACAGTGGAGCACCTTGCACCCCGGTGCGGCCCGCTCCAGCAGCCGGGCGTTCACCTGGAACGACTCGAACCGCTTGAGCCGCTCCTCGCGCTCGGCCTCCTGCCCCATGCTGGTCCACACGTCCGTGTAGATCACGTCCGCCCCCGCCACCGCCTCCGCCGCGTCGTTCACCTCGCGGGGGAAGTCGGGCGACACCCGGGCGGTGTAGTCGGCCCGGAACTTCGGGTCGAAGCCGTACCCGGCCGGGCAGCCGAGCACGAACTTCGCCCCCAGCCGGCCGCAGCCCACGGCCAGCGACCGGGCCACGTTGTTGCCGTCGCCGATGAAGGCCACCGTGCGGCCCTCGACCGCGCCGAACAGCTCCTGGATGGTGAGCAGGTCGGCCAGCGCCTGGCACGGGTGCGACCAGTCCGACAGCGCGTTGACGACCGGGATGGTCGAGTGCCGGGCGACGGCGTCCAGGGTGTCGTGCCGGTAGACGCGCAGCACGAGGGCGTCGAGGAAGTGGGCGATGGTGCGGGCGAAGTCGGCGTGGGTCTCGCGCCAGCCGAGGCCGACCTCGTTGCCGGGGAGGTACAGCGCGGTGCCGCCCAGCTGGGCGACGCCACTCTCGAAGCTCACCCGGGTCCGCAGGCTCGGCTTCTCGAACACCAGCCCGACCACCTTCCCGGCCAGCGGCCGGGTCGGGATGCCCCGGGCGTGGGCGGCCTTCAGCCGGGCGGCCTCGGCCAGCAGGCCGCGGACCTCGTCCGCGGACAGGTCGATCAGATTCAGAAAGTGCGTCATCGGGGGCACGCCCCTCAAGGTGGGAAGCCCGCGGCGGGCGCCGCGGGCTTCGGTGCGGTCGGTCCGGGAGCCGTCACGCCTTCAGGTTGAGGACCACGTCGTCGAGGACGTCGCACCCCTCGTCGACCTGCTCGTCGGTGAGGGTGAGGGCCGGGAGGAGGCGGATGACCGTCTGGTGGGTGCAGTTGACGAGCAGCCCCTTGGCCAGACACCCCTGGACGACCGGCGCCCCGTCCACGGCCAGTTCGAGCCCGATCATCGTCCCCTTCACGCGGACGTCGAGGACGAGCGGGCACTTCGCCTTCAGCGCCTGGAAGCGGGCGGCGAACCGCTCGCCGATGCGGACGGCGCGGTCCAGGAGCCCGTCCTGCTCGATCGCCTCAATGGTGGCGAGGGCGGCCCGGGCGGCCAGCGGGTTGCCGCCGAAGGTGGCGGCGTGGGTGCCGGGCTTGAGCTTCTCGCCGACGTCCGGCCGGGCGATCACGCCGCCCATCGCCACCCCGCCGGCCAGCGCCTTGGCCAGCGTCACCACGTCCGGCTGCACCTTCCAGTGCTGGTGGGCGAACCACGCCCCGGTCCGGCCCATGCCGGTCTGGACCTCGTCCAGCATCAGCAGCATGCCGTTCTTGTCGCAGAGCTCCCGCAGCCCTTCGAGGAACCCGGGGGGCGCGGGGTTGACCCCGCCCTCGCCCTGGATCGGCTCCAGCAGCACGGCGGCGGTCTCGGCGTCGATCGCCTTCTCCGCGGCGGCGAGGTCGCCGAACGGGGCGTAGACGAACCCCGGGAGCATCGGCTCGACGCCGGCGTGGTACTTCGGCTGGGCGGTGGCGGTGAGCGCCCCCATCGTCCGGCCGTGGAAGCTGCCGGTGAAGGTCAGGATCTTGTACTTGCCCTTCGGCTTGCCGTTGAGGCGGGCGAGCTTGATGGCCGCCTCGTTGGCCTCCGTCCCGCTGTTGCAGAAGAAGCAGACGCCGCCGAAGTCGGTCCGCTCGGAGAGCGCCCGGGCGAGCAGCGCCTGCGGCTCGGTGTACCAGGTGTTCGGGACGTGGATGAGGGTGGCGACCTGCTCGCGCACGGCCTCGACGACCCGCGGCGGGCAGTGGCCGAGGATGCCGCAGCCCCAGCCCGGGAAGAAGTCGAGGTACCGGTTCCCCTCGGCGTCCCACACCCACGACCCCTCGCCCCGGACCAGGCACACCGGGTAACGGGTGTAGTTCCCGATCAGGTAGCGCTTGGCCAGGTCGATGACCTGTTCGCTGGACAGGGTGTCGGTCGCGGGCATGCTGGCTCCTGAAACCCCCGGGACGGGTTACTTGGTGATCTCGGTGCCGGTGAAGGAGTCGCGGAGGAACACGTCGAGCAGGGAGTACGGCACGCGGCCGTCGAGGATGAGGGCGGCGTCGGCGCCGGCCGCCAGAGCCTCGAAGCACGCCTCCACCTTCGGGACCATGCCGCCCTCGATCACCCCCGACGCGATGAGGTCGCGGCACCCGGCCTCGGTGAGACGCGGGACGAGGGAGGCGGGTTCGTGCCGGTCGCGGAGGACGCCGGGGGTGTCGGTGAGGAAGACCGCTTTCGCGGCCTTCAGCGCCCCGGCGACGGCCGAGGCGGCGGTGTCGGCGTTGACGTTGAGCCAGCCGGTCGGGCTGTCGGGGCACACGGCGAGCGACGGGATGACCGGCAGCGCGCCGCGCCGGCCGAGGCCGGCGGCGTCCACCTCGGCCACCGCCCCGACCCACCCCAGGTCGATCGGTCGGCCGTCGGCCCCGGGCAGCCGGAGGACGGTCCCGCGGAGGGGGAAGGCGGTGGCGTCGGTGTGGGCCTTGGCGTCGGCGCCGAGTCCCGTGAGCCGGCGGGCCAGGTCGCGGTTGATGTCGCCGAGAACGCGGACCACGACCCGGAGGGTGGCCTCGTCGGTGTAGCGGCGGCCGGCGACCTTCGTCGGCGTCAGCCCGGCCTCGGCCATCGCGCGGTCGATCGGCTTGCCGCCGCCGTGGACGAGGACGACCGGCACGCCGAGGAGGTGGAGGGCGGCGACCGACCGGAGGCAGGCGTCGGTGGCGGCGGGGTCTTCCATCGCGCTACCGCCGAGCTTCACCACGACCGGCCGGCCGTGGTGGCGGGCCACCCGTAGGGCGGCTTCGGCGAACGCGGCGGAGGGCGGCAGGGCCGGCGACATCAGGGACGCAACCCCGCGCGGGTGTGGTCGCGGAAAGAACCCATGGTATGACCACAGCCCGGGATCGTCAACGGCCGCACCGAACTCGGCGCCGGGCGGCGGGCGGCCGGGGGGCGGCGGCCGGGGACGGCGGCGGGGAGACGGGCTTAATGACGGACTCATCTCCTTTCCCCCAACCGAAATCCGGACGGGTTCCGATCGACAACGATTCGCCCGTTCGCAACAATGCTGGGGATGAAACCGGCCGACGACCTCCTCGCGGCTCGGTCGGACGACCCGACGCCGACCCCGCCCCCGCGCGACGTGTCCGGCCTCGTCCTGCGTCCGCCGGCCGAGGCCCGTATGCCCGACCCCCCGACCCCGGAAGCCCTGCTCCGCGCCGTCGCCGAGGCCGCCGGGCCGTGGTTCCCGGCGGCCCACGCCAAGCGGACCGGCACGCCCCGCGAGGCGCTCGAGGAGCCGCTCGCCGAGCTCCGCGCGGCCGGGCTGGTCCAGGTGGTGACGTGGGTCAAGGGGGTCGGCCAGGGGTACGCCGTCACCCCGGACGGGGAGAAGGCCGCCGACCGGTCCCCTCCCCCCGCACCCACCCCGACCGCTCCGGCCCTGGCCACGCCCGCGCTCGACGGGGTTCTCGACCTCCGCCCGCCGCTCGTCACGTCCTGCCTGATCGGCGTGAACGTCATCTGGTTCGTGGCGGCCGTGCTGTTCGCCCTCCGCTGGAACATCCCCCTCCCCGCGGCCCTCGGCGGCGGGTCGGTCGGCGTGCTGGAGCGAGTCGGCGCGGTGTCCGCCCCGGACCTGCTCCGCGGCGACTGGTGGCGGCTGGTCACCTGCTGCTTCGTCCACATCGGGTTCTGGCACCTGGCGCTGAACATGATCGGCCTGGGCATGACCGGGCCGGTCGCCGAGCTGCTGTGGGGCCGGTGGCGGATGCTCGCCATCTATCTCGTCGGCGGGCTGGCCGGGAGCTGTCTGGCGATGGCCCACCACCCGCTCGTCCTCCCGAGCGGGGTGCCCGTGATCCTCGCCGGGGCGTCCGGGGCCATCTGGGGGCTGATGGGGGCGCTGCTCGCCTGGTTCCTCCTCTACCGCAGCGAGCTCCCCACGGACCTCGCCGACGACTGGGGCCGCCGGCTCGGCTTCGCCTTCCTGCTCAACGCCGGGGTGAGCCTCCTCCCGCAGGTGAGCTGGGAGGCCCATCTGGGCGGCGGGGTGGCCGGGTTCCTGGCCGCGGGGTTGTTCAACGCGGTGCGGTTCGCGCGTGGGCCGCGCCGGCTGGTGGCGGCCGGGCTGCTCCTGCTGATCCCGGCCGGGGCGGTCGCCGGGCTGGTCACCGCCATGCGGGCGGGCGAGGCCTGGGCGTTGCTCCGGCCGCGGGTCGTCTTCGCCCAGCCACAGCCCACAGACGGCCGCGCCCGCGAGGCGGCCCAGCTGGCGGAGTGGGTCAAGCCCGACGCGGCCAAGGCGGCCCGGTGGGGGGCGGCGCGTGTGTGGATGGTGAGCGCGGACGTGCGAGAGAAGGCCCGCCGGGAGGCGCTGGCCGAGATCGGCCACCTCCACGGCCGGGTGACCGCGGCGGCCGTCTACGCCGCCGACGCCCCAGGCCCGACGGCGGCGGGGCTGAAGGCGGCGGCCCAGGCCCGGCTCCGCGAGCTCGACCGGCTCCGCGAACTCGCCACCGCCCCGGCCATGCCCACGGCCGAGGAGTGGCAGTCGGGCGGGGCGCGGCGGCGGGAGGCGGACCAGTTCTGGACGACGGCCGCCGCACCCTGACCGGGTCGGGGCCGCCACCACCCGCCGGGTGAGCCGTACCCCGGGTCACGCCCGCCGGCGGGTGCCCCAGGCCGTGTGCCGGGCGGGCGACCGGACCAGCTCGAACGGCGGCCGGTCGCGGAACGCCGCGAGGGCGTCCGCGGCGCGGGCGGGGTCGAGCGGCCCGGCGTGGGCGTGGAGGAGGTAGCGGAGCGTGAGCGGGGCCGCCTGGGTGGTGGTGCGGGCCTCCCCCAGACAGGCCGCCGCCCCCATCCAGCCGTCCTCGCGGACGTGCCAAGCGGTCGGGTGACCGGGGTTGGTCGGGTGGTCGAAGAAGGTCACCCCCTCACGATAACCGCCGGGCTGCTCACCGCTGTAGTCCACCCACCCCGCCGTCTTCCCGAAGATGGCCGGCTCGCCGACCGCCCCGCCGCTGTTGGTGAGCGTCCCCCCGCCGAACGCCCCCGAGATCGCCTTCGCCACCCGGACGGCCAGGAACCCGAAGTTCGTCTTGCCGAACTCCAGCTGAGGAGCGGTCGGGCGGAAGGTGGTCTGGAGCTCGACGAACGTCTCGCGGCCCGGGCCGGGGAGGACGGCGGCGAACAGATCCTGGGTCAGCAGCTCGCGCGGGTCGTGCCCATCGGACCAGATGAGACGGACGGCCATGACGGCCGCGGCGTCGCCGTCGTCGTAGGCGAGCCACTGCCTCTGGTGGACGCGGGCGGGGGTGGCGTCGCCCCAGAAGTTCACGCCGCTGACCTTCTCGTGGGCGAACCACACGGACCGGTGGTGGTCGTGGTCGGGCGCCCCGGGGTGGCCCATGCGGGTGAGCGGCAGCCCGCTCGCCGGCCCGGCGAGGGGGTAGAAGAACGGCCGCGGGTACTGCGGCCCGTGGTGCCAGCGCAGGCGCTCCGCCCCGTCCACCAGGAACGCGACCTGGTGGTCCGGGAGCGGCAGGACGGTGCAGCGGGGGTGGGGCATGTCGGCTCCGGGGTCACGCGGGGCGGAGGCTTCCGGGCTCGCAACGCGCGACCGCAAGGCGGTCGCCCCCGAAGCCATGTCGCCGCACAAGTGGGGACGTTTATCAACTCGCTCAGTTCATGCGGAGAACAACAGCGTCAGCGATTTCCCCATCCCTCACGAGGAGAAACCCTTCGCTGCCCATCCCCTCGTCCCACTTCGCTTGCTCAGAGCAGTAGTAGTAAATCACGTCCGTGGGCTGCACCTGCGGCTCGAAGCATTGCCGGATCGATTCATAATTCTGTGCCTCCCTCGCCACATCCACAACGCCGCTGACTCCGACAACCTGAACAGACTGCCCGACACAGAATGCCGCAAAACTCATCATCTGCCGCCCCTCACGCACCTGTAGGTTTGTGTCGATTGGGCTCGCCAAGAAGGCACCCGGCCTACGCCGACGCATTCTCCTCCGGCACGAATCTCTCCGGGTCTGGATATCAACGTCAACATTGACACTTCCATCCCTTCCGGGTGCCGGAAGGCGTGGCCGCGACCTCGGGTGGCTCTCGACCGCTCGGGCTCCGGACGCAGGGCATACGCGCTGTTCGCGGCCGGGATGCCCTGCCTCCATGATCACGGCCGGCCGTCGTGATTCTCTCAAGTTGCCGGAGCCGAAGGCCGATCACGTCGTGATCGCGCGACGACTGACGTTGCGCGGCGCGGGTGCCTGTCCGTACAGTAGCAGACGATCTGGCGGAAGGGTGAGCGGCGATGAAGAAGGGGATTGGGTACGTTTCGCTGTTTTCCGGCGGCATGGGCCTCGACCTGGGGCTCGAAGCCGCCGGGTTCGCGGCGGCCGTCTGCAACGAGATCGACGCCTGTTCCGTCGAGACGATCCGGCGGAACCGCCCGAAGATTCCGGTGGTGGACAGAAGCGTCGCGGACATCGGTGCCGCCGACCTCGAGGCCGCTGCCGGCCGGGCGCTGAAGGAGCTTCCGCTGGTCGCCGGCGGCCCGCCCTGCCAAGCGTTCAGCGTGTACGGCAAGCGGATGGGCACCGTAGACCAGCGGGGCCAGCTGATCTACGAGTTCCTCAGGGTCGTGTCGGAGCTACGCCCGAAGACGTTCCTGATGGAGAACGTCCGCGGCCTGCACTCCATGGCCGTCGTTCCCAAGACGGCCCTCAGCGGCGGCAAGCTCGCCCCGGCTCTCGCGGAGCACGGCTCGCTGCTCCGCGAAATCTTCCGCCGGTTCGAGGCCGTCGGCTACCGGGTGGACTGCTTCATCGTCAACTCCGTGAACTACGGGGCGCCGCAGATCCGCGAGCGGCTGGTCTGCGTCGGCAACCGCTTCAACCTGCGGGCGAAGTTCCCGGAGCCGCGGTACAGCAACCGGCCCGAGGACGGGCTGCCGCCGTTCCGGACGCTCGGCGACGCCCTCGGCGACGGGTTCGTGGACCCGGACCCGTCGTGCATGAACTTCAGCCCGCGAAAGCTGAAGTACCTCGCCATGGTCCCGGCGGGCGGCAACTGGCGGTCGCTGCCCGTCGAGGTCCAGAAGGAGTCGATGGGGAAGGCGTGGCACCTCAAGGGCGGCCGCAGCGCGTACTGGCGCAAGCTGTCCTTCGAGTTCCCGAGCCCGACCGTGGTCACGATGCCCAACCACGCCGGGACCAGCATGTGCCACCCGACCGAGCTGCGGGCGCTCACCGTCGGCGAGCTGGCCGCCGTCCAGGAGTTCCCGTGTGACTGGCAGTTCTCCGGGAGTGCGACGGACAAGTGCCGGCAGATCGGCAACGCCGTGCCGGTGCGGCTCGGCGAGGTCGCCGGGGGCGTCGTTAAGGCGCTGCTCAAGACGATCTCGGAGCGCGGCCGCACCCCGGCGGGCAAGCCGATCCCCAGCGAGGTGACGCACCTCCGGCCGCACGTCCGCACCCGGACGTTCTGGAAGAAGGGCGAGGCGTTCGCCGGGGACCACAGCTACTACGACGACGAGGGCGAAGGGGAGGGCTCACGCCAGCCCTCGCTCTTCGACGACCGCTAGCCGTTGATCTGGTGAAGAATCCCGGCCCAGTCGATCGTCTTGTCGGCCCCGACGTAGTTCTTGAAGTTGTCGCTGAACTTGCACTTGTAGGCATCCAGGTAGCCTTTGGCCTTGGCCAGCTCGGTGCCGGAGGACTTGACGGCGTCCAGCACGCCTTCGAGCACCCAGTCCTGCGTCTCGTCCTCGCCCTCGTTGACCCACGCCCAGAACTTCCGCCCGGCGACGACCTCGACGTGGTCCTGGATGTCCGTCACGTCGTGCTCCGCCCCGGAGCAGATGCCGCGGATGATCGAGAACTTGTCCGTGAGCGACTCCTGCGTGCCGTAGATCACGCCGACGACGATCTTCTCGAACTTCACCGTCCCGCTCGCCCGGAGCGCGACGAGCTTGGCGAACGCGGAGTTCATCTGTTCCGCCATCGTCAGCTGGATCGTCCAGCGGCTGGCCTTCAGCGAGAGGTACGTGGCCGTCTGGCCGCCGTGCCCGATGACGTGATCCACCTCGGAGAACACCGGCAGGTTGAACGGCGGGATCTTGCGGAACGACTTGTTGATCTTCGTGCTGCCGAACAGCTTGGGCAGGATCTTCTCGTCGATGAGCTTCCCGAACCCGGTGGCGTGGCCCACCATGAAGTGCCCGCCCAGCAGGAGTTCGGCCAGGTCGGTGAACTCCGCGTGCGCGTGCAGGCCCATCAGGACCGGCGCCATGAACGGGTTGATCGCCATCGACTCGTGATCGAGCTCCTGAAACTTCTTCAGCCGGTTGTTCAGCCACCACCTCACCTCGCGCGCCGTGCCTGCAACCACGTCCGCCTGCTTCAGCTTGGCCACGGGCGTTCCTTTGCGGACACGCCCGGGCGGGGGGCACGCTTCCCCGCGCCGGGATCGTGTCGTGAGCGGCTGGTGTATTACCAGCGCCGCGCGAGGGACCGGGCCACCAGGTCCGACCCCTCACGTGACGCACGACCCTGTCACTTTCTCGCGCGAACGGCGACGCGACAATCTCAGAAGTCGAGGCGACCGTGGCGACGGCGCGCGAAGAGGAAGGCCGTGCGGGCGGCAGGTGCCGGGCGACACCGCGTTACTCGCAGGCGAACGCCTCGTCGATGGTGGGTTCGCCGCTCGTCCTTGTGCCGCTCCACGCACCCTGTCGCAGGGCTCCCCGCGGCGGGCCGGCTGATCCCCTCCGGCCGCACCTCGACCGCGCCCTCCCTCCAAGGCCCGGTCGGCTCACCAGGCGGGGGATGCTTTTTGCGGCCCCGGCCCCGGCTCGTGCCGCCCTGACGCTGGTGCCACCGGCGCTGAGCAGGTCCGGGTCGATGAACCCGGCCTCGTTCCGGCGCAACTGGCGTGCCTGCAACGATGCGGTTCAGCAAGCCGCTTCTCAGGCGGATCGCGGAGGATCGGCCGAAGGTGATGGCCAGGGCAGAGGGAGGGGACGGCGATCGGCTGCGACGGCATCCGGTGCATCAACCACCGCGATCTGACGGCCCGTCGGTTCCGGGCTAGGCTCCGGGAGGACAACCGGTATCATGCTCCCTTCCTGGGAGGGGCCGGCATGGTGATCGACGCCGTTTCGCAGTCCAGCGGGGCCGAGCGGACCGTGACGGTCGAGGCCGCCGGAGCCGGCGTCGTGCTGGCGATCCGCGAGCGGGAGGCCGAACTCGCACGGGTCGAGGTTCCGGCCGACGAGTTGATGACGGTCCTCACCGACCGTCCCGAGGGGTTGCAGGTAGTCGTCGGCAGCGAGAAGCGGGTGCTGGAGGTCGAGGTCCGGCGGAACGAGGTGCTGCTCGCCGCGGGGACGGCCGACGCGGCAGTCGGGCTCGACGACCTGATGGACGCCCTGGCCGCCGCCCTCCCGTCCGACTGAGGCCTCCCCGTAGCACCCGCCCGATACGACGTCACCGACCCCGCCGCCGCGGTCTGGGTGGTCAAGGCGTTCCCGTTCAAGGTGTTGGCCGGGACGCCCTGCCTCCAGCCGGAGAGCATCGCCGTGTTCTATGAGCGGCTCGGGGCTGGTGTCCGGCACGCGAAGTACGAGGTCCACCCGGAGAGCATTCCGCCGCTTGAGCCGAAACCAGGCGACGCGGTGGAAGAGCCCGGCACGCGGGCGAAGCTGAAGAAGCTCGTGCCTGCGACCTGATCTTCCCCAAGGAACGTGGACACGGAGTTAACGGCGGGTCGGGTTGCACGTCCGTTCAAGCTCCTCCGGGGAGACAAACCCCAGAGCGGAGTGGCGGCGGACGCGGTTGTAGAACACTTCCTGGTACTCGAAGATCGCCGCCCGGGAGCAGGCAAGCTCACACTTCGGCCGGCCGAAGAAGCTCACGAACCGGGGCGTTGTCCCCGCACAATTCCACCCCGCTCATGCTGCACACGCCCCCAGACCGAATCCAGTAGTTTCAAGTTGGCGGTTGGGTTCTGGTGGTTGCCGCCCGGGTCGGTGAGAGTCGGCGGGAGTCCGCCGTCGGCGCCGCCAGAGCCTCCGTGCCGGGGCTTCCGCCCGCGGACCACCGCCGGAATCACGAGCGACAGGTTCCGGGACGGGAGCAACCGCATCACCGCGACCGCGAAGAGCGTCTCGTCCCGCAGCACCGACTGGGCGGTAACCCCCGCCGCGATCACCTGACCCAGCAACCGGGTCAGCACGGCGGCCATCGGTTCCTTGTCGCCGACCGCGGTCAGACCGGGGGTGTAACGGGCCGGCCCGCCGACCACGCACGCCGTCGCGTAGGTGTGGAACGTGTGGGTGCCGCCGGCCTCCTCGGCCCGGGTGGTGTCCCGATTGGCCACCCCGAAGTACCCGACCCGGTGGTCGTCGATGGCCACCCGCACCGCCCGCCTCCGGCGGCCGAGCGGGGCGTGGAGGGCCGGGAGGAGGTGGCGTTCGAGGGTCCGACGTCGCTTGGGGAGGGAGGGGTCGAGGCAATTCCCGACGGCCTGCCCGGACGGGGTGGCGGGGATGGCGGCACAGGCGGCGGCCACCGACCGGGCGAAGGCGGCGGCGAACCGGACCACCTTCCAGACGACCTCGGGGGTACAGGTCCGACGGCGGGTGGGGAGCCGGACGGCGCGGGCCAGCCCGTCGGTGAGGACGAGGCGGAGGTGGCGGGTAGCGGGTGGCGGCCGCCGGGGCGAGTCGACGTGGAGGCGGGACGCCTGGGGCTCCTCCCGGGTGGCGGTGTGGCTACCACCACCTCAACGGAGTTCCATGCGTCTTACTACTCGTGAGCTGCCGGACTTGAACCTACGGGATTCGGTATCACACCCTCCCACGGGGCAACGGATGGGCGTGCCGAAGCCGAAGCGCGGGCGCAAGGGGCGTGCGCCCCGCGGACAGGGATCGGTCTTCTGGTCGCCTGGGAACAACTGTTGGATGTGGCGGGCCGTGGCCGGGACGAAGCCGGACGGCCGCGTCACCTACACCACCGGCCGCGCCCGGACGCAGGCCGAGGCAGTGGCGAGGAAGAAAGCGGCGGAGAAGACCGGCCGGCAATCCCACGACGACGCGGAGACGGTGGGCCAGCACCTCGACTACTGGCTGAACGACGTGGCCAAGCCGAACACCCGGCCGAACACCTGGGACCGGTACGAGCAGGTCGTCCGCCTCCACCTCAAGCCCCGAGTCGGCGGGGTACCGCTCCGCAAGTTGACCGTGTCGCGGGTGACGAAGCTGTGGGCCGACATGAGCCGCGACGGGGTCAGTGCGGGGAACATCAAGAAGTGCAGCGAGGTGTTCGCCACGGCCCTGGAGGCGGCGGTGGCAGAGGAGAAGATCCCGACCGCCCCGACCGGCAACGCGGCCAAGCCGAAGGTCGTCCGCGGCGACGTGGAGGTGTTCACCGACGAGGAGGCGAGGGCCATGATGGCGGCGGCGGCGGGCGACCGGCTAGAGGCTCTGTACCTGCTCGGGGTGGGCACCGGTGCCCGGGAGGGGGAGCTGTTCGCACTGGAGGCGGCCGACTTCGACCTCGCGGCCGGGACGGTTCGCATCACCAAGATGCTCGACGAGCGGAGGGGCGAGTTCCGGACCCACCCGCCCAAGAGCAGGAACGGGGTGCGGACCGTCAGCCTGCCGGCGTTCGCCGTCGCCGCGGTCCGCACCCACCTGGCCGGCCGCACGACGGGGGTCGTCTTCACCACCGGCACCGGCGGCTACCTGTCGAAGTCGAACTTCGTCCGCCGGGACTGGGCGGGCCTGCTGAAGACGGCCGGGGTGAAGTACCGGAAGTTCCACACCCTGCGGCACACACACGCCAGCCAACTCCTCGCCGACGGGGTGAACCCGGCGGAGGCGGCGAAGCAGATCGGCGACTGGGTGGAGACGGTGATGCGGGTCTACGCCCACCGGATCCCGGCGGCCGACCGGAAGGACACGGCCGCCCAGGTGGACGCGATCTACGGCCCAAGGTGGTAAGGTTACAAGAGCAACCGCGATTTGCCGTAAGTTTAGAGCCACCTGTCGGATTTGAACCGACGACCCCCGCTTTACGAAAGCGGTGCACTACCGCTGTGCTAAGGTGGCAGAGCGAACCCGACTTCCAACACCCCAATTCTATCGGCCCAGACCGGCAGCGACTACTACTCTTTCGACACGTCCCGCCGCCAGACGTCCGGCAGTCGGAGGCTTGCGGGCCAGCAGTTCGATCCGGAGTCGGGGCAAAAACCGTTATCACCCCGGCGCGGTCCTGGCACCGCCCCACACCCATCGGACAACGCCGGAGACCGGGTGGTTCGGGATGACGGGAGTGGCGCGACACGAGTGGGAAGAAAACCCGATTCGTAACACTACGACCGGTGATTGAAAGTTCCGTGAACTTCTACCCCGAGTGTTTACCCCCGGGGACCGGCCGGGGTATCCTGTCCCCAACCTTGCCCACCGCCCCGGAGCACCCCGTGAAAAAACTCCTCCTCTGCGGCGCCGTACTCTCCGTCATCGGCGTCGTCGTTGCCGTCTCGCAGTCCCGCACCACGGCCACCACCACGGCCGACGCCCCCGGCGGGTTCGCCGTCGAGAAGGGGGCCAAGAACCCCTGGACCGGCCTCCGCCCGAACGCCGGCCCCGGCCAGTTCCAGTTCGCCGTCGTGTCCGACCGCACCGGCGGCCACCGCGAGAAGGTATTCTCCAAGGCCGTCCACCAGATCAACCTGCTCCAGCCCGAGTTCATCATGTCGGTCGGCGACCTGATCGAGGGGTACAGCACCAAGGAGGACGTGGTCGCCGCCCAGTGGGACCAGTTCGACGCCTACGTCCAGAAGTTCCAGGCGCCGTTCTTCTACGTCCCCGGCAACCACGACGTCACCAACCCCGTGCAGGCCAAGACGTGGGGCGAGCGGTACGGCAAGCGGTACTACCACTTCACCTACGAGAAGTGCCTGTTCCTCTCGCTGTGCTCGGAGAACCCGCCGGACGAGATGGGCGCCATCGACAAGGAACAGCAGGAGTACGTGAAAAAGACGCTCGACGCCAACAAGGACGTCCGCTGGACCTTCGTGTTCCTCCACAAGCCGATCTGGGTGGCGAAGGATCTCGCCAAGAACGGCTGGGGGGCGGTCGAGTCGGCGCTGGCCGGGCGGAAGTACACCGTGTTCTGCGGGCACGTCCACCGCTACCAGAAGTTCGTCCGCAACGGCAACAACTACTACCAGCTGGCGACCACCGGGGGCGGCAGCCGGCTCCGCGGCGTCGAGTACGGCGAGTTCGACCACGTCGCCTGGGTGACGATGAAGGGCGACGCCCCGCTCATCGCCAACGTCATGCTCGACGGCATCCTGCCGGAGAATCTGAAGTTGCCCGACACCGAGGAGCCGGGCACGAAGCGGAAGATGGTGCCGACGTTCCCGGCCAACGGGAAGGTGACGCTCGACGGCGCCCCGCTCGTGGGGGGGACGGTGACCCTCCACAAGTTCAACAAGGAGACCGAGAAGTACGCCAACACCAGCGACGGGCTGACGGACAAGACCGGGGCGTTCCGGATCTCGACCTACGGCGCGTTCGACGGCGCCCCGGCCGGCGAGTACACGGTCACCGTGGTGAAGACCGCCCGCGGCGGCTACTACGACGGCGAGATTCCCGAGAAGAGCAGCCTCCCCGCCCGCTACGGCTCCCCGACGACGAGCCCGCTGCGGGTTCAACTGAAGGAAGGGGCGAACGAGTTCAACCTCGACCTGCAGAGCCGGTAGCCTCGCACGCCTTCGGCCCGAGGGGCCGTGTCGCCGGGCCGCTGAGCTGTGGCTCAGCGGCCCGGCGACACGGCCCCTCGGTTGTTCGGTCACATCAGCCGGCGGGACTCGGCCGCGAGCCCGGTGGCAACGAATGCCACCAGCCCCGGCAGCATCCGGGCCCGGTAGTCGGAGCCGGTGGTGTCGAGGTCGGCGGCGTGCGGGACGCCGTAGGCGGCGAGCTTCTCGTGGAGCCGGTCGGCCCCCCGGTGCCAGTACCCGGCCGGGTCGGCAGCGAGCCACAGCTGAGGCCAGCGAGACGGGTCGAGGTGCAGGACGGCCGTGTCCTGCCGGGCACGCTCGCGGGTCGGGTACAGGTCGTCGAGCGGGGTGCCGCGGCCGTACAGGTCGTGGAAGTCGAACGCCCCGTCCAGTGCCGCCGCCACCGGGAAGCGGGTGGGGTGGCGGAACGCCAGTCGAACGGCGCCCTGTCCACCCATGCCGATCCCGGCCACGGCCCACCGGCGTTCCGACCCGGTCGCGGCCAGAAGGTGTTGCTCCGGGGTGACGGCCGGGTCGAACCCGGGGCACACCCGATCGACCCACCAGCACACCCCGCCGCGGGGGGCGACACACGGGAGTCGGTGCGCGGCCAGGAGGGCGGTGAACCCCGGGAGGTCATCCGGGTGTTCGCCGCCCTCGGAGTGCAGCCACAGGAGGCTGCCCCGCCCGGCCGACCCCACCGGCGGAGTGAACACGTCCGCTTCCCGCCCCACAACCTCGGCCCGACCCCAGCCCGTCGCCATCATGCGCCCCTTTCGTCGGCCGCGCCCCGCGGCGGTGTTGGTCTACTCCGCCGCGCCCCGGGCGGCCTTGCCGGGGCGACGTACGAATTGATCTTGGGTGGGGTGGGGAGTTTAGGTATGGGCCGACCCCAATCGTGGAGCCGACCATGCCCGCCTCCCTCTTCGACCGCCTCGGCGAGTTGACCGATCCCCGCGGCCGACACGGCCGGCAGTACGGACTCGTCCCCCTCCTCGGGCTGTGCCGGGTCGGCATCCTGGCCGGGCACACCACCCTGGCCGCCATCGCCCACTTCGGCCGCCTCCACGGCCGCCTCGGCCGGGTTCACCCGCGGCACCATCCTCTGCCGGAGTCGGGCAGGCGCCGCCCGGTTGCTAGCCCTGACCCGGGCACACTGGGGGATCGAGAACGGGCTCCACCACGTACGTCCGGGACGAGACGTTCCGGGAGGACCGGTTCGGGTCCGCCGGGACCACGCCCCGCGGGCTCTGGCGTCGCTCCGGAACGTGGCCGTCCACCTCCTCCGGGGGACCGACCACCCGAGCGTCGTCGCCGCCACCCGGGCGGTGAACGCCCGCCCGGAACTCGCCGTGACCATGCTCAACGCCCCACCTTCGATCTCTGCGTAGCCCGGCGTACACCACCGGTCATTCCGGTGTCGAAGGGTTGGACGTCGCGGATGACATCCCCGGGCTTGCCGCTGTAGACCTTCACCCGTCCGGTCATGCCCGGACCGCTCCCGACGGCCAAGTCCGGGATGCCGTCGGCGTCCACGTCTCCGGCCAGGGCGTCGGCCCCGACATACACCCGCCCCGGAACTCCGGGTCGAAGGCGTAGAACGACCCCAACTGGTCGCCCCGTCGAACAACCGGACCCGGGGAGCACCGCCGACCCCCGCGGCGACAGCGATCTCGGATCGGCCGTCCCGGTTCAGGTCCGCGGCAGCGACGGTTACCCCGCCGCGGAAGTCGGGATCGAACGCGAAGAACTCCCGAACCATCGGTTGCTCGTGACACCCCAACGGTGAAGGGGCGGCGAAGCCTGTTGAAGCACAACCCACCCCTTCAGGCCTTCGCCCCTTCACGCGCCCCCGCTCCGCCCGTATCCCAACGGCGTTCCCCTACGCCCTCCCCGGACGCCGCACCACGATGAGCCAGACTATTCGCGCCGTCACCGCCCGCGAGATCCTCGACAGCCGGGGCAACCCGACCGTCGAGTGCGAAGTCCAGCTGACGAGCGGGGTCGTCGGCCGGGCCGCCGTCCCGAGCGGGGCCAGCACCGGGGCACACGAAGCCGTCGAGCTGCGCGACGGCGACAAGGGCCGCTACCTCGGCAAGGGGACGCTCACCGCCGCCCGCAACGTCCGCGACGCCATCGCCCCGGCCCTGGCCGGTCTGAGCGTGTTCGACCAGGTGCGGATCGACAAGCGGATGATCGAGCTGGACGGCACGCCGAACAAGGCGAAGCTCGGCGCGAACGCCATCCTGGGCGTGTCGATGGCCGCCGCCCACGCCGCGGCCAACGCCCTCGGGCTGCCGCTGTACCGGTACGTCGGCGGCACCAACGCCGTGACGCTCCCCGTGCCGCTGATGAACATCCTCAACGGCGGCAAGCACGCCGACAGCACGGTGGACTTCCAGGAGTTCATGATCGTGCCCGTGGGCGCGAGCAGCTTCCGCGAGGGGCTGCGGATGGGCGCCGAGATCTTCCACAGCCTGAAGAAGGTGCTGCACGACAAGGGGCTGAACACGGCGGTCGGCGACGAGGGCGGCTTCGCCCCGAACATCCCGAGCGCCGACGAGGCTCTGGCCACGATCTCGAAGGCCATCGAGAAGGCCGGGTACAAGCTCGGCGAGCAGGTGGCGTTCGCCCTCGACGCCGCCTGCACGGAGCTGTTCGAGGAGGCGAAGCACAAGGGGAAGACCGGCTACTGCTTCTTCAAGAGTGCCCCGGACAAGGTGATCTCGTCGGACGAGATGATCGACCTGTGGGCCGGGCTGTGCGCCAAGTACCCGATCGTGTCGATCGAGGACGGGCTGAGCGAGGACGACTGGGACGGGTGGAAGAAGCTGACGGCCAAACTCGGCGCCAAGGTCCAGCTGGTGGGCGACGACCTGTTCGTGACGAACACCACCCGGCTGGCCCGGGGCATCAAGGAGGGGTGCGGGAACAGCATCCTGGTGAAGGTGAACCAGATCGGCACGCTGACCGAGACGCTGGAGAGCGTGGAGCTGGCCAAGCGGAACAAGTTCACGGCCATCCTGAGCCACCGGAGTGGCGAGACCGAGGACGTGACGATCGCCGACCTGGCGGTGGCGACCAACTGCGGCCAGATCAAGACCGGCAGCGCCAGCAGGACCGACCGGATCGCCAAGTACAACCAGCTGCTGCGGATCGAGGAGCAGCTGGGCGGCGCGGCCGTGTACGGGGCCGAGATGCGGAAGGCGTGACCGCCAGGGATGTGGTGGAGTGTCGGTGACACCGCGTTGGCCTCACGGACAGGAGACGCGGCCGCGGGCCTCCTCCTGACGTGGTCCGCCCCCTCACCCCGCGTGCTTCGCCGCGACCCTCTCCCCCGAGGGGAGAGGGTAGAAGGCCGGCGGCCCGCACGAAATGCCTCTCGCCGGCCGACGTTGGGGATGAGGGAAGATTCGGCCGGTTCCCACCCTCTCCCCTTCGGGGGAGAGGGTCGCGGCGAAGCACGCGGGGTGAGGGGGCGGACCACGCGTCACGAGGACGGGTGACCCCCGCCGATCGCGCCATGCCCGACCTCCTCTCCGACCCGCCGTCCACCGCGTACCTCGTGCTGGCGGCGCTGGTCATTGTCACCGGGGCGGTCGCGGCCCGGTGGCAGGACCGCACGCGCATCGCCCCCTTCGCCGTCGCCCTCCTCCTGCTCGGCGGGCTGTACCTCCTCGACCGGCTCTACGCCAGCCCCCGCGAGGAGACCGTCGCCTCGGTCGGGTCGATGCTCGACGCCGTGAACCAGCGCAACACGGACCAATTTCTCAGCCACGTGTCCGACTCGTTCGACGCCGGCGGGGTGAAGAAGGCCGACCTCCGCCGCGCCGCCGAGCTGGCCCGCCAGTTCGACGCCAAGGTCGTCGCCTGGAACTTCGACCGCAACCAGGTCGCCACGCGCGACGGCCCGCCGCCCGCGGTGGACGTGGTGTTCGACGCCAAAGCCGAGGGGCCGGGCGGGACGGTGCCCAAGCACGTCAAGGCCACGTTCGTCCGCGACCCGGACGGGAAGTTCCGCCTCCAGACGTTCCGCACGTACAACATCGTCAACAAGAAGGAAGCGGAACCGGTCCCCGGCGTCACCAAGTAGCCCCGCGTGTTGCACGTCAACGGCACCGAGATCGAGGACACGTTCGCCGAGGCGTTCCCGATGACCGCCGCGCGCGTGGTCGTCACCGCCGCCACCGCGAGTTGGGCGGCGGAGGCCGCCCGGGCCGCGACCGGGTACGCCGCCTCCGTCATCGGCTGCGACGCCGAGGCCGGCCTCGAGCGCGAACTCCCTTCGGCCGAGACGCCCGACGGCCGCCCGGGCGTGAGCCTGCTGTTCTTCGCGTTCAGCCGGGACGCGCTGCAAAAGGCGCTGGTCAACCGCGTGGCCCAGTGCGTCCTCACCTGCCCGACCACGGCCTGCTACAACGCCCTGCCAATCGACCCGGAGCGGTCGGTGCGTGTGGGCGGGAACCTGCGATTCTTCGGGGACGGCTGGCAGATCAGCAAGCTCCTCGGCGGGCAGCGGTTCTGGCGCGTGCCGGTGATGGACGGCGAGTTCCTGTGCGAGGACGTGTTCGGCACGAAGAAGGGCGTGGCCGGCGGGAACTTCCTGATCCTGGCCGAGTCGCAGGCGGTCGGCCTGGCGGCGGCCGAGGCGGCGGCGGCGGCGATGCGGGCGTTCCCCGGCGTGGTCCTCCCCTTCCCCGGCGGGGTGGTCCGGTCGGGGAGCAAGGTCGGCAGCAAGTACCCGAAGCTGCGGGCCAGCACCAACCACGCCTACTGCCCGACGTTGCGGGGCGTGGTGAAGTCCGAGCTGCCCGCGGGCGTGAACGCCGTGTACGAGCTGGTGATCGACGCCCTCGACGAGCCGACCGTCCGCGCGGCGACGGCGGCCGGGGTGCGGGCCGCGTGCCTCCCCGGCGTGCGGAAGATCACCGCCGGCAACTACGGCGGCAAGCTCGGCCCGTTCCACATCCGGCTGCACGACGTACTCCGGGAACCGGCGGGCGGCCCGGGAAGGCCGGGCGAGCGGCCGGCGTAAGCCGGCTGTTTCGGGGCTCGGGGTCTTCTGGCTCGGGGTTTGGAGCCCGGAGGGCGGGAAGCGTGTAGCCCGGGGTGCAACCCCGGGCGGGCCTCGGGCGAAGTCCGGAATGCGTTGCCCCTCGTGACACCGCGGAGGCCGCCCGGGGTTGCACCCCGGGCTACACGCTTCCCGCCCTCCGGGCTCCAGACGACAGCCGGCCGCAAGGGGCAATCGTGATCGTCCTCACCCGCCGGGCCTCGTCGCCGGTCCCGCTCGAAGTCGAGGGGGTCACGCCCGATGCGGTCGCGCCGCTCTCGGCCCTGGACGTGGCCAGGCTCCCCGTCCTCCACGGCAACCGCAGCGAAGACCTGGGCGAGTGGTTCGACGTGACCGGCGACCCCGCCGACGGCGTCGTCCGCTTCGCCGGCGACACCGCCACCGTGAAGCACATCGCCGCCGGCATGACGGGCGGCCGCGTCGAGGTCGAGGGCGGTGTCGGGATGCACGCCGGGGCCGGGATGCGCGGCGGGTCGCTGGTGGTCCGCGGCGACGCCGCCAGCTGGCTCGGCGCCGAGATGAAGGGCGGCACGATCGCGGTGTTCGGGGACGCCGGCAGCCAGGTCGGCGCGGCCTACCGCGGCTCGCGGCGCGGCATGACGGGTGGCGAGATCCACGTCCGCGGCTCGGCCGGCGACGAGGTCGGGCTGCTCATGCGCCGCGGGCTGATCGCGGTCGGCGGGGCGTGCGGGTCGTTCGCCGGGGCGTCGATGATCGCCGGGAGCGTGTTCGCCTTCGGCCCGCTCGGCGGCCGGGCCGGGGCCGGGATGAAGCGTGGCACCGTCTTCGCCGGCGGCGGGGTGGGCGAGGTGCCCCCGTCGTTCCGCGCCACCTGTGATTACGTGCCGACGTTCCTGCCGGCCTACCTCCGCCACATCGTGCAGGCCGGGGTGATCCCCGTCGGCCGGGCGCCGGTCCGGGTGCGCTGCTACCGCGGCGACCTGCTCCACGGCGGCACCGGCGAGGTGCTGGTCTGCGACGCCGGCGCCGGTCCCAGCCCCGCGCCGGCCGCCGACGTCACCGTGCGCGACTACCGCCCGGCCGATGCCCCGGCGCTGCTCGCCCTCTTCCGCGCCGCCATCCGCCGGACGGCCGCCGGCGACTACAACGCGGAGCAGGTCCGCGCCTGGGGGTCGGACGACATCGACCCCGCCGGCTGGGCGGCGCGGTTCGAGGGGCGGTTCGTACGGGTGGCGGAAGCGGCCGGCACTCCGGCCGGGTTCGCGGAGCTGGAGCCGGACGGGCACATCGACCGCGTGTACGTGTCGCCCGACCACCCGCGTCGCGGTGTCGGCCGGGCGCTACTGCGGGAATTGGTTGCGGAAGCGGAGAGACGCGGACTCGCCCGGCTGCGGGTCGAGGTGAGCCTGACAGCCCGGCCCTTCTTCGAGGCGGCCGGGTTTGTGGTCATCACCCCGCAGGTGGTGGCCTGTCGGGGCTCACAACTCGTCAACTACCGGATGGAACGGGTGGTGGGTTCCGCTCTGCCCCCTACCGGGATCGACTCCGCAGCCAGCCGTCCGGGATGACCAGCGGGCCGCCCGGGGTGATGCCGGTGGCACGGAGCAGGTCCGTCGCCGGGGCTCCCGAGCCGATGAGCGTCGCCAGCGCGCCGCCGGCGAACCCGGCCGCCACGCCGTTGCCCCGCACCGACCCGCCGACCGTGCCGTCGGCCAGGAGGTCCGGCTTCGCCAGGAGTGCCACCCCGGGGCCGGCCCCCGTCAGCCCCGGCTCGCCGGCCGCCGCGACGGTGACCGCCGACCGCGCGTCCCCCGCCACCCCGACGCCGGCCCCGACCGTGACGAACGAGGCGAACACCGGCCGGCCGGGGCCGTCTACGAACTCGGCGAGAACCCGCGGGTTCACCTGGAGCTCGCGCTTCAGGGCCGGCAACCGGTGGTCGTACAGCTCACGCCCTTCCAACAACACCGCGTAGCGGCCGTCCTCGGGGACGGCGAACTCGACGACCTGCTCGTAGATGCCGTAGGTCGGCTCGGCGATCAGCCGGTACGGGCCGCCGACCGGCCGGGCCACCTCCTTCAGCTCGTCACTGGCCCGGGTCTTCCCCGCCGGGTCCAGCTGTTGGAACACGCGGACGGCCAGCGGGAACACGGACTCGGTGCCGCCGTAGCCGGTCGGGTCGTGCGTCTCGCGCCACTGCACGGTAAGGCGGACCTTCGCGCCGGCCTTCAGCGTCGGGCTGACCGACCCGTCCGCGGCCCGGGCCGCCAGGAAGTTCAGCTCGCGGCTCCACTCGCCCTTCGGGAGTGGGACGGGCGGCGGCACGAACTCGGCGCGGCCGTTGCCGTTCGCGTCCACGAACGGCCCGCCCCACACCGACCCGAGCGCCGGGCTCGCCGCCTGCACCCACAGGGGTCGCGGGGACAGCCGGGGCTGCGTGGCCGACCGGCTCACCGGCTCCACCACCGCGTCACCCGCGTAGCCGGCGTCCACGTAGCGGCTCAGGGCGCTCAGCCCGTCCATCGGCACGCCCGCGTCCCAGACCAGCGTGTTGACCACCACCGTGGCCCCGCCGAGCGACTCCATCGCCCGCTGGAGCGCCGTCGCCCGGTTGATGGCGTCGGCCGCCGCCCTCTCCTCCACGAGCAGGTCGGCCAGCGCCTTGGCCGCGGCCTCCCGCCGGTCGGCGGCCCGCTTGTCGTCGCTGTTGTTGCGGAACGCGGTCTGGTACTCGGCCACGGCCTCGACGTTCCGCTTCCGCAGCTCCTGGCTGCGGACCGTGAGCTCGGCAACGCGCGACTGCATGGCGTCCGAGAACGTGCCGTCGCCGCGGGCGAACCGGGCCACCGTCACCACCTGGAAGAACGAGGCGGGGTCCACCCGGACGAGCACGACCGCGGCGTCCGGCGCGGCCAGCCGGGCCGCCCGCGCCGCGGCACTCCCCGCGCTCTGGGCGGCGTCGGCCGACGGCGCGGGGATCAGGTCGCGGGAGAGCTCGGCCGTCAGGTCGAGGACGGTCACGCCCTTGTCCGTGGCGAGGCCGGGGAACTCCGTGCCGATCACGACCACCTTCGCCCCGCGGCCGCGGTACCCCTGCTGGTGGATGAGGTCCAGCTTCGACGCCGACAGCGCCGCGGCGGGGGCGGTCGCGGGCAGCGCCGCGGCCGTGGGCGGGGCGGCGGTTTCGGTCGCCGCGCGGGGGAGGCGGAGGTAGGCCACGCCGGCCTCGGCCGTGAACCGCTCCGCGTCGGCGCCGGTGAGGAACCGCAGCGTCAGCACGTGCCCGACCGCGCCTTCCACGGTCGCCGCCTGGAGTTCCGGCCGCTTCGTCGTCGGGTCCGGGGCGACCTTGCTGTACGCGGTCAGGAGGCGGGTGCGGAGGCGGTCCAGGTCGGTGCCGTCGTAAGGGTGGTCGGTGATGACCTCGACGCGGACCGGTTGCGCGGCCGCGGCCTTGTCGTCGAGGACGGCCCGCAGCCCGGGCGTGAACGCGGCCCGGTTCGGGGCGAGGGCCGGGGGCGCGAGCGGGGGCGGGTCGGCGGTCGGGAGCACCTGCACGAGGCGGACCGGCAGCACGTCGCGGAGCGGGGCCGGCAGGTCGGCCGCCGGCGTGTCCGGGGCGAACCAGCCGGACGGCTCGTTCCGCAGATCCTTGAGGAGGCGGAACAGGTTCCCGGCCGGCAGGTCGCCGCGGACCAGGGTGAACCCCTGCGGGTCGTAGCCGACCAGCTCGCGGAACCCGAGCCGCGCCAGCTGGGCGACCACCTGGCCGTGGAAGCGGTGCTGCTCGGCGGGCGTGAACCCGGTCGCCACGGTGACCCGCACGGCGACCCGCTGGTCCGGGTCGGCCGGGACGGCGAAGTCGGTGGGGCGGTACAGGACGGTCCGGACGCGCGGGTCGGCGAGGAGCCGGCCGAGGTTCTTCGCCTCCAGGGTGCCGCGCATCCGCTCGGCGGCCGGGTCGAAGATGTCCAACTCGGGCTCGAGCTCGCCGGTGGTGTCGCGCTCGAAGCCGACGTCCTTGAGTGTCGCCGTCATCTGCCGGAACTGGCGGACGCGCTCGTCCCGGTCGGCCCGGATGCGGTAGCGGAACTCGACCGCGAGCTTCTCCGGGAGTGCCGGGTAGACGACCTGCGCGAGCCCGGCGCCCGGGGACAGGGCGAGGAGGGCGAGGGCCGGGAACCACCGGCCCGGACGGACGGACACCATGATGCGGCCTCGGGTGCGGGCGCTCCTGCGTTCATCCTGACGGGGCCGGCGCACCTTGCCAACCCGATACGGGCAAATATGCCTCCCCCGCCGCCCTCCCCCGGGGAATACGGGGCCGGGCGGGCGGATTTCACCGGCCGGGGGCGCCGGTCACACCAGGAGGCACACCCGGGATGGCTGGCGCGAACCTGACGGCGGTGGTGACCGGGGCGTCCAGCGGGATCGGCCGGGCGCTGGCGGTGGCGCTGGCCCGGCAGGGGGCGCGGGTCGGGGCGGTGGCGCGGCGGTCCGACCTCCTCGCCGGGCTGGCCGGCGAGGCCCGCGCCGCCGGCGGCACCCTCGAAGTCGCCACCGCCGACGTGTCCGACCGGGCCGGGCTCGCGGCCGCGATCCGCCAGCTGGAAGCCGCCCTCGGGCCGACGGACCTACTGATCGCCAACGCCGGGATGAGCCACCACACCGGGGCGGAGGAGATGAACGTCCCGATGGTGGAGGAGATCCTGCGGGTGAACTTCCTCGGCGTCGTGTACGCGGCCGAGGCGGTGCTGCCGGGGATGCTCGCCCGCGGGCGGGGGCACGTCGTCGGCGTCTCCAGCCTGGCCGCGTTCAAGGGTCTCCCCGGGGGCGGCGGCGTACTGCGCGAGCAAGGCCGCGCTCAACGGCTACCTCGAAGGGCTGCGCATCGAGCTGCGGGCGCGGGGGGTGGCCGTCACGGCCGTGTGCCCGGGGTTCGTGAACACCGCGATCGTGGCCGACAACCCGCCGATGCCCTTCCTCCTGGAGCCGGACGCGGCCGCCGCCCGCATCCTCCGGGCGCTGCGGCGGCGGCCGGCGGTCTACTCGTTCCCGTGGCAGATGGCCCTGCTGATGAAGCTCACCCGCTGGCTCCCGGACCGGGTCATCGCCCGCCGGGTGGGGGTGAAGCGGGCCGGGCCGCCCCGGGCCACCTAACCCCCGCTGCGGCCGGCCGCGCAGCGACCGGGCTTTCCGACCCACGACGCCCTCCCGTACCATGCCGGTATGTTGCGCGAACTCGCGGTCCAGAACCTGGCCCTCATCGAGGACGTCCGGGTCGAGTTGCGGCCGGGGTTCTGTGCCTGGACCGGCGAGACCGGGGCGGGCAAGTCGCTCCTCCTCGGCGCCCTCGGCCTGCTCCTCGGCGACCGCGGCTCGGCCGACCTGATCCGCACCGGGGCGGACGAGCTCCGCGTCACCGGCCGGTTCGAGCTCGCCCGCCCCGAGCAGCGTGCGGTCGCCGCCGAACTCCTCCAGTCGCCGCTCGACGAGGACGACCTCATCCTCACCCGCCGCCTGTCGCGGTCGGGCCGCAGCTCCGCGCTCGTGAACGACGTGCCGGTCGCCGTGGCCACCCTGCGGCGGATCGGCGAGATGCTGGTGGACGTCCACGGCCAGCGCGAGAGCTACTCGCTCCTCCAGCCCGCCTACCAGCTCGACCTGCTCGACGCCTTCGGCCGGCTCACCGACCTCCGCCGCCGCTACGCCGCCGCCGCCGACCGCGTCCGCGACCTGCGCCGGGCGTACCGCACGCTCAGCGAGGCCCGGCAGACGCGGCAGCGCGAACTCAGCCTCGTCCGCTTCGAGCGCGACGACCTCGACGCCGCCAAGCTCCTCCCCGGCGAACTCCCGGCGCTCGCCAAGGAGCGCGAGACCCTCGTCCACGCCCAGAGCCTGGCGCAGTTCACGGGCACCGTCGCCGCCCGGCTCGCCGACGACGACGGGGCCGTGGTGGACGTCGTGGCCCGGCTGGTGAAGGAGGCGAACCGCTGGGCCGCACTCGACCCGAAGCTCGCCGAGGTGGCGGCCCGGCTGGAGGCGCTCCGCCCCGAGGTGGAAGACCTGGCCGAGACCGCCCGCGACCTGTCGGAGCGGTTCGAGGCCGACCCGGACCGGCTGGAGGACGTGGAGCGGCGGATCGGCTTCCTCAAGAAGCTCCAGGCCCGCTACGGCAAGACGCCGGACGAGCTCATCCCCTACCGCGCCACGCTGGACGCCCGCGAGACCGAGTTGCAGAAGCAGGAGGACGACCTCGCCGGCATCGACGGCAACCTGAAGGCCGCGTTCGCCGAACTCCAGGACGCCGCCGCGGCCCTGAGCAAGGGGCGGGCGAAGGTGGCGAAGAGGCTGGTGACGGACGCCCAGAAGCACCTCGCCGACCTGGGTATGCCGTTCGCCAAGTTGGACGCCGTGCTGGAGCCGGTCCCGCTCGACGCCGACCCGCTCGGCGGCGACGTGCCGGCGTCCGGGGCCGACCACCTCGACCTGATGCTCTGCGCCAACCCGGGGGAGCCGAGCCGGCCGCTGCGGAAGGTGGCCAGCGGGGGCGAGATGTCGCGCACCATGCTGGCGCTGAAGACCGTCCTCGCCGCCCACGACCCGGTGCGCACGCTGGTGGTGTTCGACGAGATCGACGCCAACGTGGGCGGCCGGCTCGGCGACGTGCTGGGGCAGAAGCTCGCCAGCCTGGGGACGACGCACCAGGTGCTGTGCGTCACGCACCTGCCGCAGGTGGCGAGCTACGCCGCCCACCAGTGGACCATCCGCAAGAGCAGCACCACGAAGAAGACCGCCACCACGATCACGGAATTGTCCGGGCCGGAGGCCCGGGTGGAGGAGCTGGCGCTCATGCTCCGCGGCGAGTCGCGGTCCGAGACGACCCGCAAGGAGGCCGCCGAGATGCTCCGCGCCGCGGGGCAGGCCCGGGCCGGCTGAGCCCTGCCGCCCGGTGGGGTCAGCCCGCCTTCGCCGCCGGCTTCACGCCCACCACCGGGGCGATCTCCCGAATCCAGATGTTGCGGTACTTCACCGGGTCGCCGTGGTTCTGGAGGCGGATCGGCTGCTTGGGCGGGTGCGGCTCGTAGGCCGGGGCGCGGTCGAACCAGGTGTTCCCCTGCAGCTCGTAGTGGCTCTGCACCACCACCCCGTTGTGGATCAGCGTCACGTACCCGGGGCGGACCAGCTTCTTGTCGTCCCCGAACCGCGGAGCCTCGTACACGATGTCGTAGGTCTGCCACTGGCCCGGCCCCCGGCTGGCGTTCACCATCGGCGGCATCTGCTTGTACAGCGCCCCGCACATCCCGTCGAAGTAGGTCCGGTTCCCGAACGAGTCGAGCACCTGGACCTCGTACCGGTTGGACAGGAACACCCCGCTGTTGCCCCGCCCCTGCCCGCTCCCCTTCACCACCTCCGGCGTGGCGAACTCGACGTGCAGCTGGTAGTCGCCGAACGAGTCCTTCGTGGTGATGTCCGAGTTCCGCACCACCGCGTAGCCGTCCTTGACCTCCCACTTGTCACCGTTGCGCCACTTCGACAGATCCTTGCCGTCGAACAGCACGACCGCGTCGGCCGGCGGGGCGCCCGGGGCGGCGCCGGGGGCGACCACCTTCGGTTCGGGCCACACGATCCCGCTCTCCCAGCCCTGCTGGACGGCGAACCCCGCCGCCGCCGCGGCCAGCACGACCGCGGCCGCCGACGCCTTGCGAACCATGACACGACTCCCGGGAAGGGGAAAGGCTCAGGAATGTCGAATGGCGAACAACCCACCAGTGATTAAGGAGGGCGGTGGCCCGCGCCTTTCCTTGGTCACTGGTGGGTTGTTCGTCACTCGACATTCCCGAATGTTAGTCCGCCCGCGCCGCGGCGACGACACGCTTCCCGGCCACCAACCGGATGCCGACGTTGAGCAGCATCACCACCGTCAGCAGCACCACCGCCCCGCCCCAGGCCTGGTCGCGCCAGTCGGCGTAGGGGCTCCGGGAGTAGTTGTAGATGTACCCCGGGAGGAACGGCGTCTGGGCCGCCGGCCGGGCGTGGAGGTAGGGGAAGTCGGTGTCCACCACCACCGGCCAGAAGTCGTTCTGCCCGGCCGTCAGCAGGAGCGGCGCGGTCTCCCCGGCGATCCGGCCCACCGCGAGGAAGATGCCCGTCACGATCGCCGGGAGCGAGGCCGGGAGGATCACCCGGAGCGTCGTCTGCATCCGCGTCGCCCCGAGGGCGTAGCTCGCCTGGCGGATGCTGTCCGGCACGAGCTTCATCGACTCCTCGGCGCTGCGGACGATGATCGGGATCATCATCACCGCCAGCGCGAACGCCCCGGCCCAGCCGTTGAACCCGAAGTTCTGGGGGTACCAGAACGGGTACACGAGGCAGGCGTAGGCGAAGATGCCGATGACGATCGACGGCACCCCGCCGAGGAGTTCCGTCACGAACCGCACGGCGGCGGCGAGCCGGCTGCGGCGGGCCTCGGCCAGGTACACGGCCGCGAGCAGCCCGAACGGCACCGCCAGGAGCGTGGCCACGGTCACGATCATCAGGCTGCCGACCAGTGCGTTGCCGAGCCCGCCGCGGCGGACCGGCCGGCCGACCTCGTTCTTCGGGTACTCGGCCTGGTCGTTCTGCCACGCCCGGTACTGCGCGAACTGGTCGTCCGACAGCGGCGCCCGCGTCCGCTCGGTGAACAGCGTCCCCTCCACCGCCGACGCCCCCCGGACGGTGATGTAGCCGAGGATCAGGAACAGCGGCACCACGGTCGCCACGAGCGAGGCGGCCAGCACGCCGGTCATCACCTTGTCCCACAGCCCGGCGTTCGACCGCACGGGCTCCTCGGCCGGGGGGGCCGGCCTCACCACGCCCGAGTCCGCCCCGCCCGCCGCGGGGGCCGGTCCGTCCGGACCCGCGCCCGCGGCGGGCGCCTTCTTCCCGCCCGCCGGCCGGGGGCCGCGGGCCAACCGAAGGAGGAGCAGCCGGGCGAACACGTTGAACGCGGCCGTGACGGCGAACAGCACCAGCGCCAGCGCCACGAGGGCGGAGCGGAAGTCGGGGGTGTCGGCCTCGTTCAGCTGGTTGGCGATCCGGCTGGCGATCGAGTCGCCCAGCGCGAACGGGGACGGGTCGATCACCGCCTGGTTGCCGATCAGCATGGTCACCGCCATCGTCTCCCCGAGCGCCCGGCCGAGGGCCAGGAACGAGGCGGCGATGATGCCGGGCCGCGCGAACGGGAGGACCACCTTCCAGATCGTCTGCCACCGGGTCGCCCCCAGGGCGAGGCTCCCCTCCCGCTGGCTGCGCGGGACGGCCTGGCACACGTCGTAGCTGATGGCGGTGATGTACGGCAGCACCATGATGGCCAGGATCACCCCGGCGGCCACGATCCCGTTCCCGCCGGTGTTCGGCCCGCCGACGAGGTTGAACGCCTTCTGGATGACCGGGGCCAGGAAGAACAGCCCCCAGAACCCGTAGACGACGCTCGGGATGGCCGCCAGGAGTTCGATGAGGAACGTCCCGACCTTCCGCACCCACGGCGGGGCGATCTCGGACATGTACGCGGCGCTCGCCACCCCCAGGGGGACGGCGATCAGCATGGCGAGCACCGCCGTGACCGCCGTGCCCCACACGAACGCCAGCACGCCGTACACCGGGCTCCCGCCGCCGGGCGGCTTCGGCACCCAGTCGGTGCTGGTGAACAGCTGATACTCGCCGGCCCGGGCCAGGACGGGCCAGGCGTCGTGCAGGAGGACCGCGACGAGGGAGGCGACGAGAGCCAGGATGCCAACCCCGGCGGCGCGGGTGAGCCCCTGGAAGAGGACTTCGGACGCGGATGACGGGGCCGGGGCGGCGGGCGGGGGAGGGCTGCTCGGCAGGCTCATGAAGTTCTTGGTACGGTGAAAGGGTGGGTGGGTGAAGGGGGGAAGGGGGGACGTTCGGCCCGACTTCATCACCCCTTCACCCGCCTGCCACCCCCTCGTAGCACCATACCAAGCCGCACGGGGCCGTCCCGTCGACCCCAGAGCGGTTGCCGAACGCTCTGACGCGGCTCCGGGTGCGGAAGTCCCGCCTCTGTCGTCCGGCCGGGCGTCCCGCGGGTGATAACGGTTATCGTCCCGGCCCCGGCCGCCACCGTCGGGGAGGCCGGACCGGCTCGCTCCGGTCAGAGCCGGTCGAGCGAGTCGAGCCAGGTGAGGAACTGGGCGAAGGTCGGGCCGTCCAGGTACTCCCGGCCGGCGTCCCGCATCACCCGGTAGCTCACCGGGAACCGCTTCTCGTCGAGCAGTCCTTTCCCGGCCTCGATCTCCTTCAACTCGGGGTCGCGCGCCCCGGCGGCGATGAAGAACGAGAGCGGCTGGGTGGCCACGTTGTCCCGCGGCGGGTTCCCGAGGGCGGCCCCCACCGGGGCCACTCCGCGGAACACGTCCCGGGCTGAGAAGCCGAGGTAGTAGGCCATCTGCCCGCCCCGGCCGAGCCCGTGGGCCGCGACCCGCGTGCGGTCGATTGTGTACTCGCCCATCACCCGCGTCACGTCCTGCACCACCGGGTCGGCCTCGCTCGGGAGCCAGCCCTCAGCCTCCCCCGCCTTCGGCCCGACCAGGATGACGTGCGCGTCCTCGCAGAAGCGGCGGAAGGTCTGCACCATCTTCTCGCCGTCCCGCGGCCCGCCCGCCCCGGCCGGGTGGAGCCACAGCAGCAGCCCGTGCGGCACCGCCGGGTCGTAGGTGTCCGGCACGTACACCCAGTGGTAGCGGCCGGTGACGGCGTCGGTCCGCTCCAGGAAGCCGGTTTCGGCCTTCTTCCCGTCCTTCTTCTTGGGGGCGAAGGGGTCGTCCTGGAGGGCGACGAGCCCGACCGGGAGCCGGCCGGCGGCCGCCTTGTCCTTCGGAGCTTCCTTGAGCGGCACCCGCGGGGCGGCGGCCGGCGGCAGCGCCTCGGGGATCAGGTCCGGCACGGCCGTGAGCTTGGCGGTGAGGGTGTCGAGCCTGTCCACCCCCTTCCGCTTGACCTGGAGTACCAGTTCCGTGCCGGGGGTCGATTGCCCGATCAGGGCGGCCAGGGTGGCGCGGTCCTTCACGGGGGCCGACGCCTTCCCCTTCCCGGCCAGGAGGATGCGGTCGCCCTCCTTCAGCCCGGCCTCGTCCGCCGCGCTCTTCGGGTAGACGAACCGCACCGGGAGCCCGGGGGCGTTGTCCTCGCGGAGCGGGAGGACGCCGAGGAAGGCGTTCACGTAGGCGGGCGAGGAGCCGAGCAGGGTCAGCGGCGGGAGGTCGACCTCCTTCCCGCCGCGGGTGACGGTGAGTTTGACCGTGTCCCCCTCGTACTTCGGCCCGAGCAGGTGCTGGAGCGCCGAGAAGTGCGGCACCGGCCGGCCGTCGGCCTTCACGACGGTGTCGCCCACCTGGACCCCGGCCCGGGCGGCCGCCGAGTCCGGCTGCACGGCCCCGACGACCGGCGGGGCGGCGTAGGGGGCGACCTTCGGGTCCGGGACGATGCCGGTGAGCCCGCGGCGGAGGAGCCGCTCCGCCTCCGGCTTGCTCTGGAGGGCTTTCAGCGCCGGCAGCTTGGCCAGCACGTCCTCGAACGGGATGACGAAGCCGACGCCGGAGTCGTACCACTCGAACCCGGCCGTCTCGTTCTCCCCCTGCGGCGAGGCCGGCACGATGAGGCCGAGGACGCGGCCGTCGAGGGCCACGAGCGGGCCGCCGTAGTTGGCCGGAGAGAACTTCGCGTCCGCCTGGATGGCCCGGCCGTACAGCCGGTTCTTGGCGCTGACCACGCCGACGCTCACGCCGGGGGCGCTGGTCGGTGCCGGGTCGAGCGCCCGGCCCAGGGCGATGGCGGTCTGGCCGATTTTCACCTCGGCCTTCGGGTACGCGGCCGGGACCGGCAGACCGTCCCACTTCTTCACCCTGAGCAGGGTGAGCATCCGGCTCTGGTCGGTGGCGACCACATCGGCCACCTCGCGGGCCTTGCCGGGGACGGTGACGAAGATGTCGGTGGGCTTGTTGGCGAAGTTGAAGGAGCTGGTGATGACGTAGCCGTCGGCCCCGACGACGACGCCGGTGGTGGGGCCGGTGCCGCGGCCGATGAAGGTGGTCTTCCCCTTCGCGTCCTTGCCGGCAGCGACGGCGTCGAGTCCGCCGGCAGTCTGGATCACGGCAACGGTTGGGGCCACCCGGGCGGCGGCAGCCTTGACGGCCTTCTCGTAGGCCTCGTCGGCGTCCTGCGCGCCGGCCGGCAGAGTCAGCCCGGCGGCAACGACGGCGAGGGCGGTGATGCGGGAGCGGGTCATCGGTGGCGGGTCCGGGGTGAGACGGTGGTCGGTGCGGTGGTCGGGTGCCCGAAACACCGCACGGGCCGCCCCCCGCGGGGTACGGCCTGGTCGGTCCGCGTGGGCCGCCCAGGGCTACGCAACGTCGCCCCTCCGGGGCTCAATCCGCGGCCTGGGGCTTGGAGCCCTGAAGGGGGCGTTGGTTCTTAGCCCCGGGCGGCCTTACTTCTTCGCGGGCGGCGGGGGCGCGACCGGCGCCCGGGCCGGGGGGGCGGCCAGCGTCACCTCGACCGGCTGGAGCGTGCCGCCGCGGCGGACCTCCAGACGGACCGTCGAGCCCGGGCGGGTGCGGGTCCGCAGGTACTCCTCGAAGGCCGCGATGCTCGCCACCGGCTCGCCGTCCACGAAGCTCACGAGGTCGTCGGGCTGGAGCTTGGCCTTGTCGGCGGGCGAGCCCGGCAGCACGGCCTCGACGTAGGCCGGGGTGCGGGCCAGCACGTTCGGCACGAACACGATCCCGGCCCAGCCCCCCTCGCCGGCCGTCGGCCGCTCGCGCTTCGTCGGCCGGTACTCACCCCTCATCCCCTTCGCCACGAACTCCGGGAGGCTGACCGTGACCGTCTTCTCCTTGTCGTTCTCCTTCACCGTCACGTCCACCTTCGCCCCGACCGGGATGGCGTAGTTCATCCAGGTGTTGGTCTGGGCGTTCTTCAGCTCCCGGCCGATCACCCCGAGGAGTTCCCCCTTGCGGGTGGTCAGGGCGCCGCCGGCCGAGCCGGGGTTGTTGGTGATGGCGTCGGTGACGTACACGTCGCCCTTGTACGGGAAGTCGAACGCCCCGAGCCGGCCGGTCAGCTTCGTGTACGCGCCGATCACCCCGCGCTGGGCGGTGAGCGCCTCGTCCCGCAGGGCGATCTCGAACTGGTTGGTGAAGCCGACGACGACGTCGCCGGGGCCGGCCGGCGGCCGCTTGGCGGCCTCGGCGACGTCGAAGTAGGCGAGGTCGAGCCCGGTGGGATCGCCGGCCTTCTTCCCCTCGACCACCACCCGCAGCAGGGCGGCGTCGAGTTCCGGCTCGATCACCATGACCTCGGCCTTCAGCCGGCGGCCGTCCACCAGGTGGACGACGAGGTTCGGCGTGTCGAGGAGGTTGTTGGCGACCGTGAGGACGTGGCCGTCGGGCGAGACGATGATGCCGGTGCCGAAGTTGTTCAGCCGGGAGAACCCGCCGGCCCCGAACAGCTTCACGAGCTTGGCATTGACCGTCTCGCACACCTGCACGAGCGGCTGCGCCCGGACCACCCCGCCGGGGAGCAGGCCAGTCAGCGCGGCGGCGGCGAGTACGACGAGGCGGGTGCGGGTGAGCATGGCGTGGTGCGACGGCGTGAAGTTCGTGGTCTGGGTTCGGTGGTGGCGGGAGCGTTGGCGGGCGGGTCTTATCGTATCGTGGTTAACCCCCTCACCCCGCGTGCTTCGCCGCGACCCTCTCCCCCGAGGGGAGAGGGTGGGCCTCTCCGGCCCCTCCGCGGGTGGGTTTCGCGCCGCGAAGTCTGGGAGAGGTCAGCCCGCTCCCACCCTCTCCCCTCGGGGGAGAGGGTCGCGGCGAAGCACGCGGGGTGAGGGGGTTAACCACCTCCGGCGACAAGCCGGTACCCCTCCCATCGCATCAGTTCCCGCCCAGGGCGTACCGGGTAACCGTCAGCGTGGCGTACCGCTTGTCCGCGAACCGGCACTCGATCCGGTGCGGCAGCGTCCGTCCGGCCCCCACGTCGCGGTAGTCCGACAGGTACACTTCGCACGGCTCGCCGTTCTTGGTCAGGTAGACCTCGAACCCGAGGAGCCGGCCGTCGGCCTTGCCGAAGTACCACTTGCACGTCACCGGGCCGTGCCGGGTGCGGATCAGCTCGGCGTCCACCCGCTGCTCGGCGAGGCTCTTCGGGGCCGCGCCGGCCGGGGGCGGGTAGAACGGCTCGCCGCCGCCGTGGAGGAACTCGCCCTCGAACCCCTTCCGGCCGGTCGTCAGGAACCGGTGGTAGTGGTAGAGGGCCATCATCAGCCCGCCGCTGCCGATCGGCTCGGCCTGCTCGCGGGCGTCCGTCTGCCGCAGCGGCAGGAGCTTGTGCTCGATGTTCAGCTTCAGCGACACCCGGGTGTCGTCGCTGGCCCCCGGGGCGACCTCGAACCGCATCTCGCCCTTCCGCTCGCCGGCGTCGTAGGTGCCCTCGGCGACCCACGGCCCGGCCGCGGCGGCGAAGTCGCCGTGCTTCTTCGCGGCGGCCAGCAGCTTGTCGCGGGCGAGGTCGTTGAAGTAGCCGTTGGCCAGCCCCTTGACCGGGCGGTACAGCTTGCTGGCGGGCGTCTCGACCTTCGGCGTGGGGATCTCGATCTTCGGCGCCGGCGGCGGCCCGCCGGGGGGCGGGCGCTCCTCCTTCGGCGTCTCGACCACCCCCTGCAACCGGACCAGAACCTCGTGCGTCTCGCGCTCGCGGCGGTAGGTGAGGGGCACGCGCCAGCCGCCGGGGAAGGTGCCGAGGATGTTCTTGTAGTGGTTCGTACTCGACATGTTCCGCCCGGCGAACGTCACCAGCTGATCGCCGGTGCGCAGCCCCCGCCGGGCGGCGTCGCTGTCGTCGAGGATCTGCCGCACCACCATGCGGGCCAGGTCGGCGTCTTCGTTCTCGGTGAGGACCAGGGCGCCGAGCGTGGCGTGGTCGGCGGCGAGGCCGGCGTACAGGTGGCCGAGGAAGTTCTTGATCTGGTTGATCGAGATGGCGTAGCCGACGCCGACGTTCACCCGGCCGCGCTTCTCCAGCGAGATGCGGCCGTTGATGCCGATCAACTCGCCGCGCATGTTGAACAGCGGGCCGCCCGAGTTGCCGGGGTTGATGGGCACGTCCACCTGGATGCAGTCGGTGTACTCCTGCCCGCCCGGCCGGCTGCCGAGCGGCTCGTACCGGTTCGTGCCGCTGACGATCCCGTAGGTGACCGTGGGGGTGAAGTCGAGCGCCACCGAGAACGGGTTCCCGGCCGCGAACGCCGCCTCGCCGACCCGCACCTCGTCGCTGTTGCCGAGCCGGACGAACGGGAACGGCTTCCCGGGCTCCTTCGGGAGCAGCTTGATGAGGGCGACGTCGCCCAGCATGTCCATGCCCACCAGGACCGCATCGTACAGGACGCCGTCGGCGAGCCCGCACTGCATGACCGGGCCGGTGGGCTGAACGACGTGGTGGTTGGTGAGGGCGTACCCCTCCGGGTCGATCAAGACGCCGGACCCGACGCCCCGCCCGCCGACCATGCACACCGCGACGACGGCCGGCGACACCTTCTCGATGACGGCGACGCGGTCCGACTCCGCGCTGCGGACCACTGCCTCGACGGCCACGGGCTCCGCGGCCGTCGGCTGGGCGGCGAGCGGCGCGGGGACAGCCGCCACCGCGGCGACGAGCCCGGCCGGGACGGCGACCAGGGTGAGGAGCCGGAGGGCCGAAGCGATGCGGTGTCGCGTCATGGGTGCAGGGTTCCGGGCGGCATCGTTGCTTCGGGCCTTCGCGTCAGGCCGCAGGTGTGTTACGAGTTGGGTTCACCGTCGGGAACCAGGGCCGCGCGAGAGAGGGCGAGTCGGGTGCGTCCCTCGTCCGAAGCCGGTCGCGTGATGACGCTGGGAATGCTCGGTACCCCGACCCCCGGGCTACTTCTGCACCTTGGCGTCGGCAAGGATCAAGTACGTGGCCGCCTCCGAGGGGTAATCGCGGTCCACCGCCAGCCTCAGCTGGCGCACGCCCTTCACATCCAGCGTCAGTCCCTTGGCCTTGTCCTTCCCCTTGAGCACTTCCGTCGCCACCACCTTGCCGTCGGCCTCGACCGTCAGCTTTAGTTCGGCCGCGTTCCCGTGGCGGGCGTCGGCGAAGCCCACGATCGCGCGGAACTCCCGGTAGTCGCCGCCCAGCGTGAACGTCAGGGCGGTGTCGGCCGCCACGCACAGCCCCTTCGGGAACGCCGTGCCGTCCAGCGTCAGGGCCGGCGAGTCGCCGAGAAACCGGTCTCGCAGGTACGGTGCCGGGCGGGTCCGGCCGTCGAGCAGGGGGAACGCCTTCTGCTCGGCCTCGCTCGGGCCGGGGGCTTCCACCTGCGGCGTCAGGTCGGACAGGTAGGCGACGTTCCCCTGGGCGTAGTCCAGCTGGGCGACCGCCGCCGCGGCCGGGTAGCCGACCGCCACCCCGGCCACCGTCTTCACCCGGACCCCGCCGTCGGCGACAGTAATCTCGCGGGCCACGAACGTGTTCCCGAATACGTCGTTCACCTTGCACAGCATCGCGGGCGGCTGTCCCCCGGCCGGGTGGCTGAACACCAGCCCCCCAGTCGCCCGGGACTGCCGCAGCTGGTCCTTCGTGCCGTCCTCCTTCTCGAACGTCACCTCGGTGCCGTCGGCGTTCCCTTCGAGGATGGTGCCCTGGAGGAAGTTCAGCCCGTCGGCCTGGCGCATCACGTACAGGTCGCGCTTGCCCCGGTTGCGGAGCATCGCCTGCCAGTTCTCGCGGTGCTTGCCGTCGTCGGCGTTCCGGCAGACAGAGAAGACGGCGGTTAGCGGGAGTTCTAACGCCGGCGCGGCGACGCCGGACGGGCCGGTGAGGAGCTCGACCTCAAGCTTCTTCCCCTTCACCACGTACTTGACGCAGCGGATGACGGACCCGTCCGTCAGCTCGACTTCGTGGAACTTGGTGTCCTTGGCGGGGGCCGCGACCTTGTTGCCGAGGTCGATGGTCAGAACGTCCTTCGCCGGCACCTTGACCTCGGAGCCGCCCGCCCTGAAGGTCACGCCCTCGGCGTCCACGGCGACGAGTTGGCCGGTGAGTTTCTTGCCGGAGAGGGTGGTGAGGTCGTCGGCCCGGGCGGAGAGGGCGACGAACGCGGCCAGGAGGGAGGCCGCGGCGAGGAGGCGCGGGGTGCGGAGCATGGGTGTCGGTCCCGGGTCGAGTCGGACGCCACCCGGGACGGTCGTCACCGGGGCGGTCCTGTCACAGGCGATGGCGGCCGGGTACTCGGCCACAGACGGGCCGAAAGCCCGGGGACTGCGGTCCCCGGGCTTTCGGTAGCGTTCACTGGGGCCCGGCGGTCACGGCCGGTTGGAGTAGCCGTGGAGCCGGTTGAGCGATCGGAAATACTCGTCAATCATCGGCTTGTAGCGGGCCGGCAGGTCACGGGTCAGTTCCTGCACGACGGCCTCGCGGCGGTTGGGCGGGAGGGTGCCCCACACCTCGGCGACCTCGCGGAGCTTGCGGTCGTCCACCTTCCCAGCACCGGCCCCGCCCATGATCATGCTGTCCGGGGCGGGGTTGTTGGGGTTGAGGGTGCTGCCGATCTTGTCGCCGGGGTTGCTACCCGGCTTGGCGCCGTTCGGGCAGTTGCCGCCGTTGCACTGGCCGCCCTTGCACTTGCTCTCGGCTTCCTTGATCAGTTCGTCCAGGCGGAACACGATCCGCTTCTGGATGTCCTGGGTCTTCTCGCCCGGGCGGGACAGGTCGAGCCGGCGGCCGCTGTTGTCCATCAGCCGGCTGATGTTGGTGAAGTCCTTCGGGTCCGGGTTCCACGCCAGCATGTCGGCGATCATCATCAGGCCGACCCGGTTGTACCGGTCCGGGGCGCCGGTCACGTCGTCGCGGAGGCGGACGATCGAGGTCAGGGCGGCGTCCCGCTTCATGGTCGCGTGTTCGCTGACCGCCTTGAAGAAGAAGTACCCAGCCGGGTCCACGACCTGTTCGGGGGTAACGCCGGCGAGGGCGTCGAGGGCTTCCTCGTAGGCCCGCTTGTTGGCGTTGGCCCGGGCGAACACCAGCGCCAAGTTGGCGCGGGCGAAGGCGTCGAGCTTGGCGTCCTTCAGGAAGGCCGGGGCGACCGAGGCCGCGGGGACGTCGGTACGGCGGGCGTCGCGGACGAGAGCCTCGGCGTCGGTGCTGCCGAGAGCCAGCGTGTCGGCGACCTTGTCGAGAACCGTCAGGTCGGTCTTGACCCAGATGCCGGCGACGCGATCGGCGTCGTAGCGGCCGGCGGCCTTGAGGTAGGCTTCGGCCCTGGCCCGGGCGACGTCGGCGGCCATCGGCCGGAGGGTGCTAAAACCGTAACCCGGACGGGGAACGGTGTTTTCGGCGGCGGGGGCGGGGGCGGCGAACAGGCCCGTAGCGAGGGCCGCGGCCGCGAGACACGAGCGGGGCGTCACGTCATCCTCCTCGGGCACAGACAGGCGGGAGGGACTCGGGAGCGGATTCGTAGCGGGGAAGAGGGACCGCCTAACCCCCTACCTTACCCCGGGTAACTGTCAAAAACAATCGGTTTCCCGATCTTCTCAGAATTCCCCACCCGGCCCGGAAGCCGGGTCACTACTATGATCGACGATCTCGCCACAACCAACTAACAGTACGGCCGCTTTTCACGCCCCAAGGCCGCCGATCCGATGCCGGCGTCGGAGTAGGCCGAGAACGTTGTGGGGCAGGGCCGCCCTACGACATCCCCGTCCAAGCTAGAACTCGAGTGTGAACCCTCCGGTAGGCCCGTCCACCAGAAGCTGGCAACTGCGAAGGACGTCCATCCCAATCAGCACGTCGTACCCGATCGACGACGGGAGTTCCATGACCAGCAGGTCAGTCGCAACCAGCCAGGGTAGGTGCGGACGGGTGGCATCCAGGACGAACAGCGTGACCACGAACAACCGTACCTGAGTCGTCCCACCAATCCCCTGAGTGGAAGCCTCCTGATGCCGAGGTTACACCCCGAGTGCTCGCAACGCGGCCTGGGATACGGCAGTCACGTCCGACCCGGTATCGATGATCGCCTTTCCCGGGACCGACGCCGGTGCCTCGCCCGCGGCCAGGGTGGCTCCCATCGACAGGCTGTCGAGGTTGACACGGACGTCGACGATCAACCCGCCCGGCGCGATAGGGAAGTGGAGTTGTGGCATTGGTGGAGGGACACGGGGCCGCGTAGGAGGGGCTCCCAGGTCAGGATGCGGTGGATGAGGACGGGCCGCTGGGCATACCGGCACACGGCCACCGCCCGAGCTTCGAGCTCGGTGTCCCAGATGCCGACGAGATCCTCGTCCGCGACTAGTACCCACCGGTCCTCGTGCCCCTCGGCCAGCAACCGGCCGGCCTCTCGACGATACCGGTTCCACTCCGCCGACAGCGGTCCGCCGGAAGTGTCCTCGGCCAGTTCGCTGAAGTGAATCGTTGACCGGTCCTCCACCCGCGTTGGAGGCGGCGAGGCAATGAGCAATTCCTGCTCACGCCTCACGACCTCGGCCCAGACTCCTCGGCCCGCTTCGGTCATGGCTGCCCCTCCCCGACCAAGCATAACCGAGGACACGGCCGCGGGCCACCGCACCCGCCGCCAGCCTCACGCGCGGCCGGCCTTCCCCTTCCCGCCCCGGCCGCGCTTCTTCTTCTCCGGCAGGCTCGGGGCCACCGCCTTCCCGCCCAGCACGCTCGGCGGAGCCTGGTCGCCGTACTTCTTCTTCAGCTCCCCTTCGAGCTTCACGACCTGGTCGCGCAGCTTCTGGGCCCGCTCGAAGTCGAGCAGCTTCGCCGCCTCCAGCATCTCGGCGTACAGCTGTTGCACGTACTCGATCGTCACGTAGTCCGCCTCGGCCGCCGCCGTCGCGCCGGTGGCGGCCTCGGTCGCCAGCTTGTGCGCCTCGATCTCGTCCTCGATGGAGTTGCGGATCGCCGTCACCACCGACCGCGGGGTGATGCCGTGTTCCGCGTTGTACGCCATCTGAACGTCCCGCCGCCGGTTCGTCTCGCCGATCGCCCGGCTCATGCTGTCGGTCACGCCGTCGGCGTAGAGGATGACCTCGGCGTTCACGTTCCGGGCCGCCCGGCCGATCGTCTGGATCAGCGACGTCTCCGACCGCAGGAACCCCTCCTTGTCGGCGTCGAGGATCGCCACCAGCGACACCTCGGGGAGGTCCAGCCCCTCGCGGAGGAGGTTCACGCCCACGAGGACGTCGAAGGTGCCTTCGCGGAGCTCGCGCAGCACCTGGATGCGCTCGATGGCGTCGAGCTCCGAGTGGAGCCAGGCGCAGCGCATCCCGGCGTCGCGGAAGAAGGTGGTCAGATCCTCGGCCATCCGCTTGGTGAGGGTCGTCACCAGCGTCCGCTCCCCCCGGGCGGACCGGGTGGCGATCTCGGCCTTCAGGTCGGGCACCTGGCCGCGGGCCGGTTTCACGTGGACGACCGGGTCGACCAGCCCCGTCGGCCGGATCACCTGCTCGACCACCTCCCCACCGACCCGCTCCAGTTCGTAGGCCGCCGGGGTCGCCGACAGGCACAGGCACTGCTTGAGCCGGCCCTCGAACTCGGGGAACTTGAGCGGCCGGTTGTCGAGGGCGCTGGGGAGCCGGAAGCCGTGCTCGACGAGCGTGGACTTGCGGGCGAAGTCGCCGTGGAACATGCCGCGGACCTGCGGCAGGCTGACGTGGCTCTCGTCCACCACCACGAGGAAGTCTTCGGGGAAGAAGTCGATGAGCGTGTAGGGTGCCTCGCCCGGCGCCCGGCCGCTGAACCAGCGGGCGTAGTTCTCGATCCCCGAGCAGTAGCCGACCTCGCGGAGCATGTCGAGGTCGTAGCGGCAGCGGGCCTTCAGGCGTTCGGCCTCCAGGATCTTCCCCTCGGTCTTAAACTGTTCGAGCCGGGCGTTCAGTTCCTGCTCGATGCCGGCGACCGCCTCCTTCACCCGCTCCTCCGGCGTGACGAAGTGCTTCGCCGGGTAGACGTACAGCTCGGTCAGCTCCCGGATCGTCTCGCCGGAGACCGGGTGGATGACCGACAGCGCGTCCACCTCGTCGCCGAACAGCTCCATCCGGTAGGCGACCTCCTCGGAGGCCGGCCAGATGTCGATGGTGTCGCCGCGGACGCGGACCTTGCCGCGCTCGAAGGCGATGTCGTTGCGCTGGTACTGGATGTCCACCAGCCGGAGGAGGAGGTTGTCGCGGTCGATCACCTCGCCCTTCTGGACGTAGACCATCATCCGCTTGTAGTCGCTCGGCGACCCGAGGCCGTAGATGCACGACACCGACGCCACGATGATGACGTCCTCGCGGCTCACGAGCGCCGAGGTCGCCGCGAGGCGGAGGCGGTCGATGTTCTCGTTGATCGAGGAGTCCTTCTCGATGTAGATGTCGCGCTGGGGGATGTAGGCTTCGGGCTGGTAGTAGTCGTAGTAGCTGACGAAGTACTGCACCGCGTTGTGCGGGAAGAACCCCTTGAACTCCTTGTAGAGCTGCGCGGCCAGCGTCTTGTTGTGGGCGAGCACGAGGGTCGGCTTGCCGATCTGGGCGATGACGTTCGAGGCGGTGAACGTCTTCCCCGTGCCGGTCGCGCCGAGGAGCACCTGGAAGGACTTGCCGCCGCGGAAGTTGGTGACGATCTGCTCGATGGCCTTCGGCTGGTCCCCGGCCGGCGGGTACTCGCTGACCAGCTGGAAGTTCGCGGCCATCTCCGGCTCCGGGAGGGGTGGGGTTCCTCAACCCGGGGATTGTAGCCGGCCGGGCCGGCCCCGCGGTAGGCCCGTAGTGGCACGAACGCTCAATTGTCCAAGGCGGTTTTCACCAACCCTTCCTCCCCCAGCCAGACGGTCCCGGTACAATGCCGGCGCCCCGCCGTGCTTTCACACCAGGCCGTCCACACGATGAGCAGCCTAATCCGCCTCCGCGTCGAGCCCCTCGAAGACCGCCTCGCCCCGGCCGCCGGGAGCCTCGACCCGACGTTCGGGACCGGCGGGATTGCCCGGACCACGGCCGGCGTCGTGAGCCGGTTGGCGGCCGCACCGGACGGCCGCGTTCTGGCTCTCGTGCAGGTCGGCAACACCGGCTCGTACTCCGTCGCACGGTTCGAGCCGGACGGCACGCTCGACTCGACGTACGGGACGGGCGGTGTGGCGCCGGTTCCCGCCCACGCCTTCACCACCCTCACCGCCCTTCCCGACGGCGGAGCCCTGGTCGGCTGGGGGAGCGCTGACGGGGCGGGTTTCGGTCTTGTCCGGGTCACCGCCGCCGGGGCTCTCGATACGACCTTCGGAGCCGGGGGGCAGGCCGGGGTTGTACTCCCCTCTGGCACCCAGGCGACGGACCTCGCCGCCGTCGCCGTCCGACCCGACGGCCGGATCATTCTGGCCGGCGACCGAACCACTGACATGATCATTGTCGGGCAGCCGACCCGTGACTACGACCTGGTGGTGGCGCAGTTACTGCCAACCGGCCAGAGCGATCCGAGCTTCGGGTCCACCGGAACGGCCGTTGTGACGTTCCCGGCCGGCTCCGTTACCAGTGTGTTTGCGGACAGCCTGGCCGTTCAGGCGGACGGCCGGCTCCTCATCGGCAGTGAGGTCACCACCTCGACCGAGCCCCGCGGGCGGCAGTACACGCCGGCCGTCATCCGGCTGACCTCCGACGGCCAGCTCGACCCGACCTTTGGTAGCGCCGGCGTGGCAGAAATCAGGTTCCCGCAGGCCGGGGGGAGCTACGGCATAGCCCAGGCGGTGAGCGTCCTCGCCGACGGGCGGGTACTCCTGGCCGGGACGATGCAGTCCGCGACGCAAACGTCTGGCCTCCTGTCCGTCTTCAACGGAGCGGCCCGGCTGACCGCCGGCGGCCAGCTCGACCCGACCTACGGGGCCGGCGGGCTGGCGGCTTCGACCCCGTTCGTGAACACGAGCGGGTCGTTCAGTGCCGCCATCGACCCGGTGGGGCGGGTGGTGTTCAATTCGGTGTCCTTCCCCGCGACCCCAGGTCAGGGCGGATACTCCGGCCAGACCGTCACTCGGCTGACCGTCGACGGGGTTCCCGATCCGGGGTTCGGAACCAACGGGCAAGTGTCCATATCCACCCTCCCCGGCCTGAACGGCCCGAACACCAGCGACCTGAACCTGGCGTCCGCGCTGGTCGTCCAGCCGAACGGAGATCTCCTGTTGGGTGGGACCGATCAGGCCGCCCAACAGAGTGCCACCAACGGCCTGATCGTCCGGGTGCTCGGGAACGCGCTGCTGGCGGGGTTCGTGCCCCCGGTGACCGGCACCGTGGCCGTCGGCGGCCCGGCCGACGGCAGCTTCCAGGTGCTCAGCCCGACCGGCGGGGTGTACGCGACGGCCGGCACCGCCACGGCCTTCCCCGGCTTCGCCGGGAACGTCCGGGTGACGACGGCGGACGTGACCGGGGACGGCACCCCGGACTACGTCGTCGGGGCCGGGCCCGGCGGCGGCCCCGTGGTGAGCGTGTACGACGGCACGTCTGGAACCCTGGTGGCCAGCATCTCGGTGTTCGAGGCCGCGTTCACTGGCGGGGTGTTTGTGGCGGCGGCGGACCTGGACGGGGACGGCCGGGCCGAGGTCGTGGCCACCCCGGACCAGTGCGGCGGTGGCCGGGTGGTCGTGTTCTCGGTCGCGGCCGGGGGGGCGGCCACGATGCGGGCCAGCTTCTTCGGGATCGACGACCCGAACTTCCGGGGTGGTGCCCGCGTCGCCCTCGGGGACGTGAACGCCGACGGCACCCCAGATCTGGTCGTGGCGGCCGGGTTCGGGGGCGGCCCGCGGGTGGCCGTGTTCACCGGCGGGAGCGTCCTCGGCGGGGCTCCGGCCCGGCTGATGAACGACTTCTTCGCCTTCCCGGGGGCGGACGCGGTGACCCTGCGGAACGGTGTGTTCGTGGCGGCCGGGGACGTGACCGGGGACGGGTTCGCCGACCTGGCCTTCGGCGGCGGCCCCGGCGGCGCCCCCCGGGTGTTCATCCTCAGCGGGGCGGTGGTGAGCGCTGGCAACATGGCCGGAGCCCAGGCCGCCCCGGTGGCGAACTTCTTCGTGGCCGGGAATACGAGCGACCGGGGCGGGGTCCGGCTGGCGGTCACCGACGTCGACCGGGACAACAAGGCGGACGTGGTTACCGGCAGCGGCGAGGGGGCGCCGGGCCTGGTGAGGGTCTACCCCGGGGCGAACTTCACCACTCCTGCCGAACCGGGGGCGTTCCAGAGCCTGCCGGTGTTCGGCGGCAACGTCCTAGCCGGCGGCGTGTTCGTCGGCTGACCGAGGGTCCATGAAGGTACTCAGGGCACTCCATGCCCGTCTCTCCGCGGACCTCGGTCAGCCGACCGGCTTCTCGACAGGGACGTGGACGTGGAAGGCGACGCCCGCACCCGCAGCGGCCCGGACGGTGGCACGAAGGCGGGCGGTCGCGGCTTTGGCGGCTTTGGCGGCCTCGTGCGGCGGGGGTGGTGCGGCCTTCCGCCGCTCCTCGATGCGGGCGAAACGGGCGTCGGCGGCTTCGAGGTCGTCTTCGGCGAGGGTGAGGGCCGAGGCGACGACCGGGTCGGTCACGTCGTCGATGGCTTCACGACGGAACCTCAGCCGATCACGCTGCTCCTTCCGGGCGACGCGGAGGAGGGCGCGAAGGTCGTCGAGGGCTCCGGGCGGGAGTGGCCCCGTGGAGCGGAGGAGGAGTTCGGCCCCCTCGGCGTGGGTGTCGTCGCGGTCGTCCACCATGTCACACCCTCGCCCCGGAGTGTGCGTAGACGAGCCGGCGGAACTGATCCTTGGTAAGGCGGGTGCCGTACTTGGCCAGGGTGTACTCGTTGAGCGCCTGGAATACCGCCACGACGTGTCGGGCGACGACCTCAGCTGACACCCCGGACCCCGTGACCGCTCGGAGGGCGAATTTCACTTCGGGATCCTGCTCAAGGGGTGGGGCGGATAAGGGGTCGGTAGCGGGGTCGTCGAGCGGGCTAAAGACCTCGGGAGAAACGGAGGTGTTGTCGGTCCAACCCTGCTCCCGGGAAAGGCGGAGGATGGATTGGAAGTCCTTGACAATATTGGGTATCACGCGTGTGCGGGCGTCGGCGGCGTAGGCGGCCGCCGCCGCCGCGTCGTCGTCGGCCGCCGCGTCGGCGGCTGCGTAGGCGGAAGCGGCATAAGCGGCTGCGTAGGCGGCACGGGCGGCGGCCGCAGCCACGTCGGCGGCGGCCGCGTCGGCCGCCGCGGCAGCTGCGTAGGCGTCGGCCGCCGCCGCGTCGGCTGCCGCAGTGTCAGCGCTGGCGTCAGCTGTCGACGACGACACTGCGTCGGCCGCCGCCGGCGCTGCGTCGGCAGTGACAACCGGGTCGGCAGCAGTTGCGCGGTGATCAGCAGCATCGGCGGCGACGGGGCGGGCGTCTGTGGCGACCTGCTCGGCAACAAGCACCGCGCGTTCGACGGCTCGAAGGTGTTCCGCCGGGGCGGCAGGCCACGCCGCGCGGAATAGCGGCAGTGCCCGACGCGCGCATCGAGCGGCAAACGCCACTCGAGCCCACCGCGGTAGGCGGTGGATGTCCTCGGCGGTCGGCAGTTTCACCTCTTCGGCCATCGTTCTCTCGTAGTCCGGTCAGGCGACGGGACACCACTGCACCTCGGCGGTCCCTGGCACCCCGACACCCCGCTCCACCAACACCCCCTCAACGGCCCGAACGATGTCGGCCAGCCGGCCTTCCGCTCCTGTCGAATTCGTCGGAGTGAGGGCAACAATCACGTCCCCGCCGTCCGCGCGGGAGCGGGACGGGTCGTAGGTCAGGCCGAGTTCCGGGGCGGCGGCGGCGGCGGCACGGATCAACTTCACCGTCAGGGCTTCCACCACCCTCAGATCGGCATCGGCCGTGAACTGCACGCGGATTTCGAGCCACCTGCCGACCGCCGGTGGGAGGTGCCGGGCCGCGGACATGAGCGTGCCGCGCGACCGTACCCCTTCGGACCGGGGCCAGCTGCCACAACCCACGGTCACGGCCGGCAGCACCCGGGCGACACTGTGGAGGCGGTTCGGCGGTCGGTCGGTCGGTTCGCTCACGGCGTGACCCCCGGGTCGAGTACCCGCAGCACGGCGGTATGGCCCTCCAACTCCTCGTCGCCCGCGAGAACCCGGAACTCGTACAGCCCCGACCCGTCGAACGGCACGTCCGTCATGCGGAACGGGATGTCGAACACGGTCAGCTGGCTCGCCCCGGGGAACGTCAGATGGCGGAGTTCACTCCGTCCGACCGGCCGGGGTGGCGTCCCGTCATCATAAACCTGCCGGAGGTCCACCGAAAGGCGGAACGTCCCCACGCCCTCGACCAGCTGGGCGTAGACCCAGAGTTCGGCCACATCGAACGGGAGGTTGGCGCCGTCCGGGATCTCCGCCACGGCGAGCGGGTTGGTCAGTACGATCCGGTTGGTTGCGGTGTCATGGTCGATCGCTTCACACGGCACGACGAGTCGGACGACGGGCGGTACGTCTTTCGCCATGCCGGGCTCCGGGGCGCGGGAGCGGATTACCAGTCCGAGCAGTCGATGACGACCGGGGGAAGACTCTGAGCGAGACTCACGAGCTTGTCGGCCGTCCACTGCTCGGCCGGGATGTCCGACTCCCAGCACGGGCAATCGACTTCCACCGGTGGAAGCTGCTGGGCCAGGCCCACAGGCTTGCCGTAGTGCCAGCCGTCCTCGGATTTCCCGCTCATGGTTGTCGCCCGGTTTGGCTCCGGTGACATCAGACCCGGGTGTGAATGATTCTACCCGGCTACGCGACACGGTGCCAACAGTTCTGGCGAATCTGTGATCCAACCCACAGCGGCTTACCTATCCGGGGGAGTCTTGGAGGCAACGGACCCCGCCCATCGCGGCATCACGGAATCGACCACAAATGAAATGCCCGAGGGGTTACCTCGGGCGCGGTGACCAAACTCCGGCATGCTGTCAGAAACCAACTCCGTCACAAGCAGTCGTCGCAGCCGACCACCGGCCACGCCCGCGGGCCGAGCGGCGACAGCCAGCCCGGCAGCGTGAACCAGCGGTGCGGCGGGCACTTCGCCCCGCACGGGCTGCCGCAGCCGGGGCCGCCGTGGGCCGCCGGCAGCACGAGCGTGTCGCCGGGGAGGATCAGGATGTTCTCCCGCGGGTCGCGGAGAGCCTCGGCCAGATCCACCCGGATCGCCAGCTGGCGGTCGCAGCCGAGCTTCCGCAGCACCGTCACCCAGCCACATGCCGGGGCCGGGCAGCCCGCCCGCGAAAGCGCCTCCACCACCCGCAGGTCGGCGTCCCGCGGCAGCGGGTGCGTCCCGCACCCCGTCCCGCCCACCACCGTGTAGCCCTCGTCCTCGTCGCGGGCGAAGACGTGGACCGTGTCCCCCTCGCCCAGCGTGACGTCCGCTTCCGTGAACGGCACCAGGGCGCCCGGCGGCACGCGGAGCGGGATGCGGACCGTGAGCCGGTTCGGGTCGGCCACGTCGGGGCCGCGCCGGACCAGCACCTCGGGCTTCCCGGTCGGGCCAGGGAGGCCGCCGGTCCGGGTGAGGGCTTCCAGCACGTCACTCCGGTCGGCGTCGAGCAGGAGCGACGCCCCGCCGGCCGCCGGGGCCAGGTCGTCGCGGACTACCAGCACCCGCACCCGCCGCTTCTGGAGCAGGTCCACCGTCACCCGCTCCTTGCCGGGCACGATCAGCTTCTTGTCCACCGTGATCGCCTTCACGACCGCGGCGTGGACCTCCGGGAGCGTCTTCCCCTTCACCGTGATCGGCGGGACTTCCGGCAGGGTGATGGTCCCGTCGTCCTGAACCGTGACCGGGTAGCCCTGGGCGGCCGGGGTGGGGGCCGCCGGATTGGGGTTCTGTTGAACCGGGATCTGGTTGCGAACCCCGAGCACGTCCTCGGCGAAGACGGTGAGCACGTCCCCCTTGTCCACCCGGTACGGAGCCTCCTGCTTCCGCAGCAGCGGCAGCGGGACCGGGTCGAGCCCGCCCTTCGACCGGCCGAGTACCTCGGCCGGAAGGCGGCGGACGGGGATGCCGTCGGCGACCGGCTGCGGCCCGCCGGCGCAGCCGCCGCCCGCGAGGACAGCGACCAGGACGGCGAGGCGGGCGGCGGGGCGGGTCATGGCTCGGGTCCGTCGTGGGAATCGGGCGGCCGTCACCGGTTCGGCTCCGGGTGGTTGGGCGGCAACGGCGGCAGCAGGTCGAAGTTCGGGGGCACCACCGGCAGGTCGCCCGCGGCCGGCGGGGTGGGCACGCTCGGGGGCAGCGTCGGGACGGCGGGCGGCGGCTCGGGAATCCGCACCACCGGCAACGCGACCGGCACGGCCGGCGCCGGCACGCCGGCCGGCGTGTCGGCGGCCGGGAGCGCGGGCTGAGCGGCCGGGGAGCCGAACTTCGACAGGTCCGGCTCGGTCGGCCGGGCGGGGCGGGCCGGGGCGGTTTGAGCCGGCGCGCTGCGGTCCCGGTTCCAGCTCGGCAGGTGGAAGCCCACGCGGTTGCCGGCCGGGGCCGCGGGCGGCACCGGGGCCGGCGGCACGGTCACGGGCGGCCGCGACGGCTGGGGCGCCGGCGGCGCGGCCGTCTGGGGCGGCGGCGGGAGCGGCTGCGGCGTCGGCACGGGGGGCGGTTGCGGCACCGCCGCGGGGGCGGGCCGGGGGACCGGGGCGTCCGACGTGGGCGCGGCCGCGACCGGCTCCACGACCTCCGTGGGGCCGCCGTCCGGGACCAGCACCGGGACGGTCAGGAACTGCCGCCGGCCGGTCGCCGCGGCCACCTCGGCCCCGTAGCGGAAGCCGAGGAAGTAGTCCTTCAGCAGGACGTGCCCCTCGGGGGTGAAGTAGCGGGCGTGGCGGGTGTACCGCAGGGGCGGGGTGGCGGGCGGGGTGCCGTCGCCACCGCGGTCCAGGTGGTCGGAGTAGCCGTCGAGGAAGCCGTCGTGGAACTCGGCCGTGAAGCACCGCCGCGGGTACTCGGCCCGCACCGCCCGCCACGCCTCGCGGGCGTCGGCGCGGATGCGGTGCTCGATCGCCGCCTGAGTGTGGGCGACCAGCCCGCCGGACGGCAGGTCCGGGGTCACGGCCGCGCCGGGGGTGTGGCACCCGGTCACGGCCGGGGCCAACCAGCCGGCCCACACCACCCGCTTCCACCTCATAGCCGCCCTCGCCCCACGCCGCCCGCGGCCGGGAGGCCGGGGGGTCGGTCTCCTGATCGGCCCGCCGCCGCACTCGGGTTGAGCGGTTGTGCCGAGTCGGCCGGTTTTACCGAGCCGACCGGCACGAGCCGGCGGGAACCCGGCAACTCGGGCGAAATCGGTCGGCGCCGGGCTTCCCCGCGGACGACAGTTCACCTAACGACCGTTCCGGTCCGGGCGGTCGGTCCGATCGCACGTCCCCGACCCAGGAGCGAATCGATGGCGACCGCGAAGAAGCCTGTGGCCAAGAAGCCGGCTGCGAAGAAGCCGGTGGCGAAGGCCAAGCCGGCCCCGGCGGCGAAGAAGACGACCGTGGCTCCGAAGAAGGCGGCGGCCAAGAAGCCGGCCGCCAAGAAGGTGGCTCCGGCCGCGTCCAAGGTGACGACGAAGAAGCCGGTCGCCAAGCGGCCCGCGGCCAAGAAACCGGCTCCGGCCCCCGCGCCCGTACCGGTTGCCGCCCCGGCTCCGGCGCCCGAACCGGCCCCGGCCCCGTAAGGCGATTTCGTCCGCCCTTCGACGCACGAGCCCGGGTCACGCCCGGGCTCGTCGCGTTCCGGGCCTTACCTTATCCCGTCGGCATGCCAAATCAGGTGCGATCTCAAACCCACTTCCGTCCCAAGTCCGCTCCCGTGTAGCAATCCGCAGCAGCCCGAGCGCGATGATGATGCATAGCCCGGCGCCCCGGGGCTTCATGGCGAATTCACAGCACTCGTAACCCGTTCGCAGAGATAGATCTTGCAACAAGTTCTTCCGGATTACGGAACCCGGCACCGGTGTTGCCTGTCCTATGGTAACAGTGACCCGCAGCGATGTGGGTCGTGAGGTTGGAGTGCAAGAACTCACCCACCCCTGCCCCGAACGGGCTGGCCGGCCTGGAACACCGGCCTTCGCGTTCGGCGGACTCTCCCGCGCGGCCCTGCGGCCGCGCGTGCGCCGACCCGTACCGGGCGCCCCGGGATAACCTCCCGAAAGCTTCACCCGACGGTCATCGGACCTTACCGTCGGCCGGCTACGATAGCACCGGCACACCACCCGCCGCCCGCGTTGGGCGGCCGGCGTGGCCCGTTCGCCCGCATCCCCGCCGGCCCGTCCGGCTCCCAACCGCGCGCCCAGCGGGCGCTGCGGCCGGGAGCCGCGCGCCCGGCCCGGAGCCCTCACGCGTGACCGTCCGCTTCCGATACACCTTTGGACTGACCCTCGCCCTGTTGGCGGCCGCCGCCGCCCACCCCACGCTCGCCCGGGCCGCCGGGGTGGACTTCTGGAACCTGGCGGACGTCCGGGCCGAGGCGGAGGAGGCCGCCGAGCACGGCCGGGTGCTCGACGAGCGGGACTCCTTCATCATGCGGCGGATCACCATCAAGGAGGGTCTGGTGGCGGCGCTCATCGCCGGCCGAGCCAGCCTGGGCGACGTGGCCGTCCAGTTCCTCGACCTGAACTCCGCGGAGCCGTCCTACCTGGACCACCTGCGCACGAGCGTCCCCGGCGACTCGGACCTGGAGCGGTCTGCCCACAACGTCCTCCACTACGCCTCCGCCCGGGTCACTGACCCGGCCGCCCGGGCCGCCGTGCTCGCCCGCCTGGAGGCGGAACTGGTCTGTCTCCAGGACGCCGACCACCCGGCCGTCCGGTAGCCCCTCCCCTCGGCCGCCCGGCGGCCGTCCCTCCCTCCTCTCTCCACACCCGGGCCGACCCCGGTCGCCCCGCCGCGGCGCCGCCGACCCGCCTGCCCTCACGGGCCGGGCGCCGGCGGGCTGCGAACCTTGTGACTTCTTTCGAGGAGCGTCACCATGCCCGCACTCCACCGCCGCACCGGTATCGTCTCGGTCGCCACTCTGGGCGCGATCACCTTGACCGTCGGGCTGGCCCACGTGACCGCACCCGGGTGGGTCCGGGCGGCCGGGCTGGACGTGTGGAACACGGCCGCCGAGCGAGCTGACCTCAACGCGTCGCTGGCCCGGGGCGACCAGCTCGACTTCGCCCACGAGCGTACCCAGCAACAGATTACGTTGGCCTGGGGGATTGTGAGCCAGCTGGAGGCCGGCCGGATCACCCTGGTCCAGGCGGTGGACGAGCTGGACGAGTTGAACGCCGACCGGTCGTCGTGGGCCGACGGCTTGATATTCGCCCACCACGGGGTACCGACCCACCGGCAGCGGGTGGCCCTGTACGCCATCGGCAAGCTGGAGCGTCAGTACCGGGACAACCCGTCCAAGTGGCTTCCCCTGTCGGCCCGGCTGGAGGCCGAATACCGGGCGATGGGCAGCTGACCCGGGCGACGAATCACCCGCCGGGCCGGGCGCCCGGCCCGGCCCGGCCGGCGGGTGATTCGTCGCCCGACACCACGGCCGGCAACCGCCAACTCCCTCCTCATCTGCGACGAACCGCGGCGGATTTCCACAGCCCGCCTTCCACCCCCGACACGTCAGGGCTCGTCGGCGAAGCCCCCGCGGCCCCTGCCGCGGCCGACGACTCGCCGCCCAAATCCGCCTCACCGTCGATCGCCGCCAGGGCCGGAAAAAACTTGTCCGCCCCGGCCGCCGGGCGGACATTACACGTCAGACCGCACCGCGAACCCCCGAAGGCCACGGATGGCAACGCTGCTCCCCCTGTTCCGCCACGCGGTCCGACCCCGGTCGGCCGCGGCCGACGGCGAGTTGCTCGGCCGCTTCGCCGCCGGCCGCGACGAGGAGGCGTTCGCCGAACTCGTGCGCCGGCACGGGCCGGTCGTGTACCGGGTGTGCCGCCGGCTGGTCGGGCCGGACGCGGCTGAGGACGCCTTCCAGGCGACCTTCCTCGTCCTCGCCACGCGCCTCGACGCGGCCCGCGCCGCCGACGCGGTCGGCGGGTGGCTGGTCGGCGTGGCCGGGCGGGTCGCCCGTCAGATGCGGCGGGTGGCGGGCCGGCGGGCCCGTCACGAAGCCGCTGCGGCCGGGACGCGCCCGACCGACCGGGGCAGCGACCCGCCCGACCTGACGGACCAGTTCCGGGTGCTCGACGAGGAGATCGCCCGGCTCCCGGACCGCCTCCGCGGCCCGGTCGTGCTGTGCCTCCTCCAGGGCCGGACCCAGGACCAGGCCGCGGCCGAACTCGGCCGGGACGCGCGCACACTCCGCCGCCGCCTGGGGCGTGCGAAGCAGGTTCTCCGCGCCCGGCTGGAGCGGCGCGGGGTGGTGCCGGCGGTCGCGGCGGCACTCGTGGCCGGGGGCGGGACGACCGCCGCGGCCGTCTCGTTCGACCTCGCCGCGCGGACCGTGGCGACGGTGTTCGACTTCCTGACCGGGGGGACGGGCGCGGCCCGCCCCGCCCCGGTCGTCCTCGCAGAAGGAGTTGCGACGACCATGCTCGCACGAAAGGCAACGTACCTGATGGCGGTCGTGTCCGCCGGGTTGATCGGCGTCGGCGCCCTCCTGGCCGGCGACCAGGGGGCCGTACCGGCCCCGCTCAAGGCTCCCCCCGCCGCGGCGGCCCGGTCCGCCACAGCACCGCCCCCGGCGCCGGTTCCAACCGCGTCGCTCCGTGCGGGCGGTGACCGGAGCCGGGGGCAAGGCGCGACGCGGCCCGCCGAGGAAGAACTGAGCGTGCGGGTCGAGGGGAGGCGGGTTCAGGTTCCGGCCGGGTTCCTCGAACGCACGGGGGTTTCCGACGGCCCCGCCGAGGCGACGTGGGCGCTCTCGTCCCGCGAGGTGCGGATGCTCACCGCCCTCCTACAGGCCGAGCCGAAGGCGCAGACCTTCACCTGGCCCCGGTTCACCCTGGACGACAACCAGACCGGGTTCACCCAGGTCGGGCCGAACGTGCCCCGTCTGACCGCCCAACTCCTCTCGAAGGCCGGTGACAAGGCCGCGGCACCGCCCGAGCCCCAGCCGGGGGGCATGACCCTTCGGGTCACGCCCCGCGTCTCGGCAGACAAGACCCACGTTCAGCTCCACGTCGAGGCCCAGACCACGACCGCAGCCGGCCCGGTCGCCGTCGGCAACGGGTTGACGATCCCGGCCATCAACACCCAGACCCACACGACGACCGCCGTCGTCCCCGACACCGGCACCCTGGTGGTCCGCGGCGCGACGACCAGTGACGGGCAGGAGCCCCGCGAGCAGTTCTGGCTGCTGACCGTCAGCATCTGGCGGTAAGACGGGCGCCCGGCTGCCAAGGCTACGGCCCCGAGGTAAACCGTCCCCCCGGCCGCCCCGCCATACTGCCGGGGTGGCCGGAGGCCCGGGTCGGGTCACATCACCCCTTCCCTACCGACTCCCACTCTCACCACCTCGTTCCCAGCTGTGACGGTCTGGACGCAACAAGGGCTGTTGTGGATCGAAACCCCAAGATCGGTGATCGTGCCGAACCACGCGCCGCCACGGACTACTGTCCGTGGCGGCGACCCAGGGCGGCGAGTACGACCGCGGCCAGCGTAAACCCTATGAGGGTCAGCCCCAACCACCACCAGTTTGCCCGACTCCCCCCGGCCGGGACGGCGGGGGCGGACAGGTCGAGCGTCGGAGCCCCGGTGTCCTCCGCCGGCTCGGGCGCCGGGGCGGTTGCCGGGCTCGGGGGCGGCAGCGGGGAGGGGGAGGCCGGCGCCGGCCGGTGGGTGTGGGCGTGGAGGACGCGGCGGGTCGGGGGCTGGGGGACGGGGGTCGCGTCCGACCCGGCCGAGGTCGGCGGGTCGTGGAGCGTCTCGTCCGCGGCCGGGGGCGGGGCGAACAGCCGGGCCGGGAAGTCCGGGCCGGGGTCGGCCCACGGCCGCAGGGCGGCGGCCGCGGCCGCCGGGTCCGGGTAGCGGTCGGCCGGGTCGCGGGCCATCAGCTGGGAGATCGCCGCCGACAGCCCCTCGGGCACGTCCGGCCGGAGGACGTGGGCCGGGGTCGGCTCGGCGTCCCGCTTCCGGGCCAGCTTCCGGGCCAGATCGTCGTCCGGGTACGGGGGGTGGCCGGCCAGGAGGAAGTAGAGCGTCGCCCCGAGCGAGTACAGGTCGGCCCGGGGGTCCACCCCCGAGCTGTCCACCGCCTGCTCGGGGGCCAGGTAGTCGAGCGTCCCCACCACCACCGCCACGCTCAGCCGGCGCGACACCGGGTCGGACGCGAACCGGGCCACGCCCAGGTCGAGCACCTTGACCCCCCCGCGGCGGTCCACCAGCACGTTGGCCGGCTTGATGTCCCGGTGGACCAGCCCGATCGCGGCGGCCGGGGCCAGCCCCTCCGCCACCCCCACCCCGACGGCCGCGGCCTCCCCGGCCGTGAACGTCCCCCGGCGGGCCACCGCCGCCTGGAGGCTCACCCCGTCCACGTACTCCATCACCAGGTACGGCGGGTCGTGGTCCGGGTCGAGGTCGAGGACGCGGACCACGTTGGGGTGCCCGACGGCCGCCGCCGCCCGCGCCTCCCGCCGCACCCGCTCGCGGGTCGCCGGGTCGCCGCGGAGCCCGGCCGACAGCACCTTCACCGCCACCCGCCCGCCCGCCGGGGCGTCGGCCAGGTACACCCGCCCCATCCCGCCCCGGCCGAGTTCGTCCCGCACCCGGTACGGGCCGACCCACAGGCCGGTCCGGCCCTCCGCCAACTCGCCGGCCTGGAAGTGGGTGAGCAGCCCCGCCCCCACCATCCGGGCGAAGACCCCGGCCGGCGACGGCGGGTCGGGCCAGGTGAACTGGTCGAGGAAGCGGCGGAGCGCGTCCGGGGCCACCAGCCCGCTGCGGCGGACCAGGGCGACCACGTCGTCGAGGGTGGCCGGACGGCACATCGTGCGGGGGTGGCCCGTGGCGGGGCTGGCGGCGCGAATCCGGCCCGTTCCGCAACCCTAGGACACGCCGGCGGGGCGTACCGCCCGGGACGAGATTTCCGCCCGTATCGGTTGCCCGGCCGGCGCCGTGTACTAGGGTTCGGCCGGGGCCGGTCCGCCCCCCGCCCGCCGAGGGTCCGCCGATGCTCCTGAGCCGCACCCGCCGCCGACCCGCCCCGGGCGTCGCCCGCTCCGGCGTCGCCGCCGTCGAGATGGGCTGGACGTTCATGGTGTTCGTCTTCCCCCTGGTGATCGGCATCTGGGAAGTGGGGCGGATGGTCCAGGTCCAGCAGATCGTCAGCAACGCGGCCCGCGAGGGAGCCCGGCTGGCCGGCCAGGGGACGACGATCCGCTCGGACGGGACGATCACCCAGATCCGCACCAGCACCGGCACCCCGAACGTCCGCGACGTGGTCTACCAGTACCTCCTCGCCTCCGGGCTGACGGGGCTGACCCTCTCGGACATCCAGGTGGCGTTCGCCTTCACCAGCGGGGGCGGGACCGAGCCCTACGAGGGGATCAAGAACCAGCCCTTCAGCGTCACCGTCAGCGTGAAGTGGGACAAGGTGCGCTGGGTGAACCTGGGGGTCATCCGCCCGACCTGGGTCACCTTCACGGTGAACTGGCAGATGCTGGTGGACGAGCCGTTCACCGTGAACCAGAACCTCCCGAGCTTCTGACCCCCGACCGGTTGCGGGTGTCGGATCCTCCCCACTTGAGGGGGGAACCCGACCGAACCCGGCGCCACCTCCCGGGGCGGGTGTGAGAGTTGGTGGTGAGGTAAAGGGCGGGGGCCGGCTGCCGTTCGCCCGCTTCGACCCGTGTCCGCCGTCGCCCCGAGGGTGTTATGCGCCTCCGCCGCCTCCCGAGCAGCCGCCGCCGGGGCTCCACCCTGGTCGAGTCGGCGCTGGTCATCGCCGTGTTCCTGCTGGTGCTGTTCGGCATCTTCGAGTACTGCCGGTTCCTGATGGTCCTCCACATCACCAACAACGCGGCCCGCGACGCGGCCCGGTACGCCTCGGTGAACGTGAACTGCCCCCCCGACCAGGTCGCCGCGAAGCGGACGGAGATCGTCAACTACGCCTTCTCCCGGATGGGGGGACTGGAGAAGAACCTTCAGGGGTGTCAGGTGGCGGTGTACGCGTGCGACTCGTCCGGGTTCGCCACCAACCCGCCGAAGGTGGTGGTCAAGTCCAACCCGACCGGCAAGACGGTGGACCCGTTCAAGGCGTACAACTCGTCGTCCAACCCGCTGGCCGACTGGAACTCGGCCGCCTTCACGGACCGGGTGGCGGTGCAGGTCAAGGGCACCTACCGCCCGATCGCCCCGCTGAGCATCGACATCGGCCGGCTCAAGCTGTCCATCATCCCGGACAACATCCCGGTCAACGTGACCGCCGTGATGGGGAGCGAGGGGTAAGGGGTAGTTGAAAAGGTAAAATGAAGAGTGTAAAAGGGAAGACAACCCATGTCTTCCCTTTTACACTCTTCATTTTACCTTTTCAACTACTAGCGGCTCCCGCCCCGCCCTGGCCCGGAGCCGGTTGACCGCCGCTAGCACCGGGCGGCGGGTCACCAGCCACCACTCGGCCCGGTGCTTCCCGGGCAGGTCGATCAGCATCACCCCCATCAGGATGGTCAGCACCCCCTGGCCCGGCACCCCGGGGAGGGAGAGCAACACCCCCAGCCCGATCAGCAGGTAGCCGAGCAGGTTCCGCCCGAGTACGAGCAAGACCTTCAGGACCGGGTGGCGGTCGATCGGCGCCCGGGCGGCGGGGTTGACGAAGTAGTCGGCCGGGAGCCGGGCCAGCACCGCCCCCACGGCCACCAGACTCACCGCCGCCGACGCCACCCCGAAGGCGGTGGCCGCGACCGCCACCTCCCACCCCGTCCACCCCGCCGGTAACCACTCCGCCAGCCAGCTGGGCATGTGTTGACCCCCGGGCGACATTCTACGCCGCCTGGGTCCGGGCCGCGGGCAACTCGTGTGCCGGTCGGATCGTCTTCACCCCTGTCGGGCTCGCGGGGTTTCGGGCACGCGCCTCGCCCCGGGCAGCCGGCCTTGTCGGGCTGTGGGGGGGGCGGTACAAGGGCGCCACCCGGGGCCGGCGGGCCGGTCCCGGTCGGACCCCTGAACCGGAGTCGCACCCATGCGTCGCCTCGGCCCCACCCTGGCCGCGTCTCTGCTCGCCGCGACGGTGGCCGCCGCCCAGCCGCCCGCCGCGCAACCCCCGGCCGCCCAGCCGCCCGCCGCGCAACCCCCGGCCGCCCCCGACCCCCGGCTCAACGCCCACCTCGACGGGTGGGAGAAGGCGATGGGCGGGCTGGTGAACTTCTCGGCCAAGTTCGACCTGGTCAAGACCGACGTGCTGTTCAAGCAGGAGCGGGCCTACCAGGGCAGCGTGCTGTGCATGAAGCCGAACCTCGCCCTCCTGCGGATCGAGAGCAAGGGCAACGCGGCCAACTACGAGGCGTTCGTGTGCGACGGCAAGTCGTTCTTCCAGTACGACTCCCAGAAGAAGGCCGTGTACAAGTACGAGCTCAACCCCGGGGCCGGGGCGGACAACCTGATGCTCGACTTCCTCGGCGGGATGAAGGCGGACGACGCCCGCAAGCGGTTCCACATCTCCCTGTTCAAGGAAGACGCGAACTACGTCTACCTGGAGATCAAGCCGCGGGTCGCCAAGGACGCGCAGGAGTTCGTGGAGGCGCGGATGGCCCTCCTCGCCCCGACCAACCAGGCCAAGCTGCAGCCGTACCTGCCGGTCCAGGTGTGGATGCGGCACCCGAACCAGGACTACGAGAAGTGGGACTTCCGCGAGCACAGCATTAACGCCGCCGGGGTCGGCCCCCAGCTGTTCCAGTACCAGCCGATCCCGGGGTGGCCGCTCCAGCAGGCTCCCGCCCCCGGCGCCCGCGGCCCGGGGGCTCCCGGCACGCCGGCCCCGGGCGGCCCCGGCGGCCCGGCCGTGCCGGTCGGCGGCACCGGGCCGCGGTAGTCGTGGCGCCCGGGCGCGGCCGGTCCGTCGCCTGCCCGGGGCACCTCGCCGTGGGCCGGCGGCCCGCGATTTCAGCCTGACGGCCGGGGGGGCGGCGGCGGGGTACTCCCCCGCCGCCGCCCCCCCGGCCGTCGGGCCGTTTCTCACCATGTCTTCACCGGTGGAACATAACCATGTAGGCGAACCGGCGGCCGCGGGCCGCCGCACGTCCGTCCGTGTCCCTTCCCGGGGTGTTGTCATGCGGGCTTCGCGCTTGCTGATGGCGGGGCTGTTCGTCGTCTCGACGGTGATGGTGGTGTCGGCCCAGCCGGGCGGCTTCGGCGGCGGCAAGGGCAAGATCTCGGTGAGCAGCCAGGTGGCCACCAACGTCGCCCTCCAGGAGGAGCTGAAGGTCACCGACGCCCAGAAGGCCAAGCTCAAGGTCATCTCGGACGCGGCCAAGAAGCGGGGCGAGGCGTTCAAGGAGGCCGCCGGCGACAAGGAGAAGCTCAAGGAACTCTTCTCGGGCTTTGCGAAGGACGCGGAGGAGGCCAACAAGGTCATCAGCGAGACGCTGACCGCCGAGCAGAAGGCCCGCGTCAAGCAGATCGACCGGCAGGTGGCCGGGGTCCGGGCGTTCGGGAACGACGAGCTGGTCGCCGACCTCAAACTGAGCGACACCCAGAAGACCAAGGTCAAGGGCATCGTGGACGAGTTCAACAAGGACTCGATGGGGCTCGGCGGCTTCGGCGGGTTCGGCAAGGGCGGGTTCGACAAGGAGAAGGCGGCCGAGGCGGCCAAGAAGCGGGAGAAGCTGGAGAAGGGCGCGATGGCCGACATCGACGAGGTGCTCAACGACCAGCAGAAGACGACCTGGAAGGATCTGACCGGCGCCCCGTTCGACCGGAGCAAGCTCCAGTTCGGGTTCGGCGGCGGCGGGTTCGGCGGCGGCTTCGGGAACAAGGGGAAGGGCAAGAAGACCGACTGAGTTGCTACACCGGCTGAGTCGCACACCGGCCCGCGGGCGACCCCCGCGGGCCGGCCCGTTTCCGCCCCGGGAGTCCGCCCGTGCCCGACCCGGACTACGGCGACGACCACCCCCGCCGCCGGCGCCGCCGCTACGAGGACGATTTCGACGACGAGGGCGACTCCGAGGACCGCCCGCGGCGCCGGCGCCGGCCGCCGCCCCAGGACGAGGGGTTGCAGTACGTCATCCCGGTCAACACGAACGTGCTGGCGATCCTGGCCGGGTACGCCGGCCTGGTGTCGGTGCTGTGCTTCCCGGCCCCGGTCGCGCTGGTCCTGGGCCTCCTGGCCCTGCGCCAGCTGGCGCGGAACCCGGGGCAGCACGGGAAGGGGCGGGCGGTCTTCGGCATCGTCATGGGGGCGTTGTTCTCGATCCCGCTGCCGTTCTTCCTCTACGCGATCGCGGTGGGGAAGTAGCGGGGCGGGCGGCGTCGCGCCCGACGGTTCAGGCCAGCGGCCCCACGTCGAAGGAGGCGTGTTTCGGCAGGGTCCGCAGGCCGATGAGCGGGAAGACGGCGCCGAAGAAGGCGTCACGGAGCCGGCAGGCGAGCCGGCCCTCCCACTGGCCGATCCGGCCGAACGTCCACGACTCGCGGACGACGGTGCGGGTCCGCGGGAAGCGCTCGGCCGCGAACCCCTCCCAGACCCCGGCCGGGCCGCCGGCGCGGCGGACGTGGCGGGCCAGCACGACCGCGTCCTCGATCGCCTGGCAGCCGCCCTGGCCGAGGTTCGGGGTGGTGGGGTGGGCCGCGTCGCCGACCAACCCGACCCGCCCGACCGCCCACGGCAGCGCCGGCGGGCGGTCGACGATGTCGTTCCGCAGCACCCGGTCGGGCGGGGTGGCGGCGATCAGTTCCGGCACCGGGTCGGCGAACCCGCGGAAGGCGGCGGCGACGGCGGCCCGCTCGTCGGCCGCCTTCTGGCCCTGCGGAGCGTTGAGGGCGGCGAACCAGTACACCCGGTCGCCCGGGAGGGTGGTGATGCCGAACCGCCGGCCGCGGCCCCACCACTCGCCGACGTAGCCGGCTTCGAGGGCCGCCGGGCGGGGGCCGATGCCGCGCCAGCAGGTGTAGCCGGCGTAGCGCGGGGGTTGCGGCCCGAACAGGGCCGCCCGCACGGCCGAGTTCAGACCGTCCGCGCCGACCACGAGGTCGGCGGTGTCGGCGTGGCCGTTGGCGAAGCGGACCGTCGCCCCGCGGTCGTCCTGCCCGACCCCGACGCACTCGAACCCGTACCGCGCCACCCCCGGCGGCAAGAGTGACGCCAGCGCCCCGACCAACTCGGCCCGGTGGGTCATGGCGACGAACGGGGTGACGCCGTACCGCTTCTCGAAGTAGGCGGCCGGGAACGACACCTGCACCTTGAACCCGTCCCGCGCCCGCATCTCGGACCGGGTCATGGGCAGCGACACCGCCCGGACGGCGTCGCCGGCGCCGACGTAGTCCAGCGCCTTGACGGCGTTGGCCCACAGGCTGATCCCGGCCCCCACCTCGCGCAGCTCCGGGGCGCGCTCGTACACCGCGACCTCGCACCCCACCTTCCGCAGGGCGATCGCGGCCGTCAACCCGGCGATCCCGGACCCGACGATCAGGACACGCATCCGGTCACCCGTTGGGCGGAGGCACGAGGGGCGTCGGGCGAGTTCACCCGCCGGCAATGTGGCCGCTACCGAGGCGTCGCATGGCGGGCGGTAAGGGTCACGACAGCAACCTACTGTAGCCCTGGAGATTTGCTACCAAGCGGTGACGCTACGAGCGAGCGGTGGTGGGTTCGCTCGCCCCCGCATGGCATCCGGCGGTCGGATGCGGAACCCCTATCTTCCGGTTGACCGTCTGCCTCATCCGGCTCGGCCCCCCGTGACTTCATTCCGCCGCCGGTGGTGCGATTCCCACGGTTCGTAACCACCGACACCCCGGGGGATGCCCCCCGGGGTGTCGGTGCTCTTTACCCACCCTCCCGACCGGAGTCGCGTGGGCTTCCGACCGTCTGAGTCGCTGGAAATCTCAGGCGCGCCCGGTGGTGCCAGGACTCAGTGGTTGAGGTAGCTGTCGTAGACGCAGGGGTTGAACGGGCCGCACGGGCCGGTTCCGCCGACGGGGTGGTTGCACCCGCGGCCGTGCAGGCCGGGGCCGCACGGGGCGAAGAACGACTTGCACGACCCGAACACCACCCCCAAGTCGGAGCGGAGCGACCCGCAGCCGTTGTTGCACGGCATGCCGAACCGGCAGGCGGTGCCAACGTACCCGCCGGTGGCGGACATCACGAACCCGCGGTTCGCCGTGCCGTTGCCGCAGTTGGTGCAGCCGCCGTTGCCGGTGACGACCGTGGCCCCGGGGGCGGGCACGACCGGGGTGCCGGCCGCGGCCGCCGGGGGGGCCGAGGGCACGGCCGGGACCGTCGGGGCGGTCGGCCCGGGGGCCGGCTGGGCGACCACCTGCTGCGGGGTGAAGACGACCGGGCCGCGGGCCGGGGTCTGGGCCGACGCCGACCCGGCCAGGGCGGTCGCCGCGACGGCCGCCGCGGCCAGCCGACCCCAAATCCGAAGACGCATGGTGATCCACCTTTCCGTGACGGGGCAACGCCGCTTCCGTGGCGGCTATTCCCGCTTCGGCGTCCGCGGCCCGGGGCGCTCGCCGTTTCGTGCCGCGCGCCCGCTGAAACCGCGGGCCGGCGTTGGCATTGGGCGGATCGTGCCGGCGGGTCGGAAGGCGACGGCGTGGCGGGTGGGCGGATCGGTGCCGGCAACTCCGTCGGCCGAGGTCGAATCTACACCTGGACAGTGAAGATTTTTGACCCGGCACATTGCGGGGCGGATGCGGGCTGTCTAGAGTGTGCGGGGTGTGACGGCAGAGGTCGGGCGGAGTCCCGTCGGAAGCGTCTCCTCTCCCGACGGGGTGACCAGATGTCACCACACCCGCACGACCGCCGCACACGTCACCCGATCCCGGCCCCGGGCCGGTCGCACATCCTATCGAGAGGGGTCACCGTGAGCCGTCGTGACGAGATTTCGGCCGTGAGCGTGGTGGCGGCGGTCGCCCTGGTCGCCGTCGGCGTGGGCTTCGCCGCCGGGACCAGCCTCCAGCCGGCCGGCGGGGCACCCCGCTGCCCGTGCGTGGACCCGACCCCGGACAAGGCGAACATCAACCCGGCCAAGTTCCTCGGCGAGTACGGGCTGCACGTCTGCGCGTTCCACTGCGGCAAGGACAACCCGGACCTCCAGGTCGAGTCGCACCACTACTGCACGCCGCTGCGCGACGGGGTGTTCCAGTGCGTCGTGTACGACTCCGACCGCGGCAACGCCAAACTCATCGGCGTCGAGTACATCGTGAGCGACGACATCTTCCGCACACTCCCGGAGGCGGAGAAGAAACTCTGGCACCCGCACGATTACGAGATCCGTGCCGGCCTGCTGACCATCCCCGGCGTGCAGCCCGACTGCGAGGCGAAGCTGCTGAAGGGACTGCTGAAGTCGTGGGGCAAGGTGTGGCACACCTGGCCCGACCCGAAGACCGACCTGCCCGTCGGCCCGCCGGTGCTGATGTGGTCGGCGGGGAAGGAGGGCGACGTGCGGAAGGATCTCATCCGCGCCCGCGACGAAAAGTACAAGACCGACGTCGATGCCCTGCGGAAGCAGCGCGAGAAGCTGTGACGGCACGGGTGGCGGGCGGCCGACGTGGGCCGCCCGCCCGACCTTCGCCCCCCGGACCGGCCTCCGCCCGGCCCTCGCCTTTCCGGCCGGGGCTGATTTTTGTCCCGCGCACCGCCACCCGGGGTGTTCTAGGTTCAGGGTGGGCCGCCCCCCGTCGCAGGACCCCCGCGCATGTCCCCGTCGCGCCCGCCCGACTCCCCCCTCCTCCCCCCGCGCTCGCTCGGCGTCACCCACTCGATCCCGGTCTACGAGGTGGTGAAGGCCCGCATCCTGATCAAGCTCCAGGAGCGGTTGGAGGGGATGAAGGCCCGGCGGATGCCGCCGTCGCTGCTCGCCGAGGCCGCCCGCCAGCAGGTCGATCAACTGATCGAGGTCGAGGCCGCCCGGCTGACCCGCGCCGACCGGGATAAGGTGGCCCGCGAGGTAGTCGAGGAGGCGTTCGGGTTCGGCCCGCTGGAGGAGCTCTTCGCCGACCCCGGGGTGAAGGAGATCACCCTGCTCGGCGCCCAGGCGGTGCTGGTGCGGCGCGACCACGGCTGGCTGCCGACGAACGTCCGCTTCCGCGACGAGGGGCACGTCGCGGAGCTGCTGGGGCGGGCCCGCGGGCAGGGCGAGGCCGTGGCCCCGGGGCTGCCGGACTCGGTGCTGGACGTGCGGCTCGGCAACGGGTTCCGGGTGGTGGCGATCCTCCCGCCGGCCGCGACCGGGACGGCCCCGCTGGCCACGTTCGTGCGGGCCGCGGCCGCGCCGGCCGAGGTCCACCCGGGGTTCGTGGCGGCGGGGTCGGGGGCTCACCCGGTCCCCGCGTCCCGGGGCGGCGGGACGCGGGAGCCGGCCCGGCTGTCGGGCGGGGGGGGTACCCACACCCCGCTCCCGCCGCAGAGCCGCCCGGGGAGCGGGGCGGTGCCGGTCCCGCCCGGGCGGTCGGTGGTCCGGCCCGCCACCAGCCCGGAGGCGATGACCGAGCGCCACCGCCAGCGGATCACCGAGCGGTTCACCGCCAAGCTGGCGGCCCTGGGGGTGTTCGACCTGTCCGGGATCGACTCGGCCGAGCTGCGGAAGGTGATCGCCGCCTACGTGGACGAGTACTGCCGCACCGAGCGCATCTTCCTGACCGACACCGACAAGGGCCGCGTGACGCTCGAAATCCTCACCGGCATGGGCCGGTAGCCGCGAACCCGCCGGCCGGCCGGGGCGTCCGGTCGGCATGGCCCCGACCCTCCTCGTCTTCGGCGACCTGCACGGGAAGATTCTCCCGGCGTTCCGCCTCGCGGCCGCGTGGTCGGCCGACCACGGCACGCCGCTCGCCGGCCTCCTCCAGGTCGGCGACCTCGGCTACTTCCCGGACCCCGCCCGGATCGACAAGGCCACCCTCCGCCACGCCAAGACCGACCCCCTCGAACTCGGCACCTTCGACGTCGTCCAACAGAACCCCCTCGCCGACTCGGTGTTCGACGACCCGCACGCCGCCCCCGGCCTCTGGTTCACCGCCGGCAACCACGAGGACTTCGCCGCCCTCGACCGGCTCGCCGCCGCGGCCGGCCGGGAGCCGGACTTCGCGGTCGACGCCTACGGCCGGGTGCGCGGCATCCGGGACGGCCGGGCGGTGGGGTTCCCCGGCGGCCCGCGGGTGGGGGCGGTCTGGGGCGTGGACGGCGGCGGCCCGAACGCCCGACAGAACCTCCCGCCACGCGGCTACATCGCCGAGAAGGCCGCGGACCGGCTCCTCCACGAGTTCGGCGGGTGCGACGTGCTGCTGACCCACGACGCCCCGCGGGACGCCGTCCGCGTGGGCTACGGGAGCGAGGTGCTGTGGGCGCTGATCGGCCTGGCCCGGCCGGCTTACGCCTTCTTCGGCCACTACCACGGCGACGGCCACCGCGCCGCTGGCAGCTACGGCGCGACGGAGGTGTACCACATGGCCGGCCTGGAGCTGCGCGGGCGGGACGGCACGCCGACGCCGGGGAGCGTCGGCGTGTTGACGTGGGACGACCCGCCGCGGTTCGAGTTCGTCCCCGCCAGCTGGCTGAAGACGTTCACCCGCCACAACTGGAAGTGGCGGTGAGCCGGTCCGAAGCTCAGGCCACGCCGGTCGGTTCCGCCCCCGCCTTCCACCGCCGCAGCCGGTGGTCGATCATCCCGGCCGCGCCGAGGGCGAGGAGGACATGCTGGCCGGCTCGGGGACGGCCGACGGCCCCCCGACGGCGGGCGTGAAGGGCCGCACCAATCGGCCGGTCGGAGTCGATCACGACGCGGGTGATTCCGGCCGCCGAGTTGACGCTCAGCAGCGACCAGATGCCCATCTGGGTCGTGACCGACGACGTGGCGAGGAGGGTTCCGCTCGCATCGTCGGCCGACACCGTGATGGTGCCGGTGGCGCTGGCGGCCCGTCGCCGCGTAGGTGGACACCTCCGACACGGCGGAGTCGAACCGAATCGTCTCCGGGTCGATGGCGTAACCGGTATCCGCTCCGCTATTGAACGCGAGAAAGTTACGGCCGCTCCGGGCGGTGATCCCGAAGTTGGACCCTTCGTCGAGAATCTCCCCGCCTGCACCCGCGGCCCGCCGCCGACCCCGGCCCCGACCACGAGGTCGCCGTCGAAGTCCCCGACCGTCACCCGGGCGGGGGTCGGCCAGGGGCGCGACGCCGGTCCGCTGGCCGGCGAGGCGAAGGCGGTCCTGCGGAGGCAAGCGCTGGACGGGTTGAAGGCCGACCTGGTAGCGTGGCGCCGCCTTGGCGTTGGGGGCAGCGGACGCAAGCCCTGCGGAGCTGGCGGGCCGACGCGGCGCTGGCCGGGGTGCGGGACGGGGCGGAGCTGGTGAAGCTGCCCCAGGCGGAGGCGGCCGCGTGGCGCGAGTTCTGGGCCGAGGTGGCGAGGCCGTGAGCCGGCCCCGGCGGCACCGCCGAGTGCCTACCCGGGCGTTGAAAGGCACGCAGCCGGTGGCGGCGCTCCCGCGGTGTGTGAGGGATACACGGCCGGTGAGCCGGCCGCCATGTACAGTGGGGTTGCCGGCACGTTCACGGTCCGGGCGTTGATTCCTCCACGACTACCTACCTCCCATGACCCGCCCCCTCTCCGCTGCCCTCGTCGTGCTCGCCCTGGCCGGCCCGGCGGCCGCGGCACCTAACGTCGTCCTCATCGTCGGCGACGATCAGGGGTGGCGCGACTACGGCTTCATGGGTCACCACCACGTCCGCACCCCGCACCTCGACAAGCTCGCCCGCGAGAGCCTCCGGTTCGACCGCGGCTACGTCCCGAGCAGCCTGTGCCGGGCCAGCCTCGCCACCATGATCACCGGGCTCTACCCGCACCAGCACCTCATCACCTCGAACGACCCGCCCCTCCCGAAGGGACTCACCGGGGCCGCCGCGAGCCGCGACGCCGGCTTCCTCGCGCAGCGGGCCGAGATGGTCCGGCTGTTCGAGCGGTCGCCCGCGCTGCCGCGGCTCCTCGGGCCGGCCGGGTACGCCAGCCTGCAGACCGGGAAGTGGTGGGAGGGGAACGCCTGCCGCTGCGGCGGCTTCACCGAGGGGATGACCCACGGCGACCCCGACAAGGGCGGCCGCCACGGCGACCTCGGCCTCACCATCGGCCGCGAGGGGCTCGCGCCGGTGCGGCAGTTCCTCGCCGCCGCCAAGAAGGACGGCAAGCCGTTCTTCGTGTGGTACGCCCCGCTGATGCCCCACACCCCGCACAACCCGCCGGAGCGACTGCTGGCGAAGTACACGGGCCAGACGCCCTCGGCCCACGTCGCCCGCTACTGGGCGATGTGCGAGTGGTTCGACGAGACGGTCGGTGAACTGCTGGCCGAGTTGGACGCCACCGGGCAGGCCGCGAACACGGTCGTGATCTACCTGCACGACAACGGCTGGGTTCAAGACCCCGACTCGCCCAACTTCGCCCCGCGGTCGAAGCGGTCGCCCTACGACGGCGGGTTGCGGACGCCGGTCCTCGTCCGCTGGCCCGGCCACGCCCGGCCGGGGACGCACGACACCCCGGTGTCGTCGATCGACCTGGCGCCGACGGTCCTGCACGCCGCCGGGCTGCGGCCACCGGCCGACATGCCCGGCGTGAACCTGCTCGACCCGGCGGCACTGGCCCGGCGGCCGGCGCTGTTCGGGGAGGTCTTCGAGCACAACGCCGTGGACATCCGCAGACCGGCCGCGAACCTCCAGTACCGCTGGGTGCTGGCCGGCGGGTGGAAGCTGATCCTGCCGCACGCCGCCAACGTGCCCGCCGGCCGGCCCGAGCTGTTCCACGTGGCGAACGACCCGGACGAGCGCAGCAACCTCGCCGGGGCCAACCCCGCCAAGGTGGAGGAACTCACGAAGCTGCTCGACGGCTGGTGGGCCGCGCGGTGACGGCCCGGCTCAGCCCCGAGGGCTACGAGTTCAGCGGCATCCCGACGTAGGCCATGCGGGCGGCCTCGCCGACGGCCTCGCTCAGGGTCGGGTGGCCGTGGGTGCAGCGGGCGATGTCCTCGGCGCTGCCGTGGTACTCCATCACCGTCACGCACTCGGCGATCAGGTCGCTCGCCCGCGGCCCCAGGATGTGGACCCCCAGCACCCGGTCCGTCTTCTGGTCGGCGATCACCTTCACGAACCCGTCCTGCTCGTCCATCGCCTTCGCCCGCCCCGTCGCCGCGAACTTGAACCGCCCCACCTTGTACGGGGCGCCCGTCTCCTTCACCTGCTCCTCGGTGAGGCCCACGCTCGCCACCTCGGGCCAGATGTAGATCACGCTCGGGATGGCGTTGTAGTTGATGTGCGGCTTCATCCCCGTCAGCCGTTCGGCGAACACCACCCCCTCCTCGCTCGCCTTGTGCGCCAGCATCGGGCCGGCCACCAGGTCGCCGATCGCGTACACGCCGGGGACGTTGGTGCGGAACGCCTCGTCCACCGGGATCTGCCGGGTCTTGGGGTCGTACTTCACTCCCGCCTCGTCGAGCCCCAGCCCCGCCGTGAACGGCCGCCGGCCGACCGCCACCAGCACCCGGTCGCCCTCGAACCGAAGCTCCTTCCCGTCCTTCGCCTGAGCCGTCACGGTGACCGTGCCGTCCGTCACGGTCGCGCCGGTCACCTTCGTGTCGAGGTGGAACTCCATCCCCTGCTTCCGGAGGAGCTTGAACACCTCGCCCGCGACCTCGCCGTCACTGATTGCCAGGATGCGCGGCAGAAACTCGATGACCGTGACCTTCGACCCGAGCCGCTTCCACACCGACCCGAGTTCGAGCCCGATGTACCCGCCGCCCACCACGATGAGGTGCTTCGGCACCGGGTTGAAGTTGAGCGCCTCGGTGGAGCTGACGATGTGCTTCCCGTCGAACTTCATGAAGGGGAGTTCGGTACTCTCGCTCCCCGTCGCCAGGAGGACGTTCTTGGCCTGGAGGGTGGTCGTCTTACCGTCCTCGCCGGTCACCTCGACCTTGTTCCCGGGGAGGAGCTTGCCGGAGCCGTAGAGCGGGGTGACGCCGTACTTCTTGAACAGGAACGCGACCCCGCCGGTGAGTTCCTTGACCACCTTGTCCTTGCGGGCGAGCATGGTCGGCAGGTCGAGTTCGACGCCGCTCACCTTGACGCCGTGGCGGGCGAGCTTGTGGAGCGCGGCCTCGTAGTGCTCGCTGCTGTCGAGTAGCGCCTTACTCGGGATGCAGCCGACGTTCAGGCACGTCCCGCCGAGCGCCTTCCCGGCCCGCTTCTCGACACACGCCACCTTCATCTTCAGCTGAGCCGCCCGGACCGCCGCCGTGTACCCCCCCGGCCCCGCCCCGATCACCACCAGGTCGAACTCGTCAGGCATGTGTACTCCCACGGAAGAATGGCCACAAAAAGGCACGAAAAGCCACAAAAAGCAAGACCCGGGTCGGCGCTACTTTTGTGGCTTTTCGTGCCTTTTTGTGGCCATCATGCTTTAGATGTCCAGGAGCATCCGCTCCGGGTTCTCGACGCACTCCTTGATGCGCACCAGGAACTGCACCGCCTCGCGGCCGTCGATGAGCCGGTGGTCGTAGCTCAGGGCCAGGTACATCATTGGGCGGATGACGACCTCGTCGTTCACCGCCACCGGCCGCTTCTGGATGCTGTGCATGCCCAGGATCGCCACCTGCGGCGGGTTCAGGATCGGCGTGCTCATCATCGACCCGAAGATGCCGCCGTTGGTGATCGTGAACGTGCCGCCCTCCAGGTCGGTCACCGTGATCTTCCCGTCGCGGGCCTTCTTGGCCAGTTCGCCGATCTTCTTCTCGACCTCGGCGAACCCCAGCTGGTCGGCCCCGCGCAGCACCGGCACCATCAGCCCCTTCTCGGTGCTGACGGCCACGCCGATGTCGTAGAAGTGCTGGTGGACGATGTCGGTGCCGTCGAGGCGGGCGTTGACGAGCGGGAACGCCTTCAGCGCCTCGACCGCGGCCTTCACGAACACCGACATGAACCCCAGCTTCGCCCCGTGCCTCTTCTCGAACTTCTCGTTGTACTTCGCCCGCAATTCCTGGATGGCGGTCATGTCCGCCTCGTTGAACGTCGTCAGCGTGGCGGTGGTGTTCTGCGAGTCGAGCAGCCGTTCGGCGATCCGCTTGCGGATCGGCGTCATCGGCTGGCGCGTGAACCGCTCGGAGGGGGACGGGGGGCGGGCGGCCGGGGCCGTGGGCGCCCCGTTGGCCGGGGCGCCCGGCTTCTTGTCCCCCGTCCCCGGTTTCTTGTCTCCCGACTCCTGGAAGGCGATCACGTCCCCCTTGGTCACCCGCCCGCCGGGGCCGGTGCCGGCCACGGCCGCTGCGCTCGCGCCGGCCTCGGCCAAGAGGCGGGTCGCGGCCGGGCCGGGCTCGGGGGGCGCCCCGACTTCCGCCTTCGGCGCGGCAGGCTCGGCCTTCGGCGCGGCAGGCTTCGCGGCAGCGGGTGGAGCCTTGGCGTCGGTGTCGATGGAGGCGACGACCGCGTCCACGGCGACCGTCTCGCCCTCCTTCGCCAGGATCTTCAGCACCCCGGCGACCGGGGCCGCGACCTCCTGGGTGGCCTTGTCGGTGCCCAGTTCGAACAGCGGGTCGTCCACGTTCACGAACGCCCCGTCCGGCTTGAGCCAGCGGTTGAGCGTCCCCTCGGTGATCGACTCCCCGGCCCGCGGCACCCGCACCTGTTCGACCGGCATCACCCGCCTCCCGTGGAACAAAACCCACGGGCGCCGCCCCGCGGGTTCGGTGTTTTTACCTTTTACATTCTCAATTTTGCATTCCGGCGCTAGCCGGCGGTCGCGTCCGTCTTCCGGGCCGCCGGGGCGGTGGCGACGCGGCTGCCGTTGGTGCCGTTGCGGGCGTTCGCCGCCAGCTTGCTCAGCGCCACCAGGTACGGCACCGCCGGCCCGAACGCCGCCTCCACCAGTTCGCGCTGCTCGACCTCGTGGGCGTGGTGCGAGCCGGTCGCCGGGCTGGCGCTGGCGTCCCGGCCGACGTACTCGAACGGGAAGCCCATCGCCCGCACCCGCGGCTCCACGAAGAACCACCCGCCCATGTTCTGCGACTCCTCCTGCGCCCACACCCACTCCGTCGCCCGCCGGTAGCGCGACAGCACCGCGTGGAACTGCTCCTCCGGCCACGGGTAGAACTGCTCCAGCCGGACCACCGCCACCGCCTTCGTGCCCAGCTTTTCCCGGTGGGCGATCAGGTCGTAGTACACCTTCCCCGAGCACACCACCACGCGGGTGACGGCCGTGGGGTCCGGCAGCGTGTCGTCGATCACCTCGCGGAAGCCGCCGGCGGCGAAGTCCTCGACCGGCGACACCGCCGCCGGGAGCCGGAGCAGGCTCTTGGGGGTCATCACGATCAGCGGCTTGCGGAAGGTCCGCTTCACCTGCCGGCGCAGGAGGTGGAAGACCTGCGCCGGGTTCGTCGGGTAGGCGACCTGGACGTTGTCCTCAGCGCACATCTGGAGGAAGCGTTCGAGCCGGGCGCTGGAGTGCTCGGGCCCCTGCCCCTCGTACCCGTGCGGCAGCAGCAGCACGAGCCCGTTCGACCGGCTCCACTTCGACTCGCAGGACGTGAGGAACTGGTCGATCACCACCTGCGCGCCGTTGGCGAAGTCGCCGAACTGGGCCTCCCACATCACCAGCGAGTCGGGGTCGTCCATCGCGTAGCCGAACTCGAACCCCATCACCGCGGCTTCCGAGAGCGAGCTGTCGAACACCTCGAACGAGGCCTGGTCCGGGCTCAGGTTCGCCAGCGGGTAGTACGGCTTGCCGGTGTTCGTGTCGATCACGACGGCGTGCCGGTGGGTGAACGTGCCGCGCCGGCTGTCCTGGCCGCTCAGGCGGACCGGCGTCCCCTCCAGCACCAGGCTGCCGAACGCCAGCGACTCGCCCGTCCCCCAGTCCACCGGCTTGCGGCCCTTGATGGCGTCGCGGCGCTTCGCCAGGATCGGCAGCAGCTTCTCGTGCGGGGTGAAGCCCTCGGGGAAGGCGCCGAGCGCGTCGGCGATGCGGTCCAGGGTGTCGAACGGCACGCCGGTGTCGACGGGGGCGTGCGAGTACGCCTGGGCCAGCCCCTTCCACCGGCCGGCGTAGCCCTCCATGCCGCGCTTGCGGGGCGGGCCGCTCTTGACCGCCTTGAGCGCCTGGTCGAGCCGGTCGCGGTACTCGGCGGCGGCCCGGTCGGCCTCCTGGACGGCCTCTTCGAGCCGCTTGTCGAACTCCGTCTCGATCGCGTCGGTGACCTCGGCGGTGATCGGCCCCGGCCCCTCGACGAGCGCCCGGCTGTAGACCTTGCTGATGGGGTCGCGGGCGCGGATGTTCTTGTACTCCAGCGGCTGCGTGAAGGCCGGCTCGTCGCCCTCGTTGTGGCCCCACTTCCGGTAGCACACCAGGTCGATCACCACGTCCCGCTTGAACGTCTGGCGGAACTCGAACGCCAGCTCGGTGACGTACACGCACGCCTCGGGATCCTCGGCGTTGACGTGGAAGACCGGCGCCTGGATGAACTTGGCGATGTCCGTGCAGTACTCGGTGCTGCGCGAGTCGCGGGGGCTGGTGGTGAAGCCGATCTGGTTGTTGACGACGATGTGGACGGTGCCGCCGGTCTTGTAGCCGGCGAGGTTGGAGAGGTTGAGCGTCTCCATCACCACGCCCTGCCCGGCGAAGGCGGCGTCGCCGTGGATGAGGACGGGCACGCCGGCGGTCCGCTCGGCGTCGCCGTGGAGCCGCTGCTTGGCCCGCACCCGGCCCTCGACCACCGGGTTGACGATCTCCAGGTGGCTCGGGTTGGGCGTCACCGACAGGTGGACCGTGCCGCCGTCGGCGGTGGGGATGTCGGCCGAGAAGCCGAGGTGGTACTTCACGTCGCCGTCGCCGCTGAACGAGTCGGGGAGGTAGTTGTCCTCGAACTCGCTGAAGATCTCCTCGAACGGCTTGCGGAGGACGTTGGCGAGGACGTTCAGCCGGCCGCGGTGGGCCATGCCGATGACGAACTCCTTGGCCCCGAGGCTCGGCGCCCGCTCGACCAGGGCGTCGAGCACCGGGATGAGCGTCTCGCCGCCCTCCAGCGAGAACCGCTTCTGGCCGACGTACTTGGTGTGGAGGAACCGCTCGAACAGCTCGGCCTGGTGGAGGGTGAACAGCGTCCAGTACTGCTTGCGGTGGGGGTAGTCGGGCTTGTTCCGGGTCGGCTCCATCCGCCGGGCCAGCCAGGCGCGGACCTCCAGGGAGTCGATGTGCATGTACTCGACGCCGATGGTCCGGCAGTACGTCTCCTCCAGGGCGGCAACGAGGTCGCGGAGCCGGGCCGGTCCCTGGAACCCGAAGTGCATGGAGGCGTCGACCACCCGGTCGAGGTCGGCCTCCGACAGGCCGAAGTTCTCCAGCCGGAGCATCGGGTGGGGCGGGGGCGGCTCGGCCCGGAGGGGGTCGGTGTGGGCCTGGAGGTGGCCGGCCTGGCGGTACCAGAAGACGAGCCGGACCGCACCGGTCTGGAGCCGGAGGTCGGCCGCGTCCCCGGAAGTGAGCGGCGGGCCGGCGACCCGCCCGTCCGCCGACCCGCCGAACTGCATCCCCGCGAAGAACGCCCGCCAGGTCGGGTCGACCGCGGCCGGGTCGTCGCGGAACTGCCGGTACACCTCCTCAAGGAGGTCGCGGTTGTAGGGGTTGGCGAAGTTCTCGGTCATCTGGCGCTCCGGGTCGGCCCGGGACAAGGCGGCGGGGCCGGGAGAGGCTTTCCGCATTGTACTCACAGCGGGCGCCCGGCCGCGTCCCGGGCGAAATTCCGGCCCGCCTTCTTCCCCGCCCGCGTTCGTACAATCGGCTTCCGCCCGTCCCCCGTCCGCGGAGGCCGTCATGGACCTGTCCGGGAAGCGCGTCGCCGTGTTGGTCGAGCAGAAGTACGAGGAACTGGAATTGTGGTACCCCACGTACCGCCTCCGCGAGGCCGGCGCGGTGGTGGAACTGGTCGGCCCCGAGGCGGGGAAGACCTACCCGAGCAAGCTCGGCTACCCGGCGAAGGCGACGCTCGCCGCCGCCGCCGCCCGCGCCGACCAGTTCGACGGCGTGGTCATTCCCGGCGGGTTCGCCCCGGACTATGTCCGCCGCAGCGGGCCAATGCTGGAGTTCGTCCGCGCCCTGCACGCCCGCGGAAAGCCGCTCGCGGCGATCTGCCACGGCCCCTGGGTGCTGTGCTCGACGCCGGCGCTGAAGGGCCGGACCGCAACCGGCTTCCACTCGATCCGCGACGACATGGAGAACGCCGGGGCGACTTTCGTGGACCGCGAGGTGGTGGTGGACGGGCACGTCATCACCAGCCGGACCCCGGACGACCTGCCGGCGTTCACAAAGACGATCCTGGCAGCGCTGGCCGCGGGGTGACGCCGCACAACCACCGCGTCGGCCGCCCAGGGCTGCCACCCTGGGCTACGTAGCAACGCCCCTCCGGGGCTCCAAACCCCAAGCCGCGGAGCGGCGACGTTGCATAGCCCAGGGCGGGAGCCCCGGGCGGCCGACGCGGTGTTACAAGGACGCCGCCATCTCCTACCCGCCCGGGGCACAAACCGCTACGCTCTCCCTCACCCAACCGCCCCTCCCGAGAGCGCCCGATGAGCTTCTTCCCCGACGTGCCCGGAACGATCCCCTACGAGGGGCCGGACAGCAAGAACCACCTCGCCTACCGCCACTACAACCCGACCGAGCTGGTGGAAGGGAAGTCGATGGCGGACCACCTGCGGTTCGCCGTCTGCTACTGGCACACGTTCCGCGGCACCGGGTCGGATCCGTTCGGCCCCGGCTGCGCCGTCCGCCCCTGGGAGGACGGCACCGACTCGCTCGACATGGCCCTCAAGCGCGTCGACGTGGCTTTCGAGTTCATGCAGAAGCTCGGCGTCCCCTACTACTGCTTCCACGACCGCGACGTGGCCCCCGAGGGGAAGAACCTCGCCGAGTCGAACAAGAACCTCGACGCCGTCGCCAAGAAGCTGGCCCAGAAGCAGAAGGACACGGGCATCAAGCTCCTCTGGGGCACCGCCAACCTGTTCAGCAACCCGCGCTTCGTCCACGGCGCCGGCACCAGCTGTAACGCGGACGTGTTCGCCTACTCGGCGGCGCAGGTCAAGAAGGCGCTGGAGGTGACGAAAGAACTCGGCGGCGAGAACTACGTGTTCTGGGGCGGCCGCGAAGGGTACATGACCCTCTGGAACACCGACCTCAAGCGCGAACTCGACCACCTGGCCAAGCTCCTCGGCATGGCGGTGGACCACAAGAAGAAGATCGGCTTCACCGGCGCCTTCCTCATCGAGCCGAAGCCCCACGAGCCGACCAGCCACCAGTACGACTTCGACTGCGCCAACTCGCTCGCCTTCCTCCGCGGCTACGGGCTGGACAAGGAGTTCAAGTTCAACGTCGAGACGAACCACGCCACGCTGGCGAAGCACACGATGGGGCACGAACTCGCCTACGCCGCCGCCAACGGCGTACTCGGCAGCGTGGACGCCAACCGCGGCGACCCCCTCCTCGGTTGGGACACCGACCAGTTCCCGACCGACCTGTACCTCACCGCCCAGACGATGCTCATCATCCTCGGGGCCGGCGGGCTCGGCAGCGGCGGCCTGAACTTCGACGCCAAGGTCCGCCGCGACAGCTTCGAGCCGGTCGACCTGTTCCACGCCCACGTCGGCAGCATGGACGCCTTCGCCCAGGGGCTGAAGATCGCCGCCGCCATCCGCAAGGACGGGCTGCTCACCGACATCGTGAAGGCGCGTTACGCCAGCTGGGACGGCGGGGTGGGGGCCGAGATCGAGGCCGGGAAGCACGACCTCGCCAGCCTGGAGGCGTACATGCTCAAGAAGGGCGAGGCGGACAAGAACGTGTCCGGCCGGCAGGAGATGATCGAGAACGTCCTCAACCGGTACATCCGCTGACTGGCGTGTTGGTGGCCCGGCGGGCCGCGACCGGAGTCGCGGCCCGCCGGTTTCAAACGCGTCTTCCCAGGTACGCCGGCCGCTCCCGCTCGGTCGCGGCTCGTTTCGGAGGGTCGCCCGTGTACCGTCTCGCCGCCCTCGGCCTGCTCCTCGTCGCGGCGACCGCCGCGCGCCCCGCCGACCCGCTGGACGCGGCCGAGACGGCGATGCGGGCCACCGTCCGGATCACCAACGGCACCGTCTCCGGGACCGGCTGGCTCGTCGCCGTCCCGGACCCGGACGCCCCCGACAGCCCGCGGCACGTCCTGGTCACCGCCCACCACGTCTTCGACCAGATGAAGTCGCCCGAGTGCCGCATCGTCTACCGCTCCGCCCTGAAGACCGGCGGGTACGTCCGCCGAGAGGAGCGGTTGCAGCTCCGCGACGGGGAGAAGGCCCGCTGGACCCGGCACCCGGAACTGGACGTGGCCGCGGTCCGCGTGGTGATGCCGCCCGGGGTGGACGTCCAGCCGTTGCCGTACAGCCGGGTGGCGGACGAGACGTGGACGGCGCAGCGGAAGGTGCGGACCGGGCAGGACGTGTTCATCCCCTGCTTCCCGGTCCAGTTGGAGTCGAACCCGGCCGGGTGGCCGCTCCTCCGCAAGGGGTCGATCGCCTCCCACCCGCTGACGCCGACGGCCTCGGCGAAGACCATCTTCGTGGACTACGCCCACTTCGAGGGGGACAGCGGCGCCCCCGTGATCGCCTGCCCCGACGGCGAGCCGCTGGTGGTCGGGCTGGTGTTCGCCCTGATGCGGCACACGAACACGGTCACGTCCCCGTTCGAGGAGCGGAAGTCCCACTTCCCGCTCGACCTGTCGGTGGTGGTGCAGGGGCCGTTCGTCCGCCAGACGATCGACCGCGCCCTTGCCGGGAAATGACGAATGACCCACCAATGACCCACCAATGACGAAGGGAAGACCCGGGCCACCGAACCCCGGCCCGGCCTTCCTGGTCACTGATGGGTCTGGGTCACTGGTCAGTCCCGAGGCCGGTCGTGGAAAAGACGCTCGTCGAAGGCCGCGAAGACGTATTCACCCTCCGCGGTGTGCTGACGCCAGAGGAGTGCGCGGACGACATCGCCCGGAGCGAGGCGGTCGGGTACGGGGATGCCCCGATCAACACCTTCGCCGGCCCCGTCGTCAACAAGCGGATGCGGAACAACGAGCGGGTGATGGTGGACTGCCACGCCACCGCGGCGGCGCTCTGGGGCCGCTTGAAGCCGTTCGTCCCGGAACGCCGCGGCAGCTGGGTCGCGGTCGGGCTGAACGAGCGGCTCCGGTACTACCGGTACGACCCGGGTCAGCTGTTCGACTGGCACTTCGACGGCCACTACGAGCGGACCCCGAGCGAGCGCAGCGCGCTCACCGTGCTACTATACCTGAGCGGTGGGTTTGCCGGCGGGGCCACGGAGTTCGACTTCCTCGACCCGTCTCGCGCCGACCGGGTGACCGAGGTCGTCCCGGAGGCGGGGACGGCGCTGGTGTTCGAGCACCGCATCCTCCACCGCGGCGCGCCGGTGACCGCCGGGCGGAAGTACGTGTTACGAACGGACGTGATGTACCGGTGGGTGGGACAGGGGGAATGACGGTGGAATTCGCCGGCTTCAAGCGCCGACTGACGGCTTATTGCATCGACTTCCTTCCGATCTTGTTCGTCGTGGCCTGGGTCTTCTACACATTCTTCGGGTTCGATGAGGTGCTCGCCCGGTACAGGGTCGACGACCCGGACGCCCGCGCATCGTTCATCGCCACCCGGACGACGATCCGGAACGTCGCGGTGCTGGTGTACCTCGTCTACGCCGCGGCGGCCGAGAGTTCCGCCGCCCGGGGGACGCTCGGCAAGCAGCTGATGGGGATCGCCGTGGTCGGCCCGGGCGGGGGGCGTGTGTCCTGGCCCGTCGCCATCCAACGGAACCTGCTCAAACCGCTGTCCGGCGCCGTTTGCGGGCTCGGCTACCTGGCGATCCTCTGGTCGCCGGAGCGGCGGGCCTGGCACGACCGGATCGCCGACACGTGGGTCGTCCAGACCGCAGGCCCGGCGGGTCACCAGACCGAAGTCCGTGCAGATTCGGCGAATTTGCCGGCCGGCCCTCCCGCCCGGCCGCCCGCTGACTATTCGTAACCCGGACTCGCCCCCCGCCCGGGTTCCCCTCATGCGCTTGCCGCTCACCCTCCTCCCCTTGTTCGCCCTGCTCGTCGGCACGGAGGCGGTCGCCACCAGCCTCGGCCGCCCAGCCGCCCCGCCCCCGACTCCCGCACCGGCGCCGGCCCCGGCCAAGCCGCGGGTCAAGCTCGCCGTGCTGGTGATGTTCGACCAGATGCGCGGCGACTACCTGGAGAAGTGGCGGCCGCAGTTCGGGGCGGACGGGTTCAAGCGGCTCCAGGCCGACGGCGCCTGGTTCGCCCGCTGCAACTACCCCTACGCCACCACCACCACCGGCCCCGGCCACGCCTCCGTCCTCACCGGGGCCACCCCGTCGCGGCACGGCATCGTCAACAACAACTGGAACGAGCGGGGCAAGGACACCTACTGCGCCGCCAGCGACCGGTACACCTTCATCCCGCCCCCGCCGCGGGAGGTGGACCCGAAGACCGGCAAGGAGGCCAAGGCGCCCCTCGCCGGCAACCCCGACCGGCTCCTCAGCGAGACGCTGGCCGACGTGATCCGCCGGGTGTTCGGCGAGCCCGCCAAGGTGTTCGGGCTGTCGCTCAAGGACCGGTCGGCCATCTTCCCGACCGGGAAGCGGCCGACCGGGGCGTTCTGGTTCACCGGCCGGTTCGTCACCTCCACCTACTACACCGACCGCCTCGACCGGCCGTTCCCGGCCTGGGTCGCCGCGTTCAACGGGTCCGGCGCCGCCAACCAGTGGTTCGGCCGGGACTGGACCCGGTTCCGCCCGGACCTCGACTACGCCGCCCTCAGCGGCCGCGACGACGGCCCCGGGGAGGGGGCGGGCTCCAAGCAGGGGAAGGCCTTCCCCCACCCGACCACCGGCGGGCTCAAGGCTCCGGGCAAGGCCTACTACGAGGCTCTCGCCAACTCCCCCTACGGGAACGAACTGCTGCTAGAACTCGCCAAGCGTTGCATCGTCGAAGAGAAGCTCGGGGCCGACGACGTGCCCGACCTGCTCACCGTCAGCTTCTCGTCGAACGACCTGATCGGCCACACCTGGGGGCCGGACTCGCAGGAGGTGCTCGACGTCACCCTGCGGTCGGACCGGCTCCTGGCCGAACTGCTCCGCTTCCTCGACGCGACGGTCGGCCGCGACAACTACGCCCTGGCGCTGACCGCCGACCACGGCGTCTGCCCGCTCCCGGAAGCCCCGGCGGGGCGGGAGCGGGGGGCCAGGCGGGTGGACCTGACCGCCCTCCAGGCCGGGATGGAGAAACACCTGGCCGCCGCCTTCGGCGGCCAGGCTCCCGACGCCGACCCGAAGGCGAAGAAGACCAGCTGGGTCGAGGCGGTGTCCGCCCCGTGGGTGTACCTGAACCCCCGGCTGGTGGCGGCGAGCGGGAAGTCGGCGGACGTGATCGCCCGCAGCCTGACCGACTACCTGGGGACGCGCCCGGACGTGCAGCGGGCCTTCACCCGGGCGGACCTGTCCGGCCCGACCCCGGCCGACCCGGTGAACCGGCAGGTGCGGCTCTCGTACTTCCCGGAGCGGAGCGGCGACGTGTACGTGCTGCTGCGGCCGTTCGACCTGCCCGGGAAGGCCGGCGCCACCGGCACCACCCACGGCTCGCCTTACGGCTACGACACCTGGGTGCCGCTCCTCGCCTACGGCCCCGGCGTCCCCGGCGGCCGCCGGGACGAGCCCGTCACCCCGCAGGCGGCGGCGGCGATCCTGGCCCGGTTCGTCGGCGTCCCGCCCCCGAGCGACGCCGAGTACCCGGTGCCCGCGACGCTCGGCGGCAAGTAGCAACATAAAAGCCCGGGGCTCCCCGGGCTTTGACACGTCCCAACGGTGGAACCGGCGAGACGCCGGTCCTAACCAGGGTGGCGGATTCGCTCAGCGGCCCAGCAGCTTGCCGAACACCCGGGCGAACAGGCCGGGCTGGGCGGCGGGGGCCGCGGCGGTCCGCTTCCGCAGGGCGGGGGCCGGCACGGCCGTCGAGGGCAGCCCCAGCACCGTCCATTCGGCCACGGGCAGCCACGCCTGGAACGCCGCCACCACCTCGGCCGCGCTCTGGAACCGCTCGTGCGGGTCTTTCGCCCCCATCTTCTCCACCAGCGTATCGAGCTCCCGCGGTACGCCCGGCCGGACCAGCGACGGCTTCGGAATCCCCCTCAGCTGGCGCTCGGTCATCATCTCCGTCGCCGACCCCGGGAACGGGGACTCCCCGGTCAGCAGGTAGTACGCGGTCGAGCCGAGGCTGTAGATGTCGCTCCGGGCGTCCAGCTCGCACCCCCACGCCTGCTCAGGCGGGATGTGGGCGATCTCCTCGGCGTACTCCTTCAGGTTGATCCGCTTGGTCACCTTCGCCCACGGGTTGTCGAGCATGTGGGTGAGGCCGAGGTCGAGCAGCTTCACCCGCCGGTCCGGGAAGACGGCGATGTTGGCCGGCTTCAGGTCGCGGTGGAGGAGGTTCTTCTTGTGAGCGTGCATCAGCGCGACCGCGGCCTGGGCGATCACCTGCCCGGCCAGGTGCGGCGCCAGCGGTCCCCGGTCGGCGACCACCTTGTCCAGGGTCGGGGCCGGGACGTACTCGCAGACGACGTAGTGGGTTCCGCCCCACACCCCCACGTCCAGCACCCGGGCCACCGTCGGGTGGACCACCTGAGCGGCCGCGCGGGCCTCGGTCAGGAACGGCCGGTACACCGTGTCGTCGGTCACCCGGTCGGTCGGCAGCACCTTGACCACCACCGTGGCCTTCGATTCGGCCGCCTCGGCCAGGAACACCATCCCGACCCGGTCCTGCCGCAACCCCTGGGTGATCTTGTAGTTGCCGAGCACGAACCCCTGCGTCCGGCCGCTCAACAGCTGCATGGCCTGGAACTTAGTGAGGAGCTTCTTCCGCACCAGGAAGGTGGCCAGTTGAAGCGGCTCGGCGGCGGCGATCTGCTCCGGATCGTACACCGACAGCACGCCCACCAGATCGTCGGCGGCGAGGAGGCCGCTCTTCATGACCGCCTGGAGGAACGGCGAACGGAGTTGCAGGCCGGTACTGGTGCCCACGGCGGCGACCCCAAGCTGTGTGAGACAGGAGTTACCCGACCCTAGAACACATCGGCCGGCAAAATGGGAAAGCTCCAGGTAGTTCCCGACACCGGGGGTCGATTGCGCCGGATTTCCCGACAGAGAGGCTTGGAGAGTTGCGATCAGACAGTCGAGAGAACGGTCGTATTGGTCCGCCAGCTGGGAGCTTTGCGGGGCTTGTGATGACCTGCGTCACGAAGTCGGAGTGGCCCACATCCGAGTCGAGGGGTGTTGTTGGTCCGCCCGAGAGATCACCGCAACTCGATCGCTCCCCCGGCCCGCGCCCGCTCCTGCTCGGCTCCCTCCCGGGGTCGTCTGCGTTCCGGCACAGGCGGTGCCCCCCCGGGCGACAGCGTGGGGAGGTTCCACCCCCGCCCGCCAACCGCCGGGCGCAGCGTGACCTCGTTCCGGCCGGGGCCGACGGTGGCCCGCAGTTCCGACGTCCGCGCGTCGGCGTACAGCCCGCCCAGCCGGTCGTGCCGGGACGGGTCGGGGCACTCGCACTCGTCCATCGGCATCGACTCGTTCGGCCACGTGACGGTGACGACATACTCACCCTCTGGGGCGCCGTCGTCGACCGCATAGGTCATCAGTGCGAAGGTGCCGTCCGCCTTGCTGACAGCGACGGGACAGGTGCCGCCGGCCCGCTCGCGGTCGATTGCGTGGAAGGCGATGTGGGCGTTCCCGGCCGGGCGGTCGCTCACCACCAGGGTGCCGCCGACCGGGTGGATTGGCACCCGCCCCGCCACGTCCCGGCCGGTACAGCCCGCCGCAGCCGCTGCGAGAAGGACGGCCGAGAGCCGGAAGCGGGGCATGTAGAGCCTCATTCGAGCACCGTCATCGGATCAGACCAGCCCCCTGGCTCGGGGTATGAGCCCCGGAGGGGCGATGTGACGTAGCCCAGGGCGGCGTCGGCGGGGCGCGGGTGGCGCATCGCCCCGACCGCCCTCGACAGCGGCGGCGGCGGCGCGCGAGTGACCGCGTACCCCCCGATCCGCGTGGCCCGCCCTGGGCTACGTCACATCGCCCCTCCGGGGCTCATACCCCGAGCCAGGATGCTCACAAGCCGCGCCCGACGGTCGGGCGGGTGGTGCCCGACCGAATCGGCATCAGTCCAGTGCGAACGGCTCCAGCGCGTTGTCGCCGCTCTTCACCGTGACCTTGAACTTGCCCCCGGCCTGGTCGGCGTACTTGCCTTTCCAAACGTCCACTTCGATATCAAGCCCACGCTTGTCCGTCCCGCCCCGGAGCAGTTCGAACGTCACCACGTAGTCGCCCGGCGGCGCACCGTCGTTCGGGGCCGCGGTGCTCAGGGTGAACCGGCCGTCCTTGCCAGTCTCCCCGCTCGGGGTGAACTTGACCGACCCCATGTCGAACTGAGGGTGGAACGTCACCTTCACCCCGGCGGCCGCCTTGCCCTTGAACATGACGGTGCCGGTCACGGGGTAGGTGCGGGGGGCCGAAATGCCCCCCCCGCACCCGACCGCCGCCGCCGCACACACCATCGCACCGAGGACGCGGCTAGTAGTCGGCAACGATGTCCCCCTTGTTGCGGCTGCCGAGCGCCCGGTAGGTGGGCATGTCGATGGTCTGGCGGATGAACTTTACCGAGCCGTCGGCGAGCGAGAAGTTGCACCCGCCGGTGTGCATACTGCGGAACGCGTAGAGCGGGCTCGTGGTGATGAGAAGGTTCAGTCGGGCCGGGTCGGTGTCGCTCCGGGTGTAGTACGGGCCGGAAAGCGTGTTCATCGGGATGGTGGTGCGGCCCTCGCTGTAGTGGTCGCCGCCGCTGCTCGCCCAGGCGATCGGGCCGCCCGACTCCTGCGCCGGGCTGATGCCGGACACGCTGTTCACAATCGTCGTGGTGTACCCCTTGAGGATGTTGTGCATGTCCCCAGCGGCGATCGTGTTGGACAGCCCGTCGCTGATGCCGGCGAAGTTGATCCGGAACGAGGACTCGGGCTGCCACGCGCCCGTGTCGCCGGCGTCGCGCTTGGCCTTCAGTGCGGCCCCCAGAGCCTGACCGGCCGCGTAATCCAAGCCGGCGTCCATTTTCGAGATGAACACCCCGTCGGAGGGCGTGAACCCGTACGCCTGCCCCGTCTTGCCGATGTCGCCCGGTTGCATGGGCGACCGCGCTTCGCTGTTGCCGCGGCACCACCCGTAGCTCGCGTAGTCGGCGTACACCGGGCTGACCGGCGTCGGCATGGACGGGCACAGGAAGACTTTCAAGGGACCGGCTTGGGTCGTCAGTTGGAGGTTGGTCAGGCCGCCGGGCACCCCAGGTGCGCCGGTGGAAGTCGCGGCGAGGTTTTTGTTGAACTGGTTGTAGAGGTTGCCCTGCTCGACATACGGCAGCAGTTCGAAGGCCACCGGGTAGTGGCGAAAGCGGTAAAAGATGTTCTGCATGCCCGGGTTGGTGTCATCGATGCCACCGCCGCAGAAGCTCATGTTCGGCAGCCCCCCAGGCCGTCGTGGTACGCGTGGATGGCGAGGCCGCTCTGCTTGAGGTTGTTCTGGCACTGGGCGCGGGCTCCCGCCTCACGGACCTTCTGCACGGCCGGTAGGAGCAGCCCGATCAGCACGGCAATGATGGCGATGACCACCAACAATTCGATGAGTGTGAAGCCATTTCTCTTACGCATGAGGACGCTCCGGTTGTCCGGTCCCGTGGCGGCGGGGCCGGGAGGCATGGTCGGGTGGGCGGCCCGCGGGCGCGGATGAACCCGCGCCCGCTGAGAGCCGGGATGATGCGATCAGGTCGAGAGGGAGGGTCGGGCCGGGTTACTTCGCCCGCGGGCGGGCGTAGGCCAGGGCGACCAGGGCGTAGCCGGTGTCGAGGTTGGGGTCGCTCTCCATCCAGTTGGCGAAGTCGTTCCCCCAGCTGCCGTCGCGCCGCTGCCGGTTGGCCAGGGCGCGGGTGACCTCGGCCCGCCAGTCGTGGGCCTTGCCGGCGGCGTCGGTGACGGTGTCGACGCCGAGCGTGTCGAGGCAGCGGGCCATCGACACGAGGTAGTAGAAGTACCCCTGCCCGCCGGCCCCCTCGCCGCGGCCGGGGTTGATGTCCACCGAGTAGTTGTGGGCCACCCAGTCCATCGCCTTCTTCCGCCGCGGGTCGTCGGTGCCGACCCCGCCCAGGGCCAGGCACTTGATCCCGGCGTAGGTCATGCTCCCGTACCCGGGCCGCGGGGTGTCCAGCGGGGCGGTGCCGCCGGCCGCCGGGAGGACGTAGATGAAGCTGCCGTCGTTGATCTTCCCGGCGAACGGCTGGTCGTTGAACTCGGACTTCAGGTTCTGGCACCGGCTGACGAACACGACCGCCCGCTTGAAGGCCGGGTCGTCCTTCGGGGTGCCGGCGGCGACGAGGGCGTCGAGGGCGAAGTGGGTGTTCGACACGTCGCCGCGGGTGCCGGGGCCGTAGCCGAACCCGCCGTAGTTGGGGTCGTCCTGGGTCTTCTTGTCGGCCGCACCGACCTGGCCAGCCTTGAAGTAGGCGGCGGCGGCGGCGACGACCGGGTCGTACTTCTTGTCCCCGGACGCCTTCAACGCCTGGAGGTTGACGCTCGTCGTGTAGAACTTGTGGCGGATCTGTTCGCCGACGGCGAGGTGCCCTTCCTTCGTGTCCGCCAGACCCTCGACGAACTTCAGCCCCTTGGCGGCCACCGGGTCGCCGGCCTTCGCCGCCCCCGACTTGAGCAGCCCGGTGAGAACCACGCCGGTGATCCCCGGGTGGGTGGCCTTACTCCAACTCCCGTCGTCCGCCTGGGTGGTCTTCAGGTAGGCGGCGGCCGCGGCCGTCACCTCCTCCCAGGATTTCGGCCCCTTAAGGCCTTTTTTCTCCTGGGCGGATCCGGGCGCGGCCGGGATCAGGGCAATTACCAGTGGGAGGCCGAGCAGGAGGCGGGCGCGCATGCGGGGCACCGGTGTGTCAGCAGGGTGTGAAGCAGATGCCCGGTGGGGTGCGTCGGCACCCGCGAGTTTCTCACGAGTGTCGTTTCGATGGCACGCCGACGACGGGAATCAGCTGCCCAAATGGCAATTCCGGCGCCGCTTGTGGCCAGAAGAGAAAAGTCTGCGGATTCCGGACTGGGGCACAGGTTGACCCGGCTTGATGTGGTCAGCCCGTGCCCCCCGGTGCCCAGGGTGTTACCACCCGCGGCCGGCAACCGTGCGGCGAAAGCCCGCCGGCGGCCGGATTCCTCGGGCGGCCGGTAAAGGTTGAGGGGCGGCGAGCGAACCCTTGATCGAACTCTTCCGAGCGAGGCGGCGACCGTTGACGGGGGTCACGACGGTTTCGCTGCGGATTCGGGCGAGTTGGGTAAGAGGCGGAGCCCCTTCCGAAAGGCCGGACGTGTGGGAATCTGTCACCGGTTTGTCACAACCCCTTTCAGCACCCGTTAACCACGCGGGGGCTAAGGTGTTTTCTAAGTGGCCGCGTCGTGCGGCCGCGGAGGACTTCTTATGCGATCCCTACTCGCTCTCGTTTGCCCCCCGGTCGCGGTGCTGACATCCGGCTCCCGGTCCGAGGTCGCGGCCAACGCCGTCTTGACCCTCCTGTTCTTCCTCCCGGGTGTGGTCCACGCCCTCGGCGTCGTGGACCGGTTCACCACCAACCGCCAGTACGCCTCAGTCATGCGAGCGATGGAGCAGTCCGGAGCCTGACCCCCGCCCGTAGTTCGTCACAACCCCCGCCTACACGCACGTTTCGCCCAACGGCTTGGCCCTGGCCCGTTCGGACGGATTCTCGGACTCTGTTTCCGCAGTCTCACGCCCGCCGGGTGATCAGCCGGCCGTGCGGACCGGTCGTCGAATGCACCGAGACGGACCGTCAGCGACCGATCAGGTTGCGGACGGTGCGGGTGAGGTCGGACGGGCTGTACGGCTTGCGGAGGAAGGCGATCCCGGCGGGCACGCCGCCGGCCGGCTCGGTGTAGCCGGACACGCACAGGATCGGCAACCCCGGCCGGTCGCGGGTCACCCGTTCGGCCAACTCCCGCCCGCCCATCCCGGGCATGACCATGTCGGTGACGAGGATGTCCACCGGCGAGTCGGTGTGCCGGGCCAGGAGGTCGAGCGCCTCCTGCCCGCTGGCCGTCTCCAGAACGGTGTACCCGGCCGTCGTCAGGATCCGCCGGGTCAGCCCGCGGACGCACTCGTCGTCCTCGGCCAGCAGGACTGTTCCCGCGCCGGCGACCGGCCCGGACGAGGCGGGGGTCGGCATGGTCGTGGCCGGCGCGGCCGCCGGCGGCAGGTACACGTCGAACGTGGTTCCTTTCCCGACCCGGCTTCGGACCGTGATGTGGCCATCGCTCTGGCGGACGATCCCGTATACCGTCGCCAGCCCGAGGCCGGTCCCCTTCCCGACCTCCTTCGTCGTGAAGAACGGCTCGAAGATCCGCGGCAGCACCTCGGGCGGCATCCCGGAGCCGGTGTCAGTCACCGTCAGCCGGCGGTACGGCCCGGGGGCGTCGGGCAGGTCGGCCGGACCGAGGACGACGGCGGCCGTGGACAGGGTGAGCCGGCCGCCGTCGGGCATGGCGTCGCGGGCGTTCAGCGCCAGGTTGACGATCACCTGTTCGAGCTGCCCGGGGTCGACGGTCACCGGACCCAGATCCGGGGCCGGGTCGACGACCAGCTGGACGTTCCCCCCGAGGAGCCGGTCGAGCATCCGGGCCGCGTCGCGGATGCTCGCGTTCAGGTCAACCGGGCGGGGCTGGAGGAGGGTCTTTCGGCTGAACGCCAGGAGTTGCCGGGTGAGGTCGGTGGCCCGGTCGGCGGCCCGGGCCATCTCGGCGGCCGGCCCGGCCCAGGGGTGGTCGGGGGCGAGGGTGCTTTGGAACAGGTGGGCGTACCCGCCGATCACGGTGAGGAGGTTGTTGAAGTCGTGGGCCACCCCGCCCGCCAGCTGGCCGACCGCCTCCATCTTGAGCGCCTGACGGAGGTGTTCCTCCAGCCGGTGCCGCTCAACCTCGGCCCGGCGGGGGCCGGACACGTCCCGGACTACCACCACCGCCCCGTCCGGGATGCCGGCGTCGCCGTCCAGCCGGGTGACGGACACCTCGACCGGCACCTCGCCCCCGCCCCGGGCGAGCAGCAACAGGGGATCGCCCGGGGTGGGGGCGAGCGGGTCGGCCGCGGCCCGGGTGGCCTCATCGACCAGATGAACCACCTCCCCGACGGGCCGGCCGGCGGCCTCGGCCTTCGGCCAGCCGGTGATCCGCTCGGCGGCCGGGCTGAGGAGGAGCACCCGCCCGTCCGGCCCGACCCCGACCACCCCGTCCGCCACCCCGGCCAGGGCGGCGGCGTGGCGCCGCTCGCTGTCGCGCAGGGCGCGTTCGGCGCGGTGCTTGTAGAGGGCGGTTTCGACCACCGACCGGAGGTCGCGTTCCTGGAGCGGCTTGAGAATGTACCCGAACGGCTCGGTCACCTTCGCCCGGGCCAGGGTGGCCTCGTCGGCGTGGGCGGTCAGGTAGACGACCGGCACCTCCCGGTCGCGGTGGATGCGGTCCGTGGCCTCGATCCCGTCCACCGGCCCCTTGAGCCGGATGTCCATCAGCACCAGGTCCGGGCGGAGGGATGCGGCCAGCCGGACCGCCTCCTCGCCGGTGTCGGCGGGGCCGACGACCTCGTACCCGAGGCGGGTCAGCCGCCGGCCGATGTCGGCGGCGATGATGCCCTCGTCCTCGGCGATCAGGATGCGAGTCGCTGGCATAGGGAGAGGCGGGCAAAGGCCGGGGGAGACGGGTAGGGGGCGATCTTACCCGCAAGGAGGCAAGACGCCAGTGGTCCCACAGACTAGCAAATATCAGGCCCGGAACGTGACTCCAACCCGTACGCCGTTACCGCTGCTCAGGTCGAGGGTTCCGTCGATCTGGCGGGTGAGTGCGGCGACTAACTGGAGGCCGAGGGTGTCGGTCCGGCGGGTGTCGAGGCCGGGCGGGAAGCCGATGCCGTCGTCGGCCACGGTGAGGCCGACGGTCCCGTCCGGGCCGGCCGCCAGGGTGACGGTGATGACCCCGACCCGGCCCCCGGGGAAGGCGTGCTTGAGGGCGTTCGAGACGAGTTCGTTCAGCAGCAACCCGGCCGGGATGGCGCGGTCCAGGTCGAGGGCCACCGGTTCGACCCGGAGGTCCAGCCGGACCAGTTCGGGGGCCGCGGCGTAGGAGCGGACGATCTGGTCGCACAGGCTCTCGACGTAGTCGGCCAGGTCGAGCCGCGCCAGGCTCTCGGACCGGTACAGGGTCTCGTGGATCAGGGCCATCGACCGGACCCGGTCGCGGCTCTCCCGGAGGGCACCGAGGACGGCCGGGTCGGTGACCGAGTCGGCCTGGAGGTTGAGGAGGCTCATCACGATCTGGAGGTTGTTCTTGACCCGGTGGTGGACCTCCTTCAGCAGCGCCTCCTTCTCCTGGAGGGACGCCCGCACGGCCTCCTCGGCCCGCTTCAGGTCGGTGATGTCGGCGTGGGACACGACCGCCCCGCCGCCGGGGCCGGCCAGCGGGGTGACGTTCAGCATGAACCAGCGCCCGCCGCACGGGTACGGCCCGCCGTACCCGGGGGCGGTGCCGTCCAGCACGGCCCGGACCCCGGCGCGGGCGGCCGCCGTCTCGCCCGCGCCGGGGGCGCACGCGGCCAGGTAGTTGTCCCCGACGGCGGAGGCTCCGTCCGTCACGCAGCCGCCCGGGCGGCTCCGGACGAACCGCGCCCACGCGTCGTTCGCCGCCAGGATGGTCCCGTCCCGGGCGAGGACCGCGATGTGGGCGGTCAGGGAGTCGAGGACGGCCCGGTTCAGCGCCTCGCTCCGGCGCAGGGCGACCTCGGCCGCGGCGCGCTCGGTCACGTCCCGCGAGACGGCGATCACCTGCGCCACGCGGCCGGGGTGGTCCGGGTCGGGGATCGGGGCGGCGTACTGCTCCATCCGCCGGCGGGTGCCGCGGAGGCCGGCGAACTCGAACTCGAAGACCGTCTGCCGCCCGGCGAACGCCCCCGCCACCGCCCCCCGGTAACCGTCCCGGTACTCGGGGAGGACCAGGGCGGACACGTCGGCCCCGGCCACGGCGTCGGCCGTCTCGGTCTCGACCATGCGGAGTCCGGCCGGGTTCATGCTCACGAGCCGGCAGCCCGGGGCGAGAACCTTCACGCACTCGGGCTCGGCGTCGATGATCGCCCGGGTCAGCGCCTCGCTCCGGCGGAGAGCCTCGTCGGCCGCCTTCTGGTCGGTGACGTCCTGGCAGGTGCCTTCGAGCCGGGCGCCACCGCCCGGCCCGCGGGCCACCTTCCCGCGGGCGTGGACCCAGCGGACCTGACCGTCGGGGCGGACGATCCGGTACTCGTGGGAGCAGTCCCGGCCGGTGTCGAGGGCGCGGGCGACCGCCGCCCGCACGTCCGCCCGGTGGTCCGGGTGGACGAAGCCCAGGTACCCGGCCAGGGTTCTTGGCGCGACGGCCGGCAGGGTGCCGAACACCCGGTCGAGCTCGTCCGACCAGGTGAGGGCGTCGGCCGCCGCGTCCCAGACGTAGCTCCCGATCCCGGCGATCGACTGGGCCTCGCGGAGGCGGGCGTTGGCCGCCTCCAGCGCCGCCGTCCGCTCCCGCACCCGGGCCTCCAGTTCCTCGTTCGCCGTCTGGAGCGCGAGCTCGGCCCGCTTCCGGTCGGTGACGTCCTGGATCGACCCCAGCGCCTTCACCGGCCGGTCGTCCTCCCGGACGACCCGGCCGACCACGTTCGTCCAAACCCGCCGCCCCCGGGCCGTGACCAGTTCCAGTTCCAGGTTCCACCCCTCCCGCATTTCCGGCAACCGGCGGACCAGAGCCTCGACCGCCGGCCGGTACTCCGGGGCGAAGAACCGGAGTGCCGTCTCGAGCGTCGGGGTGTACTCGTCCGGGCTGGTGTCGTGGATGCGGTACGTCTCGGCGGTCCAGGTCAGATGGCCGGTGGTCAGGTCCAGCTCCCACCCGCCGACCCGGGCGGCCTGGTGGGTCTGTTCCATTAACTCGGCCGCGGCCCGCACGCCGGTCACGTCCCGGCCGACGGCGTAGGTCAGCTGGTCGTCCGGGCGGAGGGCGACCCGCCACTGGAGCCGGCGGTGCCCGCCGTCCGCCCGGACGTAGCGGTTCTCGAACACCCGCGGCGGCCCCCCGGCGGCCAGCCGACGGCACTCGGCCAGGGTGGCGGTCCGGTCGTCGGGGTGGACGAACTCGATGACGGGCCGGCGGCCGAACTCCTCCTCGGGGTAGCCGAGCGTGCGGACGAACGCGGGACTGACCCGGCGGAAGTAGCCGTCGAAGCCGGTGATGGCGAACAGATCCTCGGACAGGTCGAAGAAGTCGCGGAAACGCTCCTCGCTGGCGCGCAGGGCGGCCGCGACCTGCTCGGTCGCGTCCCGCCAGTTCAACACGACCGCCCCGACGGCCGGGTCGGCGAGGAGGTTGCGCAGCACCCCGTCGCACCAGCGGGCGGACCCGTTCTTGTGGAGGAAGCGGGTCCGGACCGGGAAGCCGCGCCCGGGGTGCGCCAGCGCCTCCTTCAGGACGACCCGGACGGCGTCCCGGTCGTCCGGGTGGAGGGTGTCGAACCCGCTCGTCCCAAGAACCTCGGCCGGCAGCCGGCCGCTCAGCCGGGTGTGGTTCGGGCTGACGTACACCACCCGGCCGTCGGCGTCGTAGCACGTCACCCCGTCGAGGGCGTGCTCGACCAGCGCCCGGAACTGGTCCCCGGTCGTGTGCGGGTCGGCCGTCCACTCGACCACCCGCCGTTCGGCCTCGGCGTGCTGGTGCCCCAGGGTGCGGAGGTGGGCACACAACAGTCCGGTGAGGGCCGCCACGCCCCCGGCCGCCGCCCACGGGAGCCACCCCGCCGCCCCGCCCTCCCCGTAGGCGGCCGCGCCAACGAACCCGGCCAGCGCGAGGCCGGCGGCGGCCACCTGGGCAACGGCCGGGGGGTGGGTGAGGCGCAGCAGCATACGGCGTCGGGGGTCCGCGGCGGGGGCGGGGAGAGTGAAAACCCCGACCGGTGTCTCCACCGCCCGGCTCCCCGCTCATTTCGAGTCTACCCGGCCGGCCGGCGGCGTGCGACAATCACCCCTCTTTCCCGTCCCGGAGGTTCCCATGACCCGCCCGCTCTGCCTCGCCGCTGTTACCGCCGCGGCCGTTCTCGCCGCGCCGGCCTCCTCCGCCCGGCCGGACGCCGACTGGGTCGAGCTGTTCAACGGCAAGGATCTCACCGGCTGGGGCTACAAGGCCGGGGACAAGTTCGAGTCGTTCGACGGCAAGACCGAGGCGTCCGACGGCCGGTACACGGCCAAGGACGGGGTGCTGACGGTCAACCCCGGGAAGGGGCTCAAGCAGCTGTGGACGAAGGCCGCGGTCGGCGACGACTTCGAGCTGAAGCTGGAGTTCCGGGCCGGGGTGAACGCCGACAGCGGGCTGTTCCTCCGCGCCCCGCAACTCCAGGTCCGCGACTACCTCGTCGCCGGCCCGTACAAGAAGCTGACGAAGTACAAGGCCCAGGATTGGAACGAGGTCGTGGTGGTGGTGAAGGGGTCGGTCGCGCACTGCACCTGCAACGGGGAGGTGCTGGAGGCGGCCCTGAAGCTGCCGGCGACCGGCCCGATCGGGCTCGAAGCCGACCGCGGCCGGATGGACTACCGCAAGATCCGCCTCCGCACCGCGAAGTGATCGTTCGTGTGGGGGCTTTGAGTCGGCACGCAGTTGGTCGCTCACCGTGGTCGCGTGGCGTGCCGCCATTGCTCTCTTCGTTCGGTCCGGGTGCCCGGGTCCGGGCAGAAGTGCTTAACCCGTTGGCGGTCGTTTGCAAGGGAGGGAGCAGGGAGCAAAATTTAAACCCCGTCTACGGGCGTGGTTAAGGGCGAAAGACGTGGAAAATCCGGTCCCGGCATTTCACTTGCAATCCTTGCCGTTCGCCGATCGCTTGCCCTTCGCGATCGGCCCCCACCAACCGGAATGCCAGTTGCTAGCCCCTCGGCCGCCCGTTCGGCCGTGCCCCCGGTCCGCCCATGACACCCAGGACAGGTGACCCCGTGCACCCCCTCCTCGAAGCCGGAACGACTCGCCAGGACCAGGAGGTCGTCGAACTGCCGCTGCTGTTACCGAAGTGGCAGGCCGCCGAGCTGGAGGCGGTGGCCCGCGAACGCGGCATGACGATGGGTCAACTGCTCCGGCGTGTGATCCGCCAGGTGCTGACCGAGGGTACGGCCGGCGTCCCTTCTTGACGGGACGCCCACAGGTAGCACGCCCGTCGTCGGGACGTGTCATGTAAGCGGATGAAGTACCACCGGGCTCCGCCGCGGATGAGCGGGCGTCTGGGAAGCAGAGGGATTTACAGGCGGGGCAGTCACCCGACCACCCCGCCCGCCAAGCGGCAGTCCTCCGGAAACGCCGTCCCATCCCGGATCGGGACGTTCTCTTGTCCCCCACCACCCCCCACAACTCATCGCGCCACGATCACCAACGCGGGTGAGCGCGTGTCACCCGGTCACCAACCTGCTCGCCCCACCGCCGCCGTATGCCGGTCGCGGTCGGGGCCGAGGGCGTTTTCCCGTCGGCCGAGGTCAACGGGGCCGTCGCAGAATTCCCCGAGAACGTGCGGGAGTTGCTACCGCCCGGCCTGGCACCGACCCCCATGAACTGCACCAGCTGAGCTTACCCTTCCCCTGACGGCCGCTCTAAAGGGTCAGCGATGCGACCAGCGCCCGGAGGAACAGGAGCGTCATCGGTAACCCCACCAGGATCAGCACCGCCCCGAGCCACAACCGGCGCCGGCCGGGGCCGGACAGCGGCCCGTCCCCGAACGCGACGGTGCGCCACAGGTAGACCGCGTACACCCACGCCGGCGGGATGAGGACGCCCCACCGCGCCACCCGCACGAGCCGGATCGCTTCTTCTTCGCGGGAGGGCAGGGGTGCGTCAGACCCGGGCCGGTCGTCCAGCGGCTCCCCGTCGCCCGCATCGGCCTCGCCGAACGAGTCGGTCAGCACTTCGACCGCCCGGTCCGCGTCCTCGTCCCGCACCTGCACCTTGATCGCGCCGATCGCGTTCGAGGGGAGCCAGTAGGTGTTGACCAGGTCGGCGCCGGTCACGACCGCGTCGATGCCGGCGTCGCGGAGGACGTTGGCGGCCATGTCGGCCGACATCGCGTGCTCGAACGTGGCCACCGTCACCAGCCGGGTTCCCACCGGCGGCCCCGTGGTTCGTCCCCGCGGTCGGTTGTCGCTACACCGTCATTATCCCCGCCCCGGGGTTGTTGAACAGGAGTTGCCGGATGACCGCTGCCGACGCCTACGCCGAACTCGTCCGCCGGGCGAAGGAACTCGGCGTCCTCAACTCCTGCGCCGCGGTGCTGGGGTGGGACCAGCAGACGTACATGCCGACCCACGGGGTCGGCCTCCGCGGCGACCAGCTGGCCTTCCTCGCCGGCCTCGCCCACGCGAAGGCGACCGACCCGAAGGTCGGCGAGCTCCTCGCCGCGGTCGAGGGGTCGGACCTCGTCGCCGACCCGGAGTCGGACGCGGCCGCCAACGTGCGCGAGCTGCGCCGGGGGTACGACCGGTCCACCAAACTCCCGACCGCGCTCGTCGAGGAGCTCGCCCGCGTCACCACCGCCGCCCAGCAGGCGTGGCAGCAGGCCAAGGCCGCCAACGACTTCCCCGCCTTCCGCCCCCACCTCGAAAAGGTCGTGGCGCTGAAGCGGCAGGAGGCGCAGGCCGTCGGCTACGCCGACCACCCGTACAACGCCCTGCTCGACGAGTACGAGCCCGGGGCGACCGTCGCCGAGGTGCGCGAGGTGTTCGCCGGCCTCACCCGCGACCTCGTCCCGCTCATCCGGGCGATCGGCGCCAGCGGCAAGAAGCCGGACCGGTCGGTCCTGGAGCGCGACTACCCGGTCGAGCGGCAGAAGGTGTTCGCGGAGGCCGCCGCGGCGGCGTTCGGGTTCGACTTCGCCGCCGGCCGGCTCGACACCACCGCCCACCCGTTCTGCTCCGGGGTCGGCCCCGGCGACTGCCGCATCACCACCCGCTACAACCCGCGGTTCTTCAGCGAGGCGTTCTTCGGCGTCCTGCACGAAACCGGCCACGCCCTCTACGAGCAGAACCTCCCGGCCGAACACTTCGGCACGCCGCTCGGGGCCGCCTGCTCGCTCGGCATCCACGAGAGCCAGTCCCGGCTGTGGGAGAACCAGGTCGGCCGGGGGCGGGCGTTCTGGGGGCACTTCTTCCCGCGGCTCCGGCAGACGTTCCCCACGGCGCTCGCCGGGGTCGAGTTCGACCGGTTCTACTTCGCCGTGAACGAGGTCCGGCCGTCGCTGATCCGCGTCGAGGCCGACGAGGCAACGTACAACCTGCACGTCGCCCTGCGGTTCGAGCTGGAACTCGGGCTGGTGAGCGGCGACCTTGCCGTCGCGGACCTGCCGGGAGCCTGGAACGAGCGGTTCAAGGCGCTGCTGGGCCTGGACGTGCCCGACGACACGCGCGGCTGCCTCCAGGACATCCACTGGAGTTTCGGCGGCATTGGCTACTTTCCGACCTATACTCTGGGGAACCTCTACGCCGCCCAACTGATGAGCGCGGCCCGCCGGGCTCTTGGCGGGACCGATGCCACCGACGCGGACTTCTCTCGGGGGGAGTTCGGGCGACTCAAGTCGTGGCTGACGGAGAACATCCACCGCCACGGCCAGCGGTTCCGGGCCGGCGAGCTGTGCCGCCGGGCGACCGGCGAGCCGCTCTCGGCCCGGCCGTTCGTCTCCTACCTGAATGAAAAGTTCGGCCCGCTCTACGGCGTGTGCTAGACTCCCTGTAACCGGCATACCCGACACCCCCGCCGGGGCGGCCGCCAGACCTTCGTCCGCCGCCCCGTATGACCTCCCGCCACTCCGTGCCGCCCAAGTCGCCCTCCGACGTGACCGCGACGGTGTCGTCCCACACGGGCGACACGCGGACCCTCGGCTACCTCCAGCGCGACCTCCCGGCCGAGCCGACCGACCCGAACCCGCCGCCCCCGCAGTCCGGGGACGCGGTCGGGGTGTTTACCCTCACCGAGAAGCTCGGCGAGGGGGTGTCGTGCCACGTCTACCGCGGCTGGGACGTGGCCCGCAGCTGTCCGGTGGCGCTGAAGATCCTGAACTGGGCGAACGTGTTCGACCGGGCGGCGGCCATGCGGCAGCTCCGCACGGAGGCGATCACGCTGAGCCGGGTCAAGCACCCGCAGGTGGTCCGTTTCATCGACTTCGGGTTCGACCCGCGCTGGCCGTACCTGGTGACCGAGTTCTTCGAGGGTCGGCCGCTCGGCGAGCTGCTCCGGGCCGGCGGGGCGTTGCCGCCCGGGTGGGCGCTGTATCTGGTGTCGCAGATGGTGGACGCCCTCGGGGCGGTGTGGCGGGCCAACGTCGTCCACCGCGACCTGAAGCCGGACAACATCCTGGTCGGGCCGAACGGGGTGGCCAAGCTGATCGACTTCGGGCTGGCGAAGTCGGACGCCCTCCAGGCCGGCCGCGGCGAGGGGGGCGTACCCGAGCTGGCCGGGACGGCGGCGTACCTCGCCCCGGAGCAGGCCAAGGACGCCAGCCTGGTGGACCACCGGGCCGACGTGTACTCGCTCGGGGTGACGCTGTACGAGGCGCTGACCGGCCGGCTCCCGTTCGAGGGGCGGAACCGGGTGCAGGTGATCTTCCAGCACCTGAGCACGGCCCCGGTGCCTCCGAACGACCGGGCTCCGGGCATCCCGCCGCTGGCGTCCGACCTGTGCCTGTGGATGCTGGCCAAAGACCCGGCCGACCGCCCGCAGAACTACGACGAGCTCCGCCAGGCGTTTAACACCGTCATCGGCCGCTGACCGGCCGGCCGGGCTCCTCGCGCACGCCCGCCGGTCCGGCGGGCGGTGTCACTTCCCGGGGAAGACCGTGACCAAGAGCCCATCGAACTGAACGTTGAACGACTTCGCCGCGGTGTTCACGGCGGCCACGCCGACGAACACCTTCGGCGGCATCTCCACGGGGAACTCCTTCACCCCCGTCCAGCCCGTCCCGTCGTGACTGTACGAGGCGGTCAGCCGGTCGCCCCGGCGGTCTACCCGCAGGTGGGTGGACCAGCCGGTGAAGAAGTTCGCCGTCTCGGTCGGGTCCGGGTTGGTGCTCTGACCCGCCCCGCCCCTGAAGTACTCGACGAGCGGCGGGTAGCAGAAGTACCGCTGCCGGCCGGCCAGCCAGTAGCTGTTCCGCTCCACCCGGACGAAGTTCCTCTCGTCCGCCCAGACCAGCAGCCCCGCCCCGTTGAACGGCGTCGTCTCCACGCCCCTCGTGCCGGGGTCGAACTCGCCCGTCACCTTGACCACCGCGGTGAAATCGCCGTCCACCTCGCGGAGTAGGCGCGGGGCGGAGGTGTTGATGGCCGTGCTGAGGTTGCGGTTCCCGGCCGGGACGGAGAGCGTCAGCTTCTCCCCGTCCTCCGCCATCGCGCAGTCGCCGACCGGGTCGGTCAGCGGCCCCCAGCCCCGGATCTCGCGCGACTTGGCCAGGTCTGCGGGCGTGGGCTCAGCAGGGTCGGCCGCCGCGGGCACCTCCGCGGGCGGCTTCGGCTTGCGACCGCAGCCCGCTATCGCCACGAGGAGCACGAGTACGACGCACGGGGCGGCCCGGCACAGTCGGCTCATCGGCGACTCCTGGGGTGGCAGTCCGCGGGGGAGAGAAGACTCGTGGTGACACTGTATGCTGCGCCGGTTGGCCGCACCTCGCCGGGCCGGCCGCCGGAGAACGGCGTGCCCACTCACTCAAGAAACGCAGCGTGGGGTCGCCCGCGTCCGGTCAGAGGTCAACATCCCACACGACGACCCGGCCGCGGTCGGAGCCGGCGGCGGCGAGGAGGCCGTCCGGGCTGACCGCGACTGTCAGCAGCCGGCCGATGTCCCAGGCGAAGTGCCTTACCCAGGTCCAGTTGTCGGCGTCCCAGATGCCGACCGTCCCATCGTAACTCGTAGTGAACAGAAACCGCCCGGCCGGGTGGAAGGCCGCCGCCTTGAAGTGACGGCCCGAGTCGTTGGCGACGCGGTGCGGCTTCCCCGGCCGGGCGCCGTCCCAGATCATCAGCAGCTTGTGGTGGGGAACGACGACCTGCCTCCCGTCCGGCCGGAAGCACGGCTGCCCGACTTCCAGGTGGGGGTAGCTGCCGGCCCCCAGTACTCGGCCGGTAGCCGTGTCGCGGACCACCAGTTGATAGTCGTCCCATCGGCCGGGCTGGGGGATGGTCAGAACCGCTACCCGGTCGCCGGCCGCGGTCAGTGCCGGGTCGGACGACGGACCACTATCCGCGGACCAACACCGCTCCCACCCGCCCGATCGTACCTCCCAGCTGATGAGCCGGGTCCGCAGCTCGTCGCCCTGTGCGGTGACGAGACGGGTGCCGTCGAGGCTTGACGCGAAGGCCAGGGCCGGGCCGGGGCCGGTGGAGTCGTGCGGGCTGACCCCGAGACGGGTCGCGGTGACCGGGTCGTAGCGCGTCCGCCCCTCGGCCGTGATCGCAACCAGTACACCGCCCGGCTCGAACGCGATCACCGGCCGCCAGCGGAACCCGTCCGGCCGGACGCGGACGACCGGTTGGTCACCGGTGAGGTCGTAGAGGGTCACGCCCCGGAAGGGGGTGGAGACGGCGAGGGCGCGGGAATCCGGGGCGAACGCCAGCGCCAGCGCTTGCACCTCGCCCGCCTCGTCGGGTTCGATCAGCTGCATGCCGCCGTCGTAGCACGCCGGGAGTTCCCGGGCAACGACGATCCGCCCTCCCCGCCCAGACCCCGGTCCTTGCCCGGTCGATCGAACCGAACGCCGTCAGCAGACCGGGTTGTCATTTTTTCCGACTTTTGTCTCGGAATTACCCTCCGGAGCGGGTAATTTGTCGCTGTTGAAGTGTGCCGCCTCCGCCGGTATCGCCCCCCTCTCCCGGTTCCGGCTGAACGTGGCCCCGGCCGCCCCACTAGCGGCCTGCCGACTCCGTGACCCGTCGTCGCCCGCGCTTCGCCCGATTCTCGTCTCGGTCCCGTCCCGCCCGCCCCCCAGGAGGGTGTCTCATGGCCCACGCCGAACGCGACGCGCTGAAGGTGGATGTCCCGGTCGGGTTCCTGCTCTCCGAGCCGCGCGAGGTGGTCGTGTCGGTCGACCGCCCGGCCTCCGCCCCGCTGGCGATCCGGCTTCGACTGATCCCGGCGGTCACCGACCAGCCGGACTTCGGGGCGCCCCCGCCCAGCTCGGTGCACAACACCCCGGCCCCGACCCGCCGGCTCCCCCGGCTCCGCCCGGTCGAATTCGACCACGACCTCGGCGGCGGCGACTGACCCGGGCGCGGGAGTTGCTTCCCGGGAGCGGCCGTCGCCCGCACCCCGGGAGTGATTCCTGATGACCCACAACCTGATCCGTTCGCTGGTCGTGACGCTCGCCGCGACCGGTTTGGCCCAGGCCCAACAACCCGTCCAACCGACCCCGCCCCCGCCGGTCGCCGGTGCCCAGCCCCCGGCGGCCGGCACCCAGCCGGCCGCCGTCGGCGCCGCCCCGGCTGCCTTCCGGGCGAAGGACGTCCTCGGCAGCCGCGTCCTGGTCCAGAACACCGGGGTCGGCACGGTCGAGGACATCGTCTTCAGCGCGGGCGGGGACGTGGAGTACCTGATCGTGTCCGCCGCGGACGGGAAGCTGACCACCGTGCCGTGGACCGCGGCCACGTTCGACCAGGCCCAGCGGACGGCTGTGCTCAACATCGCCCCGGACCGCTACCGGGCGATCCCGACGTACACCGTCCAGACCTACCCGCAGTTCTTTACCCCGACCTACCGGACCGAGGTGTACCGCTTCTACGGTATCACCCCGGGTGAACTCCGCCGGGTCGAGCGGCGCATCGAACGCCGGTAGGCCGCGGCCGGATTCGTTCCACCGATCTCACCCCGCCCGGGCCTGGCCCCGGGCGGGGTGTGTCGGTTTCACCACGTCTCCGCTGAAGCCCCGAAGCAGCGCTGCGGTTCCTGGCGCGTCCCGGCTCCCATGTGAGCAGTGGGTTGCCCTTCGACGGCCCTGACCGGGAGTCGGCGGGTGCCCGGCATTGCGTTCGCGCCGCCTTCCGGCCCGCGGCGGGAGGGATACACTGCCGGGGTCGAACCCGGGGTGCGTCATGCTCGAGCCGGTGCGGTGGGTCATCTGGCTGGTCCTCCGCGGGGTGCTCGCCCTGCGTTACCGGTTCACGCTCGCCGGGGCGCCGGACGTGCGCCGGCACCCGGGGCCGTACCTCATCCTCCCGAACCACCCGGCCTACATCGAGCCGCCGTACCTGCTGACCCGGCTGTGGCCGGTGTTCCACGCCCGGCCGATGCTCCTCGAAACGAACTTCCAGAACCCGCTCCTCGCCCCGCTCATGGGGCTGCTGCGGGCCATCCGCGTCCCCGACACCGACCGCGCCAGCGCCGAGGCCCGCGACCGCGCCTCCGAGGCCGTCCGGAACGCGGTGGCCGCGCTCAAGGCCGGCGAGAACGTCATCCTCTGGCCGAGCGGCCGGCTCATGCGCGACGGCGTCGAGCGCCTCGGCGGCACCCGCGCCACCGCCGACATCCTGGCCGCCGTCCCCGAGGCGACGGTCGTCCTCGCCCGCACCCGCGGGCTGTGGGGGAGCAAGTTCAGCTGGGCGCGGGCGAAGAAGCCGTCGCTCGTGATGGGGCTCGTGCGGGGTGCCGGGCTGGTGTTCGCCAACCTGCTCGTGTTCGCCCCGCGGCGTCGCGGCACGATCACCCTGGAAGCCTTCCCGAAGGACCGCCGCCCGGAGCCGACCCGCGAGGCCGTTAACCGCTGGCTCGAAGGCTGGTTCAACGCCGACACCGGCGGCAAGGCCGAGACGCCCACGTTCGTGCCGTACCACTTCCTGTTCGGCCCGCGCGAGTTCGAGTTCCCGCCGCCGGTGGCCGCCGCCGACCTCGACCTGTCGAAGGTGAAGCCGGCCGCGAAGCAGGCCGTGGCCGAGTTCATCGAGGAGCAGATCAAGCGGCCGCTCGACCCCGCCGAGAACGCAGCCGACACCACCTTCATGCAGCTCGGGCTCGACTCGCTCGACGGGATGGAGGTGACGCTGAAGGTGGAGCAGCGGTTCGGCTTCAGCGGGGACACGGTGCCGTCCACGGTCGGCCAGCTGTGGGCGCTCGCCGAGGGACTGCTCGACCGCGCCCCGCCGAAGCCGCCGCCGGCCGGGTGGTTCTCGCCGCCGTCGGACGGCGCACCGATCGCCGTGGAGGGCGACACCATCCCGGCCGCGATCCTGAACCGCGCCTTCAAGCAGCGCCGCGACGTGATCGCGGCCGACGACCTGGCCGGCGGGGTGACCTACGAACGGCTGGTCGTCGGCGCGTGGGCGATGAGCCGGCGTTTCGCCGCGATCGAGGCGCCGAACGTCGGGCTGCTCCTCCCGGCCTCCGTCGCCGGCGACCTCGCCTTCCTCGCCCTTCAGCTGGCCGGGAAGCTCCCCGCGGTGTTGAACTGGACGACCGGCCCGAACAACCTGGCCCACGCCGCGAAGCTGATGGGCCTGACCCACGTCGTCACGTCGAAGGCGTTCGTGGACCGCACGCAGGTCGAGGTGCCCGGCACGAAGTACCTGTTCCTCGAAGACGTGCGGGCCGGGATGGGGAAGTTCGAACTCCTCGGCCGCTTGCTGCGGGTGCGCTACTTCGGCGGCGGGGTGAAGCGGCACCTCCTCGCCCACGCCCAGGCCGACCCGCACGCCCCGGCAGTGGTGTTGTTCACGAGCGGCAGCGAGAAGGCTCCGAAGGCGGTGCCGCTGACGCACGACAACATCCTCGCCGTGCAGCGCGGCATCGTGGCCATCGCCGGCATCACCCGCAACGAGTCGATCCTGGGCTTCCTGCCGCTGTTCCACAGCTTCGGACTCACCGTCACCGGCCTGTTCCCGCTGGTGATCGGGATTCGGGTCGTCCACCACCCCGACCCGACCGACGCCGGCGCGCTGGTCCGCAAGGTCGCCGGGTACAAGCCGACGCTCGTGGCCGGCACGCCGTCGTTCCTGGGCTTCATCCTCGACCGCGCCAAGCCGGGCGACCTGGACTCGCTCCGGCTGATCGTGGTGGGCGCCGAGAAGTGCCCGCAGTCCGTGTTCGACGCCGCGGCCCGCCTCGCCCCGCACGCCCAGGTACTCGAAGGCTACGGCGTGACCGAGTGCGCGCCGGTGGTGTCGGTGAACCGCCCCGGCCAGCTGAAGGCCGGCACGATCGGCGACCCGCTCCCGGGCGTGGAGGTGTGCGCGACCGACCTCGAAACCGAGGCGGTGCTGCCGCGGGGGAAGATGGGGATGCTCCACGTGGCCGGGCCGACGGTGTTCCCCGGCTACCTCGGCACCGACGCCCCGGACCCGTTCCGCACCATCGACGGCAAGCGCTGGTACGTGACCGGCGACCTGGCGGAGCTCGACCCGACGGGGGCGATCGTCTTCCACGGCCGGATGAAGCGATTTCTGAAGGCGGGTGGCGAGATGGTGTCACTCCCGGCGCTGGAGGAGCCGTTCGCCCGCCGCTACCCGCCGACCGACAAGGGACCGCGGGTGGCGGTGGAGGGGACGGATGCCAGCGGCCGGAAGATCGTGCTGTTCACGACGGAGCCGATCACGCTGCGGGAGGCGAACGCAATCCTGCTGGAGGAGGGCTTCCGCGGGGTGATGCGGCTGGACGAGGTGCGCCAGCTGGACGCGCTGCCGGTCCTCGGGACGGGGAAGACCGACTACAAGGTGCTGCGGGCTCAGCTGGGTTGAGTTGGTCCGCGAGAGTGCAACCTACTGGCGACGTCTTCCCGCACGCGAACGCACGGGGCGGATTGCCCCGATCACCCGGGGGCGATGGCTCGGCCGGTTTCGAGCGGTCGTACCGACTTCCAAGCCGCCGCGGCGGACGTGGGAGCCCGGTTCGCCGACGCGCTGGCCGCCGTCCCGTTCCCGTCCGCCGCCGGGGACTCCTGGAAGGCGAAGTTCAACCGCCCTGGTGGGGTCGGCCAGGCGGAGGAGGTCGTCAACCTGCTCGTGCCGGCCAACACGGTCGTGGTGTTCGTCGGGGCGCGCGATCTCGTCGGCGAGCTGACCCTGGAGTCGAGCGACCGGGAGCGCGGCCGGCAGCCCCGCCTGGTACGATGCGGTTTTTGGTCGGGGGCAGGCGAACAACTACGGGGCGGGGGCTACCGACTTCAGCCCGTGGGGCGGGTCGATCACCTACGACCTGATCGCCGACTGGCACTTCGGGGTCGACCCGCCCGGGAACCCGAGCGAGTTCGACCTGTACTCGGCCACCCAGAAGTCGCTGCTCCACCTCCTCGGGTTCGGGGCCAGCGAGCGGGAGGGCGTCCCGGAGCCGTCGGGCGGTGCCGGCGGACCGGTCTCCGACGGCCATCGCCAGCACCCGCCGGGTGGCCGCGTCGGGGGCCACCCGGACCCACCGGGCGTCGGCCTTGGACCCGACGAAGCCCCAGAGCTCGTCCGCCTCGATGTCTGTTCGTTCACCGCGACGGTCCGCGGCCTGGCAGGCCGGTACGAGTTCCGCGCCCGGGCGGTGGACCTGAACGGCTTCGCCCAGCCCGAGCCGCGGCCGCTGCAGAAGACCGGGAAGAACGGCCTCCTGGTCCGCCGCTTCGAGGTGGGATAGGGCCGGCGGCTACGCGGGCGTGGGGGCTGCGGCGGGAGCCGGGGGGCCGCCCGGAAGGCGGAACAGGTCGGCGACGGGGACGGCGAACCCCGGGAGCAAGCCCGGGGCGGTGAGGGTGTCCGTCGCCCGGTAGAAAGCGGAGCCGCCGTCCGCCCGGTCGGCGTGGACGACCCGGGTCGCCGGGTACACGATCCACACCTCGCGGACACCCGCCTCCAGCCACTCGTGCCGCTTCTCGTCCAACTCCTGGGCGATGTCGTTCGGCGACACCACCTCGACCACCAGATCCGGGGCGACAGGCAGGTAACCGCTCGCCCGGTACTGTTGGGGGGTGAGCCGGTCCAGGGCGACGTATGACGTGTCGGGCTTGCGGACCCGGGTCGGGTCGTCGCGGAAGCAGCAGTAGCCGGTGCCTTCGGGGAACACCCACCCCGGCCGGTGGGCGGCGGAGTAGAGCTTCAACCGGAGGTAGACCTCGCCGGCGACGTGTGAGGACTCGGTACTCACCTCGACCTCCCGGAGTTCGCCGCCGACGAGTTCGTAGCCCCGGCCGGCGTCGCCCATGGCGAGCAGGTCGTCCGGGGTGAGGGCCGGCCGGGTCGGGGCTGCGGCGGTCATGCGGTGGCTCCGGGGCGGTAGGAGAATCGTACCGCGGCCGGGGCGGGGGTGCTACCCGGCCGGGCCGCGGCCCGGCCGCTACTTCCCGCCGGTCACGCGCTCGGTCTTGCTGGACAGTTTCATGTCCGTCTCCACCTTCAGCACGACCCCCGACACCTGACCGTCCACCTCGATCCGCATGGTTCCGGCCATCCCGCCTTCGGGGGTGGTCCCGTCGAGGCAGCCGGTCCCCTTCATGCTGATCTTCCACCCGCTCCCGGGGTTGAGCTTGATCGGCAGCTTGCCACGCAACTCGCTCAGCGGGAGGTCGGCGGTGACGACCACGTCCCCGAACGTCGCCGCCCCCTTCTTCGCGGTCGAGAGGAGCTTGCCGGTCACCTTCGCCCGGCCGGGGGTGATCACGAACGGGTTGTCCGGGGCGTCCAGCTCCTTCAGGAACTTCTCCGTCAGATCCCACGAGTCGCCGGCCTTGACCGGGGTCTTGGGGAAGAGGTTGTCGCCGAGGTTCCCCTTCTTGTTGAACTCCTGGTCCAGGTCGGCCGCGGCCTTCCCGGTCACGGCGGTGCCGTCGGCCAGGGTGAAGGCATACGTCTCCCCCGTCTTCTCGATCACCACGGTCTTCCCGTCGAGCGGGAGCTTGGCCTCGGCCCCGTCCTTCTCCTCGACGGCCGTCTCGTAGGTCCGCCTCAGTTTCGCCGGCTTGCGCGCGTCCGGCCCGACCGCCAACACGTCAGTCGTGTACACCAGCGTCTTCTTCTTCCGCTCGTCCTTCTTCTGCAGCTGACCCATCGCGTTGACGGTAGTCTTGGTGGTCGTCTCGTCGGTCTTGGTGGACCGCGTCCGGTCGCCCACCTTGAACGCGTACTCCTTGTAGGTGATGCCGTCCTGGGCGGTCGCCCCGGCGGCGGCCAGCCCCGCGAGCACGACCGCCGCCCCGAACACCTGCCGCATGGCACGTACCTCCGAACCGGGGACGAGGAACCACGCCAGCATATCCCCGGCCGGCCCCGTTGCCACCGGCCGCCCGCGGCCGGACAATGCCGGCACCCTCACCCCCGGGGACCGCCGTCGCCCGGCTCGCCTTCCGCGGAGCGCCTCATGAAGTACGGGATGAACCTCCTCCTCTGGTCCGGCAGCATCGGGCCGGACCACTACAAGCTCCTCGCCGACCTGAAGGCGGCGGGGTACGACGGGGTGGAGATCCCGGTGTTCGGCGGCACCCCGGCCGACTACAAGCCCCTCCGGGCCGAGCTCGACAAGAACGGCCTGAAGTGCACCACCGTCACCATCCTGACCGCGGAGACGAACGCGGTCAGCCCGGACGCCGCCGTCCGGCAGAAGGCGGCCGAGTGGCTCAAGACAGTCGTGGACATCAACCACACGCTCGGGGCCGAGACGGTGGTCGGGCCGTACCACTCGGCGCTCGGGGTGTTCAGCGGGGCCGGCCCGACGGGCGACGAGAAGAAGCGGGCGGCGGACGTGCTGCGCGGCGTCGCCGAGCACGCGAAGGCGGCCAACCTGATGCTCGGGATCGAGTACCTGAACCGGTTCGAGTGCTACTTCCTGAACACGGCGAAGGCCGCGGTCGAGCTGGTGCGGCTGGTGGACCACCCGAACTTCCGCACGATGTACGACACGTTCCACGCCCACATCGAGGAAAAGGACCAGGCGTCGGCGATCCGGACGGTGGCGCCGGTGCTGGCGCACGTCCACATCAGCGAGAACGACCGCGGCACGCCCGGGACGGGGCAGGTGGACTGGGCGGGGGCGTTCAAGGGGTTGGCCGAGGTGGGGTACGACGGGTGGCTGGTGATCGAGGCGTTCGGCCGGGCGCTGCCGGACCTCGCCGCCGCCACCCGCGTGTGGCGCGACCTGTTCCCCAGCCCCGAGCACGTCTGGCGGAACGGCCTGGCCTTCATGAAGGCGCAGGTCGCCGTCTCGGCGAAGTAGGCTGGCGGTAGTGCCCCGGCCGGGACGGCGCCTCGCCGCCGCCCCTTCCACCAAGGGTCACCGTGCCGGACGCCACGCCCCACTGCCGGCGGGTACACGCCCCAACCCGGGCGGTCGGCGGCGTCGCGTTCTGCGAGCCCGGGGGCTGGTCCGCCGGGTGGCCGCCTCTGCGGACTGCGAGTTCTACAGGGGTTCGTTGAAGCCCGGCTGCGCTCCCCCTGGGGGCAGCAGCGCGCGCAACCGGTCGAGAAGCACGTCCACGTCGAAAGGCTTGACCAGCCACTCGGCCCTGCCACCCGGGCGTGTCGGGGCCGCGGTCGGCGGACCCAACACGAGAACCGGGACCGGGCGGGCGTGGTGGCACGACTCGCACGTGCCCGCCAGAACCGGGTCGTCCGGGCGCTTGACGTCAACGACCAGCAGGTCGCACGCAGCAAGTTCGGTCGCCGGCCGCGTCGTGCCGATGACGTCGACCGCGAAGCCCTCCTCCTCCAGCAGGCTCCGGAGCACGCGGATCAGCGGCGGGAAGTCGGCCACGACCCGCACGCGAGGGGTGGCCGGCCGGCGCAGCCGGTCCTCACCCGCCGCGGGGGTGACAGATGTCATGTGCGGTCTCGTGTTCCAGTACCGAGCGCCAGAAGCAACAAGCAGGCCGACACGGGCGGGTCGTGTGACCACGATCGAGGGAGCCAGTCGGCGAGGGGGCTCCGCCCGGCGTACTCACCCCGGGGTCGTGAGCGACAACCGAATGGCCAAGACCGCGAGCAGCTGAGGGCATTGGAAAGCGGCCCCGCGGCTACCTCCCCGGGGGCGGGAAGCGGAGGGTCAGCCGGAGCACGCCAGGAGTGGACTTGGCCGGCAACAACGTCAGGTCGGCCGTGACATTCCGCCCGTGCCGCGTCTCCCCCCCGATCTGTCCTTTCCCGTCCACCTCCTGGTCGTCGAGGAAGACCTCCCGGTCGGCCGCGGGGACGGCGGCGACGAGGTCGCCCAGGTCGATCGACCGCGCCTCCCCGCCGCCGACCCACTCGACCCGCGCGGACCACGAGTGCCGCCGACCCTCCGCCTTCTGACCGTCGAAGAACGGGCGCAGCGTCAGGAGCCGGCGGAGATCCTCCGGGGTGGCGACGAACAGGGTCTCGTATGCCTTTTCCGGCCCGGCCACGAGGTACTCCATGAACCCCGGCCCGCCCGCCTCGACCGGGATGTCGCCCCGGACGGTGACCTCCACGGCGTCCGGTCGGATTCTGACCGGCAGCGCCGCCCGGGTCGCGGGCGGGAGTTCTTGAAACGCCGCGGCGAGGCGATTCCGGCCAGGTTCGTCACGCGCGGCCAGCACCGCCGCCGCCCGCCCCTCCCAGTCCGCCCCTTTCGCGCCGACCCGCCCGAACACGGTCACGACCGGGGAGGCCACCGTCCCCGCGGCCTTCGGCTCGAAGCTGCGCGGCCGCTCGACCCCGGCGAGGGAAGACGTGGCGACCGTCAGCCGGTCGCCCTCAAGGGTGTAGATCCCCTGGACCAGCCCCGTCTCGCCGTACAAGGTCAACTCGGGCGGGTTCCGAAGGGGGTTCAGCTGGTACCGGTAGCTCTCCTGACGCCCCCCGGGGCCGGTTTCGATGTGGACGACCTCGGCTTCGAACGTCCACCGGGCTGTGGCGAGGCCGGCGCCTCCGCCGCCCGAGACTTGGCCCCACGCGCCCCGAAGCTTCGCCTTCTCCGCGTCCTGAGCGGAGCGGAGGGACCGTACCCGGTCCCCGGCAGAAGGACTGAGCCCGGGTGTGGGCTGGGCCAGACTTGCGGCAGAGCCGAGGGCGACGACGATCGCCGCCGCGGACAGGGGGATACGCTGCCACCGCATGACGGGTCTCCGCGGGTGAAGGCGTGTCAGTAGCGGGACGTCGGCCGCGGCCGGCACGCGGAGCGCGGCCGGCACACCCGGCCCTCGCCCGCCGCGGGGGTAACGGGTGTCGTGGGTGTGGTCTCACATCTCGATGCCGAGGCGGCAGAAGCAACAAACAGGCCGACGCGGACGGACCGTGTATCCCGGAGCCCCACTCCGGCGGATGCTGGGAGGACATCGCGGACATCCATCCGCCCTCGGTCAAACCGGTTTCGCCACCCCGCCTGCATCGTGTCGGTCGGCCTCGAATGACCACGAGCGGGGAGTCGGTCGACGCAAGGGGGTGCGTTACCCCGTCGGCCGTGGTCATCCCGGGGTCATGAGTGGCAATCGAATAGCCAACCCACGAGCCGCCGAGTGTGTTGGAGGCCCGTCCCAACCAGCGAACACTTCCGATCGTGAGGGGGCATGTGGCTTGTGAGTGCCGTGGACGACCTCGACGTGCTTCCTCGTACTGAAGCGACCTGCCGACCCCGCCTGCTCCTGCACGGACCCGTCCGATCGTCGCGCGCCCGACCGTCGCGCGGGCCGGGACAAGGGCACACCGGCACGTAGTTTGCCACCGGCCCGCCTGGCACGAGTACCGCATCGGCTTGCGTGGCGTGCCAGGGACGCACGTGGTCGACTGATGGCTGTGCGCCACGAGAGGGCGTGGCTACCCGTCACGAGCGAGAAACATTCACCGTGCGGGGGTCACCATATCGCGGACAAGATGCTCAGCTGATGGGTCACTGAACTGAGGCGAAGTGAATGTGACACATCTCGGTCGTCTCTCACATGCCGCCGGTCCGAAGGCGTCACGCACGACGCGTCCCGGGTGCCGGGGCGGTGACGAATGCCCTCTCCCCCGACCGCGCCCGTCAGATGGCCTCTGCCCCCGAGATCCCGCAGCGTTTCGCAGCAATGCCATGAAGGCCGGCGTTGCCGGCGGTCGCAGTACCGGCCGGCGCCGGGCGCCCCCGGGGCAAGCCCCGCGGTCGCGGCCTCATGCGGCCGGCCGCATGAGGCCGCCGGCAACGCCGCCGGGTGTGATGTCCGTCGCGCGGACGCAGTCGCAGTTAGGATTCGTTACGAACCGCGTCAACGATGCGAGTGTAATGTCCATGAACTCGGGGCATGTAATGGAATCACGGTTCGAGGAGTCGGCGCGGTTCGTACAGGCCGTGCGCGACCGGATCGCGGGGGTCGTGGTCGGCCAGGACGTGGTGGTCGAGCGGATGCTCGTGGCCCTGTTCACCGGCGGCCACCTCCTCCTCCAGGGCGTCCCCGGGCTGGCCAAGACGCTCCTCGTGTCCGCCCTGTCGCGGGCGATCGACCTCGACTTCGCCCGCGCCCAGTTCACCATCGACCTGCTCCCGTCCGACATCCTCGGGGCCGAGATCCTGGACGCCCGGGCCGGCGAGTTCCGCACCGTCAGGGGGCCGGTGTTCACGAACCTGCTCCTGGCCGACGAGATCAACCGGGCCGCCCCGAAGGTGCAGTCGGCCCTCCTGGAAGCCATGCAGGAGCGGCGGGTGACGATCGGCAAGGAGACGTTCCGGCTCCCCACCCCGTTCCTGGTGATCGCCACCCAGAACCCGGTCGAGCAGGCCGGCACGTTCGAGCTGCCCGAGGCTCAGCTGGACCGCTTCATGCTGTGCCACCGGCTCGACTACCCGGAGCCCGACCAGGAACTCGAAGTGCTCCGCCGCACCCTGGCGCTCGGGGTCAGCCGGGAGGGCCGCGGGGCGGCGGTCCGGACCGAGTTCGACGCCATCGGGGGCGAGCCGGTCGGCTCCGTGGAGGATCTCGTCCGGTGCATGGAGGCGGTCCCGACGGTCCACGTCAGCGAGCCGTTCCTGCAACACGTCGTCCGCGTCGTCAACCAGACCCGGCGCCACCCCGCCGTCGAGCTCGGGGCCAGCCCGCGCGCCGGGATCGCCCTGGTCAAGGCGGCCCGGGCGCGGGCGCTGGTCCACGGCCGCGGCTACGTGGCGCCCGAGGATCTGTACGCCCTCGCCACGGACGTCCTCCTCCACCGCATCCGGCTCAGCTACGAGGCTCTCGCCGAGGGGAAGACCGGCCCGGGCGTGCTCGCCGAGATCCTGGCCGACCTCGGCGCGCCCGCGACGGCCGCCGCGTGACCCTCCCCTGACCCGACAGGACTCGCCGTGGAAGGAACGCTCGACCTGACGGGCGGGCTCGACGCCCGCAAGTTCGAAGTCGCGGTGCGGAAGCTCGCCGACAGCCTGGGGTACGGGACCGACCGGTCCCCGTACCTCGGGTCCGGCAACGAGTACGTGCAGTCCCGCCCGTACCAGAGCGGCGACCCGGTGCGGGCCATCGACTGGCGCGTGACCGCCCGCACCGGCCGGCCGTTCGTGAAGGAGTACGAGACCCCCAAGCAGCTGCCGTGTCATCTGGTCCTGGACACGTCGGCGTCGATGACGATCAGCTCGCACCCGCGGAGCAAGTACGAGGTCGCGGTCCACCTCGCGGGGGCGCTCGCGTTCGCCGCCCTGGACCGGGTCGCGCCGGTCGGGCTGGTCGGGGCCGGCGGCCGCGACCTGCGGGCCGAGCCGAGCCTGTCCCCGGCGGCCGTATGGCGCTGGCTGCACCTGGCCCGGCGGTTCCGGTACGACGAGCCGACCGCGGTCGGCCGCCGGCTCCGGGATCTGGCCGCCCAACTCCGGGACCGGGGCCACGTCGTCGTCCTCAGCGACTTCCACGACCCCGACGCGGCCGCGGCCCTCCGGCTCCTGGCCCAGCGGCACGACTGCACCGCGGTCCACCTGCTCGACCCGGCCGAGCGCGGGCTGCGGGGGACGGGGCTGATGCGGGGCCGCGAGGCCGAGACCGGGCAGACCTTCGTGAGCCACGGCCGGCACGCCTGGGCCGACCCGGGCGCGGTCGCCGCCGACCTGCGCGGGGCGGGAGTCGACCACCTGCTCGTGCCGACGGACCGCCCGTTCATCGCCGAGGTGCGGAGCTTCCTCCGCACCCGGAGTCGGCTCGGACGGGGGGCGCGGTGATGTCCCGTCAGCTGGCACTGGCCCTGTTCCTGACCGCGGTCACGCCCCCGGTACTCGCGGCGGACGCCCCGTCTGTCGGCTTCCCGGCCGCGGTCGAGGTCTGGCTCCCGGGGCCGGAACTGGCGGCCGTCCCGGTGGACGACCGCCGGGCTCCGCTGACCCTGCGGGTCGACCGGGCGACGCCCGAGAGGGACGGCTACCGCTACACGCTCGTGTACACCGGGCTGGAACCCGGCCGGTTCGACCTACGGGGGTTGCTCCGGCGGGCCGACGGCCGGCCGGCCGAGGGGCTGCCGCCGGTCCCGGTCGAGGTCGAGGGGCTGCGCCCCCCGGGCGAGATCCGCGTTCACGAGGCGGCCGCCGGCCCGGCCGTGCGGGTCGGCGGCTACCGCACCGCCCTGGTGGCCCTCGGCGCCGCCTGGGCGGCGGGGCTCCTGGGACTGGTGGCCTACGCCGCGCGGCGGCGCCGCCAAGTACGCCCGGTCGCGCCCCCCGTACCGGTGACCTTCGCCGACCGCCTGCGGCCGCTGGTCGAGGCGGCCGTGGCCGGCACCGCGACGCCCGCCCAGCACGCGGAGCTCGAACGGCTGCTGCTCGCGCACTGGGTCCGGCGGCTCGGGCTCGCCGGGCGGGCGCCGGCGGTCGTGATCGACCGCCTCTGCCGCCACGCGGAGGCCGGTCCCCTCGTCGGCCGACTCGCCGAGTGGCTCCACGCCCCGCCCGTACCGGGCCGGGCGGCCGACGTCGCCGGCCTGCTCGCCCCCTACCGGGTGCTCCCCGCCGACCCCCGAGAGGTTGCCCCCGCGTGACGTTCCAGCACCCCTATCTGCTGCTGCTCCTCGCGGCCCCGCTCGCCGCCCTCGCGTGGGTGTGGCTGCGGCGCGGCCGGCGCGTCGCCCTGCCGGCGGACCACGGCCCGCCCGGCCGCGGGGGCCGGTGGCGGCTGGCCGTCTCGGCGGCGGAGTCCGCCCCGCCGCTGCTGCTCGCGGCGGCCGTGCTGCTGCTCGCCGGGCCACAGACCCAGGGCGACCCGGTGGACCGCCGCAAGCTCGCCAACATCGAGATGTGCGTGGACGTCTCCGCGAGCATGAACGCCCGGTTCGGCGACGGCACCCGGTACGACGGCGCGATGCGGGCGGTGGAGCAGTTCATCTCCTACCGCAAGGGCAACGCCTTCGGCCTGACGTTCTTCGGCAACGAGGTGCTACACTGGTGCCCGCTCACGCCCGACGTCTCGGCGGTGACGTGTGCGGTGCCCTTCATGCGGCCCGGGAGCCTCCCCCCGTGGTTCAACGGGACGGCCATCGGCAAGGCTCTCCGGGCCGCCAAGACCGTCCTGGAGAAGCGCCCGGACGGGGACCGGATGATCGTCCTGATCACCGACGGGTTGAGCAGCGACCTGAGCAACGGGGCCGACGAGGAGGTCGCGCGGGAGCTGAAGGACGCCGGCGTCACCGTGTTCGCCGTCGTCGTCGGGGCCGACGCCCTGCCGCCGGCGGCCGCCCGGATGGGGTCGGTGGACGTCATCACCCGCCTCACCGGCGGCGAGTCGTTCGAGGCCGGCGACCCGCAGGCTCTGGCCGCGGTGTTCCGGCGGATCGACGGGATGCGCAAGGCCGAGGTGGAGAAGCACGTCGCCGACACCCGCGACGACGTCCGGCCGTACTGCCTGGCGGGGCTGGCGGTTCTGGTGGTGGGCGTCGTCGGGTCTCTGGGGCTGAGGTACACGCCGTGGTAGCGGAAGCGGTCGCCGGTGCGGTCCTCCTCGTCACGGCCCTGGCCGAGTGGCTCCACGCCCGGCGGGTCCGCCGGGCGGCCACACTCGTCTTCGGCCCCGCCCGCCGGCCGGCGGCCTGGGCCCGGCCGGCCCCGGTCGTGCGGGCGGCGGCGGCGACCGCCGCCGCCTGGGGGCTGGTGGTGCTGCTCCAGCTGCCGCCGCGGGCGCACCGCGCCGGCGGCCCGCCGCCGGAGGCCGAGGCCCGCGACCTGGTCCTCGTCCTGGACGTCTCCCCGAGCATGCGCCTCCAAGACGCACGCGGCCCCGCGGGGGAGCCGGTCAGCCGGGCGAACCGGGCCGCGGAGGTGCTGCGGTCGTTCTTCGCGCGCATCCCCATGAGCCGGTTCCGCACCAGCGTCGTCGCGTGCTACACCGGCGCCAAGCCGGTGGTGGTGCGGACCACCGACCCGGAGGTGGTGCGGAACATCCTGACCGACCTGCCCATGCACTTCGCCTTCCGGGCCGGCCCGACCGACCTGATCTCCGGGGTCGTCGAGGCCGCCCGCATCGCCGGGCCGTGGCGGCCCGGCGGCACCACCCTGGTCGTCGTCAGCGACGGGGACACCATCCCCCCCGCCGGGATGCCGACGCTCCCGCCGTCGGTCGCGCACGTCCTCGTCGTCGGCGTGGGCGACCCGGTCGCCGGCCGGTTCATCGACGGGCACCAGTCGCGCCAGGATCTGTCGTCGCTCCGGCAGCTCGCGACCCGGCTCAACGGCGAGTACCACAACGGGAACGAGACGCACATCCCGACCGACCTGGTCCGCGACGCTACGGCGGACACGGTCGCCGACCCGGCCGACGCCGGGTCGGCGACCCGGCGCGACCTCGCACTGGCCGCCGTCGTCGCCGGCTCCGCGGTGTGGGCGTTCCTCCCGCTCGCCCTGTACTACGCCGGCACGGGCTGGCGGCCGGGGGTGACGCCCGGCCGGCTGCGGCAGTCGACTGGCAACGGCGGCCACCCGAAACCGGGCGCGCGGCCCGAGCGGGTGCCTGCCGACGCCACGGCCTCGTGACCCGAAGGAATCGTCCCGACCCTCAGTCCCACGGGGGCTTCCGATGCGGTGGCTGATCGCGGCCTGGCTCCTGGTGCTTCCCGCGTTCGCGGCGTGGCACTACTTCGGCCCCGGCCGGTCGTACCTCCAGGCCGATGACGCCGCCGGCCACCTGGCGGCCGCCCGCCGGGCCGCCGACGCCGGCGACTGGGACGCCGCCGTGGCCGCCTACACCGCCGCCCTCGACCGCCTGCCGACCGGGCGGGGGCCGGACGCCCACCGCATCCGGCTCGACCGCGCCGTGGCGAAGGTACGTGGCAAGACGTTCGCGGAGGGGCGGGACGACCTCGCCGAGTTGGTGGACGAACTCACCCGAACCCCTGGGGCGGACGAGGCCACGCTCGACTCCGCCCGCGCCGCCCTGGCCTACTCCCGGCACCACTCGGGCTGGCTGATGCGCCTCGAAGGCAAGTCCGCGGCCGTGTGGCAGACGGAGGTCGAGGCCGCCCGGCAGCACTACCGCGCGGCGGCCGAGCGGGCCGCTGCCCGCGGCGACGCGGCCGCCGCGGCCCGCCTCCGCGACGACCTCGAAGCGACCGTCCGGCTGGCCCGCCTGGACCTGAGCGACCTCCAGGGGAAGGATCTGCCGGAGGAGCTGAAGGACAGTTCCTCCGACGGCGAGGGCAAGGAGGACGGAAAGGACCAAGGGAAGGGTCAAGGGAAAGGCAAGGGGAAGGGGAAGGGGAAGGGGAAGGGGAAGGGGAAGGCGAAGGGCAAAGGGAAAGGCGAGGGCGAAGGCGAGGGTGAAGGAGACAACCCCGGCCTGGGGCGTGGCCGCGAGGGGATGAAGGACGCCCGCGGAGCCAGTGCGGGGCCGCCACCGGACAAGGGCGGTCACTGACGGCCGGCGACTCGTGCCCCGCCCGGCGGCCCGAGCGACTCGATTACACATGCTCTTGAGGTCGACCGATGAGTCCGGTCTTGCTCGGTGCCCTGTCCGCTGCCGTCGGCCTGTCGTCCGCAGCGGTCCAATCGCCAGATCCGCCCATCCCACCGCCCCGGCCCGTGACCACAGCCCGGGCGGCGGGTGAGCCGGACCTCCAGGCTCTGTGCCGGTCCGCCCGCGACCTGATCGCCCAGAACGCGAAAGACGGGCGGGCCGTTCACCTGGAGAAGGCGTGGGCCGCGGTCACGACCGTCCTCGCCTCGCCGGCGGACGCGCCGGGGCCGAAGGCCGCGGCCCTGGCGACGGTGATCGAACTCGTCCCCCGGCTACGGGTCGAGTTGGTCCGGCCCTGGCTGGAGCGGAGCTTGACGCAGACACCGGCCGTCGGCCTGAGCGTACTCCGGGCGGTCGGCGAGGCGGCGGGGCAGGAAGCCGGCGCCCCGAGCCGGCGGGTCAAACTGCTCAAGCTCCAGGCGGCCGGCGTCGAGGCACTTCTGACGGGCTCGCCCGGGTCCGCCGCGGACCACCGGGCCATGCTGTCCGCCATGAGTGCCGCGTGGGTCCGGGAGGCGAACCAGGCGGTGGCCGTGACGGTGCAACCCCGCCGGTCGCCCGGCCTCCCCCCCGCACCGCCCGCCCCGCACTCGCCCTCGGTCTTCGAGGTACTCGACGGCGCCCCTGGTCCGCGGTGGCTCGCCGCCGTGGACCAGGGCACCCGCTCCCGACTCCTGGAGGTGCTGACGCGGGTGTACCTGCGTGCCGACCGCGAAGACGACGCGTTCGCGTGCATCGAGCAGCAGGCGGCCGTGAACGCGGACCGGGCACTCCAGCTGGCGCACGAGTTCCTCCACGCCTGGACGCGGAGCCGCAACCCGAACGAGGGCCGGTCGATCCCGCCCCAGCCGCCGGTGGTGATCAACGGGACGGTGGTCAACCCCCGGGCGATGGGCATCCCGCTGACGCGGTCGCGCCAGGAGCGGAACCTCCAGGAACTGGCCGGCTTCGCGGCCCGGATTCGCCGGCTTTCCGCCGCGGGACCGGACGAGGCTCTGCTGACACAGGCGTTCACGAGCTGCCACTCGTCCACCGAGGTGTTCCACCGGGAGTCGCTCGAAGCCGTGTTCGGCCCCGTGACCGCGTTGAAGCCGCAGACCCTGGCCCGGCTAGCCCAGCAGATGCGGACCAACCTGGCGGGCGTTTGGCGGCGGCCCGACCCGCAGGCCCGGCAGAAGGGCGCCCCGCCGCCCCGGCGGCAGGAGGATCTTCAGGCCGAGCTCCTCCGCGGGTACGAAACCGCCCGGGTGCTCCTCGACGCCGCCCAGGCGCAGGCGACCGCCGACTGGCAACTCGCACTGGCCCGGGCCGCCCTGATGTTCGACGAGCTCGACTACCGGCACGAGGTCGAGCCGGCCCCCGACTTCGCCCGCCGCCGCGCCGCCGTGATGGCCGAGTTCGGCCGGGCGGCCGGGCTGTACGCGGCCGTGGTCGAGGATCTCGCGGAGGAGGCTCACAGCGATCAGGTGTTCGAGACGTGGTTCGCCGCCGCCCTGGGGACCAGTGACCTCCACCGGCTGGCCGAGGACAAGCCGACCGACCCGCGGCAGGCGGCCGCGATCCGAGCCGCCCTGCTCGCACTGCCGGGGGAGGCGGCGGAGCGGCACGTCGGGCGGTTCGCGGCCGGCCTGGTCGCCCGGCTCCCGATGATCCGGCCGGCCATGAAGTACCGGTACCTCCGGCTGGGGGCGGAGGTCGCCGCCGGCCACCCGCGGGCCGGCGAGGCGAGGCGGCTGCTCGAGTACTACGAGGATCTGACGCGCGAGGTGAAGCTGGAGGCGGCGGTGGACGGCCCGACGGCCGTAGGGAGCGGCCAGCCGTTCGGCGTGTTCGTGTCTCTCCTGCACACGAAGGAGATCGAGCGCGAGTCCGGGGGGTTCGGGCGCTACCTCCAGAATCAGGTCGGGGTCGCCGGCTCGTTCAACCTCGGCCGGCCGTCGGCCAACTACCGGGACCGCTTCCAGGCCGCCGCGACGGCCGCACTGGAGGAACACTTCGAGATCCTGTCGTGCACCTTCGAGACGGACAAGGTCGTCTCCCGGCCGGCCGGGGAGGCCGGGTGGCGGGTGACGCCGTACGCCTACCTGTTGCTGAAGGCCCGCGGCCCGCAGGTCGACCGGGTTCCGCCGCTCCAACTAGACCTCGACTTCATGGACACGACCGGGGTCGTCGTCCTGCCGGTGGAGTCGCCGGCGGTGTCGGTGACCGCCGCCCGCCGCGACCCCCGGCCGGCCGACCGGCTCGAAGTCATCCAGACGCTCGACGACCGCCGCGGGGGCCGGGGCGAACTCCGCCTGGAGGTCAAGGCCACCGCCCGCGGCCTGGTGCCGGAGTTGGACGGAGTGCTGGCCCTGACGCCGGCCGGGTTCGAGGTGGTGAAGCTCGACAGCCACCCGGTGTCGGTCAGCCGGTTCGACCCGGACGCGCCGAAGCCGGCGGTGGTGTCGGAGCGGACCTGGCTGGTGTCGCTGCGGGCGGTGCCGGGGGCCGAGCCCCCGGCGTTCCGGTTCCCGCCGGCCGTGTCCCCGGACGTGACCGTCAAGTTCCAGCGCTACCAGGACGCGGACATCGTGCCCGCCCCAGAAGAGGTCGCCGTCGGCGGGGTCGCTCGGGGGTGGGCGTGGTGGTGGGCGGCGGCCGCCGCGGGGGCGGTCGTGGCCGCAGCGGTCCTCGCCCTCCTGGCGCACCGGCTGTGGCGGCGGTCGGCGGCCGGGGCGGTCGCCCGCCGCCGGGCCGTGCCCAACCCGCTCACGCCGTTCACGGCCCACGGGTTCCTTGAAGGGGTCAGCCGGGAGCAGGGGCTGACGCCCCCGCAGCAGGCGGCCGTCCGGCGGTCGATGACGCGGATCGAACAGTACTACTTCTCCAAGACCGGGGACGGCCCGACCGCCGCCCCCGATCTGAAGCAGTTGACCGGCGAGTGGGCCGCCACGACCTGACGGCCGCGGGCTCGTACCGGAGCGGTCCCGGGCGCCCCTCGGGACCGCGCCCCGGCTGGCGTCAGTGTGGTCCGGTGTGGTCAGGCCAGTCTGCCGGTGGCCTGCAAGCAGCGCACCCCCAACGCCTCCACCGAGTCTACGGTGTGGCGCGGGAAGCGGTCCGCGACGCGGCCGTCGGCGAGCACGACGATGTGGTCGGCGTGGGCGGCCACGGCGGGGTCGTGGGTCACCACCGCCACGGCACGGGTGGCCGTCGCGGCCACCTCGCGGAGGAGCCGGCACACCGCCTGGGTGTTCTTGCGGTCGAGGCTGCCGGTCGGCTCGTCGGCCAGCACCAGCTGGGGGTCGCTGACC
>JAESFO010000086.1_pt1 | contig 291492 bp, 269 predicted proteins | sample 9269421 | NCBI WGS metagenome assembly JAESFO01 (sample SAMN14502839, study PRJNA617101) | algae metagenome | isolation source: Nostoc desertorum CM1-VF14 and co-occurring heterotrophs from rocky... | place: USA: Clark Mountains, San Bernardino, California | collected 2000-06-05
CCGAGATCGTCGGCGACACCAAGATCTGCAAGGTCAGCATCGTGGGCATCGGCATGCGCAGCCACGTGGGCGTGGCGAGCAAGATGTTCCGCGTGCTGAGCGAAGAGGGCATCAACATCCAGATGATCTCGACCAGCGAGATCAAGACCTCGGTCGTGATCGACGAGAAATACATGGAACTTGCGGTCCGCGCGCTGCATAAAGCCTTCGATCTCGATCAACCGGCCTCCTGATGGTGGCATAATCTCGGCTTCTTTCAGGAACTGTGACCGAGTGGCCGAAGGTGCTCCCCTGCTAAGGGAGTATGGGGTGTAGAGCCTCATCGAGGGTTCGAATCCCTCCGGTTCCGCCAGCTAGCAAAAACGCCCCTCTCGGGGCGTTTTTCATTTGTGCTGCTCATTCCCGCTTTCATTGCCTCGCCGTGCATCGACCGCTTCCTGTTGCGGGGAGTCGTTTTTTTTTTTTGAACGGCCGATCTGTTTTTCAGCCAAGTAAACTTGGCAATCGCATTGCAAATCGACGTCTTCCAATTGGGCGGAACTAATTCGCATTTTTCGCGGATTTCGTAACGGGATGCACGATATCAACATACGGGGTGCGCATTTTTTGCGGACTCTCGCACGGTGTTTCTTTAGATTCCCTCTTAAGGTCAAAATCCGTTAACGCTTGAATTCACGGCAAGCGCGATGCAACGGATTTGACCGATTCACGTTCGCTCACAGGAGCGGCCGGTCCATTGATCAGTGTGAGGGGGGTCATCGTTTGCAAATCGCCGTTCTAGATCCGTTGCTTCGTTCCAGAGAAATTGCCCGTCGTGCCATTTGCAGGCTCGGACATACGCCAATCATCTTCACCAGTGTGGAAGAGCTGCAAAAACAATGCGCGGTCGCGGCTGAATTCGAAGCCTTGCTGCTGGCCTGTCCGAGGGACCCGGCCGTGTTCCAGCCGCTCATTGCACAGGCGCGTGAAAGCCTGGGGCGCCATTTCCCGCTGGTCCTCAGCGCCTGCAAAAGCCAGTTCCGCGTGATTTCAGTGCTGCATACCGACTCGGCATCGACCGTGGTCCATGCGCCGTCCTCGTTCGAGGACAGCTACCGCACACTCGAGGCGTACCTGCAGCGCCGCAAGGTGCCGATCGCCGAGCGCGTCATGGAGTGGGGCGACTATCGCTTCGTCCTGCATCAGGACAAGGCGGAGCGCGCCGGCGACGTCGTCAAGCTGCGCCCGCTCGAGTTCGACCTGGCCGTGGCCTTCTTTCGCAACATCAACCGTCCGCTGTCGCGCGAGTGGCTGTTCAGGCATGTCTGGGGCCGCAACGACAACGACCATCCGGTCTCGCGTTCGCTCGACGTCAGCGTGTCGGGCCTGCGCCGCAAGCTCGGCTTGCATGCCCGCTCGAAGGGGCCGTGCCTGCAGGCGATCTGGGGCCAGGGCTACCAGCTCAGCGAAATGGCCGAGCCCTACGAGGTCCAGAGCCGGCGCGGGTTCTGAGAAGCTTCCGGTGACACTGTGTCCCGCTCCTGGGACATCGCCGGCCTCCTGAAAGCCGCGCGCGGCGGCGCGCCCCTGTGGGCGCCGGGGCGGAACAGCCCTTGCTATGACCAGCGGGTCCATGACCTCGCCTCATCGCCCGCCGCCGCCCATGACCACCGCCGAACTCGCCTTCGCACCCCGCCACCGTGAAGGCCTGCACACCGTCGGCGTGAGCGCGCCGGGCCGGCTGCACCTCGGCTTCCTCGACCCCTCCGGTTCGCTGGGACGCGCCTTCGGCAGCCTGGGCCTGGTGATCGAAGGCTTCACGACCGGGATCGAGCTGTCGGCGTCGCCCTCGGCATCGGACCGGCTGCTGGCCGATACCCCCGCCGGCGAAGCGGAGCTGGCGCGTGCCGCCGAATGCATCGCGCAGCTGAAGCAGCGCACCGGCCGCCATTCGCCGCTGTCGCTGCACCTTGGCGAAGTGCTGCCGGTGCATGCGGGCTTCGGCTCGGGCACGCAGCTGGCGGCCGCGATCGGCCGGGCCTTCGCGGCATGGCACGGCCTCGACCTGGACACCGCCACCCTCGCGCATTGGCTCGGCCGCGGCCGGCGCTCGGGCATCGGCATTGCGGGCTTCGACCTGGGCGGTCTGCTGCTCGACGGCGGGCCGGCCAGCGACGGATGGCCTGCGCCGCTGCTGTCGCGGATCCGCTTTCCCGAAGACTGGCGCATCGTGGTGGTCCAGGACCCCACGCACCGCGGCCTTTCGGGCGGCGCCGAGAAAAAGGCGATCGCTTCGCTGCCGCCCCTGCCGCAGGCGGCTGCCGCCGAGATCTGCCACCAGGTGCTGATGCGCGTGCTGCCCGGCGCCGCGAGCGCCGAATTCGCGCCGTTCGCCGCCGGGGTCAACCGCATGCAGCAACTGCTCGGCGGGCACTTCGCGCCCGCGCAGGGCGGCGTCTTCACGAGCGCGCCGGTGGGGCGGCTGATGCACTGGTTCGCGGATGCGAGCCGCGGCCACGAAGCGGCGATCGGCCAGAGTTCCTGGGGCCCGACAGGCTTCGCGATCGTGCCTTCGCAGGTTCGGGCCGAGATGCTCGTCGCTGCTGCGCAAGCCGCCGGCCAGGCCGATCCGCGGCTCGTGATCCGCATCGTTGCGGGCCGCAACCCGGGCGCGGTCGTGCGCGAGCGCGCCGGCGGTCCGGCCGGCCGCTGAATGCCGAACGCCCTTCGGACCTCCGTCTTCCACATCCAACCACCACAGGCCGCCATGGAACGTCCCCGCATCCTCCACATGTTCACGCCGGGCCGGCAGATGAGCCCGTTCGACATCAACATGGCGGCCGACGCCGGCTACCAGATCATCGTGCCGTACTGCGAGGTCGGCCTCGATCGCATCGCGGGCCTGACGCAGGACACGATCTTCTCGCGCGGCCCCAAGGGCGTGGCACGCACCGGCATCTTCATCGGCGGGCGCGATGCGCAGCTCGCGGCCGACATGCTCGAGCGCGCGCAGGCGTCGATGGTCAAGCCCTTCGTGGTCTCGCTGATGGCCGACCCGAGCGGCGCCTACACCACGGCCGCGGCCATGGTGGCCTGCGTCGAAGCCGCGCTCCGGCACCACCACGGCCAAAGCCTCGAGGGGCAGCGCGTGGTCGTGCTCGGCGGCACCGGACCGGTGGGCCGCGTGGCGGGCGTGATCGCCGCGCAGGCCGGTGCCGAGGTGTACCTGTCGAGCCGCAACGGCATCGATGCGGCGCAGGAGGCCGCGGACGAAACCGGCCGGCGCTTCGGCGTCACGCTGCACGGCCTCTCGGGTGGCGACCCCGACGCCGTGCGCCGCTCCATCGCCGAGGCCGACGTGCTGCTCGCCTGCGCCGCCGCCGGTGTGCAGGTGGTGTCGCCCGAGGCGCTGGCCGCGGCCACGCGGCTCAAGGTCGCGGCCGACGTGAATGCCGTGCCGCCCGAAGGCATTGCGGGCGTGGGCGTGATGGACGATGGCAAGCCGCTCGCGGGCACCGCGGCCGTCGGCATCGGCGCGCTCGCGGTGGGCAACGTCAAGTACCAGACCCAGCACCGGCTGCTGCTGCAGATGTGCGAGGCCGACAAGGCCCAGGTGCAGAGCTTTCCCGAGGCCTTCGCGGTGGCGCGCGCGTTTCTCGCGGAGCAGGCGGCGGCAAAGAAGCCCGCCTGACACACCGCACCCCATGCAGACCATCGCCGTTGCCGCCATCTCCGCGCGCGCCATGGCCGAGGCCGCGGCGGAGGAGGGCTTTGACGTGGTCGCGCTCGATCTCTTCGGCGACCTCGACACGCGTCGCGCCGCGCCGCGCTGGCTGCCCATCGGCGCGCCCGGCAGCCTGCGCATCGAACCCGCGCGCGTGATGGACGCCCTGCGCCTGCTGGCCGAAGGGCGCGCGCATGGCGAGCCGGTGCTCGGCTGGGTGGCCGGCAGCGGCTTCGAGGGCGAACCCGAATTGCTCGCGCAGGCCGCGGCCGTGCTGCCGCTGATCGGCACCGCGCCCTCGGCGGTGCGCCGCGTGCGCGAGCCGGCGGGCTTCTTCGGCTTTCTTGCGGCCGAAGGCATCGACCATCCGCCGGTGGCCTTCGTGCCGCCCGCGGACCCTGCAGGATGGCTGATGAAGGATGCGCACGGCTGTGGCGGCTGGCATGTGCAGCGCGCGCCGTGGGACGCCGACGACGGCGGCATTCCCGTGCCTGCGCAGCGCTACTTCCAGCGCGAGATGCCGGGCCTGCCGATGTCTGCGACCTTCATCGCCAACGGCCGCGATGTTCACGTGCTCGGCTTCAACCTGCTCGAGGTGCGCCGCATCGGCACGCGGCCCTTCGTGTTCTGCGGCGCCACCGGGCCCATGCCGGTGCCCGGTGCGATGGCGCAGCGCGTCGGATCGATCGCATGCGCAGTGACCCGAGCCTTCGAGCTGCGTGGCCTCTGCAGCCTCGATTTCATGCGCGACGGCGACGCCCTCGGCGTGCTCGAAGTCAACCCGCGGCCCCCCGCGACCATGAGCCTCTACCGCGATGCGCTCGGCAGCACGGGCCTGATGCGGGCGCACCTTCGCGCCTGCATCGACGGCGAGCTTCCGCTGCCGGCGCCTTCATCGCAGAAGGAGGTGCAGGGCTTCGAGATCGTGTTCGCGCGGCGCTCGCTCGCACTCGACCCGGCGATGGCCGAGCGCCTTGCCACCTGGCCCGGCATCCACGACCTGCCGCACGTCGGCCAGCGCTTCGGCGCCGGCGACCCCTTGTGCACCCTGACCGCGCGCGGCGACAGCGCGCAGCAGGTGCGTGCCCGGCTCTGCGACGCCCGGGAGCGGCTGCTTCGATCTTTGGAGACACCATGAACCCTTCCACGTCCACGCCGCCGGCCCCGGCACCGCTCAGCGTCAACCGGCTCGCGGCGCCGCTGGTCGAGCGCCTGTTGGCCGATGCCGATGCGATCGGCCTGCATGTGCGGCGCGACGACAGCGGCGCGTGCATCGTCGACGCCGGCATCGAGGCACCCGGCAGCATCGAGGCGGGCCTGCGCATCGGCGAGATCTGCATGGGCGGGCTCGGCCGCGTGAGCCTGCGCAGCAGCAGTGCCGGGACCGATGGCTGGCCCAGCTGGATCGAGGTGCGCAGCGCGCAGCCCGTGCTCGCCTGCCTCGGCAGCCAGTACGCAGGCTGGAGCCTCGCGGCCAGCAAGGAAGAGACCGGCGGCAAGAAGTTCTTCTCGCTCGGCTCCGGCCCCGCGCGCGCACTCGCGGTGAAGGAGAAGCTCTTCGAGGTGCTCGGCTACCGCGACCACGCGGACGCCGGCGTGCTGGTGCTCGAAGTCGACCGCGCGCCGCCGAAGGTCGTCATCGACAAGCTGCTGCGCGACTGCCACCTCGCTGCCGAAGCGCTGACGCTGATCCTCACGCCCACGCGCAGCCTGGCGGGCACCACGCAGATCGTCGCGCGCGTGATCGAGGTGGCCCTGCACAAGGCGCATGAGCTCGGCTTTGCACTCGATCACATCGTTGAGGGTGCCGGCACCGCACCGCTGCCGTCGCCGAGCGCCGATGGCGTGGAGGCGATGGGCCGCACCAACGACGCCATCCTCTACGGCGGCCGCGTGCACCTTGCCGTGCGCGGCGACGATGCGGCCGCGCGCGAACTGGCCCGTGCATTGCCGTCGCGCAATTCGCGCGACCATGGCCGCTCGTTCGCGGAGATCTTCAAGGAGGCCGGCCACGACTTCTACAAGATCGACGGCGCGCTGTTCGCGCCGGCCGAGGTGTGGGTCAGCAACATCGACAGCGGCAACACCTGGCACGGCGGCGCGACCGACATGGCCCTGCTGCAGCGCCACTGGCTGCAGGAGGCCTGACGCCATGGCGATCCGTGTGGCGATCATGACCGACGAGACCGGCTGGCACACGCGCCAGCTGCAGGCCGCGCTGCGCGCGCGCGGCGCGGTGGGGCGCTGCGTCGATCTTGCCGACTGCCATGTCGACACCACCGCGGCATGGCATGGCCTCGTCATCCCGGGGCACGGGCGCGAGCTGCCCGATGCGGTGCTGGTGCGCGGCATCGCCGGCGGCAGCTTCGAGCAGGTCATCAAGCGCCTCGGCGTGCTGCATGCGCTGCGCGAGCTCGGCGTGCCGGTCTACAACGACGCACGCGCCATCGAGCGGTCGGTCGACAAGTCGATGACCAGCCTGCTGCTGCATGCGGCGCGCATTCCCGCGCCCGCCACCTGGGCCACGGAGTCGGCGGCGCAGGCGCGCCGCATCGTGATGCGCGAGACCGCGGCCGGGCATGCGCTGGTGCTCAAGCCGCTCTTCGGCTCGCAGGGCAAGGACCTGCAGCTGGTGGGCGAAGTCGACGGCGTGCAGCACCCGATGCCCGACATCGGCGCGCGCTACGCGGGCCTCGCTTACCTGCAGCGCTTCGTGCCGCCCGTCGCCTCGCCCGGCTTCGACTGGCGCGTGATGGTGGTGGGCATGCGCGCGGTCACTGCGATGCGCCGCGTCAGTGCGCATTGGATCCACAACGTCGCGCAAGGCGCGCGCTGCGAACCGGCCGTGCTCGACCCGGCGCTCGCACGGCTCGCCGAGGGCGCGGCGCGCGCGCTCGACATGGACTACGCGGGCGTCGACCTCATCGCCGCCGCGAGTGGGCCGCCGGTCCAGGTGCTCGAGGTCAATGGCGTCGCGGCCTGGCAGGGGCTGCAGCGGGTCACGGGCTTCAACATCGCGCGCGCCATCGTCGACGACCTCATCGACCGCAAGCTCGCGCAGGCCGGCCGCGTCCCGGAGCGCGAGCGCCGCGCCGGATGATGGCGGCGGCCGATCGCGCACGCGCCTGCTTCGTGCAGGCCTGCCGGCTCGACGTGGCGGTGCGCAAGCCCGGCAACGTGAGCCAGGCCTCGCCGGGCCATCGCATGCAGGCATCGATGTTCCTCGCGAGCGCTGCGGCCGCCGCCGGTCCGCTGTTCGAGCCCGGCCGGCGCGTGGGCGATCGCATCGAGGCCGCGGTGGCAGTCAGTTGGGCCGCGGCGGGCTGCAACACCAACCTCGGCATCGTGCTGCTGTGCGCGCCGATCGCCGCGGCCGTGGCGCAGCATCCGCTCGCGACCACGCCGGAGGCACTGCGCGACGCCGTCGAATCGGTGCTCGTGACGCTCGACATCGGCGATGCCGCGGCGGCCTACCGCGCCATCGCGCAGGCCAACCCGGGCGGGCTGGGCACCGCACCGGCCGAGGATGTCCACCAGGCGCCTCGCATCGGCCTGCGCGACGCCATGGCGCTGGCGGCGGAGCGCGACCTGATCGCACGGCAGTACCGCGACGGCTTTGTCGACCTGTTCGCGCTGGCCTTCCAGGCGCCGGTCGAAGCGGCGGGCGCGGCCGTCGCGGCCGGCGGCGATGCACCGCCCGACGCGACCACCGTGGCCTCCGTGCAACGGCTCTTCCTCGACTGCCTCGCCACTTTTCCCGATTCACACATTGTTCGAAAACACGGCGAGCGCGTGGCACAGACTGTCATGACGGCGGCGCAGGCCTGGCGCGCGCGCGCCGCAGCGGGCGCCGTGCTCGACGCCGATCCGGCCTTCGCCGCCTGGGACGAATCGCTCAAGGCCAGCGGCGTCAACCCCGGCACGAGCGCCGATCTCACCGTGGCGGCGTTGCTGCTTTCGGGCTGGGTCCACGCGAGCGCGGGCGGATGGCACGGATCGTGATACCCATGGTTTTGCGCTGGTCTCCCGACCGGTGTCGCACTGACTCCCCAATCACCCTGGACCTCTGAGAGGAGACTCGAAACCATGGCAAAAATCGATCGACTGATGGTGGGCGAATCGCTCGTCGGCGAGGGCAACGAAGTCGCCCACATCGACCTGATCATCGGACCCCGCGGCAGTGCCGCCGAGAGCGCCTTCGCGAACGCGTTGACCAACAACAAGGACGGCTTCACTTCGCTGCTCGCCGTCGTCGCGCCCAACCTGCTGACCAAGCCGGCCACGGTGATGTTCAACAAGGTGACCATCAAGGGCGCCAAGCAGGCGGTGCAGATGTTCGGGCCCGCGCAGCGCGCCGTGGCACTGGCCGTGGCCGACAGCGTGGAGGACGGCACCATCCCTATGGCCGAGGCCGACAACCTCTTCATCTGCGTGGGCGTGTTCATCCACTGGCTCGCCGACGACGACAAGAAGATCCAGGACTACAACTACCAGGCCACGCGCGAGGCCATCCAGCGCGCGGTCGCTGGCTCGCCGACCGCGGCCGAGGTGGTGGACAAGAAGGGCACCACGGCGCATCCGTTCGCCGCGCACCTCTGAAGAAGACGACGACGCACGACGATGAGGCCGGCGCGTTCAGCGCGCCGGCTTTTCGCTTCGCCGGTTCGTGCGGCTCAGCGCTTCCCGGGGACCATGCCGCTCGCAAGGAATTTCAGTACCGTCGCGCCGTGGCCGGGCTTGGCCGTGCGGTGCGTGGCGGCATCGCGTTCGATCTGCACGCCCACCGCCTGCACGTCGTCGAACTTGCGCGGCTTCACCACCTTCACGCGGACCCAGCGCGCGCCGAACTCGTCGATGAGGATGTCGGCGATGGCCTCTGCAAAGGCCTCGAGCAGCTGCAGCCGGTGTTCCGCCATGAGCCGGTGCAGCCGTTCGTGGACCACGCCGTAGTCGATGGTGTCGGCGATGCTGTCGGTGTCGCAGGCGCGCGCACGCGGCACGCCGGCATGCACGTCGATCACGAGCGGCTGCGGATCGTGCAGCTCCGAATCGTGGATGCCGATCACCGTCTGCGCGGCGAAGCCTTCGATGAAGATCAGGTCCATCGGTGCCGAAGCGGTCGGATCGATGGCGGGGCGCTGCAAGGTGTTGATCACGTGGTGTCTCCGTGCGGGTCGTCGAATGTGAATGTGTTTGAAAGTGTGTCTGGCGGTGATCCGATTCACCCCAGGCGCGTGGCAGCACCGCAAAATGCAGGCCAGAGCGCGGACCCGTCCCTACAAGAGCGGGCCGACCAAGGAGACACGATGAGAAGCGCCGGAGACATCCGATGACATTGACGCTGCGACAGGTCGACACACACGCGGACCGTGTGCACGACGTGGTGAGGCGAGGGTTTCACGAAGAGGGCAACGACCTTGTCACCCGCTCCTGGAGCCGGTGCCTCAACCAGTACCAGCTCGACCCCGGTCGCCCGCGCGAGCCCGTGGTCATCGCATCGTCCGCGCTGCAGAGCCGGCGCAACCAGCATGCCGACGTGATCGAATGCGCGCGCTACGAGATGACCACGCTCTACCAGCAGCTCGCCGATCCCGAATCGGCCGTGGTGCTCACCGACACCGACGGCGTGATCGTGCACATGGTGTCCTCGCCCGAGTTCGCCGCCGAGGTCGAGCCCATGGGCCTGCGCGCCGGCGGCATGTGGGGCGAGGCCCAGGCCGGCACCAACGGCATGGGCACCTGCCTCGCGGCGGCGCATCCGATCTCGGTGCGGCGCGAAGAGCATTTCTTCAGCCACTTCACCCAGCTCACCTGCTCGGCCGTGCCGGTGTTCGATCCCTCGGGCGACATCATCGCGGTGCTCGACGTGACGAGCCGCTCGAGCCTCATGCAGCAGCACGTGCTGGTGCTGCTGGGGATGACGGCGCGCATGATCGAGAACCGCCTCATCGACAAGCGCTTCTCGAGTGCGCATCCGCTGCACTTCCACAGCCGGCCCGAGTTCGTCTACACGCTGCACGAAGGCAAGCTCGCTGTCGGCGACGATGGGCGCATCCTCGCGGCCAACCGCAGCGCGCTGTTCCAGCTCGGCCTGCAGTCGATGGACGAGATCCGCACCCAGCGCATCGACGACCTGTTCCAGACCTCACTCGAAGACATCGTCCAACGCAGTCTTTCTTCTTCGTTCCATCCGGTGGTGGCCTACCGCGCCAATGCCGCGCTGCGTTTCTTCGCGGTGGCGCGGCGGCCGGCCTCCGATGCCGCCACGCCCCCACGCGTGCACGCCGTGGCCACGCCGGGCGCGTCCGAGGCGGCCGCCGAAGCGTTCCGGGCGCCGCCGCGGCCGGGCGCCGATGCGCGCAGCGCACCGGTGCGCACCTTCAAGGACGCGCGGCTCGTGGCCCACCTCGACACCGCACGCCGCGTGGTCGCGCGCAGCACGCCCGTGCTGCTGTGCGGCGAGACCGGTTCGGGCAAGGAGGTGTTCGCGCGCGCGATCCACGAGACGAGCCCGCATGCCCAGGGCGCGTTCGTCGCGGTCAATTGCGCGAGCCTGCCCGAGACGCTGATCGAATCCGAACTTTTCGGCTACAAGGCCGGCGCCTTCACCGGCGCGCAACGCAGTGGCCGGCGCGGCAAGATCCTGCAGGCCGACGGCGGCACGCTGTTCCTCGACGAGATCGCCGACATGCCGCTCGAACTGCAGGCGCGGCTCTTGCGCGTGCTCGACGAACGCCAGGTCACGCCGCTCGGCACCGAAGACACCCATGCGGTCGACTTCCAGCTCGTCAGCGCAAGCCACCAGCACCTGCCGACGCTGGTGCGCGAAGGGCGCTTCCGCGAAGACCTCTACTACCGCCTGGCCGGCATCGAGCTCGACCTGCCGCCGCTGCGCGACCGCAGCGACAAGCACGACCTGATCCTCGACGTGCTGAAGGACGAGACAGGCGGCGACTGCCGGCTCGGCGACGACGCCGAGCGCCTTCTCATGGCGTATGCCTGGCCCGGCAACCTGCGGCAGCTGCGGCATGTGCTGCGCAGCGCCGCCGCGCTGGCCGACGGCAAAACGATCACGCGCGAGCACCTGCCGTCGCTGCTCGCGCGGCCCGCGCCGTCGCCGTTGCATCCGGCGCTGCCCGCCATGAATGGCCCGGCCGATCCCGATGCCGTGGCCGACGCGCCGGCCGTCAAACTCAATCCGATCCAGGCCAACGAACGGCAGGTGCTGTTGCAAATGCTCGAGCAGCATCGTTGGAACGTGAGCAACGTCGCCAAGGCGCTCGATGTCAGCCGCAACACCCTGTACCGAAAACTCCACAAGCTGCACATCGAGATCTCCGCAGCCGAGTGAGCAAGCGCCGGCGGCGCCGCGCTCGCGCTTCGCGTGGTGCATCACCGGCTCGGGCCATTTCCTCGAGGAATCGCTCGCCATCGCGGCGCGGCTGCCTTCGGTCGACCTGTTCCTCTCGGCCGCCGCCGAGGAGGTGCTGCCGATCTACAAGCTGCCGATCGACGCGCTCAAGCCGCGCTTTCGCGTCTTCCGCGACAAGACCGCGAGCGGCGTGCCGGTGGGCATGCTCTACGACGAGGACTACCACACCGTGGTCGTCGCGCCCGCCACGAGCAACACGGTGGCCAAGTGCGCCTTCGGCATCAGCGACTCGCTGCCCACCAACATGTTCGCGCAGGCCGGCAAGCTCGGCATTCCTGGCATCGTGTTTGCATGCGACACCGAACCGGTGGTGGTGACGAAATCCCCGCACGACTGGGTCACGCTGCGTCCGCGGCGCATCGAGCTCGACAACGTGGAGCGCCTGCGCAGCATCGACTTCTGCCGCGTGGTCGCGTCGCCGGCCGAACTGGAGACTGCGCTCGACACGCGCCTGAAGGAACTCTCTCTCGCATGGAACACATCGTCTTCCTGACCGGGCGCCTTGCCCAAGCCAGCCTCGAAAGGGTGCTGGGCGGCATCGAGGCGGCACCGTTCACATGGGAAGTGCGGGAGATCGGCTTGCAAGTGGCCGCGCTCATGACGGCCGACATGATCCGCCGCCGCGTGCCGGCGCCGGTGGTCAGCCCCGGTGAAGGCGAGGGTGCCGCGCCCCGGCGCGCCGACCGCATCATGGTGCCGGGCCGCTGCCGCGGCGACGTCGACGCGCTCGGCCTTCACTACGGCGTGCCCGTGGAGCGCGGCCCGCAGGAACTGAAGGACCTGCCGAGCCACTTCAACCGCAGCGCGCGTGCGCTCACGCTCGACGCCTACGAGGTCGCGATCTTTGCCGAGATCGTCGACGCGCCGCGGCTTTCGGTAGCCCAGATCGTCGAGCGTGCGCAGGGCCTCGCGGCCGATGGCGCGAACGTCATCGACCTCGGCTGCCTGCCCGAGACGCGCTTCGACCACCTGGCCGAGAGCGTGCAGGCGCTCAAGGCCGAGGGCTTCGCGGTCAGCGTGGATTCGAGCGACAGCGCCGAGCTGCTCTGCGGCGGGCGCGCCGGCGCCGACTACCTGCTGAGCCTCACGCTCGACAGCCTCTGGATCGCCGACGAGGTGGCGTCCACGCCAGTGCTCATCCCGCGCGTGCCGGCCGACGAGGCCTCGCTGCACGAGGCTGTGCGCCGCATGCAGCGCAGCGGCCGCGCGTTCCTGGCCGATGCGATCCTCGATCCGATTCCCTTCGGGCTCACGGCGTCGATCGTGCGCTACCACCGGCTGCGCGCGTGCTTTCCCGATGCGCCCATCATGCTCGGCGTCGGCAACCTCACCGAACTCACCGAGGCCGACACCAGCGGCATCAACGCGGTGCTGTTCGGCATTGCCGCCGAGCTGAAGGTGTCGGCCGTGCTCACCACGCAGGTGAGCCCGCATGCGCGGCGTGCGGTGAAGGAGGCCGACTGGGCGCGCCGCATCATGCACGCCGCGGCGCGCCACGGCACGCTGCCCAAGGGCATGGGCGATGCGCTGATGACCGTGCATGCGAAGCATCCGTTTCCCGACACGCCCGAGGAGATCGGCGAGATCGCCGCGCAGGTGCGCGACCCGAACTTCCGCGTGCAGGTCTCGCCGCTCGGGCTGCACGTCTACAACCGCGACGGCCTGCGGCTGGGGCAGGGCGCCTTCGAGCTCTGGCCGCAGCTCGGCCTGCAGCACGATGCCGACCATGCCTTCTACATGGGCGTGGAGCTCGCGCGTGCCGAGATCGCCTGGCAGCTCGGCAAGCGCTACGTGCAGGACCAGCCGCTCGACTGGGGCTGCGCGGCCCCGCGCGCCGCCGAAGACCTCTCGCGCTGGTGCGCGCCCGGCACGACCATGAAGAAGAACGCCAGGCACGCCGAGCCGGCCGCGCCGCCGCCATGAACGACCAGATCTTCGAAGCCGTGGTGACCACCGTTGCGCCCGGCGGCAAGCCGCACGTCGCGCCGATGGGCGTGCGCTACCGCGGCGGCGACGGCATCCTGCTGATGCCCTTCAAGCCCTCGACCACGCACGACAACATCGTGGCGACCGGCCATGCGGTGCTCAACATCGTCTGCGACACGCGCGTGTTCGCAGGCTGCGTGACCGGACGCAAGCAGTGGCCGACCCGGCCCGCCGAACGCATCGAATGCGTGCGGCTCGCGTGCGCGCTGCGCCACGTCGAGCTCGAACTCGCCGAGCAGCGCGACGATCCCCAGCGCCCCGTGCTGCGCATGGTGCCCGTGCACGAGGCCACGCATGCGCAGTTCGCGGGCTTCAACCGCGCGCAGGCCGCGGTGATCGAAGGCGCGGTGCTCGTGAGCCGGCTGCACATGCTGCCCCCGGACAAAGTGGAGACCGAAATGAACTACCTGCAGATCGCCATCGACAAGACGGCCGGCCCCGAGGAGCACGAAGCCTGGACGTGGCTGCGCGCCGCCGTCGCGCGGCACCGCAACGCCTCACCGGAGCGTGCATCGTGACGCGCATGCTCGTGAGCGTGCGCAGCGTCGACGAGGCGCTGCTCGCGGCGCGCGGCGGCGCCGACTTCATCGACCTGAAGGAGCCGCGCGAAGGGGCGCTCGGCGGGCTGCCAGTGGCCACCATCGGCGCCATCGTCGCCGCATTGCGTGCGCACGCCATCGGCCTGCCCGTGAGCGCCACGATCGGCGACCTGCCGATGCATGCGCTCGACCGCATCCTGGCGCAGGTCGATGCGGTGGGCGCCTGCGGCGTCGACTACGTGAAGGTCGGCGTGGAACGCGGTGCCGGTGCGCCCGCGCTGCTCGATGCGCTCGCGGCCTGCGGGCGTCCGGTGGTGCCGGTCTTCATCGCCGACCACGGCATCGATGCCGGCCTGGTCGCGCACGCCTGCGGCCTCGGCTTTCCGGCGCTCATGGCCGACACCGCCGACAAGCTCGCGGGCAGCCTGTTTGACGCGGTGCCGAAGGCGCAACTGCGCGGCCTGCTCGACCAGGCGCGCGCGGCCGGCAAGCTGGGCGGGCTCGCGGGAGCGCTGCGCTTGGCGCACCTGCCGTTGCTGCGCGCGCTCGCGCCCGACTTCGCGGGCTTTCGCAGCGCCGTCTGCGAGGGCGCCCGCCACAGCGCGCTGAGCCCGCCACGCCTCGCCAAGCTCGCGGCGCTGCTGCACGAAGAGGCCGCTGTCGCGCCGGCCTGATCGGAGCGTTTCAGGGCGGCGAGGAGAAAACCGCCTCGCCCAGCAGCAGCGCCCGCATCGCCGCGAGCTGGTTCTTGTGCAGCAGCGTGATCGGGAATGCCGCATCGCCCGCATGTCCGGCGAACTGCGGATCGACCACACCGGTCGCGCCGAGTTCGCCGAGCGTCATCTGCGGATCGATCGCGCACGACTTGACCAGCACCAGCTGCTCGGCATTGAGGTGCTTCGCGAGGTCGAGCGCGATGGTGTCGGAGGTGGCGTCCCAGCCGGTGCGACCGTCCGGCCGGTCGCGCCGCAATTCGAGCGGCAGCCACAGCGCGGTCTTGCCCTGGCGCAGCAGTTGCGGGATCTCGGTCTTGCGTGCGGTGAGCTGCAGCGCCGGGTTCAGCGCATGCAGCTGATAGGCGGTCTGCGCCATTGCCAGCACTGCCATGTTGTGCGCCGCGAGGTCATTGAACTGCCAGTGCGCCTGCACGCGCCGCACCTCGTCGGCGAAGCTGCCGCCGCCGCAGACCACCGTCACGCGCCCGCCGCCGAGCTGCACCAGGAGATCGAGCCATTCCGGCAGCAGCGGGTCGGCACAGAGGCTGCCGCCGATCTTGACCACCCACATCAGTCGTGCTCCCTTTCGAACAGCGCCGCCACCGCGACGCTCGGCGCGCAGACCTGCGCCCAGGCGGCAGTGCCCTCGGCCGCGCCGTGCGACAGGATCGCGACCTCACCGCCGTAGGCCGCATGGCGGCGCGGCGCACAACCGGCCGCATCGGCCGCATCGGCCGCGGCCACCAGGTCGGGCACCAGGAACGCGCCGCAGCCCGCGCTCACGATCACGGCCTCGCCCGCGAGCGCATGCGCGGCGAGCACGCCGCGCAATTGCGCGCCGATGGCCGCGACCTGGGCCGCGCGCCAGGCGCGTGCGAGCGCAAGCCATTCGTCGGCCGATGCATCGCGTTCGTCCAGGCCCACCATGCGGGCGAGGCGCTGGCGCGTGGCCGCAGGGGTCTTGACCGCGTTGTCCGCACTTGGATGCAGGTCGTGCGCGGCATCGAGCTCGCCGGTGAGCCGGTACACGTCGGCCGTGGTGGCGAAGAACTCGTTCATCACATGACGGCCCCGGCCGCGCCATTCGATGCGCTGCGCCAGCGCGCACAGCGGTGTGCGCACCACGCCGTGGTAGGCCAGCTCGCCGGTCACCAGCCGGTCGGCGTCGCTGCGGCTCGCGGTGTGCACGCGGCCCCGGCCGAAGGCGATGAGGTCGGTGGTCGTGCTGCCGATGTCGACCAGCACGCCCTCGGCGAACACCAGCGCCGCATGCCGCGCGGTCGCGAGCCAGTTGGCCGAGGCGATCCGTTCCCAGTGGCGCGGGACCTCGGCGGCGCCGCACCAGCCCGCATCGCCGGCAAAGAAGCGCAGCGCGCCGGGCGGCGCCGGCAGCGCGGCCGCGAGCGCCGCGGCAATGCCGCGCACGCCGGCTTCGCGGTCGGGAAAGAGATCGACCATCTCGCCCGTCATCGTCACCGCATGGCGCGCGTCGCCGAGCGCCGGCCAGCGCCGCTGCGCGGCCTGCAGCGCGCGCGCCAGGTGGTCGAGGCCCTGCCAGAGCGGGCAGGCCCATTGCGCCACGTCGGCGACGCGGCCGCCCTGCAGCAGGCAGGCCTTGACGTGCGCGCCGCCGATGTCCCAGCCGATGGTGGTGCGTTCAGGCGTGGGCACGCGCCGCTTCCCGTTGCGTGGGATGTGCCTGCTGCGCATCGTCGACCGGCAGCCGGTCGGCCAGGATCTCGGCCGCGAGGTTGCGGCCCAGCGCCGCCGACAGCCCGACGTAGGCGCAGGTGACGCGCGGATTGACTTCGATCACCACCGGACCGTGCTGCGGATGCCAGACCAGGTCGATGCCCGCAAAGCCGCGCAGGCCCCCGATGGCATGCGCGACCCGCGCGGCCAGTGCGGCCAGCGCGCCGCGGCGTGGATCGTCGCGGCCGACCGCGGCAATGCGCACCCCGTCGAAGGAGAGTCTCCCGTGCGCATCGAGCGAGATGCACTGGCGGTTGATGCTCAGCATTTCGGCATTGTGCGCCGTGCACAGCAGCGAGAGGCTCAGCGCCTCGCCCTCGATCCAGGGCTCGAGTGCCGCGGCGGCGCCGGCCTCGGTGCGGCGGGCCGCATCCGCCAGCGCATCGGCATGGCGCGTGTGCACCTGCGTGCCCACGCCGCCCGCGCCGTCGTCGGGCTTGACCACCCAGCGCTCGATGAACGGCGCCTGCGCGAAGGCGAGCGGCGTGGCGATGCCGTGGGCGTGCAGGTGCGCGAGCGTCGCGCTCTTGCGTGCCGCGAGCGCGATGGCCGCGCCGCTGCAGCCGAGCCATCGCCCTGCGTCCACCGTGCGCTCGAAGCGCGCGAGCAGGCCGTCGGTCTCGGGTGCCACGAGCCAGACCCGGTCGTGCAGCCGTTGCTGGCGCACCACGAAGTCGAAGGGCGATTCGCCGACGTGCGGCCGCACCGGCGCTGCGCCGGCGGGCAGGGTGCGGCCGGTGTCGCCGCTCGCGGCGGACACCGAACAGTCGCCCGCGCGCAGCAGGTCGGCCACCATCGCGTCGCGCATCGACAGGCCCAGCGGCAGCAACTCGTCGGCCGCCGCGTCGTCGCCGAGGTCGCGCGCGCCGCCGCCGCTGAGATACTCGTACACGAACACGCGTTGTCGTTTGCTCATCGCTTCTCCATCCACTTTCCGGGCGTTCTTCCATGACCACCGAGCTGAACCTGATTCCCGTCGTCGACCTGCTGCAGGGCCAGGTGGTGCGCGCGGTGCGCGGCGACCGCAAGGCCTACCGCCCGATCGTCTCGGCGCTGTGCGCCAGCAGCGATCCCGTGACCGTGGCGCGCATCCTCTGCGAGCACTGCGCGGCGCATTCGCTCTACGTGGCCGACCTCGATGCGCTGCAGGGCGGCGCGGTGCAGGTCGCCGTGCTCGCGGAGCTGCTGCGTGCGCTGCCCGGTGTCGCGCTCTGGCTCGATGCCGGCCTGGCGGATGCGGCGGCCGGCGAGGCGCTGCGCGCGCAGTTCGGCGCCGATGCCGAACGCGTGGTGCTGGTGTTCGGCAGCGAGTCGCTGCGATCGCGCGAGGCGCTCGAACGCTGCTTTGCGGACGAACAAGGCGCGGGCGCCGTGCTGTCGCTCGACCGGCGCGACGGCCGTCGCCTCGATGCCGCGGGCTGCTGGGACGCGGTGGACCTGTGGCCGCAGCGGCTCATCGTGATGACACTCGAACGCGTGGGTTCGGGCGCCGGCCCGGACCTCGACACCCTGCAGGCGGTGCGCGCCCTGGCGCCCGGCGCGACCGTGATCGGCGCCGGCGGCATCCGCAGCCCGGACGACCTGGCGCGCGCCGCCGCCGCGGGCGCCGATGCCTGGCTCGTCGCGAGCGCGCTGCACGACCTGCAACTGCCGCGCGTGCGGCGCTGAACCGCCGCGCGGGCCGGGGGGACGGTCGGAAGGCGTGAGGCGGCGTCGCATGCCGACGCCAGCACACACGAACCGTGCCATCCCCGGGGCCGCCCGGCTGCGCCGAAATCGGCCGGCCGCAGCGTGCGGCTGCCGCCAAAAGCGCAACACTTTGTCTCGCAACCTGTGTCTCATCCGGCCCTGCGGCCGGCTGCGCCGCAGGAGAAGGGCCAATGGCACATCGCTTGCGTGGCTCGCTGCCCATGGAAGCACCCGACACTGCCGCCGCCCCCTGGACCTGTCCGTTCTGCCCGCTGTTGTGCGACGGTTTCGGCGTGGAACCCGGCCCGGCGGGCACGCCGATGAAACTGGCCGGCAGCGACTGTCCGCGCGCGCACCGCGCGCTTGCCCATTTCGACCGGGCCATGGGCAACGCCGCCCAGCCGCAGGCGGATGGCCATGTTTGCGACCTCGACACCGCGATCGCCGCCGCCGCCGCGCTGCTCGCGGCCAGCCGGCAGCCGCTCTTCGGCGGCCTCGGCACCGACGTCGCGGGCGCCCGGGCCCTTTATGCGCTGGCGGCGGAGACCGGCGCGATCTGCGACCCGGCGGGCGGGCCGGCGCTGATGCACGGGCTGCGCGCGCTGCAGGACCGCGGCGGCTTCGGCACCACGCTGGCCGAAGTGCGCACCCGCGCCGACCTGATCGTCTGCATGACCGAGGACCCGGCGGCCAACCATCCGGAGTTCTTCCGCCGCGCGGGCCTGGGCGAGCGCGAGGGGCTGCGCATCGCGGCCCTGCCGTGGCATGGCGACCTGTTCGAGACCGTGGCGCTGCTCGCGGCTGTGGTCGCGGGCCGCGTGCGGGCCGGCGATGCGCGCGTGCCGCCCGGCCTGGCCGCGCTGTCGAAAGCGCTGCAGGCCGCGCATTACGCGGTGCTGGTGTACGAGCCGGCCCGCCTGCCGGCACAGGGCGCGCTGGTCATCGAGGCGATCCAGCGCATCGTCGCCACGCTGAACCGCAGCACCCGCGCGGCCGCGCTGTCGTTGGGCGGCGGTGACGGCGCCGCCACCGTGAACCAGGTGTTCGCCTGGCTGTCGGGCCTGCCGCTGCGTTCGCGCGCCGGGCCTGCGGGCCTCGAGCACGAGCCGCTCGCCTTCGATGCCGCGCGCCTGCTGGCCGAGGGTACCGTCGACACGCTGCTGTGGGTGTGGAGCTATGGCCCCGAGCCGGCGCCGCCGCCGGTCAACATGCCCTGCATCGTGCTCGGCCACCCGCGCATGCGCGAGGCGCTGGATGCGCGCGGGCGGGTGTTCATCCCGGTCTCGACGCCCGGCATCGGGTCGGCGGGCCACCTGTTCCGCACCGACGGCTCGGTGCTGCTGCCGCTGCGTGCGCTCTACGACGACGGCCTGCCCGGCGTGGCCGAGGTGCTGCGGCGCATGGCGCAGGCAGTGCGCATGCTGAAGAAGGAGCGCGTGCAATGACGGCCACGCTGCGGCTGCGTGGCGGCCGCGTCATCGACCCGGCGAACGGCTGCGACGAGGTGCGCGACCTGTACGTGCGCGACGGCCGGATGGTCACGCTGCTGCCCGGCGAAACCGCGACCGAGGAGATCGACATCTCGGGCTGCATCGCGATGGCCGGCGGCATCGACATGCACACCCACATCGGCGGCGGCAAGGTCAATCTCGCGCGCATGCTGTTGCCCGAGGACCACCGCGCCAACGCCAATCCGTTCGCGCTGCCCGACAACCTGCTCGAGATGGCTTCGTGCGGCCAGTGCGCGCCCGGCACGCTCGCCACCGGCTACCGCTACGTCGAGATGGGCTACACGGCCGCGTTCGAGCCCGCGATGATGGCCTGCAACGCGCGCCACACGCACATGGAGATGGGCGACATACCGATCCTCGACCACGGGGCGTACGTGATGCTCGGCAACGACGAGCTGTTCCTGCGCATGCTGGCCGAGGGCTGGGACTTCGAGCGCATTCGCGACTACGCGGGCTGGACGATCAATGCCAGCAAGGCCATGGGCATCAAGGTGGTGAACCCGGGCGGCATCTCGGCCTTCAAGTTCAACCAGCGCAGGCTCGACGTCGACGAGAACCACGTGCACTGGCAGGTCACGCCGCGGCAGGTGGTGCACACGCTCGCGCGCGCGCTCGGCGAACTCGGCGTGCCGCATCCGCTGCACATCCACGGCAGCAACCTCGGCGTGGCGGGCAACATCCAGTCGACGCTCGACACCATCGCCGCGCTCGAGGGCCTGCCCGCGCACCTCACGCACATCCAGTTCCATGCCTACGGCACCGAGGGGCCGAAGAAGTTCTCGTCGGCCGCGCTGCAGCTCGCGGAGGCGGTCAACGCCCATCCCAACATCAGCATCGACGTGGGCCAGATCATGTTCGGCCAGACCGTCACGGCCTCGGGCGACACCATGCGCCAGCATGCGCAGTCGGGCCTGGCCGATCCGCGCAAGTGGACCGGCGCCGACATCGAATGCGAGGCCGGCTGTGGCGTGGTGCCGTTCCGCTACCGCGAGCAGAGCTACGTGAACGCGCTGCAGTGGGTCATCGGGCTCGAGATCTTCCTGCTCGCGAACGACCCGTGGCGCGTGGTGCTCACCACCGACCACCCCAACGGCGGGCCGTTCACGAGCTATCCGCACCTGATCCGGCTGCTGATGGACCGCGGCTTTCGCGAGGCACAGCTCGCGAAACTGCATCCCGAGGTGGCGGCCGAGGCCGCGCTGCGCTCGATCGCGCGCGAGCTTTCGCTCTACGAGATCGCGATCATGACGCGCGCCGGCCCGGCGCGGCTGCTCGGCCTGCACGACCGCGGGCACCTGGGCGCGGGCGCGGCGGCCGACATCGCGGTGTACCGCGACGAGGCCGACCGCGAAGCCATGTTCGCCACGCCGGCCTACGTGTTCAAGGACGGCGTGCTGGTCTCGCGCGCCGGGCGCATCACCGCGGTGCCGGTGGGCGGCACGCACTTCGTCGCGCCCGACTACGACCGCGGCATCGAGAAGCGGCTGCGCCGGCACCTGGCCGCGCAGGGCGCGGTCAACTTCGACCACCTGGCGATCGGCCACGACGAGCTGTGCCAGTGCTGCAACGGCGGACGCCTGCTGCCGGCCGCCTGCTTCCAGGCGGCGCCATGACGGCGCAGGCGGCGCGCGTGCAGCGCAACGGCGTGGCGGTCGACGCCACCTTCGCCGAGGCCTTTCCGATGAAGGCCACGCGCATCCTCGTCACCGCGCACACGCTCGAATGGGCGCGCTGCGCGGCGGTCTCGGCCACGGGTTTCGCCACCTCGGTGATCGCCTGCGGCTGCGAGGCGGGCATCGAGCGCGAGCTCGGCGCCGACGAGACACCCGATGGCCGGCCCGGCGTGAGCGTGCTGATGTTCGCCATGTCAGGCAAGGAACTCGCCAAGCAGCTCGAACGCCGTGTCGGCCAGTGCGTGCTGACCTGCCCGACGACCGCGGTCTTCGCCGGGCTGCCGCGGGTGGCGGGGGGTGACGTGGCGGCACTCGGCAAGAACCTGCGCTTCTTCGGCGACGGCTGGCAGATCTCGAAGGTGATCGACGGCGTGCGCTACTGGCGCGTGCCCGTGATGGACGGTGAATTCGTGGCCGAGGAGGACACGCCGGTGGTCAAGGCCGTGGGCGGCGGCAACCTGCTGCTGCTCGCGCGCGACACCGACGGCGCGCTCGCAGCGGCCGAGGCCGCCGTGGCCGCGATGAAGCGGCTGCCGAACGTGGTGATGCCGTTTCCCGGCGGCGTGGTGCGGTCGGGCTCGAAGGTCGGCAGCCGCTATGCCAAGCTCGGCGCCTCGACCAACGACGCCTTCTGCCCGAGCCTGGTCGGCCTCGTCGCGCACAGCGAGCTGGCCGGCGAGGATGGCCTCGCGGGCGAGGTCGGCTGCGTGATGGAGATCGTGATCGACGGCCTGTCCGAAGCCGACGTGGCCGCGGCCATGCGCGTCGGCATGGCGGCCGGCATCGCCCTCGGGCCCGCGGGCGGGCTGCTGCGCATCTCGGCCGGCAACTACGGCGGCAAGCTGGGGCCGTTCCATTTCCATCTGCATGCGCTGCTCGCGGCGGAGGATGCGCAATGACCGGATGGCGGTTCAGCCTGCGGCAGACGCCCACCGTGCGCGTCGACCTGCGCGGCATCGTGCCCGATGCGCTGGCGGCGCTGTCGGCCGCAGAGGTCGGCCGGCTCGCCGTCGGCCATGGCAATGCGACGCTGCCGCTGGCCGAGCTGTTCGACATCGCGCCGGGCGAGGAGGCCGGCGAATTGCGCTTCGAAGGCGACCTCGACCGCTTCGACCGCATCGGCTGGCAGATGGCCGAAGGGCGCATCCGCGTGGACGGCCATGCGGGCCACTATGCGGGCGGCTGCATGCGCGGCGGCACGCTGCGCATCGAAGGGAATGCCGGGCTGCTGGCCGGCTGCGAAATGGCCGGCGGCCGGCTCGAGGTGGCCGGCAACGTCGGCGACTTTGCCGCCGGCACCTTGCCCGGCAGCATGGACGGCATGCGCGGCGGCACCCTCGTGGTCCACGGCAATGCCGGCGAGCGCTTCGGCGACCGCATGCGGCGCGGCACCGCGGTGGTCCATGGCCATGCGGGTGGCTTCCTGGGCTCGCGCATGGTCGCGGGCACGATCGCGCTCGGCGGCCACGCGGGCGCGCATGCGGGCTATGGCATGCGCCGCGGCAGCATCGTCTTCGCCGAGGGCGCCGCGGCGCTGCCCGAGGGCCTGGCCCTGGCGGCCACCTTCGTGCCGAACCCGACCGCCACGCCGGTCTTCTGGGCGTTGCTGGCGCGCGCGCTCGCGCGCCACGGCGGACGCTTCGGCGACCTGCCGGCGCGCCGCATGGTGCGCCACCTCGGCGACCTGTCGGCCGACGGCAAGGGCGAGCTCATCGTCTGCCGGTGAGAATCCAGGGCTCACTGGAGTTGACCGTGGATTCTTCTTTCGCACTGCTCGACGACTGCGGCTCGACGCCCGACCGCCCCACGAGCCGGCTGTACACCCGCTTCGTGCGCGTGCATCGCGCCGTCGACGCGGCCGACCTCGACGCCGCATGGGCGCGCGTGGATGCCGACCTGCGCCAGGGGCTGCATGCGGTGCTGCTGGCCGACTACGAATGGGGCGCCAGGCTGCTGCACGCGGGCGAGCGGCGGCTTGCGCCCGGCGACGGCGCGGCGCTGCGCGTGCTGATGTTCCGCGACTGTGCGCGGCTTTCGGCCGGCGAGGCCGGCGCCTGGCTCGAACGATGCGAGCCCGACAGCGCCGCCGCCGCGCAGCCCGCGGGCGTGATGGACCTGCAGCCCGGCATCGGCGAAGCGGAATTCACCGCCGCCATCGCACGCATCCACGCCGCCATCGCCGCGGGCGAGACCTACCAGGTCAACTTCAGCTACCGGTTGAACGGCCAGGCCTACGGCTCGCCCGTCGCGCTGTACCGCCGCCTGCGCGAGCGGCAGCCGGTGGCCTACGGCGCGCTGATCGCGCTGCCCGAGGGCGGCGAGATCACGCATGTGCTCTCGTGCTCGCCCGAACTGTTCCTGCGCCACGCGCGCGGCGTGCTCACCGCGCGCCCGATGAAGGGCACCGCCGCGCGCGCCGGCGCCCCCGAGGCCGACAGCGAAACGGCGCGCCGGCTCGCGGCCGATGCGAAGAACCGCGCCGAGAACGTGATGATCGTCGACCTGCTGCGCAACGACATCGGCCGCGTGGCCTGCATCGGCTCGGTGAAGGTGCCCACGCTGTTCGCGGTCGAGCCCTATGCCACGGTGTTCCAGATGACCTCCACGGTCGAGGCGCTGCTGCGCCCCGGCGTCGGCATGCCCGAACTGCTGCGCGCCGCGTTTCCCTGCGGCTCGATCACCGGCGCGCCGAAGCACCGCACCATGGACTGGATCGCCGAGCTCGAAGGCACGCCGCGCGGCCTCTACTGCGGCGCCATCGGATGGGTCGATGCGCCGGCCGACGGCGAGGCGGTCGGCGACTTCTGCCTTTCGGTGGCGATCCGCACGCTCACGCTCGGTGCGGCCGAGCGGGGCCTGCGCCCGCTGCGGCTCGGTGTCGGCGCGGGCATCGTGCAGGACAGCCGCGCGGCCGACGAGTTCGAGGAATGCCGCCTCAAGGCGCGCTTCCTCACCGCACTCGACCCCGGCTTCGAGCTGTTCGAGACCATGCTGGCCACACCGGGCGAGGGCATCCGCCACCTCGAGCGGCATCTCGCGCGGCTCGCGCGCAGCGCCCAGGCGCTCGGCTTCGCGTTCGACCGCGCGGCCGCGCTGCAGGCGCTGCGCGACGCACTGCCCGCGCTCGCGCCGGGCCGGCCGTCGCGGCTGCGCCTGGCGCTCGCGCACGGCGGGCGCATCGGCATCACGCATTCGCCGCTGCCGCCCTTGCCACCCGGCGCGGTGAAGCTCGTGATCGCCGAAGCGCGGCTGCCCGATGCGAATCCGCTGGCGGCGCACAAGACCACTTGGCGCCAGCACTACGACGCCGGCGTGCGCGCCGCCGAGCAGGCCGGTGCGTTCGACAGCCTGTTCTTCACGGCCGATGGCCGGCTCGCCGAAGGCGGGCGCAGCACGCTGTTCGCGCGCATCGACGGACGCTGGTGCACGCCGCCCGTGGTCGACGGTGCCTTGCCGGGCGTGATGCGAGGCGTGCTGATGGAAGACTCGATCTGGCTCGCCGAGGAGCGCAGCCTCTCGCTCGACGACCTGCGCGCGGCGCAGAAGCTCGTGGTGTGCAATGCGCTGCGTGGCGTGCTGCCGGCGCAGCTGTTGCTGCCGGCCGAGGCGCGGGCGGCACTGTTGCCGCCACGGCAGCCTTCGACCGCCTGAACAGGCCGCGCGCATGCAGCTCGCGCTGTTCGACCTCGACCACACGCTGATCCCGTTCGACAGCGGGATGGCCTGGACGCGCTTCCTGATCGCGCGCGGAGCGCTGCCCGCGGATGCCGAGGCGGTCTACCTGGGCTATTGCCAGCAGTACGTCGACGGCACGCTCGACATCCGCGAGCTGCACCGCGCCAGCGTCGCGCCGCTGGCGCGCTTCGGCATGGCCATGCTGCGGCAGTGGGCCGACGAATTCGAGCGCGAGGTCGCGCCGCGCGTGCCCGGGCAGATGCGGGCCCTCGTGCGGGAACACCAGCAGGCCGGCCACCTTTGTGCGATCGTGACCGCCACCACGCGCTTCATTGCCGAGCCCTTCGGCCGCGTGTTCGGCGTGGCCGACGTGCTCGCCACGCGCTCGCTCGTGATCGGCGACACGCTCGACGGCGGCATCGACGGCGACCCGTGCTTCGGCATCCACAAGCTGGCGCACGTGGCGCACTGGCTCGAAGCGCGCGGCACGCGGCTCGATGCGCTCGAACGCTCCTGGTTCTATTCCGATTCGGCGAGCGACCTGCCGCTGCTCGAGGCGGTGACCGACCCGGTCGCGGTGGCGCCCGATGCGCGGCTGCGGGCGCGGGCGGTTCAGGCGGGGTGGAAGGTGATCGAGCGCGGGTGAGACTGAGTTCTGCTTGGTCGAAAACTCAAAGGTCGTCCTGACACGCAGGCAACAAAGTTGACAAACGCGACAAAGGCGGCAAGAATGTCTCAAACAAACCTGCCTGAGAAGCGACCATGCCCACTGCCGAATTCATAGCCGACCGTCTGCCCCGCGTCACGGTGGAGGATGTGCGCCGGTTTGCGGATACCGTCGAAATCCGGGATGCCCCGGCTTTCGCGGCCGAGTTGCAGGCGTTCATCCACGAGCGCCTGGAGGCGGTGGAACTGCCCGCCAACCTCGAAAGGGTGGAGCAGGTCTTGGCACGCAAGGCGGCTGCGCTGCGCGCCGGGACGCGCTGGGCACCGACTGAAACCGATGTCCAGCGAGGCCGCGCAGTACTGTTGGAAAACTTCAACCAGCCGCACAACCTGCCGCTGGCCAACTTCGCCAAGCTGGCGGACAAGTCGCGCCAGCAGATCTACAAGGACATCCTCGCGCGGCGGCTGCTGGCGCTGAACGTGGGGCCACGCGGTCAGAAACTGCCGGACTGGCAACTCGACCCTGTGAAACAGCAGTTGACCCAAACCGTACTCCAGGAGGTCGAAGGCATCGACCACTGGACCATCTATCGCGCGCTGTCCGAACCGCTCGAAGGCTTGGGCGGTCGCTCGCCGGTGGATGCGGTGACGCACAGCACGATCAATGACGTGGCCGACGCCGTGTTCAACGTGCTGGGCCGCCATGAGCCATGAGCCGCCTTCGTTCCTGATCGATGCCGGTGAGCTGCTCCAGCATGTGAGCCGTGTCGTCTATCGGGGCAGCCCGCTGTACTACGGCCGAAACAGCACCAATCGCTGCGATGACCCGGCGCGAGCCTACGGCGTGCTCTATTTGGGCCGCGACTTGCCCACGGCGCTGATGGAGTCGGTTTTCCACAGGCACGACTGGCTTGCGAACGCGAGGCGCTCGATCGCGCAGAAGGAAGTCGAGATCCGGCTCGTGCGTGCCGTGGGCGTGCTGGATGCTGTGCGCCTGGTCGACCTCACCGCTGAGGGTGTCATGGCGGGCTACTTCGGCCTGAACCTTGAGCAGTTGGCCAGCCGCGACTACACCCACACGCAGCAGGTATCCGCACGCGTGCATGCGATGCGAGGAGACGACGGCCAGCCGCTGTTCGATGGGGTGATCTATCCCTCGCGCAACAACTATCCCGCCAAGAGCATCGCCCTGTTCGAGCGTGCGGGAGCGAAGGTCAGCGTCGTCGAGGACATAAACCTGGTTGACCACGTGGACTGGCCGCGTTTTGTCGCCACCTACCGCATCGGCGTGGAACCAGGCTGATTGCGGACAACTCTCCGAACGCCTGCGGTGTGAGTCGTGCCTGTCGCAGGTCAGACCTGGATCAACCCCCACCGCAGCGCCACCCACGTCAGCTCCGCCTGGTTGGCGGCGCCGAGCTTCTGCTTGATGCGGTAGAGGTGCGAGCCCACGGTGCTCAGCGACAGGTTCAGCGTGCCCGCGATCTGCGCCACCGTCATGCCGCGCGCGAGCTGGATGAAGACCGAGAACTCGCGCTCGCTCAGCAGGTCGGCCGGATTGGCTTCGCCCTCGATCTGCGCGGTGGCGAGTGCCTGCGCGGTGCTGGCGTCGATGTAGCGCTCGCCGCGCGCCACCGCCCGCACCGCGGCGATCAGCGCGTCGGGTGCGCTGCGCTTGGCGAGGTAGCCGAGCGCGCCGGCGCGCAGCACGCGGCGCGGATGGATCGTGTCCTCGTGCGCCGACAGGGCCAGCACGCGCACCTTCGGGTCGTGCGCCAGCAGGCGCCGCACCGCCTCGAGCCCGCCCATGCCGGGCATCGAGAGGTCCATCACGACGAGGTCGGGCTGCACCTGCGGATAGTCCTGGCAGGCCTGCTCGCCGGTGTCGGCCTCGGCCGCCACCTCGATCTGCGCGTCGGCCAGCAGCATGCGAAAGCCCATGCGCACCAGCGCATGGTCGTCCACCAGCATCACGCGGATGGGAGGCTCGGTCGTCGATGTCATGGGTTCTCCGGGGCGGCGCCCGCCAGCGGCAGGCGCACCGTCAGTTGGGCGCCGCGCGGCAGGGCGGGTTCGAGGCGCAGTTCGCCGCCGAGGCTGTCGATGCGCTCGGCGAGCCAGCGCAGGCCATAGTGTCCGGTGCTCGTCTCCTGGGCCGCGCCAGCGGGACCGAGGCCGCGGCCGTCGTCGCTGAGCGTGAGCGTCACGTCGCTGCCGGTGCCGGCAAGTGCGAGCACGATCCGGCGTGCCTCGCCATGCCGCAGGGCGTTGGTGATGCCTTCCTGCGCGGCGCGGTAGAGCACGAGCGCGGTGTCGGCGCCGAGCGGCGTGCGGCCGAGGTCGAGGCCGAGCTGCCATTCGACCGCCACCCCCGCATGGCTGTTGCGCGTGCGCTCCACCAGGTCTTCCAGCGCGGCCACCAGGCCGAAGCGGTCGAGCACCAGCGGCGTGAGGCGCGGGATCATGCCGTGCATCGCGGTGTAGAGCCGCGCCGATTCGTCGGCGATGAGCCGTGCCGCCTGCTCGGCCTGCGGATCGTGCGACTGCATGCGCTGCGCGATCGACAGCGCCATGCTGCGCATCGCGGTGACCGACTGGCCGAGCTCGTCGTGCAGCTCGCGCGCGATCAGGCGGCGTTCCTCCTCGATCTTCTGGTCGACCCAGCGGCCGAGCTCGCGGCTTTCGACGAGGCGGCTCTCGGCGCGCACCGCACGGCGCTCGGTCTCGATGTGCCGCTGCAGCATGCCGACCATGCGGTTGAAGGCGGCGCCGATCGCCGCGGCCTCGGTGCCGGGCAGGGCGCGCAGCGCCACGTCGAAGCGCCCGCTCTCGAGCTGGTTGAGCGCATCGACGATGTCGGCGAACGGACGCGTCGCGCGCCCCACCACCCAGAACACGGCCGCATTGACCACCGCCAGCAGCCCGAGCGCGCTGAGCAGCAGCAGCACCGCATCGTCCCAGGCGTCGAGCACCGCGCGCGAGGCGTTGGCGCTCACCACCAGCTTGCCGTCGGGAAAGGCGATCGACATCTGCTTGGGCGACGGCGACACCAGCCTGGCGAACCAGCCGGGCGCATCGCGGCCCGCCTTGTAAGGCGAGTCGGGCGAGCTGTAGAGCACGCGTGCCTCGGCGTCGAGCAGCGTGATGTCGTTCGAGCGCACCCGGCCCACGCCCTGCAGAAAGGCCAGCATGGCGGGCGTGCCTTGCGCCGCATAGAGCCATGCGGTGCGGTTCAGCAACTGGGCGGCCACGCGGTTCGCGGCCACCACTTCTTCCTGGATCGACTCGCGCATGCTGCGCAGCTGCAGCGCGAGCATGGCCGCGAGCGACAGCAGCGCCAGCAGGCTGACGATGAGGTTGATCTTCAGGCGCAGCGTCATGGCGCGTCCGCGTCGCCGAAGCGCCTCTGTCGTGCATAGGCGTCGAGTGCGGCGACCATCGCCTGCACCATGGCCGGGTGCGCGGGATCGTGGCCGGCGGCGGCGTCGACCCACTGCAGCCGGCTGTGCGCGATGCGTTCGTGCACCGCCTGCGCGCCTTGCGGCGGGCACACGCGATCGCCCTGCGAATGCAGCAGCAACGTGGGCACCTGGGGCAGCGCATGCAGCCGTTCGAGCAACGGCGGCGCATCGTCGAGCCAGCAGCGGTGCAGCAGGTAATGGCTCTGCACGCGGCAGCGGTCGACGAGCGCGTCGAGCACGGTGCGCGTGGGCGCGAGGTCGTCGGGCGCCGCTTGCGGATGCTCGCCGGCGAGCGCACGCTCCCAGCGCCACCATGCGAGCGCGAGCCGGCGCGCCGTGTCGGCATCGGCATGGGCCGCGAGTCCGCGCGCCAGGAAGCCCAGCATGTCGCCGCGCTGCTCCGGCGGCGCCTCGGCGGCGAAGCGTTCCCATGCGTCGGTTGCGCGGCGCGCCGTGTCCTGGAAGAAGTTGTCGATGTCGCCGGCGCGCGGCAGGAACACCGCGCGCAGCAGCAGGGCGGCCACGGCCTCGGGCTCGGCCAGCGCATGGGCGAGCGCCAGCGTCGCGCCCCACGAGCCGCCCACCACGAGCCAGCGCGGCAGGCCGAGCTGCGCGCGCACGCTGCGCAGGTCGTCGAGCAGGTCGGCCGTGCGGTTGTGCGCGGTCGCGCCGCGCGGCCGGCTGCGGCCGGCGCCGCGCTGGTCGATGCTGATCACATGGAAGCGCGCGGGATCGAGGAAGCGCCGCAGCAGCGGCGAGCTGCCCGAGCCCGGTCCGCCATGCAGCACCACGGCGCAAAGGCCGGCCGGGTCGCCGCTTTCCTCGACATGCAGCACATGGCCATGCGACACCGGCAATGCGTGGGTGCGCCAGGGCGGAGTTTCGTTGTACAGGCCGGTGGGAAGCACCGGGGCATCGTACGGGAAACTTCGCGCGCGTGGCTATGCGGACGGCTGTGCGGCCGTGTCCTGCCGGCCCTGCGGCGCGAACCAGACGACGGTCCAGCCTGCGTCGACCTTGAAGGGCTGCTCGCTCGAATAGAGCCGGAATGCGCCGGCCGGCGACACGCCGCCGACCAGCCACCAGTCCTTGCCGGGCGTGCCCATGCGCTCGCTGAATTCGGCCCAGCCATAGGCCCTGGTGAGGTTCGTCGCCTGGATGGTCCAGCCTTCTTCGAGCCGCGCCTCGAGCGCAGCGTAGGTGGCGCCCTCATGGAAGGCCAGAAAGCCGCGCTGCTGCAGCGACAGCGCGCCCGCGGCCTGGCCCTGGCCGCGGCCGACCGCCAATTGGAAGGTGCGGTGGTGGCCCATCCGGTGCCCCTGCGCCTTGCACACCAGCGCGTTGTACGAGTCGTTCTCGGTGGCGCAAAGGAGGTAGCTCAGGTGCTGCACCTCGAGGGCGTCTTCGGCCTGCTCCGACAGGAACTCGCCATAGAACACCTCGATGCCGCGCATGCGCGCGAGTTTGAGCGCCTCGTAGTGGCGGTCGACCACCAGCACCTCGATCTGCAGCCGCTGCAGCATCTGCGCCAGCGCGCAGGTCCAGCGCGAGGCGCCGACGATCAGCAGGCCCGAGTCGCCGCGCGCCGCCAGCCCGAGCCGGCGCGCGATGCGCCCGAGGCTCAGGCCGTGGCAGAGCACGGTGGCCATCACGATCAGGAAGGTGGTCGGCAGCAGCTTGGCCGCGTCGGCATAGCCGGCCTTCACCAGGGCCGGCCCGAAGATGCCGGCCGTGGCCACCGCCACGATGCCGCGCGGCGCGATCCAGGCCAGCAGCAGGCGGTCCTGGCTGCGCATGGGCGCACCCAGCGTCGAGAGCCCGATCGCGAGCGGGCGCACCACCAACAGCACGGCGAGCACGAAGGCCACCATGCGCCAGTCGATCAGTGCGAGCTGCCCCGGCTCGAGCTGGCTCGGGATCACGATGAACAGCACCGACAGCAGCACCACCGTGAGGTTCTCCTTGAAGTGCTGGAGCGACTCGCGCTCGACCAGTTCCATGTTGCCGATCACCAAGCCCATGACGGTCACGGTCAGCAGCCCCGCCTCGTGCTGCACGAGGTTGCTGGCCCAGTAGGCCGCCAGCACCAGCACCATGAGGATGGGCGCCTTCAGGTGCTCGGGCGCGCCGCCGCGCCGGTAGAGCCAGCCGATGAGCCAGCCGCCCAGCCCGCCCAGCACCAGGGCCACCGCCACCGCGGCGCCGAGCGCCAGCAGCGTGGACGCCAGGCCGCCGCCCGACACCGTGAAGTACTGGAAGGCCAGCACCGCCATCAGCACGCCGACGGGATCGTTGACGATGCCTTCCCACTTGAGCAGCGCGGCCGTTTCCTTGTTGAGGCGCGCCTGGCGCAGCAGCGGCAGGATCACCGTGGGCCCGGTCACGACCAGGATCGCGGCCAGCACGATCGCCACCGGCCAGCTCAGCCCGCCGATGTAGTGCGCGGCCACGGCGCCGAACAGCCACGCCAGCGGCGGCGCGACCACGGTAAGCCGGCCGATGCCATGGCCCACGCGTTTGAACTCGCTGATCTTCAGGTCCATGCCGCCTTCGAACAGGATGATCGCGACGCCGAGGCCGATCAGTTCGCCGAGCTGCTCGCCCTCGATGCTGGGCCGGACCACGCCGGCGATCGGGCCGAGCACGAGGCCGACGGCAATCAGCACGACGATCGCGGGAAGGCGGATCTGGGCGGCCAGCCACTGGCTCGCGAGGCCGGCGCAGAGGATGGTGAGGAGCAGGGAGGCGGTGTGCACGTTCGGGGATTTCGAATTGTTCAAAGGCGCTGCGGGCGTGCCGCGCAGCAGGCGCGGAGCCTACAGGGAAAACCCTGGGTTAATGGGCGCCGCGGCCATGCCGGCGGCGCCGCTATGTGCAATGTGCACGCTTTCATGAAAATCATGAACTCCGAATCATGATTTCACGGCTGGGTCCGGCGCGCCCATCGGTTCACTATGGAACGTGGAACCACGCGGTTCCCGCAGCCGCCGTCCGGCGCTGCTGCGCCACTTCAGAAGGAGACACCGCATGAAATGGGAAACACCGACGGCCACCGATTTCCGCTTCGGCTTCGAGATCACGATGTACGTCAGCGCTAGATAGGCCCACCCCCGAAGCGGCTCACTTCGTGTAGCCGCCTCCCCCTCAAGGGGGCGCACCCGGTGGCCCGGCGGAGCCGGTTCCACGGGTGCCCTGGCTTGGGCCGTGGGGGTTTTTGGGGTGTGCCCTTTTTTTCGGCCCGCCCTGTTTTCAGGGTGGGTTGTTCGGGATTCGATTCCTCCTCTTTTTTTTCCACCGATGCGCATCACCGTCCTGGGTTCGGCCGCGGGTGGCGGGTTTCCGCAGTGGAACTGCAACTGCCCCAATTGCGCGGGTGTGCGTGCGGGCACGGTGCGGGCCAAGGCGCGCACGCAGTCGTCGATCTTCGTACGGCCCGATGCGGGCGCGGACGGGGTGCTGTTCAATGCATCGCCCGACATCCTCGAGCAGATCCGCAGCAGCCCGGTGCTGCAGCCGGCGCGTGCGCTGCGCGACACGGCGATCGCGGGCGTGGTGCTGATCGACGGGCAGGTCGACCACGCGACGGGGCTGTTCATGCTGCGCGAGCGCGGCACGCCGCTGCCGCTGTGGTGCACCGATCCCGTGGCCGAGGACCTGAGCCGGGGCAACCCGGTGCTCAACGTGCTGTCGCACTACTGCGGCGTGGCGCGGCATCCGGTGCCGCTCGACGGCAATAGCTTCGAGGTGCCGGGCGTGCCGGACCTGAGCTTCCGAGCGCTCGCGCTGACCGGCAAGGCCGCGCCGTATTCGCCGCACCGCGATCATCCGGTGGCCGGCGACAACATCGGCGTGACCATCCTGGACCGGCAGAGCGGGCGCAGCCTGTTCTATGCGCCGGGCCTGGGCGCGATCACGCCGCCGGTGTTCGATGCGATGTCGAACGCCGATGCGGTGATGGTGGACGGCACCTTCTGGACCGACGACGAGATGGTCCGCCTCGGCGTCAGCGGCAAGCGCGCGCGCGAGATCGGGCACCTGCCGCAGTCGGGCGAGGGAGGGATGATCGAATGGCTCTCGCGCCTGCCGGCCACCACCGCGCGGCGCATGCTGATCCACATCAACAACACCAATCCGATCCTCGACGAGGACTCGGCCGCGCATGCCGCGCTGCGGCGCGCGGGGATCGAAGCCTGCGAAGACGGCATGCAGATCCAGCTCTGATATGAAACTGCCCCCACGCTCATCGCTTCGCGTATCGCTGCCCCCCGAGGGAGCGCGTCAGTGTCTTCGGGCGGCCGGGCGCCACTGACCGGAAGCCCGCCATGCACGCCGACCGAATCCAGGACCCGTCCCACTCATCCACCAGCCACGGCGCGGAAAGCGCCCCCGCCTGGTCGCGCGAGGACTTCGAGGCCCGGCTGCGCGAGCGCGGCCGCAGCTACCACATCCACCATCCGTTCAACGTGATGCTCAACAGCGGTCGCGCTTCGCCCGAACAGATCCGCGGCTGGGTGGCGAACCGCTTCTATTACCAGATCGCGATCCCGATCAAGGACGCCGCGGTGCTGTCGAACTGCCCCGACCAGGCGGTGCGGCGCGGCTGGGTGCAGCGCATCCTCGACCACGACGGCTTCGAGCTCGGCGGCATCCGCGACGAAGGCGGCATCGAGGCCTGGCTGCGCCTGGCCGAGGCCGTGGGCCTTTCGCGCGACGAGGTACGCGACCTGCGGCACGTGGTGCCGGCGGTGCGTTTCGCGGTCGATGCGTACGTCAACTTCGCGCGCCGCGCGCCCTGGCAGGAGGCGGTGTGCTCCTCGCTGACCGAACTGTTCGCGCCCGAGATCCACAAGCAGCGCCTCGCGACCTGGCCCGCGCACTATGCGTGGATCGAGCCCGAAGGGCTCGGCTACTTCCGCAACCGCGTGAGCCAGGCGCGCCGCGACGTGGAACAGGGCCTCGCCATCACGCTCGACCACTTCGACACGCGGGCGCTGCAGGAGCGCGCGCTCGAGGTGCTGCAGTTCAAGCTCGACATCCTCTGGGCCATGAACGACGCGATGGCGACGCGCTACGGGGTGGAGAAGCAATGACCAGCGCCGTGCGGATGCCGCTCACGCCCGAGAGCCGGCCGCGCGTCGGCCCGGGCTTTCGCCTGCAATGGGAACCGGCCCAGGACTGCCACGTGCTCCTCTATCCCGAGGGCATGGTCAAGCTCAATGGCAGCGCTGGCGAGATCATGAAGCGCTGCAACGGCGAGCGCAGCATCGCCGACATCGTGGCCGAGCTCGAACGCGCCTTCGACACCCGCGGCCTCGAACCGCAGGTGCGCGGCTTCGTCGAGATGGCGGCGCAGCAGAACTGGCTGCGCTGGGACGGCAACGCATGACCACGCACGCGCCGCCGCGCCCCGGCCCGCCGCTCTGGCTGCTGGCCGAGCTGACCTACCGCTGTCCGCTGCACTGCGTGTTCTGCTTCAACCCGGTCGACTTCGCCGCGCGCGCGGACGAGCTGTCGACCGACGACTGGCTGCGCGTGCTGCGCGAGGGCCGCGAGCTCGGCGCGGTGCAGTGCGGCCTCTCGGGCGGCGAGCCGCTGCTGCGCGACGACCTGGAGCTCATCGTGGCCGAGGCGCACCGCCTGGGCTACTACACCAACCTGCTGACCTCGGGCGTGGGCTTGACGCCGCAGCGGGCCGCGGCGCTGAAGCAGGCGGGGCTCGACCACGTGCAGCTCTCGTTCCAGGACTCGACCCGCGAGATGAACGATTTCCTCTCGCACACCAAGACCTTCGAACTCAAGAACCGGGTCGCGAAGACCATCAAGGACCAGGGCTGGCCGATGGTGCTCAACGTGGTGATCCACCGCATGAACATCGACCACATCGACCGCATCATCGAGATGGCGCACGAGATGGGCGCCGAATACCTCGAGCTCGCCAACACGCAGTACTACTCGTGGGCTTTTCTCAACCGCGACCAGCTGCTGCCCACGCACGAACAGCTGCGCCATGCCGAGCAGGTGACCGACGCCTGGCGTGCACGGCTCGGCGAGCGCATGCGCATCTTCTTCGTCGCGCCCGACTACCACGAGGGCAAGCCCAAGAAATGCGTCAACGGCTGGGGCAGCATGTTCCTCACCGTGGCGCCCGACGGCACGGCGCTGCCGTGCCACACCGCGCGGATGCTGCCGGGACTCGAGTTCCCGAACGTCAAGGCGCATGGGCTGCGCGAGATCTGGTTCGATTCGGAAGGCTTCAACCGCTACCGCGGCACCGGCTGGATGAAGGAGCCCTGCGCGAGCTGCGACCAGCGCGAGCAGGACCTCGGCGGCTGCCGTTGCCAGGCCTTCCTGCTGGCGCAGGACCCGGCGGCCGCGGACCCGGTGTGCGCCAAGAGTCCCGAGCACCACCGCGTGGCGCAGGCCGTGGAACGCGCGGCGGCGCGCGACCCGGCCGCGCCGGTCGAGCATCCGCTGGTGTTCCGCGACCCGGCCAACTCGCGCCGGCTGGCCGCGGCTACGCCGCCGGCCTGAAGCCTGCTGCCGGCACGGCGGCGCGCCGGCGCATGCGCCTTGCGCGCAGCCAGCCGAAGTCCGGCGCGAAGCGCCACGCGAGCAGCAGCAGCGCGAGCGAGGCCGGGATCCAGCGCAGGTCGACCTCGGCCGGCAGCAGCTGGGCGAAGCGGCGGTCGAGCATCGCGGTCTTGAGCGCATCGGGCGCGGTCAGGCGCTGGTAGTTCACGCCCATCAGTTCGGCCAGGCCGCGCAGATGCTCCTGGCGCAGTTGCGACAGGTGCTCGAGATTGCGCTGGTTGCCGATGGCGCTGCCCTGGACCACGTCCTCGGGCTGCCAGAAGCCCGCGGGTTCGCCGTTGCTGCCGGTCTTCGGAATGGGGGCGGGCACGTCGCCGCCCACGCCGATCAGCCAGCCCTTGACTTCGCCTGGGCGGATGTCGGTCATCGGCGGGGTTTCGTTCACGCGCAGCGGCGGCGATTCCTGTCCGTCGCTGATGAACACGAAGCCGGTCTCGGCCCCGATGCTCTTCGCGCCGCGCACCGCCCATGTCACGCCCTTGCTGACGTTGCTCGCGTTGGCCCAGCGCATGCGCGCATCGATGCGCTCCAGCGAAGCCAGCAGTTCCTCGTAATGGCTGCAGACCTCGACCGGCGCGAGGATCACGACCGAGCGGTAGTCCGCGAAGATGCTCCAGCCGATCTTCGAGCCGCAGGGCAGCGCGCCCAGCACCTCGCGCATGGCCGCGCGCGCGAGCGTGAGGCGGCTGACCGCGGCACCGTCGAGCTCGACGTCCGTCACGTTCATGCTCTGCGTGATGTCGAAGCTCACGAGCCAGTTGAACACCGGGCGCTGCAGCTGCACGCGCGGCGGCCAGGCCGCGAGCGCGAGCAGCAGCAGGGCGAGCGCCAGCAGCGCATGGCCGGCGGCGAGCCGGCGCCATGCCGCGGTGCGCGGCGCTGCCTTCACGGCAGGTCTCCGGCCACGAAGCCCGGCACGCGCACGCGGCGCTGCTCGTGGGCCTGCTGCTGTTCGGCCGAGAAGACTTCCTGCTCCTCGGGCGCGAGCCGCAGCGCGCGCTCGAGGTTGTAGCGCGCATCCCAGTCGGCGGGGTCGGCGCGCAGCAGGTCGCGCAGCCGCTGCTTGCCGAGCTCGAACAGCGGCAGTGCGCCGGTCTGCTGCGCGAGGCCCTGGCGCAGGTACATGTTGCCGAGATTGAACAGCGCGTGCCGGGCCACCGCATCGCGTTGGCCGGCCTGCACCAGGCCCGCATAGCCCTTCTGTGCCGCGTCGTGGGCGCCGGCCTTCGAGAGCGCGAGCGCGCGGGCGAGCTGCACCTCGCGCGGTGCCGACAACGGCGCGGGCGCGGTGTCCGGCCCCACGGGCGCGGACGCGACGCGTGCGACCTCGGCGTTGAGCTGCATCGTCTCGCCGAGCCGCAGGCCGCGCTCCAGCGCCACGCCGACGCAGCACAGCCCGAGCGCGCCGAACAGCAGGTGAACGGTGCGGCGCTTCATGGCTGGGCCCGCCAGGCTTGCAGCTGCAGCGCGCGGCAGGCGAGCAGCCCGATGCAGCACAGCATCGCCGCGATGTAGAACAGCGCGGCATGGTCGCGCCGCGGCACGCGTTCGAACAGGGTCAGCGGAAAGTTCTGCTGGCGGTCGATCTCGGCCATGGCGGCGGCCATGGCATTGGAGTCGTCGACCTGGTAGAGCCGGTACGGCGTGGCCAGCGTCTTGAAGAATTCGTGCAGCGCCAGTTCCTCGCCGAGGCCGTAGTCCGATTTCACCTCGGTCACCAGGTTCGGCGAGTTGGGGCCGCTGCGCACATAGATCCAGTAGAGGCCGACCTTCTCGCGTGCGAGGCCGGCGTGGATGCGCTGGCGCGTCGGCTCGTCGAGCCGGGCGCCGCCGTCGGACACCACCAGGACCACCCGGCTGCCCGCATAGCTGCGGTGCTCGAACTCCTCGATCGCGGCGAGCAGCGCGGCGCCCATGCGCGTCTCGGGCAGCCCGCGGCCGATGGCGCTGGCGTCGAGCGCGGCCTGCACCGTGTCGGTCTTCTGCGTGAAGGGAACCACCGCCACCGGCACCGTGCTGAAGGTCATGAAGGCGAAGCGGTTGTCGGGCCGCTTGGCGACGAATTCGCTCAGCAGGTCGCGCACCACCTTGGCCTTGGGCTCGCGCGACATGCGGCCCGCCGTCTGCAGGCCGTTGGTGTGGATGACCGCGTCCATGCTGCTGCTGCGGTCCATGAGGATCAGGATCTCGGCGCCGCGGCCGGTGCGTTCGACCTGCGCGCCCGACTGCCCCGGGCTCGCGAGGCCGACCACGGTACAGGCCATCGCGCCGACCGCGAACGCGCGCCACAGGAAGCCCACCGCGCGGCCGACGCGGTCGGCGGGCAGCCAGGCCAGGGAGGAGAAGTCGAGCGTGTCGCTGCGCCGCCGCAGCAGCGGCAGCAGGGCGAGCGGCAGCAGCGCGAGCATCCAGGGTTGGGCGAGGTCGAAGCGCATCGCGTGTGTGCCTCAATGCCGGTGGCGTTTTTCCGCGCTGCGCAGTGCGCGGCAGAGCGGCCGCAGCGGATAGGGGCCGCCGGCCTGCGCGGAACCCGCCGTGCTTTCGGCGAAGAAGCGGCGCGTCGATTCCCGGTAGAAATCCTCGAGCCGCGGCTGCAGCGGCCGCAGGTAGGGCGCATCGGCCAGCAGCTGCGGCAGGCTGGCGCCGTGCACCACGCGGCCGGCACTGGCATTCAATGCGCGGTGCAGCACGCGCCAGGCCTCCGGGCTCGCGGGGTCCCGGATGCGCTTGAGCTCGCGCCAGGCATGCGCGAACGGAAGCCGCTCGGCCTCGCGCCGGTTGCGCCAGGCCCACCAGGCGAACCATGCGAGCAGCACGGCCGCGAGCGCCGCGAGCGCCAGCCTCAGCTGCTGCTCGAGCCCGTGGGTGGGCACCGCGGCCACCGGCCGGTCGGGCTGCAGCGGCAGCAGTGCGCCCTGGCCGAAGGTCTCGGGCGGCGTCAGCGGTCCGACGCTGACCGGCCAGGCGGGCAACACGAGCGGCGGACCTTCGGCCGTGGCGATGTCGAGCGCCGGCAGCGAGAGCGCGGTCAGCGTGCGCGGCGCGTTGATGAGCTGGTAGTCGACCGCGAGCCAGCGCTGCCCGCGCGCATCGCTCTCGACGCGCGCCGGCCGGCGTTCGAACCAGAGGTCGACGCGCGCGGCGCCCGGCAGCGCGGCGGGCGCCACGCCGGGCGCGAGCAGCACGCGCTGCGTGAGCACGTCGCCGAGCACATGGCCGAAGCTGCGCGGCTGCTCGACGGTGGCCGCGCTCGCCGGCATGGTGGCGGCCAGAGCCAAGGCCAGGACCGCCGCAGCTGTCCGCTTCACGCCGCCACCTCCATGAAGTAGCGCGTGAGCGCCTCGGCATCGAAGCGGCCATGCAGCAGGAAGGGCGGCATGCCCCGCGCCTCGAACAGCGCCGTCAGCGCGGCGCGGCGCGCGGCCACCGCATCGCGCCAGCGCGTGCGCAGCGACTCGCGCATCCAGAGGCTGCGCCGCGCGCCGGTCTCGGCGTCGCTCAGCGCGAGCAGCGCCCGTGCGTCGGGCGGCTCGGTCTCGGCCGGGTCCCAGACCAGCAGCGGCACCACGCAGGCGGGCGCGAACTGCCCGAGCAGTTCGCCGAGCGCGTCGACCGGCCAATGGAAATCCGATGCGAGGAACACCAGCCCGCCACGCCCGACCAGCCGCTCGGTCGCATGCGCCAGGCCCGCGAGCGTGCGGTCGTCGCCGCGCTGCGGTGCCTCGGCGGCGCGGCATTCGCGCAGCATGCGCGCCATGAGGCTGCCGTTGCCGCGGCTGTGGCGTGCGGGCACGAACAGGTCTTCGCGCGCGCGCTGGTCGAAGGCCAGCAGGCCCACGCTGTCGCCGGCGCGAAAGGCGCTGTAGCCCAGCGCCTCGACCAGGTCGGCCACCACGTCGAGCTTGCGCCGCGCGGCGCCGAAGTGCATCGATGCCGAGACATCGACCACCACGTGCACGGGAATCGCCACGCGCAGCCGGTGGATGCGCACCAGCCAGTCGCCGCGGCCGTCGCGCACGCTGGCGCGCAGGTCGATGCGGCGCGGATCGGGATGGTCGAACAGGCGCCGGTGCGACGCGAACTCCTGCCCGCTGCCCTGGCTGAGCCCGCGCTGCGCACCCGGGCGCCAACCGCCGAAGCGGCGCGGCAGCCGGTAGTGGAATTCGTCGACGTGTTCCATGGCATCCACTGCTCAGGGCGCGGCGATCCTGTCCATGATCTGGGCCACGAGCGCCTCGGAGAGCTCGGCGCGCCGCAGTTCATAGACCGGCGTGAAGAACACCCGGTGGCCGAGCACCGCGGGCAGCACCGCGGCCAGGTCGGCCGGCTCCAGGTGCGAGCGGCCTTCGAGCCAGGCCACCGTGCGCGCCGCGCGCAGCAGCGCGCTCATGCCGCGCGGGCTGGCGCCGGCGAGGATCAGCCGGTCCATGTCGACGCCGTCGAGCCGGATGCCGAACTTCTGCGGCGCCTCGGTCGCCTCCCACACGTCGAGCACGTAGCGCTCGATCGTCTCGCTCGCGCGCACGCTGCGCTGCACCTGCGCGGCAATGGCGTTGAGCCGGTCCCAGGGCAGGATGCCCGGCGCCACCTTGTCGATCAGGCCCTCGGTGTCGTGGTAGGCGGTGTCGAACACCAGCGACTTGCGGATGCCGCGGTCCGCGGGCTTGGGCATGTTGAGCTCGAACATGAAGCGGTCGCGCGCGGCCGAGGCGAGCTCGAAGGTTTCCTCGCGCTCGACCTTGTTGCGGTCGGCGAACACCGTCATGTGCGGAAAGCTGTATTCGCGGTCGAAGGCCGAGACGGTGCGCTCGGCCATCGCGCGCAGCAGCAGCGACTGCACCTGCGGCCGCGCGCGGTTGATCTCGTTGAAGAAGAAGGTCACCAGCCGCTCGCCGTGGCGCAGCAGCGGTCCGGGGTCGATGCGCGGACGCCCCTGGGCATCGACATAGGTGTGATAGACCAGATCGCCCGGCATCAGGTCGACCGTGCCTTCGACGCGCTCGAAGTCGCCGCCCACGGCGCGCGAGAAGGCGCGCAGCACCGTGGTCTTGCCCACGCCCACGTCGCCCTCGAGCAGCACGTGGCCGCGCGCGAACAGCGCCACGTTGATGAGCCGGATCGTCTGCGCCTGGCCGATGACGGCCTTGGCGACCTCGGTTTCGACCCGCAGCGCGAGCTGGCGCCACTCTTCGAGTTGTTCGTCGGAGCCCATGGCGGCTACCTGGCTTCCATCAGCTTCTTGAGGTTCGCGAGGCCGGCGCGGTAGACGCCGGTCACGGCCTTGAGCGCGGCTTCGTCGTTCCTGTCGGGCGGCGGATCGTTGTTGGGATAGCCGCGGTAGAAGGCGCCGCGCCACTCGACCACCGACTTCCCGCCGTCGGCCACCACCGAGAGCACCGAGGTGTAGTTGGTGACCGGCAGCGCGCCGCCGTCCTTGGCGCGGTAGTTGTATTTCATCTTCGCGTCGTCGTAGCCTTCGAGCGTTTCGATGAGCGTGCCGCCGTCCTTGAGCTTGAGCGTGCGCACCGAGCCTTCGGCATTGCCCTTGTCGGCCGGGCTGGCGGCGACGGCGGGATGCCAGTCCTTGAGCGCATCGAAGTTCTTGACCTTCGCCCAGACGGCGTCGGCCGGCGCCTCGATGGTGATCTTCTCGCTGACCTTCTGGCGCGTCGGGCCGTGGGCGAGGGCGGGCAGGGCCGCGGCCAGCAGCAGCGGGGCGAGAAGGCCGCGGAGCGCGCGCCGGCGGGAGGGAGGTGTCTGCATGGAAGAAGTCATGGGTGGGAAGGGTCGATCGAAAGAGGGGGTGCGCCGATGAAGGCGCCGAAGCCGCGGCTGTTGCGTCCGGTCGCGATGGTCTCGAGCTTGCGGCCGCTCGCGGCGTCGAGCACCTGCACGTTGTCGTCCATCCAGTTGACGACGTAGACGCGGTCGCCGTGCGCGGCAATGCCTTCGGGGTAAGCGAAGCCGGGCAGGGTGCGCAGCAGTTCCAGCGAGGCCGCGTCGATCACGCTGACGCTGTCGTCGCGCTGGTTGGTCACGTAGAGCAGCGCGCCGCCGTGCGCCAGCGCGGCGCCGTAGGGCGCCTTGCCCACGGCCATGGTGGCCAGTACCGTGGGCCGGCGCAGGTCGCGCACATCGATCACCGAGACGTCGTTGCTCTGCACGTTGAGGGCATAGAGCCGCGCGCGCGGCGCATCGTGCAGCAGCGCGAACGGATGGCTGCCGACGCGCACGCGCGCCTGCACGCGCTCTGCGGCGGTGTCGACCACGGCCACGCTGTCGCCGTCGCGTTCGGCCACGAACACCGTGCGGCCGTCGGGGTGCGCCGCCACGCCGGCGGGCGCGGGGCCGACCGGGATCGAAGCGAGCGGCTTCGCGTCGCCGGTACCGTCGGCATCGAGGACCAGCAGCCGCGCGGCGTACCAGTCGGCCACGTGGAGGCGCCGGCCGTCGGGCGAGGCGTCGATGCCCACGGGCCCCTGGCCGGCCGCCAGCGTGCGCACCACCTTCTGCCGGCGCATGTCGATGACCGACACCGTCCGGCTGTCGGGATTGGAGACGAAGACGCGCCCGCCGCGGCTCGATGCGGCCACGCCCGCGGGCGACCGGCCCACGCCGACGGTCGCCACCACGCGCTGCTCGGCGAGGTCGATCACCGAGACGTCGTGGCTGCCCTGGTTGGTGATGTAGGCGAACGGCGAGGCGCCGGCCGCGCCGCAGAGCAGCATCAGCAACGCGGCGGTGCGCGCCATGTCGGACGGGCCCGGCATCGGTTCGGCCTGCTGGCTCAGCGCGCGCTGACAGGGCCGATGAAGCAGCCCTGCTTGACCTTGGCTTGCAGTGCGCGGTAGCGCTTGATCTCGGCCTGCAGCTTTTCGGTGTCGCGGATGTAGCCGCCGCGTTCGCCGCCGATGGTGGTGGCCTTGGTTGCGGTGCTGAGCTCGATGTAGTCGGCGTGCTTGAGCTCCCTGGCGAGCGCGTCGAGCGCGCAGGAGCACTTGCTCGTCATCTCGAAGACGCCGGCGCCGGGATGCGCCGCGATGCATTCCTGCACGTAGAGCACGCGGTCCAGCGTGGGATAGTCGTTCGCGGGCGCGGGGCCGCGCGCGAACGCGGGAAGCCCGCCGGCGAGGCCGCAGAGCAGGCCGCAGGCGAGAAGGTGGCGGATGGTTCCTGGCATGGGGTTCCCTGTGTCCTAGCGTGAAGGCGCCTTCGCGCCGTCGATGAGCAGTTCCTCGACGATGAGCGGCCGCGCCGCCGGGCCTTCGCCGGGAATGGTGGTGCGGATGCCGTGGACGCCGCCGGGGATCGCGTCGGACAGCGTGAAGCGGTAGCGCTTGGTGGCGAACTTCTCGTACTTCGGCCGGTTCGGGTCGTCGAGGAACGGGCTGAATGCGATCTCCCTGCCGCGCACGGTGCGGCCCTGGTAGCGCAAGGACACGTCGCGCACCTCGGCGCCCTTGTAGATCGCCATGCGGATGCGCTTGCGGAAGTGCAGCTCGGAGCCGCCGGTGAGGCGCTTCATCTCGCGCACGTCGTGCTCCAGGAAGTAGAGGATCACCGGGTTGCCCTCGGCCGCGGCCACGGCGGCCACCGGCGCCTTGCGTGCGCCGCTGAGGAACACGCCCTTCGCATCGCAGCAGCCGCCGCCGTCGACGCGGCTGCTCAGCGCCACGGTGACGCGGTCGGTGAAGGGCTCTTCGAGGCTGCCGGTCCTGGCGAAGGCGTAGCGCAGCAGCATCGGCGCCTGCAGGCCGCGCAGCTGCGGCGTCATGAACAGGAGCCGCTCGGCCGGCGAATAGTCGCGCTTGTCGGGCTCGGCCCCGGGTGCGAGCGGCAGCGCGGCGAGCAGCAGCGCGCAGAGCGGGGCGGCGATGGCGGGGCGCATGGAGGGCGGGATCAGTTGGCGGGCGCCCCGTACGATGCATCGACGAGCGGGACGCCGTACTCCTTCAGGATCGCCTGGATCTCGGGCGCCTTCGACTCGATCAGGCCCTCGATCTGCTGCTTCCATTCCCGCTCGCCGTAGCGCACGCCCATGGCCATCTGGTAGTCGAGGCGGATGCCCTTCTCGGATTTGAGGGGCACCACCACGAGCGCCGGGTTCTTCACGCGGCGCGCGAAGAAGCCCGCGATCGGGCCCCAGACCACCACCGCATCGAGCTTGCCTTCGGCCAGGTCGCGCTCCACGATCTGGCCCGGGTACTGCGCGGGGTCGGCGCTCATGAGCTTGTACGGCACCGCCTGTTCGAGCAGGCCGTGGCGGTTGAGCCACTGCGAGGCCGGCGAGCGGTCGTAGATGCCGATGCGCAGCGACTTGAGCCGCGCCGCATCGAGCTTGAGGAAGTCTTCGCCCGAGGCCACGTTGTCCATGCCCTTGCCCTTGGGAAAGACCAGCGCGTAGGTCGAGCGGTAATAGGGCTTGGTGACCGAGACCTCGTCGAGCCCGACGGGCACGCCCATGACGATGTCGCAGGGGTAGTCCTGCCCCGGCAGCTTGAAGCGCAGCGTGTTGCGGAAGAACGCGAGCCGCTGCGGGAACGAGTAGTAGGTGACCGGCAGCCCGAGCGCCTTGCCGAACAGCTCGGCGATCCGGTTCTCGATGCCTTCGGCCTTGTCGTTCGAGAACGGCAGGTTGTTCGGGTCCTGGCAGACGCGCAGTGCCTTGCGCGGCGGCGCTTCCTGCGCTGCCGCGCCGAGTGCGGCGAGGCAGCAGGCCGCACCCGCCAGCGCCGCGCGCAGCCCGGTGGCGGTCATTTGGCTTCTTCCACCCGGGCGCGCGTGATCGCGCCGTCGGAACGGCCCTTGAGGTAGGCGTAGAGCTGGTTGATGTTCTCCATCACCGCGGGGTTGTTGCCGAAGCTCTGCATCCCCTTGTCGAGCCGCCCGTCGCGCACGACCTTGATGAATTCCTCTTTCTTCAGGGTCTTGAGGCTGTTGATCAGCGACGGACCCACCATGCCCTCCTGGTTCGGCCCGTGACAGCGGTCGCAGGCGGCCGACCGCCAGGTGCGGAAACCCTTCATGGTCTCGGGATCGACCTTGTACCCGTCGGTGACCTTGTAGGGCACCGGATCCGACGCCGCCATGGCCCAGGTACAGGCCACGCCGGCCAGAACGACGAGGGAAGGCAACAACATTGACTGACGAAATTTCATGCTCCAGGCTCTCCATGACATCAAAAACTAAGCGGCCCAGGGACCAAAGCGGCCCAACCCAGGGCACCCGCGGAACGGGCTTTGCCCGGCCGCTGGGTGCGCCCCCCAGTGGGGGGAAGCGCCGCAGGCGCAACGGGGGGCGTCCTACTTCGGCAACGCAAACACCGTGAGCGACCCGCCGAGCTCCGTGTACTGCGCCAGGTCCTTGTAGCCGCCCACCGCGCCCAGGCCCTCGGTGCTCTTCTCGGGGTCGATGCCCGCGGCCATGCCGATGCCGGCCCAGCCGCCGATGCCCGAGAACACGCCGATGTACTGCTTGCCCTTGTGCTCGTAGGTGAAGACGTTGCCGATGATCCCGGACGGGGTCTTGAACTTGAACAGTTCCTTGTTGATGTCCTTGGCGTCCACGCACTTCAGGTAGCCCTCGAGCGTGCCGTAGCACGAGATGCCGCCCGCGGTGTTGAGCGAACCGCTCCACACCGAGAACTTCTCGGCCTTGGTCTGCACGATCTTGCCGGTGCCCGCGTCCCAGGTGATGAAGTTGCCCATGCCGCCGTGGCTGCCCGGCGTGGGGTACATCGACAGCGTGGCGCCGACGTACGGCTGGCCCGCGGTGTACTCGACCTTGAACGGCTCGTAGTCCATGCAGACGTGGTTCGTCGGCACGTAGAACAGCTTGGTGTTGGGGTCGTAGGAGGCCGGCTGCTGGTCCTTGCTGCCGAGCGCCGCGGGGCAGATGCCCTTGGTGTTGACGTCGGGCCCGTTCTGCGCGGTCGAGTACTTGGCAACCACCTGCGGCCGGCCGGTCTTCATGTCGACGTGCGTGGCCCAGTTGACCTTGGGGTCGTACTTCTCGGCCACCAGCAGCGCGCCGGTCACGCGGTCGAGCGTGTAGGCGAAGCCGTTGCGGTCGAAGTGCACCAGCGCCTTGGTCGGCTTGCCCTTCACGTTGATGTCCGCAAGGATCATCTCGTTGATGCCGTCGAAGTCCCACTCGTCGAACGGCGTCATCTGGTAGACCCAGTTGGCCTTGCCGGTGTCGACGTCGCGCGAGAAGATGCTCATCGACCACTTGTTGTCGCCAGGGCGCTGCGAGGGGTTCCAGGTCGACGGGTTGCCGGTGCCGTAGTAGACGGCGTTGGTCGCCTTGTCGTAGCTGTACCAGCCCCAGGTGGTGCCGCCGCCGATCTTCCACTGGTCGTCCTTCCAGGTCTTGAGCGACGAGTCCTTGCCCACGGGCGCGAGCTTGCCGTCGGTCCAGGTCATGGTCTTGTCCGGGTCCATCAGCATCTCGGCGTCGGGGCCGGTGCTGAAGGCCTTCCAGGCCAGCTTGCCGTCGCTGACGTTGTAGGCCGCCAGGAAGCCGCGCACGCCGAACTCGCCGCCGCTGATGCCGGTGACGACCTTGTCCTTGAAGACGTGCGGCGCATTGGTGTTGGTGGCGCCGACCTTCGGATCGCCGTTCTTCACCGACCATGCGACCTTGCCGGTCTTGGCGTCGAGCGCCACCAGCGTGGTGTCGGCCTGCTGCAGGAAGATCTTGCCCTCGGCATAGGCCAGGCCGCGGTTCACCGTGTCGCAGCACATGACGGCGATCACCGACTGGTCCTGCTTGGGTTCGTACTTCCAGAGGATCTTCTGCGTCTCGATGTCGAGCGCATAGACCTTGTTGGGAAACGGCGAGTGCAGGTACATCGTGCCGTCGACCACCAGGGGCGAACCCTCGTGGCCGCGCAGCACGCCGGTGGAGAAGGTCCACGCGACCTGCATCTTGCCGACGTTGGCCTTGGTGATCTGGTTCAACTTGCTGTAACGCTGGTTGAACATGTCGCCTGCTTGCATGGCCCAGTTCTTGGAGTTGGCGATGTTCTTCTCGACGTCGGCATTGGCGAAGGCCAAGGTCGGAAGAGCCAACATCGCGACGCCGATGTGCCGTACGAGACGGCCGGCGGTCTGCCTGGAAAACTTCATATATGTCTCCTCAGATCTCAGGTGGGTTTTGAACACGATCATTCGGCAGCAGCCTGCGGATCTTTCGATCGCTCTGGCGAAGGCAGCGGACCGCAACATCCATGCCCGCCGCGGCCGGCCGTGCAGCCGCATGCGCACGGCGATGCAGGACGCCGCGCAGCGCGCATCGAACCTAGGGAAATCCCGAGCGTTGGAGGGGTCGGACGCCAGCGCAGGCGTGCGGATGGCTGTGCAGATTTGACGCAAAGTGTCTCGCGCAAAGCACGGATGTCGAGCAGCCCGGCGCGTCCAGGGCACGCGCAAGGACGGCAGCGTGGGCAAATGAACAAGAACGCCTCAAGTGAAAACCCTCGACCCGCAGAGGCACGGAAATTGCGCTCGAAAGTGCAGACGTCCAGCGACATCCAAGCCCTCGAACCGACCGCCCAGACCGCACCCGCCTCCATGCTGCGAACCATCGACCTCACCAAGCGCTATGGCACGCGCACGGCGTTGCAGTCGCTGTCGCTGCATCTGCCCGCGGGGCAGTTCGTCGCGCTGCTCGGGCCCAACGGCGCGGGCAAGTCGACGCTGTTCCAGGTGCTGACGGGCATGTTCGCGGCCGACGAAGGCGAGGTCGAGGTGGCCGGGCATTCGCTGCGCCGCACGGCCAGTGCGGCGCTGCGGCACATCGGCGTGGTGTTCCAGCAGATGTCGCTCGACCTCGACCTCAGCATCCGCCGCAACCTGCTGTTCCAGGCCGACCTGCACGGCCTGCCGCGCCGGCTCGCGCAGCAGCGCATCGCCTCGGCCTGCGAGCGGCTCGCGATCGATGCCGACCTCGACCGCAAGGTGCGCGAGCTCTCGGGCGGCAACCGGCGCAAGGTCGAGCTCGCGCGCGCGGGGCTGCACCAGCCGGCCGTGCTGCTGATGGACGAGGCCACGGTCGGGCTCGACCCCAAGTCGCGCCAGGACCTGCTGGCGGCCCTGCGCGCCGACGTGCGCGAGCGCGGCGTCTGCGTGCTGTGGGCCACGCACCGCGTCGACGAGGCCGAGCAGGCCGACCGCGTGCTCGTGCTGCACAAGGGCACGCTGCTCGCGGACGGCACCCCCGGCGACGTGAGCCGGCAGCTCGGCGGCGGCAGCCTCGAGGCCGGCTTCATCGCGCGCACTTCGCAGACAGACAAGAACCGCAACCCACAATAAATGGAGACATCGACATGCCGCAACGCTCTTTGCCGACCCTCGGCGCCGTGGTCCTGCTCGCTCTCGGCTGCCTCGGCGGCGCAGCCCGGGCGCAGCAGGGCACGGCCTATGTGTCGAGCGAGAAGGACAACGCGCTCACGCTGATCGACCTCGCGACGCTGACCGTGAAGGGCACGATCGCCACCTGCAAGCGCGCGCGGCACCTGCAGCTCACGCCCGAGCGGAAGCTCATGGTGGCGTGCACCGACTCCAACGAAGCCGACCTGATCGACCCCGCGAGCGGCAAGTCGCTGCGGCGCATTCCGCTCGGCGACGAGCCCGAGGCCTTCGACCTGTCGCCCGACGGCAAGGTGATCTACGTCTCGAACGAGGACGCGGGCGAGGCCAGCTTCATCGATGCGGCCTCGGGCAAGAAGCTCAATGCGGTGAAGGTGGGCGGCGAGCCCGAGGGCGTGAAGGTCAGCGCCGACGGCAAGACGCTCTACGTGACCTCGGAGGTCGCGAGCCTGGTGCACGTGATCGACACGGCGAGCGGCAAGGTGGTGAAGAACATCAAGGCCGGCAAGCGCCCGCGCCGCATGGCGATCACGCCCGACGGCAAGGAGCTGTGGGTCACGAACGAGCTCGGCGCCAGCGTCAGCATCGTCTCGACCGCCACCCACGAGGTGATCGACACGCTCAAGTTCGAAGTGAAGGGCGCGCGCGCCGAGGACATCACGCCGGTCGGCATCCAGATGACCGCCGACGGCAAGCGCGCCTTCGTCGGACTGGGCCGCGCCAACCACGTGGCCTTCGTCGACGTGCCCGCGCGCAAGGTGACGGGGCTGGTGCTGGTCGGAAAGCGGGCCTGGAACGTCACGCTCGACAAGGCCCAGGCGCGGCTCTACGTGGTCAACGGGCTCAGCGACGACGTCACCGTGGTCGACGTGGCCGGGGCCAAGGCGCTCAAGAGCGTGCCGGTGGGCCGCGTGCCCTACGGCCTGGTGATCGTCGAATGACGATGCGCCCGGCAGTGCTTTCGTGCCTGGCGCTGGCGCTGGGCGCCGCTGCTGCGCTGCCGCCGGCGGGCGCGGCGGTGCTCAAGGCGACGCTGATCGTGCCCGACGACGACCGGCGCCTGGAGCGCTCGCGGCTCGAGCGCGCCTACCTCGGCCATCCGGGCGGGCCGATGTCCGACGGGCTCGAGGTGGCGCTCGAGGAGACGAAGTTCGAGCTCGAGGCCGCGGGTGCCGAGGTGGCGCTCGCGAGCGCGCCGGCCGCATCGCTCGAGGCCGCGCGCGCCGCGGCGGTGGCGGCCGAGAAGGGCGGCGCCGCGGTGCTGCTGACCGACCTGCCGACCGACTGGACCCTGGCGGTTGCCGATGCGGTGAAGCTGCCGGTGCTGAACCTCGGCGACGCGGCCGACCGGCTGCGCCAGCAGGATTGCCGGGCGCGGCTCTTCCACCTGCTGCCGAGCGAGCGCATGCGCGTCGATGCGCTGGCGCAGACGCTGGTGTCGCGCAAATGGAGCAAGCTGCTGCTGCTCGTGGGGAGCAGTCCGCAGGACGCCGCGCGCGCGGCCAGCGCGCAGGCTTCGATCAAGCGCTACGGCCTGCAGTTGGTGGCGAGCAAGCCGTACAAGCTCTCGGCCGATCCGCGCGAGCGCGACTTGGCCAATCCGCTGCTGCTCACCGCGGTCAGCAGCTACGACGCGGTGTGGGTGGTCGACAGCGACGGCGAATTCGCACGCGCGCTGCCGTACCGCACGGTGCTGCCGCGGCCGGTGGTGGGCGATGCCGGGCTGGTGGCGCTGGCCTGGCATGCGCAGTTCGAACGCTATGGCGCGCCGCAAGTGGCGCGGCGTTTCGCCAAGGCCGCCAGGCGCCCGATGACCGCGCACGACTGGGCCGCATGGATGGCCGGCAAGGCGCTGGCGGCCGCCGCCGCCGCCGCGCCCAAGGGACCGAACGCGGCCTGGGCGCAGGCCATCGCGAAGAGCAGCCTCGACGGCTCCAAGGGCACCACGCTCGGCTTTCGGGCCTGGGACGGCCAATTGCGCCAGCCGATGCTGCTGACCGACGGCCAGGGCGTGATCGCCACCGCGCCGGCCGAAGGCGTGCTGCATCCGCGCAACGTGCTCGACACGCTGGGCGCCGATGCGCCGGAGAAGTCATGTCCGGTGGCGCGCTGATGAAGGCCGCATCCGGCGCCGACGCGCAGCCCGCCGCACCGGCGCCGCGCCGCGGGCCGGCGCATGCGCTGCAGGCGTTGCGCGCCATCGTGCTGCGCGAGCTCTACAAGTTCTCGCAGCAGACCGGCCGCCTGGTGTCGGCGCTGGTGCGGCCGCTGCTGTGGCTCGCGGTGTTCGCGGCGGGCTTTCGCAACGTGTTCGGCGTGGCGATCGTCGAGCCCTACGACACCTACATCCCCTACGACGTCTACATCGTGCCGGGGCTGGTCGGCATGGTGCTGCTGTTCAACGGCATGCAGTCGTCGCTCGCCATGGTCTACGACCGCGAGATGGGGCTGATGCGGCTGCTGCTCACCGCGCCGCTGCCGCGGCCCTGGCTGCTGTTCTCCAAGCTCTGCGCCACCGCGCTGCTGTCGGTGCTGCAGGCGCTGGTCTTCGTGGGGGTGGCGGCCGCCATCGGCACCGAGCTGCCGCTGCTGTCGGCTTCGGCGCTGCATGCGCTGCTCGCGCTGGCAGCCGGTGCGCTGATGCTCGGCGCGCTCGGGCTGCTGTTGTCGGTGCACATCAAGCAGCTCGAGAACTTCGCCGGGACGATGAATTTCGTGATCTTCCCGATGTACTTCCTCTCGACCGCGCTCTACCCGCTGTGGAAGCTGCAGGAGTCGGGCGCCGGGTGGGTCTACCAGCTGGCGCGCTTCAATCCCTTCACCTACGCGGTCGAGTGGGTGCGCTTCGCGCTCTACGGCAAGGACCCGGGCCTGGCGCCGTACGTGGTGCTGGGCTGCCTGGTGGTGTTCTTCGGCCTGGCCTGCTGGGGCTACGACCCGCAGCGCGGCTTCGGCGGGCTGGCCAAGCGGGGAGGCGGCACGTGAAACGCCGCAGATTGCTGCAGGCGGGCGCCGCGCTCGCGTGGGCGGCCGCGCTGCCGGCGCCGGCCTCGACCGAGCCGTTTCCCTCGCGGCCCGTGACGCTCTGGGTGCCCTGGCCCGCGGGCGGCGCCACCGACATCTCGCTGCGCGTGCTGGCCGACCTGGCCGCGGTGCCGCTCGGCCAGCCGGTGCTGACCGAGAACCGCGGCGGCGCGGGCGGCACGCTGGCCATGCCTGTGCTGCAGCAGGCGCGGCCCGACGGCTACACCATCGCGCAGATGCCGCAGCCGGTGTTCCGCGCGCCGCATGTGCAGAAGGTGCTGTGGGATCCGATCCGCGACGTGACGCCGATCGTCCAGGTGTCGAGCGTGACCTTCGGCATGCTGGTCGCGGCCGCGAGCCCGGTGCAATCGCTCGAGGACATGTTCGCGTTCGCACGCGCGCGGCCGGGCGAGCTGACCATCGCCACCAACGGCATCGGCACCACGCCGCACATGGTGCTCGAGGCGCTGTTCACGGCGCGCGGCCTGCGCTACATCCACGTGCCGTACAAGGGCACGTCCGAGCAGCTGAATGCGATCGCGGGCGGCCAGGTGATGGCCGGCGTCAATTCGACCGGCTTCGGGCCGGCCGTCGATTCGGGGTCGCTGCGGCTGCTCGCGATCTTCTCGGGCGAGCGCTCCAGGCGCTGGCCGCAGGTGCCGGTGCTGCGCGAGCTCGGCTTCGACATCGTGGCCAAGTCGCCGTTCGGGCTGGCCGGCCCGCGCGGGCTGCCGCGCCATGTGGTCGAGGTGCTGCACGACGCCTTCAAGAAGGCGATGTTCGACGCGCGCTTCAAGGACGAGATCGCCAAGTACGACCAGGAGGTCGACTATCTCGGCCCCGAGGCCTACGCGCAGTCGTGCCGCGAGATCTACGCGCAGGAGCGTGCCAACGTGGAGAAGCTGGGGCTCACGCGTACCGGTACTTGAAGCGGGAGGAATCATGAGCGGATCGAACAGAAAGACAACCAGCCGCAGGTTGATCGGCTGGGCAGTGGCCGCAGCGGCCTGCCCGCTGACCGGCCAGGCGCAACAGGCCGCGACGCAGCCGGGCAGCCTGCCGACCGTGGAGGTGGTCGGCACCACGCCCGTGCCCGGCATCGAGGTGCCGCGGGACCAGGTGCCGTCGAACGTGCAGACCGCGAGCGACCGCGACCTGCGCCGTGCGCAAAGCCTGAACCTGCCGGAATTCATGGCCACGCAGTTGCCGAGCGTGAACGTCAACGAGGTCCAGGGCAACCCGTACCAGGCCGACGTGAACTACCGCGGCTTCAGCGCGAGCCCGGTGCTCGGGACGCCGCAGGGCCTGTCGGTGTACCAGGACGGCGTTCGCATCAACGAACCCTTCGGCGACGTGGTGAACTGGGACCTGATCCCGCGCGCCGCGATCTCGAGCATCACGCTGCTGCCCGGCTCCAACCCGCTGTTCGGGCTCAACACGCTGGGCGGCGCGCTGTCGCTGACGACCAAGCGCGGCGACACGCACCCGGGCACCGGCTTCGAGCTGCAGGCCGGCTCCTTCGGCCGCGTGAGCACCGAACTCACGCATGGCCGCAAGCTCGGCGAGACCGGGCACCTGTTCCTGGCCTTCGGCGGGCTCAACGAGGACGGGTGGCGCCACCATTCGCCCTCGCGCGTGCGGCAGCTCTTCGCCAAGGTGGGCAACGACAGCGGCGGGTTCTCGTGGGACCTGAGCTACAGCCATGGCGACAACCGGCTCGTGGGCAACGGGCTGCTGCCCGAATCGATGCTGCTGCGCGACCGCCGGCAGGTCTACACCCGGCCCGACCGCACCGACAACCGCATGTCGATGCTCACGCTCAATGCGAGCTACCGCGTGAGCGACGTGCAGACGATCGCGATGACGGCCTACGCGCGCCGCTCGCAGTACGGCACTCTCAACGGGGACCTGAACGACGACTTCGAGCCGCCCGAGAACGATGCGACCGGGGTGGAGAACCGCACCTTCACGCGCCAGCGCGGCGAGGGCGTGGCGCTGCAGACCACCTTCACGACGGGCATCCACCAGCTCACGGTCGGCGCCTCGGTGGACCGCGCACGCACGCGCTTCCTGCAGACCGAGTCGGAAGGTTTTCTCGACGCGACGCGCGCGGTGGTGCCGCTCGAGGAGGCCGAGCCCGATGCGATGATCTCGGGCCGCAGCCGTACCGCGAGCGTGTATGTGTCGGACCTGATCGCGCTGCGCCCCGACCTGCAGCTGAGCCTATCGGGCCGCTACAACGACACGCGCGTCTCGACGCGCGACGATGGGCGCGCCTTCCTCGGCCTGGACACGAAGCTCGACGGCGAGGGCCGCTACCGCAGGTTCAATCCCGCCATCGGCCTGACCTGGCAGGTCACGCCCTCGCTCACGGCCTACGGTGGCTGGAGCCAGGGCAGTCGCGCGCCGAGCCCGATCGAGCTCGGTTGCTCCGACCCGGAAAATGCCTGCGTGCTGCCGAACGCGCTGCAGGCCGACCCGCCGCTCAAGCAGGTGGTGTCGCAGACCTTCGAGACCGGCCTGCGCGGCACGCTGGCTGCGGGCCTGCGCTGGAATGCGTCGGTCTTCCGCACCGTCAACAAGGACGACCTGCTGTTCATCAGCAGCGGCCTCTCGCGCGGCTACTTCAGCAACTTCGGCCGCACGCTGCGCCAGGGCGTCGAACTGGGCCTGTCGCAGCAGACCGAGAGCGTCGACTGGTCGCTGTCGTACAGCTACCTGCGCGCGCGCTACGGCGGTCCGGCCTGCCTCGTGTCCGAGGCCAACAGCAGCGCCGAGGCCAGCCCGGCATGCGCCGGCGAGGGCGAGATCGCGCTGCGCCGTGGCGACCGGCTGCCGGGCCTGCCCGCGCATGCGCTCAAGTTCAATGTCGACTGGCGCGTCACGCCCGCGTGGACGCTCGGCGCGCAGTACCGCGCGTATTCGAGCCAGACCGTGCGCGGCAACGAGAACGGGCTGCACATGCCCGACGGCACCGACTTCAGCGGCAGCGGCCGCATCGGCGGCTATGCCTTGCTCGACCTGACGACGCGCTGGAAGCTGGGCCGCCACGTGGAGCTCTTCGCCAAGGTGGCGAACGTGTTCGACCGGCGCTATGCGACCGCCGGGCAGCTGGGGCACAACGCGCTCGACGCGGCGGGTGCGGTCGCCGCGCCGGACGAATGGCGCAACGCGCAGTTCGTGGGGCCGGGGGCGCCGCGTTCGGTGTGGGTGGGGGTGCGGGTGCAGCTGGGGGTTTGAGGGGCCTGCCTCAGGCCCGCCGCACAGCGCGCTTGCGTGCCGGCGCACGTCCCGTGGGCATCGGCCCGAGCTGCGCATCGATCTGCGCCTGCCCGTTGGCGCGCAGGTAGTCCTCGAAGGCCAGCGCCACCTGGGGCAGCTGGCGCGAGGCCAGGTGCATCACGTACCAGTCGCGCACGACCGGATTGCCCGGCACCGGCAGCACGGCGAGCAGGCCGGCGTTCATCTCGAGCACGCAGGTGTGCATCGACAGGAAGGCGATGCCGAAGCCCGCGGCGCACATCTGCTTGATCGCCTCGTTGCTCGACAGCTCCGAGCCGATGCGAAACGGAAGCCCCTGGTCCTTGAACAGCCGCTCGACGGTGGTGCGCGTGCCCGAACCGCGCTCGCGCACCAGCATGCGCGTGTCCGACAGCATGGCGAGGCTGGGCCGGGCCGCCGTCATCAGCGGATGGCCCGGCGCCGCGAGAAAGGCCATGGGATGCCGGGCGAAGGCGCTCGACGCGGTCTTCAGCTCGGCCGGCGGGCGGCCCATGATGGCGAGGTCGATCTCCTGTCCCGCGAGCAGGCGCACGATCTCGTCGCGGTTGCCGACCTGCAGCTTGACCTTGACCTTCGGATGCTCGCGCGCGAAGTTGACCAGGATCGGCGGCAGCAGGTATTCGGCCGTGGTGATCGCGCCCACGCGCAGCGTGCCCGAGAACACGCCCTGCAGCATGGCCATCTCGTCGCCGGCCTCGCGCCACAGCTCGAGGATGCGGCCCGCATAACCGGCCAGCAGCTCGCCCGCCTCGGTGAGCCGGATGCCGCGGCCGGTGCGCTGCAGCAGCGGCGTGCCGGCCGACTCCTCGAGCGTGCCGATCTGGATCGATACCGCAGGCTGCGTGAGGTGCATCTCGTCGGCGGCGAGCGACACGCTGCCGAGCCGCGCCACGGCATGGAAGGTGGCGAGCTGCCGAAAGCTCGCGTGTCGGGTGAGGGGCATGCCGAAGATATTAGGTTTTGCAAATGCCAATGTCAAAAGATTTGATTTTTCCTAATCGTTGACGCGGCCTACATTCACTTCACCGAGGACAGGTCAGCAACGAAACCAACCCTTCATCCAAGAGGAACGCCATGGGCAACATGAACGAGGCCATCCAGATCACCGACGCGAAGAAGCGCTATTCGGCCGGCGTGCTCAAGTACGCGCAGATGGGCTACTGGAACGGCGACTACGTGCCGAAGGACACCGACATCCTCGCGCTCTTCCGCATCACGCCGCAGGAGGGGGTGGACGCCATCGAGGCGGCCGCCGCGGTGGCCGGCGAGTCGTCGACCGCGACCTGGACGGTGGTGTGGACGGATCGGCTCACGGCCTGCGACATGTACCGCGCCAAGGCCTACAAGGTCGAGCCGGTGCCGAACAACCCGGGGCAGTACTTCTGCTGGGTGGCCTACGACCTCTCGCTCTTCGAGGAGGGCTCGATCACCAACGTGACGGCGTCGATCATCGGCAACGTCTTCAGCTTCAAGCCGCTGAAGGCCGCGCGGCTCGAGGACATGAAGTTCCCGGTGGCCTACGTCAAGACCTTCGCGGGGCCGCCGACGGGCATCGTGGTGGAGCGCGAGCGGCTCGACAAGTTCGGCCGTCCGCTGCTCGGCGCCACCACCAAGCCGAAGCTCGGGCTCTCGGGCCGCAACTACGGCCGCGTGGTGTACGAGGGCCTGCGCGGCGGGCTCGACTTCATGAAGGACGACGAGAACATCAACTCGCAGCCTTTCATGCACTGGCGCGACCGCTTCCTGTTCGTGATGGACGCGGTCAACAAGGCCAGCGCGGCGACCGGCGAGGTCAAGGGCAGCTACCTCAACGTCACGGCCGGCACCATGGAAGAGATGTACCGGCGCGCGCAGTTCGCCAAGGAGCTCGGCTCGGTGATCGTGATGGTGGACCTGGTGATCGGCTACACGGCGATCCAGTCGATGAGCAACTGGTGCCGCCAGAACGACATGATCCTGCACCTGCATCGCGCGGGCCACGGCACCTACACGCGGCAGAAGAACCACGGCGTGAGCTTCCGCGTGATCGCCAAGTGGATGCGCATGGCGGGCGTGGACCACATCCATGCGGGCACGGCGGTGGGCAAGCTCGAGGGCGACCCGATGACGGTGCAGGGCTACTACAACGTCTGCCGCGACACGCACACCCAGGTCGATCTGCCGCGCGGCATCTACTTCGACCAGGACTGGGGCGCGCTGCGCAAGGTGATGCCGGTGGCCTCGGGCGGCATCCACGCGGGCCAGATGCACCAGCTGCTCGACCTGTTCGGCGACGACGTGGTGCTGCAGTTCGGCGGCGGCACGATCGGGCATCCGCAGGGCATCCAGGCGGGGGCCACCGCCAACCGCGTGGCGCTCGAGGCGATGGTGCTGGCGCGCAACGAAGGCCGCGACATCGCCAACGAGGGGCCGCAGATCCTGCGCGATGCGGCCAAGTGGTGCACGCCGCTCGCGGCGGCGCTCGATACCTGGGGCGAGATCACCTTCAACTACGCCTCGACCGACACCTCCGACTACGTGCCCACGCCGTCGGTGTCCTGACCTGTCGCCGTTTCCACCCGAGGAGCAACGCCATGCGCATCACCCAAGGCACCTTTTCCTTCCTGCCCGACCTCAGCGACGAGCAGATCCGCCGCCAGGTCGCCTACTGCCTCGACAAGGGCTGGGCCATCGGCCTCGAATACACCGACGATCCGCACCCGCGCAACACCTTCTGGGAGATGTTCGGCAACCCGATGTTCGACATCCAGGATGCGGCCGGCGTAATGCTCGAACTGGCCGCCTGCCGCAAGACATTTCCCCAGCAGTACATCCGCGTGACGGCCTTCGACTCGACGCACGGCACCGAGTCGGTGGTGATGTCCTTCATCGTCAACCGGCCGGCCCACGAGCCTGGCTTCCGGCTGATCCGCACCGAGGAGGCGGGCCGCACGCTGCGCTACAGCATCGAAAGCTACGCGGCGCAGCAGCGGCCCGAAGGCAGCCGCTACACCGGCGGTTGAGCAGAAGAAAAAGAAAAGAAAGCCGCCGCCATGGACGCCACCGAATCCCCGCCCGCCACGGCATCGCCGGCCGCGCCGAAGGAGCTCTTCGCGTCGTCGGGCGTGAAGGCGCTGCTCGACCAGCTCGACGCCGAGCTGGTCGGCCTGGCACCCGTCAAGGGCCGCATCCGCGACGTGGCGGCGCTGCTGCTGATCGACCGCCTGCGCGCGGCCGAGGGACTGCAGTCGCAGCCGCCTTCGCTGCACATGTGCTTCACCGGCAACCCCGGCACCGGCAAGACCACCGTGGCCATGCGCATGGCCGAGGTGCTCAAGCAGCTGGGCTACGTGCGCAAGGGCCACCTGGTGGCGGTCACGCGCGACGACCTGGTGGGGCAGTTCATCGGCCATACGGCGCCCAAGACGCGAGAAGTGATCAAGAAGGCGATGGGCGGCGTGCTCTTCATCGACGAGGCCTACTACCTCTACCGGCCCGAGAACGAGCGCGACTACGGCCAGGAGTCGATCGAGATCCTGCTGCAGGTGATGGAGAACCAGCGCGACGACCTGGTGGTGATCCTCGCGGGCTACAAGGACCGCATGGACACCTTCTTCGGCAGCAACCCGGGGATGGCCTCGCGCATTGCGCACCACATCGACTTTCCGGACTACAGCGAGGCCGAGCTGATGCAGATCGCCGAGCTGATGCTCGCGCGGCTCAGCTACCGCTTCGACGGCGAGGCGTCCTCGGCCTTCGCGCGCTACGTGCAGCTGCGCCGCGGGCAGCCGCACTTCGCCAATGCGCGGTCGATCCGCAATGCGCTCGACCGCATCCGGCTGCGCCAGGCCACGCGCCTGTTCGCCAGCGAGGCGGTGCTGACGCGCGAGCAGCTTTGCACGCTGCAGGCCTCGGACATCCTCGCGAGCCGCGTGTTCGGCGCCGCCGCGAGGCCCGCACGCACCGAAGGAGCACCGTCATGAGCATGGTCGAAGCCCTCGTGTTCGACGTCGACGGCACGCTGGCCGACACCGAGGACGTTCACCGCATGGCCTTCAACCTGGCCTTCGACCAGCTCGGCCTGGGCTGGCACTGGGAACAGGCCGAGTACCGCCGGCTGCTCGCGATCACGGGCGGCAAGGAGCGGCTCAAGGGCTACATCGACGGGCTGCCCGGCGTCGGCGCGGCCGAGAAGAAGCGCCTGTGCGAGCAGGTGCCCGCCATCCATGCCGTGAAGACGCGGCACTACACCGGCATTGCACGGCGCGGCGGGATCGGCCTGCGCCCCGGCGTGCTGCGCTTCCTGCGCGAGGCACAGGCGGCGGGCCTGCGGCTGGCCATCGCGAGCACCACCTCGGCGGCCAACATCGATGCGCTGCTGCAGTCGACGCTCGGCAGTTGCGGGATTTCGATGTTCGACGTGATCGCCTGCGGCGACCAGGTGCGCGCGAAGAAGCCGGCCTCCGACATCTACCTGCTGGCGCTTGAGACGCTGGGCGTGCCGCCCGAGCGCGCGATCGCGATCGAGGACTCGGCCAACGGGCTGCGGTCCGCGCTCGGCGCCGGCCTGTGGACGCTGGTCACGCCGACCTTCTGGACCGAGGACAGCGACTTCGCCGGCGCCGGGTTGGTGCTGCCCGGGCTCGGCGATCCCGACGATCCGCTCGCGGGAGAGCCCGGCGGGCAATTGCGCTCGGGCGCATGGCTCGGCGTCGACGAACTGCTGCGCATCGCGACCGCAAAGCCGCCGCCCAATGCCGTGCAGGCGCTCTACCAGACGGGCCGATGACATGAGCAGCCAATCTGTACCAAATCTGACAATCGGGCCGCTGCGGCGCGAGGACATCGACGCCGTCGCCTTCGACCTCGACGGCACGCTGGTCGACAGCGCACCCGACATCCGGCGCGCCCTCAACCTCGCGCTCGAGGAGGCCGGGCTGGCGCGCTTCGACCTCGACACGGTGCGCGCCTGGATCGGTGACGGCCCCGATGCGCTGGTCCGCGCGGCGCTGGTGCGGCAGGGACTGGGCGACGACGCGGCGCTGCACGCGCGGCTCAGGACCACCTTCGATGCCGTCACGCTCGCGGCGCCGCTGGCCTGCGGCCATGTGTTCGAAGGCATCGCCGGGCTCGTGGCGGGACTGCGCCGCATGCTGCCGATGGCGGTGGTCACCAACAAGCCGACCCGGCTGGCACGCGCCGTGCTGGACGCCGCTGGCCTGCTGCCCGCGATGGCGGGGGTGCATGGCGCCGACACGGCTGCGGCGCGCAAGCCCGCGCCCGTGCTGCTGCAGGCCGCGGCGCGCCAGCTCGGCGTGGCGCCCGCGCGGCTGCTGATGGTGGGCGACGGCGCGGCCGACCTGCGGGCCGCGCAGGCGGCCGGCGCGCCCGCGGCGCTGGTCGCCTGGGGCTACGGCGGCCATGCGGCCGGCGAGGCGATCGCGGCGGCCACGCTGCCGTGCTGGCGCATCGCGACGCCGCAGCAACTGCTGCTTGCGCTGACGCTGCGCAGCGGGCGCCATCGCGAGGATGAAGAAGAGAGCACGACGAGTCGATGACCGATCCAACCAGGAGACGAACATGCCCATCGCCGGCAAGGCCACGCTGACGCAGTACATCATCGAGGAACGGCGCCGGCATCCCGGCGCGACGGGCGCGCTCAACGCGCTCATCACCGACGTCTCGCTCGCCTGCAAGGCGATCTCGCGCAAGGTCGCGCTCGGCGCCCTGGGCGAGGTGCTCGGCAGCGCGGGCACGCAGAACGTGCAGGGCGAGGCGCAAAAGACGCTCGACGTGCTGAGCAACGAGATGTTCCTGCGCGCCAACGAATGGGGCGGCCACGTCGCGGGCATGGTGTCGGAGGAAATGGAGGCGCCCTACGTGCCGCCGCCGCAGTACCCGCGCGGCAAGTACCTGCTGCTGTTCGATCCGCTCGACGGCTCGTCGAACATCGACGTCAACGTGGCGGTGGGCAGCATCTTCTCGATCCTGCGCGCACCCACGCCCGAGGCGGATGCCAGGCCCGAGGACTTCCTGCAGCCCGGCACGGCGCAGGTCGGCGCCGGCTACGCGATCTACGGCCCCTCGACGATGCTGGTGCTGACGCTCGGCAACGGCACGCATGCGTTCACGCTCGATCCGCAGCTCGGCGAATGGGTGCTGAGCCATCCGAACCTGCGCATTCCGCAGCAGACGCGCGAGTTCGCGATCAATGCCTCGAACAGCCGCTTCTGGGAGCCGGCCGTGAAGCGCTATGTCGACGAGGCCCTGGCGGGCCGGGAAGGGCCGCGCGGCGTGGACTTCAACATGCGCTGGATCGCGTCGCTGGTGGCCGAGACGCACCGCATCCTGATGCGCGGCGGCGTCTTCATGTACCCGCGCGACAGCAAGGAGTCGGGCCGCGCGGGGCGCCTGCGGCTGCTCTACGAGGCGAATCCGGTCTCGTTCCTGGTCGAGCAGGCCGGCGGCATGGCGAGCACAGGGCGCAGGCGGCTGATGGATGTCGCGCCCGACTCGATCCACCAGCGCATCGGGCTGGTCTTTGGCTCGTCGGAAGAGGTGGCGCGCGTGGAGGCCTACCACAACGACGAGCCGCAGGACAACTACCAGGCGCCGCTCTTCGGCAAGCGCGGCCTGTTCGCGACCGCGGCCTGAACGCCCGCCGTTCCTCTTCACTTCCGGGGGCCACCATGTCAGCCAAGCATCCCATCGTTGCCATCACCGGCTCGTCCGGCGCGGGCACCACCTCCGTCACGCGGACCTTCGAGAACATCTTCCGCCGCGAGCGCATCCAGGCGGCCATCGTGGAGGGCGACAGCTTCCACCGCCACGACCGCCAGGCGATGAAGGCTGCGATGGCCGAGGCAGAGGCCGCGGGCAACCGCAACTTCAGCCACTTCGGCGAGGACGCGAACCTGTTCGCCGAACTCGAGGCGCTGTTCCGCGACTATGCCGAGGCCGGCGTCGGCCAGAGCCGCAAGTACCTGCACGACGCGCAGGAGGCCGCGCCTTTCGCGCAGGAGCCCGGCACCTTCACGCCCTGGCAGACGCTGGCGCCCAGCGAGCTGCTGTTCTACGAGGGCCTGCACGGCGGCGTGACCACCGAGAAGGTCGACATCGCGCGGCACGTCGACCTGCTGATCGGCGTGGTGCCGGTGATCAACCTCGAATGGATCCAGAAGCTGCACCGCGACAAGCACACGCGCGGCTATTCGACCGAGGCCGTGACCGACGTGATCCTGCGCCGCATGCACGAGTACGTGCACTACATCTGCCCGCAGTTCACGCGCACGCACATCAACTTCCAGCGCGTGCCGGTGGTCGACACCTCCGACCCGTTCATCGCGCGCACCATCCCGAGCCCGGACGAGAGCCTGGTGGTGATCCGCTTCGCGAACCCCGCGGGCTTCGACTTTCCCTACCTGCTGAGCATGCTGCACGACTCGTTCATGTCGCGCGCCAACACGCTCGTGGTGCCGGGCGGAAAGATGGAGCTCGCGATGCAGCTGATCTTCACGCCGATGATCCTGCGCCTCATGGAGCGGCGCAGGAAGGCCTCTGCCATCTAGCACCTGCCTTAGGACCACCGCATGACGACAACGACAGACACCCTCGAACTGCGCGCCGCGTGCGCCAATGCCATCCGCGTGCTCGCGATGGACGCCGTGCAGGCGGCCAACTCGGGCCATCCCGGCATGCCGATGGGCATGGCCGACATCGCCGAGGCGCTGTGGCGCCACCGGCTGCGGCACGATCCCGCCGACCCGGGCTGGCTCAACCGCGACCGCTTCGTGGTGTCGAACGGCCACGGCTCGATGCTGCTCTACGCGCTGCTGCACCTGAGCGGCCATGCGCTGCCGATGGACGAGCTGCGGCGCTTCCGGCAGCTGCACTCGCGCACGCCGGGGCATCCCGAGTTCGGCCTCACGCCCGGCGTGGAGACCACCACCGGACCGCTGGGGCAGGGCATCGCCAACGCGGTCGGCATGGCGCTGGCCGAGAAGCTGCTCGCCGACGAGTTCAACCGGCCCGGGCACGCGGTGATCGACCACCGGACCTACGTCTTCCTCGGCGACGGCTGCCTGATGGAAGGCATCAGCCACGAAGCCTGCTCGCTCGCGGGCACCTGGCGGCTGCACAAGCTCGTGGCCTTCTACGACGACAACGGCATCTCGATCGACGGCGACGTGAAGGGCTGGTTCGGCGACGACACGCCGGGCCGCTTCGAGGCCTACGGCTGGACCGTGCTGCGCGGCGTCGACGGCCACGATGCCGCGGCGCTCGACGCGGCCATCGCCAAGGCCACCGCGGCCGACCGGCCGGTGCTGGTGTGCTGCCGCACGCGCATCGGCCACGGCTCGCCGAACCGCGCGGGCACCGCGAAGGCGCACGGCGAGGCGCTCGGCGACGCCGAGATCGCGCTCACGCGCGAGGCGCTCGGCTGGCAGGCCGCGCCCTTCGAGGTGCCGCCCCGCATTGCCGAGGCCTGGTCGGCGCGCGAATGGGGCGGGGCGCTGCACCGCGCCTGGGATGCGCGCTTTGCGGCCTACGCCGACGAACATCCGGCGCTCGCGCGCGAGCTGTTGCGGCGCCACCGCCGTGCGGCACCGCTGACGCAGGAAGCCGAGGCCGCGCTGGCCGCGGCGGTGTCGGGCGCCGAACAGCGCCGCGCGGCCGTCGCCACGCGCAAGGCCTCGCAGCAGGTGCTCGACGAAGTCGGCCCGGCCATGCCCGAGCTGATCGGCGGTTCGGCCGACCTCACCGGCTCGAACCTCACCGACTGGAAGGGCCACCGCGCGCTCAAGGGCGACGGTACCGGCAACCACGTGCACTACGGTGTGCGCGAGTTCGGCATGGCGGCGATCATGAACGGGCTCTCGCTGCATGGCGGCTTCCGCCCCTTCGGCGGCACCTTCCTGGCCTTTTCGGACTACGCGCGCAACGGCGTGCGGATGTCGGCGCTGATGAAGCTGCCCGTGGTCTATGTCTTCACGCACGATTCCATCGGCCTCGGCGAGGACGGCCCCACGCACCAGCCGGTGGAGCATGCCTCGAGCCTGCGGCTGATCCCGGGCGTCGACGTCTGGCGGCCGGCCGACGCCGCCGAAACTGCGGTGGCCTGGCGCGAGGCGCTGCGGCGCAGCGACGGGCCGAGTTGCCTCCTGTTGACGCGGCAGGCGCTGCCGCATGCGGGCGAGGGCGGCGCGCCGCGCACCGAGGCGATGGCGCGCGGCGCCTATGTGCTGCGGCAGCCCGACGATGAGCGCGTGGCGCTGCTCGCGAGCGGCTCCGAAGTGGCCGTGGCACTGGCCGCCGCCACGCTGCTCGCGCAGGACGGCATCGCGGCGCGCGTGGTCTCGGTGCCGTGCATGGACCTGTTCGAGCGCCAGGACGCCGCCTGGCGCCGCGCCGTGGTGCCGCGCCACCTGCCGCGGCTCGCGGTCGAGGCCGGCAGCACCGGGTTGTGGTGGAAGTTCGTCGGCGAGCACGGCGACGTGGTCGGCCTCGACCGCTTCGGCGAATCGGCACCGGCCGGCGAGCTCTTCAGGCTCTTCGGGCTGACCGCCGAGGTGGTGGCCGAGCGCGCGCGGCGGCTGCTCGCCGCGGCCGGCACCGACGCCGCGCCGGCCGCCGCGGCGCAGGCCGCCTGAGTTCATCCACCACCGCACGCGTCGAGGCGTTCGGCGCGCCCGCTCAGGCGCCGTCCGCGGCGCGCTCGGGCCCCACCAGCCGCTGCAGCAGCGGCTGCCGCGCCAGCACGGCCTCGCGCGTGCCCGCGTCGATCACCCGGCCGGCTTCCATCACCACCACGGTGTCGAAGCGGTCGAGCAGGCTCAGCCGGTGGATCGACGCGATCATGCAGGCGTCGGGAAAGGCGCGCGCGATGCGTTCGAGCACCTTCGCCTCGGTGGCCGCGTCGAGCGCGCTCGTGGGCTCGTCGAGCAGCAGCAGCGAACTGCCGCGGGCCGCGAGCACGCCGCGCGCGAGGCACAGGCGCTGGCGCTGGCCGCCCGACAGATTGAAGCCGCGTTCCGACACCCGGCTGTCGAGGCTGCCGCGGCTGGCCGCGAGCACCTCGTCGAAGGCGCTCACGCGCAGCGCGGCATGCAGCGCCTCGTCGTCGATGGGCTGGCCGAACGAGAGGTTCTCGCGCACGCTGGCCTCGAACACCTCGGTCTCCTGCGGAATCAGCGTGGCGATGTGGCGCAGCTGCGGCCAGTCGGCCGGCTCGCCATCGATGGCCAGCGTGCCGTCGTGCGGGGCATACAGGCCGGCAAGCACGCGCAGCAGCGTGCTCTTGCCGCCGCCGCTCGGGCCGACCAACGCAATGCGCTCGCCGCGCCGCAGCGCGAGCGTCACGTCGCGCAGGCCGCCGCGCGGCGGGGCAGCGTCGGCGGAGGGGGAGACCTCGGCCGCATCGCGCGGCGCGTAATGCCACTGCAGGCCGGCCACCTCGAGGCGCTGCCATGCGGCATCGGGCGCGACGCGTTCATGCGCGGGCACCTGGCCAGTCGGGTCCGGGTCGAGCGGGCTGCCGGGCGCCTGCCAGATCGGATCGGCGCTGCCGTAGTCGGTGTGCATGCGCGCGAAGAAGGTGAAGTTGGCCGCCACCGAGGTCACGACGCCGGCGGCCTGCTGCGCGTACTGGTAGATCATAAACACCGCGCCGAGCATCACCGCCTGCCCCGGCGTGCGCGCCTGCCAGACGTACACCACCACCAGGCCCCAGGTGAGCGCGAGGCCCATCATGTCGACGGCGAACCACTTGCCCTCGTTGAGCACCACGGTGCGCCGAAGCGGCAGCGACACGGCTTCCATGCGCCGGCGCAGCAGCAGCCGCGAGGCGCCCTGCAGCCGCAGCCCGATCACGGTCGAGGCATTGCCCAGAAAGTCGAGCAGCGCGGCCACGTAGCGGCGGTCGGCGTCGTTCTCTGCGCGCGCCAGGCGCATCAGTGCCTGGTCGATGCGCAGGATCACGATCGCGATCAGCACGTAGCCCGCGAGCGCGGTCGCGCCGCTGGTGCGCGACAGCAGGGCGAGCGCCACCAGCGGCCCGACGAAGTTGACCGCGTTGGTGAGCCAGATGAACTGGTTCTGCGCGAAGTCGGCGAGCGCACGGCTCGCCTGGTGCACGCGGTGCTGCAGTTCGCCCGAATGGTGGCTGTCGTGCCAGGCCAGCGGCGCGGCGGCAATGCGCGCATAGAGCCGGTCGGCCAGCGCCTCGCGCACCTTCACGCCCACGTTGCGCTCGAGGATGCGGCCCGGCCCGTGCAAGGCCCAGGCGCCGATGTAGACGCCCGCGAGCGTGGCGATCCAGCGTCCGGCGGTGGCGAATTCGTTGCGCTGCAGCGCGTTGATCGCCTGCCCCGCGAGGTAGGGCAGCGCGAGCCGGATCAGTTGCGAGGTGCCGAGCAGCGCGGTCGCGCCCAGCAGTTGCGCCCGCGCGCCGGCGGCGAAATGCCACAGCGCCGCATAGAGCTCGCGGATCGCCTGGCCGGGAGAGGGGGAGGTGGTACCGGGGTTCTTCTTCATGCAGGGGCCCGCTGAAGGGCGATTGTTATCAGTTGGAACCTACCTCGCAATCGTCGCCACTTTGCGACAAAACATAGGTAAAGGTAACGAGGTGTATGGTTAAATCGCCCCAACAATCGCGAAGAGGACGAGGGATTCCATGAAGCTGCTGTTGAGCATGGTGTGCGCCGTGGTCGCGCTGGCGGGGTGTGCGAGCGCGCCGCCGGCGCCCCCCGAACCCGGCACCGGGTCGGGCCTGTCGTATCTGCCCAAGGTGGCGATGGAGGGCGTCGACAGGGCGCGCTACGACGGCGACGTGGCCGACTGCCGCGGCGCCGCGACGCGGATCGTGGCGCGCAGCGAATCGGGCGACGCGATGTGGCTCGCGCTGGGCCTGGGCCTGATCACCGTGCATGGCCAGGGCATCGTGGCCGCGGCCTCGTACACGGGCATCTCGGCCGCGGTGATCGACATGTCGTACCAGCCGAACGCGGCCGTGCTCGCCGAGCACCAGCAGACGGCGATCGTGCACTGCATGGCCAGGCGCGGCTACCGCAACCTCGATCCGCACGTGCGCGACTCGTTCTACGGCCATGCCTTCAACCCCGAGGTGGTGCTCGCCCCGCGCCGCACGGGCGTCGACACCTACAACGCCGAAAGGGTTGCGAAGGCCGGGCGCTGCAGCGTGCAGCCGCGCGCCGAGCTGACGGCCAAGGGCCCCGGCTACGAGGCCTACGACGTGCCGTGCACGAACGGCGCCACCTGGACGGTGCGCTGCGAGTTCGGCCAGTGCCGCGTGCTCGGGGCGTCGCCGGTGCGGCGCTCCTGAGCCTGCGCCCGGACCCGGGCGCTCAGCGGATGACCAGGCCCTGCAGCGCGGGGTCGGCGGGCGGCGTCTGCAGCTTCATCTGCCGCAGCGTCTTCATCAGGAGCCGCGCGATCATCAGGTTGCGGTGCCGCTTGCTGTTGGCCGGCACCACGTACCAGGGCGCGTGGGCCGTCGAAGTGGCGCGCAGCGCGCGCTCGTAGGCCTGCTGGTAGGCGTCCCACTTGGTGCGCACCTCGAGGTCGCCCATGCTGAACTTCCATTGCTTGCCGGGCGTGTCGATGCGCGCCTGCAGCCGTTCGCGCTGCTCGTCCTTGCCGATGTGCAGCATGCACTTGACGACGACGGTGCCGGTTTCGGTGAGCAGGCGCTCGAAGTCGTTGATGTGGGCATAGCGTCGGCGCGCCTCGGCCTTGTCGATCCAGCCCTCGACCACGGGGACGAGCACGTCTTCGTAGTGGCTGCGGTTCCAGACCGCGACCTCGCCGTTGCGCGGCACCACCGCATGGCAGCGCCAGAGGTAGTCGCGTGCGCGCTCGTCCTCGCTGGGTGCCTTGAAGGCGGTGACCCGAACGCCGAGCGGCGAGGTGCGCGAGAACACCCAGCGCACGGTGCCGTCCTTGCCGCTGGTGTCCATGCCCTGCAGCACCAGCAGCAGCTTGCGGCGGCCTTCGGCATGCAGCAGGTTCTGCAACTCGTCGAGCTCGACGGCCATTGCATCGAGCTCCGCGCGCTGGGCCGCCTCGTCGCCTTCGAGGAACGGCGAGTCGCCGGGGTCGACATCCGAAAGTCGGAAGTCGCTGTCGTCGACGCGGAATTTCTTCAGGCTGGGCATGGGCGGGCTCCGTGGGGGAAAGGAAACCTAGCGTAAGCCATCGGCGATCGGGTCGATCGCCGGCTGCCCGTCTTTCAGCGCTCGCCGTCGTCCGGCTCGATCGAGGCGCTCCAGCGGCTGTCCCACTCGGCATGCCGCGCGGCGCCGTCGAGTTCGCGCCGGTCGCGCTTGGTGGGCCGGCCCTGCGCAATCGCCAGCGCGGGCTCGCTGCCCATGCGGCGCTGCTCGCGCATCTGCGCCAGGGCGGCGATGCTTTCAGGCGTCTCTTCGTACAACTGCTGAGCGACGGGCGCCGGCCCGCGCTGGCCGCTCAGCCCACGCACCACCACGGTGCGCGTGAGCGGCCCCAGCCGCATCGCCACGGTGTCGCCCACTTTCACCTCGCGCGAGGCCTTGGCGATGTCGCCGTTCACCTGCACCCGGTTCTTGCCGATTTCGTCCGCGGCCAGCGAGCGCGTCTTGAAGAAGCGGGCGGCCCAGAGCCATTTGTCGATGCGCAGGCGATCCATAGGTCAAGAATTTTGGTGGTGCAAAGGCAGCCGCACGACAGCGTCCAGCCCGACCCCGTGTGCGGCATTGTCCTGCGGGCCGCGGTTGTCCAGGTCGATGCGCCCGCCCAGCGCGAGCACGATCTCGCGGCAGATCGCGAGGCCCAGCCCCGAGCCGCTCGCGCGGTCGCCGGCGGAGAAGGGCGCGAACAGGCGCTGGCGCAGCTCGGGCGAAATGCCCGGGCCCTGGTCGCGCACGGCCAGCACCGCCTCGGCACCCTCGGCACGCACGGCGACCGAGAGCGCAGCGCCCGGCGGGCTGTGCTTGATGGCGTTGTGCAGCAGGTTGCGCGTGAGCTCCTGCAGCATCCAGCGGTGCGCACGCACGGTGACGGGACGCGCCTCGATCGCGAGCTCGAAGTCGAGCGCCTTGTCCGCGATCAGCGGCGAAAGGTCGAGCGCGATCTGCCGCGCCACCTCGCCGAGTTCGAGCGGCACCGATTCGGGCTGCTGGCGCAACTGCTCGACCTTGGCGAGCGAGAGCATCTGGTTGGCGAGCGTGGTGGCGCGCTCGACGGTCTGGCTGATCTCACTGAACGCCTGCGCGGACGGCACGTCGCCGCGGCGCGCGGACTGCACCTGCGCCTTGAGCACCGCGAGCGGCGTGCGCAACTGGTGGGCGCTGTCGCGCACGAAGCGCTTCTGGTGGTCGAGCAGCCGCTGCAGCCGCCCCATCACTTCGGTGGTGGCGTCGACGAGGGGGCGCAGCTCGCGCGGCGCGTCGGGCGCATCGATGGGCGAGAGGTCGTCGGCGGCGCGCTTCTCGATGGCCTCGCCGAGCTGCCGCACGGGCCGCGTGGCGCGCTGCACCACGAGCACCGTCACGAAGGCGATCACGCCCAGCAGCAGCAACTGGCGCCAGAGCATGTCGACGAGCAGCTTGCGCACCAGCGTCTCGCGCAGCTCCAGCGTCTCGGCCACCTGTACCACGGCCATGCCGCGGCCGCGCGCGCTGGCCACCGGCTGCAGCAGCACCGCCACGCGCACCGGCTGGTCGCGAAAGCGCGCATCGTAGAAGTCGACCAGCGCCGCGTAGGCGCCGCGGTCGGGAATGCGGCCGCGCCAGAACGGCAGCTCGGCAAAGCCCGAGACCATCTCGCCGTCGAGCGCCGAGACGCGGTAGAAGAGCCGGCTGCGGTTGTCGGCCTCGAAGGCCTCGAGCGCGGAATAGGGCACGATCGCACGCAGCCGCGCGGCGTCGTCGTAGCCCTCGACGTCGAGCTGCTCGCCGATGGTCTTGGCCGATGCAAGCAGGGTGCGGTCGTAGGCGGTGGTGGCCGCCGCCAGGCTCTGGCGGTAGAGGCTCACGCTGTTGATCACGATGAACAGCGCCACCGGCGCGAGGATGCCGAAGAGCAGCCTCGCGCGCAGCGACAGGGTCTTCTTCATGGCGTGGGTTCCGCCCGCAGCAGGTAGCCGAGCCCGCGCAGCGTCATCAGCGCGGTGCCGGTGCCCGCGAGCTTCTTGCGCAGGCGATACACCACCACCTCGATGGCTTCGTACTGCACGTCGGCCTCGCCCGGGAAAACGAGTTCGAACAGCCGCTCCTTGGTGACGGCGTGGCCGGGCTTCATCATCAGCGCCGTGAGCAGCGACAGCTCGCGCGGCGTGAGCTCGAGCACGACGCCGCGGTGGTAGATGGCGCCGCTCTCGGGGTCGTAGCGCAACTCGCCGACCTCCTGCGGGTTCAGGGCCGGGTCGGGGCCGGCGTTCTGGTGGCGCCGGCGCAGCGCACGGATGCGTGCCTCCAGTTCGTCGAGGTCGAAGGGCTTGGGCAGGTAGTCGTCGGCACCGGCATTCAGGCCGAGGATGCGGTCGCCCACGGTGCCGCGCGCGGTGAGCAGCAGCACGGGCGTGCGCAGCCCGCTCGCACGCGCCTGGGCCAGCACCTGCAGGCCGTCGAGGTTGGGCAGGCTCAGGTCGAGCGCGACCACGTCGGGCTCGAGCGCGCGCCACTGTTCGAGCGCCAGTGCGCCGTCGCCGCAGATGCGCACGTCGATGCGGCTGCGCGCGAGCGCGCGCTGCAGCGTGACCTGCATCGAGGGATCGTCTTCGACCAGCAACAGCTTCATGGGGGAGCGGGGGGCACAGGAGGTTCGGTGTTTTCCCCAGTTCGGTGGACAGCCAACTGACAGCGGGGCGGCGCATGATAGCGGCTCGGACCCGAGCCAGGGTTTCTTTTCCAGGAGACAACGATGCGTCGCGATACCTTTCTGAAGTCATTGGCCGCGCTGGCCGCCGCAGGTGCACTGCCGCTGTCGGCACGCGCCGCCGGCAACGTCAAGATGATGATTCCGGCCAACCCGGGCGGTGGCTGGGACACCACCGGCCGTGCGCTCGGCAAGGCCCTGACCGACGCCAAGCTGGCCGACACCGTCAGCTACGACAACAAGGGCGGCGCCGCAGGCGCGCTGGGCCTGGCCCAGTTCGTGAACGGCTCCAAGGGCGATCCGAACGCGCTCATGGTCATGGGTTCGGTGATGCTCGGCGGCATCATCACCGGCAAGCCGCCGGTGAGCCTTTCGCAGGCCACGCCCATCGCCCGCATGACCACCGAATACAACGTGTTCGTGCTGCCCGCCAACTCGCCCTTCAAGACCATGAAGGACGTGGTCGACCAGCTCAAGAAGGACCCGGGCAGCGTCAAGTGGGGCGGCGGTTCGCGCGGCTCCACCGAGCACATCGCCGCGGCGATGATCGCGCAGAAGGTCGGCGCCGATCCCTCGAAGATCAACTACGTGGCCTTCCGCGGCGGCGGCGAAGCCACGGCGGCCATCCTGGGCGGCAACGTCACGGTCGGCGGCAGCGGCTACAGCGAGTTCGCCGAGTACATCGCCGCGGGCAAGATGAAGGCCATCGCCGTCACCTCCGCGCAGCGCCTGCCCGGCATCAACGTGCCCACGCTCAAGGAGCAGGGCATCGACGTCGAGATCGGCAACTGGCGCGGCGTGTATGGCGCGCCCGGCATTTCCGCCGAGCAGCGCAAGGCGCTGACCGACATGGTGCTCGCGGCGCTCAAGAGCCCGTCGTGGGCCGAGTCGCTCAAGAAGAACGACTGGACCCCGGCCGTGATCTCGGGCGAGGCCTTCGCCAAGTTCGTCGACGACGACTTCGCGAGCCTGCGCGCGATCATGACCAAGTCCGGGATGATCTGATCGCGCCCACCCCCGAAGCGGCTCACTTCGTGTAGCCGCCTCCCCCTCGAGGGGGCGACACCGGCGGCCCGGCAGAGCCGGTTCCGCGGTGTTCTGGAAGAGGAATGGGGTCTGAATTTCCCCTGATTGCGGGAGCAAGAAAAATGACAACTCCGGATTCCGCGGCCTCGCCGCAGCCCGCGGCACCGTGGCCGCAAACCGTGGTCGGCCTCGGCGTGCTGCTGACCGGCCTGGCGCTCGGCTTCGGCGCCATCGGCATTTCTTCCGAGGCAGGCTACGGCGGCGTCGGCCCCAACTTCCTGCCCTGGCTGGTGTCGGTCGCGCTCACGCTCTGCGGCGCGTGGATCCTCTGGGAAGTGCGCACCGGCGGCTTCCGCGAGCTCGATGCGCCCTCGGGCGCCGAACGGGCGTGCTGGCCCGGTTTCGTCTGGGTGTCGGCGGGGCTGCTGCTCAATGCGGCGCTCATCACCACGATCGGCTTCATCCTGAGCTGCACGCTGTGCTACCTGCTGGCCGTGCAGGGCCTGCGCCGCGCGGGCGGCCAGGCGGCGGCGAGCCGGCCGCGCACCTGGGCGGTCGACGTCCTGACCGGCCTCCTGATCTCGGCGCCGGTGTTTTGGATGTTCACCAAGTTCCTGGCGATCAACCTGCCGGGCCTGACCGCCACCGGGTGGCTCTGACATGGAAATCTTCAACGCACTCATGGCGGGCTTCGGCGCCGCGATCACGCCCGTCAATCTCGTCTGGTGCCTGGTGGGCTGCGCCCTGGGCACTGCCGTCGGCGTGCTGCCGGGCATCGGCCCTGCGGTGGCGGTGGCGATGCTGCTGCCGATCACCGGCAAGGTCGACATCACGGCCTCGATGATCTTCTTCTCGGGCATCTATTACGGCGCGATGTACGGCGGCTCGACCACCTCGATCCTGCTCAACACGCCCGGCGAGACCGCGAGCATGGTCACCGCGATGGAAGGCAACAAGATGGCCAAGAGCGGCCGCGCGGGCGCCGCGCTCGCCACCGCGGCCATCGGTTCGTTCGTGGCGGGCACCATCGCCACGGTGCTGGTCACGCTGTTCGCACCCTTCGTGGCGGAGTTCGCGGTCAAGCTCGGTCCGCCCGAATACTTCCTGCTGATGCTGCTCGCCTTCACCACCGTGAGCGCAGTGCTCGGCAAGAGCACGCTGCGCGGCATGACGGCGCTGTTCGTCGGCCTCGCGGCCGGCTGCATCGGGCTCGACCAGATCTCGGGGCAGGGCCGCTATGTCGGCGGCATTCCCGAACTGCTCGACGGCATCGAGATCGTGCTGGTGGCGGTCGGCCTGTTCGCGGTGGCCGAGGTGCTGTATGCGGTGCTCTACGAGGGCCGCGTGGTCGAGGGCCAGAACAAGCTCAGCCGCGTGCACATGACCGCGCGCGACTGGAAGCGATCGATCCCGGCATGGCTGCGCGGCACCGCGATTGGCGCGCCCTTCGGCTGCATTCCGGCCGGGGGCACCGAGATCCCGACTTTTTTGAGCTACGCCACCGAGAAGAAGCTCGCGAAGGACGCCGAGGCCAGGGCGGAGTTCGGCACCAAGGGCGCGATCGAAGGCGTGGCCGGGCCAGAGGCCGCCAACAACGCCACCGTGACCGCGGCGCTGATTCCGCTGCTCACGCTCGGCATTCCCACCTCCAACACCACTGCGATCCTGCTCGGCGCTTTCCAGAACTACGGCATCCAGCCCGGCCCGCAACTCTTCACCACCTCGGCCGCGCTGGTGTGGGCGCTGATCGCCTCGCTCTACATCGGCAACGTGATGCTGCTGGTGCTGAATCTGCCGATGGTCGGCTTGTGGGTGAAGTTGCTCAAGATCCCGAAGCCGCAGCTCTATGCGGGCATTCTGATCTTTGCGACGGTCGGCGCCTACGGCATGCGCCAGAGCGCGTTCGACCTTTACCTGCTGTACGGCATCGGCCTGCTCGGCGTGGTGATGCGGCGCTTCGACTTCCCGACGGCGCCGGTCGTGGTCGGCATGATCCTCGGGCCACTGGCCGAGGCGCAGATGCGCAATGCGCTGTCGATCGGGGAGGGGAGCGCTGCGGTGTTCTTCCAGCGGCCGATGTCGATCGTGCTGGTGGTCGTCATCCTGGCGGTGCTGGTGTTGCCGCGGCTGGCCAAGCGGATGAGTGATCGGAAGAAGCTCGCGGTTGGTTGATTTTTGGGGTTGTTTTGCTTTCCGGGGCCGGGTCTCGCCCCGGCGGGCGACTCACTTTCTTTTGCTTCGCCAAAAGAAAGTAAGCAAAGAAAAGGCGACCCTGCTGTCTGTGTCCCTCCGCTTCGCTACGGGCAACCTGCGGTGCTCGTCTCCGGCGGGGGGCCGCAGAACTCGCTTCGCTCAAACAGCTGCGGCCCTGATCCCGCCTCCGCCTGCGCTCCTCGGCACAGCCAGAAGGGGGTGGGGGCCCCACGGGCCATCGCTGCGCTCGGCCCTGAATACCGCCAGAGCCTTCGCTTCGCTCGGCTGCTGCATTACTCCCTCTCCCTCCGGGAGAGGGTTGGGGTGAGGGCGACTGCGATAGATCAAGCGCGCTTCTGCCAAGGCCGCCGGCCCTCACCCTGACCCTCTCCCGGAGGGAGAGGGAAGGAGAAAGGGAGAGGGGAAAGAAAAAGAGGGCCGAGCGAAGCGATGGCCCGTCGGTCTTCAAATCCCTTCTGGCTGCGCCGAGGAGCGGAGTGTTTCGCGGATCAGGGCTCGCAGCTGTTTGAGCGAAGCGAGTTCTGCGAGACCCCGCGAAACGCGAGCACCGCAGGTTGCCCCGTAGCGCAGCGAAGGGGTCGCAGACAGCAGGGTCGCCTTTTCTTTGGCTACTTTCTTTTGGCGAAGCAAAAGAAAGTAGCTCGCCCGCCGGGGCGAGACCCGGCCCCGGAAACCAAAATCAGGAAGAAGCCGGCCGATCCACCAGATCCTCATCAATGTGCGGATCCGCCGGCAACCCCCGCATCCGCCGGACCATCCGCCGAATCCAGTGCTCGATGTCGTCCACATAAGTGAACACAGCCGGCACCACCAGCAGGCTCAGCACCGTCGACGTGATCAGCCCGCCGATCACCGCCATGGCCATTGGCGAGCGGAAGCTCGAATCGGCCGCGCTCAGACCCAACGCGATCGGCAGCATGCCCGCGCCCATCGCGAGCGTGGTCATGATGATCGGCCGTGCGCGCTTATGGCAGGCGTCGCGCAGCGCATCCCAGCGGCTCATGCCGTGGTCGCGGCGCGCCACGATCGCGTATTCCACCAGCAGGATCGAGTTCTTGGTCGCGATGCCCATCAACATGATCAGTCCGATCAGCGAAGGCATCGAGAGCGCTTTCTGCCCGATCAAGAGGCCGACGAAGGCGCCGCCCAGCGCGAGCGGCAGCGCGCACAGGATGGTCACCGGATGCAGGAAGTCCTTGAACAGCAGCACCAGCACGATGTAGATGCACAGCACGCCGGTGAGCATCGCAAGGCCGAAGCTCGCGAACAGCTCGGTCATCACCTCGGCGTCGCCGATCTCGGTCACGCGCACGCCCGGCGGCAGCTTCTGGATCGAGGGCAGGGACGTGACGGCGGTCTTCGCGTCGCCGAGGCCCACGCCCGAGAGCTCGATCTCGAAGTTCACGTTGCGCGAGCGGTCGTAGCGGTCGATGACCGCGGGGCCGCCCTCCATCGTGAGCGAGGCCACCTGGCTCAGCATGACGGGGCCATGCGTGCCGGGCACCGTGAGGCGACCGATCAGGTCGAGGTCTTCCCGCGCGGAATCCTCGAGCTTGACGACGATCGGCACCTGGCGCTGCGCGAGGTTGAGCTTGGCGAGCGCCTGGTCGTAGTCGCCGAGCGTGGCCACGCGCAGGGTTTCGGCGATGGCCGAGCTCGTGACGCCGAGGTCGGCGGCGCGCGCGAAGTCGGGGCGCACCGCGATCTCGGGCCGGATCAGGCTCGCGGTCGAGGTGATGTTGCCGAGGCCCGGCACGGTGCGCAGTTCCTTTTCGACCGCACTCGCGGCGGTGGCGAGCGCAGCCGGGTCTTCGCCGGTGAGCGCCAGGATGTATTTCTCGCCCGAGCCGCCGAGGCCCACGGTGCTGCGCACGCCCGGCAGGGTCTGCATCGTCTCGCGGATCTGGTTCTCGATCACCTGCTTGCGCGGGCGCTCGCCGCGGTCGTCGAGCTTGATCGTGAGCGTGGCCTTGCGGGTCTCGGGCGTGCCGAAGCTCGCGAACGGGTCGCCGCCCGCGCTGCCGCCCGCCACCGTGGTGTAGACGCTCTTCACGTGCGGGATCTGCATCACGCGCTGTCGCGTTTCCTCGGCCGCGGCCGAGGTCTGCGCGAGGGTGGAGCCCGGTGGAAGCGACAGGTACACCTGCGTCTGCGAGTTGTCGTCGGGCGGAATGAAGCCGGTCTTCAGCAGCGGGATCATCGCGAGCGAGCCGAAGAAGAACAGCGTCGCGAAGACCATCGTCTTGAAGCGGTTGTGCGTGCTCCATTCCACCGCGCGCATGTAGGCCTTGAGCCAGCGCGGCTCCTTCTCCTCACCGACGATCGGCTTGAGGATGTAGGCCGCCATCATCGGCGTGAGCATCCGCGCCACCACGAGCGAGGCGAACACCGCGAGCGACGCGGTCCAGCCGAACTGCTTGAAGAACTTGCCGGCCACGCCGCTCATGAAGGCCGTGGGCAGGAACACCGCAATCAGCGTGAAGGTGGTGGCGATCACCGCCAGGCCGATCTCGTCGGCCGCCTCCATGGCCGCCTCGTAAGGCGACTTGCCCATGCGCAGGTGCCGCACGATGTTCTCCACCTCGACGATGGCATCGTCCACCAATATGCCCACCACCAGCGAAAGCGCGAGCAGCGAGATCACGTTGACCGAGAAGCCCAGCAGGTGCATGCCGATGAAGGCCGGGATCACCGACATCGGCAGCGCCACGGCCGAGACGAAGGTGGCGCGCCAGTCGCGCAGGAACAGCCACACCACCACCACCGCGAGGATGGCGCCTTCGTACAGCAGGTGCAGCGAGCCGTCGTACTCTTCCTCGACCGGGTCGACGAAGTTGAAGGCCTCGGTCAGCTCGAGATCGGGGCGCTGCGCGCGCATCTCGGTCAGCGCCTGCTGGATCGCGCGGCCCACCTCGACCTCGCTCGCGCCGCGGCTGCGCGCCACTTCGAAGCCGACCACCGGCTTGCCGTTGAGCAGCGCGGCCGCGCGCGGCTCGGCGATGGTGTCGCTGATGCGCGCCACCTGGTCGAGCCGCACGCGGCGGCCGTCCGACAGCGCGATCTGCAGGTCGGCCAGTTCGTCGGCCGACTGCACGGTGGCCAGGGTGCGCACCGGCTGCTCGCTGCCGCCGAGGTCGATGCGCCCGCCGGCGCTTTCGGTCTGCACCTGCCGCAGCTGGCGCGAGATGTCGGCCGCTGTCGCGCCGAGCGCCTGCAGCTTGGCCGGGTCGAGGTCGACGTGCACCTGCCGCGTGACGCCGCCCACGCGGTTGACCGCGCCCACGCCGGGCTGCGCGAGCAGCTTCTTGGTGACGTCGTTGTCGACGAACCAGCTCAGCGCCTCGAGGTCCATGCGCGACGAGGCGATGGTGAAGGCCAGCACCGGCTGGGCCGCGAAGTCGAGCTTGGTGACGACCGGGTCGCGCACGTCGGCCGGCAGGTCGGAGCGCACCTTCTGCACCGCCGAGCGCACGTCGTCCACCGCTTCCTGCACCGGCTTCTCGAGGCGGAACTCGATGATCAGCGTGACCGCGCCGTCCTGTACCTTGGTGGTGATGTGCTTCAGGCCCTGGATGGTGGCGATGGAGTTCTCGAGCTTGCGCGCGACGTCGTTCTCGAGCTGCGAAGGCGCCGCACCGGGCAGCGCCGCCGAGACCGTGACGGTCGGCAGGTCGATGTCCGGGAAGTTCTGCACCTTCATGGCGTTGAAGGACAGCAGCCCGCCGAAGGTGAGCAGCACGAACAGCATCACCGCCGGGATCGGGTTGCGGATGGACCATGCGGAAACGTTCATGGCCGTGCCTTGGTTGCGTTCGCGGCCGGCGCCGATGCGGCGGCGGCGGGTGCGGGCGCGGCAGCTTCCACCACGCGTACGAGGTCGCCGTCGTTCAGGAAGCCCGCACCCTGCACCACGACCTGGGCCCCTTCGGGCAGCTCGCTCGTGATCTCCACGCGCTCGCCGACGCGCCGGCCGGTCTGCACCTTGAGCTGCCGCACGCGGTTGTCGGGCTGCAGGACGAACAGGTTGTTGAAGCCGTCGCGCGGGACGATGGCGTTCTGCGGCACGGTCGGCGCGGTGCTGCGGCCGAGCTCGAATTCGCCGCGCGCGAACATGCCGGCCTTGATGCCGGTGTTCTGCTGCACGCTCGGCAGGTCGACGTAGACCAGCGCCGCGCGGGTCTGCGGATCGACCGTGGGCGCGATGCTGCGCACCTTGCCGCGCACCTGGGCGCCGCTTGCGCCGACCACGAACACCGGCATCCCCACGGCGATGCGGCTCAGCTCGGCCGAGGTGACCTCGGCGCGCCATTCGAGCCGGCCCTGGCGGATCAGCCGGAACAGCTCGGCACCGGCCGCCACCACGCTGCCGACGGTGGCGGTGCGCGACGAGATCACGCCGTCGTCGGGCGCCAGCACCTGCGTGTTGCGCCCGCGCACCTGCTGCGCCTTGAGCACGGCCTCGGCCGCCTCGACGCGCGCGCCGGCGGTCTGGGCGCTGGTCTGGTACTGGTTGATCTGCTGCTGGCTCAGTGCGCCCGTGGCCTGCAGCGTGCGGGCGCGCGCGGCGTTGGCGGCTGCATCGGCGGCCGTGGCCCTGGCCTCGGCCAGCGAGGCGCGCGCCTGGGCGATGTCGGCCTGCACCGTCTCGGGCGAGAAGACCGCGAGCACCTGGCCCTTCTTGACCATGTCGCCCACGTTCACGCGCACCTCGGCCAGCCGCAGGCCGTTCGACTCGGAGCCGACCAGCGCCTCCTGCCAGGCGGCCACGTTGCCGTTGGCGGAAAGCGTAAGTGCGAGTTCGGTCGGCTCGGGCCTGCCGACGGTGACGGTCAGCGTCGGCCGGGCGGCCGGCGCCGCGGCGCCGTCGGCGGCCTTGCCGGCTTCGTCGGCCGGCTTGCGCATGAACCACACGCCGGCGGCCACGAGGATCAGGAGCGCCAGCAGTGCGATGGCGAGGGTGGAACGCTTGATTCTTTTCATGGCGACGTCGCGACCTTGCCGGCCGGGTTGGAAGTCATTGATGGAGTTGCCTCGGGGCGGCGCCAGCCGCCGCCCATCGAGCGGTAGAGCGAGACCCAGGCTTCGGTGCGCTCGCGTTGCAGCGACACGCGCGCGGTCTGGGCGGCGAACAGCGTGCGGCGCGAATCCTCGAGCTCGAACAGGCTCGCCAGGCCGCTCTGGTAGCGTGCCTGCGTGGCATTGAACGAGGCCTGGTAGTTCTGCACCGCGGTATCGGCGTCGGTCGCGCGCGCGTTGGTGGCGTCGAGGTTGACCAGCGCCTCCTCGACCTCGCGCACGGCCTGGCGCACATTGGCCCGGTAGAGCGCCACGGCTTCGGTGTAGCGCGCTTTCGCGGCGTCGGCGTTGGCGCGGCGCGTGCCGCCGTCGAACAGCGGCACGCTGAGCGCCACCGGGCCGATGGTCCAGGTTTCGAGCGATTCGCGGAAACCGCTGGTGCGGATCTGCAGGCGCCCGATCGACCCCGTGAGCGACAGCCGCGGATAGCGCGCGGCCTCTGCTGCACCCACGTCGGCGCTCGCGGCGGCCACGCCGAGTTCGGCGGCGTAGACGTCGGGGCGCTGCGACAGCGCCTCGGCCGGCACGCTCGCGACGCTGCCCACGGCCGGCAGCGCACGCTGTGGCGGCGCGGCGGCGAGCTTGCCTTCGAGCGTGCGCTCGTCGATCCCGCTGAGCGCGACCAGCGCCTTGCGCTGCACCGCGCAAAGGGCGCGCTGCTGCGTGAGGCGGCCCGAGGCGTCGGAGGCGCTGGCACGCGCCAGCGCGGCGTCGGCCGGTGCGGTGAAGCCTGCGCGCGCCGACAGGTCGGTGAGCCGGGCCGTTTCGCCGCGCGAGCGGGCGTCGGATTCGGCCACGCGCAATTGCTGCTGGCAGGCACGCTCGGCGAAATACGCATTCGCGGTTTCGGCGGCCACCGCCACGCGCGCGTCGTGCCATTTGGCGTCGGCGCTTTCCTGGCGCCGCTGGGCGGCGTCGCGGTCGGCGCGCAACCGGCCGAACAGGTCGATCTCCCATTGCGACTGGAGGCCGGCCTGCAGCGTGGTGAGCGGTGCCATCGCCGCGGCGCTGGCGCCGGAAGCGCCGGCCGTGCTGCCCGCGCTGGCGCCCGCGCCCGCGCCGCTGGCGCCGAACGACGAGCCCGAGACGCCGCGGCTCGCCGACAGCGAGCCATCGAGGTTGGGAACGAGCGCCGCGCCCGCCGCCACGCGGGTCGAGCGCGCCTCGGCCACGCGGGCCGCCGCGCTCGCCACATTCGGGCTCGCGGCTTCGGCTGCGGCGATGAGCTCGTCGAGCAGCGGATCGTCGAGCTGGCGCCACCACTCGGCCAGCGATGCGAGCGACCCACCATGCGGCAGCGGCGCATGCCATTGCGCCGGCAGCGGCGCCTCGACCGCGGCGGGCGGGCGCGCGAAGCCGCAGCCGGCCAGCAGCACCGGCACGCAGACGGCGGCGGCGATGGATCGAAGTCTTTTTCTCATTTTTTCTTTCTCCCGGATCGGACGGCGGTGGCCGCGGGTTTCGCGGCGGCGTTCTTGCGGCGCAGGACCTCGGCCTCGACGAGCGTGATCGCGTAGCCCGTGAGGCGCTCGGCCCAGGCATCGACACTGCGCGGCGTGTTGAGCAGCGACGGCCGGATCGCGTCGATCAGGTCCTGGCTCACGAACAGCTGCATCGCGAGGCCCGTGATCGCGAAGGTGAGGCGGTGCACGTCATCGTCGGGCCGCGCCAGGCCGAGATGCCGGCACAGCACACCCGCGATCGCCTGGTGCGGCGCCTTGATGTCGCGCTCCATCTCCTTGGCCCACAGGCTCGTGGGCTCGAGCATTTCGCGCAAGTGCAGCTGGATGCACTGGCGCACGATCTCGCCCTGCTTGAGCGGCTCGATCATGCGGCTGTAATAGATGTGCAGCGCCTCTTCGATGGACAACTCGGGCGCGCTGTAGACCGAGACGAAGTCGCCCGCGGTGCCGCCCATCGGCTCGCCGAAGGTGGCGGCATAGAGCCCGGCCTTGTCGCCGAAGTAGTAGCTGATGGCCGAAATGTTGACGCCGGCCGAGCGTGCGATCTCGCGCGTGGAGGTCTTGGCGTAGCCCTTGGCCGCGAACAGCGCGAGGGCGGCGTAGAGCAGGCGCTGGCGTGCCTCGACGCCGTCGCTGCGCGGCGCCCGCGCGGAGGAAATGACCTGGAGGGCGGTGGCGCTCATAGGCCGGATTAAACCACGAAAGAAATCAAACGTTTGATTTACTTAAGGAGGGTTGAGCGCTTTGTCGCTACGATGCCGGCCATGTCCGCCGCCATGCCCGCCGCCGCTCCGCCCGTTGCCGCACCGCCCGCCTTGCCGCTCGATGCCGAAGGCATTCTCGCGCTGGCTGCGCGCTCGATGTTTCATTTGTTTTCGAGCATCAGCCAGGGCATGTTCCTGGTCGACCGCAGCGGGCGCATCGTCTGGGTCAACGAAGGCTACCGCCGCTTCCTGCCGGCGCTGGGGTTCACGTCGATCGACCAGTTCCTCGGCCACCGGGTCGAGGACGTGATTCCAAACACGCAGATGCGGCGCGTGCTCGAGACCGGCGAGCCGATCCTGGTGGACCTGCTTACCAACAAGGCGGGCACTTTCGTCGTGAGCCGCATCCCGCTGCGCGAGGAGAGCGGGGGCGGCGCGGGCGAGGTGATCGGCGCCATCGGCATCGTGCTGTTCGACCAGCCCGAGACCACGCTGCAGCCGCTCATCAGCAAGTTCGCGCTGCTGCAGCGCGACCTCGATGACGCGCGTCGCGAGCTGGCCAGCCAGCGCAACAATCCGCTCTACCAGCACGCCCCCGACGGGCAGCGGCGCTCCAAGTACACCTTCGCCAGCTTCATCGGCAGCAGCCCGGCCGCCGTCGAGGTCAAGCGCCATGCGCGCCGGGCGGCGCAATCGGCGAGCCCGGTGCTGCTGCTGGGCGAGACCGGCACCGGCAAGGAGCTGCTCGCGCATGCGATCCATGCGACGTCGTCGCGTGCCAAGGGCCCCTTCGTCAGCCTCAACATCGCGGCCGTGCCCGACACGCTGCTCGAGGCCGAGTTCTTCGGTGTGGCGCCCGGCGCCTTCACCGGCGCCGACAAGCGCGGCCGCGAGGGCAAGTTCAAGCTCGCCGATGGCGGCAGCCTGTTCCTCGACGAGATCGGAGACATGCCGCTGGGCCTGCAGGCCAAGCTGCTGCGCGCGCTGCAGGAGGGCGAGATCGAGCCGCTGGGTTCGAACAAGCTCGTGCCATTCGATGCGCGGGTGATCGCCGCCACCTCGCGCGACCTGCCCGAACTCGTGCGGCGCAGCCTGTTCCGCGAAGACCTTTATTACCGGCTCAACGTGCTGCCGTTGCGCGTGCCGCCGCTGCGCGAGCGGCGCGGCGACATTCCCGCACTGGTCGAGGCGCTCGGCGAGGACATGGCACTGCGCAGCGGCGAGGCGCCGCCCGAGCTCACGCCCGACGCGCTCGCACTGCTCGCGGGCCAGCACTGGCGCGGCAACATTCGCGAGCTGCGCAACGTGCTCGAGCAGGTGACGATGCGCAGCGACTCCCAGCGCATCGACGCCGCGCAGCTCGAACGCATCCTGCGCGAGGCGGGGCAGGAGCAGATCGCCTCGCCGGCGGCCCTGCAGAGCGCACACGATGCCGATGAACAGGCGGCGCTGCTGCGCCCGCTCGCACAGCAGGTGGCCGAACTCGAGCAGCGCGCCATCGCGGCGGCGCTCGCGGCCACGGGCGGCAATAAGCTCGCCACTTCGCGGCTGCTGGGCATTTCGCGGGCGACGCTTTACGAGCGGATGGGTGGGTCGGGGGTGGGCTGAAGGGGAAGGGATCGGACTGCCGGACGCAGAGGGCGCAGAGGTTTCGCAGAGGGCGCAAAAAGGAAAACCAAAAAGGGATTCGTTCTCTTTCTAAAAGGCTGTTCTTCTGCGTCCTTTGCGAAACCTTTGCGTCCTCTGCGTCCGGATGTCCGTGTTCATGCCTGTCCGCGAAAACCCTGAACAACAAACAGACAGTTGCCTGAAAGTCAGACATTCAAACTGTCCTGGAATCAGCCGAGCCAGCGTCTTTCCCTGTAGAGATACCTTTGTTATCAATGGCTTAGCACATGGCATGAACTGTGCAATATTCAGTCACCTTTTCAAGGAGACAAGAATGATCCGTCGCCACCTCATCGCGCTGGCCAGCCTGGCCGCCTGCACCGCCGCCGTGCCCTCGTGGGCCCAGTCCAGCGAGATCCGCATCGCGCACATCTACAGCAAGACCGGGCCGCTCGAGGCCTACGGCAAGCAGACCCAGACCGGCTTCATGATGGGCCTGGACTACGCCACCGGCGGCACCATGGCGGTCAACGGCAAGAAGCTGGTGGTGCTCGAGAAGGACGATCAGGGCAAGCCCGACCTCGGCAAGTCGCTGCTGGCGGCCGCCTATTCGGACGACAAGGCCGCGCTGGCCGTGGGCCCGACCGCCTCGGGCGTGGCGCTCGCGATGCTGCCGGTGGCCGAGGAATACAAGAAGATCCTGATCGTCGAACCGGCGGTGGCCGACTCGATCACCGGCGACAAGTGGAACAAGTACATCTTCCGCACCGGCCGCAATTCGAGCCAGGACGCGATCTCGAACGCGGTGGCCGTCGACAAGGCCGGCGTCACGGTGGCCACGCTCGCGCAGGACAACGCCTTCGGCCGCGATGGCGTCAAGGCCTTCGGCGCCGCGCTCAAGAAGGCGAAGCTGGTGCACGAGGAATACCTGCCGCCCGCGACCACCGACTTCACCGCCGGCGCGCAGCGCCTGATCGACAAGCTCAAGGACCAGCCGGGCCGCAAGATCATCTGGATCGTCTGGGCCGGCGCGGGCAACCCGTTCAAGATCGTCGACCTCGACCTGAAGCGCTACGGCATCGAGATCGCCACCGGCGGCAACATCCTGCCGGCGATGGCGGCCTACAAGAACCTGCCGGGCATGGAAGGCGCGGCCTACTACTACTTCGGGATTCCGAAGAACCCGGTCAACGAGGCGATGGTGTCGGCGCACTACAAGGAATTCAAGGCGCCGCCCGACTTCTTCACGGCCGGCGGCTTCTCGGCCGCGATGGCGGTGGTCACGGCGCTCAAGAAGACCGGCGGCGAGACCGGCGCCAACAAGCTCATCGCCGCCATGGAAGGCATGAGCTTCGACACGCCCAAGGGCAAGATGACCTTCCGCAAGGAAGACCACCAGGCGATGCAGTCGATGTACCACTTCAAGATCAAGGCCGACCCGGCGTTCGCCTGGGGCGTGCCCGAGCTGGTGCGCGAGATCAAGCCCGAAGAGATGGACATCCCCATCAAGAACAAGCGCTGAGCCCGGGCACCGCCAGACGATGCTCGAGACGCGCGACCTGACCATCCGCTTCGGCGGGCACGTGGCCGTGAACGGCGTGAGCTGCGCCTTCGCGCCCGGCACGCTGACGGCCATCGTCGGCCCGAACGGAGCGGGCAAGACCACTTACTTCAACCTGATCTCGGGCCAGCTCAAGGCGAGCGCGGGCACGGTGTCGCTCGACGGTCAGCCGCTCGCGGGCCTGTCGCCGTCGGCGCGCACGCGCGCCGGGCTGGGGCGGGCCTTCCAGCTCACCAACCTGTTTCCGAACCTCACGGTGCGCGAGAACGTGCGCCTCGCGGTGCAGGCCACGCGCGAGGGTGCGCACCGTCGCGGTCTCAACCTGTGGAGCATCTGGAGCGACCACGCCGCGCTGACCGAGCGCGCCGAGCAGATCCTGGCCGACGTGGCGCTGGCGCCGCGCGCGCATGCCACGGTGGCGAGCCTGCCGCACGGCGACCAGCGCAAGCTCGAAGTGGCGCTCCTGATCGCGCTCGAACCCAAGGTGTTCATGTTCGACGAACCGACCGCCGGCATGAACGCGGCCGAAGCGCCGGTCATCCTCGACCTGATCCGCCGGCTCAAGCAGGACCGAAGCAAGACCATCCTTCTCGTCGAGCACAAGATGGACGTGGTGCGCGAATTGGCCGACCGGATCATCGTGCTGCACAACGGCACGCTGGTGGCCGACGGCGAGCCGGCCGAGGTGATCGCTTCTCCGGTGGTGCAGGAGGCGTACCTGGGCGTCGCGAAGGCGGTTGCCGCATGAAGACTTCCATGTTTTTCTCCCTCCCCCTCCGGGGGAGGGCAGGGGTGGGGGCTGGCGGCCTCCACACCGCAGTGGCCTTTCAGGCGCCGCATGCCCCCATCCCAGCCTTCCCCCAAAGGGGGAAGGAGCAAGACCGATGACCACCGAAAATCTTCTCAGCCTCGAAGGCGTGCACACGCACATCGGGGCGTACCACATCCTGCACGGCGTCGACCTGGCCGTGCCGCGCGGCCAGCTCACGATGCTGCTGGGCCGCAACGGCGCGGGCAAGACCACCACGCTGCGCACCATCATGGGCCTGTGGCGGGCCTCCGAGGGCCGGGTGCGCTTCGGCGAGCGCGACATCGGCGCGCTGCGCACGCCCGAGATCGCCGGGCTCGGCATCGCCTACGTGCCCGAGAACATGGGCATCTTCTCGGACCTCACGGTCAAGGAGAACATGCTGCTCGCCGCGCGCAGCGCCAAGAACGCGCAGCAGATCGACGACACGCGCCTCGCGTGGATCTTCAAGCTCTTTCCGGCGGTCGAGAAGTTCTGGAACCACCCGGCCGGCAAGCTCTCGGGCGGGCAGAAGCAGATGCTCGCGGTGGCGCGCGCCATCGTCGAGCCGCGCGAGCTGCTGATCGTCGACGAGCCCAGCAAGGGCCTCGCGCCCGCCATCATCAACAACATGATCGAGGCCTTCGCCGAGCTCAAGCGCAGCGGCGTCACGATCCTGCTGGTGGAGCAGAACATCCACTTCGCGCAGCGCCTGGGCGACAGCGTCGCAGTGATGGACAACGGCCGCGTGGTGCACAGCGGCACGATGGCCGCGTTCTCCGCCGATGCGCAGCTGCAGCAATCTCTCCTGGGCCTCGCGCTATGAAACTCGAACTCGACTGGAAGCCGCTCGTTCTCGCACCGGTGCTGGCGCTGGTCGCGCTGCCGCTCACGGGCTCGTTCTCGACCTGGCTCACGCTCACGGTGGCGGGCCTGGCGATGGGCATGATCATCTTCATCATCGCCTCGGGCCTCACGCTGGTGTTCGGGTTGATGGATGTGCTCAACTTCGGCCACGGCGTGTTCATCGCGCTCGGTGCCTTCGTCGCGAGCAGTGTGCTCGGCCTGATGGGCGACTGGACCGGCTCGCAGGAGCTCTGGCGCAACCTCGTGGCGGTGTTCCCGGCCATGCTCGTCGCGATGGCGGCCGCGGGCGCGGTGGGGCTGGCGTTCGAGCGCTTCATCGTGCGCCCGGTGTACGGCCAGCACCTCAAGCAGATCCTCATCACGATGGGCGGCATGATCATCGGCGAGGAGCTCATCAAGGTGATCTGGGGCCCGGCGCAGGTGCCGCTGCCGCTGCCCGAGGCGCTGCGCGGCTCGCTGTTCGTGGGCGAGGCGGCGATCAGCAAGTACCGGCTGCTCGCGGTGGCGGTGGGCGTGGTGGTGTTCGGCCTGCTGGCCTGGACGCTCGGGCGGACCAAGATCGGCCTCCTGATCCGCGCTGGCGTGCAGGACCGCGAGATGGTGGAGTCGCTCGGCTACCGCATCGGTCGGCTGTTCGTGGGCGTGTTCGTCGCGGGCAGCGCGCTCGCCGGCCTGGGCGGTGTGATGTGGGGGCTGTTCCAGCAGAACCTCGTGCCGCAGATGGGCGCCCAGGTCAACGTGCTGATCTTCATCGTGATCATCATCGGCGGCCTCGGCTCGACCGGCGGTGCACTGCTCGGCGCGCTGCTGGTGGGGCTGATGACCAACTACGTCGGTTTCCTGCTGCCCACGCTGACGCAGTTCGCGAGCATCTTCCTGATGGTGGCGGTGCTGCTGTGGCGGCCGCAGGGTGTTTATGCGGTGGTGAATCGATGAGGGCCGAAGCCGGACTTCCGGACGCAGAGGGCGCAGAGGTTTCGCAGAAGTCGCAAAAGGGGATTTCAAAAAAAGCTTTTTCTTCGGCTGTTCTTTTGCGTTCTCTGCGAAACCTTCGCGTCCTCTGCGTCCTGCCCCCGTTCCCGCATTCGAGAGCCTCCACATGCTGAACAGACTTCTCTCCAACGACATGCCCCGCAGCCGCCTGTTGGCGCTGCTGCTGGTGGCGCTGTTCATCGCGCTGGCGTTCGCGCCCTTCATCTTTCCGGGCGTCAAGGCGCTCAGCGTCGCGGCCAAGATCCTGGTGTTCGTGGTGCTGGTCGCGAGCTTCGATCTGCTGCTGGGCTACACCGGCATCGTGAGCTTCGCGCACACGATGTTCTTCGGCATCGGCGCCTACGGCATCGCGATCTCGGCCTCCAGGCTCGGGCCGACCTGGGGCGCGATGCTCGCGGGCATCGGTGCGGCGCTTGCGGTTTCGCTGGTTCTGTCGCTCGCAATCGGGCTGTTCTCGCTGCGCGTGCGTGCGATCTTCTTCGCGATGATCACGCTCGCCGTGGCCTCGGCCTTCCAGACGCTGGCCTCGCAGCTCTCGGAGTTCACGGGCGGCGAGGACGGGCTCACGTTCAGGCTGCCCGAGCTGCTGTCGCCGAGCTTCGAGTTCGCGGAAGAACCGTTCCTTGGCGTGTCGCTCGACGGCCGGCTGCTCTGCTATTACCTGCTGTTCGTGGCGGCCGTGGTGCTTGTGCTCGCGCTGCTGCGCATCGTGAACTCGCCGTTCGGCCGCGTGCTGCAGGCGATCCGCGAGAACGAGTTCCGCGCCGAGGCCATCGGCTACCGCGTGGTGGTCTACCGCACCACCGCGGCGGTGCTGTCGGCGCTCTTCGCCACGCTCGCGGGCGCGATGCTCGCGATCTGGCTGCGCTACAACGGGCCCGACACCTCGCTGAGCTTCGAAATCATGATCGACGTGCTGCTGATCGTGGTGATCGGCGGCATGGGCACGGTCTATGGTGCGGCCATCGGCGCCGTGCTGTTCGTGGTGGCGCAGAGCTACCTGCAGGACCTGCTGCGCCTCGGCAGCGAAGCCGCAAGCGGGCTGCCCTGGGTCGCGGCGCTGCTGTCGCCCGACCGCTGGCTGCTGTGGCTGGGCGTGCTGTTCGTGCTCTCGGTCTACTACTTTCCGACCGGCATCGTCGGCCGGCTCCGCGCGAGGGCCGCACGATGATGGAGGCACGCTCGAACTACGCGCAGCTCGAAGGCCTCGAGGTGCACTGGCTCGAATGGGGTACCGCCGATGCGCCCGCCGTCATCGCCTGGCATGGGCTCGCGCGCACCTGCCGCGACATGGACGACCTGGCACAGTACTTTGCCGCGCGCGGCTTCCGCGTGATCTGCCCCGACACCATCGGCCGCGGCCTGAGCCAGTGGAGTGCACGGCCCGACGAGGAATACAAGCTCTCGTTCTATGCGCGCATCGCCAATGCGCTGTGCGACGTCGTTGCGCTCGACCGCGTGCACTGGGTCGGCACCTCGATGGGCGGTGCCATCGGCACGGTCTGCGCGTCGGGCCTCTTTGCGCCGCGCATGAAGCAACGCATTGCGAGCCTCACGCTCAACGACAACGCGCCCGAGCTCGCGCAATCGGCCATCGAGCGCATCCGCGCCTATGCGGGCCAGCCGCCGGCCTTTGCCACGGTGGCCGAGCTCGAGGCCTTCTTCCGCACCGTCTACAAGCCGTACGGCTGGCTCAGCGATGCGCAGTGGCGCCGGCTGACCGAGAGCTCGACGCGCCGCCTGCCCGACGGCCGCGTGACGCCGCACTACGACCCGGCGATGGTCCGGCAGTTCAGCGCACAGGTCGACGACTACCTGATCTGGCCGCACTACGACGCGATCGAGGTGCCCGTGCTGTGCCTGCGCGGCGCCGAGTCGGACCTGGTGCTGCCCGAGGTGACCGAACGCATGCAGGCGCGCGGACCCGGCGCCCGGGGCTTGCTGAAGGTGGTCGAGATCGACGGCTGCGGCCATGCGCCCGCGCTGAACGTGCGCGAACAACTGGGGCTGGTCGAAGGGTTTATCCGCGCCGCGCTTCGCTGAGTGGCGCGCGGCGAGACAATCGCCGCCGATCATTCCAACCACGAGGATTGCACGCCATGGCGCTTTCGATGTACGACCTGTCCGTTCCGGTTTTCTCGCGCGGGCTCGGCCAGCTCACCCATCTGCTCGAAAAGAGCCTGGCGCATGCCAGGGCCAACGACATCGATCCGCAGGCGCTCGTCGATGCGCGGCTCGCGCCCGACATGCTCACGCTCGCGGGCCAGGTGCAGCGCGCGAGCGATGCCTCGAAGCTCGGCGTGGCGCGCATCGCGGGCATCACGGCGCCGAGCTTTGCCGACGAGGAAAAGACGTATGACGAGCTGTTCGCGCGCATCGTGAAGACGCAGGATTTCCTCGCCACGGTGAACCGCGCGCTGATCGACGGCCACGAGGAACGGCCGGTGACGATCAAGGCGCGCGAGGGCGAAGCGCACTTCACGGCCGAGCGCTACCTGCTGCAGTTCGCGCTGCCCAACTTCTTCTTCCACCTGACCACCGCCTATGGCGTGCTGCGCCACCGGGGCATGCCGATCGGCAAGATGGACTATCTCGGCAGGTTCTGAGCGTCGTCCGCGTGGCGCGTGGGCCAGCCCGCGAGGTTGCGCTCGGCGATGCCTGCGAGCGCCGCGATCCAGGCCGGGCTGTCGTTGAGGCAGGGGATGTAGCTGAAGGTTTCGCCCCCCGCATGCAGGAAGGCTTCACGACCTTCCATGGCGATTTCTTCCAGCGTCTCGAGGCAGTCGGCCGGAAAGCCGGGGCACACCACGTCGACGCGCTTCACGCCGCTCGCGCCGAGTTCGCGCAAGGTCGGCTCGGTGTAGGGCTCGAGCCACTTGGCGCGGCCAAAGCGCGACTGGAAGGTCACGCGGTACTGCGCGTCCGACAGGCCGAGCCGTGCGGCGAGCAGGCGCGCGGTTTCGAGGCACTGCGCCTGGTACGGATCGCCGAGCGCGATGTTGCGCGCCGGGATCCCGTGAAAGCTCATGAGCAGCACTTCGCCGCGGCCTTCGGTCTTCCAGTGCCGTTCGATGCCGAGCGCGAGCGCCTCGATGTAGGCCCGATCGTCGTGGTACTGGTTGACGAAGCGGAACTCGGGCACGCGCCGCTGCCCGCGGCTCCAGTCGGCCACGGCGTCGATCACGCTCGCAGTGGTGGTGGCCGAATACTGCGGATAAGCCTGCATCACCAGCACGCGCGCCACGCCCTCGGCCTGCAGCGCGTCGAGCCGTGAGGCGATCGACGGGCTCGCGTAGCGCATGGCGTCCCGCACCGTGACGCGGTGCCCGCGCTCGCCGAGCCAGCCCGCGAGCAGTGTGGCCTGCTTTAGCGTCCACACCTTCAGCGGAGAACCCTCGGGCAGCCAGATGCTCGCGTACTTGGCGGCCGACTTGGCGGGCCGCGTGCGCAGGATGATGCCGTGCAGGATCGGCGCCCACAGCAGCCGCGGGATCTCGACCACGCGCGGATCGCCGAGGAAGTCCGCGAGGTAGGGCCGCACGGCGGCCGCGGTGGGCGCGTCGGGCGAGCCGAGGTTGCACCAGAGCACGGCGGTGCGCGAAGCGATGGAGGCGTGGTTCCCGGGGTCTTGAGGCATGCGATATTCTCGGGCATGACCACCGCCTCCAAGGCGCTCGCGAGCGTCGAACCGCTCGACCTCCAGCGCATCTCCGCCATCTCGCTCGACCTGGACGACACCCTCTGGCCGATCTGGCCGACCATCGAGCGCGCCGAGGCGGTGCTGCACCGATGGCTGCTGCGCGAGGCGCCCAAGACCGCCTCGCTGCTGCTGACGCCGGGCGTGCTGCGAGAACTGCGCGAAGCCACCGCCAAGGAGCGCTCGGACCTGGCGCACGACCTCAGTGCGCTGCGCCGCGAATCGATCCGCGCCGCGCTGAAGCAGGCCGGCGAAGACCCGGCGCTGGCCGATCCGGCCTTCGACGCTTTCTTTGCCGAACGGCAGCGCGTGACGCTTTATGACGATGCGCTGCCGGCGCTGCGCTGGCTCAGCGAGCGCTATCCGCTGGTCGCGATCTCGAACGGCAATGCCGACATCCACCAGACCGGCGTCGGCCGCTGGTTCCGCACGGCATTCAATGCGCGCGCCTTCGGCAGCGGCAAGCCGCATGCACCGATCTTTCGTGCCGCGGCGGCCTCGGTCGGGCTGCTGCCGAAGGACGTGCTGCATGTCGGCGACGATGCCGAGCTCGACGTGGTGGGTGCGCTCAATGCGGGCATGCAGGCGGCCTGGCTGGTGCGCGACGAGCGCCCGTGGGTGCATGGCGCGCGGCCGCAGCTGATCGTGCCGAACCTGCACGCGCTCTGCGTGGCGCTCGGCGCCTGAGCGCTTATTCGAAAACCGGCCTGAAGAAGCTGCGTTCGTAGCTCAGGAAGCAGCGCGTTTCCTCCGCGTACCGGAACGCGGCCTGGCATTCGGCGTCCTGCATCGAGTCGGCGCGGTACTGCTCGTAGCGCGCCAGGCTCGGAAAGCTGAACATCGCGAGCGCCACGTTGTTCGCGCCTTCCGACGGCAGGAAGTAGCCGTGGTGCCGGCCGCCGAACTTTTCGACCAGCGGAATCCACAGCTTGCCGTAGTGCTCGAATTCCTTCAGCTTGGAGGGATCGACGATGTAGCGCAGGTAGCAGGTGATCATGTTTTTTTTCTCCGTGAACGGGGAGGGCGTCAGTCGAGGCCGAAGTGCGCGCGCAGTGCGGCGCAGAACGCCTCGGTGCCGCCGAGCGAGAAGGTGATCGTGTCGAGTTCTTCGTCGGGCGCTTCGCGGGTCTGCTGCAGGTCGAAGTCCCAGGTGGCGCCATCGTCGAGCGCGCCGCGCGCATCGGGGAAAGTGGCATTCGCCCAGGCCAGCACCTGCGCCACCTCGGCGAGCACCTCGCGCGTCTGGGCGGGCGCTGTGGTGGCCATGGCGTCGAAGTTGCCGTGGCCTTCGGTGTCTTCGCTGTAGTCGAAATCGAGGTATCGCAGTGGGGTCATGAATTCAATGCCTTGGCGGCGGCCAGCCCGCTGCGGACTGCGCCTTCGAGCGTAGCAGGGTAGGGGCCTTCGGTGTAGTCGCCGCAGGCCTGCAGGCCCGGTGCGATGCACATGGGCGGCCGCGCGAGCGCAGGGGTGCAGGCGAAGGTGGCGCGCTTCTCGACCACCGTCTGCACGATCGAAAGCCCGGCCTGCCCGAGCTGCGCCGCTGCCTGCGCGAGCACCTGCACCTCGAGCCTGTCGCGCGGCGCCTCGTTGGCGCTCACGACGAAGGCCAGCACGCCCGCGGGGCCGCCGAGCTGGCCGCGGTCGAACACGAACTGCGCCGGCGCCGATGCGGGATCGCTGCGCAGCGCAAGCATCGGTGCCGCAAGCGGCGCGGTGCCGCGCACGTAGACCGTGGCGATGGCCTCGAAGCACAAGGCCTCGGTGGTTTCGCACCAGCGTGCCGCGGTCTCGCCGCTGGCGCGCACCAGCCGCGCGGCGTCCCAGGGCGCGCCGGCGAGCACGACTTCGTCGAAGGCGGCGCCGTCGACGCGCCATGCGCCGGCGTCGTCGCGCGCGATGGCGCGCACGCGCTCGCCGATGCGCAGCGTGGCGCCATGGGCCGTGAGCCAGCCGAGCGCGGCATCGGGAAACAGCGCACCGAGATCGACGCGTGGCAGCAGCAGGTCGGCGCCGCCGCGGCCGCTGCACAGCGCGTCGTGCAGCACGCGCAGGAACACCTCGCCGCTCGATTGCTCGACCGGTGTGTTGAGCGCGGACACGCACAGCGGCGCGATCAGCTCTTCCATCACGCGCGGCGTGAGGCCGCTGCAGAGCGCGGCGACCGTCGTGGCCGGGGCGCAGCGGAAGCCGCCGAGGCGCCAGCGCAGCGCGGTGCGCAGCAGCGTCGATTTGTCCTGCGCGGTCCAGCCGCGCGCGGTGAAGATGCCGGCCAGCAGGTCGAGCGGCGGCAGCAGCTTCGGCAGCGCCAGCCCGCCGCCGTCGGCGAAGCGCAGCGACAGTGGCATGCGCAGCAGCGTGCGCCCGGGGTCCACGCCCACGTCGCGCATCAGCGCGAGCGTGGCGCTGTAGGCGCCGATCAGGATGTGCTGGCCGTTGTCGAGCGCCATGCCATCGAGGCGCTCGACGCGCCGCGCGCGGCCGCCCGGCACGGCCGCGGCTTCGAACAGCGTGACCGCATGGCCCGCGCGCGTGGCCTCGATCGCGCAGGCCAGCCCGGCCCAGCCGGCGCCGATGACGGCGATCCTCATCGGTGCGTCACACCCGTCCCAGCGCCTGGACTTTCCATGCGAGCCAGAACTTGCGCACGGGCGTGAGGCTCACGCGCTGGTGCAGCACCTGGAAGTCGTCGCGCTCGATCTCGCGCAGCAGCGTGCGGTAGATGCTCGCCATCATGAGCCCGGGCTTCTGGGCGCGGCGGTCGGCCACGGGCAGCAGGGCGAGCGCCTCGTCGTAGGCCGCATGCGCGCGTTCGGCCTGGAACTTCATCAGCGCGACGAAGCGTTCGGAATGCACGCGGTTCAGGATCTCGTGCGCCTTGACGTCGAACTTCTGCAACTCGTTGACGGGCAGGTAGATGCGTCCGCGCATCGCGTCCTCGCCGACGTCGCGGATGATGTTGGTGAGCTGCAGCGCGAGACCGAGCTTGTGCGCATAGGCGGTGGTGCCGGGCTCGCTCTGGCCGAAGATGCGCGCGGCGACTTCGCCCACCACCCCGGCCACCAGGTGGCAGTAGCGCGCGAGGCCCGGAAAGTCGAGGTAGCGGGTCTGGTCGAGGTCCATCTGGCAGCCGTCGATGATCTCGTTGAGCCGCGCCGCCTCGATGCCGTAGGTGGCGGCATGCGGCATCAGCGCCTGCATCACGGGATGGCGCGGCGTGCCCGCGAACGACTGCGCCACCTCGGTGCGCCACCACGCCAGCTTGGTGGCGGCCACGCCGGCGTCGCTGACCTCGTCGACCACGTCGTCGATCTCGCGGCAGAAGGCATAGAAGGCCGTGATCGCGGCACGGCGCGGCTTGGGCAGAAACAGGAACGCGTAGTAGAAACTGCTGCCCGAGGCGGCGGCCTTGTCCTGGACGTACTGCTCGGGATTCATCGGTGGTGGGGCGCTTTCATGGGCGGCCATTGTCTCCGCATCCGCAGCGCGCGCCACGCCAGCACCGGCGCGTCGGACTTGCCGATCGTCGGGCGCTGCGAGAAGGTGTCGAAGCCCAGGCGCTCGATCTTGTCGAGGATGCGCAGCCCGCCCTGCACCACGAAGCGCAGTTCCCAGCCCGCGCGTCCGGGCAGCCGGTGCACCAGCGGGGCGCCCTGCAGCATGAGTTCGCGCGCCCAGGCGCATTCGACGGCGACGAGGTTGATCGCCTCCTGCGGCGGCGGCGCAGCGGCCAGCGGCGCGAAGGTCTTGAAATGCTCGCGCGCGAGGCTGCGGCGGGCGCAGTCGGCCAGCGGGAAATAGAAGCGCCCGCGCGGCAGGTCGACGCCGGGGTCCTGCCAGAAGTTGATGAGTTGCAGCGCGCTGCAGACCGCATCGCTCTGCGCCAGCGAGACCGCATCGCTCACGCCGTAGAGGTGCAGCAGCAGCCGCCCGACCGGGTTCGCCGAGCGGCGGCAGTAGTCGAGCAGCTCGGCGCGATCGGCGTAGGCGCCGCCGTCGCGGGTCTTCTCGATGTCCTGCATGAAGGCGCTCAGCAGATCGGCGAGCAGTGCCTCGGGCAGCCCAAAGGCCGCGATGCTCTGCGCGAGCGGGCCGAAAACCTGCGGCCAGCGCGAATCGGCGCGCGGGCTGCCGTGCGCCGCGGCGGCGAGTTCCTCGCGGTAGGCGTGCAGTTCGGCCAGCCGCTGCGCGGGCCCGGCGTCGCCCTCGTCGGCGATGTCGTCGGCGGTGCGCGCAAAGTGGTAGATCGCTGCGATCGGCGCGCGCAGGTGCGGCGGACACAGCCACGAAGCCACCGGGAAATTCTCGTAGTGGTCGGGCGGGAGGGCGAGGGCGGAAGGTTCGGGCACGCGGCGATTGTCCGCGAGCCGCATGGCGCTTTCGGGGCGATTGACAGTGTCGGAGGATTCCCATAGATTACTAACCGGTGGGTCAGTAATGGCCCGGTTCGACCTTTTCCTGGGTGTCTCATGACCGCCTCCTCCGGCCTTCCTACCCTCGTGCGCAGTGCTGCCTGGCTGCTGCTTCCCGCCTTGATCCTGGCCGGCTGCTCGCAGTCGAAACCGGTCGAGGAGCCCGTGCGGGCGGTCAAGGTGCTGACCGTCGGCGCCAGCGACTTCGACGCCCAGCCGGAGTATTCGGGCGAGGTGCGCGCGCGCGTCGAGTCGCGCCTCGCCTTCCGCGTGGCGGGCAAGATCACGCGGCGCCAGGCCGAACTCGGCCAGCATGTGCAGGCGGGCCAACCGCTGGCCCAGCTCGATCCGCAGGACTACCGGCTCGCGGCGGACGCGGCTCGCGCGCAACTGGCGGCCGCGCAGACGAACCGCGACCTCGCCGCGGCCGACCTGAAGCGCTACCGCGAGCTGCGCGAGCAGAACTTCATCAGCGGCGCAGAGCTCGAACGCCGCGAGTCCACCTGGAAGTCCGCGCAGGCGCAATTCGAGCAGGCGCAGGCCCAACTTGCGTCGCAGGGCAACCAGGCCAGCTACACCACACTGGTGGCCGACGTGGCGGGCGTGGTGACGGCCATCGAGGCCGAGCCGGGGCAGGTGGTGCAGGCGGGCACGCCGGTGGTCCGGATCGCACAGGACGGCGCGCGCGACGTGGTGTTCGCGGTGCCCGAAGACCGCGCCGGACTGATCGAGCCGGGCTCGCCGGTGACGGTGCGCGGCTGGTCGGCCGACCGCGAGTTCGAGGGCCGGGTGCGCGAGGTGGCGGCTAGCGCCGATCCGGTCACGCGGACCTACGCGGTCAAGGTCGCGATCGACGCGGCCACGGCGCCGCCGCTCGGCGCCACGGTCTATGCGCGACCGCAGGCGCTCGCGCGCACGGGCGGCGCGGTCATCAAGCTGCCGACCAGCGCGCTGCGCCAGGAAGGCAAGGGCAGTGCGGTCTGGGTGCTCGACCGCGAGGCCATGACCGTGCGCTCGCAGCCGGTGCAGGTGGCCACGGCCGACGGCAACGAGGCCGTGATCGGCGCCGGGCTCACGCCCGGCATGACGGTGGTGGCCGCCGGCGTGCATGTGCTCTCGCCCGGACAGAAGGTCACGATCTACCAGCCCAAGGAAGCGGCCGCGGCCGCCGCGGCGAACGCGAATACGCAGCAGCCGGTGCCGGTGGCTGCGTCGAAGAAGGAAGCCGCAGCGGGTGCCGCCAAATGACGCAACCCGCGGCCACACCCGACGCCGGCAAGCCGGCTGGCTTCAATCTCTCGAAATGGGCGCTCGACCACGCGCCGCTCACGCGCTACCTGATGGTGGTGCTGATGGTGCTGGGGGCCTTTGCGTACTTCCAGCTCGGCCAGGACGAGGATCCGCCGTTCACCTTCCGGGCCATGGTGGTGCGCACCTACTGGCCCGGCGCCACCGCGCAGCAGGTGGCCGAGCAGGTCACCGACAAGCTCGAGCGCACGCTGCAGGAGGCGCCGTACGCCGACAAGATCCGCAGCTACTCGAAGCCGGGCGAGTCGCAGATCATCTTCCAGATCAAGGATTCGTCGAAGGCCTCCGAGGTCGCGAACGTCTGGTACACGGTACGCAAGAAGATCGGCGACATGCGCGGCACCTTGCCGCCGGGCGTGCAGGGGCCTTTCTTCAACGACGAGTTCGGCGACGTCTATGGCGTGATCTACGCGCTCGAGAGCGAAGGCTTCAGCTATGCCGAACTCAAGACCATGGCCGACGACGTGCGCCAGCAGCTCCTGCGCGTGCCCGACGTCGCCAAGGTCGAGCAGTTCGGCGTGCAGGACGAGAAGGTCTACATCGAGATCTCGCAGAAGCGCGTGGCGCAGCTCGGGCTCGATTTCAACGCGGTGCTGCAGCAGCTCGGCTCGCAGAATGCGGTCGAGAGCGCGGGCGCGATCGAGTCGCCGCTCGACGTGGTGCAGGTGCGCGTGGGCGGGCAGTTCACGAGCGTCGACCAGCTGCGCGAGATGCCGATCCGCGGCAGTTCGGGCAACCAGCTGCGGCTTGGCGACATCGCCGAGATCCGCCGTGGCTACGTCGATCCGCCGGCCGTCAAGGTGCGCCACCAGGGCAAGGAGGTGATCGCGCTCGGCGTGTCGATGGCCAAGGGCGGCGACATCATCGCGCTCGGCGAGGCGCTGCGCGCCGCCGCGGTGCAGATCGACCGGCAGCTGCCGGCCGGCGTCAAGCTCGCGCAGGTGCAGGACCAGCCGGTGGCGGTGGCCAACTCGGTCAACGAGTTCGTCGGCGTGCTGATCGAGGCGGTGGCCATCGTGCTGGCGGTGAGCATCATCTCGCTCGGCCTGCACAAGGGCGGGCGCTTCGGCTGGTACATCGACATGCGCCCGGGCTTGGTGGTGGCGATCACGATCCCGCTGGTGCTGGCCGTGACCTTCCTGGCCATGGACTACTTCGGCATCGGGCTGCACAAGATATCGCTGGGCTCGCTGATCATCGCGCTCGGCCTGCTGGTGGACGACGCGATCATCGCGGTCGAGATGATGGTGCGGAAGATGGAGGAGGGCTATGACAAGGTGCGCGCGGCCACCTTCGCCTACGACGTCACCGCCAAGCCGATGCTGACCGGCACGCTCATCACGGCCGCGGGCTTCCTGCCGATCGGCCTTGCGAAATCGGTGACGGGCGAATACACCTTCGCGATCTTCGCGGTGACGGTGATCGCGCTGGTGCTCTCGTGGATCGTGTCGGTCTACTTCGTGCCCTACCTGGGCACGCTGCTGCTCAAGGTGAAGCCGCACGATCCGAATGCGCCACCGCACGAGCTGTTCGACACGCCGTTCTACAACCGTTTTCGTCGCACCGTGGACTGGTGCGTGCAGCACCGCTGGCTGACCATCGGCGCGACGGTGCTGATCTTCGCGCTCGGCATCGTCGGCATGGGCCGGGTGCAGCAGCAGTTCTTTCCCGATTCGAGCCGTCCCGAGATCCTGGTGGACATCTGGTTCCCCGAAGGCACCTCCTTCGCCGCCAACGAGGAAGTGGCCAAGCGCGTCGAGGCGCGCATGTTGAAGGAAGAGGGCGTGAAGACGGTCAGCACCTGGGTCGGCTCGGGCGTGCCGCGCTTCTACCTGCCGCTGGACCAGGTCTTTCCGCAAAGCAACGTGTCGCAGTTCATCGTGCTGGCGAGCGACCTGAAGGTGCGGGAGCGCCTGCGCATGGCGCTGCCGACCCTGCTCGCCCAGGAGTTCCCCGAAGTGCGCGGGCGCGTCAAGCTGCTGCCCAACGGGCCGCCGGTGGCTTATCCGGTGCAGTTCCGCGTGATCGGCAACGACCCGGCCGAGCTGCGTGCGCGCGCCGACGAGGTCAAGGCCGTGCTGCAGGCCAACGCCAACATGCGCGGCGTGAACGACAACTGGAACGAATCGGTCAAGGTGATCCGGCTCGAGGTCGACCAGGCCAAGGCGCGTGCGCTCGGCGTGACCAGCCAGGCCATCGCCCAGGCCTCGCGCACGATGTTCTCGGGCACCACGGTGGGCCAGTACCGCGAGAACGACCTGCTGATCGACATCGTGCTGCGGCAGGCGGCCGACGAGCGCGAAGCGATTTCGGACATCGGCAATGCCTACCTGCCCACGGCGTCGGGGCGCTCGATTCCGCTCACGCAGATTGCGCGGCCGGTGTTCACCTGGGAGCCCGGTGTGATGTGGCGCGAGAACCGCAACTACGCGATCACCGTGCAGGGCGACGTGGTCGAGGGCCTGCAGGGTGCCACCGTCACCGAGCAACTGCTGCCCGAGCTGCGCCGGATCGAGGCCGGCTGGCATGCCGCCGGCCACGGCAGCTACCGCATCGAGGTGGCGGGCGCGGTCGAGGAAAGCAGCAAGGGCTCGGCTTCGATCGTGGTGGGCGTGCCGATCATGCTGTTCCTGGTGTTCACCTTGCTGATGCTGCAGCTGCACAGCTTCAGCCGCTCGCTGCTGGTGTTCATGACCGGCCCGCTGGGCATCGCGGGCGTGGCCGGTGCGCTGCTGCTGCTGAACCGGCCATTCGGCTTCGTCGCGCTGCTGGGCGTGATCGCGCTGATGGGCATGATCCAGCGCAACGCGGTGATCCTGATCGACCAGATCGAGCTCGACCGCGCGGCCGGCGTGCCGGCCTGGAACGCGATCGTCGAATCGGCCGTGCGGCGGCTGCGGCCGATCGTGCTGACCGCGGCGGCGGCGGTGCTCGCGATGATCCCGCTGTCGCGCAGCGTGTTCTGGGGGCCGATGGCCGTGGCGATCATGGGCGGCCTGATCGTGGCCACCGTCTTGACCCTGCTGGCGCTGCCGGCCATGTACGCCGCTGCATTCCGTATCAGGCGGGAGCCGAAAGAGGGTCCGATTAGCGTTTAAAATGCGCGGTTGACCGATTTCAGGCGGACGGTCTTTGGGCTGCGATTTGTCGTGGCACCAGGGCCGTCCGCCTTTGCATTCACCTGAAAAATTTGGCAAGCGCGGGTGGCGAAATTGGTAGACGCACCAGGTTTAGGTCCTGACGTTCGCAAGAACGTGCCGGTTCGAGTCCGGCCCCGCGCACCAGCCACACCCTCACAAGGAAGACACCATGACCGTGACCGTTGAAACTCTCGAGAAGCTCGAACGCAAGATCACGCTGACCCTTCCGGTCGGCACCATCCAGTCGGAAGTCGATTCGCGCCTCAAGAAGCTCGCGCGCACCGTCAAGATGGACGGCTTCCGCCCCGGCAAGGTGCCGATGAACGTCGTGGCCCAGCGCTACGGCTACTCGGTGCACTACGAGGTCATGAACGACAAGGTCGGCGAAGCCTTCTCTCAGGCCGCCAACGAGGCCAAGCTGCGCGTGGCCGGCCAGCCCCGCATCACCGAGAAGGAAGAAGCGCCCGAGGGCCAGCTGGCTTTCGACGCGGTGTTCGAGGTGTTCCCTGAAGTCAAGATCAACGACCTGGCGAATGCCGAAGTCGAGAAGCTCTCGGCCGAAGTGGGCGACGAAGCGATCGACAAGACGCTCGAGATCCTGCGCAAGCAGCGCCGCACCTTCGCGCAGCGCGCCCAGGATGCCGTGGCCGAAGACAACGACCGCGTGACGGTCGACTTCGAAGGCAAGATCGACGGCGAGCCGTTCCAGGGCGGCAAGGCCGAAGACTTCCAGTTCATCGTCGGCGAAGGCCAGATGCTGAAGGAATTCGAAGACGCGGTGCGCGGCATGAAGGCGGGCGACAGCCGCACCTTCCCGCTGTCGTTCCCGGCCGACTACCACGGCAAGGACGTGGCCGGCAAGCAGGCCGACTTCATGGTCACCGTGAAGAAGATCGAGGCCTCGCACCTGCCCGAAGTCAATGAGCAGCTCGCCAAGTCGCTCGGTATTCCTGACGCCACGGTCGAGGGCCTGCGCGCCGACATCAAGAAGAACCTCGAGCGCGAAGTGAAGTTCCGCCTGCTGGCGCGCAACAAGAACGCCGTGATGGACGCACTGGTCGCCAACGCCGAGCTCGACCTGCCGAACGCCAGCGTGCAGTCGGAAGTCAACCGCATGATCGAAGGCGCCCGCGCCGAGCTCAAGCAGCGCGGCATCAAGGACGCCGACAAGGCGCCGATCCCCGAGGAAGTGTTCCGCCCGCAGGCCGAGCGCCGCGTGCGCCTGGGCCTGGTGGTGGCCGAGCTGGTGCGTGCCAACAACCTGCAGGCCAAGCCCGAGCAGATCAAGGCCCACGTCGACGAACTGGCCGCGAGCTACGAGAAGCCGGCCGACGTCGTGCGCTGGTACTTCAGCGACAACAACCGCCTGGCCGAGGTCGAGGCGGTCGTGATCGAGAACAACGTGACCGACTTCGTGCTCGGCAAGGCCAAGGTCACCGAAAAGTCGGTGACGTTCGACGAGCTGATGGCGCAGCAGGGCTGATCCCGGCGCCGCACGCATGATGGCGAATGGGGCTTGTGCTTTGCGGCACGAGCCCCATTTCACTCAGGCGTACAGTCAAACACAACAGCGAACGAACCCTTTTCCCGGAGCATATTCATGAGCGCACAGGACATCCAGAACCTCGGCATGATCCCGATGGTCGTCGAGCAGTCGGGCCGCGGCGAGCGGTCGTACGACATTTATTCACGCCTTCTCAAGGAGCGCATCGTCTTCCTGGTGGGCGAGGTGAACGACCAGACCGCCAACCTCGTGGTGGCGCAGCTGCTGTTCCTCGAGAGCGAGAACCCGGACAAGGACATTTCGTTCTACATCAACTCCCCGGGCGGCAGCGTGAGCGCGGGCATGGCGATCTACGACACCATGCAGTTCATCAAGCCCGACGTGTCGACCATGTGCATCGGCTTCGCGGCCAGCATGGGCGCCTTCCTGCTCGCCGCCGGCGAGAAGGGCAAGCGCTTCTCGCTGCCGAACTCGAAGGTCATGATCCACCAGGTGCTCGGCGGCGCGCGCGGCCAGGCCACCGACATCGAGATCCATGCCCGCGACATCCTGCGCACCAAGGACCAGATGAACCGCATCCTGGCCGAGCGCACGGGCCAGCCGCTCGAAAAAGTCAAGACCGATACCGAGCGCGACTATTTCCTCACGGCCGACGAAGCCAAGGATTACGGCCTGGTCGACCAGGTCATTGCGAAGCGCGGTTGATTCCGGCCGCGGCGCCGCATGCGCCGAAAGGCAAGAACGGCGTTTTCCCCACGGGAAACGCCGTTTTTGTTTAGTTATCATTGTCCCTACCCCCGTTAACGAGGCACCTGTCCATGGCCGAGAAAAAAGGCTCTTCCAGCGAAAAAACGCTTTACTGCTCGTTCTGCGGCAAGAGCCAGCATGAGGTCAAGAAGCTGATCGCGGGCCCTTCGGTCTTCATCTGCGACGAGTGCATCGACCTCTGCAACGAGATCATCCGCGACGAGCTCCCGGCCGGCGAGGAACCGCGCGACGCGCGCAGCGACCTGCCGACGCCGCTCGAGATCAAGACCAACCTCGACAACTACGTGATCGGCCAGGAGCCGGCCAAGCGCATGCTGTCGGTGGCGGTCTACAACCACTACAAGCGCCTGCGCCACAAGGAAAAGGCCAAGGGCGAGGACGTCGAACTCAGCAAGAGCAACATCCTGCTGATCGGCCCGACCGGCTCGGGCAAGACGCTGCTCGCGCAGACGCTCGCGCGCATGCTCGACGTGCCGTTCGTGATGGCCGACGCCACCACGCTGACCGAGGCCGGCTACGTGGGCGAAGACGTCGAGAACATCATCCAGAAGCTGCTGCAGAGCTGCAACTACGAAGTCGAGCGCGCCCAGCGCGGCATCGTCTACATCGACGAGATCGACAAGATCTCGCGCAAGTCGGACAACCCGTCGATCACGCGCGACGTGTCGGGCGAGGGCGTACAGCAGGCGTTGCTGAAGCTCATCGAAGGCACGATGGCGAGCGTGCCGCCGCAGGGCGGGCGCAAGCATCCGAACCAGGATTTCCTGCAGATCGACACGACCAACATCCTGTTCATCTGCGGCGGCGCGTTCGCGGGCCTCGAGAAGGTGATCGAGGCGCGCACCGAAGCGTCGGGCATCGGCTTTGGCGCTTCGGTCAAGAGCAAGGCCCAGCGCAGCATCACCGAGGTGTTCCGCGAGGTCGAGCCCGAAGACCTGATCAAGTTCGGCCTGATTCCCGAACTCGTGGGCCGCATGCCCGTGGTGGCGTCGCTGGCCGAGCTCAGCGAGGACGCGCTGGTGCAGATCCTGACCGAGCCTAAGAACGCCGTCGTCAAGCAGTTCACCAAGCTGCTGCAGATGGAAGGCGTCGACCTCGAGATCCGCCCGGCCGCGCTCAAGGCCATCGCGCGCAAGGCGCTGGCCCGCAAGACCGGTGCGCGCGGGCTGCGTTCGATCCTCGAACAGTCGCTGATCGACACGATGTTCGAACTGCCGAATGCCACCAACGTCGACAAGGTTGTGGTCGAAGAATCCACAATCGACGAAAACAAGCCGCCGCTGCTCGTGTACCGCGAGGCGGCCAAGAAGGCCTGAGTGAGCACAGCGCCGGCCCTTCCTTTCGGCAAGGCTGCCGGCGCCTTCGACAAAGACCGGGCGCGCAGGGTTGAAATGCCCGCACGCCCATCCATCTTTGCCTGATCAAACAAAGGATTTTCATGTCCGGTCATACCCCCCTGCCTGCCGAAGCGATCGACCTGCCGCTGCTGCCGCTGCGTGACGTCGTCGTGTTCCCCCACATGGTGATCCCGTTGTTCGTGGGGCGCCCGAAAAGCATCAAGGCGCTCGAACTGGCGATGGAAGCCGAGCGCCGCATCATGCTGGTGGCACAGAAAGCCGCCGCCAAGGACGAGCCCTCGGTCGAGGACATGTTCGAGGTGGGCTGCGTCTCGACCATCCTGCAGATGCTGAAGCTGCCCGACGGCACCGTGAAGGTGCTGGTCGAAGGCCAGCAGCGCGCGCGCGTGAACCGCATCGACGACGGCGAGACCCACTTCACGGCCAACGTGACGCCGCTGGCGGCACCCGAGGCCGGCGAGAAGGGCACCGAGGTCGAGGCGCTGCGCCGTGCGGTGATGCAGCAGTTCGACCAGTACGTGAAGCTCAACAAGAAGATCCCGCCCGAGATCCTCACGTCCATCTCGAGCATCGACGATCCGGGCCGCCTGGCCGACACCATCGCCGCGCACCTGCCGCTGAAGCTCGACAACAAGCAGGCGGTGCTCGACCTCGACGACGTGAAGGCGCGGCTCGAGAACCTGTTCGGCCAGCTCGAGCGCGAGGTCGACATCCTCAACGTCGACAAGAAGATCCGTGGCCGCGTGAAGCGCCAGATGGAGAAGAACCAGCGCGACTTCTACCTCAACGAGCAGGTCAAGGCGATCCAGAAGGAGCTTGGCGAAGGCGAGGAGGGCGCGGACATCGAGGAGATCGAGAAGAAGATCAAGCTCGCCAAGATGCCCAAGGAAGCGCTCAAGAAGGCCGAGGGCGAGCTCAAGAAGCTCAAGCTGATGTCGCCGATGTCGGCCGAGGCCACGGTGGTGCGCAACTACATCGACGTGCTGGTCGGCCTGCCGTGGAGCAAGCGCACCAAGATCAAGCACGACCTCGCCAATGCCGAGGCGGTGCTTAATGCCGACCACTACGGGCTCGAGAAGGTCAAGGACCGCATCCTCGAATACCTCGCGGTGCAGCAGCGCGTGGACAAGGTCAAGGCGCCGATCCTGTGCCTCGTGGGGCCGCCGGGCGTGGGCAAGACCTCGCTCGGGCAGTCGATCGCCAAGGCCACGGGCCGCAAGTACACCCGCATGGCGCTCGGCGGCATGCGCGACGAGGCCGAGATCCGCGGCCACCGCCGCACCTACATCGGCGCGCTGCCGGGCAAGGTGCTGCAGGGGCTGAGCAAGATCGGCACGCGCAATCCGCTGTTCCTGCTCGACGAGATCGACAAGCTCGGCACCGACTTCCGCGGCGACCCGTCGAGCGCGCTGCTCGAGGTGCTCGACCCCGAGCAGAACCACACCTTCGGCGACCACTACGTCGAGGTCGACTTCGACCTCTCCGACGTGATGTTCGTCGCCACGTCGAACTCGATGAACATCCCGCCGGCGCTGCTCGACCGGATGGAAGTGATCCGCCTGTCGGGCTACACCGAGGACGAGAAGACCAACATCGCGCTCAAGTACCTGCTGCCCAAGCAGATGACGAACAACGGCGTCAAGGAAGACGAACTGCTCGTCACCGAAGAGGCCGTGCGCGACATCGTGCGCTACTACACGCGCGAGGCCGGCGTGCGCTCGCTCGAGCGCGAGCTCTCGAAGATCTGCCGCAAGGTGGTCAAGGGCCTGCTGCTCAAGCAGCTCACGCCCCAGGTCGTGGTCGACGGCGCCAACCTCAACGACTTCCTCGGCGTGCGCAAGTACAGCTTCGGGCTGGCCGAGAAGCAGAGCCAGGTCGGCCAGGTGGTCGGCCTCGCATGGACCGAGGTCGGTGGCGACCTGCTCACGATCGAGGCGGCGACGATGCCCGGCAAGGGCGTGATCAGCCGCACGGGCTCGCTCGGCGACGTGATGAAGGAGTCGGTGGAGGCCGCGCGCACCGTGGTGCGCAGCCGCTCGCGCCGCCTCGGCATCAAGGACGAGATCTTCGAGAAGCGCGACATCCACATCCACGTGCCCGACGGCGCCACGCCCAAGGACGGCCCGAGCGCCGGTGCTGCGATGACGACGGCCTTCGTGTCGGCGCTCACGGGCATTCCGGTGCGCAGCGACGTCGCGATGACCGGCGAGATCACGCTGCGCGGCGAGGTGACTGCCATCGGCGGCCTCAAGGAAAAGCTGCTGGCCGCACTGCGCGGCGGCATCAAGACCGTGCTGATCCCCGAGGAGAACGCCAAGGACCTGCAGGACATTCCCGAGAACGTGAAGAACGGGCTCGAGATCGTGCCGGTGAAGTGGATCGACAAGGTGCTGGAGATCGCGCTCGAGAAGATGCCCGAGCCGCTGTCCGACGAGGAGGTTGCGGCCTCGGCTGCCGCCGTGGCCGAGCTCGCCAAGCAGCGCGAAGGGCGGGCGTCCGAGGGCTCGGTCAAACATTGAGGCGTGCAGCTTGCCGAACCTCGAAAAAGTGTTCTATAATTCGAGGCTCGAAACGCGGGAATAGCTCAGTTGGTAGAGCGCAACCTTGCCAAGGTTGAGGTCGAGAGTTCGAGACTCTTTTCCCGCTCCAGTTTTGAAAAAGGGAAGCGCTGCTTCCCTTTTTTTCGCAAGTTCGATTTCGTTTTCAGCGTGGCGCGATAGCAAAGCGGTTATGCAACGGATTGCAAATCCGTGTAGCCCGGTTCGACTCCGGGTCGCGCCTCCATCCTCTCTGGTCAGTTTGATCCACCCCCACAGAAGTTCGCCCCGCCAACCTGCGTTGCCGGGGCTCGTTTCGTTTGGGTTATCGTCGATGTTCAACCCAAGGCCCGGATGGTGAAATTGGTAGACACATCGGACTTAAAATCCGCCGCTTCCTTAATCGGGGCATACGGGTTCGACCCCCGTTCCGGGCACCATATCTAGACAAGGGAGCACACAATGCCTCGTTACAACGCTCCATTCGAAATTCATGTGCACGGCGACGTGCCGCTGCGCGCCGACGTCGGCTTCGACCAGATCCAGGAAGCGCTCAAGCCGCTGTGGGTCTATGCGGGCGCCAAGTCGCTCGCCGACGGCGCCACGAGCAGCTATGAAGAAGAGCCCGGCATCCGCTTCGAGCAGAAGGACCGCATGCTGCAGATGTGCTGGACCGTGGCGGGCGACGAAGACTTCCGCCAGGCGCTCGACGAGATGTGCATGGGCCTGAACGAACTGTCCGAGCGCGGTGCCGCCATCGAGGTCACGTTCTACGACACCGACTTCGACGAGGAAGAGGGCGACCCCGAAGAAGAGTCGCGCGACGACTTCCTCATGCTGTTCGTCGGCCCGAACCCGGCGGCGATCATGCAGGTGCAGCGCGACCTGCTGGTGGAAGACGTGGTCAACCTCATGGAGCGGCATTTCGACGGCGCCGAGCTCGGCGGCGTGGTGGCCGAGATCGACCGCCTGTTCAGCGACCGCTTCGATGCGCTCGTCAACTCGCTCGAGATCGGCAAGCGCCCGCGGGGCACCGGCGGCAGCGGCAGCGGTGGTGGCCACGGCGGCGGCCGCCGTCCGCGCCACCTGCACTGAGAAGCTGTGAACGAACCGGCGTGCGCCACACGCCTGCCATGCGGCGCACGCACGATGATCGCCGCATGACCGCTTCCCCCAAGCTCTTTCCTTCCAGCGCCCTCAATGCCGGCGTGCGCAAGCGTGAGGTTTTCGGCTGGGCGATGTACGACTTCGCGAATTCGGGCTACACGACCGTCGTGATCACGGCCGTGTTCGCGGCCTATTTCGTCGGCGGCATCGCCAAGGGCGCGCCGTGGGGGCCGTTCGCGTGGACCGTGGCGCTCAGCATCTCGTACGCGATCGTGATGCTCACGATGCCCGCGATCGGCGCCTGGGCCGACCTGCATGCGGCCAAGAAGCGGCTGCTCGCGGTTTCCACCGCGGGTTGCGTGATCGCCACGGCGGCGCTGGCACTGTCGCCGCGCTTCTCGGGCGCCGCGGGCGTTGCCGTGGCCATGGCGCTGATCGTGGTGTCGAACACCTTCTATTCGTACGGCGAGTCGCTCACGGGCGCCTTCCTGCCCGAGCTCGCCACGGCCGAGGGCATGGGCAAGGTCAGCGGATGGGGCTGGGCCTTCGGCTACATCGGCGGCATGCTGGTGCTCGGCCTGTGCCTGGCCTACGTGCTGTCGGCGCAAGCGCGGGGCCTTGCCGCGGCGCACTTCGTTCCCGTGACCATGCTCATCACGGCGGCCGTCTACGGCGCCGCGGCCTGCGTCACCTTTGCGCTGCTGCCCGAACGCGCGAGGCCGCGTCCGCCGGGCGCGGCGCAGCCGGCGGCCTGGCAGCAGTTGCGCGCAACCTTCCGCGAGGCGCACGCCTACCGCGACTTCATGACCTTGCTGGCCTGCACCGTCTGCTACCAGGGTGGCGTGGCGGTGGCGATCACGCTGGCCGCAATCTATGCCGAGCAGGTGATCGGTTTCGTGGCGAGCGAGACGATGGTGCTGATCTTCGTGCTCAACCTCGCGGCCGCGGTGGGCGCCTTCGGTTTCGGCTACATCCAGGACCGCATCGGGCACAAGCTCGCGCTGGGCGGCACGCTGGTGGCATGGATCGCGGTCTGCGTGATCGCTGCCGCGGCCGACAGCAAGGGCGCCTTCTGGTGGGCCGCGGCCATCGCGGGACTCGCGATGGGTTCGAGCCAGTCGGCCGGCCGCGCGATGACGGGCTACCTGGCGCCGCCGGCCCAGATGGCCGAGTTCTTCGGCCTCTGGTCTTTTGCCACGCGGCTGGCGAGCATCGTCGGGCCACTGGCCTATGGCGCGGTCACCTGGGCCACGGCGGGCAACCAGCGTGTCGCGATCCTGTCGACGGCCGTGCTGTTCGTCGCGGGCCTGCTGCTGCTTTGGCCGATCGACATGCGGCGCGGCCGCGAAGCCGCTCTGCAAGGCCGGACGTAGCCCTCAGGAGCCGCCGAACAGGCTGCCGTGGGTCAGCGGCCAGCCGGTGCCGGCCTGCGACTTCCAGTTCGCCGTGTTCTTCACGCTGGCCGCGAAGTTCGCGATGTCGGCCGGCGTCGGCGAGGCCGGCAGCATCGGACCGTCGTAGAGCACGTCGAACTTGTCGAAAAAGTGGATCGCGGCACCCGCGCTGCTCAGCGCGGCAGGAATGCTGCCGGCGCCCGTGGCCGGTCCCACGGTGATGCTGGCCAGGTAGGCGCCCACGCCGCTGATCTCGCCGGCCTTGCCGTCGCCCAGGCCCGCGACCGTGCCGCCGACGAAGGCGTAGACCGTCTCGTTGCTGCCGCTGAGGCCGCCGCCCGCGCCCTGCGTGGTGCCGACGTCGGTGATCGGGTTGGCGTTCTTGACGTCCGGCTGGATGGTCACGATGGTGCCCACCGCGAGGTCGCGGTCGGCGGTCCAGACATAGGCGCTCTCGTTGGTCAGGCCGTCGAACTCCTTGTCGGCGGTGCGGTCGCGGTCGGTGAACACGATGCGCGTGCCGGCCTCCATCGGCTTGAGCAGCACGAAGGCGAAGGCGTCGGTCTTGTCGGCGTTCAGGCCCATGAACAGGATGTCGCCGGCACCGAACGCGGGCGGTGCGCTGGTGGTGAAGGCGATGGCGGTGGTGTCGGCCACGCCCGCGAAGGTGTTGCCCTTGGCATCGACGATCGCGCCGGCATCCACGCTCATGTAGTAGCCGGTGGAAGCGTCCAGCGGCTGGCTGGGCGTGAACGTCAGCATGTTGAAGGCGCGCTGCACGCGCGCTGCGGGGCTCGCCGCGGAGAAGGTCTCGACCACGCTGCCGTCGGCCTTGTGCAGGACGATGTTGCCCGCCCCGAGGCGCACGCCTTCGTTGAAGGCCAGCGTGATCGTCGCGTTCGGGCCCACGCTGGCGTCGCCGGCCGCGGGCGAGGCGCTCTTGAGCACTGGCGCGGCGGTGTCGACCCAGGGTTGGCCCAGGCGCACGACGAAGCCGTCGAACTTCTGGTCGGCCGGCGGAAGGTCTTTGGAGACTTCGGTCTGGCCCGGCCAGACGGTGTCGCCGTTGTCGAGCAGCAGTTGCACCTCGGTACCGGCAGCCACAGGGCCCGGCACCTCGACGATCGATTCGAAGCTGCCGCCCGTGGCCCGGCGCAACGCATCGAGGTCGTTCGACAGTTCGACCGGCGCATCGCCCGCCTGGCCGCTCCAGGCGAACAGTGCGAAGTTGCGCTCGACGATCGCGCTTGCGGGGCCTGCGGGACCGGCCACGATCAGGTAGCGGCCGTCGCTGCCCTTGTCGATCGACCGGATGCCGCGGCCGCCGAGGTCGAGCTCGATCGGCGCGCCGAAGCTCGCCTGCGTCGCGGTGCCGGCCACGAGCGCGGCGTAGTTTTCCAGCGGCACGATCAGCGCATGGGTGCGCAGCGAGGTGCCGGCCTGCGGCGCGCGGAAGCCCAGCCAGAGCGCGCCGTCGCCCGGTGCGGCGGCCATGCCTTCGATGGAGAAGCCGCTGGGCTGCTCGGGAACCACGCCGGCGCCGGCCGAAGCCGCGAAGCCGAAGCGGTCGGCGCCCAGGCCGTGCAGGTTGCCGGCATCCCAGGCCACGAGCTGGCTTTCGAGTTGCGAGAACCGGCCGACGTAGCTGAAGGTGGTGCCGGCCCCGGTGCCGCCGAGCTTCACCGCGAAGAGGTGCGAACGGTCGGGCGCGTCATCGCCGTCTTTCTTGTTGCTGTTCGAGCCCGTGAAGTACAGCGTGTCGCCGACCCGCGTGCCGGCTTCGAGGTCGAGTTCCTTCTTGAGTTGAGGGCCATGGGCTTCATAGCTCCATTCCTGGACCGCGGCGCCGCCCGCACGCGGATAGACGCGCAGCACGTTGGCCTCGTCGTCGGCCACGAGCATGTGGCCGTCCGGCAACGCGATGGCGGTGGAGGCATCGGACGCGCCTTCGGTCGTGCCGGCGTTCGGCGTGAACCTGGCCTCGGAGACGAGCTGTGCCGGTTCGGGCTCCGGCGCGGGATCGGGCGGCATGGTGGCCACGGGCGGCACGATCGGCGGGAAGAGCGCCGCACCATCGTTGCTTCCACCGCCGCAAGCGGACAGCAGGAGGGCGAGTGCGCTGGCGAGCAGCAGGGGCTGGAAGGGAATGGCGGCGTTGGGCTTCTTGGGGTTGTTCATGGTGCGCGGTGTGGCAGGCAAACCGCGGATCGTGCTGCCTTCGCATGACAGCGCCGTGAAGCCGGCCGGCGGCCGCGCGCTGCTCAGGGCACCGGATCGCGCAGCGACTTGGGCACGCGGTAGCGCTCGCCGTCGTAGCGCAGCGTCACGGTGTCGAAGCGCGCGGGCAGGGCCACCTCGGTGCAGTTCTGGTCGTCGTCGCGCCAGAGTGCGCGAGTGCGGGTGCGCGTGCGCGAGAGCTGCAGGTCGTGCCATCCATTGCTCGTCTGCGGGGCGACCGAAAGCATGGTGCGCAGCTTCTCGAAATGGCCGGTGCAGTTCTGGTCCCATTCGCCGCTGTCGTGGTCGAGCGCGATCTCGGCCAGCACCTGGCGCAGCTTGCTGCCGTGTTGCACGTAGAGGCGCAGCGTCTCGACCGCGGTCGAGCTGCCCGGCGCGATGCCGCGGTAGCGCACGCGCAGGCCGAAGGCGCGCATGTCGGACGACAGCAGGTAGCGCGAGGTGTCGATGCGGATGTCCTGGATCGCCGCCGCGCTGTCCTCGTCGAGCGCCTCGGGCTGGCGCAGGCGGGCGATCACCGTGTCGCGCTCGGTGTTGCCGTTGTCGGGGCGCTGGATCAGCAGCAGTTCGAGATCGAAGACCCTGGCGCCCGTGCTGCTGGCTTCGTGCGGCACGGGCAGCACGACGATGCTGCGGCCCGGGAAGGCCGGCCACAGCTTGCAGGCCGCGAGCCGCTCGTCGAGCGGCCGGTCGGGGTAGAGCTTGGCATTCATGCGCTCGGCAAGCCCGCTCTCGCAGGCCGCATGCGCGCTGCCGGCGGCCATGAGGCCCAGCAGCAGGAGCAGGAGGGCGCGACGCAGGCCGGAGCGCAGCATCATCATCGGCACGGCTTCAGGCGGCCACCGCCACGGACGGCAGCGGCAACCAGTGAGCGGCCGCCGCTTCGAGCGCGGCCAGGTCGCCGCTGCCCGCGAGTTGCAGCGCGCCGTCGACGCTGTCACCCAGCCGGCCGGCCGAGGCCAGCACGCGGCGCGTCTGCTGCGCCACCGGGGCGCCGGTGTCGATGAAGCGCAGCGACGGCGGCGCATGGCGCTGCAGTTCGTGCCGCACGAGCGGGTAGTGGGTGCAGCCGAGCACCACCGTGTCGGTCTCGCCGGGCGCATCGCCGAAGGGGCCGGCCTCGGCCATGTAGCGCCCACAGAGCGCCGCGATGGCCGGGCTGTCGAAGCCCTCGATGGCCTTCACGAGCCCGTCGCAGGGCACCGCGCGGACCGTCGCCGCGGCCGCGAAGGTATCGCGCAGCGCCGCGTAGCGGCTGCTCGCGAGCGTGCCGCGCGTGGCCAGCACCGAGATGCGGCCCGTGCGGCTCGCGGCCACCGCGGGCTTGAGCGCGGGCTCCAGGCCGATGATCGGCAAGGCCGGATGTTCGGCGCGCAGCAGGTGGATGGCCGCCGTGGTGGCCGTGTTGCAGGCCACCACGAGCGCCTTGACGCCGTGCTCGCCGATCAGCCGCGCAGCCACCGCGCGCGAGCGTTCGATCACGTAGGCGTCGCCGCGCTCGCCGTAGGGGGCGTAGGCCGCATCCGAGAAGTAGACGAAGCGTTCGTGCGGCAGTTCGGCGCGCAGCGCGGCGAGCACGCTGAGTCCGCCGACACCGCTGTCGAAGACGCCGACCGCACTCAAGCTTAGGCTTCTTCCATCATGATGGTCTTGAACTCGCCGCTGGCGATGCGCTTCTGCCACTCGGCCGGGCCGGTGATGTGCGCGCTGGTGCCGCCGGCGTCGACCGCCACCGTCACGGGCATGTCGACCACGTCGAATTCGTAGATGGCTTCCATGCCGAGGTCTTCGAAGCCGACCACCTTGGCGGTCTTGATCGCCTTGCTCACGAGGTAGGCGGCGCCGCCCACGGCCATGAGGTAGGCGCTCTTGTGCTTCTTGATGGCCTCGATCGCGACCGGGCCGCGCTCGGCCTTGCCGATCATCGCGATCAGGCCGGTCTGGGCCAGCATCATCTCGGTGAAGCCGTCCATGCGGGTGGCGGTGGTGGGGCCGGCGGGGCCCACGGCTTCGTCACCGACCGGATCGACCGGGCCGACGTAGTAGATGACGCGGTTCGTGAAGGCTACCGGCAGCTTCTCGCCCTTGGCGAGCATGCCCTGGATGCGCTTGTGCGCGGCATCGCGGCCGGTGAGCATCTTGCCGTTCAGCAGCAGCGTGTCGCCGGGCTTCCAGCTCGCCACTTCTGCGGGCGTGAGGCGGTCGAGGTCGACGCGCTTGCTCTTCTTCTCGTCGGGCGCCCAGTTCACGTCGGGCCAGAGGTCGAGCGAGGGCGGATCGAGGTAGACCGCGCCGCTGCCGTCGAGCACGAAGTGGGCATGGCGGGTGGCCGCGCAGTTGGGGATCATCGCCACGGGCTTGCTGGCCGCATGCGTCGGGTACATCTTGATCTTGATGTCGAGCACGGTGGCCAGGCCGCCCAGGCCCTGCGCGCCGATGCCGAGTGCGTTGACCTTCTCGTAGAGCTCGAGGCGCAGTTCCTCGACCTTCGAGAGCGGTTCCTTGCGCGCGGCCTTGGCTTGCAGCTCGTGCATGTCGAGGTCGTCCATCAGGCTTTCCTTGGCCATCAGCGCGGCCTTCTCGGCCGTGCCGCCGATGCCGATGCCGAGCATGCCGGGCGGGCACCAGCCCGCGCCCATGGTCGGCACGGTCTTGAGCACCCAGTCGACCACGCTGTCGCCGGGGTTCAGCATGGCCAGCTTGCTCTTGTTCTCGCTGCCGCCGCCCTTGGCCGCGACGGTGACCTCGACCGTGTTGCCCGGCACGATCTCGGTGAAGATCACCGCGGGCGTGTTGTCCTTGGTGTTCTTGCGGTCGAACTGCGGGTCGGCGACCACCGAGGCGCGCAGCGTGTTGTCGGGATGGTTGTAGCCGCGGCGAACGCCTTCGTTGATGGCGTCGTCGAGCGAGCCCGTGAAACCGCCCCAGCGCACGTCCATGCCCACCTTGAGGAACACGTTGACGATGCCGGTGTCCTGGCAGATCGGGCGGTGGCCGGTCGCGCTCATCTTGCTGTTGGTCAGGATCTGCGCGATCGCGTCCTTGGCGGCGGGGCTCTGCTCGCGTTCGTAGGCCTTGGCGAGGTGGGCGATGTAGTCGGCGGGGTGGTAGTAGCTGATGTACTGCAGCGCGGCGCTGATCGATTCGATCAGGTCGGCCTGCTGGATCGTGGTCGTCATGGTGGGGGGAGTCTTTTTTGAATGTGGAAACGCCCCCCGATTATCTCAGTCGTCGCCGGATCGCGCCCCGGCGGCCGCGCGCGCCTCGGCGATCCAGCCGTCGAAGAGCGCCTGGTGCGCCCGGATCCAGCCATCGGTGTGGCGCGCCACGTCCTCGGCCGTGTTGGCGCCCTGGCTCATGCGCAGGTTCTGGGCGTTGATGTCGCCGATCGGCAGCTTCATGATCTCGAACAGCCGGGCGGCGGCCGGGTTCTTCTCGGCGAATTCGCGGTTGGCGACGATGCGCTCCTCGTTCGCCAGGAAGCCGTAGTTCTTGCCGTTCGGCTGCCGGGTGTCGGCGCTGTCGCCGCCCTGCGCGGACGACGATGGCACTTGCAGCCACACCACGTCGGCGCCCGGGCGCAGCACCGCGCTCACCCAGTACGGCGTCCAGGTGTAGTAGAGGACGGGCTTGTCCTGCTTGAAGCGGGCGATGGTGTCGGCCATCAGCGCCGCGTAGCTGCCCTGCTTGTGCGTGACCGTGTCGCGCAGCTGGTAGGCCGTGAGATGCTTCTCGATCGCGAGCTCGCAGCCCCAGCCCGGGTTGCAGCCGGTGAGGTCGGCCTTGCCGTCGCCGTCGGCGTCGAACAGCTTCGCGATCGCCGGGTCCTTGAGCTGGCCGAGGTCGTGGATGCCGTACTGCTCGGCCGTCTTGCGGTCGATCAGGTAGCCCTGGACCGCGCCTTCCGAGTACACGCCCTTGCGCCAGAGCTTGGCGTCGCCGCCGCTGTTCTCGTAGAAGTCGGCATGCAGCAGGCTCCAGTGGTGGGCCATGAAGGTGGCATCGCCATTGGCGATGGCCAGGTGCTCGGTGGCGGGTTCGAGGTCGCGCATCGGCTCGACGGTGTAGCCGAGCCGCTCGAGCCCGCGCATCACGAGCAGGGTCTGGAAAGCCTCTTCGGCGAGCGAGCTCTTGAGCGGCTGCACGGTAATGCCGGCGCCGGGCAGGTCGGCGTTGGCCTGTGCGGCCAGGCCGAAGGCCGTGAAGGCCAGGGCCAGCAGGCCGCGTGCAATGAAGCCGGCGGCGCGCGGTTGGGCGTGGTTCGTCATGCGTTCTTCCTTGTTCCTCATTGCGCCTGCGCCGAGAGTGCCGGCGCCGGTTCGTCGGCCGGGCGGCCTGGAGCCACGGCGCGCTGCAGCAGGCGCAGCGCGAGGCCCGCGGGCCCCGTGTGCCACCAGCGGCGGCCCGCGGCGCGGCGCGACTGGCCCATGGCCTGGGTCAGCCGGTCGAGCGAGATGGCCAGCAGCACGATGCCCAGCCCGCCGACGGTCGCCAGGCCCATGTCGAGCCGCCCGATGCCGCGCAGCACCATCTGGCCCAGCCCGCCCACGGCGATCATCGAGGCGATCACCACCATCGACAGCGACAGCATCAGCGCCTGGTTGATGCCGGCCATGATCGACGGCATGGCCAGCGGCAACTGCACCTTCACGAGCATCTGCCAGGGCGAGGCGCCGTAGGCGCGCGCCGCCTCGATCAGGTCGGGCCGCACCTGGCGCAGGCCCAGGTTGGTCAGGCGCACCAGCGGCGCGAGCGCGAAGACGATCGTCACGATCACGCCCGGCACGTTGCCGATGCCGAACAGCATGACCACCGGCACCAGGTACACGAAGGCGGGCGTGGTCTGCATCGCATCGAGCAGCGGCCGCATCACGCGTTGCGCGCGGTCGCTGCTCGCGAGCAGCACGCCGAGCGGCAACCCGATGACCATGCAGAACACCAGCGAGGTCAGCACCAGCGACAAGGTCACCATGGCTTCGGGCCAGATGCCGAGCATGGCCACCAAAAGCAGCGACACCGCGGTGCCGATGGCGATCGCGCGGCCCGCGAACTGCCAGGCGAGCAGGCCGACGAGCGCGATCATCGCGAGCGGCGGCAGCCCGGTCAGCAGGCCCTGCACGCCGTCGAGCGTGCTGTCGATCGGCAGCCGCACGGCCTGGAAGAACGGGCGGAAATGCGCGACCACCCAGCCCAGGCCCTGGTTGATCCAGGCTTCGACGGGCAGCGAGCCGTCCCAGAGCCGGTGCAGCGCGAAGCCGCCGGCGGCAGGGTCGACCGCGCTCGCGGCCTGGGTGGCGGGTGCATCGAGCCAGGCGCTCGCGGCCGACGCGTCGGGCCCGGCGGAGAGCGCCTCCCACGGATCGGTGTAGGCCGGCGCGGCGGCAGTCTCGGCCGGGGCGGAAGGCAGGGCGTTCTCGTTCATCGGTTCGGTTTCCTCCGGAAGTTCGGGATCAGTGCGGTTCGGCGGCCAGGGCCGGCGCGGCGTGGTGGGGTGCGGCGGGTTCGATCGGCGGCGTGTCGCGGTCGAGGAACCGGAGCAGCGTGGTCTTGCTGATCGCGCCGCAGAAGCGGCCGTCGCCCGCCACCACCGGCAGCGCGCACGGCGCCTGCGCGAGCTGGCCGATGAGCCCGGCCACGGGCGCCTCGGCATCGATCGTCGGCAGGCCGTCGAGATAGGCATGCTGCAGGCCTAGCGGACCCGCATGGCCGTCGAGCGCCGTGCGCAGCGTGTCGGCCGAGACCACGCCGAGGAATCGCCGGCCCGGGTTCACCACATAGGCGAAGTCGCGGTCCTGGTCCTCGAGCAGCTGCAGCGCCGCGCGCGCACCGCGCTCGGGGTGTTCGCTCACCACGGTGAGCGACTTGCGTGCGATGTCGGCCGCCTTGAAGACCGCCGCGGCGTCCACGCCGCGCACGAAGCTGCGCACGTAGTCGTCGGCGGGGCTGCGCAGGATCTCGTCGGGCGTGCCGACCTGGATCACATGGCCGTCCTTCATGATCGCGATGCGGTCGCCGATGCGCATCGCCTCGTCGAGGTCGTGCGAGATGAAGACGATGGTGCGGCGCTTTTCCTGCTGCAGCCGCAGCAGCTCCGACTGCATCTCGGTGCGGATGACCGGGTCGAGCGCCGAGAAGGCCTCGTCCATCAGCAGGATCGACGGATCCGACGCCAGGGCGCGCGCCAGGCCCACGCGCTGCTGCATGCCGCCCGAGAGCTCGTCGGGGTAGCTGTCGCCCCAGCCCGCGAGGCCCACCTGGGCGAGCGCCTGGTCGGCCTGCGCGAGGCGCTCCTTCTTGCCGGTGCCCGAAAGCTCGAGGCCGAACGCGGTGTTCTCGCGCACCGTCATGTGCGGCATCAGCGCGAACGACTGGAACACCATGCTGATGTCCTTGCGGCGCAGCGCGCGCAGCCTGGCGTCGGAGTGCTCGTTGATGTCGGCGCCGTCGATCACGATGCGTCCCGCGGTCGGCTCGATCAGCCGGTTCAGGAGCCGCACCAGCGTCGACTTGCCCGAGCCCGACAGGCCCATGATGACGAAGATCTCGCCGGCCTGGATCTCGAAGGTGGCGTCGAACACACCGATCGACTGGCCCGTGCGGGCGAGAATCTCCTTCTTCGTCAGGCCCTGGCGGATCCCTTCGAGCGCGTCGTCGGGTGCGTCCCCGAAAACCTTGAAGACATGATCGATGAGAATTCCCTTGGCCATACGCCGGAGCTCCTTGTGCGAAGGTTGGACACAGCGCCGCCCGCGGGCGGCAGCGCCACGCCGTTCAGCCGGGCAGGGGAGGCAAGCGAGTGGCAGCGCGAAAAGCGCGCCATGGACCGGCAGACGGATGACGTGGCATCGGGACCGGAGCGAAGCGCCGGCCGCCTCGACGGGCGGGCCCGGCGAGAGATCCATGCACCGCGACGGGAGTCGAGCTCCGCGAGTAGTGCAGGGGCAACCAACATGACTTGTTGGTCGACTAAAGCCAAAGATTATAACTTTTGCGTATGACAGACGTCAACCCGCGGCGCGTATCGTGAGGCAAGTCACGGCGCGGATAAGCCCATGCGAATGCGAGCTATTCTTATTGGTCGATACTGGGCACGCGCGCCCGCGAGCGGCGCCATCCTCTTCACGACTGCGGAGCTTCCTTCATGACCCAAACCCCCAAGACCCGTGCCGAGCGCGACACCTTCGGCCCGATCGACGTGCCGGCCGACAAGCTGTGGGGCGCGCAGACGCAGCGCTCGCTGCAGAACTTCGACATCTCGGGCGAGCGCCAGCCGCGCGAGATCATCAAGGCACTGGCGCAGGTGAAGCGCGCCTCGGCGGTGGTCAACCATGCGCTCGGCCTGCAGGACGAGAAGAAGACCGGCGCCATCGTGGCCGCGGCCGACGAAGTCATCGCCGGCCGGCACGAGGGCGAGTTCCCGCTCGTGGTGTGGCAGACCGGCTCGGGCACGCAGACCAACATGAACGTCAACGAGGTGCTGGCCAACCGCGCGAGCGAACTGCTCGGCGGCGAGCGTGGGGAAGGGCGCCTGGTGCATCCGAACGACGACGTCAACCGCAGCCAGTCGAGCAATGACGTGTTTCCCACTGCGATGCACGTGGCGGCGGTCGAGGCGATCACGCACCGGCTGCTCCCGGCGATCGCGAAGCTGCGTGGCACGCTCGAGCAGAAGGCGAAGGATTTCGCCGACATCGTGAAGATCGGCCGCACCCACCTGCAGGATGCGACGCCGCTCACGCTGGGCCAGGAGTTCTCGGGCTACGTGGCGCAGCTCACACACGGCGAGGCGCATGTGCGCGCCGCGCTGCCGCACCTGTGCGAACTGGCGCTCGGTGGCACGGCCGTGGGCACCGGCCTCAATGCGCCCAAGGGCTACGCCGAGCAGGTGGCGGCCGAGTTGGCCAGGCTCACCGGGCTGCCTTTCGTCACCGCGCCGAACAAGTTCGAGGCCATGGCCAGCGTCGACGCGCTGGTGCACGCCCACGGCGCGCTCAAGACGCTGGCCGCGAGCATGACCAAGATCGCCAACGACGTGCGCTGGCTCGCGAGCGGCCCGCGCAGTGGCATCGGCGAACTGAGCATTCCCGAGAACGAGCCCGGCTCGTCGATCATGCCCGGCAAGGTCAACCCGACCCAGAGCGAGGCCGTCACGATGCTTGCCGCCCAGGTGTTCGGCAACGACGTCGCGATCAACATCGGCGGCGCCTCCGGCAACTTCGAACTCAACGTGTTCCGGCCGATGGTCGCGCACAACTTCCTGCAGAGCGTCCGGTTGCTGGCCGACGGGATGGTGAGCTTCAACGACCACTGCGCGGCGGGCATCGAGCCCAACCGCGAGCGCATCACCGAGCTCGTGCAGCGTTCGCTGATGCTCGTGACCGCGCTCAACACCCACATCGGCTACGACAAGGCCGCCTTCATCGCGAAGAAGGCGCACAAGGAAGGCAGCAGCCTGCGCGAGGCGGCCATCGCTTCGGGCCACCTCACGGCCGAGCAGTTCGACGAATGGGTGGTGCCGGAGAACATGACGGGGCGGTGAAGCGGCCGCCGAAAAGCCGAACGCAGAAGGAAGACAAAAGTTACGCAGAAGTCGCAGAAGAATCGAAAGACAATTTTTCGGTTTCTCTTCTGCGACTTCTGCGAAACCTTCGCGACCTCTGCGTTCGGCTGTCCGATTCCGACCCGATCCCGCTCGATCTTCAATACCCGACCGTGTACCGCTGGCGCGAGTGCGCCGGCTGCTCGAGCTCGTCGATGAACGCGATCGCGTAGTCCTCGAAGCTGATCCAGCTGCGGCCTTCGGCGCTCACGAGCAGGGCGTCCTTGCCGAGGCGGAACTTGCCCGTGCGCTCGCCGTCGACGAACTCGGCCGAAGGCGACAGGAAGGTCCAGTCGAGTTCCTTCTCACTGCGCAGCGCCTCCAGGAACACGCCGCCGGCCGAGGCCTCGGCGCGGTAGGCGTCGGGGAAGTCCGGCGTGTCGATCACCTTCAGGCCCGGGGCCGCGAACAGGCTGCCGGCACCACCGACGACGAGCAGCCGCTTCACGCCCGCACGCTTGACCGGCTGGATGATCGCGGCCGGCGGGACGGTGGCGAAATGGGCCGCGCTGAACACGGCGTCGTGGCCGGCCACGGCTTTCTCGAGTGCCGCACCATTAAGCACGTCGAGGTCGATCGTCTCGACGTTCGCGCGGCCCGCGAGCTTGGCAGTGGCGTGGCGGGCGATGGCGGTCACGGTATGGCCGCGGCGCAAGGCCTCTTCGAGAAGGCGGCCGCCGGCGCGGCCGGTGGCGCCGAGGATGGCGATGTGGCTCATGGATGACTCCTGGATGTGGATGGGATGCACCGCATCTTAGGTTTCTGGTTTCGAAAGAAATACGCCCAAATTCGCGCTTGTTTGTTCCTAAAATCGTGCGAATGGATCGATTGAGCGCGATGCGCGTGTTCGTGGCGGTGGTGGATTCGGGCAGCCTCTCGGCCGCGGCCGACAAGCTCAGCTTCTCGCGTCCGGTGGTCACACGCTATGTGGCCGAACTCGAGCAGTGGACCGGCGCGCGGCTGCTGCATCGGACCACGCGCCGCCTGAGCCTGACCGCGGCCGGCGAGGAGCTGCTGCCGCGCTGCCGCCAGATGCTCGAACTCGCGGGCGACATGCAGGCGGCCGTGCGCCATCCGGCCGAAGCGCCGCGCGGGCAGTTGCGCATCACGACCGGGACGTCGTTCGCGCAGGCGCAGTTGGCCGACGCGATCGCTGACTACGTGCGGCTCTATCCGGGCGTGGCGGTCGACCTGGTGCTGCTCGACCGGACCGTCAATCTGGTGGACGAGCGCATCGACCTGGCGATCCGCACGGCCGCTGAAATCGACCCGAACCTCATCGCGCGCCGGCTCACCGACTGTCGTTCAGTCGTGTGCGCCTCGCCCGGGTACCTGAAGCAGCACGGCAAGCCGCTGCGCGTCGACGAACTGGCGCAGCGAAACTGCCTTACGCATTCCTACTTCGGGCGCAGCCTCTGGAACTTCACGCGCGAAGGCAGCGGCGAGCCCGTGTCGGTGGCGGTTGCGGGCAATGTCTCGGCCAACGATGCGGCCAGCCTGATGTGCCTCGCGCAAGCGGGCGCGGGCATCGCGATGCTGCCGACCTACCTGGCCGCGCCGCTGGTGCGGCGCGGTGAACTGGTGCGGCTGTTCGACGACGTCGAGCCGCAGGTGGTGGGCATGTATGCGGTCTATGCCTCGCGCAAGCACATGCCGGCCGCGCTGCGCACCATGCTCGACTTCCTGGCCGCGCGCTTCACCGCAGTGCCCGCGTGGGACCTGCCCGCCGCGGGCTGAACCGAGAAGGTCAGTGGGGGTTGCCGCCGCTGTGCGGAGCGGGGCCCATCAGCCGGTCGGTGTAGGCAATGGCCATCGCCGAAAGCAGGAACGCGATGTGGATCACCGTCTGCGCGATCAGCACGCGGTCGGTGTAGTTGTCGGCGTTGATGAAGGTCTTCAGCAGGTGGATCGAGCTGATGCCGATGATGGCGGTCGCGAGCTTGACCTTGAGCACCGAGGCGTTCACGTGGCTCAGCCATTCGGGCTGGTCGCGATGGCCTTCGAGGTCCATGCGGCTCACGAAGGTCTCGTAGCCGCCGACGATCACCATGATCAGCAGGTTCGAGATCATCACCACGTCGATCAGTGCGAGCACCACGAGCATGATCACGGTTTCGTTGAGCGAGGTGACGGGTGCGCTGGTCTTGTAGCCGATGCTCGTGACCAGCGCCTCCAGCGCCGCCTTGCTGCCGAAGGCCGCTTCCACCAGGTGCAGCAGCTCGACCAGGAAATGCACGACGTAGACCGCCTGCGCCATGATCAGCCCCAGGTACAGCGGCAATTGGAGCCAGCGGCTCGCGAAGATCAGCTTGGGCAGGGGGCGCAGCGGCGAGCTGCGGCGGGGCGTGGTCGGGGGATCGAAGGATTCGGGAGCGGACATCGGGTGGTCGAAAGGGAACGGTCGTCGATTTTAGGGGTGTCCCCATGTCCCACTCGTGATAACCCTGAGAACTAATATCCGATCCTGCAGGTCCGTCAGTGACCCGTAAGTGGCCCCGCCGACATTACGGCCGCACCCATTCAGGAGACAAGACAATGAGCAGCAGCAGCGCATCGAAGAACATCGAGTCCGTTCTGGTGGAGAACCGCGTGTTCCCGCCCGACGCCCGCGCCACCGAGGGCGCCCGCGTGGCCGGCATGGCCGCCTACGAGGCGCTGTGCAAGGAGGCCGAACAGGACTTCGAGGGCTTCTGGCGCGGGCAGGCCGAGAGCCACCTCGCCTGGAGCAAGCCCTTCACCCGGACGCTCGACGAGTCGAACGCGCCGTTCTACCAGTGGTTCGGCGACGGCGAACTCAACGCCAGCGCGAACTGCCTCGACCGGCACATCGGCACGCCGGTCGAGAACAAGACCGCGATCGTCTTCGAGGCCGACGACGGCAGCGTGACCAACGTGAGCTACAAGGAACTGCTGGCGCGCGTGAGCCAGTTCGCCAATGCGCTGAAGGCGGCCGGCATCCAGAAGGGCGACCGCGTCATCATCTACATGCCGATGACCGTCGAGGGCGTGATCGCGATGCAGGCCTGCGCGCGCATCGGCGCCACCCACAGCGTGGTGTTCGGCGGCTTCTCGGCCAAGGCGCTGCAGGAGCGCATCATCGACGCCGGCGCCGTCGCCGTGATTACCGCCAACTACCAGCTGCGCGGCGGCAAGGAACTGCCGCTCAAGGCGATCGTCGACGACGGCATCGCGCTCGGCGGCTGCGAATCGATCAAGACCGTCTTCGTGTACGAGCGCACGCCGAACGCATGGAACCGCGTCGAAGGCCGTGACAAGACTTTTGCCGAGGCGCTGCAGGGCCAGAGCACCGAATGCGCGCCCGTGCCGGTGAACGCCGAGCATCCGCTCTTCATCCTCTACACCTCGGGCTCCACCGGCAAGCCCAAGGGCGTGCAGCATGCCACCGGCGGCTACCTGCTGTGGGCAAAGATGACCATGGAGTGGACCTTCGACATCCGCCCCGAAGACGTCTTCTGGTGCACCGCCGACATCGGCTGGATCACCGGCCACACCTACGTGGCCTACGGCCCGCTCGCCGCGGGTGCGACGCAGGTGGTGTTCGAGGGCATTCCCACGTTCCCGCATGCGGGCCGGTTCTGGCAGATGATCGAGAAGCACAAGGTGTCGGTCTTCTACACCGCGCCCACCGCGATCCGCTCGCTCATCAAGGCCGCCGAAAGCGACGAGAAGGTGCATCCGAAGAACTGGGATCTGTCGAGCCTGCGCATGCTCGGTTCGGTCGGCGAGCCGATCAACCCCGAAGCCTGGATGTGGTACCACCGGAACATCGGCCGCGAGCGCTGCCCGATCGTCGATACCTTCTGGCAGACCGAAACCGGTGGCCACGTGATCACGCCGCTGCCCGGCGCCACGCCGCTCGTGCCGGGCTCGTGCACCTTGCCGCTGCCCGGCATCATGGCCGCGATCGTCGACGAGACCGGCAAGGACCTGCCGAACGGCGCAGGCGGCATGCTCGTCATCAAGCGGCCCTGGCCGGCGATGATCCGCACCATCTGGAACGATCCCGAGCGCTTCAAGAAGAGCTATTTCCCCGAGGAGATGGGCGGCACGATCTATCTCGCGGGCGACGGCGCGGTGCGCAGCGCCGACCGCGGCTATTTCCGCATCACCGGGCGCATCGACGACGTGCTCAACGTCTCGGGCCACCGCCTGGGCACGATGGAGATCGAGTCGGCGCTGGTGTCGAAGACCGACCTCGTGGCCGAAGCCGCGGTGGTCGGCCGGCCCGACGACGTGACGGGCGAAGCGGTCTGCGCTTTCGTGGTGCTCAAGCGCCCGCGCCCGACCGGCGACGAGGCCAAGCAGATCGCCAACGAACTGCGCAACTGGGTGGCCAAGGAGATCGGGCCGATCGCCAAGCCGAAGGACATCCGCTTCGGCGAGAACCTGCCGAAGACCCGCAGCGGCAAGATCATGCGGCGCCTGCTGCGCAGCATTGCCAAGGGCGAGGCCATCACGCAGGACACGTCCACGCTCGAAAATCCGGCGATTCTGGAACAGTTGTCACAGATCAACTGATTTTCTGCATGTAGGACACAGGCTTTAGTGGGGAGCGGGGCCGATTGCGGCCCCTGGCCTGAGGTACAACCGGCGGGTCGTCCCGCGCCGCCCCTGGCGCCGGACGGGTTCCAACGTGTTCGATCCATACCAAGGAGGCGCCAAATGGGCGTTAGATCTGCTTTCCTCTTCGTCATCCTGCTGTTGATCGCGGCACTGGCCGCGCTCAACTGGTACACCTTGGCGGCACCCGTTGAGATGTCGCTCGGCTTCATGACGGTGTCCGCGCCGCTCGGTCTCATCATGCTGGGGCTCACGGCCGCGCTGGGCGTGTTCTGCCTCGTCTACGTGCTGTACCTGCACAGCTCCGTGCTGATGGACGCCAAGCGCCACAACCGCGAAATGCAGGTGCAGCGCGACCTGGCCGACAAGGCCGAGGCCTCGCGCTTCACCGAGCTGCGCAATTTCCTTGCGGCGCAGGAAAACAAGCACATGGCGCAGAACGCCGAGAACCACGCCGCGCTGCTCGCGCGCCTCGGTCAGGTCGAGACCGTGGTCCGCCAGCGCTCGGAGCAAGCCGAGAACGCCGTGGCTGCCCACATCGGCCAGCTCGAAGACCGCATCGAGCGGCGCCCGCTCCCGACGGACATCAATCCGCGGGCCTGAGCGCGCTGCGCCCGCCCTGCGACGCGCCGGCGGCGCTTCGGGGCGGTTACTTCGTTGCGAGCACCCAGGCGGCCAGCTTCTTGGCGTCGGCTTCGCTGACCTGATTGTTGGCCGGCATCGGCACCGGGCCCCAGACGCCGGAGCCCCCCTTGATGATCTTCGCGGCCAGCATGTCGGCCGCGCCGGCATTGCCCTTGTACTTGGCCGCCACATCCTTGAACGAGGGGCCGAGCACCTTTCGCTCGACCGCATGGCAGCTCATGCAGTTCTTGGAGGTGGCCAGCGCCAGGTCTGCGAAGGCCGGCGCAGCCAGGCCAAGGCCCAGGAGCGCGAAGGACAGGAGTCTTTTCATGGGGTATTTGTTAATGGCTGGGGTACATTCGATGCAACGCGATTGTAGGTAGCGCCGTGCACCGGCGGCCGGAGCGTTGCCGACAAACCGGAGGGTCGCAATGTTGTTTTTGCTGCTGGGGCTCGCAGGCGTGGCCCTCAAGTATTTCGAGATCGGCATGGTGGCCGAGTGGAGCTGGTGGATCGTGCTGTCGCCCTTCGCCATGGCCACCGCGTGGTGGGCCTGGGCCGACTGGTCGGGCTACACGAAGCGCAAGGTCGTCGAGCGCGAAGAAAAGCGCAAGCAGGCGCGCATCGACCGGCAGCGCAGCAACATGGGGCTGCCGGGCAGCAAGACCGGGCGGCGGCCGCGCCGCTGAGGCGCATGCTGTCGGCCCGGGCATCCTGGGTCGGATATTGTGTGCAGTTGTACTGCCTTTGGCCGAATAAATCGCCTTCAGCCGCGGCCGATCGAAGCAAGCGCGGCGGGCGCCGCAAGAATCGCCTCTCAGTCAGGGAGGTTCTTCATGTCTCATATCCCAGGTCGGGCAACACCGACGGGAGTCTTGCGTGCCGCCATCGGCATTCCCGTCGTGCTCGCTACGATGGCCGCCCATGCGGTTCGGCGCCCACCCGGGAAGCGCGGGCGCTCGGACCATGACGTCGGTCCAGCTACACAGGGCGTTGATCCATCTTCCGGCAAGCCGGCTGATCTCGACATCGACCCGACGCCGCTTACCCTCGAGACCTTCTTTCACTCGCCCCGATACCTGCAGCCCGATGCGGCCAGGGAAGCGTTAGAGCAGCGTGGCGCACGTGTCGAGCGGCAGCCCTTTGCAGCAAGCGAGGCAATGATCGTCGCCGCGGAGGCCCGGCTCGGGTTCCGGCTGCCAGAGACGCTCCGCAGGCTCTACCGCAGGATGAACGGCGGCTACATCGGCCGGGTGCATGTTGCACTCAAGGCCGGTCCCCGGCCCATTTGCGCCGCCTGGCGTGATGCGTTCACGGCCGACTTCTCCACACTGGCGGGTGTGCACGAACTGCGCACTGTCGCGCAGCGACGCCGGGATCTGCGGCACGGGCCGGAGGACACGCCGCCCGGCGCCAACAAGCTTGTGATCCTGCAGGTTCGTCACGGCGACATGACCTTGCTCGACTATTCACGCGGTGCGGAGCCCCGCGTCCTGATCGTCGACTACGACAAGCCCCGAGGCCTCGATCCGATCGATGTCGCGTTCGAGGATTTCGACGCGTTCTTTGCCGCCCTGCGGCGCCAGCGCGAGCCTGCATCGGTGCTCGCCTCGCCAGTGGCGGACTTCGGCCCGCCACTCGGCGATGTACCGCAATCGCTGCGTGCCCGGTTCTTTTGGGGCCGGGGAAGGGTGCATTGCTTTCTCGAGAACGCGCTGCGGCACCAGCCTGGTTTCGAACCTGCACGCGAAGCCAGTGAAGCCCTGATGGCCCAGACCGAGAAACGGCTCGGGGTGCAACTGCCGCCGGCGCTACGGGCACTCTGGCGAATCAAGAATGGCGGCGGCGTGGCATGCCGGTTCGTGGACGCGGCGCCGCGCGGTGGGTCGTCCCACCTCGAGGTCATGCGTTTCCCCGTGCCGCTCGAGTATGTGGTCTCGCTGGCCGAGCTTTCCGATCGCATCGTTTTTCCGCCGAACGAGGTGCCCTGGAAGGCGCAATTCCCTGAGCCCGAGCGCCTCATCGTGCTCGAAGCCAGCCACACGCGGCTGCTGATGCTCGACTATCGCGGCTGCACGGACAACGAGCCCGCAGTGCGCGTCGTCGACGGTCTCCACAGCGGTGCACCGCAGGAGCTCCTGCATGCAGAAAGGTTCAGCGACCTTGTTGCCCGGCTGCGGCCGCGGTTGCGCGGCCTGGAAGAGGTGGCGCAACCTTTCGCGGCGACCGAGGCCGTCGCCGCGCAGCCCGCCCCTTAGAACTTGTCGAGCACCGCGCCCGAGCTCGCACTCGACGCATTGAACGCGAACTTGGCCTGCACGCCGCGCGTGTAGCGCGGTGCCGGCGGTTGCCAGCCTTCGCGGCGCTTGGCGAGCTCGGCCTCGGGCACATTGAGTTCGAGCTTGAGCTCGTGCGCGTCGATGGTGATCGAGTCGCCCTCGTTGACGAAGGCGATCGTGCCGCCCGCCGCCGCTTCGGGCGCCACGTGGCCGACGACCATGCCCCAGGTGCCGCCCGAGAAGCGGCCGTCGGTGATCAGGCCCACGCTTTCGCCGAGGCCGGCACCGATCAGCGCGCCGGTGGGCGCGAGCATCTCGGGCATGCCGGGGCCGCCCTTCGGGCCGAGGTAGCGCAGCACCATGACGTCGCCGGCCTTGATCTTGCCGTCGAGGATCGCCTTGAGCGCCGACTGCTCGTCGTCGAACACGCGCGCCGGGCCGGTGATGACCGGGTTCTTGAGGCCGGTGATCTTGGCGACGGCACCTTCGGGCGAGAGGTTGCCCTTGAGGATGGCGAGGTGGCCTTCGGCGTACATCGGCTTGTCGATCGGACGGATCACGTCCTGGTCGGCGCGCGGCTGATCGGGCACGTCCTTGAGCACCTCGGCGATGGTCTTGCCGGTGATGGTCATGCAGTCGCCATGCAGCAGGCCGGCGTTGAGCAGCACCTTCATCACCTGCGGAATGCCGCCGGCCTGGTGCAGGTCGACCGCGAGGTATTTGCCGCTGGGCTTCAGGTCGCAGATCACGGGTACCTTCTTGCGCATGCGCTCGAAGTCGTCGATCGTCCAGTCCACCTCGGCCGCATGCGCGATCGCCAGGAAGTGCAGCACCGCGTTGGTCGAGCCGCCGGTGGCCATGATCACGGCCACCGCGTTCTCGATCGCCTTCTTGGTCACGATGTCGCGCGGCTTCAGATCTTTCTTGATCGCCTCGATCAACACCTTGGCCGATTCCTTGGCCGAGTTCTGCTTCTCGTCGTGCGGATTGGCCATGGTCGACGAGTAGGGCAGCGACATGCCCAGCGCCTCGAAGGCGCTCGACATGGTGTTGGCGGTGTACATGCCGCCGCACGAGCCGGTGCCGGGGATGGCGCGCTTCTCGATCTCGTGCAGGTCTTCGTCGCTCATGTTGCCCGCAGCGTTCTGGCCCACGGCCTCGAACACGCTGACGATGTTGAGATCCTGGCCCTTGTAGCGGCCCGGCAGGATGGTGCCGCCGTAGACGTAGATCGCGGGCACGTTGGCGCGCAGCATGCCCATCATGCCGCCGGGCATGTTCTTGTCGCAGCCGCCGACCACGAGCACGCCGTCCATCCACTGGCCGCCGACGCAGGTCTCGATGCAGTCCGAGATCACCTCGCGGCTGACCAGCGAGTACTTCATGCCCTCGGTGCCCATGGCCATGCCGTCGGAGATGGTGGGCGTGCCGAACACCTGCGCATTGCCGCCGGCTTCCTCGATGCCCGCGATGGCCGCGTCGGCGAGCTTCTGCAGGCCCGAGTTGCAGGGCGTGATGGTGCTGTGGCCGTTGGCCACGCCGACCATCGGCTTCTTGAAGTCGCCTTCTTCGTAGCCCATGGCGTAGAACATCGAGCGATTGGGTGCGCGGCTCTTGCCTTCGACGATGTTGGCGCTGCGGCGGTTGATCTGGATCGGCTTGGTGTCCATGGTGGTTCGTGTCGTCTCTTCTGTCGTGGGGGAAGCGCGTGGGGTTGCGCAGGGGAAGCACCAAGTATCCGACTTCTGACTGATTGCTTCCAATCCATTTTTGAGGCTGCATTGATATGCTCGGCATATGAAAGAGCATTGGATCGACCTGCGTGCATGGCGCCAGTTCGTCGCCGTCGCCGAAGAGCTTCATTTCGGCCGCGCCGCCGAGCGCCTGCACATGACGCAGCCGCCGGTCACGCAAGCCATTGCTCAGCTTGAAAAGACGCTCGGGGTCGTGCTCTTCGACCGCACGCGGCGGCGCGTGGCGCTCACGCCGGCGGGCGAGGCGCTGCTGCCCGACGTGCGCGACCTGCTGGCGCGGGCGCAGGCGTTGCCAGCGCGGGCGCGTGCCGCTGCGGCAGGGCAGGTGGGGCGGGTGCGCATCGCCTTCGTCTCGACCATCGGCTTCGAGAAGCTGCCGGCCTGGGTGCGCGAATTCCGCGTGCTGTGCCCCGAAGTGGCGCTCGAACTCGTCGAGGCGACGGGCGACGTGCAGCGCGAGGCGCTGGCGCGCGGCGAGATCGACGCCGGGCTGATGCTCCACTCGCCGGGTGCAGCGCCGCCCGGGCTGGAAAGGCTGGCGGTCGAGGAAGAGCCGCTGGTGCTGGCGATGCCCGCGCAGCACCGGCTGGCACGCGCCAGACCCGTGCCGCTGGCCGAGGTGCTCGACGAACCGCTGGTGATCTTCCCGCGCCGGATCGTGCCTTCGCTGCACGACGCGATCCTGGGCCTCTATCACGCGGCGGGCCGCACGCCGCAGGTGGCGCAGGAGGCGATCCAGATGCAGACCATCGTGAACCTCGTCTCGGGCGGCATCGGCATGGCCTGGGTGCCGCACAGCGTGATGCAGTTCCGGCGCGCGGGCGTCGTTTATCGGCAGGCGCACGAGCTCAAGGCCGCGGGCCGCGCGCGGCTGGCGCTGCCCGCCTGCGAGACCAGCCTGGCCTGGCCCGCGCAGGCCGCGCACCCCGCGCTCGAGCGCTTCATCGACTTCGTGCGAGAGCGCACGCTGAAGACCGCTTGACGACCCGACGGCGGGCAGGGCGGCCAGGTTCAGCGGGCACAATCCGCGCATGCTCATGTATCCACAGATCAACCCCGTCGCCCTGCAACTCGGGCCGATCGCCATCCACTGGTACGGCCTGACCTACCTGGCGGCCTTCGCGCTGTTCTACTTTCTCGGCACGCGGCGCCTGCGGCACGAGCCGTACCGCTCGCTGGCCGGCACGGCCGCCTGGCAGCGCAAGGATGTCGAGGACATTCTCTTTCTGGGCGTCATGGGCGTCATCGTCGGTGGGCGGCTCGGCTACTGCCTGTTCTACAAGCCCGGGTACTACCTGTCGAATCCGCTCGAGATTTTCTATGTGTGGCAGGGCGGCATGAGCTTCCATGGCGGCCTGCTGGGCGTGATCGGCGCCATGCTGTGGTACGCGCATTCGCGCAGCCGGCCGTTCTGGCAGGTGATGGATTTCGTCGCGCCCTGCGTACCGACCGGCCTTGCGGCAGGGCGCGTGGGCAACTTCATCAACGGCGAACTCTGGGGCCGCTTCAGCAGCCCCGACCTGCCGTGGGGCATGGTCTTTCCGCAGAGCGGCTCGATGCTGCCGCGCCATCCGTCGCAGGTCTACCAGTTCCTGCTCGAGGGGCTGCTGCTGTTCGTGGTGATGTGGCTCTACGCGCGCAAGGAGCGCAAGCAGGGGCAGGTGGCCGCGGTGTTCCTGATCGGCTACGGCGTTTTCCGCTTCATTGCCGAGTACTTCCGCGAACCCGACGACTTCCTGGGGCTGCGCGCACTCGACCTGAGCCAGGGGCAGTGGCTCAGCGTGCCGATGGTGCTCTTCGGCATCGGGCTGTGGCTTTGGGCGGCGCGGCGGCCGCAACCCGCACGCGCCTGACGCGGGCGGCGGTTCCTGACCGAGCAAGGGTAAGTCCGGGCGCCGAAGCCGCGCGCGATGCTTGCGCGCCATGGCGCAGCGACCCACAATTACGCGTAATTATGAGAAATTACCTGTAAACGCGGCGGCACGGAAGCGCGAGAGCACCCATCCCATGCGCCTGGTTCCCAACTCCCTGCACGACGAGGTCGCCGCCACGCTGCGCGAGCAGATCTTCGCGGGGGAACTGGTGCCCGGCAGCTTCCTCGACGAGGCCGCGCTGTGCGAGAAGCTCTCGATCTCGCGCACGCCGCTGCGCGAAGCGCTCAAGGTTCTCACGGCCGAAGGGCTGTTGCGCCACGAGCCGCGGCGCGGCTGCTTCGTGCGCGAGGTGACCGAGCGCGACCTCGACGAGATCTTCCCCGTCATCGCATTGCTCGAAGGCCGCTGCGCCTACGAGGCCGCGCGCAACGCCAGCGATGCGGAACTCAGCGAACTCGACGTGCTGCACGAGCGGCTGGTGCGCCACGCGAAGGCCCAGTGCATCAATGACTACTACGCCACCAACCACCTGATCCATGAGGCGATCATCCAGCTGGCCGACAACAGGTGGCTGGCGCAGGTGATCGGCGACCTGCGCAAGATCCTCAAGCTCGCGCGGCTGCAGCAACTGCATGCACCGGGCCGGCTCGCGCAGAGCCTGTCGGAGCACCTGGCGGTATTCGCGGCATTGAAGGCGCGCGACAGCGAGGGCGCCGACGCGGCCATGCGCACGCACCTGACGCGCCAGCGCGAAGCGCTGCGCGAAGTGGCGCGGCAACAGAAATCCAGGGTGATGTCATGAAGAACGACACGGGCCGGGCCATGCTCGACGCCCCGAGCAGCATTGGAGTTTGTCGATGAGTGCGACCGAATGGTTCCAGGCGCGGCTGCGCTCTGGCGAGAAGTCCGGCAGCAAGGTGCCGGTGGCCTCCGAGGGCGCCGCGCGCAATGCGCCCAAGACCGCGGCGAAGCCGAGCCAGCGCACCACGGCCGAGCGCCTGCAGGCCACGCTGCGCAAGGCCGACGAGGCGCTGTCGCCGAGAACGCTGCGCCGCGTGCTGGCGGCGCTGCAGGCGGTGATCGATCCGCGCGTGAGCGAGGTCGAGGGCGGCCGCCGGGCGCATGCGATCGCGCGCGACTATGCCGCGGCCACGCCCGAGGAACGGCGCGACTACTGGGCGCTCATGAGCGAGCATTTCGCGGCCGATCCGCAGAAGCTCAAGGCCGCGCGCGACCAGCACCAGGCCGCGGTGGGCACGCCCGACGAGGGCCAGGCCGAGCTCCGGTTGCGCCGTGCGCTGGTGTCGCCGCGCATGCGCCTGTTGCAGCGCTTCGCGGCCGAACCCGAAGGCATGCGCTTCCTGGTCGACCTGCGCGCCGAGCTGCTTGCGTTCCTCAAGGCGGACAAGCGCCTGCTGGCGCTCGATGCCGAGCTCGAGCACCTGTTCTCGACCTGGTTCGACGTGGCCTTCCTCGAGCTGCGCCGCATCGACTGGAACTCGCCGGCCTCGCTCATCGAGAAGCTGATCCGCTACGAGGCGGTGCACGACATCAAGAGCTGGACCGACGTGAAGAACCGGCTCGACGACAGCGACCGCCGCTGTTACGGCTTCTTCCATCCGCGGCTGCCCAACGAGCCGCTGATCTTCGTCGAGGTGGCGCTGGTCGACCGCATCAGCGACGGCATCACGCCGCTGCTCGACGAGACCGCGGTGCCGATCCAGCCGGCGAAGGCCACCACCGCGATCTTCTATTCGATCAGCAACACCCAGACCGGGCTGCGCGGCGTGAGCTTCGGCGATTCGCTGATCAAGCGCGTGGTCGAGACGCTGCAGGAAGAGCTTCCGCGCCTGAAGACCTTTGCCACGCTGTCGCCGATCCCGGGCTTTCGCGCCTGGCTCGCCAAGAACGCGGCGACCCTGCTGCCGCGCCTCGACGAGAAGCGCGAAGCCGAGCTCGGCCGCCTGGTCGGCTCGCTGCCCCCAACCGCCGAGCGCCTGCTGGCGGCCGTGGATACCGCCGCCATCGACCTGGACGCCAGGTCGCCGCTGCGCCAATGGCTGCTGCAGGCCGCGGCGGAATACCTCGGCCACACGCTGGTCGACGGCACCCCGGTCGATCCGGTGGCGCGCTTCCACCTCGGCAACGGCGCGCGCGTCGAGCGGCTCAACTGGGCTGGCGATCCGTCGCCCAAGGGGCTGAAACAGTCCTATGGCCTGATGGTCAATTACCTCTACGATCTCAAGCGGATCGACAAGCACCGTGCTTGGCTGGCCGACGGCAAGGTGGCAGTTTCGGGAGACGTCGAAAGCCTGTTCTTCAAAAAAGGCTGAGTTCTGAAAGAAGAAGTCCGGCGCGCGCGGCGCCGGCGGCCGCATGGCGCGGCAATCCACAACGACAGGAGATGACAGATGACTCAGAGTTTTCAACGACGCGACATGCTGCGGCTTGCCGCAGCCGGTGCCGCCGTGCTGTGCGGCACCGGCGCACGGGCGCAGGCCGGAGGCTGGCCCACGAGGCCGGTGAACATGGTCGTGCCGTTCCCGGCCGGCGGCGGTACCGACGCCTTTGCACGGCCGCTCTCGGCCCAGTTCGCGAAGGTGGCCGGCCAGACGCTGGTCGTCGACAACCGCGGCGGCGCCGGCGGCACGGTCGGGGCCAGCATCGCGGCCAAGGCGCAGGGCGACGGCTACACGCTCTTCATGGGGGCGGTGCACCACGCCATCGCACCGTCGATCTACCCGCGGCTCGACTACGACCTCGAGAAGGACTTCGTGCCCCTGATGCTGCTGGCCAACGTGCCGCAGGTGGTGGTGGTCAACCCGCGCCGCGTCACGGCCAGCACGCTCCAGGAGTTCGTCGCGTTTGCCAAGCGCAATCCCGGCAAGCTCAACTACGGATCGGCCGGCGCGGGCACCTCGCACCACCTCGCGGGCGAACTGTTCAAGCTGCAGACCGGCACCTTCATCACCCACATCCCGTACCGCGGCGCGGGCCCGGCGCTGTCGGACCTGATCGCCGGCAACGTCGACATGATGTTCGACGGCCTCGGTTCCTCGGCCCAGCACATCAAGGGCGGCCGCATCAAGGCGCTGATGGTCGCAGGTGCCAAGCGCAATCCTGCGTTCCCCGACGTGCCCTGCGCGGCCGAGGTCGGCCTGCCCGACTACACCGTGACCACCTGGTACGGCCTGTGGGCGCCCAAGGGCACGCCGGCCGACGTGCAGGCGCGCATCGTCGACGACATGAAGAAGGCGCTCGCGACCGATGAGCTCAAGGCGATCTGGACCCAGAACGGCGCCGAGGTTCCCAACCTGACCATGGCCGCCTACGGCGGCTTCGTGAACTCCGAGATCAAGCGCTGGGCCACGGTGGTGAAGGCGTCGGGCGCCAAGCTCGAGTGATGGGAGAGGCCGCGGCGTTCTCGCACCGCGAGGGTGCCGCGGCCGACTTGCCGGGCACCGCGAAGGCATTGCCGCCTTCCTCGCGGGCCGGCCACCGAATTTCCGACGACGTACCTGCATCATGAAGACGAAAGCCAACCCCAACCTGTTCGCCGCGCTGCGCGCCGCCTTTCCCGCCGACCTCGACGGCATCGCCGTCGAAACCGACAGCGGGCTTTACTACTCGTGGCGCGACCTCGACCGCGCGAGCGCGATGATCGCCAACCTGCTCGATGCGCTCGGCCTGGAGGAGGGCGCACGCATCGCGGTGCAGGTCGAGAAGTCGGTCGAGGCCATGATCCTGTACCTCGCAACGCTGCGCGCGGGCTATGTGTTCCTGCCGCTCAATACCGCCTACCAGAGCGCCGAGATCGCCTACTTCATCGGCAACGCCGAGCCCGCCGTGGTGGTCTGCACGAGCCGCAATGCCGAATGGGTCGGGCCGATCGCCACTGCGGCCGGCACGCGCCACGTGTTCACGCTCGACGACGACCGGACCGGCACGCTGCTCGAGGTGGCCGCCCAGTGCAGCGACCAGCACACCGTGGCGCACAGGAACCCCGACGACCTCGCCGCGATCCTCTACACCAGCGGGACCACCGGCCGCAGCAAGGGCGCCATGCTCACGCACGGCAACCTGCTGTCGAACGCCGAAGTGCTCAAGGACTACTGGGGCTGGACCCAAGGCGACGTGTTGATCCACGCATTGCCCATCTTCCATGTGCATGGCCTCTTCGTTGCGCTGCACGGCGCGCTGCTCAACGGCAGCAAGATGATCTGGCTTGCCAAATTCGATCCGAAGCGCGTGGTCGAGAAACTGCCCGAGGCCACCGTCTTCATGGGCGTGCCCACGCTCTACGTGCGCATGCTCGCCGAACCCGGCCTCACGCGCGAGGCGGTGCGCAACATGCGGCTCTTCGTGGCCGGGTCGGCGCCGCTCCTGATCGAGACCTTCGACGAATGGCGCGAGCGCACGGGCCACACGATCCTCGAGCGCTACGGCATGAGCGAGACGATCATGCTCACCTCCAACCCCTACAGCCCGGCGCAGGGCGAACGCCGCGGCGGCACGGTCGGCTTTGCGCTGCCGGGCGTGCAACTGCGTGTGCGCGACGATGCCGGGCGCGACTGCACCACCGATGAGATCGGCAACATCGAGGTCAGCGGCCCCAACGTGTTCGCGGGCTACTGGCGCATGCCGGAAAAAACCAGCGAAGAATTCACCGCCGACGGCTTCTTCAAGACCGGCGACGTCGGCAAGATCGACGGCCTCGGCTACATCACGATCGTCGGGCGCAGCAAGGACCTGATCATCAGCGGCGGCTACAACGTCTATCCGGCCGAGATCGAGGGCTACATCAACGAGCTGCCGGGCGTGGCCGAGAGCGCGGTGGTCGGCGTGCCGCACCCCGACTTCGGTGAAGTCGGCGTGGCGATCGTCGTCGCGAAGCCGGGTGCGGCCATCGACGCCGGCGCGATCGTCGCGGAGCTCAAGTCGAAGCTCGCGAACTTCAAGATCCCGAAGCGCTGCTTCGTCGTCGGCGAATTGCCGCGCAATGCGATGGGGAAGGTGCAGAAGGCGTTGCTGCGCGAGCAACACAAGGGGTTGTTTGCCTGAAAGCCGTCTCGCGGCGGCACCAATGTCGCCGCGGGCCTACTTGCCCCGCTTCGCCATCCCCTGCACCAGCGCATGCCCCTGCAGCCGCTGTTGCAGCCGCTTCTTCCACGCCGCAGGCAACCCCGAGGCCTCGATCATCGCGGGCCAGGCACTGCGCGCGCGTCGCGCGGTTTCCGCGATCTCCCGCCTTGCCAACGGCTCGTGCACGCCGGCCGAAGCGCAGAACGCGCGGATGTTCGCCGGCGTGAACAGCGCCGTGCGCCGCGGTGTGCGCGCATCGGGCAACAGCGGCAGCGCGTGGCCTTCCACGCCCTGCAGCGCCGCATAGGCGACGATGTCGTAGGCGGGTGACAGCCGGGGTGCCACGCCGTCCGGGTAGAGCACGCCGAAATTCTTCAGATGGGCGTCGGGGTTCCCGAGCAGGTCGTTCACCGCCAGGCGGCGCAGCAGTTCGAGCACGGCCTCGTCGCCCAACGACGGGAAGGCGCGCATCGCGAGCGCCATGTCGAGATAGCTGGCCCCGTACTTGTGCATCGGGTCGATCGCGAGCACCTGTGCGAAATCCTCGAAGTGGATGCGGCGCGCGCCCTCGCGGTCGAAGCGGGTCACCGCGAGGAACTCGGGCTCGTCGGGCAGGGCGTAGCTGTGCTCGGCCGAAATGGCCGACAACGGCGCGAGCTCGGCATGGCAGACCTCGACACCCGCGGCGCCCGCCAGCTGCAGCGAGAGCATTTCGAGTTGCGGCATGTGCGGACGCCCCGCCATCGGCAGCTTGGCGATCACGCGCGTGCTGGCGCCGGCACGGGTGCGCGCCACGTAGCGCCCGCCCTGGCGCCGCAGCCCGAGCTTGGGCTGCACGCCCGACACCGAGATGCCCTGCGGCAAAGGCAGCTCGACGACCGACATCTCGAGCGCGTCCTGGTCCTGCGTGATGAGCCGCTGCAGCGTGCCGCGGTCGACCGACACCGGCCGGGCGCTCACGGCGCCGGGCAGATCGCCGCCGCAGGCCGCCAGCAGCTCGAAATGGTCGTTCTCGCGGCAGCCGCGCAGTTGCGCGATATGGCTGCGCAGCACGCCTTCGGGCAGCAGGTTCTGGAAGAAAGGCGGCAGTTGCCCGCCCTGGGCATTGAACAGCGGGTTCTTCACGTCGCTCCACAGCGCGGCCTGTGCTGACGGATCGCTGGCCAGCATCGACAGCGCCAGCACCTCGGGCGGCGGGTCGGCGACGAGTTCGGGCTCGGCCACGAAGCGGCACAGGTCGGCGTACTGGAACAGCTTGCCGAAGCGCCGGGCACCGAGCGAGATTTCGAGGATCTTGACGTTCATGGCGAGCGCTTCCGTGCCGGCCTGGACGAGGCGGGCGGCGAGGGCGGCGCAAGCACCCGTCCCACCGCACTCCCGATGCGCGTGGGCACCGGCCGATAGCCGGCGTCGGCTTCGGCGTGCCCGCCGAACCCCTTGGGCGCGAGCTGCAGTTCGAGCCCCAGCGCATCGACCAGCGCCAGCAGGGACGACAGCTGCGGGTTGCCTGCGAGGCTCAGCGCATTGCGCACCGAGCGCTCGGTCAGGCCCGAGCGCTGCGCGATCTGCGCATGGGTCAGGCCCGCGGCGTCGCGGCGGGCGGCGAGCGCGGCGATGAGTTCCTGTTTGGTCACGGAAAGATATTACCGCAAAACGCTATTTGGGAAATATATTTCCTAGCCATGACCGCAGCGAAGGGAAACGGGTGGCGCTATCGCGGCACCAGCGTGAAGAGCGGCATGACCACGCCCATGACCCAGTTCTGCCCGAAATCGAGCGCCGCCCGCCGGTACTTCTCGTCGGCCTGCGCGGCCAGCAGGTCGAGCCGCGCCACCACCTTCGAGAGCTCGCGGTCGGCCACGAGGTTGCGTCCGCGCTCGCTGATCTCGGTGGACAGCAGCAGCGGCTGGCCGTCCGGCCCGGTCTTGGAAGCGATCAGCCAAAGCGATATCTCGACATTGCGCGCGGCCCGGTAGCTGTTCTCGGCATTGATGCCGTCGAGCATGGTCTGCTCCCAGGTGTCGCCGTTGGCCTGCTTGAGCATGGTGGCCCATCCGACCACCAGCGCCGCCACCCGGTCGCCCTGGTAGCCCTGCGGGCTGGTGTCGAAGGCCATGCGGATGGCGTCGATGCCGGTGGCGCCGCGCAGCTCGGGCAGGGCGGCTGTGTCGGTGCCCACCGCATCCCAGGCCCGCTGCATGGCGGCCTCCATGCTGGCGGCCGACTTGCGCCATTCGCGCGGATTGCGGCGGTACAGCGTGATCTGCACGCGCCGGATCGACTGCAGGTTGTCGCGCAACGACAGGTTGGCAATGCGGTTGGTGCCCGACTGCAGCCATTCCTGGTTGCCGTAGGGTTCCGCCCGCTCGGTGGAACGTGTGGCCGCGCAGCCGACGAGGCCCAGCAGGGCCGCCGCACCCGCGAGCAGGCAGGCGCGGCGCCCGGTGCGGGGGGGAAACAACGAGGAATCGCTCATGCCCCTGACGTTATCATCCACGGCTGGCGCGCGGACTGCCTCGAGCGGCAGGCCGGTGCAAATTTTTCCTTACAAATCAACACCTTGGCGCTTTGCCAAGCCAGGCCGACAAGTCGTGCGTCTCAATTCCATCAAGCTCTCGGGCTTCAAGTCGTTCGCCGAACCCACCAACTTCCTGCTGCCGGGCCAACTGGTCGGCGTGGTCGGGCCCAATGGCTGCGGCAAGTCGAACATCATGGATGCGGTGCGCTGGGTGCTCGGCGAATCGCGCGCGTCGGAGCTGCGCGGCGAGTCGATGCAGGACGTGATCTTCAACGGCACGACCACGCGCAAGCAGGCGAGCCGCTCGAGCGTGGAGCTGGTGTTCGACAACGCCGACCACCGCGCCGGCGGCCAGTGGAACCAGTTCGGCGAAATCGCGGTGCGACGCGTGCTCACGCGCGACGGCACCAGCAGCTACTTCATCAACAACCAGCCGGTGCGGCGGCGCGACGTGCAGGACGTGTTCCTCGGCACCGGCCTCGGCCCGCGCGCCTACGCGATCATCGGCCAGGGCACGATCAGCCGGATCATCGAATCGAAGCCCGAGGAACTGCGGCTGTTCCTCGAAGAAGCGGCGGGCGTCTCCAAGTACAAGGAGCGCCGGCGCGAAACCGAGAACCGGCTCGGCGACACGCGCGAGAACCTCACGCGGGTCGAAGACATCCTGCGTGAACTCAACGCGAACCTCGAAAAACTCGAGAAGCAGGCCGAGGTGGCGGCGCGCTACAACACGCTGCAGGGCGAGGCCACGAAGAAGCAGCACCAGCTGTGGTTTCTCAAGCGCAGCGAAAGCGATGCCGACCAGGCGAAGATCAAGGCCGACGCCGAGAAGGCCATCAACGACCTCGAATCGCGCACCGCGGACCTGCGCCGCGTGGAGTCCGAACTCGAAACCGTGCGCCAGGCCCACTACGCGGCCGGCGACCAGGTCAACCAGGCCCAGGGCAAGCTCTATGAGGCGAGCGCCGAGGTCGGGCGGCTCGAGGGCGAGATCCGCTTCGTGGTCGAGGGGCGCCAGCGCGTCGAGCAGCGGCTGGTGCAGCTGCGCGAGCAGATCGGCCAATGGGACACCCGCCGCGCCGACGCCGAAGCCGAGATCGAGACGCTGGCCGGCCAGGGCGTGGACGCCGAGGAACAGGCCGTGCTGCTGGCGGCCCAGCTCGAAGAGCACGACGCCCGCATGCCCGAGCTCGAGGAAGCGCAGCAGCGGGCGCAGGACGAGGCCAATGCGCAGCGCGCCGCGGTCGTGCAGGTGCAGCAGCAGATCCAGGTGCTGGCGGCCGACCAGCGCAACATCGAAGACCAGACGCGGCAGCTCACGCTGCGCGGCGAGCGCCTGCGCGCCGACCAGAACGCGCTGGCCGCACCCGACGAAGCCCGCCTGCAGGCGATGCAGGAAGAGCATGCCGCCGCCCAGGAAGCGGCGAGCGAGGCCGAGGCCCGGCTGCACGAGCTGCAGGAGTCGGTGCCGCAGCTCGACGACGACCGCCGCGCGAAGCAGCAGGCCGTGAATGCCGAAGGCGCGCGCCACGCCGAGCTGTCGGCGCGGCTCGAGGCGCTGCGTGCGCTGCAGGAGCGCGTCAAGACTGACGGCAAGCTCGCGCCCTGGCTCGCCAAGCACGGCCTCGAAGGCATGCAGGGCCTCTGGAGCCGCATCCACATCGAGCAGGGCTGGGAGAACGCGCTCGAGGCCGCGCTGCGCGAACGGCTCGGCGCGCTCGAAGTCAGCCGGCTCGACATGGTGCGCGCCTTCGGCACCGATGCGCCGCCCGCCAAGCTGGCGTTCTTCAGCCCGCCTTCGGCCGGTGTGCCGCCGCCCGCGGCCAGCGGCACGCTCACGCGCCTGTCGAGCCTGCTGCGGCTCAACGATGCGGGGCTGCAGGCCCTGATGACCGATTGGCTGCACGGCTGCTACACGGCCCAGAGCTTCGAGGAAGCGCTCGCACAGCGCAGCACGCTGCAGCCCGGCGAAGTCATCTATGTGCAGAGCGGCCATGCCGTGTTCTCGCACAGCGTGAACCTCTATGCGCCCGATTCCGAGCAGGCCGGCCTGCTCGCGCGCCAGCAGGAAATGGAGAACCTCGAGCGCCAGCTGCGCGCGCAGACGCTCATCAGCGAGGAAGCGCGCACCGCGCTGGTCCGCGCCGAAGCCGCCTACGCCGATGCGGCCCAGCGCCTCGTGAGCGCGCGCCGCGAAGCGGCCGAAACCCAATCGCGCGCGCATGGGCTGCAGGTCGAGACCCTGCGCATGACGCAGCTGGCCGAGCAGACGCGCGCGCGCAGCGAGCAGCTCGCCACCGACCTGGCCGAGGTCGACGCGCAGCTCGAAGAGCTGCAGGAAAAGCGCCTCGCGGCCGAAGGCCGCTTCGAAGAACTCGACATGCAGCTGGCCGACGCCCAGGAGCGCCATGCCCAGCTCGACGAGCGCGTGATCGAGGCCGGCCGCGCGCTGTCCGCGAGCCGTGAGCAGCACCGCAGCCTCGAGCGCCAGGCGCAGGAAGCCACCTTCTCGCAGCGCACGCTCGAGGCGCGGCGCGGCGAGCTGAACCGCGCCATCGAGACCGCCGCGCAGCAGGTCGTTGCGCTCACCGACGAGGACGAGCGCGCGCGGGCCGAACTCGGCCGCCTTTCCGACGCCGCCGCCCAGGCCGGGCTGCAGGATGCGCTGGCGCTCAAGCTCGAGCGCGAGGCCTCGCTCGGCGCGGCGCGCAGCCAGTACGACGACCTCACGATGAAGCTGCGCGCGAGCGACGAGCGCCGGCTGCAGCTCGAACGCGAACTCGATCCGCTGCGCCAGCGCATCACCGAGTTCCAGCTCAAGGAACAGGCCGCACGGCTCGGCGTCGAGCAGTACCAGCAGTTGCTCGACGACGCGGGCGCCGACCTCGATGCGGTGGCCCGATCGATCGAGACCGACAAGGTCCGCCTCGTAGGGCTGCAAAGCGAGATCGACCGCCTGAACCGCGAAGTGGTGGCGCTCGGCGCGGTCAACCTCGCGGCGCTCGACGAGCTCGCCGTGGCGCGCGAGCGCAAGACCTTCCTCGATGCGCAGTCGGCCGACCTGAACGAAGCCATCGGCACGCTGGAAGACGCCATCCGCAAGATCGACGCCGAAACGCGCGACCTGCTCGGCGGTACCTTCAAGATCGTCAACGAGCACTTCAGCCGCATGTTCCCCGAGCTCTTCGGCGGCGGCAACGCCAAGCTCATGATGACGGGCGACGAGATCCTCGACTCCGGCGTGCAGGTCATGGCGCAGCCGCCGGGCAAGAAGAACCAGACCATCCACCTGCTGTCGGGCGGCGAGAAGGCGCTCACCGCGATCGCACTGGTGTTCGCGATCTTCCAGCTCAATCCGGCGCCGTTCTGTCTGCTCGACGAAGTCGATGCGCCGCTCGACGACGCGAACACCGAGCGCTATGCCAAACTCGTGACCGCCATGAGCCGCGAAACCCAGTTCCTCTTCATCAGCCACAACAAGATCGCCATGGAAATGGCCGAGCAACTGATCGGCGTGACGATGCAGGAGCAGGGCGTTTCTCGCATCGTCGCGGTCGACATGGAAGCCGCCGTGTCGATGGTCGATGCTGCTTGAGCCGGGCCGCGCATGAGCAATCTCACCCTTGCCCTGGCCATCCTCGGTGGCCTCGTTCTCGCGGCCGTCGTGGCCTACAACACCCTCACGTCGCGCCGCCATGCGCCGCGCCAGCCCGACGCGGCCGGCGGCGATGATCCGTCCGACGCCGAACAACGGCGTGCGTCCGCTGCCGACGGCCTGGAGCCGGTGCTGCACGTCGATCCGCACGAGGTGCCGAACCATGAGCGCCACGAACCCCTGTTCGACCCCGACCTGCCCGCGCCGGCGCCCAGCCAGCTGCCCGCGTCCGAGCGCCGCGGCGGGCTCGATCCGCTGATCGACGTGATCGCCTCGGTGTCGCTCGAAGGCCTGGCCTCGGGCGACGCGGCGATTGCCGCCATGCCGCCGACGCGGCGCGCGGGCAGCAAGCCCGTGGCCATCGAGGGCCAGAACGAGCACACGGGCCAATGGGAGCCCCCCGTGGCCGGCCAGCGCTACAGCGCGTTCCAGGTCGGCGTGCAGCTCGCCAACCGCACCGGCGCGCTCAACGAGATCGAGTATTCCGAGTTCGTCGTCAAGGCGCAGGCCTTTGCCGATGCGGTGAACGGCGCGCTCGAGATTCCCGAGATGCTCGACGAGGTGGCGCGCGCGCGCGAGCTCGACCAGTTCGCGAGCGCGCACGACGCGCAGCTCGGCTTCGTGCTGCGTGCCTTGCATGCGGCATGGAGCCCCGGCTACGTGCAGCAGAACGCAGCGCGGCTGGGCTTCGTGGCGGGCATCATCCCGGGCCGCATGGTGCTGCCGACGAGCGAGGCCGGGCTGCCGCCCATCCTCGGGCTCTCTTTCGACACCCAGGCCGCGCTGGCCGACGACCCCGCGCAATCGGCGATCCGCGAGCTCAGCCTGAGCCTGGACGTGCCGCAGGTCGACCGCGCCGAGCAGCCGTTCCAGCGCATGCGCGACGCCGCCGCCACGCTCGCGCGCGAGATGGACGGCGTGGTGACCGACAGCGACGGCCAGCTGCTGCGCGAAGAAACCATGGACGTGATCGGCGCCGACCTCGAGCAGCTCTACGACACGCTGGAGTCGCGCGACCTCGCCGCGGGCTCGCCGCTGGCGCGGCGCCTCTTCAGCTGATTCCCGGAAGGCATCCCATGACGAAGCGCGACGAAGCGGCACGCGAAGCCGCCGCACTGAGCGAGCAGCTCCACCGGCACGCCCACCTCTACTACGTGCTCGATGCGCCCGAGCTGCCCGACGCCGAGTACGACCGCATGTTCCAGCGGCTGCAGGCCATCGAGGCCGAGTTTCCCGACCTGCGCACGCCCGATTCGCCGACCCAGCGCGTGGGCGGCGGCGTGCTCGACGGCTTTGCCAAGGTGCGCCACAAGGTGCCGATGCTCTCAATCCGCACCGAGACCGACATCAGCCCCGGCGGCGCGAGCGCATTCGACGCGCGCGTGCGCCGCGAACTCGGCCTGGCCGAAGATGCGCCGCAGGTCGCGTACGTCTGCGAACTCAAGTTCGACGGGCTCGCGATGAACCTGCGCTACGAGAACGGCGTGCTGGTGCAGGCCGCAACGCGCGGCGACGGCGAGGTGGGCGAAGACGTCACGCAGAACATCCGCACCGTGCGCGAGATCCCGCTGCGCCTGCAGGGCGTCGCGCCGCCGGTGGTCGAGGTGCGCGGCGAGGTCTACATGAAGCGCGCCGACTTCGAGGCGCTCAACGAACGCCAGCGCGAGAAGATTGCGGCCGGCCAGAAGAACGAGAAGGTGTTCGTCAATCCCCGCAATGCCGCGGCCGGCGCGGTGCGCCAGCTCGATCCGGCCATTGCCGCGGCGCGCCCGCTGAGCTTCTTCGCCTACGGCCTCGGCGAAGTCACGCCGGCCGGCGAGGGCGGGCCCGAATTCGCGACCCAGTTCGACTGGCTGCAGCAGTTCCACGCCTGGGGCTTTCCGGTGGCGACGCAGACCGCACGCGCGCGCGGCGCCATCGAGCTCATCGCCTTCCACGAGAGCGTCGGCCGCCAGCGGGATGCCTTGCCCTACGACATCGACGGCGTCGTCTACAAAGTCGACAGCATCGCGCTGCAGCGGCAGCTCGGCTTTGTCTCGCGCGAGCCGCGCTGGGCGGTGGCGCACAAGTACCCGGCCCAGGAGCAGATGACCGAGGTGCTCGGCATCGAGGTGCAGGTGGGACGCACCGGCAAGCTCACGCCGGTGGCCAAGCTCGCGCCGGTGTTCGTCGGCGGCGTGACCGTGACCAACGCCACGCTGCACAACGAGGACGAGGCGCGCCGCAAGGATGTGCGCGTGGGCGACAGGGTCATCGTGCGCCGCGCCGGCGACGTGATTCCCGAGGTGGTCGGCGTGGTGCCGGAGAGCCTCGCGCGGCCCGAAGGCGAGCGCGGGCCGCTCTTCACCATGCCGCACAAGTGCCCTGTGTGCGGATCGGAGGCGCTGCGCGGGGAGGGCGAGGTCGACTACCGGTGCACCGGCGGGCTCTTCTGCGCTGCCCAGCGCAAGGAGGCCATCCTGCACTTCGCGGCCCGCCGCGCGGTCGACATCGACGGGCTGGGCGACAAGCTGGTCGAACAGCTGGTCGACGCCAACCTGATCCGCACCTTGCCCGACCTCTACAGGCTCGGCTTCGCCACGCTCGCGGGCCTCGACCGCATGGCCGACAAATCGGCCGCGAACCTCGTCGCGGCGCTCGAGGCGTCGAAGAAGACCACGCTGCCGCGCTTCCTCTTCGGCCTGGGCATCCGGCATGTGGGCGAGAGTACCGCCAAGGACCTGGCCAAGCACTTCGGCAAGCTCGACGCGATCATGGACGCGACCGAAGAACAACTGCTCGAAGTCAACGACGTGGGCCCGGTCGTGGCGCAAAGCCTGCGCACCTTCTTCGACCAGCCGCACAACCGCGAGGTGGTCGAGCAACTGCGCGCCTGCGGCCTGACCTGGGAGGAGGGCGAGCCTGCGGCGCGTGCACCGAAGCCGCTGGCGGGCCTGACCTTCGTGATCACCGGCACCCTTCCTACGCTCAGCCGTGACGAGGCGAAGGACAAACTGGAAGCTGCGGGTGCGAAGGTAGCCGGTTCGGTCAGCAAGAAGACGAGCTACCTGGTGGCCGGCGAAGAGGCCGGCAGCAAGCTCGACAAGGCGCGCGACATCGGCGTCGAGGTGATCGACGAGGCGCGTATGCTGGAGCTTCTCGCCCACGGCGTTCCGGACGCCGGCGCGTAGCCCGCGACACGGGTTACCGCCGGTTACGCCACTTCACAACTGCGCAGTCAACAGGGGCTACAAGGTGGCGTTGAACACCAAAGGCTGACAAAGGAGCCACTATGCAAAGAAATCGTGCTTTCGGCATCGCCATCGTCCTCGGCGGCATCGCGCTGCTGGGCGGCTGCGCGGCCGTGCCGGGCGACCCGTACTACTCGGGCGGCGGCTACTACTCCGATGGGCCGTACTACAGCGACCCGGTTGTGGTGCCGGCGCCGGTCTACATCCAGGGCGGTGGCTACTATGACGGCGGGCGTCGCTATTACGATCGCCGCTATTACGATCGTCCGCGTTATCCGGCTGTGCGTCCGGGCTATCCGGCTGGCCGTCCGGGCTGGGGTGGTGGTGGTCGTCCGCCGCCGCCGCCAGTCGCCGGTGGCGGGGGCGGTCGGCCAGGCGTGTCGCCGGTGCCGGCCTACCGCACGCCGCCGCCCACGGGCCGGTCGCGCCTGTACACCTCGCCGGACAGCAAGGCCCCGGGCCAGCAAACGCCTCCCTGACCGCCGGGCGAACGTTCGCGGGGCCAGCACGATAATCGCGCCATGGCCATTCGCGACATCCTCAAAATGGGCGACCCGCGGCTGCTGCGCATCGCGCAGCCCGTGACCGCCTTCGACACCGACGAGCTGCACCTGCTGGTGCGCGACATGTTCGAGACCATGGCCGCGGTCAACGGCGCCGGCCTCGCGGCGCCGCAGATCGGCGTCGACCAGCAGCTCGTGATCTTCGGCACCGACGTCGTCAACCCGCGCTACCCCGACGCACCGCCCGTGCCGCGCACCGTGCTGCTGAACCCGGTGATCACGCCGATCGGCGACGAGGAAGAAGAGGGCTGGGAGGGCTGCCTCTCGGTGCCCGGCCTGCGCGGCGTGGTGCCGCGCTTCTCGAACATTCGCTACACCGGCTTCGATCCCTACGGCGATCCGATCGACCGGGTGGCGAGCGGCTTCCATGCGCGCGTGGTGCAGCACGAAGTCGATCACCTGCTCGGCAAGCTCTATCCGATGCGGGTGCGCGATTTCTCGCGCTTCGGCTATACCGATGTGCTGTTTCCGGGGCTGGACGCCGCCGACGACGACTGAGCCCTGAACGGCGCCAAAAAAAGCCGGCTTGTCGCCGGCTTCAGGTTCAGTTGTACTTGCCGCCCAGCCCGAAACGTCCGCCGCCGAACAGCGCGATCGCAAGCGCCGAGAACAGGAACATGCCCTGCAGTTCGAGCGCCCAGCCGCCCTGGCCATTCAGGGCACCGAGGTCCTTCATGTGCACGAGCCAGATCGCGACCAGCATGTTGAGCGCGACGATCAGCGCGGCCGGCCGCGTGAACAGGCCGACGATCAGCAGCACGGGCGCAATGATCTCCCCGACGTAGACGAGGTAGGCCAGCACGGCGGGCAGCCCATGGGAGGCAAGCATGCCGCCGATGCCGTCGACGCCCTTGCCGACCTTCGCGATGCCGTGCAGCAGGATGAGAATGCCGAGTGCAACGCGCAGAACGAGCTTGCCAGTGTCATCGGATTTGGTCATGTGCGGATTTCCAGGTGAAGTTGTTAGAGGCCCGTATGTTAGTGAATGCCGCGGGCAAATCGAAGCCCACGGCGTCGGGCATATGCATTCAACCGGCCGTTCTTTGGCAAGCCGCTGCGCGGCCCCGTACACTGGCTTTTGCTTACTGTTGAGGAGAACACACCAATGAAAAGCCGATTCCGTCCCGCGCTCGCCCTTGCCGCTGCCACCGCCATGCTCGCCGTTGCCGCGCCGGCCCTTGCCGGCAAGACCCTCGATGCGGTCAAGCAGCGCGGCACCCTCAAGTGCGGCGTGACCAACGGCGTGGCGGGCTTCTCCGCGCCCGACACGCAGGGCAACTGGTCGGGCCTCGACGTCGACACCTGCCGCGCCATCGCCGCGGCGGTGCTCGGTGACGGCAAGAAGGTCGACTTCGTGCCGCTCAATTCGCAACAGCGCTTCTCGGCCCTGCAGGCCGGCGAGATCGACATCCTCGCGCGCAACACCACCTGGACGCTCACGCGCGATGCCTCGCTGGGTTTCAACTTCACCACCATCACCTACTACGACGGACAGGGCTTCCTGGTGCCGAAGAAGCTCAAGGTGACGAGCGCCAAGCAGCTCAAGAACGCCACCATCTGCACGCAGTCGGGCACCACCAACGAGAAGAACGTGTCCGACTACTTCCGCGCGCAGAACATCCCGGTCAAGACCGTCGTGTTCGAGAGCTTCGAGGCTTCGTTCAAGGCCTTCTTCTCGGGCCGCTGCCAGGCCTTCACCACCGACGCCTCGGCGCTCGCGGGACTGCGCAACAAGGAAGCGCAGAACCCCGACGACTACCTGATCCTGCCCGAGCTGATCTCCAAGGAGCCGCTCGCGCCGCTGGTGCGCCGCGGCGACGACGAGTGGTTCGCGATCACCAAGTGGGTGCCGAATGCGCTCATCGAGGCCGAGGAGTACGGCGTCACGCAGGCCAACGTCGACCAGCTCAAGGCCGCCAGCAAGGACCCGGCGCAGCAGCGCCTCGTGGGCACGGGTGAAGACCTCGGCAAGCTGCTCGGCCTCGACAAGGAATGGTCGTACCGCGCGATCAAGGCCGTGGGCAACTACGGCGAGATGTTCGAGCGCAACGTCGGGCCCAAGTCGGTGCTGAAGCTGCCGCGCGGCGCCAACAACCTCTGGAGCAAGGGCGGCCTGATCTACGCACCCCCGGTGCGATGAGCGTGCGGCCATCGCGCCGCGGTGTCTGGCTGGCCTGGGGCCTCCAGGCGCTGCTGGTGCTGGCCGTGCTGGCCGGTGCCGCCTGGGTGGTGAACCATGCGCTCGAGGTGCTGCGCGCACGCGGTGTGCGCTCGGGCTTCGACTTCCTGACCGAGCCCGCGGGCTTCCCCATCAGCGAAGGCTGGCTCGATTTCGACGCGAGCCAGCCGTCGTGGCGGGCCTTCCTCGCGGGCCTCGTCAATACGGTGCGCGCGGCCGTGCCGGCGGCCATCTTCTCGGTCGTGCTCGGCACGCTGATCGGCATTGGCCGGCTCGCGCCGCACGTGCTGCTGCGCGGCATCTGCACCGCCTACGTCGAGCTGCTGCGCAACGTGCCGCTGCTCGTGCAATTGCTGATGCTGGCCTTCGCCATCGCCAACCTGCTGCCCGACCCGACCGAGCCTCTGCGCTTGCTGCCGGGCGTCTGGCTCAGCAAGGGCGGCCTGAACGTGCCTTGGCCCGTCGCGGGCGAGGGCGGCTGGTGGCCCTCGCACCTCGAATGGCCCGAGCGCGGAAATTTCGGCGTTTTCGGCGGTGCGGCGCTGAGCCCTGAATACGTGACCATCGTCGCGGGCCTGTCGCTGTACTCGGCGGCCTTTGTGGCCGAGATCGTGCGCGCGGGCATCCTTTCCGTTTCGCAGGGCCAGGTGCTGGCCGGGCAGGCGCTGGGCTTCGGCACAGTGCAGCAGCTGCGGATCGTGATCCTGCCGCAGGCGCTGCGGGTGATCGTGCCCTCGCTGACGAACCAGCTGCTGAGCCTGACCAAGAACTCGTCGCTCGCGGTGGCGGTGGGCTATCCGGAGCTGGTGTCGGTGGCCAACACCACCATCGGTTCCAACGGCCGCGCCTTCGAGTGCATCGCGATCATCATGGCGGTGTACCTGCTGCTGTCGCTCGTGATCTCGCTCGGCATGAACCGCTACAACGCGCGCGTCGCACTGCGGGGCTGGCAATGAGGCAGCGTACGGGACCGATCGCCTGGCAGAGCGAGCTCTGGGGTTCGCCGCTGCGCGCATTGGCCACGGTGGCGTTGCTCGCGCTGCTGGCATGGGGCGGTTGGCTGGCGCTCGACTGGGGCGTGCTGCATGCGGTTTTCCGCCCCGATGCCGAGGCCTGCCGCGCACTGCAGCACGGCGCCTGCTGGGGCGTGGTGGCGGAGAAATGGCGGCCGATGCTGTTCGGCCGCTTCCCGTACGAGGCGCAATGGCGTCCGGCCGTCGCGGTGGTGCTGTTGTCGGCCGTGACCGTGCTCAGTGCCTGGCCGCGCACCTGGCGCTGGTGGCTGGCGCCCGTGTGGCTGCTGTCGCTGGCGATCTACGTGCTGCTGATGCGTGGCGGCGTGCTGGGTCTGGCCTATGTGCCGACCAGCCGCTGGGGCGGCCTGCCGCTCACGATCGGGCTCGCCGTGGTGGGCCTGGCGCTGGCCTTTCCGCTCGCGCTGCTGCTGGCGCTCGGGCGGCGCTCGCACTGGCCGGTGTTCCGCACCTTGAGCGCGAGCTACATCGAACTGGTGCGCGGCGTGCCGCTGATCTCGGTGCTGTTCATGGCGTCGTTCCTGCTGCCGCTGTTGTGGCCCGCGGGCTGGCAGCCCGATGTGCTGGTGCGCGTGCTCGCGGGCCTGGCCCTGTTCGTCGCGGCCTACATGGCCGAGATCGTGCGCGGCGGCCTGCAGGCGGTGCCGCGCGGACAGACCGAGGCCGCCATGGCGCTGGGCTTCGGCCGCTGGCCGGTGCAGCGCGACATCGTGCTGCCGCAGGCGTTGCGGCTCGTGGTGCCGGCGCTGACCAACAACGTGGTCGGCACGCTGAAGGACACCTCGCTGGTCACCGTGGTCGGGCTGTTCGAGCTGACCGGCGCGCTGGGCCTTGCGCTCGGCGGCGACCCGACCTGGCGGCCGTTCTATCTCGAGGGCTACCTGTTCATCGCGGCGATCTACTGGGTGCTGTGCTTCGGGCTCTCGCGCTACAGCATCTGGCTCGAGCGCCGGCTCGCGGGCGAGGCGGCCTGAACCGCGCCCTGCGCGAAAGCGCGGGCGTGGTCTTCCTGCAGCCCGAGCGCGATCGCCTTGGCCTGCGGCGGCTTGGTCATCAGGCTCGCCGCGATCACGATGGCCGCATTGATCGCCATCGCGATGAGGCCCGCCTCCCACTGCGGCACGGTGGCCGCCCAGAACTTCGCTGCGAACGGCGCAAGCAGCGCGACGAAGCCCGCGACCAGCCCCGCGAGCACGCCGAGCGCGGTCGTGCGTTTCCAAAGGAACCCGAGGAACACGCCGGGGGCCAGCATGCCGATCGCCGAATAGGCGTCGAGCAGGATCTTGACCAGCGACCCCTTCTGGCTCACCGACAGCCAGACGGCGAAGGCCGCAAAGACCACCAGCGAGCCGCGAGACAGCGCCAGCGACGCACGCTCGCTCAGGTCGCTCTTGAACGGGCGCACCACGTTGCGCGTGAAGATCGATCCGGCGGTCAGCAACAGCAGTGAGCCGGGCGCCAGCGCCAGCAGAAAGCCCGTACCGGCCAGCAGCCCGACCATCCATGCGGGATAGCGGTCGGACACGAACTGCAGCAGCGCCGCGTTGAGGTTGCCGTCCGGCGGCTGCGTCTGCGCCAGCAGCGCCGCGAAGCCGAGCAGGATGATGAAGAAATACGCCAGCGAATACAACGGCTGCCAGATCGCGTTGCGGCGGATGGCCGTCGCGCTGTGCGCCGTGTACGACATCTGGAACAGGTGCGGAAACACCCAGTTCCCCAGCGCGATGTTGATCGCCGAGGTCATGAGCCAGATCGCCGTGGTCGGCGAGGCGGGATCGAGGCCGGGAAACTTGCCGATGCCCGGGTGCTTCGCCTCGGCCATCGAGAACAGGTCGAGCAGCGAGGCCGCGCCCACCTTGCTGGCCACGGTGACGCTGAGCAGCACCACCACCACGACCATGAGCACGTCCTTCACGCCCGCAGCGAAGGCTGCGGAGCGCACGCCGGCGACGAAGACGAACGCGATCATCAGGACGCCGGCGCCGATGGTCGCAGCCTGGCTCGTGATGTGGCTGCCCAGCGTCAGCTGGACGATCAGCCCCAGGCTCACCAGCTGGATCTGCACGTAGACCACCAGCGAGGCGATGCCGATCAGCCCGGTCAGCACGCCGAGCCATGGCGCCTCGTAGCGGGCGGCGAAGAAGTCGGACTGGGTGACGAGCCGGGCGATGCGCCCGGCGCGCCAGATGCGCGGCATAAGCCAGTACCCGATCGCATAGCTCAGCGACACCGAGCAGAAGGCGAGATAGGCCGGCGCACCCAGCGCCCAGGCGTAGCCCGATATGCCGAGCACGGCGAAGGTCGTGTAGACCTCGCCGGCATTCATGAACCAGAAGATCAGCGTGCCGAGGCTGCGGCCGCCGACAGCCCAGTCGGCAAAGTTCTGTGCCCGGCGCGTGCGCCGGCCGTAGGTGATGGCGCCGGCGACCGTTCCGAGCAGGATGGCGAGGACGATGGCGAGCGTCATGGTGTGCCGTCCTCGTGCATCTTCCGGCTGTGCGCGAGGAAGTCGGCTTCTTCTGCCTCCACGCCAGCCTTCGCATCCAGGCGGAACACGATCGCGATGACCACGGTGGTCAGAACGATGCCCGCCATCTGCCAGAACATCGGGAAGGGCAGGCCGAAGGGCGTCAGCGCGACATCGTTCACCACGGGTGCCAGGAAGGCTTGCCAGATGAACGGGAACACAAGCAGCCAGCGATGCCAAAGACGCGGGCGCACCGGGCGTGCGGCGGGAGAGGGATCGGCCATTTCTGCTCCTGTAAAGTTGGACTGCACACTTTCGGATCCGGAGTGTGCAGAGAAAATGCACGCCGTACAACCGGAATTTCACACGCAATGGCCTCAATCGCCTCTTTGAGCGGATGAGCTGCTTCGCAACCTTGTTCGCTTGACGTGAAGCCGGTCGGTCCATAACATTTTCCAGGATGTGCTGTACTACTGCACGCAACGAGAAAAGGAAAGACCCGCCCGATGATCGGTGAGCGACTGAAGGAATTGCGAACGGCGCACCGCCTGTCGCTGCGCGAGCTGGCGGCGCAAGCGGGTGTGTCCGCAACGCTGCTGAGCCAGATCGAGCGCGGCGTCACCGATCCCAGCCTCGAGACATTGCGCCGCCTGGCCGGCGTGTTCGGCGAATCGGTCTCCTCGCTGTTCTCGGACCCGGCGCCGCCGACGGTCTGGATCAGCCGCCCGGGCCAGCGTTCGATGCTCACTGCGCCGAAGGGGCAGGTTGCCTACGAACGGCTGACCGCCGGCACCGGCCAGCTCGAAGTGCTGCGCGCGGTGCTGCAGCCGGGACAGCTCTCGGCCGACGAACCGCGCGGCCACGCTTCGGCCGAGTGCGTCTATGTCGTCTCGGGCGCGCTCGTGGCGCAAGTGGCGGGCGTGGACTACGCGTTGAAGGCGGGCGAGAGCATTTCCTTCGACGCACGGCTGCCGCACCGCTACCTGAATGCCTCGCCGGCACCGGCCGAGATCATCCTGTCAGTCACCCCACCGAACCCCTGAACCATGAACACACCGACCCTCCCCGACGACGGCGCATTCACGCTCTACGACCTGCGCGTCGAAGTGGTCGCGCCCGAAGGCGCGCGGCTCTATTGCAACGCCAAGGCCGGCGACTACTTCGAGCTGCGCGGCGAGCTGCTGCACCTCCCCGAAGGCCAGGGCTTCTCGATCTACTCGCTGGGCGCCTTGCTGCCGCTGCTCGCGGCCAAGCAACGGCCCACGGACGCCAACGACTGGATGAGCACCGATGCCGAAGTGGCGTGCCCCGACCCGAATTGCCCCTCGCGCTTTCGCATCACGCGCACCGGCACCCGTGTTTTCCGCCACGCCGACACCACGGCGGTGGCCCATCCTTCGAAGGTCAACCCATGAGCAATACACCACGCATCGACCTCGCGCCCGACTACGCGATCTCCCGCCTGCTGAAGGGCGGCTGGCAACTGGCCGGCGGACATGGCGGTATCGACCGTGCCGCCGCCATCGACGACATGGCCGCCTACTACGAGGCCGGCATCACCACCTTCGATTGCGCCGACATCTACACCGGCGTGGAAGAACTGATCGGCGAGTTCAGGCGCGCCTACACCGCGCGCCGCGGCAAGGACGCGCTCGCGCAATTGCGCGTGCATACCAAGTTCGTGCCCGATCTCGCGACGCTCGCGCACATCGACAGGCGCCAGGTCGAACGGACGATCGACCGGTCGCTGCAACGCCTCGGCCTCGAGCGGCTCGATCTGGTGCAGTTCCATTGGTGGGACTACGGCGTGCCGCGCTATGTCGAGGTGGCGCACTGGCTGCAGGAGCTGCAGCGGGCCGGCAAGATCGAGTTGCTGGGCGGTACCAACTTCGACACCGCACGGGTGCACGAGCTCGTCGACGCCGGCGTGCCGCTGCGCACGATGCAGGTGCAGTACTCGCTGCTCGACCAGCGGCCGCAGCCCAAGCTCGCGCCGTATTGCGCGGCGTCGGGCATCCAGCTGCTGTGCTACGGCAGCGTGGCGGGCGGATTCCTCTCGGAGCGCTGGCTCGGCGCGAGCGAGCCGCAGGCGCCCTACGAGAACCGGTCGCTCGTCAAGTACAAACTCATCATCGACGACTTCGGCGGGTGGGATCTGTTCCAGCAGTTGCTCCTGGCGCTCCAGAAGGTGGCGCAGCGGCATGGCGTGTCGATTTCGACGGTGGCGATGCGCTGGGTGCTGCAGCAACCGCAGGTCGCTGGCGTGATCGTCGGCGTGCGGCGCGGTGACCATTTGGCGGACCATCTGAAGGTGCTGTCGTTGCAGCTCGATGCGGCGGATCTCGCCACACTCGATGCGGTGCTGGCACGGCGCCGGCCACTCGACGGCGACGTGTATGCGGTCGAGCGCGACATCGAGGGCCGCCATGGCCGCGTGATGAAGTACGACCTCAACGACAAGCCGCACTGACCGAGCCTCGCCGCAGGGCGGGGCGGGCGGGCAGGTTTCCGCTAGCCGGCCAGCGCCTTGTCGACCAGCTGCTGCGCCTCTTCGAGGATGCGGCCCAGGTGCTCCGGCCCCTTGAAGCTCTCGCCATAGATCTTGTAGATGTCCTCGGTGCCCGAGGGCCGCGCCGCGAACCAGCCGTTCTCGGTCACCACCTTCAGGCCGCCGATGGCCGCGCCATTGCCGGGGGCGTGGCTCAGTACCTGCGCGATCTTCTCGCCGGCGAGCTCGGTCGACTTGACCTGCGCGGGCGACAGGCCCGAAAGCTTTTTTTTCTGCGCGACGGTGGCCGCCGCGTCGACGCGGTTGGCCACCGGCTGGCCCAGCGCCTCGGCCAGTTCGGCGAAGCGCTCGCCCGGGTCGCGGCCGGTGCGCGCGGCGATCTCGGCCGAGAGCAGCGCCGGCACCATGCCGTCCTTGTCGGTGGTCCACACAGTGCCGTCGCGGCGCAGGAAGGTGGCGCCGGCGCTCTCTTCGCCGCCAAAGCCGAGCGACGCATCGACCAGCCCGTCGACGAACCATTTGAAGCCCACCGGCACCTCGTAGAGCGTGCGGCCCAGGCGGGCGGCCACGCGGTCGATCATGCGGCTGCTGACCACCGTCTTGCCCACGGCCGCCTGCGCGGGCCATTGCGGGCGGTGCGTGAAGAGGTAGTCGACCATCACGGCAAGGTAGTTGTTGGGCTGCAATAGCCCGGCGCTGCGCGTGACGATGCCGTGGCGGTCGTGGTCGGTGTCGCAGGCAAAGGCGATGCCGAAGCGCTCCTTGAGGCCGATGAGCTGGTGCATGGCATCGGGCGACGACGGATCCATGCGGATGCGGCCGTCCCAGTCGAGCGACATGAAGCGGAAGGTGGGGTCGACCTCGTCGCGCAGCACGTGCAGGCGCTCGAGCTTGTAGCGCTCGGCGATCGCGGGCCAGTAGCGCACGCCCGCGCCGCCGAGCGGATCGACGCCGAGCTCGACCGGCACGCCGCGGATCGCGTCCATGTCGAGCACCTGCGCGAGGTCTTCGACATAGGTGTTGAGATAGTCATGGCGGTGCGTGGTCGACGCGCGCAGCGCGCGTTCGAGCGGCATGCGCTTCACGCCTTCGAGGCCGTTGGCGAGAAAGCCGTTGGCCGCGGCCTCGACCGCCGAGGTGATGTCGCTGCCCGCGGGGCCGCCGTGCGGCGGGTTGTACTTGTAGCCGCCGCTCTCGGGCGGGTTGTGCGAAGGCGTGATGACGATGCCGTCGGCCAGCCCGGAAGTGCGCCCGCGGTTGTAGCGCAGGATCGCGTGCGACACCGCGGGCGTGGGCGTGTACTCGTCGTCCTGCGAGAGCATCAGCTCGACACCGTTGGCCGCGAACACTTCCACCGCGCTGTCGAAGGCGGGCGTGGAAAGCGCGTGCGTGTCGATGCCGACGAACAGCGGGCCGTCGACGCCTTGCTTCTTGCGATGGTCGGCAATCGCCTGGCTGATCGCCAGCACGTGCCATTCGTTGAACCCGTTGTCGAGCGACGAACCGCGATGCCCCGAAGTGCCGAAGGCCACGCGCTGCGCGGGCACCGACGGATCGGGCCGGTGGCTGTAATAGGCGGCCACGAGCCGCGGCACGTTCACCAGCAGGTCGGTCGGGGCCGGTTGGCCGGGGAGGGCGGTGGCACAGGATGGCTTGGAAGCAGGACTCATCTTTGGGTTCTCGGGCTCGGGGATTTTTCAAGGAAAGGATGCGGCGGCGGCCGGCGCCGCATGCGCCGCGGCCAGGCCGACCCAGGGTTCTAATATGATTTCGCGGTGCTCGCCGGTGTCAAGGTGTAGCGAGTCCCATGCGAACGTAAGCAGCCACCGCCCATCGCATTCCATCGATCGAGTTTTTCAGCCACCGCCTCTTGTCGCTCCAACCACCACGCTCCCCGGCCACGGACCTGCATGATGCGGGTTTCAAGCGCCTCCCGCCCGACGAGGTGCTGCGTCCGCTGATCGCCGGCTGGGCGCGCGAGGGCAGGCGCTGCACGGTGGCGTGCTTCATCGACCTCGACCGCTTCGCCGAGATCAACCGGCGCCTGGGCATGGCCGGCGGCAATGCCGCGCTCGAAGAGGCGCACCGCCGCCTGCGGGCGCAGATGCCGCGCGAAGGCGTGCTTGCGCGACTGAACGGCGACGAGTTTGCCGCGGTGTTCGCGGCCATCGGCAGCCCGCAATGCCACCAGGTGCTCGAACGCATGCTCGCCGAGCTGGCCAGGCCCTGGAAATGGGGCGGCCATACGGTCGATCTCCAGGGCAGCCTCGGCGCGCGGCTGCTCGATGCCGAAGGGCCGCCGCCCGAGCTCGCGCTGCGCCAGGCGAGCCATGCCGCCTACCTCGCCAAGCGTGCGGGCGACGGCCGCGTGCATTACTTCGACGCGCCACAAGCCCGTGTCGACGAGCAGCTCGTGAAGGCGCGCCGGCGTATCCAGGAAGGCCTGGAGCGTGACGAGTTCTTCCTTTGCTACCAGCCCAAGGTCGACATGCAGCGCGGCGTCATGGTGGGCGTCGAGGCGCTCATCCGCTGGCAGCATCCCGAGCGCGGCCTGCTGCAGCCCGGGCAGTTCGTGCCGCTCACCGAGGGCGACGAACTCGCCGAACGCATGGGCGACTGGGTCATCGGCGCGGCGCTGCGGCAGGCGCACGAATGGCGTGCGGCGGGGCTGCGCACTGCGATCAGCGTGAACGTGAGTCCGCAGCACATGATGCGCTGGGACTTCGTCGATCGCCTCGCGCAGCAACTCGCGCGCTTTCCGCGCCTGGGCGCCGGCACGCTCGAGCTCGAGATCCTCGAGACCACCGCCATCAGCAAGTTCTCGGTCGTTGCCAATTTCGTAGAGGCCTGCAAGAACCTCGGCGTGCCGGTGGCGATCGACGACTTCGGCACCGGCTACTCGTCGCTGACCTACCTGCGCCAGCTGCCGGTGACCTCGGTCAAGATCGACCAGTCCTTCATCCGCGGCATGCTCGAGAGCGCGCAGGACCGGGCGATCGTGCAGGGCATCCTCGCACTGCTGAAGGCGCTCGACCGCACCGCCGTGGCGGAGGGCGTGGAAACGCTCGCGCACGGCGAGGCGCTGCTCGCGATGGGCTGCACGCTCGCGCAGGGCTACGGCATCTCGATGCCGCTGGCGGCCGGCGAGATACCGCGCTGGGTGAAGGACTTCGAGCGCGTGCCGCTCTGGGCGCCGCACCAGCACCGCACGCAGGCGCTGCCGTCGGCCAGGAGCGCGGCGTCAGGCGGGTGAGGCGCGGCGGCGGCGCTTGACGGCGTACATGGCGGCGTCGGCCTGCCGGAGCGCTTCGTCGGCGCCGGCGCTGCGCGGATCGACGGCCACCGCGCCGACGCTCGCGCCGTCGTAGTGCAGCGCCACGTGGTGCAGCGGAAAGTCGCCGGCCGTCGCCGCAGCGACGCGCGCGCCGAACACCTCGGCCGCGGTCTGCAAATCCGGGTCCTCGAGCGCGGGACCCGGGCAGGCCACCACGAACTCGTCGCCGCCCAGGCGGGCCAGCAGGTCGCCGGCGCGCAGGCTTTGCTGCAGCCGGTGCGCCATGGCCACGAGGAACGCGTCGCCGGCATCGTGACCGTGCAAGTCGTTGACCGACTTGAATCCGTCGAGGTCGATGAAGGCGACCACCACGGCGCGGCCGTCGCGCTCGGCCTGGGCCAGCATTCGGCGCAGCTCGTCGAGGAACGCGCGCCGGTTCGGCAGGTTCGTGAGCGCATCGGTCGCGGCGCGGGTGGCGAGTTCGGCGTTGGCTTCGGTCAGGCGCTGGAGCAGCTGCTCGCGCTCCACGTGCTGGCCGATCAGCCGTGCAAACAGGCTCAGCACGTTGAACGCGTTGGCCGGCAGCGGCCGGCTCTCGGCGCTCGCGGCGCACAGCGTGCCGTACAGCCCGCCGCTGTCGGTGCGCACCGGCGTGCTCACATAGGTCTGGATGCCGAGCTGCCGTGCGGCGTCGGAGTCGCCCCAGCATTCGGCGACGTTGTCGGTGTAGACGCGGCCCTCGTCGAGGGCGCGCTTGCAGAGGGTGTCGCCCCAGGGCACGGCCAGCCCCTCGGGAATCTGCATCTGCCGCACGTTGCGGGCATAGAGGATGTGCTGCAGGCCCTGTTCCGCATCGATCCGGGTCAGGTAGGTGGACTCGAGGCCCGTCACCGCCTCGAGCATCTCGAGCATGGGGCGCGTCAGGTCCTCGAGCGTCCTGGCGGACGAGACCGAGGTTGAAAGTTGGCTCAGCAGTGGATCCATGGGCTGCATTCTGCCGGGCAGCGTCTCAGGCTTCCAGCGCGTCCATGAGCTCGGTCTCGATCGCGAGCTGCGTCTTCTGGCCCTGCAGTTCGGGGCCGCTGATCAGGAAGGTGTCTTCCACGCGCTCGCCGAGCGTCGTGATCTTGGCGAGCTGCAGGTTCAGGTGGTGCCGCGCGAGCACGCGCGCCACCGAATACAGCAGCCCGGCGCGGTCGCTGGCCGAGATGTTGAGCAGCCAGCGCTGCGCCTTGTCGTCGGGCAGCAGGCTGATGCGCGGCTTGATCGGGAAGCTGCGCACGCGCCGCGACACCCGCCCCACGCTCGGTGCGGGCAGTTCGTCGGCCTGGGTGAGCGTCTGGCCGAGCCCGGCCTCGACCATGTTGATCAGGTCGCGGTAGTGATCGGGCATGAAGGTCGTCACGATCTGGAAAGTGTCGAGCGCGTAGCCGTTGGTCGTGGTGTGGACCTTGGCGTCGAGGATGCTGAACGACGACTGGTCGAAGTAGCCGCAGATGCGCGCGAACAGGTCGGGCTGGTCGGGCGTGTAGACCATCACCTGCAGGCCCTCGCCGACCGGCGACAGCCGCGCCCGCACGATCGGCGGCGCCTTCGGGTCGACCGGCACCTTGGCTGGCGGCACGAAGCGCGACAGCTGCTTGGCATGCCACGCGATCTCGCTGGCGTCATGGCGCATGAAGTAGCGCACGTCGAGCGTGTCCCAGAGCGCCTTGTGCGCCTCGAAGGGCTGCGCATGGAGCGCGAGCTGCACCAGCGCCTCGCGCTTGCGCGATTCGACCTCGGCGTCGGGGTCGGGCATGCGCCCGCCGAGCGCGCGCAGGGTGTAGCGGTAGAGGTCTTCGAGCAGCTTGCCCTTCCAGGCGTTCCACACGCGCGGCGAGGTGCCGCGGATGTCGGCCACCGTGAGCAGGTAGAGCGCCGTGAGGTAGCGCTCGTTGCCCACGCGCCTGGCGAAGGCGCCGATCACGTCGGGGTCGCCGAGGTCCTGCTTCTGCGCCACCTGGCTCATCACGAGGTGCTCGGCCACCAGGAACTCGATCAGCTTCGCGTCCTCGCGCGAAATGCCGTGCTGCCTGCAGAAGCGCTGCACGTCGCGCGCGCCGAGCGTGGAATGGTCGCCGCCGCGGCCCTTGGCGATATCGTGGAACAGCGCCGCCACGTAGAGGATCCAGGGCTTGTCCCAGCCCGCGGCGAGCTGCGAGCAGAACGGGTATTCATGCGCATGCTCGGCAATGAAGAAGCGGCGCACGTTGCGCAGCACCATCAGGATGTGCTGGTCGACCGTGTACACATGGAACAGGTCGTGCTGCATCTGGCCGACGATGCTGCGAAACACCCGCAGGTAGCGCCCCAGCACCGAGGTCTGGTTCATCAGCCTGAACGCATGCGTGATGCCGTAGGGCTGCTGCAGGATGCGCATGAAGGTCTGGTGGTTCGCCGGATCGTTGCGGAACCGGCTGTCCATGACGTGGCGCGCGTTGTAGAGCGCGCGCAGCGTGCGCGCCGACAGGCCCTTGACGCCGATGGTCTTCTGGTAGAGCAGGAAGGTCTCCAGCACGGCGTGCGGTTCGCGCTCGTAGAGGTCGTCGCTCGCGATCTCGATCAGGCCGGCGCGCTCGTAGAAGCGTTCGTTGATCGGCGTTTGATGCTCGTCGGCCGGCTGCAGCCGTTCGGCGATGTTCAGCAGCAGGATCTGGTTGAGCTGCGTCACGGCCTTGGCCGCCCAGTAATAGCGCCGCATCAGCGCCTCGCTCGCCTTGCGCTGCGACTCGCCTTCGTAGCCGAAGGTCGCCGCCACGGCGGTCTGCAGGTCGAACACCAGCCGGTCTTCGCGCCGGTTGGCGATCACGTGCAGACGGGCGCGGATCAGCGAGAGCAGGGCCTCGTTGCGCTTGATCTGCTGCGCCTCGAACGGCGTCGCGAGGCCGTTCTTGGCCAGATCGTCCCAGCGGCTGCCGAAGCCCGCGGCCTTGGTCATCCAGAGGATGGTCTGCAGGTCGCGCAGGCCGCCCGGCGATTCCTTGCAGTTGGGCTCGAGCGCGTAGGGCGTGTTGTCGTACTTCTGGTGGCGATGGCGCATTTCCTGCGACTTGGCCACGAAGAACGCCTCGGGATCGATGGCCTCGGCGAAGCGGCCGCAGAAGGTGGTGAAGAGCTTCCTGTCGCCGGTGACGAGGCGTGCCTCGAGCAGCGAGGTCTGGACCGTGACGTCCTTCTCGGCTTCGGCCAGGCATTCGTCGAGCGTGCGCACGCTCGAACCGATCTCGAGGCCCGCATCCCAGCAGTGGCCGATGAAGGCCTCGATGCGCGACGGTTCGATGCCTCCGTCCTGCCCGTCGGGCGGCAGCAGCAGCAGCACGTCGACGTCCGAATACGGAAACAGCTCGCCGCGGCCGAAGCCGCCCACGGCGACCAGCGCCAGCGCGTTCCCGAAGCCCGCCTCGTTCCAGAGCGTGCACAAGGTACGGTCGGCCAGCGCGGACAGCTGCCGCAGCACGGCATGCACGCTGCGCGTGGGCGCGCGTGCGAAGCGCAGGGTGTCGAAGAGCGCCAGCTTCCTGGCGCGATAGTTCTCGCGCAGCGTGGCAACGTCGAGCTTGGCGGGTTCGATCACGGCCGTGGCGCGCTCAATTTCTCAGGTCTTGGTGGCGGCGACGAACGAGGGCAGGGGCGGGCTGCCTTCGGACAGCGTCAGCACCTCGTAGCCGGTTTCGGTGACCAGCACCGTGTGCTCCCACTGGGCCGAGAGCGAGTGGTCGCGCGTGACGATGGTCCAGCCGTCGTACTTGCCGCCCTTGAAGTCTTCCTTCACCTCGCGCCGGCCGGCGTTGATCATGGGCTCGATCGTGAAGATCATGCCGGGCTTGAGTTCCTCGAGCGTGCCGGGGCGGCCGTAGTGCAGCACCTGCGGTTCCTCGTGGAAGCGCTGGCCGACGCCGTGGCCGCAGAACTCGCGTACCACCGAGAAGCCATGCCCCTCGGCGAACTTCTGGATCGCATGGCCGATGTCGCCGAGGTGGGCGCCGGGGCGCACCTGCAGGATGCCGTGCCACATCGCCTCGAAGGTGAGGGCGCAGAGGCGCTTGGCCGCGATGGAGGCGTCGCCGACGATGAACATGCGGCTGTTGTCGCCGAACCAGCCGTCCTTGATGACGGTGACGTCGATGTTCATGATGTCGCCCTTCTTCAGGGGCTTGTCATTGGGAATGCCGTGGCAGACCACGTGGTTCACCGAGGTGCAGAGCGACTTCGGGAACGGCACGCTGCTCGCCCCCATGTAGCCCACCGTGGCCGAGGTGGTGCCCTGCTTGGCCATGTATTCAGCGGCCAGCCGGTCGATTTCATTCGTGGTGACGCCGGGCTTGACGAAGGGGGTGAGGTAGTCCAGCACCTCGGAGGCCAGGCGGCAGGCGACGCGCATGGCTTCGATGCCCGCCGCGTCTTTATAGGTAATGCTCATGGCCCGAATTATCCCATTCAGTGAATCAGCCTGCCCCCAACGCGGGGCACTTCGTGTCCCCGCTGCCCCCCGAGGGGGGCGACCAACTTGGGGCGGCCCGGCGTTGGCCTAAAATTCCGGGTTAACGCGGATGACCCCAGTCAGCGGCCGTCCGCCTCGATCCTGACCTCCAACGCGGCCCTCGAGGCCACCATCCGACCGTGACGCAGCCCGCACCCCAAGCCCTCCCCGTCGTAACCCTGTTCGAGGGCGGCAGCGCACTCAGCGATTTCCGCGCGCGGCAGCTGCTGCCGAAGCTGGCGGCCATCGATCCGCGCATCGAGGGCATTTCGGCGCGCTTCGTGCACCTCGTGGTGACCGACGCGGCGCTCGACGCCGCGGCCCGCGAGCGCTTCGGGGCGCTGCTGACCTACGGCGAACCCTTCGAGGCGCCGGCCGCCAAGGCCGCCGCCTCGGTGGTCGTCACGCCGCGCCTGGGCACGGTCTCGCCCTGGGCCTCCAAGGCCACCGACATCGCCCACAACTGCGGCCTGGCACTGCGCCGCGTCGAGCGGGTCACGCAATACCACCTGAAGCTTAAGGCGCCGATGATCGGCAAGGCGCCGGTGCTCGACGGCGACGCGCTGGCCGCCGTGGCCGGGCCGCTGCATGACCGCATGACGGAATCGGTGCTCGCCAACGTCGAGCAGGCCGCGAGCCTGTTCAGCGAACTGCCGGCGCAGCCGATGGCGCTGGTCGACGTGCAGGGCGGCGGCCGCGCGGCGCTGGTGGCGGCCAACACCGGCTTCGGGCTCGCGCTGGCCGAGGACGAGATCGACTATCTGGTCGAGGCCTTCACGCGGCTCGGGCGCAACCCGAGCGACGTCGAGCTGATGATGTTCGCCCAGGCCAACAGCGAGCATTGCCGCCACAAGATCTTCAACGCCGACTTCACCATCGACGGCGTGGCGCAGCCGCAGAGCCTGTTCTCGATGATCCGCCACACCGAGAAGCAGAACCCGCAGCACACCGTGGTGGCCTATGCGGACAACGCCTCGATCATGGAAGGCGCGACCATCGAGCGCTTCGTGCCCGAAGCGGGCTCGCAGAACTACCGCAAAGACAGCGCGCTGAGCCATGTGCTGATGAAGGTCGAGACGCACAACCACCCGACCGCGATTTCGCCGTTCCCGGGCGCCTCGACCGGCGCCGGCGGCGAGATCCGCGACGAGGGCGCCACCGGCCGCGGCTCCAAGCCCAAGGCGGGCCTGACGGGCTTCACGGTGTCGAAGCTCTGGCCCGAAGAGGGCCATTACGGCAAGCCCGCGCACATCGCAAGCCCGCTGCAGATCATGACCGAGGGCCCGCTGGGCGGCGCCGCGTTCAACAACGAGTTCGGCCGGCCCAACCTGCTCGGCTATTTCCGCGAGTACGAGCAGGCGGTGGCGAGCGATGTCGACACCGTGCAGCGCGGCTACCACAAGCCGATCATGATCGCGGGCGGCCTGGGCAGCATCGACGCCACGCAAACCAAGAAGATCCTGTTCCCGGCCGGCTCGCTCTTGATCCAGCTCGGCGGGCCCGGCATGCGCATCGGCATGGGCGGCAGCGCCGCCAGTTCGATGGCCACCGGCGCCAATGCGGCCGAGCTCGACTTCGACTCGGTGCAGCGCGGCAACCCCGAGATCGAGCGCCGCGCGCAGGAAGTCATCAACCATTGCTGGCAGCAGGGCGCCGCCAACCCGATCCTCGCGATCCACGACGTGGGCGCGGGCGGCCTGAGCAACGCCTTTCCCGAACTGACCAACGACGCGGGCCGCGGCGCGCGCTTCGACCTGCGCGCCGTGCCGCTCGAGGAATCGGGCATGGCGCCGAAGGAAATCTGGTGCAACGAAAGCCAGGAGCGCTATGTGCTCGCGATCGCGCCCGAATCGCTCGAACAGTTCAAGGCTTTCTGCGAACGCGAGCGCTGCCCGTTCGCGGTGGTCGGCGTGGCGACCGAGGAGCGGCAACTGATCGTGGCCGACGAAGGCGCCGAGGTTCAGCCGGTGGACATGCCGATGGACGTGCTGCTCGGCAAGCCGCCCAAGATGCACCGCGACGTGAAGACCGTTGCGCGCACGTTCAAGCCGCTCGAACTCACGGGTGTCGACCTGCAGAAGGCCGCGATCGACGTGCTCTCGCACCCGACGGTGGCTTCCAAGCGCTTCCTCATCACCATCGGCGACCGCACCGTGGGCGGCCTGAGCCACCGCGACCAGATGGTCGGCCCGTGGCAGGTGCCCGTGGCCGACTGCGCGGTGACCTTGGCCGACTACCAGGGCTTTGGCGGTGAGGCCATGAGCATGGGCGAGCGCACGCCGCTGGCCGCGCTCGATGCACCGGCCTCGGGCCGCATGGCCGTGGCCGAGGCCATCACCAACCTGCTGGCCGCGCCGATCGAACTCTCGCGCGTCAAGCTGTCGGCCAACTGGATGGCGGCCTGCGGCGAGCCGGGCGAGGACGCCGCGCTGTACCAGACCGTCAAGGCCGTGGGCCTCGAACTGTGCCCGGCGCTGGGTGTGTCGATCCCCGTCGGCAAGGATTCGCTGTCGATGCGCACGCAGTGGAACGACGGCGCCGAGGCAAAAAAAGTCACCTCGCCCGTGAGCCTGATCGTGAGCGCCTTCGCCACGCTCGAGGACGTGCGCGGCACGCTCACGCCGCAGCTCGATGCCGAAGAGGACGACACCACGCTGGTGCTGATCGACCTCGGCCGCGGCCAGCATCGCATGGCCGGCAGCATCCTCGCGCAGACCCTGGGGCAGACCGGCGACCGTGTGCCCGACCTCGACGATCCGGCGCAGCTCGTGGCGCTGGTCGATGCAGTGAACGCGCTGCGCGCCGACGGCAGGATCCTCGCGATGCATGACCGCAGCGACGGCGGCCTGTTCGCCACCGCCTGCGAGATGGCCTTTGCCGGCCATGTCGGCGTGGCGCTCAATGTCGACATGCTGGTCACCGAGGGCGACGGCATCAGCGACAGCCGCATGGAGACCGGCGACGCCAAGAACTGGGCGCAGCAGGTCAGCGCGCGGCGCGAGGAGCTCACGCTCAAGGCGCTCTTCAACGAGGAGCTCGGCATGGTGCTGCAGGTGCGCACGGCCGAGCGCAACGACGTGATGCAGGTGCTGCGCGCCCATGGCCTCAGCGCCCATAGCCATTTCATCGGCAAGACCCGGCCCGCGAGCTCGGCGATCGAGGCCGGCAAGGGCAAGCTCGAGGTCTGGCGCGATGCCAAGCCGGTGTTCAGCGCGGCACTGGCCGACCTGCACCAGGTGTGGGACTCGGTCAGCTGGAAGATCGCGCGCGAACGCGACAACCCCGCCTGCGCCGATGCCGAGCACGCCGCCGCGGGCGATCCGAACGACCCCGGCATGCATGTCTTCCTCCCGCTCGCTCCAGCAGAGGGCGGGGGTGAAGGCGGCGGCGCCAGCGCCCCCGCTGTCTTGCAGTCACGCCCGAAGGTCGCGATCCTGCGCGAGCAGGGCGTCAACTCGCACGTCGAGATGGCCTATGCCTTCACCGAAGCCGGCTTCGATGCCTTCGACGTGCACATGACCGACCTGCAGGCGGGCCGGGCCGACCTGTCGCAGTTCAAGGGCGTGGTCGCCTGCGGCGGCTTCAGCTACGGCGACACGCTCGGCGCGGGCATCGGCTGGGCACGCAGCATCACCTTCAACCCGCGCCTCGCCGAGCAGTTCAAGGCGTTCTTCGGCCGTGCCGACACCTTCGGCCTGGGCGTGTGCAACGGCTGCCAGATGTTCGCCGAGCTGGCTGACATCATCCCGGGCGCGGAGGCCTGGCCGCGCTTCACCACCAACCAGAGCGAGCGTTTCGAGGCCCGGCTGTCGATGGTCGAGGTGCTCGAATCGCCGAGCCTCTTCTTCGCAGGCATGGCCGGCAGCCGCCTGCCGATTGCGGTGGCGCACGGCGAAGGCTATGCGAACTTCAAGCACCGCGGCGATGCGGCCAAGGCCATCGCGGCCATGCGCTTCGTCGACAACCACGGCCAGCCGACCGAGCGGTACCCGTTCAACCCGAACGGCAGCGCGGGCGGCCTGACCTCGGTGACCACGCCCGACGGCCGCTTCACGGCGGTGATGCCGCACCCCGAGCGCGTGTTCCGCAACATCCAGATGAGCTGGACCTCGGGCGACAGGAGCGAGGCGAGCCCGTGGATGCAGATCTGGCGCAACGCGCGACGCTGGATCGGGTGAGCCTCCAAGGGAGCGGACTCCCGTACGCGAAGGGCGCGAAGGTTTCGCAAAGGGCGCGAAAGAAAACCAATTTCTTTTGACTTCCTTTTGCGTCCTCTGCGAAACCTTCGCGTCCTCTGCGTCCGGTACCCGCCTTCGCGAAGCCCCATGAAAAAACGGCCTCGCGGCCGTTTTTTTGCTTGAAGCGATCGAGCCTTACTCGATCTTGGCTTTCGCGCGCAGTTCTTCCTGGTACTTCTGCAGGCGCTGCTGCTGCAGCTGCTGCGTGATCTGCGGCTTCACTTCTTCCAGCTTCGGCAGCTGGGCTTCGCGGACGTCGTCCACGCGGATGATGTGGTAGCCGAACTGCGTCTTCACGGGCGCGGCCGTGGTCTCGCCCTTCTTGAGCTTGATCATGGCTTCGGAGAATTCGGGCACGAAGCTCGCGGGGTTGGCCCAGTCGAGGTCGCCGCCGTTGGCGCCCGATCCCGGGTCCTTGCTCTGCTTCTTGGCGATGTCCTCGAACTTGCCGCCCTTCTTGAGGTCGGCCAGGATCTTCTTGGCCTGGTCCTCGTTCTCGACCAGGATGTGGCGCGCCTTGAATTCCTTGCCGCCGTTGGCCGCGACGAACTTGTCGTACTCGGCCTTCACCTCGGCGTCGGACACCGCATTGGTCTTGCGGTAGTTCTCGAACAGCGCGCGGATCAGGATCGCCTGGCGGGCCAGTTCGAGCTGGTTCTTGTAGTCCTCGGTGGCATCGAGGCCCTGCTTCTGCGCTTCCTGCATGAAGACTTCGCGCGCGACGATCTCTTCGCGCAGCTGGCTTTGCATCTCGGGCGTGACGGGGCGGCCGGCGGCGGCCAGCTGCTGGGCCAGCACGTCCATGCGCGCCTTGGGCACCGGCTTGCCGTTGACGATGGCCGCGTTCTGCGCCACTGCCGCCATGGGAATCGCACCGATCAGCGCTGCGGCCGCGAGGGCCTGCAAAAGTTGTTTTTTCATGGAATGAGTATCAGCTGGGAGGATGTGCGCCCGAACGACGGAACGGGCGCGTGAGGAAAAGAGCAGCCGGCGGGACCGGAAAAGACGTCTCAAAGCACCTCGATGGCGATGGCGTGCAGCCCCTGGGCGATGAAAATCTGGAGGGCATCATACACAAGGCGATGGCGCGCCACCCGGGGCTTTCCTTCGAAGCGCGGGGAGGCGATGCGCACCCGGAAGTGGCTGCCCCGGCCCTCGGCGTTGGCGCCCGCATGGCCCGCATGGGCGGCGCTTTCGTCGATCACTTCGAGCACGGTGGGGGCCAGCGCCTCGCGCAGCGCGGCTTCGAGCTGCTGCACGGTCGGCGGCGGGTGGCCGGCGGTGGTGGTGGCGTTCATGCGGCGGGCTTGTCGTCGTTCTTGAGGTGCGGCGAGATGTAGAGGCCCTGCGCCACCAGGAAGACCACCGGGAAGATGTAGCCCCAGAGCTTGAACTCGACCCAGGCCTCGGTGCTGAAGTAGGCCGCCACGTAGCCGTTGACGACCGCCATGAAGAGGCAGTAGCCGATCCACGCGACGTTCAGGCGGTGCCAGATGTTCTCGGGCAGCTGCAGCTGCGCGCCCAGCAGCATCTTGAGGAAGTTCTTGCGCAGCGCCCAGAGCGCCACCGCCAGCGCGATCGCCATGGCGCCGTAGAGCACGGTGGGCTTCCATTTGATGAAGCGGTCGTCGTGCAGCACCAGCGTGAGCGTGCCGAAGAGCAGGATCAGCACCAGCGTCGCCTTCTGCATCGCCTGCAGCTTGCGCTCCATGGCGTAGATGATGCCCATCTGCACCACCGTGGCGGCCATCAGCACGCCGGTGGCCGTGTAGATGTCGGCCAGCTTGTAGGCGCCGAAGAACAGCAGGATCGGAAAGAAGTCGAGCAGCAGTTTCATTGTTTCTTCTGGAAGTCGAGCGACGCCGAGTTCATGCAGTAGCGCAGGCCGGTCTCGGTGGGGCCGTCGGGGAACACGTGGCCCAGGTGGGCGCCGCAATTCGCGCACACGTTCTCAGTGCGCACCATGCCGTGCGAACGGTCGACGATGTTGCGGATGGCACCGGGCACGGCGGCTTCCGAGAAACTGGGCCAGCCGCAGCCGGCATCGAACTTGGCGGACGACTCGAACAGCTTGGCACCGCAGCAGATGCAGTGGTAGGTGCCGTCGTCCCAGTGCGCTTCGTACTTGCCGGTGAAGGGGCGCTCGGTGGCGGCATGGCGCGTGACCTCGAAGGCCGCGGGCTCCGCGCCTTTCTCGGCGAGCAGCGCCTTCCATTCGGCATCGGTTTTCTGTACGGGATTGGTCATGATGAACAACTGATCTCGATCGTGGAGGCCCAGTCGGGCGGGAAGCCGGCGTGGTCGTCGAAGCCGGGATGTTCGTCAAATGGGGTCTCGAGCAGCGCCAGCAAGGTGGCCACGCCTGAGAAGTCCTTCTGTGCTGCCGCTTCGATGGCCTGCTGGCCCAGGTGGTTCCTGAGGACGAACTTCGGGTTCGCCTTCAGCATCGAAGCGGCCGCCTCTGGCCCGGGGTTCTGCCCCTGCCGCTCCCGAAAGGATAGCATCCAGGCGTCGAAGCCCGGGCGGTCGAGGAACAGGTCGCGTACCGGCTCGGCATCGCCGTCGGCCATGGCTTGCGACAGCCGGCGCCAGAAGATCGTGTAGTCGACCTTTTCCGCGGCCAGGAGCTTCAGCACGCCCTCGATCAGCGCGCGGTCGCCTTCGGCCGGTGTGCCGAGGCCGAGCTTGGCGCGCATCAGGCGTTCGAACTCGGCCGGGAACACCGTCTTGTACGACGCGAGCGCGGCCACTGCGGTGTCCTCGTCGCCGATCAGCGGCAGCAGGGCCTGTGCCAGCGCGAACAGGTTCCAGTACGCCACGTTGGGCTGCTGGTTGAACGCATAGCGGCCGCTGGTGTCGCTGTGGTTGCAGATGTGCCCGGGGTCGAAGCCGTCCAGGAACTGGAACGGCCCGTAGTCGATCGTGAGCCCCAGGATGCTCATGTTGTCGGTGTTCATCACGCCATGGCAGAAGCCCACGGCCTGCCACTTGGCGAGCAGCAGGGCGGTGCGCTCGCTCACGGCCTCGAGGAAGGCTGCGTACGCATTGCCGCCGAAGCGATCGCTGCCGCGGCAGTCCGGGTAGTAGCGCTCGATCACGTAGTCGGCCAGTTCGCGCAGCGCATCGTGCTGCTCGTTGGCGGCAAAGTGCTCGAAATGGCCGAAGCGGATGAAGCTCGGCGCCACGCGCGTCACCACGGCGGCGGTCTCGATCTCTTCGCGGCGCACGCGGGCGTCGGAGCCGGTGACGCACAGCGCGCGCGTGGTCGGAATGCCCAGCCCGGCCATCGCCTCGCTGCAGAGGAATTCGCGGATGCTCGAGCGCAATACCGCGCGGCCATCGCCCATGCGCGAGTAGGGCGTGCGCCCCGCGCCCTTGAGCTGGACTTCGAGCCCGCCAGCGGTTTCGCCGAGCATGATCGCCCGGCCATCGCCGAGCTGGCCCGCCCACACGCCGAACTGGTGGCCGCTGTAGACCGTGGCGAACGGCGCGGTGCCGGCCACGGGGATGTTGCCGCTCAGTGCCTCGAGCACCGCGTCGGTGCGCCAGCCCGCGGGCAGCCCGAGCTCGCGCGCGACCTGCTCGCTGTGGCCGACCCAGTACGGCGGCGTGGGGGAACTCAGCGGCGTGGGCTGCAGCGCGGTGAAGAAGCGCGGCCCCAGCCTGGCAAAGCCGGGCACCCAGGCCAGGCCCAGGTCGGCGGAAGCGGAAGCAGAAGAAGCAGAAGAAGCAGAAGAAGCAGAAGCGGGGGTCTCGTTGCTGCCGGTCGCACCGGCAGGTTGGCTCGTAGGCGTCATCCATGGATTGTCCGGCACAGCGCGAGACCCCTTGCCGCGGGGGGACTCGATGACAGGCATCTCCTACCTTTCGGTAGACAGGCCGCGCATGTGACAGCCGCATGTCCGCGCAGTGCGGGTTTCTGGCATTGTGCGAACGCACAAAGATTGCGTGAATCGCCTCATGTTCGAAACCGCTGAAATCGTTGAAGAAAAAAGGAGCCTGTAGATGCTGGGTTTGATGCAAGACCAACCGCTTTTGATCTCGTCGCTGATCGAGTTCGCCGAGCGCCACCATGGCGACGCCGAGATCGTCTCGCGCCGGGTCGAAGGCGATGTCCACCGGAGTTCGTGGAGCCAGATCGCCTCGCGCGCCCGGCAGGTCGCCAACGCGCTCGACGGCGAGCAGTTGCTCTTCAGCGACCGCGTCGCGACCCTGGCCTGGAACGGCTACCGCCACCTCGAGCTGTACTACGGCGCGAGCGGCACCGGGCGGGTGCTGCACACCATCAATCCGCGCCTGCATCCCGACCAGATCGCCTGGATCGCCAACCATGCCGAAGACCAGATCCTTTGCTTCGACCTGAGCTTCCTGCCGCTGGTGCAGGCGGTGCATGCCAAGTGCAGCACCGTGCGCAAGTGGGTCGCGCTGTGCGACGCCGACAAGCTGCCGGCCGACAGCGGCATCCCCGGCCTCGTGAGCTACGAGGACTGGATCGCCGCGCATTCGGACGACTACGACTGGCCGAGCTTCGACGAGAACTCGGCCTCGAGCATGTGCTACACGAGCGGCACCACGGGCAACCCGAAGGCCGCGCTCTACAGCCATCGCTCCACGCTGCTGCACGCCTATGCGGCGGCGCTGCCCGACGTGATGCGCATCTCGGCGCGCGATGCGGTGCTGCCCGTGGTGCCGATGTTCCACGTCAACGCCTGGGGCATTCCTTATTCGGCCGCGCTGGCCGGTGCCAAGATCGTGTTCCCCGGCCCGGCGCTCGACGGCAAGTCGGTGTTCGAGCTCATCGAGTCCGAAGGCGTGACCTTCGCGGCCGGCGTGCCCACGGTGTGGCAGATGATGCTCGGCCACATGCAGGCCAACGACCTCAAGTTCTCGACGCTCGAGCGCACCGTGATCGGCGGCTCGGCCTGCCCGCCGGCCATGATCCGCGCGTTCCAGGACCTCTACCAGGTCGAGGTGCTGCATGCCTGGGGCATGACCGAGATGAGCCCGCTCGGCACGCTGTGCACGCTCAAGAACAAGCACCTCGCGATGCCCGCCGAGGCCCAGGTCGCGATTCGCCAGAAGCAGGGCCGCGCCATCTTCGGCGTCGACATGAAGATCGTCGACGGCGAGGGCCGCGAGCTGCCCTGGGACGGCAAGGCCTTCGGCGACCTGCTCGTCAAGGGCCCCTGGGTGGTGAAGGAGTACTTCAAGGGCGAGGGCGGCGATCCGCTGGTGCCCGACGCGCAGGGCCGCGGCTGGTTCCCGACGGGCGACGTCGCGACCATCGATGCCGACGGCTTCCTGCAGATCACCGACCGCAGCAAGGACGTGATCAAGTCGGGCGGGGAATGGATCAGCTCGATCGAGATCGAGAACATCGCGGTCGCGCATCCGGCCGTGGCCATGGCGGCGTGCATCGGCGTGGCGCATCCCAAGTGGGACGAGCGGCCGATCATCGCGGTGGTCAGGAAGCCCGGCACCGAGGTCACGCGCGAGGAACTGCTCGGCTTCTACGAAGGCAAGACCGCCAAGTGGCAGGTGCCCGACGACGTGGTGTTCGTCGAGGCGATTCCGATCGGTGCCACCGGCAAGATCCTCAAGACGCGGCTGCGCGAAATGTTGAAAGACTACACGCTGCCTATGGGTTGAGTGCACGGCTGTCGCGGGCGCGATAGCGCAGCCGGGTTTGGCGGCCCGGCTTGCGGGCATTCCCTGTGGGGCAGCGAAAAGTGCGCTTGTACCCTGCGGCCTCACCCTCAACCGGAGATCTCTTCATGCATCCAGCGATCCAATCAGCCGCCTCCTGCGTCTTCCTGCTTGCCGCCACGGCGGCCTTCGCCCAGAAAGGGGAGACCGTCAAGGTCGCCTGGCTCGATCCGCTCTCGGGGTTGATGGCCGCCGTCGGGACCAACCAGCTCAAGACCACGCAGCTGCTGGTGGAGGAGTTCAACAAGAAGAACACCTCGGGCGTGAAGTTCGAGCTGATCGCTATCGACAACAAGCTCAGCCCGCAGGAAACCACCGCCGCGCTGCGCTCGGCGATGGACCAGGGCGCGCGCTACGTGCTGCAGGGCAACGGCTCGGGGCCGGCGCTCGCGATCATGGACGCACTCGAGAAGCACAACAGGCGCAATCCCGGCAAGGAGATGGTCTACATCAACTATGCGGCCGTCGATCCCGACCTGACCAACAGCAAGTGCAGCTACTGGCACTTCCGGCTCGACGCCGACACCTCCATGAAGATGGAAGCATTGACCACCTTCATGAAGGAGCAGCCGGACATCAAGAAGGTCTACCTGTTCAACCAGAACTATTCGCACGGCCAGCAGGTCTCCAAGTTCGCCAAGGAGGGCCTCAAGGCCAAGCGTCCCGACATCGAGATCGTCGGCGACGACCTGCATCCGCTCGCCCAGGTGCGCGACTTCTCGCCGTACATCGCCAAGATCAAGGCCTCGGGCGCCGATTCGGTCATCACCGGCAACTGGGGCTCCGACCTCGCGCTGCTGCTCAAGTCGGCGAACGACGCGGGGCTCGACGTCAAGTTCTTCACCTACTACGCCTATGGCACGGGCGCGCCGACCGCGATGGCCGCGGGCTCGGACGGCCGGGTCTATGCCGTCGGCTACGGCCACTACAACATGGGCGGCGAGATCCAGCGCCTGATGGGTGAGTTCAAGAAGAAGATGGGCGACGACATGGTGCAGACCTCGATCTACACCGCGTTCACGATGCTCGACACCGCCTTCGCGAAGGCCCGCAGCACCGATCCCGTCAAGGTCGCGGCCACGATGGAGGGCATGAAGTTCAAGAGCTTCAACGGCGAGGTGGAGATGCGCAAGGCCGACCACCAGCTCCAGCAGGGGCTGTTCATCACGCGGTGGCAGAAGGCTGGCGGCAAGTTCCCCTACGACGCCGAGAACACGGGCTACACGCTGGCGCCGGTGAAGCACTATGAAGCCTACGTCGCGAGCACGCCCACCACCTGCGAGATGAAGCGCCCCTGAAGAGGTGCGGGCCGCGGTTCTACCCATGGGTAGGAAATGCCTACCCGTCGGTAGGATCTGGCGCTTTTCCAGTGTCGCCTGCGCGATAGAAACGGGCCCCGCGGCCGCCTCCTTACGGGCATTCCCTGAGGGGAGGGGGCTTAAAGACTTGTACGCTCGTGCAGCTTTTGAAACGGTTTGACCAGGAGATATAGATCGTGAAATTCGCTCTGAAGTTCGCTACCGCAGCCATCCTCACTGCCGCCGCCACCGGCGCCCTGGCCCAAAAGGGCGAGACCGTGAAGATCGCCTGGCTCGATCCGCTGTCCGGCCTCATGGCCGCGGTGGGCACGAACCAGCTAAAGACCTTCCAGTTCCTGGCCGAGGAGTTCAACAAGAAGAATGCCGCCGGCGTGAAGTTCGAGATCATCGGCATCGACAACAAGCTGAGCCCGCAGGAAACCACCGCCGCGCTGCGCTCGGCGATGGACCAGGGCGCACGCTACGTGGTGCAGGGCAACGGCTCCGGCCCGGCACTGGCGATCATCGATGCGCTCGAGAAGCACAACGCCCGCAACCCGGGCAAGGAAGTGGTCTACATCAACTACGCGGCCGTCGACCCCGACCTGACCAACAGCAAGTGCAGCTACTGGCACTTCCGCCTCGATGCCGACACCTCCATGAAGATGGAAGCATTGACCACCTTCATGAAGGAGCAGCCCGAGATCAAGAAGGTCTACCTGCTCAACCAGAACTACTCGCACGGCCAGCAGGTTTCCAAGTTCGCCAAGGAAAACCTCAAGACCAAGCGCCCCGACGTCGAGATCGTCGGTGACGACCTGCATCCCCTCGCCCAGGTGCGCGACTTCTCGCCGTACATCGCCAAGATCAAGGCCTCGGGCGCCGATTCGGTCATCACCGGCAATTGGGGCTCCGACCTCGCGCTGCTCATCAAGTCGGCCAACGACTCGGGCCTGAACGTCAAGTTCTACACCTATTACGCCGTGACCAACGGCACGCCCACCGCCATGGGCGCGGCTTCGGACGGCAAGGTCTACCAGGTGGGCTACAGCCACTACAACGCGCCGGGCCCGGTCCAGCCGCTGATGAACGAGTTCAAGAAGCGGTTCAACGACGACATGTACACCACCGACATCTATACGGTGTACGCCATGCTCAGCGAAGCCTTCGTGCGCACCAAGTCGACCGACCCGGTCAAGGTGGCCGCCGCGATGGAAGGCATGAAGTTCAAGAGCTTCAACGGCGACGTCGAGATGCGCAAAGCCGACCACCAGCTGCAGCAGGGCCTGTGGATCACGCGCTGGCAGAAGGCCGATGCCAAGAACCCGTACAGCCCCGAGAACACCGGCTACACGCTGGCGCCGGTCAAGTTCTACGAGGCCTACGTGGCGAGCACGCCCACCACCTGCCAGATGAAGCGTCCGAACTCCTGATCGCGCGCATGAACGGTCGAGGCCCGACTTCACCACTCGGGCCTTTTTCTTTTCTACCTGTCACGAAAGACCGATGAACGTCGAATTCTTTGCCATCTCGCTGCTCAACGGCGTCAGCTACGGGCTGTTGCTGTTCATGCTGAGTTCTGGCCTGACGCTGATCTTCAGCATGATGGGCGTGCTGAACTTCGCGCATGCGAGCTTCTACATGCTGGGCGCGTACATCGCCTACACCCTGTCCAACATCGTCGGCTTCTGGCCCGCGCTGTTCCTCGCGCCGCTGCTGGTGGGCGCGATGGGCGCCGCCTTCGAGCGCTACAGCCTGCGCCGCGTGCACAAGTTCGGCCATGTGCCGGAGCTGCTCGTGACCTTCGGGCTGTCGTACCTGATCCTCGAGGTGGTGCAGCTCGCCTGGGGCCGTTCGACCGTGCCCTACGGCCTGCCGGAGCAGCTGCAGGGCCCGCTGTTCACGCTCTACGGCACGCAGTTCCCGCGCTCGCGCTCGTTCATCATGCTGGTGGCCGTGCTGATGCTCATCTCGGTGTGGCTGCTGCTCACGCGCACGCGCATCGGCCTCGTGATCCAGGCGGCGCTCAAGCACCCCGAGATGGTCGAGGCGCTGGGCCACAACGTGCCTCGCGTCTTCATGCTGGTGTTCGGCGGCGGCGCCGCGCTCGCCGGACTCGCGGGCGTGGTCGGCGGCAACACCTACGTCACCGAGCCCGCCATGGCCGCGTCGGTCGGCTCGATCATCTTCGTGGTGGTCGTGGTCGGGGGCATGGGCTCGCTCGCCGGCGCGTTCCTCGCGTCGCTGCTGATTGGCGTCGTGCAGACCTTCGCCGTCGCCATGGACCAGTCGTTTGCAGGCGGCCTCGAGATGCTCGGCGTCACCGTGACCGAGCAGACCTTCGGCTACGAGCTGCTCCGGCTCACGATCTCGCAGGTCGCGCCGATCCTGCCGTACCTGTTCCTGGTGCTGATCCTCATCTTCAGGCCCAAGGGCCTGCTCGGCACCCGAGAGGATTGACGCATGACCGCAACCACCATGTCCACCACCAGCTACTACCGCTTCAAGCCCTGGAACATCGGGCGCTATCTGATCTGGTCGCTGTTCGCGATCACGCTCATCGTCTCGCCGCACCTGTTCAAGAGCAGCCTGGCGCTCACCATGCTCTCGCAGATGGGCTATCTCATCATCATCTGCCTGAGCTACAACATCCTGCTCGGGCAGGGCGGCATGCTGAGCTTCGGCCACGCGGTCTACGTCGGGCTCGGCTCGTTCATCGCGATCCACGCCATGAACCTGGCCGGCGAGGGCAAGATCCCGGTGCCGCTGGTGCTGATCCCGCTCGTGGGCGGGCTGGCCGGCATGTTCTTCGCGATATTGCTGGGCTTCGTCACGACCAAGAAGTCGGGCACCACCTTCGCGATGATCACGCTGGGCATCGGCGAGCTCGTGGCCGCGATGGCGCTGATGTTCCCGAGCTTCTTCGGCGGCGAGGGCGGCATCACCACCAACCGCGTCTACGGCTCGGGCTTCTTCGGCTTCAAGTTCGGCCCGCAGATCCAGGTGTACTACCTGATCGCGGCGTACTGCTTCGTCTGCACGGCACTGATGTACGCCTTCACGGGCACGCCGCTCGGCCGCATGCTGAACGCGGTGCGCGACAACCCCGAGCGCGTGGAGTTCATCGGCTACAACACGCAGCGCGTGCGCTACATCGCGTTCATCATCGCCGGCTTCTTCGCCGGCATCGGTGGCGGGCTGGCATCGATCAACTTCGAGATCGTGAACGCGGCCGACAGCCTGAGCGCGATCCGCTCGGGCGGCTACCTGCTGTTCACCTTCCTGGGCGGCGCGGTGTTCTTCTTCGGGCCGATCATCGGTGCAGTGCTGCTGGTCTTCGCCTCGATCCTGCTGTCGGAACTGTCGAAGGCGTGGCAGCTCTACTTCGGCTTGGTATTCGTCTTCATGGTGATGTTCGCGCCGGGCGGCATTGCGAGCCTGGTGATGATGAACCTGCGCGTGGCCAAGTTCGGCAAGTTCGGCCGCCTCTGGCTGCTCTACGTCGCGCTGGCCGTGGCGCTGGTGCCGGTGGTCGTGGGCGCAGCGGCGCTGATCGAGATGATCTACCACATCCAGCTGAATTCGGCGCTGGGCCCCGAACTGCGGTTCTTCGGCACCACGCTCGACACCTCGGGCATGGCGAGCTGGCTCGGTGCCGCGGCCATCCTCGCGATCGGCCTTGCCGCGCTCGAGGTGGCGCGCCGTCGGTTCGTGCGCGTCTGGGGCAAGGCGCAAGAAGAGATCGAAGCAGAAATCAAGCGTCGGGAGGCGGCGTAAATGAGCGCGCAATACGCATTGGAATTGAAGGCGCTGCGCAAGGCCTTCGGCAAGACCGAGATCATCCGCGGCGTGGACCTGGCCGTGAAGGCCGGCGAGCGCATCGCGATCATCGGGCCGAACGGCGCGGGCAAGTCGACGCTGTTCAACCTGATCAGCGGCCGGCTCGCGCCATCGAGCGGCCAGGTGCTGTTGAACGGCCAGCGCATCGACGGCAAGAAGCCGTATGAGATCAACCGGCTCGGCCTGTCGCGCAGCTTCCAGATCACCAACATCTTCCCGAAGCTCAGCGTGTTCGAGAACCTGCGCTGCGGCGTGCTGTGGAGCCTGGGCTACCGCTACACGTTCCTGCGCTTCCTTTCGAACCTCGACGACGCCAATGCGCGCACCGAAGAGCTGCTGCGCCAGATCGGCCTCGAGCGCAAGCGCGACGTGCAGGCGGTGAACCTCACCTATGCCGAGCAGCGCGCGCTCGAGATCGGCGTGACCATCGCGGGCGGCGCCAACGTGATCCTGCTCGACGAGCCCACGGCCGGCATGAGCAAGACAGAGACCGCGCATTTCATCTCGCTGATCAAGCACGTCACCACGGGCAAGACGCTGCTCACCGTGGAGCACGACATGGGCGTGGTCTTCGGGCTGGCCGACAAGATCGCGGTGGTGGTCTATGGCGAGGTGCTCGCCTTCGACACCCCGGACGCCGTGCGTGCGAACGCGCGCGTGCAGGAGGCCTACCTGGGTTCGACCATCGCCGATGCACAGGCGGGACACTGACACCGGACATCATGCTGAAGCTTCACGACATCCACGCCTACTACGGCAAGAGCCATGTGCTGCATGGCGTTTCGTTCCACGTCGGGCCCGGCGAGATCGTGGCCCTGCTCGGGCGCAACGGCTCGGGCCGCTCCACCACCGCGAAGGCCATCATGGGCCTGGTGCATGCCGAGGGCACGCTGCGCTGGAAGGACAAGGACATCCTGCGCAAGAAGGCCTACGAGATCGCCCACATGGGCATCGGCTACGTGCCCGAGAACCGCGACATCTTCCCGCGGCTCACGGTGCACCAAAACCTGCTGCTGGGGCAGAAGGGGTCGGGCAAGGGCAGCCGCTGGTCGTTCGACGACATGTACGAAATGTTCCCGCGCCTGAAGGAACGCCAACACACCGAGGCCGGCGTGCTCTCGGGCGGGGAGCAGCAGATGCTCACCCTGTGCCGCACGCTCATGGGCGACCCCGACCTGATCATCATCGACGAGCCCACCGAGGGCCTCGCGCCCAAGATCGTCGAGCTGGTGGCGCAGTACCTGAAGACGCTCAAGGACAAGGGCGTCTCGGTGCTGCTGATCGAGCAGAAGCTCACCATCGCGATGCAGATCTCCGACCGTGCGCTCGTCATGGGCCACGGCAGCATCGTGTTCGACGGCACGCCCGACAGCCTGCGCGCCGATGCGTCGATCCGCAAGGAATGGCTGGAAGTCTAGGCCGCCGAGAAAAAAGCGGACTTCCGGACGCAGAGGGCGCAAAGATCACGCAGAGTACGCAAAAGAACAGCCAAATCATTTTTTTTGGTTTCTTTTTTTGCGCCCTCTGCGAAACCTCCGCGTCCTCTGCGTCCGGTTCCCGCTTCCGCTCCCGCATCCCCCTTGTCCCAACAGCGACTGCGTGCCATTGTTGCGCTGCGCCAAAAGCCTAAAATCCCGCGGAAAAGAACACTCGTGCTTTTTCGTACTTTTCTTCTCACACCAAGGAACGCAGCATGACGGCTGAATACAAAGTGCTCGGCGATGTCGCCGTGATCACCATGACCAATCCCCCGGTCAACGGTCTCGGTTTCTCGACCCGCATCGGCATCACCGATGGGCTGTCGAAGGCCAACGCCGACGACGCCGTCAAAGCCATCGTCATCACGGGCGCCGGCAAGGCGTTCTCGGGCGGTGCGGACATCAAGGAATTCGGCACGCCCAAGGCGCTGCAGGAGCCGAACCTGCTGAGCGTGATCCTCGCGCTCGAGGCCTCGGCCAAGCCCATCGTCGCTGCGATCCACTCGGTGTGCATGGGCGGCGGCCTGGAGCTCGCACTCGGCTGCCATTACCGCATTGCCGCACCGGGCACCAGCATTGCGCTGCCCGAAGTCAAGCTCGGCCTGATCCCCGGCGCCGGCGGCACGCAGCGCCTGCCGCGCGTGCTCGGCGTCGAGACCGCGCTCAACATGATCGTGAGCGGCGAGCCCGTGAAGAGCGAAGTGCTCGCCTCGCTGCCGGGCCAGAAGCTGTTCGACCGGCTCTCGGCCTCGGCCGAATCGGTTTTCGAGGAGGCCGTGGCTTTCGCGAAGTCGGTGGCCGGCAAGGACGGCGAGCTGCCGCTGGTGCGCAACCTGCCGTGCAAGCATCCGCAGGGCGACGCGTACTTCCAGTTCACGCGCAACATGGTCGGCGGCATGTCGAAGAACTACCCCGCGCCGCTCAAGTGCATCGACGCGGTGCAGTCGGCCACCAAGATGAAGTTCGACGACGGCATGGCCGAGGAGCGACGCATCTTCACCGCGCTGATGTTCACGCCCGAGTCGCTGTCGCTGCGCCACCTGTTCATGGCCGAGCGCGCCGCCTCCAAGATCCCCGACGTGCCCGAGGACACGCCCAAGCGCGCGATCAAGTCCGTCGGCGTGATCGGCGCCGGCACCATGGGCGGCGGCATCTCGATGAACTTCCTGAACGCGGGCATCCCGGTGAAGATCCTCGAGATGAAGCAGGAGGCGCTCGACCGCGGCATCGCCACGATCCGCAAGAACTACGAAGGCCAGATCAAGAAGGGCAAGCTCAAGCAGGACAAGTACGACCAGCGCATGGCGCTCTTGAGCACCACGCTCGACTACGCCGACCTGAAGGACTGCGACCTGATCATCGAAGCCGTGTTCGAGGAACTCGGCGTGAAGGAAAAGGTTTTCAAGCAGCTCGACGAGGTGGCCAAGCAGGGCGCGATCCTCGCGTCGAACACCTCCACGCTCGACGTCGACAAGATCGCGGCGTTCACCAAGCGGCCACAAGACGTGGTCGGCATGCACTTCTTCAGCCCGGCCAACGTGATGAAGCTGCTCGAAGTGGTGCGCGGCAAGGAAACGGCCAAGGACGTGCTCGCCACGGTGATGGCGATCGCCAAGAAGATCCGCAAGACCGCGGTGGTCTCGGGCGTGTGCGACGGCTTCATCGGCAACCGCATGATCGAGCAGTACTCGCGCCAGGCCGGCTTCCTGCTCGATGAAGGCGCCACGCCGCAGCAGGTCGACCGCGCGATCGAGAAGTTCGGCTTCGCGATGGGACCGTTCCGCATGGGCGACCTCGCGGGCAACGACATCGGCTGGGCCATCCGCAAGCGCCGCGCGGTCGAGCGTGCCGACATGAAGTACAGCCGCACGGCCGACAAGCTCTGCGAACTGGGCCGCTTCGGCCAGAAGACCGGCGCCGGCTGGTACGACTACAAGCCGGGCAAGCGCGACGCGATCCCGTCGGAGCTCGTCAACAAGATGATCGAAGACCATCGCAAGGAACTCGGCATCACCCCGCGCAAGATCTCCGACGAAGAGATCGTGCAGCGCCTGGTGTATGCGCTCGTCAACGAGGGCGCGCACATCCTCGAAGACGGCATCGCGTCGAAGCCGAGCGACATCGACATGGTGTACCTGACGGGCTACGGCTTCCCCATCTGGCGCGGCGGCCCGATGCACTACGCGTCGCAGGTCGGCCTCTACAACGTGGCCGAGTCCATGAAGCGCTTCGCCAAGAATCCGCGCGACGACGCCGAGTTCTGGCAGCCCGCGCCACTGATCCAGAAGATGGTCGCCGAAGGCAAGTCCTTCCCCTGAGACGCTGCTAGCAAGGGGAACTCGACCGCCCATGTTGAAACGCATCTTCCTGGGGCTGCTGCTGGTGCTCGTGGCATTGGTGGCGGCCGTGGCGGTCAAGACCTGGACCACGCCCTCGCGCCAGCTCGCGGTGGCGCCGGCGCCCAAGCTGTCGATCGACCTGGAGGCCGCTGCCCAGCGGCTCGCAGGCGCGATCCCGATCCGCACCGTGTCGAGCCTCGACGACCCGGCGGCCAACCTGGCCGAGTTCGACCGGCTGCATGCCTACCTCGAACAGCAGTTCCCCAAGGTCCACGCCACGCTCAAGAAGGAAGTGGTGGGCCGGAAGGCGCTGCTCTACACCTGGCCCGGCAGCGATCCCGCGGCCAGGCCGATCGCACTCATGTCGCACCAGGACGTGGTGCCGATCGCACCGGGCACCGAAAAGGCCTGGAGCGTCGATCCCTTCGGCGGCGAGATCAAGGACGGCTTCGTCTGGGGCCGCGGTACGCTCGACAACAAGGGCAACCTGTTCGCGCAGATGGAGGCGATCGAGCTGCTCGTCGCGGGCGGCTTCCAGCCGAGGCAGACCGTCTATCTCGTGATGGGCGACGACGAGGAGGTGAGCGGCCTGCGCGGTGCGCTGCCGATCGCCGAATTGCTCAAGTCGCGCGGCGTGCGGCTCGACTGGGTGCTCGACGAGGGCCTGCTGGTGCTCGACGGCGTGCTGCCCGGGCTCTCGCAGCCGGCCGCGTTGATCGGCCTGGCGGAGAAGGGCTATGCCACTTTCTTTCTCTCGCTCGACACCGCGCCCGGCCACTCGTCGATGCCGCCGGCCCGCAGCGCCATCGGCCGCCTGAGCGCTGCGCTCGCACGGCTCGAGGCCCATCCGATGCCCGGCGGCATCCGCGGCGTGGCGGGCGAGATGTTCGGCACGCTCGCGCCCGAGATGAGCGGCGTCAACCGCGTGCTGCTGTCGAACCTTTGGCTCACCGAACCGCTCGTGCGCAGCCAGCTCGAGAAGAGCCCCAGCAGCAATGCGATGCTGCGCACCACCACGGCGCTCACCATCGTGCGCGCCGGCAACAAGGACAACGTGCTGCCGGGCCGCGCCGAGGCAGCGGTCAATTTCCGCGTGCTGCCGGGCGACACCCTCGAGAGCGTCGAGGCGCACCTGCGCCGCCAGCTCGGCGACGACGACATCCAGATCAAGCGCTATCCGGGCAATGCCGAGGCCTCGCCGGTGTCGCCGACCGACAGCACCGGCTACCGCGCGATCGCGCAGGCCGTGCGCCAGTCGTTCCCCGACGCGCTGGTCGCGCCGGGCCTCATGACCGCGGCCACCGATTCGCGCCACTTCAGCCTCGTGAGCGACGCGGTGTTCCGCTTCTCGCCCTACCGCATGAAGAGCGAGGACCTCGCACGCTTCCACGGCAACAACGAACGCCTCGCCATCGCCAACTACGGCGAGATGATCGGCTTCTATCACCAGCTCCTGCGCAACACCAGTGGCGCGCCGGCGCAGTGACACCCATCCGTTTCCCTTCCATCTTCAAAGGACATCACCATGACCAGCGCCGTCATCGTTTCCACCGCCCGCACGCCGCTCGCCAAGAGCTGGAAGGGTGCCTTCAACATGACGCATGGCGCCACGCTCGGCGGCCATGCGGTGCAGCACGCCATCGCGCGCGCAGGCATCGACGCGGGCGAGGTCGATGACGTGGTGATGGGCTGCGCCACGCCCGAAGGCGCCACCGGCTCCAACATCGCGCGCCAGATCGCGCTGCGCGCGGGCTGCCCGATCACCACCTCGGGCATGACCATCAACCGCTTCTGCTCGTCGGGCCTGCAGACCATCGCCACCGCCTCGCAGCGCATCATCGCGGGCGAGGGCGAGGTGTACGTGGCCGGCGGCGTCGAAAGCATCTCGTGCGTGCAGAACGAAGCCAACAAGCACATGCTGACCGATCCGTGGCTCACCAAGCACAAGCCCGAGATCTACTGGAACATGCTGCAGACTGCCGAGCAGGTCGCCAAGCGCTACAACATCGGCCGCGATGCGATGGACGAGTACGGCGCGGCCAGCCAGCAGCGCGCCACCGCCGCGCTCGAGGCCGGCAAGTTCAAGGACGAGATCGCGCCGATCACCGTGCTGGCCGGCGTGGCCGACCCCGTGATGGGCCTGCGCACCAAGGAAGTCACGGTCGAGAACGACGAGGGCATCCGCCCCGGCACCACCAAGGAAGGCATCAGCGGCATCCGCTCGGCCATGCCCGGCGGCCTGATCTCGGCCGGCAATGCGAGCCAGTTCTCCGACGGCGCCGGCGCCTGCGTGGTGGTCGACGAGAAGTACGCCGAACGCAAGGGCCTGAAGCCGCTCGGCCGCTTCCTCGGCTTTGCCGTGGCCGGCTGCGAGCCCGACGAGATGGGCATCGGCCCGGTCTTCGCGGTGCCCAAGGTGCTGGCCAAGCTGGGCCTGAAGGTCGGCGACATCGACCTTTGGGAACTCAACGAGGCCTTCGCGGTGCAGGTGATCTACTGCCGCGACAAGCTCGGCATTCCGGCTGACCGCCTGAACGTGAACGGCGGCGCCATCGCCGTGGGCCACCCCTACGGTGTGAGCGGCCAGCGCCTCACCGGCCATGCGCTGATCGAAGGCAAGCGCCGCGGCGCGAAGAAGGTCGTGGTCACGATGTGCATCGGCGGCGGCATGGGTGCTGCGGGCGTGTTCGAGGTGCTCTGAGCCAGGCCCCGGGGCGCTGCGCGCCCCGCAAGAAAAAAAGCCCTTCGGCGCCGCGGCACCGAAGGGCTTTTTGCTTGGGTCTCGCTGCTTACTTGCCGAGTTCGCTCAGGCTGACCGGCTTGATCTTGCCGCCTTCGACGGTCACCACCACCGGGTCGACGATGGTGGCGCCCACGTTGTCGATGCCGCGGAAGTCGCCCGCGTTGTACTTCGGCGGCAGCTTCGCCAGTGCCTCGCCGAGCTTGGCGCGGATCGCGGTGGCGTCCGAGGTGGTGCCCGCGAGCGCCATCGCCCCGGCGAGTGCATGGGTCAGCGTGTAGTTGTAGGAAGACTCGGTGGTCGGCTGACGGTCGGCGCCGTAGGCCTTGCTGAAGGCGGCCGAGAAGTTCTTCGCGCCTTCGCGCTCGTCGGTGGAAACGGGCAGCACGCCGACCGAGCCGTTGAGCAGTTCGAGCCCGCCGGTGATCTTGGCCATCTCGTCGACCTTGGCCTGGTCCATCAGGATGAAGCCGCCCTTGAAGCCCAGCTCGCGCGCCTGCTTGGCCACCAGCGCCGTCGGTTCGGACGGACCGCCGATGAACAGCACGTCGGGCTTCTCGGCCAGCACGCGGCTCACGCCGCTGTAGAAGTCGGCCGACTTGTTGTACGACATCGGATTGTTCGACACGATCTCGCCGCCCAGCTTCTTCCAGGCCGGCTCGAACAGGGCAGACCAGGCCTTGGCGTAGTCGTGGTCGGCGGGCAGCATGCCGGCCTTCTTGCCGAACTTCTTCATCTCGTACTTCGAGAAGGGTTCGATGTAGCCCACGAAGCTCGGCGGGATGCGCACCGTGAGCTTGTTGCCGACCTCTGTGATCTTCGGCGTGCTCGAGTACGCCATCACGATGAACTTCTCGCGCTCGTTGAAGGCCTGCATCGCATAGATGCCGCCCGAGTGCGGCACGAACACCGCCGGCACCTTCGACTGCTGCACCAGCCGGCGCGCGTTGATCGCGGACTCGGCCGGCGAGTACTTGTCATCGAGCGCCACGAGCTCGAGCTTGACCTTCTTGCCCGCGACCGTGAGGCCGGCCTCGTTGATCTCCTTGATGGCCATCTCCATGCCATCGACCACGTTCTTGCCGTAGAGCGCGGCGCCGCCGCTGAGCGGGCCGGTGAAGCCGATCTTGACGGTCTCCTGCGCACTGGCGCCCGCAGCGGCGAAGGTGGCGGCAAGGGCGAGGGCCAGTGGCACGCGTGCGAAGCGGCGGCGAGATGGGGAAGCGTTCATGTCGTTCTGTCTCCTTGTGGTTGGTACACGAAAAAAGGGGGCGGGCGTTCAGGCGCCGATGTAGGCCGCGCGCACGGCCTCGTTGTTGAGCAGCGCCTCGCGGTCTCCCTCCAGCGCGATGCGCCCGCGCTCGATCACGTAGGCGCGGTCGGCAATGGCGAGCGCCGAGTAGGCGTTCTGCTCGGCCAGCAGCACCGTGGTGCCGGCCTGGTTGATGCGGCGGATCACGTCGAACACCTGCTTGACCACCAGCGGCGCCAGGCCGAGCGAGGGCTCGTCGAGCAGCAGCACCTTGGGCCGGCCGAGCATCGCGCGGCCGATCGCGACCATCTGCTGCTGGCCGCCCGAGAGCGAGCCGGCCGGGTCGTTCTGCTTCTGCAGCAGCACCGGGAACAGGCTGAACACCTCTTCGAGCGTGCGGGCGATGCCGGCCTTGTCGCGGCGGTGAACGTAGGCGCCGAGGGTCAGGTTCTTCCGCACCGTCATCTCCGGGAACAGCTTGCGCCCCTCGGGGCAGTGCACCAGCCCGGCCTGCACGATCTGCGCCGGGCGCTTGCCGGTCAGGTCGTGCCCGCCCATGCGGATCGCGCCGCCCGCGGTCTTGTGGATGCCGCTGGCGGCCAGGAAGAGCGAGCTCTTGCCCGCGCCGTTGGCGCCCAGCAGCACCACCAGCTCTCCCTGCTCGGCGTGCAGCGAGATGTTGTCGAGCGCGCGGAAGCTGCCGTACTTGAGCGTGACGCCTTCAAACCGCAGCATGGTCGGCTCCCAGGTAGGCCTCGATCACGTGCGGATCGCGCCGGACTTCGTCGGCCGTGCCCTCGGCGATCTTCTCGCCGTTGTTGAGCACCACGATCTTGTCGGCCAGCTGCATGATCATGTCCATCTTGTGTTCGATCAGGCACACGGTCTTGCCGTGGCGCACGAGCTTGCGGATCAGCTCGGCCAGGCCCACCGTCTCCTCGGGGTTCACGCCGCCGGCGGGTTCGTCGAGCAGCAGCAGTTCGGGGTCGGTCGCGAGCGCCAGCGCGAAGGCCACGCGCTTGCGCTCCTCCTGCGTGATGTCCGCGGCGATGCGGTGGGCCACGTGGGCCAGGCCGACGAAGTCGAGCGCCTCCATCGCCTTCTCGCGGCACAGCCGCTCCTCCTCGCGCAGGCGGGCCGTGTTGAGCAGCACGTCCCACAGGTTGGCATGGGTGCGCAGGCGGTGGCCGACGATCAGGTTGTCGAGCACGGTCGCGTTGTCGAACAGGTTCGTGGTCTGGAAGGTCCGGGCCACGCCGAGCCGCGCGATGCGGTCGGGCCGCATGCCGGTGACGTCCCGGCCCTTGAACACGATGCGCCCCGAGGTTGGCGCGTGGGTGCCCGCGATCAGGTTGAAGAAGGTCGTCTTGCCGGCGCCGTTCGGGCCGATGATCGCGGTGATCTGGCCCTCGGCGACGCGGGTCGATACCTGGTCGACCGCGGTCAGGCCGAAGAATTTCTTGGTGAGCGCCTCGATCTCAAGCATGGCCGCGTGCCTCCGACTTGCCGTCCGCGGCCTCGATGCCTCCACCGGCCGCACGCGGCGGCGCCGCCGCGAGGGCGCGCCGCCGCGCCCGGTACTTCAGCCAGGTGCCGACGATGCCGTCGGGCATGAAGATGACCAGCGCGACCAGCACCGGGCCGAACACCAGCATGCGGTAGTCCTGCAGGAACTGCAGGCTCTGCGTCATCCAGGTCACCAGCAGCGTGCCGACCAGCGGCCCCATCAAGGTGCCGATGCCGCCGACCAGCGTGAACATGATCAGGTCGAAGGTGACGACCTCGCTGGCCACGTCCGGCCCGAGGAAGCGCACCTGGCCCGCATAGAGCGCGCCCGCGAAGCCGGCGTAGATCACCGACAGCACGAACGACAGCGTCTTGGTGCGCATCAGGTCGACGCCGAGCGCCTCGGCCAGCATGTCGCTGTTGCGCACCGCCATGAAGGCGCGCCCGAGCAGCGAATTGACGATGCGCGACATCAGGAAGGTGCCCAGCACCAGGAAGGCGAGCGCCAGGTAGTACTGCGCGACCGGCGTCTCGAATTGAAGGCTGCCCACGCCGGTGGGCGCCGGAATGCCCATGATCCCCACCGTGCCGTGGGTGAGGCTTTCCCACTTCTCGATCAGCAGGTACATGATGTAGCTCACGCACAGCGTGAAGATCGAGAAGTAGTGGCCCTTCAGGCGCAGCGACAGCAGGCCGACGAAGTAGCCCAGCACGCCGGTCACCACGCCGGCCAGCGCGAAGGCCACCCAGTAGGGCACCGCATAGTCGGTGGTCAGGATGCCCACCGTGTACGCGCCCACGGCCATGAAGGCGCCGTGCGCGAGGTTGAACTGGCCGGTGTAGCCGGTGATCAGGTTCATGCCCAGCGCGGCGAGCGCCATGATGAAGGCGAGCGACACCACCGAGACGATGTAGGTGTCGCTGGCGAACAGCGGAAAGACCAGCGCCACGGCGAGCAGCACGAACCAGGGCCAGCGGGAAGCGAGCTTGCTCATGCGCGTGCCCCCTTGCCGGTGAACAGGCCCTGCGGCCGGAACGAGAGGATCACCACCAGCAGCACGAAAGCGATGATGTCTTTGTAGTCGGTCGAGAAGTAGAAGCCGCCGAAGGCCTCGGCCATGCCGATGATCAGCCCGCCCACGATGGCGCCGGGGAAGCTGCCCATGCCGCCCAGGATGATGATCACGAAGGCCTTGGTGATGACCAGGTTGCCCATCGCCGGATAGATCAGGTTGATCGGCGCATAGAGCATGGCCGCCACGGCCGCCAGCGCGCCCGAGATCGCGAACACCAGCAGCGTGACGCGGCCGGCGTCGATGCCCACCAATGCCGCGCCGTCGCGGTTCTGCGCCATCGCGAGGATGGTCGAGCCCAGCACCGTGTGGTTCAGGAACAGGTGCAGCAGCCCCATCAGCAGGAAGGCGCCCGCGATGATCAGCAGGCGCTGCAGCGGCGACGTGAGGCCGAAGATCTCGACCATCTGGCCGTAGGGCGTCTGCATCCGGTGGAACTCCGCACCGAACAGCGCCTGCACCCCGGCCTCGAGGAAGAGCAGGATGCCGATCGCCGCGATCATGTCGTGCAGCTCGGGCGCGTTGCGCAGCGGATGGAACACCAGCACCTGCGACAGCATGGCGATCACTGTCACCGTGGCCGCCGCGCCGAGCATGGCGAGCCAGTAGTTCAGCCCCAGCGCCGACATGAGGTAGTAGCCCGCGAAGGCCCCCGTCATGTAGAAGGCGCCGTGCGCGAAGTTGGGCACGTGCAGGATGCCGTAGACCAGCGTCAGCCCCAGCGCCACGAGGCTGTAGACCCCGCCAACCGTCAGGCCGTTCAGCAGCTGCTGAAAGAAAATTTCCATTCTTGTCTTCCCCTTGTGGACCCATCCCGGGCCGGGTGCCGGCGACTGCGGCCGGGCAGCGGAAATTCTGGGTGCGCCCGGCGATCCTGCCCCTTGAGGTTTGCCCCAACTGCGTCACGTGCGCGACTCGAACATGTCAAGGGCCGCAGCCCCGGTGCCCTTGTCATGAAGGAGTCACGGCGCGCGCAGCGATTGATTTACATTGAGGCGGTTCCACCGAACCTGCGCACGGCCGCGCCCGGGCGCGGGGACTTTTCCCGACGACGAACTGCCCGCCTACCGCCATGACGCTGCGTCCCACTCTCGACTTCCTGCTCTACGACTGGCTCGACGCCGAATCGCTCAACCAGCGCGAGCGATTCGCCGACCACTCGCGCGAGACCTTCGATGCGGTGCTCGACACCTGCGAGCGCATCGCGCGCGAGAAGTACGCGCCGGCCAATCGCATCGTCGACACCCAGGAGCCGCACTTCGACGGCGAGAAGGTCATCCTGCCGCAGGCCACGCACGATGCGCACCGGGCCTTCGTCGAGTCGGGAATGATGAGTGCGGCGCAGGACTACGACATCGGCGGCATGCAGCTGCCCTACACGCTGCAGGCCGCGGCCAACAGCTTCTTCGCCATGGCCTCGGTGAGCATCGGCTCCAACATGCTCACGAGCGGCAATGCCAACCTGCTGATGGTGCACGGCACACCGATGCAGCAGGAGGTGTTCGCGAAGAACGAGTTCGCGGGCCGCTGGGCCGGCACCATGTGCCTGTCGGAGCCGCAGGCCGGCTCCTCGCTGAGCGACGTCGCCACGCGCGCGGTGCCGGACGGCGACGACTTCCAGAGCGACCCGCTCGGCCCGCGCTACCGGCTCACCGGCAACAAGATGTGGATCTCGGCCGGCGACCACGAGCTGACCGAGAACATCGTGCACATCGTGCTCGCGAAGATCCCCGACGAGAACGGCAAGCTGGTGCCGGGCACGCGCGGCATCTCGCTGTTCATCGTGCCCAAGCGCATGGTCGATACCCAGGGCCGGCTCACCGGCCAGCGCAACGACGTCGCGCTCGCGGGCCTGAACCACAAGCTCGGCTGGCGCGGCACCACCAACACGCTGCTGAACTTCGGCGAGGGCAAGTACCCGGTGGACGGCAAGGCCGGCGCGGTCGGCTACCTGGTGGGCGAGCCCGGCAAGGGCCTGCACTGCATGTTCCACATGATGAACGAGGCGCGCATCGGCGTCGGCACCGCCGCCACCATGCTCGGCATGGCCGGCTACCAGGCCTCGCTCGACTACGCCAAGACGCGGCCACAGGGCCGGCTCGTGAAGAAGCCCGAGAAGCCCGGCACGGCCGTCGTCAAGGACTCGGCCAGCCCGCAGGTGCGCATCATCGAGCACGCCGACGTGCGCCGCATGCTGCTCGCGCAGAAGGCGTACTGCGAAGGTGCGCTGGCGCTCGAGCTGTATTGCGCGCGGCTGGTCGACGAGCAGAAAACCGGCGACGCGCAGGCGGCTGACGACGCGCGCCTGCTGCTCGAGGTGCTCACGCCCATTGCCAAGAGCTGGCCCAGCGAATGGTGCCTCGAGGCCAATTCGCTCGCCATCCAGGTGCACGGCGGCTACGGCTACACGCGCGACTTTCCGGTCGAGCAGTACTGGCGCGACAACCGGCTCAACATGATCCATGAGGGCACCCACGGCATCCAGGCCGCCGACCTGCTCGGGCGCAAGGTGCTGATGGAGAAAGGGCGGGGCCTGCAGCTGCTGGCCGGCCGCATCACCGCCACCATCGGGCGCGCGGCCGCGGTGCCGGCGCTCGCCGCCCATGCCGAGGCACTGGGCGCGGCGCTCAAGCGCATCGGCAGCGCCACCGAAGCGGCCTGGGCCACGGGCGACCCGGCCGACGCGCTCGCCAATGCGGTGCCCTACATGCAGGCCTTCGGCCACACCGTGCTAGCCTGGATCTGGCTCGACGTGGCCTGCCGTGCGCTCGAGATCGACGCGCAGAAGGCGAGGGCGGTGACTGCTGGCAAGATCGGGGCCACGGACTATTTCTTCCACTACGAGCTGCCGAAGATCGGCGCCTGGCTCCACGTGGTCGAGCGCCGTGACGCCACCTGTACCGCTTTGCCCGAGGACGCTTTCTGACAATGGCCGACGCCACCCCCGACAACAACCCGACCCCCAACCCGCCGAACCCGTACGCCCGCCTGGAGAAATGGATCTGGATCCTGATCTACGGCGGGCTCTTCGCCGTGATCCTGGGCATTGCCGTCGGCCGCACCGACGCCGCGACCGGATGGACGATGGCCGTTCCCGGCGCCGTGGCCACCGTGGTGGGCATCGTGCTCATCTACGTGCGCTCGCGGCTGGGCGGCAAGAAGTAAAACGAAAGAACAAAGGATTCACCATGCTCAAGCACATCGTGATGTGGAAGTTCAAGGAACACGCCGAAGGCGCCGACAAGGCCACCAACCTGCGCAAGGCCAAGGCGCTGCTCGACGCTTGCGCGAAGCTCTCGCCCGGCACGCTGCGCTTCGAGGTGGCCACGGCCCAGCCCGGGCTCGAGGCCACGTACGACCTGATCCTCTATTCGGAGTTCACCGACGCGGCGGCCCTCGCGGCCTATGCCGAGCATCCGCAGCACGTCGCGCTCAAGCCCTTCCTCGGCGCCGTGCGCGAAGAGCGCCAGTGCATGGACTACACCATCTGATTTCGCCCCTTACGAACGACACCGGAGACCCCCCATGACCGTCCGCACCACGCGCCAGCTTTTCGATCTCACGGGCAAGACTGCCCTCATCACCGGCGGCTCGCGCGGCCTGGGGCTGCAGATGGCGCATGCGCTCGGCGAAGCCGGCGCGAAAATCATGCTGAGTTCGCGCAAGGCCGACGACCTCGAGCAGGCCGCGGCCGAGCTGCAGGCCGCGGGCATCGACGCGCGCTGGATCGCCGCCGACTGCGCCAAAGAAGAAGACACGCGCCGCCTCGCCGACGAGACGCTCGAGCGCATGGGCGCGATCGACATCCTCGTGAACAACGCCGGCGCGAGCTGGGGCGCACCGGCCGAAAGCCATCCGGTCGAGGCCTGGGACAAGGTGATGAACCTCAACGTGCGCGGCTACTTCATCCTGTCGCAGCAGGTGGCCAACAAGTACATGATCCCGAAGAAGGCAGGGCGCATCATCAACATCGCGTCGATCGCGGGCCTCAACGGCAACCCGCCCGAGATGCAGACGCTGGCCTACAACACCTCGAAGACCGCGGTCATCGGCTTCACGCGCACGCTGGCCGCCGAATGGGGCAAGTACGGCATCAACGTGAACGCGATCTGCCCGGGCTTCTTCATGACCAAGATGGCGGCCGGCCTGATCAAGTCGCTCGGCGAGGAAAAGATGGCCGCGCAGGCGCCGCTCGGCCGGCTCGGCGACGACGAAGACCTCAAGGGCCTGACCTTGCTCTACGCGAGCGATGCCGGCAAGCACATCACGGGCCAGTGGCTCGCGGTGGACGGCGGCGTGAGCGTGGTGCTCGGTGCGGCATGAAAACCTGAACAGCCGGACGCAGAGGACGCGAAAAGGAAATTCGAAAGATCTCATCATGAATTCCTTTTGCGTCCTTCGCGGAACCTTCGCGTCCTCTGCGTCCAGAAGTCCGATCCCGATTCCTTTTGACACCGCCTGACATGAGCGCCACTTCCGACGACATCAACATCCGCTCCTACACGAGCCAGATTCCCTTCGCGCGCCATCTCGGCTTCGAGCTCACGAAGTTCGAGGGCGGCGAATCCGAGATCCGCTACACCGCCAAGCCCGAGCACCTCAACACCTTCGACGTGACCCACGGCGGCGCCTGCATGACGCTGCTCGACATCACCATGGCGGCGGCCGCGCGCAGCGTGTCGCCCGAGAGCGGCGTGGTCACCATCGAGATGAAGACCAGCTTCATGCAGCCCTCGGTCGGCCCGCTGCATGCGCGCGGCACGCTGATGCACCGCACCGCCACGCTGGCCTTCACCGAAGCCAAGATCTACGACGCGCAGGAGCGCGTCTGCGCCCATGCCACCGGCACCTTCAAGTACGTGAAGCGCCGGCTGCCCACCGGCCCCGCGAGCGCCAACGAGATGCGCCCGCCATCCACCGACTGACAAAACCCGCCATCCACGGAGACCCGCCATGCCCACGAACAAGCAGATCCACCTCGACAACCGCCCCGAGGGCGAAGCCACGGCGAGCAACTTCAAGCTCGTGACCGCCGAGACGCCGGCGCTGGCCGAGAACCAGGTGCTCGTGCGCCATCACTACATGAGCCTCGACCCCTACATGCGCGGGCGCATGAACGACGCCAAGAGCTATGCCCAGCCGCAGCCGCTCGGCCAGGTCATGCAGGGCGGCACCGCCGGCGAGGTGGTCGAGAGCCGGCATCCGAAGTTCGCCGTGGGCGACAAGGTCGTCGGCTTCGGCGGCTGGCAGGAGTACAGCGTGGTCGACGCCTCGCAGCCCGGTGCGCTCAAGAAGGTCGACACCACGCAGGTGCCGCTGTCGCACTACCTGGGCGCCGTCGGCATGCCCGGTGTCACGGCCTGGTACGGCCTGGTGAAGATCATTGCGCCCAAGGCCGGCGACACGCTGGTGGTCACCGCCGCCAGCGGCGCGGTCGGCAGCGCCTTCGGCGCACTCGCCAAGGCGCGCGGCTGCCGCGTGGTGGGCATCGCGGGCGGCCCGGACAAGTGCAAGTACGTGACCGACGAGCTCGGCTTCGACGCCTGCATCGACTACCGCCAGCACCCCGACGCCAAGAGCATGGGCGCCGCGCTCAAGGAAGCCTGCCCCGACGGCATCGACGGCTACTTCGAGAATGTCGGCGGCTACATCTTCGATGCCGTGCTGTCGCGCACCAACGCCTTCGCGCGCGTGGCGCTCTGCGGCATGATCGCGGGCTACGACGGCCAGCCGCTGCCGCTCGCAAACCCGTCGCTGATCCTCATCAACCGCCTCAAGGTCGAGGGCTTCATCGTGAGCGAGCACATGGAGGTCTGGCCCGAGGCGCTGGCCGAACTCGGCGGTCTGGTCGCGAGCGGCAAGCTCCGGCCGCGCGAGTCGGTGGCCGAGGGCATCGAATCCGCCCCCGAGGCCTTCCTGGGTTTGCTCAAGGGCAAGAATTTCGGCAAGCAGCTGGTCAAGCTGATCTGACATGCACTGTTGAACGCACGGCAAGGAGGCCGCTGATGGAAACGACGCACGAGGTCTTCAACCAGCCTGAACCGCTGGCGGGCTACAACCTCTTCGAAACCCACCGGTCCCTGCGCGATGCGCTGAAGTTCAACGCGCCGCAGCTCGACGTGGCGCCGCTGCAGGCGCTGGGCGCCAGGCTCGGCGCCGCCGACATGCAGGCGCATGCGCGGCTCGCCAACACCCACACGCCCGAGCTGCGCACGCACGACCGCTACGGCCGGCGCATCGACGAGGTCGAATTCCATCCGAGCTACCACGCGCTGATGACCGCGGCGGTGGGTGCGGGCCTGCACGGCACGCCCTGGCTCGGCGGTTCGGCCTCGCCGCACGTGTTCCGCGGCGCGGGCTTCATGCTCTTCACCGAGCTCGAGCCCTCCGTGCTCTGCCCCATCTCGATGACCTATGCGGCCACGCCCGCGCTGCGTGGCAACCCGGCGGTCCACGCCGACTGGGGCGCGAAGCTCGGCAGCCGCGACTACGACCCGGCGCCCGGGTTCGTCGGCGGCAAGCCCGGCGTCACGATGGGCATGGGCATGACCGAGAAGCAGGGCGGCTCCGACGTGCGCGCCAACACCACGCAGGCGGTGCGCGACGGCAGCGACGCCTGGGGCGAACGCTATGCGATCACCGGCCACAAATGGTTCTTCTCGGCGCCGATGTGCGACGCCTTCCTGGTGCTCGCGCAGGCGCCCGCCGGGCTGAGCTGCTTCTTCATGCCGCGCGTGCTGCCCGACGGCAGCCGCAATGCGATCCGCATCCAGCGCCTGAAGGACAAGCTCGGCAACAAGGCCAATGCGAGCTCCGAGGTCGAGTTCCATGGCGCCGCCGCCTGGCTCGTGGGCGAAGAGGGCCGCGGCATTCCGCAGATCCTGGAGATGGGCACCATGACCCGGCTCGACTGCGCGCTCGGCACCAGCGGGCTCATGCGCCAGGCCGTTGCGCTGGCCATCGACCACACGGTGCAGCGCAGCGCCTTCGGCAAGCCGCTGGTCGCGCAGCCGCTGATGAAGAACGTGCTGGCCGACCTGGCGCTCGAGAGCGAGGCCGCCACCGCGCTCGCGCTGCGGCTTGCGCGTGCCTTCGACCGCCCGCACGACGAACACGAGCGCCTGATGGCGCGGCTGCTCACGCCGGTTGCCAAGTTCTGGATCTGCAAGCGCGGCAGCCATCTGGCGCAAGAGGCGATGGAATGCCTCGGCGGCAACGGCTACGTGGAAGAGGGCGGCCAGGGGACCATGGCGCGCATCTACCGCGAAATGCCGCTCAACTCGATCTGGGAGGGCGCGGGCAACATCATGGCGCTCGACCTGCTGCGCGGCCTGCGCAAGGGCGATGCGGTGGCGGCGCTCGCGGCCGAACTCGCGCCCGCGCGCGGCCAGCATGGCGCACTCGACCGCCTGGCCGACGCACTGCCTGCGCGCATCGAGGCGATGGCCTCCGAAACCGAAGCGCGCCGGCTGGCACAGGACGTGGCGCTGGCGCTGCAGGCTGCACTGCTGGCGCAGACGGCGCCGGACGCCGTGGCCGCGGCGTTCTGCGCCTCGCGCCTCGGCGGCGACTGGGGCCATGCCTTCGGCATGCTCGCAAGCGGCACCGATTTCGACGCAATCATCGCGCGCGCACGTGCGCGCTGAGCACGCCTCTGCACCAACACCCGCGGCATCCCCCGCACACAAGGAAGGAACCCCGATGGCCGAACTCATCCTGCACCACTACAACACCTCGCCGTTCTCCGAGAAGGTACGGCTCATCCTCGGCGCCAAGAAGCTGCCGTGGAAGTCGGTGCTGATCCCGGCCATCATGCCCAAGCCCGAGGTGGAGGTGCTCACCGGCGGCTACCGCAAAACGCCGTTCCTGCAGATCGGTGCCGACATGTACTGCGACACCGCGCTCATCGCCGACGTGCTCGAACACCTGCAGCCCGAGCCCTCGCTCTATCCCGAGCCCGAGAAGGGCATGTCGCGCATCCTCGCGCAATGGGCCGACAGCACGCTGTTCTGGGCCGCCATGGCCTGGAACATGCAGCCGCGCGGCGTGGCCGAGGTGTTCGCCAAGGCGCCGCCCGAAGCGGCCAAGGCCTTCGGCGAAGACCGCGGCAAGATGAGCGCCGGCAACATGACGCGGCTGCGCCCGGCCGATGCCACCAGCGCCTACAAGTCGTACCTGCGCCGCCTGTCCGACATGCTCGACGACAAGCCCTTCCTGCTCGGCGAGGCGCCCTGCATTGCCGACTTCTCGGCCTACCATCCGCTCTGGTACACGCGCCGCATCGACGCCGTGCGCGGCATCCTCGACCTGACGCCCGCCGTGGTCGACTGGATGGACCGCATGGCCGCGATCGGCCACGGCACGATCGAGAAGTCGAGCGCCGACGAGGCGATCGCCGTGGCCAAGGCCGCCGTGCCGCACACGCTGCTGACCGACAGCACCTTCCAGGACGACCATGGCATTGCGCTCGGCAGCGCCGTCACCGTGCGCGCCGAGAGCTTCGGCCTCGAGGAAACCCCGGGCACGCTGGTGGCGGCCACGCGCACGCACTACACGCTCGAGCGCAGCAGCGAGCGCGTCGGCACGGTGCATGTGCACTTTCCGCGCATCGGCTACGTGCTGAAGAAAGCCGAGGCCTGAAGGCCTGGCCGGGCGCCTTCGCGGGCACCTTCGTGACTGCGCCGGTGCGCGTTCCGTATTTCAATAGCGCCTCCAACTCCAGAGACATTCAACGCAAGAAGGACACCGGCAAATGATTCAGGACTTCCAGGGCAAGACCGCCGTTCTCACCGGTGCGGGCTCGGGCTTCGGCCTCGAATGCGCACGCATCGGCGCGGCGCGCGGCATGAACCTCGTCTTGGTCGACGTGCAGCAGGACGCACTCGACAAGGCCCGCGCCGAGGCCGAGGCGGCCGGCGTGCAGGTGCTCGCGCGCAAGGTCGACGTGTCGGACGCCGCGCAGATGGAGGCGCTGGCCGCCGCCGTGAAGGAGCGCTTCGGTGCGCCGCATTTCGTCTTCAACAATGCCGGCGTGGGCGCGGGCGGCCTGGTGTGGGAAAACACCGTGGCCGACTGGGAATGGGTGCTCGGCGTCGACCTGTGGGGCGTGATCCACGGCGTGCGCCTGTTCACGCCGATGATGCTCGAGGCCGCCGCCAAGGACCCGGCCTGGCGCGGCCACATCACCAACACGGCCAGCATGGCCGGCCTGCTGACGCCGCCGAACATGGGCATCTACAACGCCGCCAAGGCCGCCGTGGTGAGCCTGACCGAGACGCTCTACCAGGACCTGAACCTCGTGACCGACCAGATCGGCGCGAGCCTGCTGTGCCCGTATTTCGTGCCGACCGGCATCACGAGCAGCGAACGCAACCGCCCCAACGCGCCCAAGGAAAGCGAACTTACCAAGAGCCAGCTCATCGGCCAAGCCATGAGCAACAAGGCCGTGAGCAGCGGCAAGATCAGCGCGGCCGAGGTGTCGGCGAAGGTGTTCGACGCCATCAGCGCCAACCAGTTCTACGTGTTCAGCCATCCCAAGGCGCTCGGCAACGTGAAGAGCCGCATGGAGAACATCGTCTCGATCACCAACCCGGCCGATCCCTTCCTCGAGCGGCCCGAGATCGGGCAGAAGCTGCGCGAGCAGCTGCGCGCGGGTTGAACTGAACTCGCTCGTTTCGCCTCACGACGCCTGCAGCGCGCGCACGAGCGTCTCGATGCGCGCGAGCGCCGCGTTCATCGACCGCGCGAGCTCGTCGTCGCGGTCCTCGGCATGCTCGACCGCCACGCTGTGGACCTCGGTGAGCCCGAGCAGCGCGAGCGGGCTCGCGATGCCGGGCGTCAGCAGGTCGTGCTGCGCCTGCCAGCCGCCCGGTGCGTAGCCGCTGCTGCCGCACGAGGTCAGCAGCACCGTGCGGCGGTGGCGCTCGGCCAGCAGGGGCACATAGGGGTTCTCGCGCGCGCGGTCGTAGTCGAAGGTGGCGCCGATCCGCACCACGTTGTCGATCCATGCCTTGAGCGGCGCCGGCATGCCGAAGTTGTACATCGGCACGCCGATCACCAGCAGGTCCGCGCGACGGATCTCGCCGATGAGCGCGTCGCTTTCCGCCAGCACCGCGTCCATCCACGGCTCGCGCTCGGCCGCCGGCGTGTAGCCCGCGGCAATCCATTCGCCCGTGATGCTCGCGGGCGGCGCGGCGCCGATGTCGCGGTAGATCACCTCGTCGTCGGGGCGTGCCGTGCGCCACGTGCTCACGAAGTGGTGGCCGAGCCGGCGCGAATGCGAGCCGTGCGGATGGGTGCCCGAGCGGCCGGGGCGGGCGCTGGCGTCGATGTGGAGCAGGGTGGCCATGGTCGATCTCCGATGTGGGTGGATGAAGGAAATTCAGCTGACTCTTGACATGCCTTGCAATCTATCGAAGCATGCAAAGCGCCACAAACGACGATTTCTTTGCGCTGCTGAAAAATCTATTCATCCATGGCCTCGCTGCACCCCCTCCCGCCACTGGCCGCGCTGCGCGCCTTCGAGGCCGCCGCACGGCACTGCAGCGCCAAGCGCGCGGCCAACGAGCTCTCGGTCACGCCCACGGCCATCAGCCACCAGGTGCGGCAGCTCGAAGAATCGCTGGGCGTGGCGCTCTTCATCCGCCAGCCGCGTCAATTGGTGCTGACGCCGCAGGGGCGTGAACTGCAAGGCGTGCTCAGCGAATCCTTCGGCGCTATCGCGCAGGCCGTGGCCCGGCTGCGCGCACCGCCCGCGCGCAGCGCGATCACCTTGTCGACCACGCCCGCCGTGGCCGCGCGCTGGCTGCTGCCGCGCGTGGGCACCCTGCGCGCACGGCATCCGAAGCTCGACCTGCGCATCCATGCCTCGCACGAGGCGGTTGCGCTCGACGGCATCACGGCCGACGTCGCGATCCGCTACGGCAACGGCCAGTGGCCGGGCCTCGTGGCCGAGAAGCTCTTCGACACCGTCTTCGCGCCAGCCTGCAGCCCGGCGCTCAAGCTGCGCCGCCCGGCCGACCTCGTGAAGCACACGCTGCTGCATTTCGCGGTGCCGAACAGCAGGAACCAGCCGGGCACCTGGGCCGCATGGCAGCAGGCGGCCCAGGTGCCCGGCCTCGACGTGACGGCCGGCCCGGTGTTCTCCGACGAGACCCACACCGTCTCGGCCGCGCTGCAGGGCCAAGGCGTGGCGCTGATGGGCCTGGCGCTCATCGCCGACGAGCTGCGCGCGGGCAACCTGGTGCAGCCCTTCGGTCCGGTGCTGCCGGGCTCGCCGTTCCACCTCGTGTGCCCGCAGGCGCGGCGCGACGATCCGAGCGTGGCGGCGGTGTTCGAGTGGGTGAAGGGGTTGTCGCCGCTGGACGGCGCCATGCCCTGAGCCGCGGCAGCGACACAATGGCGTCCACTGCCGTGCCGATGCGCCATTCCCATGACACCTTCTTCGACGTCGCCCCTCCTTCAGATCCAGGATTTGCACTTCGCCTACCCCGGCCAATCCGCGCTGGCCCGCGGCTGGTCCGGCACCATCGGCGAAGGCGTCACGCTGCTCTACGGCGACACCGGCAGCGGCAAGTCGACCTTGCTGCGGGTGCTGGCGGGCGTGCTGCCTGCTTCGGCCGGGCAACTGCGCGCGGCCGGTGTGGCGCTCGACGCCGAGCCCGAGGCCTACCGGCGTCAGGTCTTCTTCTGCGAGCCCGCGTCGGAAGCCTTCGACCCGCTCGGCGTGCAGGCCTGCACGGCCTTGATGGGCGAGGGCGATGCGGGTTTCGACAAGGCCGAGTGGCAGCGCCTGGTCGAGGCCTTCTCGCTCGCGCCGCACCTCGACAAGCAGATGTTCATGCTGTCGACCGGCTCCCGCCGCAAGGTCGGCCTGGCCGCCGCGCTCGCGTCGGGGCGGCCCGTGGTGCTGCTGGACGATCCCGTCGGCGCGCTCGACGCGCGTTCGGTCCAAGGCCTGTGGCAGGCGATCGCGCGGCGCACCGCGCAGCCGGGGCAGGCCGTCGTCGTGGCCAGCAGCGAGCGGATCACGGCGGTGCCGATGGCGGCGTGCGTCGAACTGCCGTTGGGGTGATCGGTTGCGGCTCGGGGCCGCCGCCACACATCGCTACGGTGTGCCAGCCACGCCTTGCATCAAGAGCGTCAGCGCCTTCTCGAGGCTCGCAACCGACGCCTGCGCGCCCTTGTCGAAGCCCATGCGCACCACGACGAGGTCGTGGGAGGGCACGATCAGCGTGATCTGTCCGCCGGCGCCGAGCATGTAGTAGGCCGTGGCGGGGACCGGCCACACGCCCGTGGTGTTGAGCCAGAAGAAGCCGCCATAGACAGGCCGCTGATCGGCCACCCAGGCCGGCGCGGGCGTGCGCACGAAATTGACGAAGCCCTCGGGCAGCAGACGCTCGCCGTTCCACACGCCATCCTGCAGGTAGAGGTTGCCGAGCCGCGCCCAGTCGCGTGCCGACATGAAGTCGTAGCCCTGCGCCAGGAAGTTGCCGTAGGGATCGGTCTCGAGCGTCATCGTGCGGATGCCTATCTTGTCGAACAGCGCGCGCTGCGGGAACGACAGGTAAGCCTCGCCGCGCTTCTCGACGGCGAGCCGGATCAGGTAGTTCGCGATCACCGGGTCGGTGTTGCGGTAGCGGCCGACCGTGCCCGGCGGCCATTGCTGCGGCCGCGTGGCGGCATAGTCGAACGCGTCGATGCGCCCGGTGTAGAAATAGACGTGGTCGGGGTAGGCGCCGTTGAGGTCGAACTCGGGATCGTCGGGCGCGTTGATGCGCAATCCGCTCGACATCTGCAGGATGTCGGAGATGCGGATTTCCTTGCGTTTGTCGCCGTCGCCCTGCCATTGCGGAATCGGCGCCGGCTGGTCGAGCCGGTACTCGCCCTGGCGGATCAGCAAGCCCAGCAGCGTGGCGGTGACGCTCTTGCCCATCGACCAAGACTCGAGCGGGGTAGTCGGACCGATGCCGTTCATGTAGCGCTCGCCGACGATTCGCCCCTTGTGCGTGACCACGAAGGCGGCGGTGTAGGCCTCGGGCCGTTCGAACGCGGCCTCGACCGCCTGGCGCACCTTGGCGGCGTCGATGCCATCCACGGGGCCGCTCGGCAGCACGTTGCCCATCGGCCAGTCCTGCGTCGCGGGATCGGGCAGTGTGCTGGTGACGGCGAGTGGCGCGAAGAACACGTCGTCCCGGCCTGGCGGCAGCGTGATGCAGCCTTGGGAGCCGAAGTGCCGCGCCACCAGCGTCTTCCCGTTTGGCATCGTGATGCGCACTTCCTTCCTCTCGCGGTCGACCACCGGTGTGTCGACGTTCCTGCGTTGCGCATACGGTCCGGTGAAGTAGCCGACGTTTTCCGCGGCAACACCCGGGTCGAGGCCAGTGATGAAGGCTGCGGAACACATCGCTTTCGCGTAGCCCGAGGTGTGATGCTCGAGCGGATCGCCAGGCGGCGGCACGTAGGGCGTATTGAGTTCGTAGCGCTTGGCGCGTGCGATCAGCGCCTCGCGCGCCGGCAACTGGGCCGTCGACGTGCTGGGGGGAGGAAGCACGCCGATGCCGCCACCTGCGCCCCCGCCTCCTCCTCCGCCCCCGCCGCATGCAGCGAGCGCTGCGGCAACGACTGCGCCTGTGGCGACGACACAAAGGCCGTAGGGAAACCTCGTCATGAACGCTCCTCGCCCCGTGTTGGGCGGCTGAGTCTCGCCAGAACGGCAGCGCAGCGCAAGTGCAGCATGCGGCCGGCCTTCAGACGCCTGCGGTCGCCTGCGCCGCAATCCAATCCCACAGCGCACGGATCGGCGCTTCGTTCTCGCGCCCTTCGGCCACTGCGAGGAAATAGCTGCCGGTGTCGAGCACGGGGCCGAAGGGCTGCACCAGCGCACCGCTCGCGATCTCTTCGGCGGCGAGCGTGAGGCTCAGCAGTGCCACGCCGTGGCCGCCGAGCGCTGCGAGCATGGCGTGCGTCTCGTCGGAGAACGACAGGCCCGGCGACTTCATCGCGCGGCCGCGCGGCGGTGCGATGCCGGCCTCGCGGAACCAGCGCGGCCACACGGCGGGCGCGAGCGCATGCGGCTGCCAGTCGCAGTGGATGAGCTCGTGCTTCGGCAGGTCGGCCACGCGCCGGAGCTTCAGCATCGGGCTGCACAGCGGCGCGTAGCGCTCGCGCATGAGTTCGTGCGCCACCAATCCCGGCCAGTCGCCGCGACCCGAGCGGATCGCGATGTCCGCATCGCCGCGCGCGAGGTCGACCAGCCTGTCGCCCGCGTGCAGGCGCAGCTCGACGTCGGGGCAGGCCTGGCGGAAGGCCTCCATGCGCGGCAGCACCCAGCGTGCCGCGAAGGCGGTGTTGGTGGTCAGCGTCACGGCCGGCGAGGCCGCAGGCCGGCGCAGCTTGTCGATGCCGGCCTCGAGCAGGTCGAAGCCCATGCGCAGGTCGTCGAACAGGCGCTCGCCGGCGGGCGTCAGCACCAGCTGCCGCGTGAGGCGCCGGAACAGCGGCTGGCCCAGCGTGTCCTCGAGCGCGCGCACCTGGTGGCTGATGGCCGAAGGCGTGACCGACAGCTCCTGCGCGGCGCGCTGGAAGCTGCGGTGCGCGGCCGCGGCCTCGAAGGCGCGCAGGGAGAGCAACGGCGGCAGCCGGCGGGCGGCGCGGATGGATGAGCTCAGTTCTTGCATGCGTGGAGAAACGATCGTTTGTGGCGGCGGGTCTTCATCCCTAGATTCGAGGTCTGCGCCGCCATTGTGGCAGCGCCCCATGCAACAAGGAACCTCACCCATGAAAGCCGGCCACCTGAACCTCCTCCATATCGATGCCAGCGCCCGACCGGGCCGCTCCGGGATCGACCCGCATGGCTCGCACACGCGCCGTCTGTCCGCACGCTTCGTCGAACGCTGGCAAGCTGTGCGCCCCGGCGACCGCGTCGACTACCTCGACGTGGGCCAGCATCCGCCCGCGCACGTCGATGCGCGCTGGATCCATGCCGCCTTCACGCCGCCCGAGGCGCGTGAGCCGTGGATGGCCGATGTGCTGGCCGAGAGCGACCGGCTCGTCGACCAGCTCGTCGCGGCCGACCTGATCGTGGTCGGCCTGCCGATGTACAACTTCAGCGTGCCCGCGCAGTTCAAGGCGTGGATCGACAACATCGTGCGCGTGGGCCGCACCTTCGGTTTCGATCGGGCGCGCGGCGCGGTGCCGTACTGGCCGATGCTCGCGGACATGGGCAAGCGCATGGTGCTGCTGGGCGCGCGCGGCGACCACGGCTACGACCCGGGCGGGCGCATCGCGCACCTGAACCACACCGAAAGCAGCGTGCGCTCGGTGTTCGGCTACATCGGCGTGACCGAGGTGCACGAGGCCGCGGTCGAGTGCGACGAGTTCGGCGGCGAACAGCTGGCGCAATCGCTCGCCAGGGCCGAAGGCGCGGTCGACCGGCTGGTGGACGAACTCGCGGCGGCGGTGCCGGTGTCCGATGCGGTCGCCGCCTGACCGTTCATTCGCAGGTCAGGCCCGCGCCGAGGCGCAGTCGGCCGCCGTGGCTGTGTGGTCGCGGCGGTCGAGCGAACGGCTCCAGAGTGCGATCGCCAGGCCCGCGAGCGTCAGCAGCGCGGCCACCCAGCCGAGTGCGCGCAGGCCCGGTCCGTGGTCGATGACCACGCCGCCGATCCAGGCGCCGAGCGCATTGCCAAGATTGAAGGCGGCGATGTTGAGGCTCGATGCCAGGTTCTGGCCCGCGCCCGTGGCCTTTTCGAGCACGCGCAACTGCATCGGCGCCACGGTGGCGAACGCGGCGATGCCGAGCAGGCCGACGAACGCCACCGCGGCGAACGGTGTGCCAATGGCGAACTGCATCGCGCCGAGCACCGCGGCCAGTGCCACCAGCGTGCCGAGCACCGCGGGCATGGTCGCGCGGTCGGCCAGCCGGCCGCCGAGCAGGTTGCCGGCCGCCAGACCGGCGCCGAACACCAGCAGGATCGGCGACACGGCCGATTCGGCCACGCCCGTCACCTGGGTCAGCAGCGGCTGGATGTAGGTGAAGACGACGAACACGCCCGCATAGCCGAGCACCGTCATCGCGAGGCCGAGCAGCACCTGGCCGCGTGCGAGCACCGCGAGCTCGTCGCGCACGCTGGCCGGCGCAGCCTCGGCCTTGACGCGCGGCACGAACAGCGCGAGCACCGCGAAGGCCAGCACGCCGATCACGGTGACGGCCCAGAAGGTGGCGCGCCAGCCGTAATGCAGCCCGAGCCAGGCGCCGGCCGGCACGCCGAGCAGCGTGGCGGCCGTGAGGCCGGTGAACATGATCGCGATGGCCGAGGCGCGGCGCTCGGGCGCGACCAGCCCGGTGGCCACCACTGCGCCGACGCCGAAGAAGGTGCCGTGCGCGAGCGAGGTGATCACGCGCGCGGCCATGAGCATCTCGTAGTTCGGCGCCAGCGCGCAAGCCAGGTTGCCGAGCGTGAAGATGGCCATCAGCGCGAGCAGCACCGTCTTGCGCGGCAGCCGCCGCGTGGCGATGGTGAGCAGCGGCGCGCCGACCGCGACCCCGAGCGCATAGCCCGAGATCAGCAGGCCGGCGGCCGTGATGGAGACGTGGAGATCGTTCGAGACCTGCAGCAGCAGGCCCATGATGACGAATTCGGTGGTGCCTATTCCGAAGGCACCGGCGGTGAGGGCAAGAAGGGCGATGGGCATGATGCACGTACTGTGCGGCCGAAATCCGCTTGTGACTAGAATGCCGCTGCTACACGCACTTGTGATTTGAATTCACAGAAAGTACAGCCATGCCCCGCATCGACGTCAATCGCTCCGGCGAGATGGAGGCCTTCGTGCAGGTGGTCGAGGCGGGCGGCTTCTCGGCCGCCGCACGGCAGCTCGACATGACGCCGTCGGCCGTGAGCAAGCTGGTGGCGCGGCTCGAGCAGCGCCTGGGCGTGCAGTTGGTGCACCGCTCCACGCGCAAGCTGCAGCTCACGCCCGAGGGCCTGCACTTCTACGAGCGCAGCACGCGCGTGCTGGCCGACCTCGAAGAGGCCGAGCGCTGCGCCGCCGCGGGCGCCGCGCCGCGCGGGCGCGTGAGCATCAACGCGAGCGTGTCCTTCGGCCACCACAAGCTGGTGCCGCTGGTGCCGCGGCTGCTCGAGCAGCATCCGCAGATCACGCTCGACATCGCGCTGACCGACCGCATCGTCGACCTGATGGACGAGCGCGCCGACATCGCGATCCGCTGGGGCCAATTGCCGCCGTCCGACCTGGTGGCGCGGCGCCTGGGCGAGACCAGCCAGTCGATCGTGGCGGCGCCCGCATATCTCGAAAGGTACGGCACGCCGCGCACGCCGCAGGAGCTGGAGGCGCACAACCGGCTGGGTTGGAGCTACCGCCGCAACACGCCCGATTGGCCACTGCGCGTGGACGGCCGTTCGATCGCATTGCCGGTGGCGGGCCCGGTGCGCGCGGGCGACGGCGAAACGCTGCGGCAACTGGCCATCGCAGGCGCGGGCGTGGCGCGGCTGTCGCTCTACCACGTGCAGCACGACATCGACGCGGGCCGGCTGGTGCCGCTGCTCGAGGAGTTCAACCCCGGCGAGGTGGAGCCGATCCACGCGGTCTACATCGGCAAGGCTGGCACGCTGCCGGCGCGGGTGCGCGCGGTGCTCGACTTCCTGGTGGCGAATGCGGGCGTGGGCGGTGGGCGCTACACGCTCAGGCGCAGCGCGCCGATGCCGTCGAACGCGACCGTCACCTGATCGCCGCGCCGGCACGGCAGGATGCCGACCCATGAGCCGGTGGTGACGATGCTGCCGGCAGGCGCGGTGCGGCCGTGGCGCGTGAGGTGGCGCAGCCAGGTGGGCAACAGCCAGGCCGGATCGCCGAGCGGATGCGTGCCTTCGCGCACCACGGGCGCGGTATCGCCGATGGTGGTTTCGCAGCGCTGCGAGGCCCAGTCGACCGCGGCGAAGGGTTGCCATTCGCCGAGCGCCAGTGCGCCATGCACCTGCGAATCGGCGAGGCGCAGCAGGGCGGGCGTGGCGGCGAGGTCTTGCCAGCGCGAATCGACGATCTCGACCGAGACGGCCATGGCGTCGACGAGTGCCGCGGCGTCAGCTGCGCTGTCGAGCGAAGCGGCCATGGCGGGCGTCACGTCGCGGCCGAGGCGCAGCGCGATCTCGGTCTCGATGCCGGGCGCATGGAAGTGGATGTCGCCGAAATCGGCCAGGGCGGTGCGCACGCCGGTGGGTGGCAGCGGCGCATGCGTGAGGGTTGCGCTGCGCGAGGCGCCGCCGGACTTCCAGGCACGGGGCGCGGCCTCGTCGGGGAACCAGCCGAGCGCTGTGGCGACGGCGTCCTGCACTTCATAGGCCTGTGTCGCGTCCTCCAGCGTGTCGAGCCAGGGCGTGGCATCTCCGGTGTTGTTGGTTTGACGGGCCTGGATCAGGGCTTGGGCGAGGGCTGCTTGTTGAGGGGTCATTCTTTGGATTGTCTTCGGCGTTGTTGGGGTCGTTGCTGTTGCTGTTCAGGGCGCGTGCCCAGGCTACCGGGTACTCCCTCCGCGAATGTCCCCCGCCTTCGGCTCCTCCTTTATGTCGCTGCGGGAGCACCCGGTACCCTGGGCACAGGGCACGCTCGTTGTGCATCGCGGATCAACGACCGCTCAGAAAACGATCCCGCCGATGGGGTGCCTTGCGCGGCGAAATAAAGGAGGAGGCCACAGGCCGGGGGACATTCGCGGAGAAAGGTACCCCGTCGACGGGATCGCACCCCGAACGAATCAAGGCACCAAACACACAAGGGCTTCAGGTATTGACCTGAACTTTCCCGTCCTTCACCACCTTGCCCCACTTCGCGATCTCGGTCGTGATGAACTGCTTGAACTTGTCCTGCGACCCGCCACCGTCTTCCGCGCCGTAGGTGTCGAGTTTTTCCTGCACGTCGGGCATCGCGAGCACCGTGTTGACATCGCGGTTGACCTTGTCGGCGATGTGCTGCGGCAGCTTGCCCGGGCCCGCGAGGCCATACCAAGTGGTGGCCTCGAAGCCCGCAAAGCCTTGTTCCTGCATCGTCGGCACGGCGGGGTGGCCCTTGGCGCGCTTGGCACGCGTTTGCGCCACCGCCAGCACGCGGCCGCTCTTCACGTGCGGCGTGGCCGCGGTCATGGTTTCGAAGCTGTACTGGATCTGGCCGCCCATCAGGTCGGCCAGCAGCGGTCCGCTGCCTTTGTAGGGCACGTGCAGCGCATCCACGCCCGCCTGCAGCTTGAACATTTCGAGCGCGAGGTGCTGCGCCGAGCCCGCGCCCGCCGAGCCGAAGCTCACGGTGCCGGGCGAGGCCTTGCACAGCGCCACGATGTCCTTGGCCGAGAGCGCCTTCTGCGCCGGGCTCGCGATCAGCAGGTTGGGCGTGACGCCGACCAGCACGATCGGTACGAAATCGCGCTCCACGGTGTAGCGCAGCCTGGGTTGCAGGCTCGGCGCCAGCGCATGGCTGTTGATGTGCGCCATCAGCAGCGTGCTGCCGTCGCTGGGTTGCTGCGACACGTATTCGGCCGCCAGGACGCCGGCCACGCCGGCCTTGTTCTCGACCACCACCTGGTGGTTCCACATGGTCCCGAGCTTCTGCGCCACCACGCGCGCCAGCGCATCGGTGCCGCCGCCGGGCGGAAAGCCCACCACGATGCGCACCGGCGCGGTGGGCCACTCCTGCGCGAACAGCCGCGGCACGCCGAGCGTCGCGGCCGCGGCGCCTGCAAGTTGAATCAGGGAACGTCTCTGCATCATCTTCTGTCTCCGTGGTTGTGAGTGGGTCCGATGCGAGCCGCCGGCGCTATGCCGCGTGCTGCAGCGCCGCCGGCGCAGGGTGGCTCGAGAAATGGTCCATCGCGGCCTGCACGCCGCTGCCCGCGAGCTTGATGCCCGCGAGCTTCATGCCCATCTCGACGCCCGCGACCATCGCCACCAGCGTGAGGTCGTTGCTGTCGCCGAGGTGGCCCATGCGGAACATGCGGCCCTTGAGCTTGCCCAGGCCGGTGCCGAGCGACAGGTCGAAGCGCTCGTGGATCAGCCGGCGCAGCGCATCGGCATCGACGCCCTCGGGCGTGATCACGCCGGTGAGCACGGGCGAATACACGGCCGGGTCGGCGCACTGGATCGGCAGGCCCCAGGCGTTGACGGCGGCGCGCACGCCGGCGCCCCAGCGCCGGTGGCGCGCGAACACGTTGTCGAGCCCTTCACCGAGCAGCATGTCGAGCGATTCCGACAGGCCGTAGAGCAGGTTGGTGTTGGGCGTGTAGGGCCAGTAGCCGTCCTTGTTCATGGCCACGATCTCGTCCCAGGCCCAGAACGCGCGCGGCAGCGTCGCGTGCTTCGAGGCCTCGAGCGCGCGCGGCGAGAGCGCGTTGAAGCTGATGCCCGGCGGCAGCATCAAGCCCTTCTGCGAACCGCTCACGGTCACGTCCACGCCCCATTCGTCGTGCCGGAAGTCCGCGCTCGCCAGGCCCGAGATGCTGTCGACCATCAGCAGGGCAGGGTGTCCCGCCGCGTCGATGGCGCGGCGCACCGCGGCGATGTCGGAGGTGACGCCGGTGGAGGTCTCGTTGTGCACCACGCAGACGGCCTTGATCTTCTTTTCAGTGTCTTTGCGCAGCCGCGCCTCAATCAGCTCGGCCTGCACGCCGCGGCGCCAGCTTGGTGCCGCGGGCAGTTGCGCGTCCTTGCCCGTCCAGGCGATGAATTCGGTCGCGATGCCGAGCCGCGTGGCCATCTTCTGCCACAGCGATGCGAAGTGGCCGGTCTCGTACATCAGCACATGGTCGCCCTGGCTCAGCGTATTGCAGAGCGCGGCTTCCCAGGCACCGGTGCCGGAGGCGGGATAGATCGCCACGGGATGCCGGGTCTTGAAGATCTGCTGGATGCCGCCCAGCACCTTCAGGCCGAGCACGCCGAACTCGGGGCCGCGATGGTCGATGGTGGGCAGGCTCAGGGCCCGCAGGATGCGGTCGGGCACCGGGCTCGGGCCGGGAATCTGGAGGAAGTGGCGGCCGGTGGGATGGTTGTCGAGTTGCAGCATGGCGGGTCCTTTCCGTCGGCAGTTTTGCATTCAAAATCTAATTTGAGTTGATGGTTTACCCTTAAACATCTGGCTTGTGACCGTTGTTTTTTGCATTCAAAATGCATTCAAGGGAAACACACATGACCGCAGACATCATCGAGATCTCGCGCCTCGCGCTGCACGACCAGGTGGCTTCGCGCCTGCGCACGATGCTGGTGGAGGGCCGCATCGCGCCCGGCGCCAAGCTCAACGAGCGCGAGCTGTGCGCACAGCTGCAGGTGTCGCGCACGCCGCTGCGCGAGGCGATCAAGCTGCTCGCGGCCGAAGGGCTGGTCGACCTGCTGCCGAACCGTGGCGCCATCGCGGTCAAGCTCACCGAGGCCGATGTGCTCAACACCTTCGAGGTGCTCGCGATGCTCGAAGGCATGTCGGGCGAACTCGCGGCCAAGCGCATCACCGAGGAAGAACTCGCCGAGGTGCGCGCGCTGCACTACGAAATGATGGCCTGCCACGCGCGGCGTGATCTGTCGGGCTACTACCGACTCAACGCGCGCATCCATACGGCCATCAACGAGGCCGCGGGCAACCCGGTGCTCGCACAGACCTACCGCTCGATCAATGCGCGCGTGCAGTCGCTGCGCTTTCGCACCAACCAGGACGACGCGAAGTGGAAGCACGCGGTCGAGGAGCACGAGCAGATGATCGCGGCGCTGGCCGCGCGCGACGCGGGGGCGATGCGCAAGGTGCTGGTTTCGCACCTGATGCGCAAGCGCGACACGGTGCTGGAGCTGATGCGCGCCGGCGAAATCTATCCACAAGCCAGTTCAAGCTGAGACGAGACCTTCTTCATGCGCATCGATCCCGCGAGCCACATCCAGCCAGCCGGAACCGTGCTGCCGCCCAACGAGACCTGCGAAGCGCTCGCGCGCCGGCTGCGCGCCGAGACGCAGGGCGAGGTGCTGTTCGACAGCGGCTCGCGCGGGCGCTACGCCACCGACGCCTCGATCTACCAGATCACGCCGGTCGGCGCCTTCGTGCCGACGAACGACAGCGACATCGCCTGCGCGATCGACATCGCGCGCGACCTGAAGGTGCCGGTGCTCGCGCGCGGCGGCGGCACCAGCCAGTGCGGCCAGACCACGGGCGCGGCGCTGGTGATCGACAACAGCAAGCATTTCCGCCGCGTGCTCGAAGTGAACGTGGAAGAGGGCACTGCCACCGTCGAGCCCGGCCTGGTGCTCGACCACCTGAATGCGCAGCTCAAGCCGCACGGCCTGTGGTATCCGGTGGACGTGTCGACCAGCGCGCAGGCCACGCTCGGCGGCATGGCGGGCAACAACTCCTGCGGCTCGCGCTCCATTGCCTACGGCAACATGGTGCACAACGTGCTGGGCGCGAGCGCCTGGCTGTCGAGCGGCGAGCTGGTCGAGTTCGGCCCGCAGGCCACGCTCGGTGCGCGCGCGGCGGGCATTGCCGAGTTCGTGCACGGGCTCGCGCGCGAGCACCGCGATGCCATGGCGCAGCACTGGCCCAAGGTGATGCGCCGCGTGGCGGGCTACAACCTCGACATCTTCGACAACCAGAGCGAGCGACCCTACACGGCAGACAGCAGCGTCAACCTTGCGCACCTGCTGATCGGCGCCGAGGGCACGCTGGCCTACACGAAGAGTCTCAAGCTCCAGCTCGCTGCGCTGCCGCGCGCCAAGGTGCTCGGCATCGTGAACTTCCCGACCTTCCATGCGGCAATGGACGCGGCCCAGCACATCGTGAAGCTCGGGCCGACCGCGGTCGAACTGGTCGACCGCACGATGATCGAGCTGAGCCTTGCGAACCCGGCCTTCAAGCCCACGGTGGAGACGGCGCTGATCGGCAAGCCTGCGGCGATCCTGCTGGTGGAATTTGCGGGCGCCGAGAAGGCCGCGCTGCTGCCGAAGCTCGCGCAACTCGTCGAGCTCATGGGCGACCTGGGCCTGCCCGGCAGCGTGGTCGAGATGCCCGACGAGGCACGCCAGAAGAACCTCTGGGAGGTGCGCAAGGCCGGCCTCAACATCATGATGAGCCTCAAGGGCGACGGCAAGCCGGTGAGCTTCATCGAGGACTGCGCGGTGCCGCTCGCGCACCTGGCCGAATACACCGACGCGCTCACCGAGGTGTTCGCGCGCCACGGCAGCCGCGGCACCTGGTATGCGCATGCGTCGGTCGGCACGCTGCACGTGCGGCCGATCCTCGACATGCGCGTCGACGGCGCCGCGAAGATGCGCGCCATCGCCGAGGAGGCCGCCGCGCTGGTGCGCAAGTACAAGGGCGCCTTCAGCGGCGAGCATGGCGACGGCCTGTGCCGCGGCGAATGGATCGAATGGCAGTTCGGCCCGGCCATCAACGAGGCCTTCCGCGCGATCAAGCAGAAGCTCGACCCGATCGGGCTGTTCAATCCCGGCAAGATCGTCGATCCGCCGCGCATGGACGACGGTTCGCTGTTTCGCTTTGCGCCACCCACGGCGCCCAGGCCCTACCGCCGGATCGAACTCAAGCCGGTGCTCGACTGGTCGGCCTGGAACGTGAACGCCGACCCGGTGACCGAGGAAACCACCGCGCCCGGCACCGGCGGCGACAGCACCGGCGGCCTCGCCAAGGCCGTGGAGATGTGCAACAACAATGGCCACTGCCGCAAGTTCGACGCCGGCACCATGTGCCCGAGCTACCGCGTGACGCGCGACGAGCAGCACCTCACGCGGGGCCGCGCCAACACGCTGCGGCTCGCGCTCTCGGGCCAGCTCGGTGCCGACGCCTTCACCAGTGAAGAGATGCACGCGACCATGGACCTGTGCGTGTCCTGCAAGGGCTGCAAGCGCGACTGCCCGACCGGCGTCGACATGGCGAAGATGAAGATCGAGTTCCTCGACCACTACAAGCAGCGCCACGGCCACACGCTCAAGGACCGGCTCGTCGCCCACATGCCCGACTACGCCCACCGCGCGAGCCGCGTGCCCTGGCTCATGAACCTGCGCAACCGGCTGCCGGGCGGGGCCTGGCTCGGCGAGAAGCTGCTGGGTTTCTCGGCGCGGCGCTCGCTGCCCGAATGGCGCTCAGACACCTTCTGGCGCGCGAAGGAACGCACGCCCGGGCTGTTCTCGAGCCGCGAGGCCGTGCTGTCGGCGCATGCCGCGGGCGGCAAGGCCGCGGTGCTGTTCGTCGATACCTTCAACGGCACCTTCGAGAGCGGCAACGCACTGGCCGCGGCCCGCGTCCTGAAGGCCGCGGGCTATGCGCTGCACACGGTCGAGAAGGGCGGTGGGCACCACTGCTGCGGCCGCACCTTCCTCGCGAGCGGCATGGTGGCCGAGGCGAAGCTTCGCGCCGAGGGCCTGATCGACGCGCTGCGGCCTTTCGCCGAAGCCGGCATCGCGGTGGTCGGGCTCGAGCCCTCATGCCTGCTCACGCTGCGCGACGAGGCGCTGGTGATGGGCCTCGGCACCAAGGCCGAAACCGTCGCGACGCAGGCGCTGCTGTTCGAGGAGTTCATCGCGCGCGAACGCAAGGCGGGCCGCTTCGAACTTGCGCTCGCGCCGGCCACCGCGCCGATCCTGCTGCACGGCCACTGCCACCAGAAGGCTTTCGGCGCCGTGAGCCCGGTGCTCGAAGTGCTGCGGCTCATTCCCGGTGCCGAGCCCGAGCTGATCGAGAGTTCGTGCTGCGGCATGGCCGGCAGCTTCGGCTACGAGGCGCGCCACATCGAGGTCTCGATGCAGATGGCCGAGGCCAGCCTGCTGCCGGCGATCCGTGCGCGGCCCGAAGCCATCGTGGTGGCCGACGGCACGAGCTGCCGGCACCAGATCGCCGACGGCGCGGCACGCGAGGCGGTGCACGTGGCGGTGCTGCTCGAAAGGCATCTGCTGCCGGGCGCGGCGTGACCCTGAACCGCGAGCCCACGCTGCGGCTCGCGTTCGCGCTCTCGATGGGCGCGGCCGTCTCGCTGGGCATCGCGCGCTTCTCCTATGCGCTCTTGCTGCCGCCGATGCGCGACGACCTCGGCTGGAGCTATGCGCTGGCGGGCGGCATGAACACCGCCAACGCGGTCGGCTACCTGGCGGGCGCACTCGCCACGCCGGCGCTGATGCGCCGCTTCGGCACGGTCCGGCTGCTGATGGCGGGCGCGGTGCTCACGAGCCTTTTCATGGCGGGCAGCGGCTTCGTGAGCGCGGCGCCCGCGCTGCTGCTGCAGCGCCTGCTGGCCGGCATCGCGAGCGCCTGGGTCTTCGTGGCCGGCGGGCTGATGGCCGCGCGGCTCGGCGAGGCGGGTTCCGCGCGCGGCGGGCTGCTGCTGGGCATCTATTACGGCGGCACCGGCTTCGGCATCGTGCTGTCGGCGCTGCTGGTGCCGCAGGTGCTGCGCGCCGCCGCAGGCCTGCCGCACGGCTGGGCCTGGGCATGGTGGGCACTGGCGCTGGCCTGCGCGGCGGGCACGGCGCTGCTGGGCTGGGCGGCACGCGCCATGCCGGTCCGGCCCGCGGCGCCGGCCGCGGCTGCGCTGCATGCGGGCTCGGGCGGCGCCATGCTGCGCCGCTTCGGCTGGGCGCTCGCGGGCTACGCGATGTTCGGCGTGGGCTACATCGGCTACATGACTTTCGTGATCGCGCTGCTGCGCGAGCAGGGGGCGGGCACGGCCTTCGTCACGCTCTACTACGCCTTGCTCGGCATCGCCTGCATCGCGTCTTCGCGGCTCTGGGCCGGGCTGCTCGAACGCCACCGCGGCGGCAGGCCGCAGGCGCTGCTCAACGGGCTGCTCGGCGCCGCGACGCTGCTGCCGGTGCTGGACGCGTCGGCACCGGTCGCGCTGGCCTCGGGCCTGCTGTTCGGTGCGGTGTTCCTCTCGGTGGTGGCCTCGACCACCGCGCTGGTGCGCCACAACCTGCCGCCCGCGCAGTGGGTGCAGGGCATCAGCGCCTTCACGGTCGTGTTCGCGCTCGGCCAGATCGTGGGGCCGACCCTGACCGGCTGGATCTCCGACGGGGAGGGCGGGCTGGCGCGCGGCCTGGTGGCGTCGGCGATCGTGCTGTGGGGCGGGGCGCTGCTGGCGATGCGCCAGCGTCCGCTCGGCATGGATGCCTGACCGGGATTTGCAGGCGGGCGGAAAATGGCGCCCATGACCGCTGACATCAACGACGACGCGAGTTCTCCGGGCTTTGCCGTGTTCGACACCGCGATCGGCGCGTGCGGCCTCGCCTGGGGGCCGCGCGGCCTTCTCGGCGTGCAGCTGCCGCAGGACGACCCCGGTGCCGATGCCACGCGGCACCGCATGCGGCAGCGCTTCCCCGCGCTGGCCGAGGCCCCGCCGCCCGCCAACGCACAGCGCGCCATCGCGGCGGTGCAGGCGCTGCTCGACGGCACCCACGACGACCTGCGCCACATCGAACTCGACATGGCCGGCGTGTCGGATTTCCATCGGCGCGTCTACGAGATCGCGCGCCGCATTCCGCCCGGCCAGACCCGCACCTATGGCGAGATCGCGGCCGAGCTCGGCGACCTCGGGCTGTCGCGCGCGGTGGGGCAGGCCATGGGCCTCAACCCCTTCGCGCCCGTGGTGCCGTGCCACCGCGTGCTCGCGGCCGGCAACAAGCCGGGTGGCTTCTCGGCCGGTGGCGGTGCGCTGACCAAATTGAAAATGCTCGACATCGAGGGCGCCACGCCGAACGGGACGTTGCCGTTGTTCTGAGCGGCGCCTTGTGTCCGATTCCGCGGCCTTTTTCGAATCTCCTTTTCTTCTTTCCGCCATGACCGACGATCCCCACGCCATCCGGACCCCGGCCCAGCTCGAAGCGCTGTTCGCGCAACCCGGTGAAGCCTCGCTGAAAAAGGAGGTCGATTACCTGCATCCGGCCTACCAGGCGCTGATCGCCGCGTCGCCGTTCGCGGTGCTCGCCACCGTCGGCCCCGGCGGGCTCGACGCCTCGCCGCGCGGCGACCCGCCGGGCTTCGTCGCGGTGCAGGACGAAAAGACGCTGCTGCTGCCCGAGCGCCGCGGCAACAACCGCATCGACAGCCTGCGCAACATCGTGGCCGATCCGCGCGTGGCGCTGCTGTTCCTGATTCCCGGCGTGGGCGAGACCTTGCGCGTGAACGGCCAGGCGCGCATCACCACCGCGCCCGCGCTGCTCGCGCGCTTCGCGGTCGAGGGCAAGCCGCCGCAGTGCGTGATCGAGATCGCGGTCGAGACCGTGTTCTTCCAGTGCGCGCGCGCCATCCAGCGCTCGCAGCTTTGGGCGCCCGTGGCCGAGGGGCAGCGGCAGGTGCCAACGCCGGGCGCCATCCTTTCGGCGCTGACGCAGGCCGGGTTCGACGGCGCGGCCTACGACCGCGAGCTGCCGGGCCGGCAGCGCGCCACGCTGTACTGAAAAAGGCCGAACCCGCGGCCGGCGACGACCCCACGCCTGCAGCGGCCGCCGCGCTTGGCGACAATCGCGGCGATGCGTTCTTCTTCTCCGTTCTTCAAGATGGCCCTGCTGCTGGGCCTGCTTTCCGCCATCGGTCCTTTCGCCATCGACATGTACCTGCCGGCGCTGCCGGCCATCGGCCAGTCGCTCAATGCCGACATCGGCGCGGTGCAGATGAGCCTGACCGCGTTCTTCCTTTCGCTCGGCGCGGGCCAATTGCTGTTCGGCCCGGTGTCGGACATGGTCGGGCGCAAGCCGCCGCTCTATGCGGGGCTGGCGCTGTTCGCGCTCGCGAGCGTGGGCTGCGCGCTCGCGACCGACATCCAGACGCTGATCGTGCTGCGCCTGCTGCAGGGCCTGGGCGCGGCGGCGGGCATGGCGATTCCGCGCGCGGTGGTGCGCGACCTGCACACCGGCACCGACGCCGCGCGGCTGATGTCGCTGCTGATCCTGGTGTTCAGCGTCTCGCCGATCCTCGCGCCGCTCGCGGGCAGCGCGGTGATCGCGCTCGCGGGCTGGCGCGCCGTGTTCTGGGCCGTGACGATCGCGGCCGTGGCAGGGCTGGTCATGACGGCCGCGCAGCTCGACGAGACCCGCCCGGCGTCGCAGCGCGTCGAGAGCAGCCTCGGCAGTGCGCTGGCCGCGTACTGGCTGCTGCTGCGCGACCGGCACTACCTCGGCCTGGTGTTCATCGGCGGTTTCGCGATGGCGGGCTTCTTCACCTACCTGGCCAATTCGTCGTTCGTCATGATCGACCACTACGGCCTCTCGCCCGCGATGTACAGCGTGGCCTTCGGCGTGAATGCGGCGGCCTTCATCGGTGCCTCGCAGCTCACCGGCCCGCTCGGCGAGCGCCATGGCCTGGTGGCACTGGTGAAGTTCGGCGTGGTGGCCTCGAGCCTCACCATGCTGGCGATGTTCGCGTACTTCGCGGCCGGCGGCGACAGCCTCTGGGTGCTGATCGTGCTGTACTTCATCGCCTCGGGCTTCATGGGGCTGGTGATCCCGACCACCGGCGTGCTCGCGCTAGAGATGCACGGCGCGATCGCCGGCACGGCCTCGGCGCTGCTCGGCACGCTGCAGATGCTGACCGGCGCACTGGCCATGGCGGTGGTGGGCCTGTTCACCGACGGGCGCCCGCTGCCGATGGTCGCCGGCATGGCGACGGGCGCCTTCGTGTCGCTGGTGCTGACCTGGCTCACGCTGGGCCGCGTGCGCACGGAGCCCGCGCGCAGGGCGCAAGAGGCGTGAGCGCCGCGCAGGCGCTCGACGGGCTGCCCCAGCCGGCGCGCCGCAACGCGATGCTGGTGATCATCCTCGGCATCATGGTGGCGGTGCTCGACGGCACCATCGTCAACCTCGCGCTGCCGGGCATCGCGCACGAGCTGCAGACCAGCGCCTCGCACGCGATCTGGGTGGTCAACGCCTACCAGATCGCCACGCTCGTGATGCTGCTGCCGCTGGCCTCGCTCGGCGACCTGGTCGGCTACCGGCGCGTCTACCTGGTGGGCATGGCGGTGTTCACCGTGGCGTCGATCGGTGCGATGTTCGCGAACTCGCTCGGCACGCTGATCGCGGCGCGGACTTTCCAGGGCCTCGGCGCGGCGGGGATCATGAGCGTCAATGCCGCGCTGGTGCGGCTGACTTTTCCGGCGGCGCTGCTCGGCCGCGGCATGGCGATCAACTCGATGGTGGTGGCCACCTCGTCGGTGGCCGGGCCGTCGGTGGCTGCGGCGATCCTGTCGGTGGCCTCGTGGCCGTGGCTGTTCGCGCTCAACGTGCCGCTCGGCGTGCTGGTGTTCGCGCTGGGCCTGAAGTCGCTGCCATTCAACCGCGTGCCGCCCGCGGCCGGGCTGCGCTTCTCGCCGGTCGACGTGGCGCTCAACGTGCTGATGTTCGCGCTGGTGTTCCTCGGGGTCGACCGGCTCGGCGTGCGCGACCCCGCCGCGGCGGGCGGCGGCGCGCCGTGGTCGGCCTGGGCGATCCTGCTGGCCGGCGTGGCGGTGGGCGTCATCTACCTGCAGCGCCAGCGCCGGCTCGCGGTGCCGCTGTTTCCGATCGACCTGCTGCGCATCCCGGTGTTCGCGCTGTCGATGGGCACCTCGGTGGCCGCGTTCTGCGCCCAGATGCTGGCCTACATCGCGCTGCCTTTCCTGTTGCTCGACGCCTATGGCCGCAGCCACATCGAGGCCGGCCTGCTGATCACGGCCTGGCCGCTCGCCATCGTGGCGATGGCGCCGTTCGCGGGCCGGCTGATCGGGCGCTATCCGGACGGGCTGCTCGGCGGCATCGGACTGGGCTTGCTCGCGCTCGGCCTCGCGCTGCTGGCCGCGCTGCCGGCGGATCCAGGCAATGCCGACATCGCCTGGCGCATGGCGCTCTGCGGGCTGGGCTTCGGGCTGTTCCAGTCGCCGAACAATCACACGATCGTGACTTCGCCGCCCGCGCACCGAAGCGGTGCGGCCAGCGGCATGCTCGGCACCGCGCGGCTCACGGGCCAGACGCTCGGCGCCGTGGCGCTGGCCGGCGTGTTCAGCTTCTGGAGCCCGCACGGCGGCCGCGGGCCGGTGGTGGCGCTGGTGCTCGCTGCCTGTTTTGCCGGCGCAGCGGCAGTATTCAGCAGTCTGCGGCTAAAGACGACGGGGCACGCCGGCTGAATAGGTTAGGGTACGGCCCCATGACGGAAGTACCTGAAACCGTGGTGTGCCCGGGCTGCGATGCGGTGTTCCGCCGCACGCCCCTGGCGCGGCGCGAAGTGTCGTCCTGCGTACGCTGCGGCACCGAGCTCTACCGCCACCCGGGCGAGTTGCGGCGCGCGATCCTGCCGCTGACGCTCGCGAGCCTGATCATGTTCGCCATCGCCAACCTGTTCCCGATCGTCGAGATCGAGCTGCAGGGCCTGCGCAGCCAGACCACGCTCGTCGGCGCGGTGGTGGTGCTGAGCAGCGAGGGCATGTCGATCGTCGCGCTGCTGGTGCTCGCGACCACGCTGCTCTTTCCGCTGCTGCAGCTGTGCATCCTGGCCTACCTGCTGGTGCCGCTGCGGCACCAGCGCCGACCCGCGGGCTTCGCGGTGCTGGTGCGCGCCATGCAGATGCTGCGCCCCTGGGGCATGGTCGAGGTGTTCCTGCTCGGGGTGCTGGTGGCGGTCGTCAAGCTCTCGAGCATGGCCACGGTGGTGGCCGGGCCGGCGCTCTGGGCCTTCATGGCGCTCACGGTCATGCTCACGGCGGTGCTGTCGTTCAATCCGAATGCCTTCTGGGAAATGACCTTCCGCCCAGCCGGCGAGCCGCTGGAGGAGGGCGCGTGAAGGCCTTCTATTACCGCGACGAACCCGACGAAAGCGAAACCACGCCGTTCGCGACCGCCGCCTCGCTGGGCCTCCTGGCCTGCCCGCACTGCGACGCCGTGTGGCGCGACGCGGCCGAGGGCGAGCGCTGCGAGCGCTGCGGCACGCACCTGTACCAGCGCAAGCCGCACAGCCTGAGCCGCACCTGGGCCTTCCTGATCGCGGCCTGCATCATGTACATCCCGGCCAACCTGCTGCCCGTGATGATCACGCGCACGCTGTTCGGCGCGCAGTACGACACCATCCTGAGCGGCGTGATCTACTTCTGGGTCTCGGGTGCCTACGGGCTCGCGGCGATCATCTTCATCGCGAGCTTCCTGGTGCCGCTGTTCAAGCTCACGGTGCTGATCCTGCTGGCCGTGGTGGCGCAGCGCGGCAGCCCGTGGCGCCGTCCCGAGCGCGCCAAGCTCTATCACATCGTCGAGATCATCGGCCGCTGGTCGATGCTCGACGTGTTCGTCGTCTCGCTGCTGGCCGGGCTGGTGCAGATCCAGGGCTTCGCGGTGATCCATGCGGGCGTGGGCATCGCGGCCTTCGGCTCGGTGGTGGTGCTGACCATGCTGGCCTCGCTGAGCTTCGATCCGAGGCTCACCTGGGACAGCCGCCAGGCGCAGCAGGCCGAGCGCGAGCGACACGAATCATCCAGTGACAGGGAAGCAGAAGCAGCATGAGTGAAGAAGACCAAGCCAAAGCCAACGACCAGCCCGCGCCGCCGGGCCTGCCGCCGCCGCGCGTGGTGCGCCGGCGCGAGTGGCTGCCCTCGCTGATCTGGCTGATACCGATCGTCGCCGCGCTGGTCGGCGTGATGTTGGTGGTGCGCATCATCCTGGAGCGCGGGCCCGAGATCGTGCTCACTTTCGAGACCGCCGAAGGCCTTGAGGCCAACAAGACCGCCGTCAAGTACAAGGACGTGCAGATCGGCACCGTGCAGAGCCTGCGGCTCGCGCGCGACCGCTCCCACGTGCGCGTCACGGTGCAGCTCGCCAAGGACGCCGAGAGCTTCACCGCCGAGGATTCGCGCTTCTGGGTCGTGCGGCCGCGGCTCGACACCTCGGGGATCTCGGGCCTGGGCACGCTGCTGTCGGGCGCCTACATCGGCGCCGACGCGGGCGTGTCGGAGGAGACCGCGAGCGAGTTCAAGGGCCTCGAGGACCCGCCGATCGTGACGCGCGACGCCACGGGCCGGCAGTTCCTGCTGCGCGCCACCGACGTCGGTTCGCTCGACGTGGGATCGCCGGTGTATTTCAGGCGCATCAAGGTCGGCCAGGTCGCGGCCTACGAGCTCGACGGCGATGGCCGCGGCGTGACGCTGCGCGTGTTCGTCAACGCGCCGTACGACAAGTTCGTCGGCGTCAACACGCGCTTCTGGCAGGCCAGCGGCATCGACGCGCAGCTCAGCGCCAGCGGTTTCACGCTGCGCACGCAGTCGCTCGCGACCATCCTGCTCGGCGGCATCGCCTTCAGCGCGCCCGAGGACGCCATGGGACCGCGCGCCGAGGAGAACGCGGCCTTCACGCTCGCGAACGACGAAACCATCGCGATGAAGGAGCCCGACGGCCCGCCGCAGACGCTGCTGATGTACTTCAACCAGTCGCTGCGCGGCCTGACGCCGGGTGCGCCGGTCGATTTCCGCGGCGTGGTGATCGGCGAGGTCAAGTCGATCGGCGTGGAGTTCGACCGCGCCGCGCGCGAGTTCCGCATGCCGGTGCTGGTGCAGGTCTACCCCGACCGGCTGCGCCGCCGCGCCGGCGAGCGCGGCACCGAGTCGCGCCACTCGCAGCAGGAGCGCCTGCGCTTCCTGGCCGAGAAGGGGCTGCGTGCGCAGCTGCGCAACGGCAACCTGCTGACCGGGCAGGTGTACGTGGCGCTCGACTTCTTCCCCAAGGCGCCGCCCGCGAAGATCGACCTCGAGAAGAACCCGATCGAGCTGCCCACCGTGCCCAACAGCCTGGAGGAGATCCAGTCGCAGGTGCAGGAGATCGCGGCCAAGCTCAACAAGGTGCCGTACGAGGAGATCGCGGCCGACCTGCGCACCACGCTGAACACGCTCAACAAGACGCTCGCCACGGCCGAGCAGACGGTGAGCCGTATCAACAACGACGTCACGCCCGAGCTCGCGGCCGCCATGAAGGACGTGCGCAAGACCGTCAACACCGCGGAGCGCACCCTGGCCGACGACTCGCCGCTGCAGCAGGACATGCGCCAGACGCTGCGCGAACTGACGCGCGCCGCGGGGTCGGTGCGGGTGCTGACCGACTACCTCGAACGCCATCCCGAGTCGCTGCTGCGCGGCAAACCGGACGACAAGAAATGATGAAGAACCGCCAACCACGCCAACCCTTCGCCGCGCGCGCCGCGCTGGCGGCCGCTGCCGCGCTGCTGGCGCTTGCGGGCTGCGCGAGCAAGTCCGACAGCTACTACACGCTCGCGAGCCCGGTGCCGGCCACCGAAGCGGCGGCATCGACGCTGGGCACCGCCGCGCCGATCTACCTCGAGCTGGCGCCGGTCGCCGTGCCCGAGCGGCTCGCGCGCCCGCAGATGGTGGTGGGGCGCTCGGCCGGCAGCGTGCAGGTCGACGTGCTTGAGCAGCACCGCTGGGCCTCGTCGTTCGAGAACGAACTGCGCGACGCGCTGGCGAGCGGCATCGCCGACCGGCTCGGCGCGGTCGACGTCACCAAGGGCGGCCGGCCCAATGCGCAACCCGTGTGGCGCATCGCGGTGCAGGTGCGGCGCTTCGACGCGGTGGACGGCGGGCGTGTCGATGCGGGCTTCAGCTGGACGCTGCGCCGCTCCGACGAGACGCGTTCGATGTCTTGCCAGTTCGAGCTGGGCGAGGCGGTTGCCGGTGGCATCGACGCGGTGGCGCAGGGCGCCCAACGCGTGACGGCGGCCGCCGCGGCGGCGATGGCGCGCAGCCTGAGCGCGGCGCGGGCGAACCCCACCGCCGCTGTATGCCCGACTTGAATCTTTCTCCCTCCCCTTCCGGGGGAGGGCAGGGGCGGGGGCACGCCGGCGGTCATCGCGGCACGGCGCCTGGTTGCAGGCACGCAGCCCCCATCCCAACCTTCCCCCAGAGGGGGAAGGCGTAAAACCGGAGGCCACTCATGGCCCAGATCGGCAAGCCGCCCTGCGACCACGCGCTGATCCTGCACGGCGCCGCTGCGCACGAAGGCGGCTGCCCCGAAGCCTCGAAACCCTGGGTGCTGGCCGCGGCCATCGTCGGCTCGAGCATGGCCTTCATCGACGGCACGGTCGTCAACGTCGCGCTGCCGGCGATCCAGGCCGACCTGCGCGCCACTGCGTTCCAGGCACAGTGGGTGGTCGAGTCCTACGCCTTGCTGCTGGCCGCGCTGTTGCTCGTGGGCGGCGCGCTGGGCGACCGGTTCGGGCGGCGCCGCGTGTTCGCGATCGGCGTCACGGTCTTCGCGCTCGCCTCGGTCGGCTGCGCGTTCGCGGGCAGCGTGCAGCAGCTCATCGCGGCACGCGCAGTGCAGGGCCTCGGCGGCGCCTTGCTGGTGCCCGGCAGCCTGGCGCTGATCAGCGCGGCCTATCCCGAGAAGGAACGCGGCCGGGCGATCGGCATCTGGTCGGGCTTCAGCGGCATCACGGCCGCCGCCGGCCCGGTGCTCGGCGGCTTCCTGGTCGACCATTTCTCATGGACCTGGGCTTTTCTCATCAACCTGCCGATGGCGCTGCTGGTGCTGTGGATTGCCTGGCGCCACGTGCCCGAGAGTCGCGGCGCCTCGGCCGGCGGCGGACTGGACATCGCGGGTGCGCTGCTCGCAACCGCCGCGCTCGGCGGCATCGTCTACGCCTTCATCGAGGCGCCGACGCGGCACTGGGATTCGCCCATGGTGCTGGCGGCGCTGGGCATCGGCCTGGCGGCGAGCGCGGGCTTCGTCGCGGTGGAGCGCAGCACGCGCACGCCGATGCTGCCGCTCGGCCTGCTGCGCAGCGGCAACTTCGGCGGCGCCAACCTGCTGACGCTGCTGCTCTATGCGGCGCTCGGCGGCGCGCTGTATTTCTTTCCGCTCAACCTGATCCAGGTGCAGGGCTACTCGGCCATGGCCGCGGGCGCGGCGCTGCTGCCGTTCATCCTCATCATGTTCGCGCTCTCGGGCTGGGCCGGGCAGCTCGTCGACCGCTTCGGCCCGCGCCTGCCGCTGGTGGCCGGCCCGGCCATCGCGGCGGTGGGATTTGCGCTGTTCGCGCTGCCCGGGGTGGGTGCGAGCTACTGGCAAGGCTTCTTTCCCGCCGTGGTGGTGCTGGGCCTGGGGATGACCGTGACGGTGGCCCCGCTCACGACCACGGTGATGAACGCGGTCGACCCCGGGCAGGCGGGCGTGGCCTCCGGGGTCAACAACGCCATGTCGCGTGCGGCCGCGGTGCTGGCCATCGCTGTGTTCGGCGTGGTCATGGCCTGGGCCTTCGACGCGGCGTTGGCCGAGGGGCTGCGCGGCATCGGCGCCTCGCCCGAGGTTTCGGCCTTCCTCGAGGCCGAGCGCAGCAAGCTCGCGGGCGCCGCGTTGCCGCCCGGCCTCGACGCCGAGACCGCTGCTGCGGTCGAGCGGGTGGTGGCCAAAGCCTTCGTCACGGGCTTTCGCTGGGTGATGCTGCTGAGCGCCGGGCTTGCGGTGCTGAGTGCGCTGAGCGCCTGGCGCATGATCGACGGCGCACACCGCGACCCCGCTTGACAAGCACGGGTCGGCTGCTGATACTGAACCCATCGGTTCATCATCAACAGCCCAGGAGATTCCCATGCAGAAGATCGTTCCCTGCCTCTGGTTCGACCGCAACGGCGAAGACGCGCTGAAGTTCTACAGCGCGATCTTTCCCAATTCGCGGGTGACCGAGACCCAGCTCTGGGGGGACGAAAACCCGAGCCTCAAGGGGTCGCTGCTCACTGCGATGTTCGAGCTCGACGGGCAGGAGTTCATGGTGCTCAACGGCGGGCCGCAATACAAGTTCACGCCAGCCATCTCGATGCTGGTGCGCTGCGAAACGCAGGAAGAGGTCGACAACTACTGGGAGCGGCTGCTCGAAGGCGGTGGCGCGCCGGTGCAATGCGGCTGGCTCACCGACCGCTTCGGCGTGTCGTGGCAGGTGGCGCCCACGGCCATCCTGCGCATGTTCAAGGACAAGGATCCGGCCAAAGCTGCGCGCGCGATGCAGGCAATGATGAAGATGGTCAAGCTCGACATCGCCGAAGTGCAGAAGGCCTTCGACGGCGCCTGATCCTGGCCGGTTGCGGCTACACCAGCCGCGCGATCGCCTTCTTGCGCCACACCAGCCGGTAGTAGGCCGTCTGCAGCAGCAGCATCGCGCCGAAGGTCACCGGGTACGCGTACCAGATGCCGTCGAGCCCGATACGGTGGCTCAGGAACCAGGCCACGGGCACTTCGAGCCCGAGCAGGCAGACGATCGAGATCAGCGTCGGCACCAGCACCGAGCCGCTCGCGCGCATGATGCCCGACAGCGCCGAGGCCATGCCGAAGATCACCAGGCTCCACAGCATGATGTGCAGCAGCGTCTGCGCGATCTCGATCACCGGGGCGCTCGTGATGAAGAAGCCCATGAGGTGGCGCGAGAACAAATAGCCCAGCAGCACCAGCCCGCCCGTGAGCACGAGGTTCATCAGCATCGCGGTCTTGGCGATGGCGCCGAGCCGGTCGGCCCGGCCCGCGCCGATGGCCTGCGCGCCGAGGATCGACGCGGTGATCGCGATCGAGATGGCCGGAAACTGCACGTAGGCGACCACCTGGTTGACCGCGCCGTAGGCCGCCGTCGCGTTCGAGCCGTGGCTGTTGACCAGCGCAAGCAGCACCACCTCGGCCAGCGCCACCACGATCATCTGCACGCCCGTGGGCACGCCGACCTTGAGCACCGCCTTGAGCAGCTTCGGATCGATGCGCATGCTGCGCAGGAAGGCCAGGTCGGGCGCAAGCGGGCTCTTCCGGCGGTGCAGGCGCCACCCCATCCAGAGCGTCGCGAGCACGAAGGCGAGCACGCTGGCCCAGGCCGCGCTGGCCACGCCGAGCTGCGGCAACCCGCCCCAGCCGCGGATCAGTGCCGGCGTGACGACCAGACCGGTGGCCGTCGAGATGATCAGCGTGAGCAGCGGCGTGATCGTGTCGCCGACGCCGCGCAGCATGGCGGTGGACAGCAGGAACACGAACAGCCCCGGCATCGCGATCAGCATGATGCGGGCATAGCTGGTGGCGTCGGCCAGCACGTCGGGCGGCGTGCCGAGCGCGGCCAGCATCGGCGTGGTGAAGGCGCCGCCGAAGACCGCGATCACCAGCCCCATCAGGATGCCCACCGTGAGCGTGGTGCCGGCCACGGCCTTGGCCCTGGCCGCGTCGCGCGCACCCCAGGCCTGGCCGATCAGCACCGAGGCGCCGGCGCCCAGGCCGATGACGAAGGCGATGAAGAAGAACATCACCGGAAAGAAGCTCGACACCGCGGCCAGCGCGCCCACGCCGATCATCTGGCCGATGTAGATGTTGTTGAGCGTGCCCGAGAGCGACTGCAGGATGTTGCTGAGCAGCATCGGCGCGAGGAAGAACAGGAAGGTCTTCCACAGCGCGCGCGGCACACCGACGGGGGCCACCGGCGTGCCCTGCAGGCCGCTCGGGTTGGGTGGGGCGTTTTCGTTGTTCTCGTTCATTCTTGGGGCCAGCTCGCGCCGGCCAGTTCGTGCAGATGGGAGCGCAGGTCGTCCGGCCAGCCGGCGAGGTGTGCCTCGAAGCCGGCGCGGTCGCCCGCGAAGAGCGCGCGGGCGGCCTCCTCGAAACCGGGCAGGTTGCCCGCGAGGCCGGTCATCACGCCGTAGGCCGCCTCGCGTGCGGCGCGGGCGGCATCGCGCCCGGCATGCACGCGGCGCGCCTCGTCGACCAGCCGGCGCAGCGCGACCGAGGCGCCGCCGGGCTGGCGCGCGAGCCATTCCCACTGGCGCGGCAGCAGCGTGACCTCGCGCGCGACCACGCCGAGCTTCGGCCGGCCGACGCCGCGCGGCGGCCCGCCGGGCGAGGGCTCGGCTTCGCGCAGGTCGAGGTCGATCTGCATGCCGGTGTGGTCGTCGAACACGAGGCAGGCCGCAGCGTCGCTGCGCGCACGCAGCGCGGCGATCACCGTGGCACGCGAACCGCGCGCGATGCGCTCGAAGCGGTGGAAGGCGGTGAGGCTGGCGGGCGCAGCGGAAGAGGCGGCCGAAGGCGCGGGGGTCTTGGAAGTCATGGCAGCGAAGCGGTAATTTACCCGGGAACAATTTTGCCGACTGCGCTTTTCGCGCAGCGGCAGGAAGAACAGCGCGAGGGGCGCGGCTGGCATGGGGTGCCGGCGTCCGGTTTTCAGGGCTTGCGCCTGGCGGGGCTGTTGTAGCCCTGGGTGCCGTGGCAGTCGCATTCCTCGCACCACAGCGTGAACAGCGCCTCGAGTTCCGCCGTACGGTCGAACGCGGGGTCGTCCCGCTCCTTCACACGCGCGAGTTCTTCGAAGCGGAACGCGCCGGAACCGAGCGCGGTCCAGTCCTGCTGCAGCGCACGGTTCGGGTGCTTGCCCTGCGCGAGCTGGAAGCGCTGGCGGTTCATCATGCTGGCCAGGTCGAGGCTCGCGAGCACGAACACGCGGCCGCTCTCCAGGTTGCGGATCGCGAACACCCCGGCGGGGCGCACTGTTTCCTTGTATTGGCGCGTCAGCGCGCGCCGGGTGTCGTGTGAAAGCGTCGTCATGACGCAATTTTGCCCGGGTAAAATTAGTCGGTCAATATACCCGGGTAAAAATAAACCGCAACAGAGGCGCCGATGTCGCTATGGCAAACTTCCGCGCTTCATTCGACCAACGCGACCGGCACGGCCGTTCGCAGCGACAGGGACGCCACTCAGCAATGCAGAAAATCATTCGCCAGCTCGCCGCCGAGATCAAGGTGGGCGAGCATCAGGTGAAGGCCGCCGTCGAGCTGCTCGACGGCGGCGCCACGGTTCCATTCATCGCGCGCTACCGCAAGGAAGTGACCGACGGCCTCGACGACACCCAGTTGCGCGAACTCGAGGCCCGGCTTTCGTACCTGCGCGAGCTCGAGGACCGCCGCGCGGCGGTGATCAAGGCCATCGACGAGCAGGGCAAGCTCACGCCCGAACTGCGCGCCGCGATCGAGTTCGCGCCGACCAAGCAGGAACTCGAGGACCTGTACCTGCCGTTCAAGCAGAAGCGCCGCACCAAGGGCCAGATCGCGCGCGAGTTCGGCATCGAGCCGCTCGCCGACAAGCTGATGGCCGACCCGACGCTCGACCCCGCGGTCGAGGCCAAGGCCTTCTTGCAGCCCGCCACCACGCTCGACGACGGCAAGCCGGGCCCCGACTTCTCGACCGTGCCCGCGGTGCTCGACGGCGTGCGCGACATCCTTTCGGAGCGCTGGGCCGAAGACGCGGTGCTGGTGCAGCGCCTGCGCGAATGGCTCTGGAACGAAGGCCTGCTCAAGTCGAGCCTGATGGCCGGCAAGGACGAGAACAACCCCGAGGTCGCCAAGTTCCGCGACTACTTCGATTACGACGAGCCGATCGGGCGCGTGCCTTCGCACCGCGCGCTGGCGGTGTTCCGCGGCCGCTCGCTCGAAATCCTCGATGCCAAGCTGGCGCTGCCGGTCGAGCCCGAGCCGGGCAAGCCCAGCGTCGCCGAAGGCCGTATCGCATTGCACCTGGGCTGGAGCCATGCCGGCCGTCCGGGGGACGACCTGATCCGCAAGTGCGTGGCCTGGGCCTGGCGCGTGAAGCTCGCCTTGTCGACCGAGCGCGACCTGTTCACGCGGCTGCGCGAGGAGGCCGAGAAGGTCGCCATCAAGGTGTTTGCCGACAACCTGCGCGACCTGCTGCTGGCCGCACCCGCCGGCCCGCGCGTGGTGATGGGCCTGGACCCCGGCATTCGCACCGGCGTGAAGGTGGCGGTGGTCGATGCCACCGGCAAGCTGGTCGAGACCGCGACCGTGTTTCCGCACGAACCGCGCAAGGACTGGGAGGGCTCGCTGCACACGCTCGGCAAGCTGTGCGCCAAGCACGGCGTGAATCTGATCGCGATCGGCAACGGCACCGCGAGCCGCGAAACCGACAAGCTCGCGGCCGACCTGATCAAGCTGATCGCCAAGATGGCCGCGCAGGCCGGCGCACCCGAGATGAAGGTCGAGAAGGTGGTGGTCAGCGAGGCCGGCGCTTCGGTGTATTCGGCCAGCGAGTTCGCCTCGCAGGAGATGCCCGACGTGGACGTGAGCCTGCGCGGCGCCGCCAGCATTGCGCGCCGGCTGCAGGATCCGCTGGCCGAGCTGGTGAAGATCGACCCGAAGAGCATCGGCGTGGGCCAGTACCAGCACGACGTGAACCAGAGCGAGCTCGCGCGCACGCTGCAGGCGGTGGTGGAAGACTGCGTGAACTCGGTCGGCGTGGACCTCAACACCGCGAGCGTGCCGCTCCTGAGCCGCGTCTCGGGCCTGTCGGCCAGCGTGGCCAAGGCCGTGGTGCGCTGGCGCGAGGCCAACGGCGCCTTCTCCACGCGCAAGCAGCTGCTCGACGTGACCGGCTTCGGCCCCAAGGCCTTCGAGCAGAGCGCGGGCTTCCTGCGCATCCGCGGCGGTGCCGACCCGCTCGACATCACCGGCGTGCACCCCGAGACCTATCCGCTCGTGGAGCAGATCATCGTCAAGACCGGCAAGCCCATCGCCGAGCTGATGGGCCGCGCCGACATGCTCAAGACCCTCAAGCCCGAGCTGTTCGCGAACGAGAAGTTCGGTGTCATCACGGTCAAGGACATCCTCGGCGAACTCGAGAAGCCCGGCCGCGACCCGCGCCCCGACTTCAAGGTGGCGCGCTTCAACGACGGGGTGGACGACATCGCCGACCTCGTCGAAGGCATGATCCTCGAGGGCACCGTGAGCAACGTGGCGCAGTTCGGCGCCTTCGTCGACCTGGGCGTGCACCAGGACGGGCTGGTGCATGTGAGCCAGCTGAGCCACAAGTTCGTCAACGACGCGCGCGAGGTGGTGAAGACCGGCGACATCGTCAAGGTCAAGGTCATGGAGGTGGACGTGGCGCGCAAGCGCATCGGCCTGTCGATGAAGCTGGACGCCGCGCCCGCGCGCCGCGACGGCCCGCGCGACAACCGCTTCGAAGGTGCGGGCCGCGGCCAGCAGGGACCGCGCCGCGACAATTCGCCGCAGCCCGCGGGGCAGATGGCGAGCGCGTTCGCGAAGCTGCAAGGGCTGCGCAAGTCCTGAGCAGCAAGTGGTGCGGTCAGCCGCGCCACTTGCTTTTGCATGTCGACACCCTCAAATTCGAAGTTCGTGCTGGCGCATCCATCGGCGCCGGTTCACTACGAACGGAAAGGGAGAACGACATGTCCAACAACGACCCCAACGACTTCAATGGGGAGCCCGGAATCCTCGATCGCCTGGCACCGGCGCTGGAGGTGCGCCAATGGGTCGACGCCTCCGGCCAGCCGCTCGACAGCTTCGACTGGACGCAGATCAAGGGGCGCTACAAGCTGATCTTCTGCTTCCAGCATGCCTGCCCCGGCTGCCACGTCAGGGGCTTTCCGACGCTGGCGAAAATGATCGAGCGCTTCCGCGGCTCCGACCTCATCGGCTTTGCGGCCGTGCAGACGGTGTTCGAGGACTTCGAGGCCAACAGCTACGACAACATGCTGGCCGACCAGCGGCGCTACGCGCTGCCGATCGTGTTCGGGCATGACGCCGGCGACGGCGGTCCTGGCAGCAGTTCCACGCTAATGCAGCGCTTCCGCAACGGCGGAACGCCATGGTTCATCCTCATCGATCCAAACGGCGTGGTGGTCTTCAACAGCTTCCACCTCGACGTCGACTGGCTCGCGCGCATGCTCGAGAAGGCGGCGGCCCAGCCGGACGCGCAGGGCGGCGGCGGCAACTTCAACTGGGGCGATGTGGTGCGGCTGGTGCGCGACGGCAATCCACCCCCGCCGCGGCGGGTCGAACTCAGCGACGAAGCCTGGCGCGAGCGCCTGACGCCCGAGCAGTTCCGCGTCACGCGCGAGAAGGGCACGGAAAGGGCGCACAGCTCGGCGATGTGCACGCTGTTCGAGCCGGGGCTGTACCAATGCGTGTGCTGCGAAACGCCGTTGTTCGATTCAACGAGCAAGTTCAAGAGCAGCAGCGGCTGGCCGAGCTTCAGGCAGCCGGTGGCCGAAGGGGTGGTGGCCTACCACGCCGACAACAGCCATGGCATGCGGCGCATCGAGGCGACGTGCAATGTCTGCGATGCGCATCTCGGGCATGTGTTTCCCGATGGCCCGGAGCCCAGCGGCCTGCGCTATTGCATGAATGCGGTGGCGCTGGTGAAGAAATAAGCAGCTTCTGCTGCAAGGTCCGCGGCCGGGAAAGGTGGCCGCCGAGCCTTTCGGCCGGCGGCCGCGGCAAAGCCCTTACTTGGCTGCCGTCTCGCGGCGCGGCAGCTTCCAGTCGGGCCGCACGAAATGGCAGGTGTAGCCGTTCGGGAGGCGTTCCAGATAGTCCTGATGCTCCGGCTCGGCCTCCCAGAACGGGCCGGCCGGCTCGACTTCGGTCACCACCTTGCCGGGCCACAGGCCCGAGGCGTTGACGTCGGCAATGGTGTCGAGCGCCACCGCCTTCTGCTCGGGCGAGGTGAAATAGATCGCCGAGCGGTACGACGAACCCATGTCGTTGCCCTGACGCATCTCGGTGGTCGGGTCATGGATCTGGAAGAAGAACTCGAGCAGCGTGCGATAGCTGGTCTGCGCCGGATCGAAGATCACCTCGATCGCTTCGGCGTGCGTGCCGTGGTTGCGGTAGGTCGCGTTGGGAACATCGCCGCCCGTGTAGCCGACGCGGGTCTTCACGACGCCGGGCATCTTGCGAATCAGGTCCTGCATGCCCCAAAAGCAGCCCCCTGCGAGGATGGCGGTTTCTGTTGAACTCATGATGTTGCTCCTTGGGTGTCCGGCGAACGCGACACAGGCGGCCGGAATAGGTCAGGTGATGATGGACCGGGACAATTCAAGCACATGTCCTCATTGGGCAGCGGCCTCGAAGATCGCTTTCAGTTGCGCGGCGTCCGCGGCACGCGAGATCAGCCGCGTCGACTGGTAGGCGGCTGCACCGCTGGCCAGCTCTGGCAGCAGTTGCGTAAAACGGTCGGCGGCGATGCCCGCATCTTTCACGGTCGTGGCCAGGCCGGTGCGCTTGGCGAACGCCTCGACCGCATGCGCGAGCTTGCGGGCGGCTTCGGGGTCTTGTGCGGTGGCCACGCCGAGCTGCGCGGCCAGTTCACCGAGCCGCGCGGCCGTGGCCTTGTCGCCCGCCAGGAACTCGATGGTCGCGGGCAGCGTGAGGGCATGGGCGGCGCCGTGCGGCACCCCCAGCTTCGACGAATACATCGTGGTCATCGAATGCACGTTGCCCGAAAACAGGTTGGTGAACGCCACCGATGCGCCCCACAGGCCGGCCTGGACGCGCTCGCGCGCCGCGAGGTCGGACTGGTCGGCCATCAGCGCGGGCAGGTGCTCGTAGATCGCCTTCAGGCCCTGCAGGCACGCGGCTTTGACCAGCGGCATGTCCACATCGCGCGCAAAGCACTCGATGCAATGGGTCAGCGAGTCGAAGCCTTCCTGGGCCAGGTTCTCCGTCGTCACCGTCGTGACCAGTTGCGCGTCGAGGACCAGGCGCGTGGGGAGCAGCGCCGCGTCGAGGTAGGCGCCCACCGTGCCGTCTTGGAAATTGGCCAGCACGTAGGGGCCGAACTCGCCACCGAGCATGTAGGCCGCGGGAATGGCGACGTGAATCGCGCGGCGCGGACGCGCCACGGTCTTGCCGGCCTCGCGCTGCGCCTGGACGAAATCGGTGCTGAGCTTGCGCAGGTCGAACTGCGGGTTCTCGGCGCGCATCCAGATGATCTTGGCGGCGAAGTTCAGGAAGTTGCCGCCGAGCGACAGATAGCAGTCGTAATCTTGAGCCGCGTTGATCTGATCGGCCTGGGCGACGATGGCCTCGTACTTCGCACCGGGGTCGGCGATGTGCGTGTCGAACTGCAGCCCCGACGCCTCCAGGCTTTGCTGCAGCGTGCTCAGTACGCCTTGCTTGCGGGTACCTTCGTCGGCAATGAGCGCGATGCGCTGGATGCCTTCGTTGCGCAGGTGCTGCAGGGCCTCGCGATGGCCGCCTGCGCCAAAGTAGACATGCTCGTGGAAGCGACTGAAATTGCTCATTTGTAAAACTCCTGGGGAAATGGGCGGCTTGGCGTCGAATTGACACGCCGTGCGCCGAGGTCGAACGACCTTTGCAAAGACATGATTGCCCAGGCCACCACCGGAGCAACCGTCGGCCGGGAGATTCCAGCCGGCTCCGTGAAATAGTGGCGTATTCATAAAAGTACATTGCCGGGGGCGGCGGGTTCCTTTACGTGCATGAACTACGGAAATCCGTGTGCAGAATCGCAGGCTTCGCTTTTTTGGCACAACTTTTCATCGAACCATCGGACATGAAGGCTCTGCGCATCTACGCCGGCCCCGCGGCCCGCCAGCACATCGCGCAGCATGGCCTGCGGCCGCAGGACGTGCACACCATTCCGGGTGCGGCCGGCGGTCCCAAAGGCCTTGTGCTCGGGCCGCTCGACCGCTTCATCTTCGGGCGCTGGCTCGCGGCGTCGAGCCATCCGGTGCACCTGGTGGGCGCGTCGATCGGCGCATGGCGGCTGGCGACGGCCTGCCTGGCCGATCCGCAAAAGGCCTTCGAGCGCTTCGAGCACGACTACGTGCGCCAGCAGTTCGACATTCCGCCGGGGCAGAAGCGGCTCAGTCCGCACCAGCTCAGCGAACGCTTCGCCGAGAGCCTGGCCACGTTCTATGGCGGGCGCATCGGCGAGGTGCTCGGCCATCCGCGCTACCGGCTGCATGTGGTGACCTCGCGCGGGCGCCACATCCTCGGGCGCGAGGGCAGGGCGCGCACGCCCTTCGGCTACCTGGGCGCCTTTGCCACCAACAGCGTCTATCGCAAGGGCCTGGGCGCCTGGCTCGAGCGCTGCGTGTTCTCCACGCCCGGCGCGGCGCTGCCCTTCGGCACGCGCGACTTCCGCACGCGCCAGCATGCGCTCACAGAAGAGAACTTCAACCTCGTGCTGCAGGCCTCGTGCGCGATCCCTTTTCTGCTGTCCGCGGTGCACGACATTCCGGGCGCGCCGCGCGGCGCCTACTGGGACGGCGGCATCACCGACTACCACCTGCACCTCGACTACCAGCCCGCCGGCGAGGGCATCGTGCTTTATCCGCATTTTCAGCGCGCGGTGGTGCCGGGCTGGCTCGACAAGAGCCTGCGCTGGCGGCACCGGGCCACGGGCTTTCTCGACCGCATGGTGGTGCTCGCACCCGACCCCGAATGGGTGCGCGCGCTGCCCAACGGCAAGCTGCCCGATCGCAAGGACTTCGTCCGTTTCGCGCATGACACGCCGGCGCGTGTGGCCGCGTGGCACCAGGCCACGCGCGAGGCCGAGCGGCTTTCGGACGAGTTCCAGGCTTGGCTCGACGCGGGTGCGGACCGCGTGCGCGACGTGCTGCCGCTCTGAAGCGCGGCGGCACCGCGGAGGGCAAACCCTGACTTCGGCGCTGCGCTTGCGCTTCGAGAATGAACGTTCAATTCCGTCAGAGAAAGCCGCATTCATGTCCTCGACCCGCATCTCGCGCCGCCATTTCACGCTCGCCGCCGCCGCCGCGAGCAGCAGCCTTGCACTTCCCGCTTTCGCCCAATCCGCCTGGCCCAGCAAGCCGGTGCGCATCGTCGTGCCCTACACGCCGGGCGGCTTCACCGACCAGATGGCGCGGCTGGTGCAGGTGGGCCTGCAGGCCCGGCTCGGGCAACCCGTGCTGATCGACAACAAGCCCGGCGCCAACAGCCTGATCGGCGTCGACGCGGTGGCCAAGGCCGCGCCCGACGGCAGCACCTTCGGCGTGGTGATCGCGGCCTATGCGGCCAACACCACGCTGTACCCCAAGCTGCCCTACGACCCGCAGAAGGACCTCACGGGCGTGTCGCTCATGGGGGTGTCGCCGCTGCTCGCCGCGGTCAATATCGACGCGCCGTTCAAGACCGCGCGCGACCTGATCGCCTATGCGCGCGCCAACCCCGGCAAGGTGAGCTTCGGCTCGTCGGGCAACGGCTCGGCCGCGCACCTGACGACCGAGTTGTGGAAGTCGCTGACCCAGACCTACATGATCCACATCCCGTACCGCGGTGCCGCGCCCGCGCTCACCGACCTGATGGGCGGGCAGATCCAGCTCTTCTTCGATGCGCCCACGGGCCTGATCAACCAGGCCAAGGCCGGCAAGGTGCGGCTGATCGGCGTGGCGGGCGACAAGCGCCTGGCTGCCGCGCCCGAGGTGCCGACCTTCATCGAGCAGGGCTTCGCGGGTTTCACCGGCAGCACCTGGGCCGGCATGATCGCGCCCGCGGGCACGCCGCGCGAGATCGTCAAGCGCATGTCCGACGAGGTGGCGCGCATCATCAAGAGCGACGAGACGCGCGCCAGGCTCGACGCCATGGGCACGATTCCCGCGGGCAGCACGCCCGAGGAGTTCGATGCCTTCATCGCCGCCGAAACCACCAAGTGGGCCAAGGTGATCCGCAGCGCGGGCGTGAAGCTCGAGTAACAGCGCTGCCGCCCTAAGCGGCGAGCACCAGGACCTTGAACTGGCTCGGCACGATCCGCATGCCGACGATGTTGCAGCGGTTCTGCACCGACAGGCTCGTCATGCGCGTGCAGGGCGTGCCCTTGAGCAGCACGGTGAAGGCGCCCGTGATGTGGCGCGAGGGGCCCATCACGGTCTGCGACACCACGCCCATGAGCACGCCCGCGTTGTCGCCGTTGGTGATCGGCGTGACCGTGGCCATGTTGTGCGCCGGGGTGCCGCCGTAGAGGATGTTCCAGGCGTTGGGAATGGCGGTCGGGCCGAGCGCGACGTTGGGGTAGGGGATCGGCAGCGCCGGCGGCGTCTTGCAGACGTCGGGGAAGGCGAGGTCCAGGCCCATCATCTGTGCATTGGCAAACATTGGTCGATGCTCCTTTTGGCGTCTGTGGGGTTCAGCCCATGTGGATCTGCTCGGCGTCGACCTTGATCAGCGCCTTGCTGCTGACCAGGGTGTTCTTCGCATGCAGGCGCATCGTCTCCGTCGCCTGCATGTCGATCTGGCCCGCGCGCACCTGCTCGACCTCTTCGGTCAGGCGGAAGCTGGAGCGCGTGAGCACGCTGAGCCGGTCGAGCACGGTCTCGAGCGTGCGCCCGACGAAGCGCGCGACCAGTGTGGTCACGCGCACCTCGGCGCCGCGGTAGTCCATCTCGCCGACCTCGAGCTGCGCATGCTGCGCGTGGAGGTTGAGCGAGGGCGAGGCGAGCTCGAGCCGCGTGCCGGCCTGCAGCGCGATGCCGCCGTTCTTCGCATGCAGCGTGAGGTCGCCGTCCACCACGAGTGCGGCGCGGGCCGGATCGGCCTGGGTGATGACCGCGATCAGATACACCTGCTCGCGCTGCGGCCCCGCCACCAGCACGGTGTCGCCGAGCGCCGGCTGCAGCAGGCAGCTCGCGGCGCGCGTGCAGTGCCAGGGCTCGCCGCCGGTCTGCGGCATGACCGCATAGCGGCCGTCCGCGTGCAACCGAACCACGACGCCGAGGGCGCTGCCGGTCCAGCCGGCAGGCGCCGCGGGCAGCGGCTTGTGGAGCAAGGCGTGCATTTCGTGGCGACCGGGCTCGGCGGGAGCCGGCGCTGGCGCTTCGTGTCGAACAGCGCGATGCTTCATGGGATCGGATCCTCGGGGGTGGTGGACGGCGTCGGCAGCGGCCGGCCGAAGGTGTCGCGGCCGGCGCGCTGCGGGCGCAGGCGCCGTGCGGCCGAGAAGCGCTCGGCCTCGAACAGCGCCGGGTCGCTGTCGAGCACGCCGAGGCGGTCGCTCCATCGCGTGCCGGCCTGCAGCGCGCGATGGGTCTGGGTGCGCTGGAACACCGCGCCGCGCATGTCGGCGTCGCCGAGGTCGGCATAGGCGAAGTCGGCATACACCAGATGGCTGCGCGCGAACGAGGTCCGCCGGCATTGCGCGCGATGGAACACGCATTGCGTGAGCCGCGCATCCGACAGGTCGGCGTCGTCGAGCAAGGCATCGACCCAGAGGCTCTGGTCAAGCTGCGCGCCGCGCAGGTCGGCATGCCGCAGGTCGGCCTCGGGAAAGAGGCACTGCGGCGCGTGGGCGCCGGTGAGCACCGCGTGCGCCAATTTCGCGCCCTTGAAATTGCATTGGCTCAACTGCGCGCGATCGAAATTGCAGCCGCGCAGGTCGGCATCGATGAACTGGCACAGGTGGAACGATTGCCCCGAGAAGTCCTGCCCCGCCAAGTCGGCCTCGCTGAAGATGACGTTGTGGAAGCTGGCGCCCGCGAAGTGCGCGCCGCGCAGTTCGGCGCGGTAGTACACGGTGGTGTCCAGCGCCACTTCGGTGAAGCGCGTGTCGGCGAGCTTCGATTCGCCGAACACGGCCTTCGTGAGGTCCGCGTGGAGGAAGTCCGCTGCCTGGAGCTGGCTCTGGTGGAAGGTGGCGAGGCCGGCCGCGGCCTCGGCGAAATCGGCCTCGCGCAGGTCGCAGCCGCTGAAGGCGGCGCGGCCCATCGCGGCGCCGCGCAGGCGCGCGCCGGCCAGCGCGCACTGGTGGAAGGCCGCGCGCTGCAGGTCGGCGCCGTCGAGCACCGCCGCCTCGAACCGGCAGGCGTCGAAGGCCGACTCGACCAGGCGTGCGCCGCGCAGGCTGGCGCCCGAGAAGTCGCACTCGCGCAGTGCGCCGCCGCACAGGTCAAGGCCGTCGAAGTTCATGCCCTTGAAGTCCTGCCCCTGGATGTGTTCGCCGGTGCGGAGTTTCTGCGCCAGGCCCTCCGGCGTCATTGCACCGGATCCGCCGCGCGGCGCGGGAGGGTCTTGGCCTGTTCGAGGTAGGCGCCGCGGGTTTCGGTCACCGTGTCGATCACGGACTGCGACACGTCGGCGCGGAACAGGTTGGCGTCGCGCAGGTCGGTGCCGACGAAGCGGGATTTCTGCAGATGCGCATTCATGAGGTTGGCGCCGGAGAGCGAGGCATGCGTGAAGTCGGCGCGGATGAAGAGGCTGTCGGGCGCGTCGATCGCGCTCAAGTCGGCACCGGTCAGGGTGCATGAGGAAAGATCGCAGGTGTCGAGCGTGGCGGCAACGAAGCGCGCGCCATCGAGCGGCATCTCGCGCAGGCTGCAGTGCAGCAGCGTGGCGCCCTCGAAGTCGGCGTTGCGCAGGCTGCTGCTGCCGACGAAGCAGCTGGTGCGCAGCGTGGCGGCGCGGAACACCATGCCGGTGTCGCCCGGCGTGTGGGCCCAGGCGCAGGCTTCGAACGAAGCACCCGAAAAATCGAGGCGCTCGGCGTGGCACGCGATGAGCCCGAACTTGTGCAGCCGTGCTTCGCGGAAACTGCAGTCGACGAGACGACTGCCTTCGAGCAGCGTGACGTAGTCGAACTGCGCCGCGTCGAAGCGGCAGCCCTCGAAGTGCATGCCGAAGAGATTCAGGTGCGAGAGCCGCGCGCCGCTGAAGTCGCAGTGGTCGAAGCGGGTCTTCTCCATGGTGGTCTCGTCGAGCGCCGCGCCGGCGAACGAGGTCTGCGCGCAGTGCGCGAGGCTCAGGTTGGCCTGACGCAGCACGCAGCCGGCGAGCGAGGCCCGCGCCAGGTCGGCGCGCACCAGCACGGCCTCGGTCGCATCGGCGCCGTCGAGCTGCGCGTCGCTGAGCTTTGCGCTCTCGAGCAAGGTGCGGCGCAGCGCCGCGCCGCGCAGGTCCATGCCCGCGAGATCGGCGCCCGTCAGGTCCATGCCCGAGAGGTCGCGCGTGGTGGCCATGATGCCGCGCACACGCTCGCGCAGCTCGGCGGCGCGGTCGCCCTCCAGCGCATCCGCCGCGGCCTGGTGCTGCGCGCCGAGCCGGTACATGTCGATCAGCCCGCGCCGCCCGCGTTCGGCCGCCTGCGCGAGTTCGTGCTGCTGCGCGGGCGGCATCTGCGGGCTGCGCGTGGCGGGCGCGATGCCGAGCATGCCCTTCATCACGCTTTGCGCATCGAAGGCCGGCGGGCCCTTGACCTGGGTGCGGCCGGCGTTCTCGACCATCTCGCCGGTGTCGAAGCCGACCTTGCGCGACTGCACCGCATTGGCCTTGCCGTGTTCGGCGAGTTCGCGCCGGGCCTCCTCGAGCCGGGTCGTCTGTTCGCGTTCGTAGGCCTTGGCCCGTTCGATGAACTCGGGCAGCTCGCTCAGCGTGGGCATCCGGGTGAAGGGCTCGGGCACCGGGCGCTCCCGGAAGTGGCGCGCCTTGTGGCCCGCGGCCATGCCGTGCCGTGCGATCTCCTCGCGCAGCAGGCGGGCGCGCGCCTGCATGTTGCGCATGAGCGGGGACTCATCCTCGTCTTCCTGCGCGGTACGGTCGATCCAGGGCCCGATGCATTCGGCGGGCAGCAGTTCCTCGTCGCGAAACGTGTAGAGCGCGCCCGTCTCGGGGTTGCTGCGGCGCTGCAGGGTTTCGAGGTAGTGCGCGAGCGGACGTGGCGGCTCGGCGGCCCGGTCGATCGCCGGCATGACGTGCGTGACGTCGGCGGCGTCGTCTTCCGCGATGTCGGTTTCGCCGTGGAAGATCAGCGCGATCTGCTCGCGGTGCGGAAAGAACCAGGCGGTGGTGAGCCGCAGGTCGATCTCCTCGAAGCGTTCGGGCTCGGCAGCGCCGCCGGCACCCGTGCGGCGCGCAATGAAGCCGCGCGCGCGCCAGTCGGGCAGCCGCCCGCGCTGCACCGGCTCGGCCGGATGCATGTTCAGGATCTGGTAGGGCGTGCCGCCGGCGATGCGGTCGGCCTGCGGCCAGCGCTGCGCGGGTGCGGCGGCGTTGAAGAGCCGCCAGTCCATGTCTTCGGCAAAGCCGGGGAAGAGGTTCTCGCGCCAGTGTGCGCCGTAGTCGCTGCCGATCAGGCGCATGCGCGCGGGCCAGCTCACGTCGATGGCGCCGGGGCAGGCCGGTTCGACGGCGCGTCCGGGGTGGTCGATGCGGCGGTTCGGATGTTCCACGTTGGGCAGCCGGTGCACCTGCAGGCCCTGCACGTGCTCGGGTTGGTGCCCGATGCCCAGCGGGTTGTCGGCACAGGCGGGGCCGCCGAAGGCGCGCGTCCAGTCGAGCCGCATCGATTCGAAGGGCTGCGGCGCGCTCGCGCGGCCGTCGACCCAGTAGCGGTCGCCGAAAACCGCGAACTGCCGCACCAGCGCGCCCACCTGGAGCTCGACCGCGCAAGCGGTCTTGTCGGCCTGGTGGTGCGTGTAGGCATGCCCCGTGGCAAGGAACTCGGCGCACGGCTTGGGCATGCCGAGGTCGATGGCGCCGGTCGGGCCGAGCTCCTCGGAGACCGTCTTCCAGAACTCGGTTTCGGGCAGCAGCACGGGCTTCTCGCCCATCGAGACCATGCCCATCACGGTGAGCGCGAGGCGCTGCCTGCCCGCGCGCAGGAAAGGCCGCGTGATGACGCTCAACCGCAGAGGCTTGACTGTTTTCACGCGGCGGCGCGGGGAATTTCGAGCGGCGTGCGCGAGCGGTCGATGGCCAGCACCGAGGCATCGTTCGGGTCGCGCAGCAGGTGCACCGGCTTGCCGGGCACCGCGAACTGCGGCAGCAGGCTCTCGTCGATCAGCGTGCGCACGACAGCGGCGCGGTCGCCCGAAAACGCGTCGGCGTCGGCCACGCGCAGCGCCAGCTCGACCGCATACACCGTCTGCCCCTGCGAGCCGCCGCGCGAGAACTCGTTCTCGGAGCGCTTGAGCGACTCGACCACCGCCTCGGCGGGCACGCCGGTCCGGGCCAGGCGTTCCCAGGTCTTGGCCTCGGCCGAATAGATTCGGTTCTCGCGCGTTGCGACGATCGCCACCGAGGCCGCCACCACGAGCATCGATCCCATCAACACCGCGAAGACGATCCAGAGAAAAATTTCCATCGTTGCCGGTTCAGTCCATGCGTTCTCAGGCCACCAGCGTCAGCACCTTGAACTTCGCCGCCAGGCCGCCGGTGGCGATCAGCATGCCCTTGTTCGCGATCGACAGCCCTGTGGTACCGACCTTCAGCGACTTGTTCTTCAGCGAGAAGATGGCGACGTCGAGCTTGACGGTGGCGATCTGCGCGTTGAGCGCCGCGTAGTACTGCAGCCGCGCGCCCCACACGTCGAGCGACATGCCGACCAGGCTCAGCCGGAAACCCACGCCGCCCATGCGATGCAGCCGCCAGTCGCCGCTCGTGGCGTAGTTGTTGTTGTAGACGGTGGAGTTGTTGGTGTAGTTGTTGGTCGTGTTGTTGTAGGTCGTCGACGTGGTGTTGTAGACGTTGGTGTTGATGACGTGCTGCGTCGTGTTGTGGATGTGGTTGGTGGTGTTGAAGACCACGTCGGGCGAGGTGTGCACCGTGGGCCCGGTCACCACCGTGTTCGACGGGCCGTTGACCGTCACGTTGTTGATCGTGTTGACCGTGTCGTTGCGCCCGCCGCTCACGAAGCGGATTTCCTGGCCGTCGATGGTGCCGTTGAAGCCGCCCGAGATCGCCAGGTTGACGCCGCCGCTGATGGTGTCGTTGAGGCCGCCGCTGAGGGTGCGCGTCTTGCCGCCCGTGATGCTTTGCGTGACGCCGCCGCTCACCGTCTCGCTGAAGCCGCCGGCCACGTCGCGCGTGTCGCCGCCGGTGATGGTTTCCTTCGCGCCGGCGGTGATGTCGCGCGTTTCGCCGCTCAGGTAGGTGGACGACTCGTGGCCCTCGATGCGCGTGGTGCGCGTGCCACCGGTGGTGTGCGTCTCGTCGGCCTCGACCTCGACGTCGAGGTTGCGCTCGGCATGCAGCAGGATCTGCTCGGCGCCCGTGCGGTCCTCGAAGCGCAGCATGTTGGCCTGGTTGGCCGCGCCGCCGCTGCTGGAGCGCGTGAGGATGCCGCTGGCTGTGGCATTGGCGGGCAGCTCCCAGGGCGGCATCTGGTCGTTGTTGTAGACGCGGCCGGTGATGATCGGCCGGTCGGGCTCGCCGCCGATGAAATCGACGATCACTTCCTGGCCCACGCGCGGCATGTGCATGGTGCCGAAGTTGGCGCCGGCCCAGCTGCTCGACACCCGCACCCAGCACGAGCTGTTCTCGTCGGCCTGGCCGTAGCGGTCCCAGCGGAACTGCAGCTTGACGCGGCCGAAACGGTCGGTCCAGATCTCTTCGGGGCCGACGACGGTGGCGGTCTGCGGCCCGTTGGTGCGCGGTTTGGGCGTCTTGCGCGCGGGGCGGAAGGGCACGCTCGACGGCAGCACCGTGAAGTCGAACTGGCAGATGGATTCGGTGGTGCCGGTGGAATAGTCGGGCTCCTGCAGGTCGTAGCGCGTCTCGGTGACGAGGTATTCGCGGTTGTCGGATTCGCGCGGGCAGTGCGTCATCTCGAACAGGTAGCCCGGCGCCATGCCCACCACGTTGGTGTGGCCCGCGGCGAGTTCGTGCGCGCACTGCAGTTCCTGCAGCCGGATCTTGGCGTAGGTGTCGCCCTGCTGGTGTTCGCTGTAGCCGCCGAGCCATTCGTAGACTTCGTAGCTCGAATGGTCGTGGCCCTTCGGGTCCTGGCGCACGCTCTGCAGCGAGGCGCGCGACTTCCTGAAGTCGAAGTCGTCGAGCATCACGCGGCCCGCGGTGATCTGCTCGGCCACGCGCCACTGGTCGATGCAGGGCTCCATCGCATGCAGCACACGGTCGCGTGCGCGGTAGGCGATGCGCGGGTAGGCCGGCAGCTTGGCGTAGCTGCCGGTGTCGTCGGCCAGCACCAGCAGGTGGGTGTTGCGCGCATGCTCGAAGTGGTAGGCGATGCCTTCGTGCTCCATGAGGCGGCTCACGAACGCGAAATCGCTCTCCTGGTACTGCACGCAGTATTCCCACGGGCGGTAGTTGCCGGTGAGGCGCTTCTCGAACTCGAAGCCGTACTTGCCGAGCACCTCGTCGAGCACCTCGGGCACGCTCTTGTTCTGGAAGATGCGGCAGTCGGTGGTGCGCGTGAGGAACCAGAGCCAAGGCTGGACCAGCGCGCGGTACACGTAGTGGCGGCCGGTTTCGTTGGCACGGCCCACGAGCTCGAAGCGCACCACGATGCCGTTGAGGTGGCGCGGCGTGGCGCCGTCGGTGATTTCGATGGTGAGCGAGGTGCCGAGCAGTTTCTTCAGGTCGAGGTTGAAGCTGGGGCTGACCATGTCGACCTCGAACTCGAACAACTGCGAGAGGCCTTCCCGTCCCCGCATCGCGCGGAACCTGAGCTGCTCGGCGGTCAGTGCGGTGTGGACCTGGACGGTGCGCGTCATTCGAAATTCCCTGGCTACCTGGGGCTGCTGCGGTTGCAGGCCTTCGGAAACAGTCTAGGGAATCGTTATGTCATCGGCATGACGTGCGGGCGCTGTTGTTCAGGGCGCGTGCCCAGGCCACCGGGTACTCCCTCCGCGAATGTCCCCCGCGTTCGGCTCCTCCTTTATTTCGCTGCGGGAGCACCCGGTACCCTGAGCACAGGGCACGCTCGTGGTGCATCGCTGATGAACGGCCGCTCTGTACGCGCTCCCGCCGATGGGGTGCCTTGCGCAGCGAAATAAAGGAGGAGGCCGCAGGTCGGGGGACACTCGCGGAGAAAGGTACCTCGTCGACGGGATCGCCGCCCTGAAGTTCGGGGCGCTTTTTTTCGGGGCGTGTGCCCAGGCCACCGGGTACTCCCTCCGCGAATGTCCCCCGCCTTCGGCTCCTCCTTTATTTCGCTGCGGGAGCACCCGGCACCCTGGGCACAGGGCACGCTCGTTGTGCATCGCGGATCAACGACCGCTCTGAAAACGATCACGCCGATGGGGTGCCTTGCGCAGCGAAATAAAGGAGGAGGCCGCAGGCCGGGGGACATTCGCGGGGAAAGGTACCCCGTCGACGGGAGCGCCGCCCCGAACAACAGCGCTAAAAAAACAAAGCAGCGTGCGAAACGTGCCCTTACATCGACGCTTCGAGCATCGCCGTGTAGTCGTCGCGCGACGCGAGCCGCGGATTGGTCTTGTGGCAGTGGTCGGCCATGGCGCCGTCGATGATCTTCTCGAACATCGCGGGCGTCACGCCGACTTCGGCCAGGCCCTTGGGCATGCCCAGGCGCGCGTTCATGTCGCGGATCGCCTCGGCCAGGTCGCCGGCCGAATCGAGGTGCATGGCCTGCGCCATGCGCTGCAGCCGCTGCTCCTTCTGGACCGACTCGGCCCCCGCGTTGAAGCGGATCACCGCGGGCAGGAAGAGGGCGTTGAGGGTGCCGTGGTGCAACCGCGGGTCGACGCCGCCCAGGCTGTGGCTCAGCGAATGCACGCAACCGAGGCCCTTCTGGAACGCCATGGCGCCCTGCATCGACGCGCTCATGAGGTTGAGGCGCGCCTCGCGGTCGCTGCCGTCGTTGGTAGCGCGCTCGATGTGGCCCCAGGCACGCTCCAGGCCGTCGAGCGCGATGCCGTCGGCCGGCGGGTTGAAGGCCGCCGACATGAAGGTTTCCATGCAGTGCGCGATCGCGTCCATGCCGGTCGCGGCCGTGAGCCGGGGCGGCAGGCCGAGCGTGAGCTCGGGGTCGCAGATGGCGGCCTTGGGCATCAGGAACCAGCTGTGGAAGCCGAGCTTGCGGTGGTCGTCGACGATGACGATCGCGCCGCGCGCCACTTCGCTGCCGGTGCCGCTGGTGGTGGGCACCGCGATGATCGGCACCACGCTTTCGGTGATCTTCGGCGAGCCGCCTTCGATGGTGGCGTAGGTCTTGAGCGGGCCTTCATGCGTGGCCGCGATCGCCACGCCCTTGGCGCAGTCGATCGCCGAGCCGCCGCCCACCGCGATGAGCCCGTCGCAGTTCGCGCTGCGGTAGAGCTCGACCGCCGCGCGCACCGCGGCCTCGGTCGGGTTGGAGGGTGTCTGGTCGAACACGGCGACTTCGAGGTCGGCAATGGCGTCGAGCGCCTTCTGCAGCACGCCCGCCGCGCGCACACCGGCGTCGGTGACGATCAGCGGGCGACGGATGCCTATGCGCGCGCACTCGCCGGCAAGCAGCTTGATCGCGCCGAATTCGAACTGGATCTGGGTGAGGTATTGGATCAGGGCCATGAGCGTGAATGCGTGGGGCAGTACGATTGCCGACCATCGAATCTATCAAGGGCCGCCAGTCTTGCACATCAACAAAACCCTTGGCGCTGTCGCGTCGGGCACATCGCTGACCCCCAAGATGGCCGGCGTGGTCGATCGCATGGCGCGCGCCGGCCATCCGAGCCTGGACCAGCTCGCCCCGGAGGAGGCCAGGGCGGCCTACGAGAAGGGCGCCGGCGTGCTCGAGGTGCCCAAGCCCGAACTGGCGCGCATCGAGGATTTTTCGATCGCCGCGCGCGACGGCGCCGAGTTGCCCGCGCGGCTCTATGCGCCGTCGTCGGCCCGGCTGCCCGCGCTGGTGTACTTCCACGGCGGCGGCTTCACGGTCGGCAGCATCCGCACGCACGACACGCTGTGCCGCGTGCTGAGCGCCAAGAGTGGGTGCGCGGTGGTGTCGATCGACTACCGGCTTGCGCCCGCGCACAAATTCCCGACCGCAGCGAACGACGCCTGGGACGCCTTCGCCCATGTAGCGAAGGAGGGCGCGCGGCTGGGCATCGACACCGGCCGCCTCGCGGTCGGCGGCGACAGTGCAGGCGGTACGCTGGCCGCGGTGTGCGCGATTCTTGCGCGCGATGCGGGCCTGCCGCTGGCGCTGCAATTGCTGCTCTATCCGGGCACCGCAGCGCACCAGGACACCGATTCGCACCGCCGCTTTGCCGACGGCCCGGTGCTGACCAAGGCACTGATCGACTACTTCTTCGGCCAGTACCTGCGCACGCCGGCCGACCGTGACGACTGGCGCTTCGCGCCGCTGCTGGCCGACGACGTCGACGGCGTGGCGCCGGCCTGGATCGGGCTGGCCGAATGCGATCCGGTGGTCGACGAGGGCATCGCCTATGCCGACAAGCTGCGCCTGGCCGGCGTGCCGGTCGACCTCGAGATCTACCGCGGCGTCATCCATGAATTCCTCAAGATGGGGCGCGCCATTCCCGAAGCGCTGCAGGCGCAGGACGATGCCGCGCGCGCCCTTCACGAAGCACTGAAACCATGACCGAGACAACGAAAAGCCTTCCCCAGCGCAAAGACTTCCGCTTCTTCCACCGCCTGCGCGTACGTTGGGCCGAGGTCGACATGCAGAAGATCGTTTTCAACGCGCACTACCTGATGTACTTCGACACCGCCGTCGCCGACTACTGGCGCGCGCTCGCGCTGCCGTACGAAGAGGCGATGCATGCACTCGGCGGCGACCTCTACGTACGCAAGGCGACGATCGACTTCCGCGCCTCGGCGCGCATGGACGACGTGATCGACGTGGGCATGAAGTGCGCGCGCGTCGGCAACTCGTCGATGGTGTTCGAAGGCGCGCTGTTCCGCCAGGACCAGTACCTGGTCGGCTGCGAGCTGGTCTATGTGTTCGCCGATCCGGCCACGCAGACCTCGAAGCCGGTGCCCGCGGCGCTGCGCGAAACGCTGCTGGGCTTCGAGGCCGGCGAGCCGATGTGCACCGTGGAGACCGGCGACTGGAAGACGCTTGGCGAAGGCGCGGGCGCGTTGCGCCGCGCGGTCTTCATCGAGGAACAGAACATCCCCAAGGAGCTCGAGTGGGACGCGCACGATGAAGTGGTGCTGCACGCGGTGGTGCGCAACCGGCTCGGCCAGGTGATCGCCATCGGGCGGCTGCTGAACGCGGTCGACGGCACCGCGATGCTCGGCCGCATGGCGGTGCATCGTACGCTGCGCAGCGGCGGCCATGGCGCGGCCGTGATGCAGGCGCTCGAGGACGCCGCCCGCGCGCGCGGCGACCGCGAGATCGGCCTGCATGCGCAGCGCAGCGCCGAGCGCTTCTATGCGCGGCGCGGCTACCAGGTGCATGGCGAGCCCTTCGAGGAAGCCGGCATACCGCACATCGAGATGCGGCGCGCGCTGGACTGAACTGAACCTTCGCGGTGCTTCAGTGCAGCGGCGGCGGCGGGTCGGGCACGTAGCCCGCTTCCGAACCCGGGAAGGCCGACGGACCCTCGGGGCGCGTCCAGGGCGGCAACGGCACGGGGATGATGCCGGCTGCCACGAGGTTCTCGCGGCTGTCGTAGCGGATGCGCACCACCTCGTCGGGCGACGGACGTGCGCGTTCGAAGGTGGTGCGGCCCACGTGCGAGGCCTCGCGCCGGCCGTGCCCGGTGCCAAGGCTCGGCGCAGGTGCCGCCTGCCGCGCGAGGCCGCCGTTGGCCGATGCGCCCGGCATCGCCGCTTCCGCCGCGCTGTCGGCCGCCCGGGCCTGCGGCACGACGGGCTCCGCCGGCGGATGCGGCATGCGCTCGCGGAACATCGCCACGCCGATCACGCCCACGTCGTCGGGCCGGCCGGTGCGGCTCGCATACGAGGCGCCGACCGAGGTGAACGCGAAGGCCGCGATCTGCGAATCGCTCTTGCGCCAGCCCGCGATGTCGCTGCGTTCGCCGCCCGAGAAGACGTAGCCGTTCTGCAGCACGCCCGCGCTTTCGCCGGTGACGATGTTGATGCCGTCCACCGACATCACGGCCATGAGGCGTTCCCCGCCCCGATGGCGCACGCGGATCGCATAGCGCGCATCGGGCCGGCCCGCGACCCAGTACGCGCCGCGATGGCGGTACAGCGGAAGTTCGCGGCCGCTGGCGCGGTCGACCACGCTGACCTGCATCAGCGTGCCGAGGCGGTGGGCGACCGGTGGCGCCGGGTACGGCCGCAGCGGGCTTTCGACCGAGGCGGCGAGCGGGGCAATGGCGAAGGCGAGGGCGATCGGGAGCAGGCGTCTGCGCTTCATGATGGATTTCCTTGGCCGTGGTAGTGAATCAGTCCGGCTTCTACGGGCCAGGATTCAAGACGGGGTCAAGGCGCAAACAAAAAGAACGCGCCGAGGCAAGCAGAACTGGCTGCGCGAACGCAGACCAGGGAGTTTTCTCGCGCTATGCGGGGCTGCAACGACGCAGTATCGGGCTACCAATGATGCCACCCCCTTCGCACACCCAGCTGACTTTCTCGCCCTTCTTGAGCGATGCGGCCACCTGCTCATTCATGCTTGTCCTCCAGGCTGGCATGCACGGCCATGAACTCGTTGCTCGTGCGCAGCTTCACCACGATATTGTCGAAAGCGTCTTTGTCGATGCTCTGCACCGATCCGCTCACGCTCAGCCGCTTGCCCTTGTACTTCTGGTCTGCCGAGACCTCGTTGTCGTCGTAGTTCCTTGAACAACTGCGAAAGCGCTGACGGCCAACGGCGGCACCGGCGGTGGCGCAGGTGTGCTGGATGTGCCGGCCATCTTGCCCGCTGGCTCTGTGGCCTTTGGATCGGCCATGAATGCAACCACCACGACGAGGGCGAACAGCCCACCAACCACGATGCCCACCCACTTGAACAATTTCTTCATACTTCTCCCTTTCTTTGTGAAATAAACAATGCCCGCAGGCTGCTCGTCGAACGCCACCCGTCGACCCGCTTCATCCAGAGCGCGGGCCAGCGCGCAGCCAGCCAGGAGGCCGAGCAGCGTCAGAGAATCAATCCAGCGTCGTCCAACTGCACCGTCGTGCGAGGCGACTCGACTGTTGCAGCACTCGTTGATGCATCTGAGCAAGCCGTGGCGGCCGACACGCCAGCGAGCAAGAGGCCGAGGCCGATCTGGCGCAGCGAACCTTTGGCGGTGCCGCCCTTCGCGCGGTCGAACCGCGGCGGCGCGGAGACGCGTGCGCAATCGAGCGCGTGATAGGGGCCTTCGCCCGTGCCGACGATCTGCGCCAGATCCTTCTCGCTCATGCCGAGTCGAACACGCGCCTACCGGCACGGACCAGGCGGACAAAGCACCGCGGCGCCCCGTTTGGCCAAAGCTGCAGTAACGGAAATACTAGCCATAGAGAATTTTCGTTACTACAATAAAGCCGATGTTGACGGTGACCGAAACCCCTGAATTCGTGGCTTGGGCCTCGAAGGTATGGACCGAGGAAGAGCGTCATGAATTCATCGACTGGATCGCCGCCAATCCAACGGCGGGTGACGTCATTCCCGGCTCGGGCAATCTGCGCAAGGTGCGCTGGACTCGCGCGGGCATGGGCAAGCGCGGCGGCGCCCGGGTGATTTACTTCGTGCGCACCGCGCGCGGCGAGGTGGTGCTGATCCTGGTCTACGCAAAAGCCAAGTTCGACAACATCGCCGTCGACGTGCTGAAGGCCGTCAAGGAGAGATTCGATGCCCAAGACCAAAGACAGTGAACTCGCCGAGTTCGAGGCCGCGCTTCTGCGCAGCATCGACCAGGCGCATGCGGGCCGATATGCCACCGTGCATACGCCCGCCGACATTGCGGCGCGCAAAAGGGGCCGCCCGGCGCAGGCCGTCACCAAGGTGTCCACCACGATCCGCTTCGATGCAGACGTGCTCGAGGCGCTGAAGGCGACCGGGACTGGCTGGCAGACACGAGCCAATGATGCGTTGCGCGCGCACTTCAAGATCAAGCCGCAGAAGACGGCGCCAACGGCGATCAAACGCCCGCAGTCGGCCAAGGCGTAAGCGGCGGCCGCCACGGACGCCGGAGGCAAAAAATGGCGCTGCCTTGTCGGGCAGCGCCGGCGCTCGCATCGAGGACGCGCAGGACGTTCTAAATGTCTTCGAGCAGCGGATAGGGCAGCGGCTCGACCGTGAGCGCGGGCCCCTCGGCGCCGCGCGCGCGCAGCCCACCGGCCTCGAGCGCCGAGATCTGGACCGACACCAGCGCCGCCCAGCCGCCGCCCGGCGCCTCGGCGGCCTGCACCACCGTGCCGACGGGCTGCTCGGTATCACCCGTGGCGAACACCTCGTCGCCCGCGCCCAGCGGCGCGTCGGACTGCACGAGGTAGGTGCGGCGCTTGAGCGTGCCGCGGAACTGGCTGCGCGCCACCACTTCCTGGCCCGGGTAGCAGCCCTTCTTGAAATTGACGCCGCCGACCGATTCGTAGTTGATCATCTGCGGCACGAAGGCCTCGACCACGGGGGTGGTCAAGGTCGCGATGCCGCTGCGGACCTCGCTCCAGCGCCAAGCGGCCTCATCGAGTGCCGGCCCGGTGGGGGCGGCGGCACCCGTGGGCGCAATCCAGAGCGCGCGCGGCACGCCGTCGGCCGGGTAGAGCGAAATGGCGCTCGCCGACTCGCCCACGGCGCTGCGCTGGCCGGGCAGGGCAGCGGCATCGAGCCGGTTGGCGGCGAGCGCGGTGCCGGCCACGCCGTACAGCGCGAATTCCCCGGTGGCATCGCTGAGCTTGGCCTTGGCGCGCAGCACGTACATCGACAGCCGCTTGAGCGTGGCCGCGAGGATGTCGCGGCTGCAGACGAGCAATACCAGGTCGGGCTGCGGCCGGATGCCGATGAAGCTCGCGATCGCGCGTCCCTTGGCGGTGCAGAGGGCCGCCAAGCGGGCCTCGGCGGGGCCGAGCAGCGCGAAGTCCTGCGTGAGCTGGCCGTGCAGGAAGCTCGCGGCATCGGGGCCCTCGGCGCGGATCACGCCGAGGTGTGAAAGAGCGGTAACACCATTGAGAACGACAGGGGTCATCGCTGAATTATCATGGTCGCGGCCGTTCCGTCGCGCCTGCAGGGAATCCCGCCCCGGTTCCTGCAGGGCCACTGGCCATTGGTTCCGATCCGCTCGCTCCTTCTTCCAACTTCCGCTACTCCCACGGACCCGTGCGCCGCTTCTTTCTCACGCTCTTCCTGCTGGCTGCATTGGCCGCGCTCGGCCTCGGTGCGGCCGGCCTCTGGTGGGTGCACCAGCCGCTCAGGCTGCCCGCGCCCAGCCTCGACCTGTCGGTCGAACCCGGCACCACGCCGCGCGGCGTCGCGCAGGCCGTGGCCGACGCCGGCGCCGACGTGGAGCCGCAACTGCTCTACCTCTGGTTCCGCCTGTCGGGGCAAGACCGGCAGATCCGCGCCGGCAGCTACGAACTGGCGCGCGGCATCACGCCGCGCACGCTGCTCAACGTGCTGGTGCGCGGCGAAGAGGCCACGCGCAGCCTGGTGCTCGTCGAAGGCTGGAACATCCGCCAGGTGCGCGCCGCGCTCGCCAAGGCCGAACAGCTCAGGCCGGAAACCGTCGGCCTGCCCGACGACGCACTGATGGCGCAGCTCGGCAGGCCCGGCGTCCATCCCGAGGGCCGCTTCTTCCCCGACACCTACACCTACTCGAAGGGCTCGACCGACCTGGCGCTGCTGCAGCGCGCGATGCGGGCCATGGACAAGAAGCTCGAGGCGGCCTGGGCGGCGCGGGCGTCCGACCTGCCGCTGAAATCGCCCGATGAGGCGCTGATCCTCGCCAGTATTGTCGAAAAGGAGACAGGCAAGGCCCAGGACCGCGCCGAGATCGCGGCCGTGTTCGTCAACCGGCTGCGCGTCGGCATGCCGCTGCAGACCGATCCGACCGTGATCTACGGCCTGGGCACGGCGTTCGACGGCAACCTGCGCAAGAAAGACCTGCAGGCCGACACGCCCTGGAACACCTACACCCGCGGCGGCCTGCCGCCGACGCCGATCGCGATGCCCGGCAAGGCCGCGCTGCTGGCCGCGGTGCAGCCGGCGTCGAGCAAGTCGCTCTACTTCGTCTCGCGCGGCGACGGCAGCAGCCACTTCAGCCATTCGCTCGACGAGCACAACCGTGCCGTCAACCGCTACCAGCGTGGTGGCGGTGCCATGGGCGGCGAACCCAAGCCGCCGAAGGCCTCCGAATGAACCGCATGGAAGGCCTTTTTCTCACGCTCGAGGGCATCGACGGCGCCGGCAAGTCGAGCCACCTCGACGCCATCGAGGCCCGCTTCCGGGCCCAGGGCCGCACCGTGGTGCGCACCCGCGAGCCGGGCGGCACGCCCCTGGCCGAAACCCTGCGCGGGCTGGTGCTGGAACAGCCGATGGACCCGCTGACGGAATCGCTGCTGGTGTTCGCCGCACGCAGCGACCACGTGGCGCGCGTGATCGCGCCGGCGCTCGCGCGCGGCGACGTGGTGCTGTGCGACCGTTTCACCGACGCCACCTTCGCCTACCAGGGCGCGGGGCGCGACTTCGACCTCGGCGTGCTCTCGACCCTGGAGCAATGGGTGCAGGGGCAGGGCAGTGGGGAAGCGGGGCAGCAGAAGTTGCTGCAGCCGCACGTCACGCTGTGGTTCGACCTTGCACCCGAGATCGCGGCCGAGCGCCTGGCGGGCGCGCGGCTGCCGGACAAGTTCGAGTCGCAGCCGGTCGCGTTCTTTCGCCGCGTGGCCGCCGGCTATGCGGCCCGCGCGGGCGCCGACGCGGCGCGTTTTGCCCGCATCGACGCCAGCCAGACCCGGGACCAGGTCTGGCAGCAGGTCGAGGCGGTGCTCGTGGCGCGCGGCGTGTTTGCACGGGCTTCGGCAGGGGGCGGACGATGAGCGCCGCGCCGGGCCGCCCCAAGCAAGCTCGCTCCCGCTTGGCGGGAAGGCGCGCAGCGCCAAGGGTGCACCAGTGAGCACCGGGCTGTCGCCCTGGCTGCGCCAGCCGCTCGCGGCCTTGCTGCGCCAGCGCGGCCATGCCTGGCTGCTGCAGGGCCCCTCGGGACTGGGCCAGTACGAACTGGCGCTCGCGCTCGCGTCCGCCTGGCTGTGCGAACAGCCGTCACAAGAAGAGGGCGGCGCCGCCTGCGGCCAGTGCCCGAGCTGCCACGCGATCGCGGTGCGCACGCATGCCGACCTCTGCGTGCTGATGCCCGAGGTGGCGATGCAGGAACTCGGCTGGCCGCTCGACGAAAAGGCCCAATCCGACATCGACGACAAGAAACGCAAGCCGAGTCGCGAGATCCGCGTCGAGGCGATGCGCGAGGCCGTCGGCTTCGCCCAGCGCACCAGCGCGCGCGGCCGCGGCAAAGTGGTGTTGGTGTATCCGGCCGAGCGCATGAACAACATCACCGCCAATGCGCTGCTCAAGACGCTCGAGGAACCCGTCGGCGACGTGCGCTTCGTGCTCGCGAGCGAGGCGGCCTGGCAGCTGCTGCCCACCATCCGCAGCCGCTGCCTGGGCTTCACGATGCCGTGGCCCGCGACCGCCGAGGCCGAAGCCTGGCTCGCTGCGCACGATGTGCCCGCCGCCGACGCGCCGGCGCTGCTTCGTGCGGCCGGCGGCAGGCCGAGCGACGCGTTGCGGCTCGCGCGCGCCGGGCAGTCGCCCAAGGCCTGGTCTTTGCTGCCCAAGGCGATGGCGCGCGGCGAGGTGGCCGCGCTCGCCGACCAGCCGCCGGCGCAGGCGATCGGCGCGCTGCAGAAGCTCTGCCACGACCTCATGGCGGTCGGCAGCGGCGCCGCGCCGCGGTTCTTCGAGGCCGGCGACCTGCCGCCCGCCGTGCCTTCGCATCTCGCGCTCGCGCGCTGGTCGAAGTCGCTCGCGAACGCGGCGCGCACCGCCGAACACCCTTTCAACGCGGGGCTCATGCTCGAGGCGCTTGTGAGCGAAGCGCGAACCACCCTAAACTCTGCCGCTCGCCGCCCATGAACCAACCCGCCGCCCCCGCCGCACCTGCCGCTGCCACGCCGCCACGGCCGAGCGTGATCCAGCTCGCCATCAAGGAAAAGGGTGCGCTCTATGCGGCGTACATCCCGCTGTTCGCCGAGGGCGGCATCTTCATTCCGACCACGCGCGAATACCGGCTCGGCGACGACGTCTACGTGCTGCTGACCTTGCCCGAGGATCCGCAGCGCTACCCGGTGGCCGGCAAGGTCGCCTGGATCACGCCGCCGCGCGCCGCCGGCAACCGGGCGCCGGGCGTGGGCATTCGTTTTCCGTCGGACGAGAAGTCGCGCCAGCTCAAGGCCCGCATCGAAGCGGCGCTCGGCGGCTCGATGGCCTCGGACCGGCCGACCCAAACCATCTAGCGCGCCCAGCGGGCGCGTCTGCCGTCGAAGGCGCCAGAGGCCCGGTCAAGCCGGTTCCTCGGTGTCGCCGGCATTGCCTGGACAATCAGTCCCATGTTCACCGATTCCCACTGCCACCTCACTTTTCCCGAGTTCGCGGACCAGATGCCGCAGATCCGCGCCGCCATGGCCGAAGCCCGGGTCGACCGGGCGCTGTGCATCTGCACCAAGCTCGAGGAATTCGACGACGTGCAGGCCCTTGCGGCGCGTTATGACAACTTCTGGGCCAGCGTGGGCGTGCATCCGGACAACGAGGACATCGCCGAACCCACCGTCGACGACCTCGTGCGCCGCGCCGCCTTGCCGCGCGTGGTCGCGATCGGGGAGACCGGCCTCGACTACTACCAGATGGACGCGCGCAAGGGCGGGCGCAGCATCGCCGACATGGAATGGCAGCGCGACCGCTTCCGCGTGCACATCCGGGCGGCGCAGCAGACCCGCATGCCGCTCGTGATCCACACGCGCGAGGCCTCGGCCGACACGCTCGCGATCCTCAAGGAGGAGGGCGAGGACGGCAGCGGCAGGGCGGCGGGCGGCGTGTTCCATTGCTTCACCGAGACGGCCGAGGTCGCGCGCGCGGCACTCGACCTGGGGTTCCATATTTCGTTCTCGGGCATCCTGACCTTCAAGAAGGCCGAGGAACTTCGGGAGGTCGCCGCCTTCGTACCGTTGGACCGGATGCTGATCGAGACCGACAGCCCCTACCTTGCACCGGTGCCGTACCGCGGCAAGACCAACAATCCGTCGTACGTGCCTTTCGTGGCGAAGCAGATCGCCGAACTGCGCGGGCTGCCGATCGAAGCCGTCGCGAAGGCCACGAGCGACAATTTCGAGCAACTTTTCACGGGAGTAAAAACATGAAGAAATACATCAAGAACTGCTTGTATGTGGTTGTCGCCACAGCCGCATTGGCCGCGCATGCCGACTCGTTCAACGACTTCTTCCGCGCCGTGCGCGGCGACAACGCGAGCGGCGTCCGCACGCTGCTGAACCGCGGATTCGACCCCAACACCCGCGACGAGCACGGCCAGACGGGCTTGCTCATCGCGCTGCGCGAGCCCTCGCCAAAGGTCATCCAGGTGCTGATCGAATCGCCGAAAACCGACGTCGACCTTGCCAATCCCAAGGACGAGACGCCGCTGATGCTTGCCGCCATCAAGGGCCAGCAGGACGTGGTGAACCAGCTGCTCAAGCGCGACGCCGCCGTCAACAAGACCGGCTGGACGCCGCTGCATTACGCCGCATCGAGCGGACAGCTGAGCATCATGAAGGTGCTGCTCGACAAGCATGCCTTCATCGACGCGCAATCGCCCAACGGCACCACGCCGCTGATGATGGCCGCCATGTACGGCTCCAACGACGCGGTGAAGCTGCTGCTGGCCGAAGGCGCCGACACGGCGATGAAGAACCAGCTCGGCATGACGGCGGTCGATTTCGCGAACAAGGCCAATCGCGCGGAGGCCGCGCAGATGATCGCAGCGGCTGCCGAGGCGAAGAACGCGCCGAAGGCCATGCCGAAGGACGGCAAGTGGTGAGCCGGGCCACGGAAGGCCGGCTGAAGGCGTGAGGACGAGCCGGTCGCCCGGCCATTGGCGCCTCTTCTTTGGATAACACAATGTGCATTATGTTAAATGAAAGATGCACGCCAACCCGCTGAAGGTTTCGCCATGCTCGACCAAAGGACCACCACCCTCGATGTCGACACTCCCGGCCGCGGCCTTCTGGAGATCACGCCGACGGTCGCCCGCTGGGTCGAGCGCAGCGGCTTGCGCACGGGGCTGCTCACGCTGTTCGTGCGCCACACGTCGGCGAGCCTGCTGGTGCAGGAGAACGCGGATCCCGAGGTCCAGGCCGATCTCGAGCGTTTCTTGGCGCGTCTCGTGCCCGATGGCGACGCGCTGTTCCGCCATCGCGACGAAGGCCCGGACGACATGCCGGCCCACGTGCGCGCGGCGCTGACGGCGGTCCAGCTCTCGATCCCGGTGATGGATGGCCGCCTCGCGCTGGGCACCTGGCAAGGCATCTACCTGTGGGAGCACCGCGCCCGTCCGCATCGGCGGCATGTGGCCTTGCACCTGCTCGGTTCCTGACGCAAGCTGTGGTGGTCCATCTTTCCAAAAAGGAGCAAGGCCATGTCGAACCACGTCTACAAGTCGCTCGAACTCACGGGCTCGTCGCCCATCGGCATCGAAGATGCCGTGCAGACGGCCATCGCCAAGGCGCACGAGACGGTGCGCAACATCCAGTGGTTCAACGTGACCGAAACACGCGGCCATGTGGTCGACGGCAAGGTCGCGCACTGGCAGGTCACGGTCAAGATCGGCTTCACGCTCGAGTAGCGCGCGCCGCCCGCGCGCCCGGTCTTCAGCGGATGCCGAGTGCGCGGTCGAGCGAAAGCCGCCCTGCCCCGCGGCCGACGAGGAAGAGCATCAGCGCGGCCCACGAAAGATGCGTCGGCCAGGCATCGGGATAGACGAAGACCTGGATCACCAGCGTCATGCCGAGCAGCGCCAGCGCCGACAGCCGCGTGAACAGCCCGAGCACCAGCAGCAGCGGGAACAGGTGCTCCGCATAGGCCGCCAGGTGCGCCGCGATCTCTGGCGGAATCAGCGGCAGGTTGTATTCGGTGCTGAAGAGGTAGCGTGCGCTGTCGGTCACCGAAAGGAAACCTTCCACCTTGGTGCGGCCCGACAGGAAGAAGATCGCAGCGATGGCGACGCGCGCGGCGAGCGCGAGCAGATCGTGCGGCACGACGCGCGTGAGCGCATCGGCGGCTGCGTTCCAGCGTGCGAGCAGGCTGGCGCGGGCGCTGCGCTGTTCGTTCGGCATGGCGTGGGTGCGAAGGCGACTGCTGTTGTTCATTGGAATCTTTCGTTCAAGCGATGGATGGCTGCGCACCGACGAAGGCGCCCGCGCGCAGCAAGATGCCGAAGGTGGCGGCCAGGTCCACGTCGGGGTCGGTCAGCAGCGCCTCTTCGGCCGCGTCGGCCAGCCGCGCGCCTTGGGCGCAGGCGTCGAGGAACACGCAGCCAGCCTGCGGAATGGCCTGCCACTGCACGGTGTCCTGCTGCCGCGTGAGCAATGCGCCCTCCCCTTGCCAGTCCAGTTCCTCGTCGACCGGATCGGGGCGGCGGTTGCGTTCCCAGATGCTGAAGATGGGCTGGTCCGGGAACCAGGCCCAACGGGCCGCCGGATGCGGCTCGAGCACCAGCGTGGCCAGATCGCGGCCGGCCACCCAGCCGGCATCGGCCACCGGGGCGTCCGGCGCGACATGGGCTTCGCGCCAGAAGGCATCGAGTTGCGCCACGCCGGGCAGGTAGCCGAGTTCGCTGGCCGGTTCAAAGTGGCGCAGGAAGTCGGCGAAGCCATGGCCGTAATGCAGCAGCCGGCCGTCCTGTGGCGCCTCGGCGGCGGCGTGGATGGCGGCCGCGGCGCGGAACCACGGCTCGCCGACGAGCCGCACCACGGCCGGAAAGTTGGCCTGCAGCGTGTCGATGCAGCCCTTCATGACGGTGTTGCGGTACACCGCGAAAGCGGGCTGTGCCGCCAGTGCACGCATCTCGGGCGCAACGGCCCCGGGTTCGGCGAACAAGGCCTGCGCAAAGGCTTGCTGGAACTCGCCATGGGTGGTGGTATTCATGCGATGGCCTCCTGTCGCGTCTCGCATGCCATCGTTTCGGCGGCCTGCCCGCGCTCGGCCATCAGCGCGCCGAAGTCCGGCAGGTTGCCGTCGCGCTCGATGAGCGTGGGCCGCGCGCCGGCGCGTTCGACGAAGTGGCGGTAGAGCTGCCAGACCTCGGCCGCGACCGGTGCATCGTGCGAATCGATGAGCAAGCTGTCGCCGAGTGCCGGGTCGGTGCTGTGGCCCGCCAGATGGACCTCGCTGACCAGCGCCTGCGGGAATCGGTCGATCCATTCGGTCGCCGAAAAGCCGAGATTGCGCGCAGAGACGTAGACGTTGTTGATGTCGAGCAGCAGCGAGCAGCCGGTACGCCGTGCCAGTTCGCCCAGGAAGTCGACCTCGTCCCACTCATGGCCGTCGATGCGCAGGTAGTGGGAGGGGTTCTCGACCGCGATGGCCGTGCCGAGCGCATCCTGCGTGCGCGCGATGTTCGCTGCCATGCGGTTCAGGGCGGCAGTGCTGCGCGGAAACGGCAGCAGGTCCGGAAAATACTGGCCGCGCCACGACGACCACGCGAGGTGTTCGGAGATCAGCGCGGGCTGGATGCGCCGGGCCAGTTCGGCCAGGCGCTGCAGGTGCGCGGCATCGGGTTCGGCATCGCCCGCGAGCGACAGCGACACGCCGTGCAGCGACACCGGATGGTCGGCCCGGATCGCCTCGAGCCATCCGAGCCGGGGACCGCCGGCCACCATGTAGTTCTCGGGATGCACCTCGAACCACAGGCCTTCGGCGCGCGCGCCGAGCGCGGGCTCGTAATGCTCGGGCTTCAGGCCGATACCGGCCGTGAGAACGTTCGACATGGCGGCTCCCGCCGATCAGGACTTGATCGGGGTCAGCGAGCCCATGCCCTTCGGGGTCTTGATGGTGGTGCAGGTGCCGGCGGGCACGTTCTTCCAGGCGTTGCCCTGGTAGTCGACCTTGGAGGTGCCGGCGCAGGTGGTGCCGGGGCCTGCAGCGCAGTCGTTCTTGCCGGCGAGCGAGACGCCGTAGCACTTTTCCAGCTTGGCCATCTTGTCGGCCATGGGCTTGTCTTGCGCCATGGCGGAGCTGGCGGTGAGCGCGCCCAGCGCGAGGGCGGTGATGGCGAGGGGACGGTGGATCATGGTTTTACTCCGGATGGTTTGAACTGAACATGCAACCACGCGAAATTGCGCGGTCGCCGGTTAGTTCTCGGCCCAGCCGGAGCGGGTTACACGCCCTGGATCCCTATCGCCCCCATCTGCGTGATCTTTTTAACGCTTGTTATGAGCGTCGTCAGTGCCGCCGTTTTCTTTGTTGTCGTCCTGCGGCGCCTTGGGCAGCTTGACCTTCGTGACCGTCACGGACACCGGGTCGCTCGCGGGGAAGGACTCCTCCACTCCGCTGTCCAGCGCGTCTTCGCTCGGCGCCTCCTGCACGGGCGTGGACGGTTGGGCGGCGGGCTTGCCGTGGTTCTTGGAGGTGGGGAAAGGAAAGGCCTTGTCCGAGGTCTCTTTTTTCGATGTCATTTGCGCTCCTGCCCAGGGCTCGGCGGCTCCTGGTTGGGTTCGGATCTGAAGTTCTCGCGCAGGCCGTAGGCCGCTGAACCGTCGTGGCGGGCGGCCTCGGCGTCCCTGCGCTTGCTCGCCATGCGTTCCGGGGGCGCGGGCGCCGAATCCTCATTGCCCGCGGCCGAGGAGCCGCTCGCGAACTTCTCGCCTGCGCCGATGTTGTCCACGCCACCGCTCGTGGTGGGACGGGTTCCGTCGCCTGAACCCATGCTGCCGGGTGTGCCCATGTCGCATACCTCCTGCTCATCGAAGAGCGTCGTCGAAGAATGGCTCGATTCTGGTGGTGCAACCGCGGGGCGACGTAGGACGGCACCGGTCTCCATCGGTCGAAAGCATCCCCTGTCTCGCAAGGCATGCACGCGCACGAAAGTTCCGACTCCAGGCGTGTAGTAACAGTTGTTATGTGATAAATTCACATTTGATAACAATCTGAAACACAATGGCGAGTCAATCTTAATGCTAAAGAACTCGTTTTCGAGGCATCGTGGTTTCACCCTCATCGACGTCATGATCACCGTCGTCATCGTGGCGATCCTGGCCGCCGTGGCATGGCCCAGCTATACCCGCTATGTCATGCGTGCCAAGCGCACGGCCGCGCAGGCGGAGATGATGGACATCGCCAACCGCCAGCAGCAGTTTCTGCTGGCCAACCGCAGCTACGCCGACAAGGACACCCTCGTCGGGAGCGGCTATACCCTGCCGCCGGAGGTTTCGTCGAACTACGGCTACACGATCGCGCTGGCGGACGGCCTCGTGCCAGGCTACGTGCTGACCTTCACGCCCACTGGCAGCCAGGCGCCCGACGGCAACCTCAGCCTCGACAACCAGGGCGTGAAGACGCCGGCCGACAAGTGGTGACGCGGATGGATGCGTGCGCCACGGCATCCGCACGGGCGCAGCGCGGCACCTCGCTGATCGAGGTGCTGGTGACGCTGCTGATCGTCGCCTTCGGCCTGTTCGGCCTCGTCGGCCTGCAGGCGCGCCTGCAGTCGACCGAGATGGAGTCGTACCAGCGTTCGCAGGCGTTGATCCTGCTCAACGACATGGCCAACCGCATCGCGATCAACCGGCGCATGGCATCGAGCTACGTCACGACCGAGCCGCTCGGCGCGGGCGATGCCTGCCCGGCCGCGGCCGGCACGCGCCAGCAGGTCGACGCCATGGAGTGGTGCAACGCGCTGCAGGGCGCGGCCGAGACCTCGGGCGATACCCGCCTCGGCGCAATGATCGGCGGACGCGGCTGCGTCGAGGACCTGGGCAACAACGAATACCTCATCACCGTCGCCTGGCAGGGCCTGGTGCCGATCGCCGCGCCGCCCGCGGGCTTGGCCTGCGGCAAGGACCTGTACGACGTGGCGCCCACCACCGGAACGCCCTCGCCGCCATGCTCGGCCGACCGGTGCCGCCGCACCGTGACGACGCTGGTGCGCATCGGGACGCTGTCATGACGCGGGCACGCGGCGCCGTGCGGCGGCTGCAACGCGGGCTGACGCTGGTCGAGCTGATGGTGGCGCTCGCCATCATGCTGGTGGTGATGGCCGCGCTGATCGCGTTGTTCCTCAACGTAAGCAGCACGCAGCGCGAGATGGTCAAGGTCAACCGGCAGATCGAAGGCGGGCGGCTCAGTGTGTTCGTGCTCGAGAACGAGGTCGCGCATGCGGGCTTCTGGGAGAACTACATGCCCCAGTACGACGACCTGACGGTCGCCGGCGTGCCCCAGAAGGTGCCCACCGGCGCGCCGCCCGATCCCTGCCTGCCCTACATGACCGCGAACTGGACCGACGACCACAAGCGCCGCCTGCTCGACATTCCCGTGCAGGCCTACGACGCGGTGCCGCCGGGCTGCGCCGGCGTGCTGACGCACCGCAAGGCCGGCACCGACGTGCTGGTGGTGCGCCATGCCGAGACCTGCGTCGCGGGTACGCCGGGCTGCGAAGCCGACACGGCCGGCAAGCTGTATTTCCAGTCGTCGTTCTGCGGCACGCAGAAGCCTTCGGACTTCGAGCTCGCGACGGCCGGTTTCACCGCGATGGCGCTGAAGGACTGCACCACGGCCGCGCCCAAGCGGCGGTTCGTGGCCGACATCTACTATGTGCGCGACCACGCCGAGACGGTGGGCGACGGCATCCCGACGCTCGCGCGCTCGCGCTTCGACCTGACGCCCACCGGCCTCGCGCAGCAGGCGCCGGTGCCGCTGATCGAGGGCATCGAGGGCTTCCGGGTGGAGCTGGGCCTGGACACGCTCGGCAAGACCGGCGCGGCCGTGGACTACGCCGCGGCCATCGACTGGGCCGACCCGGCCGACCATTCCACGCCCACCAACCGCGGCGACGGCAGCCCCGACGGCAACTTCATCCACTGCAGCACGGCCGCGCCCTGCACCGCGGACCAGCTGATCAACGTGGTGTCGCTCAAGCTCTACGTGGTGGCGCGCAGCCTCGAGGCCTCGCCCGGGCACTCCGACACGCGCACCTACAACCTCGGCGCGGCCACGCTCGGGCCCTTCAACGACCGCTACAAGCGGCACGCCTTCACCACGGCCGTGCGCCTGGTCAACGTCACCGGCCGCAGGGAAACGCCGTGAAGCCACCGCCGCCCTCCTCTCTCCCCGGCCAGCGCGGCGCGGCGCTCATCGTCGGGCTGATCATGCTGGTGCTGATCACGCTGGCGGTCACGGCCGGCTTCACGCTCAGCAACACCAACCTCAAGTCGGTGGGCAACATGCAAAACCGCAACGAGGCCGTGGCGGCGGCCAACCGCGCGATCGAGCAGGTGGCGAGTTCGCTGCTGCTGCCGGGCGCCAACGGCTCGCCCTCGCTCGCGATGCCGCAGGCCACCGAAAGCCGTGTGGACATCGACAACGACGGCACGGTCGACTACACGGTGCAGGTCGCCGCGCCCACCTGCGTGCGCGCGACCCGCTCGACGGAGACCGGTGGCGGCGGCCTCGGCATCGGCGGCATCGGCGGCGGCGGATCGAGCGCCGGCGCCGGGCTCGACGCCCTGCCCGAGCAATACAACGCGGTCTGGGACATCAGCACCTCGGTGACGCACGCGGCGAGCGGCACCACCACCGCCGTGCGCCAGGGCGTGCGCACGCTGCTGACCAAGGAACAGTTCCAGGCGCTGTGCGCCATCTGAAGATCGAGAACGGACCCGGCACCATGAAAAAGATCATCCTGCGCACCTTCTGCGCCGCCGCGATGCTGGCGCTCGGCCTGGACGCGGCCCAGGCGGAGGACATCGACCTGTTCGTCGGGTACAACCAGAGCGCGACCGAAGCGCCCAACGTGCTGTTCGTGCTCGACAACACGGCCAACTGGAACCAGCCCTTCGTCGCCGAGATCGAGGCGCTGGCGAATGCCTTCAACAGCCTGCCCGAGGGCAAGTTCAAGGTCGGCGTGATGCTCTTCACCGAGACCGGCGGCGGCAACTCGAACGAAGACGGCGCCTACCTGCGCGCCGGCGTGCGCCTGATGGACCGGAACACGCAGCCCAGGTACGCCGCGCTGATAGAGAGTTTCGACAAGATCCAGGACAAGTCCAACGGCGGCAAGGCCGGCAAGATGATGGCCGAGGTCCACCGCTACCTGAGCTCGGGCGCGCCGCTCGCGGGCAACAACAAGGCCAAGGCCGACTACGCCGGCAACGTCTTCGGCAGCGCCGCCTCGAAGGCGATCTATGCGCTGCCGGGCAACCCGCTCGCAGCGGTCAACAGCACGCGCTACACCGGCCCGGACACCGCCAACTGCATCGGCACCTACGTCATCTACATCAGCAACGGCGCCGCGCAGGACAACAACGCCGACACCGTCGCATCGACCGCCGCGCTGCGCGCCGCTGGCGGCGACACCGCCACGATCCGGCTCGGCACCAGCGGCTCGCAGGAGAACGTGGCCGACGAATGGGCCCGCTTCCTGCAGTCCAGCATGGGTGTGAACGTGTTCACGGTCGAGGCCGCCAAGGCGAGCGGCGGCCAGGGCCCGGGCTGGAGCGCGCTGCTGCAGAGCATGGCCACGGTGAGCAAGGGCGAGTATTTCGACCTTTCCGCGGAGGTCGACCTCGGTCTGGCGCTCCAGAAGACGCTCGACGACATCTTCAGCAAGATCCAGTCGGTCAACAGCGTGTTCTCGTCGGTCAGCCTGCCCGTGAGCGTGAACACCCAGGGCACCTACCTCAACCAGGTGTTCGTCGGCATGTTCCGGCCCGACGAATCGGCCTACCCGCGCTGGAACGGCAACCTCAAGCAGTACCAGCTGGGCCAGGACCGCAACAACCAGTTGATCCTGCAGGATGCGGCAGGCGTCAACGCGATCAACAACCAGACCGGCTTCATCGCGCCATGCGTGCGCAGCTTCTGGACGCCGCTGCCGAACGACAACGACGACTACTGGCGCTTCCGGCCGTCGGGCGACTGCATCGACAAGGCCGAAGCCGAAAGCCCCGACGGCAATGTCGTCGAAAAGGGCGCGCAAGGCTACATGCTGCGGCAGCTCGCCGTGGCCGAGCGCAACATGAAGACCTGCACGCCCGGCAATTGCACCGCGCTGACCAGCTTCAGCGACGGCAACGCCAGCATCACCACGACCGCGCTCGGTGTTCAGACGACCGCCGAGCGCGCCGCACTGATCAACTGGCTGCGTGGCCTCGACAACAAGGGCGATGAGCGCAAGGATCTGGCGGGCAATCCGCTCACCTCGAGCGCCATGCGCCCCTCGGTGCACGGCGACGTCGTGCATTCGCGCCCGGTGGCGATCAACTACGGCACCGACACGAATGCGCAGGTGGTGGTGTTCTACGGCGCCAACGACGGCGCGCTGCGCGCCGTCAACGGCAACCAGTCCGGCGCCGTCGGCGGGGCGCCCCCCGGCGGCGAACTGTGGTCCTTCGTGCCGCCGGAGTTCTACGGCAGCATCAAGCGCATCCACGACAACAACCAGCGCATCAACTTTCCCGGCCTGCCCACGACCCTGGGCCCGGGCGCGCCCAAGCCCTACGGCATGGACGGCCCGATGGCCGCCTACCGCGAAGGCAGCACCGCCTGGCTCTACGCCAGCATGCGCCGCGGCGGCCGGCTGATCTATGCCTTCGACGTCTCCAACCCGGCGGCGCCCAGCCTCAAATGGCGCCGCGGCTGCTCGAACCAGGACAACGACACCGGCTGCGATACCGGCATGGCCGGCATCGGCCAGACCTGGTCGGCGCCCAAGGTCGTGAAGGCCAGCGGCCACGGCGCGGGCAGCACGCCGGTGCTGATCTTCGGCGGCGGCTACGACAAGTGCGAGGACGTCGACGCCGCCACCGCGGCCACCGCCTGCGGTACCGAAGCCAAGGGCAGCCGGATCTACGTGCTCGACGCCAACAGCGGCGAGATCCTCAACACCTTCTCCACCGCGCGCCCCGTGGCGGGCGAAGTCACGGTGGTGAACGACAGCGCGGGCCTGGCCGCGGTGGCCTATGCGGCCGATCTCGGCGGCAACGTCTACCGCATCAAGGTCGGCAGCACCGCGCCCGGCAGCTGGACGATGGCGCGGATCGCGGCGCTGGGCTGCGACACCGTGACCACCTGCACACCCAACCGCAAGTTCATGTTCGGCCCCGACGCGGTGGTCGACAACGGCGTGGTCGTGCTGCTGATCGGCTCGGGCGACCGCGAGAAGCCGCTGCGCTCCTACAGCGCGGCGCTCGGCGTCGCGAACCGCTTCTACATGATGGTGGACAAGCCGAACGACGACAACTGGCTCGCCAACGAATCGACCCGCTGCAACGGCAACGCGCTGCTGTGCCACGCCTCGCTGCTCGGCATCACCGGCCCCGACTCGCCCGCGACCGGCGACCTCGCGGCCCGCAAGGGCTGGTGGCTCGCGCTCGCGGCCGGCGAGCAGGTCGTGACTTCCTCGGTCACTGCGTACGGCATCACCACCTTCAACACCCACACGCCGACCAACCCGGCCGTGCGCCAGTCCTGCCGCGCCGACCTCGGCACCGCCAGGGTCTACAACGTGTCCTACCTCAATGCGGCCGGCCAGAACGGCGGCGCGCGCTTCCAGAACGTGGTGGGCGGCGGCCTGGCGCCCTCGCCCGTCGTCGGCCGCGTGAAGATGGGCAACAGCTACCGCGACGTGGTGATCGGCGCCAACCCCGACTCGTTCCTGAGCCCGAAGGGCACCGCCGTCAAGACCGCGTTCACGCAGCCCAAGGGCCGCGTCTACTGGTTCATCCAGAAGTAGGCAACATGCGCATGCGCGGCTTCACGCTGGTCGAGTTGATGGTCACCATCGCGGTGATGGTGGTGCTCGCCATGATCGCGGTGCCCACTTTCGACAACGTGCGGCTGTCGAACCGGCTCGGCGCCTACGCGAGCGACCTCGTCGCGGCCAGCCAGCTCGCCCGCAGCGAGGCGATCAAGCGCAATGCGCAAGTGACGCTGTGCGCATCGTCCAACGCCAGCAGCTGCGCCAGCGACGGCCAGTGGGAGGCGGGCTGGATCGTCGTCAGCGGCGGGCAGGTGATCCAGAAGCAGCGCGCGGCTGCAAGCGGCTACCGCATCCGCGACGGCACGGGCCAGAGCGCGTTGCGCTTCGAAGGCACCGGCGTGGGCGCCACCGCCGCGACCCTCACCGTCTGCCGCGCCAGCCCCGCCGGCACGCAGGAGCGCGTGGTGAAGATCAGCGCGACCGGGCGCACCTCGGTGGCGCGCACCGTTGCCGGCAGCTGCAGCGCCGGCGGATAAGCCGTTTTTTGTGCGATCCTCCGCGGCGGTGACAATCGTGAACTGACGGCGGCCACCGCCCGCAGGTCGAAGACCGTCGCCCGCGCGAATTGCATCCGTAGAAAAAACGCCTCAATCCATGGAACACCAGCTCGACTGGGCACTTGCCGCCTGCGCCCGCATCCTGCGGCCGGTGGTCCGGCTCGCCCTGGCGATGGGCGTGAAGCATCCGCACCTCGAGGTGCTGCTGCGCGACGTGCTGCTCGAGGAGGCCGCGCGCTCCTGGCGCCGCCAGGGGGTCGCCCGGCCCAACATCAGCCAGCTCTCGGTCACGACCGGGCTGAACCGCAAGGCCGTGACCGCCAAGGTGCGCGAGACCGTGGACGCGCTGCCCCACACCGAGCTCTCGGCCGCGGCCAAGACCTTCACGCTGTGGCTGCAGATGGTGTCCGAGAACCAGGCCTTCCAGCGCCTGCCGATCACCGCCGACGGCGAGGACGTGCCCTCGTTCGAGACCGTGGCCCGGCTCGGCAGCCGTGGCAACGTGCACCACCGCACCATCCTCGACGAGCTGGTGCGTCTGAACATGGTGGCCGAGCAGGACGGATGCGCTGAACTCAAGGTCGACGGCTTCGTGCCGGTGGACGACCTGCAGTCGATGCTCGCCTTCCTCGGCGACAACGGCCGCGACCACTTGCTGGCGGCGGTGTCGAACACCCTCGGCGAACAGCCGCGCATGCTCGAGCGCGCGGTGTTCGCGCGCGGCCTCAGCGTGGAGGACTGCGAGGCCATCCACCAACTGGTGCGCGAGCGCTGGTCGGCACTGCACCTGGAACTCACGGGCGAGATGTCCCGCGCAGTCAAGCGCGCGCCCGCCGGCGCCAAGGGCCGGATCCGGGTCGGGATCTATACCTATTACGAAGACGAGCCGGTGCCGCAGGCGCAGGCGGGCGCCCCTCCCCCGGGGCGCAAGGAAGGAACACGATGAAAGTCCAATCAACCTGGATGCGCGGCATCCTCATGGCCGCGGCGATGGCCGTGCTGCTGTCCTGCGGTGGCGGGGGTGGCGGCGGCGGCTCCGTGAGCGGGCTGGGCGTGAGCGGCGGCTACGGCACCGGAACCGACACGGGCACGGGAACCAGCAACGACGGCGGGGGCGGCGGCGACGGGCCGGGCGGCCCGGGAACGGGCGGCACGGGCACCGCGGGCGGCGGCGGCGACGACGGCACCGCCACCGCGGGCAACGGCACCGATGACGGCTCGGGCGTGGGCTCGGGCGGCACGGGCGTGAGCGCCGACGCGGGCATCGGCGCGGTGGGCGGCATCGGCAGCGTGATCCTCAACGGCGTGCGCTACGACACCGACGCCGCGACCTTCAGCCTCGAGGACACCAGCGAGCTGCAGATCGGCATGAGCGTGCGCATCGCCGGCAAGATCGACGGCGAGTTCACCGCCGCCACGGCGCAGAGCGTGGTCTCGGCCGCCGAACTGCGCGGCGCGGTGTCGGCCATCGACCTGGCCGGCGGCAATTTCACGGTCATGGGCACCACGGTCAGCACCGACAACGCCACGGTCTGGGGCGACTCGAGCGGGCTCGCCCAGGCGGTCGCCGGCCAGGTCGTGCAGGTGTGGGGGCTGCCCGTTGCGCCGGGTGCGTTGCGCGCCACGCGCGTCGAACTGCGGCCCGGCAACACCGGGCCCTTGGTGACTGGTGCCGTGAAGAACCTCGACCGCGGCGCCAGGACCTTCACGCTCGGCCAGCTCAGCGTGAACTTCGCCGACGCCGCTTTCTCGGGCGGCATCGATGAAGCCTCGCTCGCCGAGGACGCCATCGTGCGCGTGCGCGGCAGCACGGCACCCAGCTTCGACCACTTCACGGCCAGCCAGGTCCAGGGCTGGTATGCGGTGCCGCGGCAGGCGGGCGCGGCGGTGCAGCTCGCGGGCGTGGTGAGCGGCTTCAACGGGCTGGCCGACTTCAAGCTGCTCGGCACCGCCGTCGACGCTTCCGGCGCGCAGATCCCGGGCGGCCAGCTGGGGTCGGTGGGCAATGGCGTCAAGGTCGAGGTCGACGGGATCATGTCGGCCGGCGGTGTGCTGGTGGCGAAAAAGCTGCGCGTGCGCAACGTGCCGGGCGTCGGCGGCCCGGTCGACTTCACGCTGATCGGTGCCATCGGCAGCTACCAGTCGGCTTCCGATTTCCGGGTCCAGGGCCGTGCCGTGAATGCCGGCGGGCCTTCGACGGTGTTCGAGAACGGCAGCGTCGCCGAGCTGGGCAACGGCCGCCGCGTCACCGTGGTCGGCGACCGCGTCGCCGAAGGCGTGCTCATCGCCAACCGCGTGACCTTCATGCCGCGCTGAGCGGCCGCCAGACCGCTCAGGCCGCCTGCGACGCCGCGCCGAGCGCGTCGTTCTGCGCCTCGGCCTCGGCCAGCCAGCGCCGCTTGTCGCGCAGCGGCGGCACGCCGAACATCCGGCCGTATTCGCGCGCGAACTGCGACGGGCTCTCGTAGCCCACGCTGTGCGCCGCGCTCGCCACGTCGGCACCGGCCATCAGCATCTGCCGGCGCGCCTCCTGCAGGCGCAGCTGCTTCTGGTACTGCAGCGGGCTCATCGCCGTCACGGCCTTGAAATGGTGGTGGAACGACGACACGCTCATGTGCACCGCGCGCGCCATGTCCTCGATGCGCAGCGACTGCGCGTAGTTGATGCGCAGCGCGCTGATCGCCTTGGCGATGCGCTGGGTGTGGCTGTCCTGCAGCGCGATCTGGCGCAGCCGCGCACCCTCGCCGTTCACGAGCAGCCGATAGAAGATCTCGCGCTTGACCATCGGCGCCATGATCGGGATGTCTTCGGGCGTGTCGAGCAGCCGCAGCAGCCGCAGCACGGGCTCGAGCACCGGCATCGCGATGCGGCTCACGTAGACGCCGCGCGATGCGGGCGCGTTGGCCTTGGCGGGCAGCTTCTCGTCGCGGATCAGGTCGCCGATCTCGTCGAGCGACAAGTCCAGGCGCACGCCCAGGTAGGGCTCGTTCTCGCTCGTCAGGCGCACCTGGCCGCAGACCGGCAGGTCGACCGAGCTCACGAGGTAGTGCATCGGATCGTAGACATAGATCTCGTCGCCCACCATCACGCGCTTGGAGCCCTGCGCGATGAGGCCGAAGGCCGGCGTCTGCAGCGCATGCTTGGGGCCGTCGGGCTTGCTGATGCAGTACACGAACAGGCCGGGCACCGGGGTCTCGATGCTGCCGTCCTGGCCGCGCGTGATGCGGTTGATCAATGCCACCAGTTCCTTGCGGGCCGCGTCGAGCGCGGGCTCCAGCGGCACCGGCGCGGCGACCAGGTTGGCGAATTCGGGTGTGGGGTCGGACATGTTTCAGCCTTGTGACGGATGTAGCCACGGCATGGCGCCTGCCGTGGAGGATCGGGTGCCTGGAGCTTAGCGCCGCGACGGCCGCGCTGCAGCGGGCGCAGCCGAGGTCTGGAGGATCAGGCAAATACTTTGCAGGAACGCACGCGCCGCGCCGCGCGCCGCGGCCGGATACTTTGCGGCAGCAACACGAAGGACTACACCCATGCAACACCGCCAGTTCGGCCGCACCGGCCTGTTCGTCTCCGAGCTCTGCCTCGGCACCATGACCTTCGGCGGCGCGAGCGGCATCTGGGGCCACATCGGCAACCTCCAGCAGTCCGAGGCCGAGGCCCTGGTCGGCCGCGCGCTCGATGCCGGGATCAACTTCATCGACACCGCCGACGTGTATTCCGAGGGGCTGTCCGAGACCATGACCGGCCAGGCGCTGCGCAACCTCAAGGTACCGCGCGAGAACGTGGTGGTCGCGACCAAGGTGCTCGGCGAAACCGGCCCCGGCCCCAATGCGGCCGGCGCCTCGCGCTACCACATCATGGACGGCGTGAAGGCGAGCCTCAAGCGCCTGCAGCTCGACCATATCGACCTCTACCAGATCCACGGTTTCGATCCGGTGACGCCTATCGAGGAGACGGTGCGCGCGCTCGACGACCTGGTGCGCCAGGGCCATGTGCGCTACGTGGGCGTCTCGAACTGGGCCGCCTGGCAGATCATGAAGGCGCTGGGCATCGCCGAGCGCCAGGGCCTCGCGCGCTTCGAGTCGCTGCAGGCCTACTACACCGTCGCGGGGCGCGACCTCGAGCGCGAACTGGTGCCGATGCTGCAGAGCGAGCGGCTCGGGCTGATGGTCTGGAGCCCGCTCGCCGGCGGCCTGCTGAGCGGCAAGTACGGACGTGACACCGAGGCCGAACAGGGCAGCCGCCGCACCACCTTCGACTTTCCACCGGTGAACGTCGAGCGCGCCTACGACTGCATCGACGCGATGCGCGCGCTGGCCGCCGCGCGCAACGTCTCGGTGGCGCAGATCGCGCTCGCGTGGCTGCTGCACCAGCCGGTGGTGACCAGCGTCATCGTCGGCGCCAAGCGCGTGGCGCAACTCGACGACAACATCGCCGCCACCGCGGTCCGGCTCGATGCCGCCGAGCTCGCGGCGCTCGACAAGGCAAGCGCCCTGCCCTCGGAATACCCGGGCTGGATGCTCGAACGCCAGGGCGGCAACCGCGCGAAGCGGCTCGCCGAGTCACGCCGGCGCGGCTGAGGCGCGCACCCGGCCTGCGATGTAGTCCTCGAGCCGCACCGTTCCGCGCTCAGGCGCCTCGGGCAGCACGAGGTTGTCGAGGGTGTCGCGCGTCATGGCTGCATAGGAGGCGGCGCCGGCCTCGGAGAAGCCGGCGCGCCGGAACCACGCCTCCCACTGCGCCGGCGGCACCTCGACCACCCGCACCGGCCGGCCGAGGGCCTTCTCGAAGGCGGCGGCCACGTCGGCCGCGGCATAGCGTTCAGGCCCCTCGACGTAGTGCGGACCGGACGGCTCCGCAGCACCGAACATCAGCCGCGCTGCGTAGCGTCCCAGGTCCTCGGGCGCCACCATCGGGAGCCGGAAATCGCGCGGGAAAAGGCTCTCGACGACACCCTCGTCGCGAGCGCCTGCGAGCGCTGCATCCCAGTTGCTCATGTAGTAGGCCGCCCGGATCACGCTCACCGGCACCGGCACCGGCACCGGCTGCGCCGCGAGCGCCTGCTCCATTTCGTAGAGCACGCCCAGATCCCCCAGGCGGTCGCCGGGCTGCGCGCCATAGGTGGACTCGGCGACGATCTTCTGCAGTGGCAGCCCTTCGATGGCATCGAGGATCGCGCGCAGGCTGCGGCGCTCCTCGGCCGCCGTGTCGGTGCCGGGTGGCGCCGGCGGATTGAGCACGAACAGGCGCTCCGCACCCTCGATCGCACGGCGCAGCGCGGGCACGTCGAAGACGTCGGCTTCCGCGATGCCGGCGCCCTGTCGGCGCAAGGCTTCGGCGTGCCGCGCTTCGCGCGTGATGGCCGTCACCGCCTCGCCACGCGCGAGCAGTGCCGAAACCAGCGAAGTGCCGACGTGGCCGGTGGCGCCGAGAACTGCGTGCTTCATGGCTGTGCCTCCGGGGGCGGCCGTTGAGGCTGTTGAAAGAGCGGCTTTGTCATGGCAGGAAAACTACCGGCCCGCCACCGCACCGCGCGCCCGGGTTGGACGACATCGGCCGTGGGCCTGATCCCACAGCGTCCGGCACAACCCGCGCGGAAAACACGGGCATGTCGCACCGCAACGAAGCCACCGCCGCGCTCAAGGCGCTGAGCATTGCCACCGACGCCTGTCGGGAATGTCCACTGGGTGCGCACGCCACGCAATCGGTCTTCGGCGAAGGCCCGGTCGGCGCGGTGCTGATGGTCGTGGGCGAGCAGCCGGGCGACAAGGAAGATCTCGCGGGGCGACCCTTCGTCGGCCCCGCCGGCAAGCTGTTCGACCGCGCGGTGGCCGAGCTCGGCTGGTCGCGCGACAAGCTCTACGTGACCAACGCGGTCAAGCATTTCAAGTACGAACTGCGCGGCAAGCGCCGCATCCACAAGACGCCGGCCCAGCGCGAGGTCGAGGCCTGCCACCATTGGCTGGAGAGCGAGATCGGCCACGTGAAGCCGCAGGCCCTGCTGGCGCTCGGTGCGACGGCCGCGCGCTCGCTGCTCGGCCGCCCGGTGGCGGTGATGAAGGCGCGCGGCCAGTGGCACGGGGACGCCGAGGGCCGCCGCGTGCTGGTGACCCTGCATCCCTCGGCGCTGCTGCGCGGCGACCCGGCGCAGCGCGAGGCGGCCTGGGAAGCCTGGCTCAAGGACTTGCGTGTGGCCTCGGCGCTGATGAAGAAGACCGCTGCAAAGACGGCGGCGAAAAGAACCGCCGCCGCGGCTCACCCCCGGCGCCGCGTGCGCATGGTGATGGAATAGCGCAGCCCCTCGGTCGGCGCGATCGCATGCTGCCAGGCCCAGCGCGCGGGACCGCGCAGCATGTAGATCGAACGCGGCTCGATCAGCAGCTGCAGGCTCGCGGGCGCGCTCGCATTCGCGGGCGGGTACGGCCGCAGCTGCAGCACGGCCTCGCCGAGCAGCGAAACGCCCACGATGTCCTCGAAGTCCGGCACGTCGCGGTGCCAGCCCAGCGGCGTGCCCGGGCGGTATTCGGCAATCAGCGCATGGGCGAAATCCTCGGGGGCCATGCCCATCCATGCGGCCACGCGCGCACGCAGCGGATGCAGCGATTCGGGCATCGGCGGACCGGGCCGCAGCCGGTGGTCGTCGAAGTCGTAGCTGCCGCCGAAGCCGATGCCGCGGCGCCGCGCGGTGTAGGCCTTGTAGCGCATCTCGCGCAGCGCGAAGCCGCGCACCGTGTCCAGCAGTGCCTGTTCCTCGGCGCGGCTGAGGAATTCGCGCTGGTACGCCAGGCCCTCGATGGCGGCCGCGGGCGAGCCGCCGAACAGGTCGGCCTGGTCGGGCAGCTGGACGACGCGGCTAACGGATCGCATCGGCGCCCCCGATGCGCAGCGCCCACCAGCGCGGCAGCAGCGCGCGGATCTCGGCGCGCGCGAAGCGGTCGTCCAGCAGGTGCAGCACGCCGGTGTCCTGCTCGGTGCGGATCACGCGCCCGGCCGCCTGCACCACCTTCTGCAGCCCCGGATAGAGATAGGTGTACTCATAGCCCTTGCCGAAGCGCGCCTGCATGCGCTCGCGCGTGATCTCGTTGATTGCGTTGTACTGCGGCAGGCCCAGGCTCGCGATGAAGGCGCCGATGAGCCGGCTGCCCGGCAGGTCGATGCCCTCGCCGAAGGCCCCGCCGAGCACCGCAAAGCCGATGCCGTGACCGCCCTCCTCGAAACGCGCCACGAAGCCGCTGCGCTCGGACTCGGCCATGCCGCGCGTCTGGGCCCATGCGGGCACGCCGGGATGGCGCGCGAGAAAGGCCGCGAACGCCTGTTCGAGGTAGTCGAAGCTGCTGAAAAACGCGAGGTAGTTGCCGGGCCGGCGCTCGAACTGCGCGCCGATGATCTCGGTGACGCGGCCGAGCGATCCCGCGCGGTCGCGGAAGCGCGTCGAGACATGGGTGGCCACCTCCACTTGCAGCTGTTCGCTGCCGAACGGCGAGGCCACGTCGAGCAGCATGGTCTCGGGCGGCAGCCCGAGCGCATCGTGGTAGAACGCGAACGGCGACAGCGTGCCCGAGAAGCACGCGACCGAGCCGGCCTCGGCAAAGCGCGCCTCCAGGAACGGCGCGGGCACGAGGTTGCGGATCGAGAGGCTGCGCGGCTGGCCCGGGCCGTCCGAGGGGCCGAGCCGGCGCTCGAACACCGAATGGTCGCCGAAGGCCTCGGCCAGCCGAGCGAAGTGCAGCGCATCGAAGAAGAAGCGCTGCAGCGGCCCCTGGGCGGCGTCGGGCGCGGCGGCGAAGTGCTCGCCCATCGCCATGTTGGCGGCCTGCAGCGCGCGCGCGAAGCGCTCGGGGATCTCGTCGCAGGTGTCGCAGGGCTCGGCCTGCGCCTGCTGCACGGTGTCCCATTCGCGGTACAGCCGCGCCAGCGCGCCGCGCACGGCCGCGGGCGCCGCTGCGTGCGCTTCCTCGAGCGCGGGCCCGTCGAGCTCGGCGCTGTACATGCCGCGCGCGCGTTCGAGCAGGTTGTGCGCTTCGTCGACCAGCACCGCCGCGCGCCATTCGGCCTCCTTCATGGTGGCGAACAGGAAGGCGCTGGCGTCGAAGTAGTAGTTGTAGTCGCCCACGATCACGTCGGACCAGTGCACCATCTCCTGCGCCAGGAAATACGGGCACACGCCGTGCGCGAGCCCGATGCGCCGCAGCGCCGGCCGGTCGAGCCGCAGAGCCTGCGCGGCTTCCCCGCGCGCAGCGGGCAGCCGGTCGTAGAAGCCCTTGGCCAGCGGGCAGGCGTCGCCATGGCAGGCCCGGTCGGGGTATTCGCAGGCCTTCTCGCGCGCGGTGAGCTCGAGCACCCTCGCCTTGCCGCCGCCCGGCCCGAGCAGCCGCAGCGCATCGAGCGCCACCGCGCGGCCCGAGGTCTTGGCGGTGAGGAAGAAGATCCTGTCGATCTTCCGGGCGGCCCGGGCCTTGAGCAGCGGGAAGATCGTGGCCAGGGTCTTGCCGATGCCCGTGGGCGCCTGCGCCATCAGGCAGCGGCCGTTCGCGGCGGCCCGGTAGACGGCTTCGGCAAGCTCGCGCTGGCCGGCGCGGAAGGCCCCGTGCGGAAACGCCAGGTCCGCCAGCGCGGCCCCGAGCGCCGCATGGTGCGCGGCCTCGCTGTCGGCCCAGGCGCCGTAGCGCGCGCACAGGTCCTCGAAATGGGCCTGCAGCGCTTCGCGGGTGTGTGCCTCCTCGAGCACGGTTTCCTCGCCGCTGCCGAGGTCGAGGTACACCAGCGCGACCGTGATGCGCTCATAGCCGTGTTTCTCGCAGAGCATCCAGCCGTAGGTGCGGGCCTGGGCCCAGTGCAGCGCACGGTGGTTGCCGCGGATGGCGGCGAAGTCGCCGCGGAAGGTCTTGATCTCCTCGACGCGCGGTGCGTGCGGCAGGTGGCCGTCGGCGCGGCCACGCACCCGGAGTGCGCCGCAGTGCGAGACCAGCGCCACCTCGCTTTCGTAGCCCTCGCCGCGCCGGTGCTGCACCAGCGCGTGCCCGGCCATGCCCTCCTGCGCACTCGGCGCGGGCACGAAGCGCAGGTCGAGATCGCCCGCCCTGGCGGCGAACGCGCACAGCGCCCGGACGGACACCGTGCGGGCATCGGGCGCCGCTTCGGGCGGCTTGGAGGAAGGAACCGTGGCCACGGCAATGCTGTACAAAACAACAGTATAACGATGCGCGCCACCGATGCATGCTGCGTGCCACGAAACCGCCATGGGTGCCTGTCGGCGCCTTCTCCGACAGGGCATTTCGTTTGTTTCGGTCAAAATTCAAAGGTTTTGCTTACAAATACGCATCTTCCGAATGAAAACCCCCACCGCGATCGACCCCGATGACTTCGACCGCCTGCTGAGCCGCAACCTGAAACTTCCGCTGCTCGGGGGGCTCATCGGCGCCCTGGTATTCGTCGCGCTGATCCTGTTCCTGCTGTCGACGATCCGCTGGGTCGAGCATTCCGACACCGTGACGCGCAGCGCCAGCGAGCTGCAGCGCCGCAGCATCGACATGGAGACCGGGCTGCGCGGCTTCCTGCTGACGGGCGACGAGAGCTTCCTGCAGCCCTACCGGGGTGCGCTGCCGAGGATCAAGGGCGACCTCGATGCGCTGCGCAAGCTGGTGTCGGACAACCGCCAGCAGTCCGAGCGTGTCGAGCGCATCGCCGCGCTGCAGGACGACTGGAACCGCTATGCGGACGAGCTGATCGCGCTGCGGCGCAGCGGTGCCGACTACCTGCGGCCGGTGCGCGACGGCCGCGGCAAGCAGCTCAGCGACGGCATGCGCGCCGAGTTCGAAGCCTTCATGGACACCGAGCAGACGCTGCGCTACCAGCGCAACGGGGATGCCAACCGCACGAGCTGGCTCGTGGTGGGCGTGTTCCTGCTCTTCACGCTGCTCTTCACGGGGCTGGTCGCCTATTTCGGGCGGCGCCAGCTGATGCTGCTGTCGGACAGCTACGACGCGGTGCTGCAGGAACAGGCCACGCACGCCGAACGGCTGGCCGAGCAGGCCCGGCTGCGCAGCCTGCAGACCGAGCTGGTCGGCGAGCTGGTGGGCGAACTCAACGCCAACGACATGGGGCGCAAGGTGCTGGCGTTCTTCTCGCGCCACCTCGGCAGCGCGGTCGGGGCGCTGTATGTGCGCGAGCGCCACGGCGCGCTGCGGCGCGCGGCGAGCTACGGCTTCTCGATGGAGGCCGAATCCTCGCCGCAGGTGTTCTCGCCGACCCAGAGCCTCGTCGGCCAGGCCGCGGCCGAGCGCCGGCGCATGCTGGTGGAACCGATCCAGGCCGACTACCTCAAGGTCAATTCGGGCCTCGGCGAAATGTCGCCGTCGGCCGTGCTGCTGGTGCCGGTGTCGAGCGACGGTCTGGTGAACGGCGTGCTCGAGCTCGGCCTGCCGCGCGTGCCCGATGCGCGCACCAACGACCTGCTCGACCTGATCGCCGAGGACATCGGCGCCTCGCTCGCGGCCGCGCGCTACCGCGAGCAGCTGCAGGAAGCGCTCACCGAGACGCAGCAGCTCAACGAGGAGCTGCAGGTGCAGCAGGAAGAACTGCGCACCGCCAACGAGGAGCTCGAGGAGCAGTCGCGCGCACTGCGCGCCTCGCAGGCCATGCTCGAGAACCAGCAGGCCGAGCTCGAGCAGACCAACAGCCAACTGTCGGAGCGCACCGAGGCGCTCGACCAGCGCAACGCGGCGCTGCGCCGCGTGCAGCGCGACCTCGAAGACCGCGCCGACGAGCTGCAGCGCGCCAGCCGCTACAAGTCGGAGTTCCTTGCGAACATGTCGCACGAACTGCGCACGCCGCTCAACAGCGCGCTCATCCTGGCCAAGCTGCTCGGCGACAACCCGCAGGGCAACCTCAGCGCCGAGCAGGTGAAGTTCGCCGAGTCGATCTACGCCTCGGGCAACGACCTGCTCGTGCTGATCAACGACATCCTCGACATCGCGAAGGTCGAGGCCGGCAAGCTCGAGGTGGTCGTCGAGGACGTGTCGCTGCAGAAGCTCGCGCAGGGCCTGGAAGACATGTTCGGCCCGCTGGCCGCCGACAAGCGGCTCGGGTTCCGCATGGAATTGCGGCCCGGCGTGCCGAAGACGCTGGTCACCGACCGGCACCGCGTCGAGCAGATCCTCAAGAACCTGCTGTCGAACGCGCTCAAGTTCACCGACGGCGGCGAGGTGTCGCTGGTGGTGTCGGGCACGCCCGAAGGCGGCGCGGCCTTCGCCGTGACCGACTCGGGCATCGGCATCGCGCCCGAGCAGCAGGCGCTGATCTTCGAGGCCTTCCACCAGGCCGACGGCACCACCAGCCGCCGCTACGGCGGCACCGGGCTGGGCCTGTCGATCTCGCGCGACCTCACGCAGCTGCTCGGCGGCACGCTCACGGTGCAGAGCGAGCCGGGCCGCGGCAGCACCTTCACGCTCCAGCTGCCGGCCGCGGCGCCGCAGGCCTCGGCGCAGGCGCCCGCGCCCGCGCGCGCGGCACTGCCCCCGGCCGCGCCCTCGCCCACGCGTGCGCCTTCTTCCGCTTCGCACCACGCGAGCCCGGCACCGCCCGCGCCGGTGCCGCCGCCGCTGTTCGACGACGACCGTGCGCTGCCGGCCGACCAGGTCCGCCGCGTGCTCGTGATCGAGGACGAGCCGCAGTTCGCGCACATCCTCTACGACCTCGCGCACGAGCTCGGCTACCGCTGCCTGGTCGCGCACGGCGCGGCCGACGGCTTCGAACTCGCGCAGCAGTTCGTGCCCGACGCCATCCTGCTCGACATGCGGCTGCCCGACAGCACCGGGCTCGACGTGCTGCAGCGGCTGAAGGATTCGCCGAAGACGCGCCACATCCCGATCCATGTGGTCTCGGCGGCCGAGAACGCGCAGGCGGCGGCGCTGCACATGGGCGCCATCGGCTACGCCCAGAAGCCCGCGACGCGCGCCGAGTTGATGAAGGTGTTCTCGCGGCTCGAGGAAAAGCTCACGCAGAAGGTCAAGAGCGTGCTGCTGGTCGAGGACGACGCGCTGCAGCGCGAGAGCGTGATGCGGCTGATCGGCGACGACGACATCGAGATCGTCGCCGTGGGTTCGGGCGAGGAGGCGCTGGTGCTGCTGCGCCAGCGGGTCTTCGACTGCATGATCACCGACCTGCACCTGCCCGACATGCAGGGCAGCGAGCTGCTCAAGCAGATGGCGGCCGAGGAGATCGTCTCGTTCCCGCCGGTCATCGTCTACACCGGGCGCAACCTCACGCGCGACGAGGAAGCCGAGCTGCAGCGTTATTCGCGCTCGATCATCATCAAGGGCGCGCGCTCGCCCGAGCGGCTGCTCGACGAGGTGACGCTGTTCCTGCACAAGGTCGAGGCCGAGCTCTCGAGCGAGCGCCAGGGCATGCTGAAGGCGGCGCGCGGGCGCGACCGCATCTTCGAGGGCCGCAGCATCCTGCTGGTGGACGACGACGTGCGCAACCTGTTCGCGCTCACGAGCGCGCTCGAGCAGCGCGGCGCGGTGGTCGAGATCGGCCGCAACGGGCGCGAGGCGCTCGAGAAGCTCGACCAGGTGCGCGACATCGACCTCGTGCTGATGGACGTGATGATGCCGGAGATGGATGGGCTCGAGGCCACGCGCCGCTTGCGCGCCGACCCGCGCTTCGACAAGCTGCCGGTGATCGCCATCACCGCCAAGGCCATGAAGGACGACCGCGAGCAGTGCCTCGCGGCCGGCGCGAGCGACTACCTCGCCAAGCCGGTCGACCTGGAGCGGCTGTTCTCGCTGCTGCGCGTGTGGATGCCGAAGATGGAGCGGCTGTGAAGCCCGCCGCTGCCCCGCCACCGCCGCCCGCCTCCGTGCTGAGCAACACGGAGATCGAGCTGCGGCTGCTGATGGAGGCGATCTACCTCAAATACAGCTACGACTTCCGCAACTACACGCTGGCCTCGCAGAAGCGCCGCGTGCTGCATGCGCTCGGCCAGCTCGGGCTGCCGAGCATCTCGGCGCTGCAGGAGAAGGTGCTGCGCGACCCGGCGCTGTTCGGCCGGCTGCTGCAGTACCTGACGATCCCGGTCAGCGAGATGTTCCGCGACCCGGCCTACTTCCTCGCGCTGCGCCAGCATGTGGTGCCGATCCTGCACACCTACCCGTCGGTCAAGGTCTGGGTGGCGGGCTGCAGCACCGGCGAGGAAGTGTTCTCGCTCGCGATCCTGCTGCGCGAGGAAGGCCTGCTCGCGCGCACGCAGATCTACGCCACCGACATCAACCCGGCCTCGCTCGAGAAGGCGCGCCAGGGCATCTTTCCGATCGAGGCGATCCGCGGCTACACCGCCAACTACCAGCGCGCGGGCGGCCGCAGTTCGTTCTCCGACTACTACACCGCCGCCTACGATGCGGCACGCTTCGATGCGTCGCTGTGCGCCGACGTGATCTTTGCCGACCACAGCCTGGCGACCGACAGCGTGTTCGCCGAGACGCAGCTCGTGTCGTGCCGCAACGTGCTGATCTACTTCAACCGCGAGCTGCAGGACCGCGCGCTCGGCCTGTTCCACGAGTCGCTCTGCCATCGCGGCTTCCTGGGCCTGGGCGCGAAGGAAAGCATCGATTTCTCGAGCTACGCCGGCCGCTTCGACGCCCATTCGCGGCCCGAGCGCATCTACCGCAAGGCTTCATGAAGAAGAACACCTTGCCCCGTACGGAGCGGCGCGTCGAGGCCGTGGCGCTCGGCGCCTCGGCCGGCGGCATCGAGGCGCTCATCACGCTGCTCGACGGCCTCGCGCAGCCCTGGCGCCTGCCCGTGGTGATCGTGCTGCACCTGCCCGAAGGGCATGAAAGCCACCTCGCCGAGATCTTTGCCGAGCGCCTGCACGTGCCCGTGCACGAGGCCGCGGACAAGATGCCCGTCGCTGCGGGCACGGTCTACTTCGCGCCGCCGGGCTACCATCTGTCGATCGAGCGCGACCGTTCGTTCTCGCTGAGTTGCGAGCCGCCGGTGCGCTTCTCGCGGCCCTCGATCGACGTGCTCATGGCCTCGGCCGCCGACGCCTATGGCGCCGCATTGGCCGGCCTGCTGCTCACCGGCGCCAACGAAGACGGCGCCGAGGGCCTGTACCGCATCCACCTGGCCGGCGGCCTGACCGCCGTGCAGGACCCCGGGGAAGCCCAGGTGTCCACCATGCCCGAAGCGGCCATCGCGCTGCACCGTCCCGATCACGTGCTTCCCCTGCGCGACCTTCGCGCCCTGCTGTTGCAACTGGAGTCTGCCCATGCCCATTGACGTCGAAAGCAAGCTGCTGATCGTCGATGACCTGCCCGAGAACCTGCTGGCGCTCGAGGCCCTGATCCGCGGCCCCGGCCGCGCCGTGCACCGCGCGGCCTCCGCCGAGGAGGCGCTGGCGCTCTTGCTCGACCATGAGTTCGCGCTGGCCATCCTCGACGTGCAGATGCCCGACATGAACGGCTTCGAGCTGGCCGAGCTCATGCGCGGCACCGAGCGCACGCGCCACATCCCGATCATCTTCGTGACCGCCGCGGGCCGCGAGCTCAACTACGCGTTCCAGGGCTACGAAAGCGGCGCGGTCGACTTCCTGCACAAGCCGCTCGATCCGCACGTGGTCACGAGCAAGGTCAGCGTCTTCGTCGACCTGCATCGCCACCGCAAGGCGCTCAGGCACGAGCGCGACGCGCTGGCGGCGGCCAACCTCAAGCAGGAGGAGCTCGTGCGCCAGCTGCGCCACACGCAGGTCGAGCTGGAGCATGCGGTGCGCATGCGCGACGATTTCATGTCGATGGTCTCGCATGAGTTGCGCACGCCGCTCAACACGCTCTACCTCGAGACGCAGCTGCGGCAACTGCATGTGGCCAAGGGCAACCTCGAGTCCTTCGCCGCCGACCGGCTGCCGGCCATGATCGAGCGCGACCAGCGCCAGATCCGCAACATGGTGCGGCTGATCGACGACATGCTCGACGTGACGCGGCTGCGCCGCGATGCGCTGTCGATCCAGCCCAAGGCGGTCGATCTGGCGGTGCTGGCGCGCGCGGTGGTCGAGGGCCTGCGGCAGCAGGCCGACGCCGCGGGTTCCGTCATCGAACTCGAGGCACCGCCGCATCTGCACGGCGTGTGGGACGAGTTCCGCATCGAGCAGGTGCTGACCAACCTGCTGACCAACGCGCTGCGCTACGGCCGCGGCAAACCCGTCGAGATGCAGCTGCGCGAGGCCGACGGCATGGCGCACATCGCCGTGCGCGACCAGGGCATCGGCATCGCGCCCGAGGACCAGGCCCGCATCTTCGAGCAGTTCGAGCGCACCGACGACAGCCGCAAGCATGCGCCGGGCCTCGGGCTCGGCCTCTTCATCACGCGGCGCATCGTGTGCCTGCACGGCGGGCGCATCGAGGTGGAGAGCACCGCCGGCGAGGGTGCGCTGTTCCGCGTGACGCTGCCGCTGCAGCCCGAAGCCGCCGCCGCGGCGCCGACCCCGGTGCAGGCATAGGCGTCTTCCTACGGACAGCGCCCGCGCGCGCCGGGATACTGCATGATTCCCTTCCCGCCCTATTTGGAAACGCCTCCGTGAACGTGCTGATCGTCGATGACAACGAAGCTGCCGCAGACCTGCTGCGCGAACTGCTGAGCCTGCAGGACCACACGGCGCGCTGCACCTACACCGCGCAGCAGGCCATGGACGCCGCGGCCGCGGAGCGCTTCGATGCAGCGCTGATCGACCTGACGCTGCCCGACTTCCCGGGCAGCGAGGTCGCACGTCGCCTGCGCGCCGACACCAGCGGCCACAGCCCGCGGCTGCTGGTGGCGATTTCGGGCTTTGCGGCCGACGATGCGGCCGGGGCCGCGGGCCGCGACGTGTTCGACCATCACCTGCAGAAGCCGATCGACATCGGGCAGCTCACCGACATCCTCGCCGCCAGGCACTGAGCAGGACCTCGCGGGCCGCCGGGCGCTCGACGAGCCCAGCTGCAAACGTAACGTTTGTTGTTTGTTGGCAAGGGCGGCATTCCCCCGACTTGTGAATTACACAGGTGAGGCTTAAGGTATCCATTCCCCGAGCCGCCATACCTTTTTCTTCGCCCCATGCTGCTTTTCCGCCGCATCCTCCAGCTCTTCGGCGTTTCCGGCCCCCCGTCTTCGACGCCGGCCGGCGAACACCAGTTGGGACGCATCCGCTCGGCCATGCTGGCCGTGCTCCAGGTGCACGGCGGGCATTCGGTTCAGCGCGTGGCGCAGCGGGTGCGCTTCGCGAGCGACATGGAATCGCTCTGGTACCTGCGCCAGGACGTGATGCTGGCCTTGAGCGCCATCGACGGCGAAGCCGCCGCGCGGCGCCAGATGAAAGCCATCAACGGCATGTTCAAGGGCGGCCTGCCCGGCTCGATGGCCCCGCGCCGCCACCACCGGGCCTGTTGAACGCCCGCGGGCGTCCGGAAGTCCGCCTCAGTGCGCGTGGCCGTGCCCGTGCCGGTGGCCCCAGACCATGAACACGTCGCGCCCGTCGGCCGCGAGCTCGACCTTGGCACCCACCGGCAACAGCACCTTGGTCGGCACATGCCCGAAAGGCAATCCCGTGAGCACCGGCACCTTGAGCTGCGTGCGCAGCCGGTCGACCACCGCCTCGAAGCCGAAGCCGCGGTCGTAGCCGGGCACCTTGCGCATGCCGGTGAACTGGCCCAGCACGATCGCGCGCTGCCGCGCGAGCACGCCGGCCATGCGCAGTTGCTCGAGCATGCGCTCGATGCGGTAGGGGTGCTCGTTGACGTCCTCGACGAACAGCACGCCCTTGTCGACCTGCGGGAAATAAGGCGTGCCGAGCAGGCTCACGAGCACGCAGAGGTTGCCGCCCCAGAGCGTGGCGCCGTGGACCGGCTTGAACTTGATGGCCGCATCGCGCACCGGCATGCGCCAGCCGGTGCCCTCGCCCTGCCCGCTCACGAGGTCGTCGAAGCAGGCTTCCATGATGTCGTCGGGGCCGCCCTCGGCCCCGAAGTCTTCGCCGACCGCGGGACCGGCCCAGGTGACGGCGCCGGTCTTTGCGAGCAGCGCGTTCTGCAGCGCGGTGAAGTCGCTGAGACCGACGAACTCGCAGCCGCGGTCGATGGCCTTGGCCACGGCCTTGTAGGGCACGGCATCGAGGATGCGCGTGAGGCCGTAGCCGCCGCGCGCGATCAGCGCAATGTCGGCGCCGCTGGCCGCGGCGCGCGCGATCGATGCGAGCCGCGTGGCGTCGTCGCCCGCGAAGCGCTGATGCACTGAGAGCGCGGCCTCGTCGATCTCGACCTCGTGGCCGAGCGCCTTGAGCCTGGCGACGCCACGGCGGAATGCGGCCTTGTCGCGGATCGCGCTCGAAGGGGAATAGATGTAGATGTGTTTTTGGGTGCTCACGGCGGCGAGTATCCCATTGCCTCGCGCACCTGCCGCGCAAGCGCAGTGGCCTGCGCCGGGCTTGGCCCCGATGCCGAGGCCGGCGCGACCGGACCCAGCGCGCGCAGTGCCGCTTCGTGGCCACGGTCCGGGAATGGCGCGCGCCATGCCGCGCCGGCCGACGCACCCTCGTCGGGCGCAGCCAGCACGACGGCGATCCGGTCGGGCCGCGCCGCCTGCAGCAGCGCGGCCAGCGGCCCGCCCGCGGCGCTGTGCACCAGGGCCATCGGCACACCCGGCGCGATGCGGTCGAGCCATTCGCAGAGCACCTCGCAATGCCACGCGAGCCGATGCACGCGCTCGCGCTTGGGCTTGTCGCTCTTGCCGAAGCCGATCAGGTCGGGCACCAGCGTGCGCAGCCCCGGCGTGCCGGCCAGATGGCGGAAGAACCAGCTCCATTCACCGGGCCCGTGCAGGCACAGCGCCAGCGGCGCGTCGGCCGGGCCTTCGTCGAGGTAGTGCATGCGCCAGCCCTGCAGCGCGGGCAGGTCCTGCACATGGTGCGGTGCAAATTCGTAGTCCGCCAATGCCTCGAAACGTTCGGCCGGCGTGCGCAGCGCATCGTCGCGCAGCGGTTCGGCCTGTTCGCGCGCTGCGTCCCGGCGCAGGCGGAAGAAGGCCTGCAGCACCGCGCCGCATTCCTCGGCCAGCACGCCGCCCTGCACCTGCGTCTGATGGTTGAGCCGCGGCTCGGCGAACAGGTCGAGCACCGAGCCGGCCGCGCCCGTCTTGGGATCAGGCGCACCGAACACCACGCGCGCGAGCCGCGCATGCAGCATGGCGCCCGCGCACATCGCGCAGGGTTCGAGCGTGACGAAGAGTTCGCAGCCATCGAGCCGGTAGTTGCCGAGCGCGGCGGCGCCGGCGCGCAGCGCGTTGATCTCGGCATGCGCGCTCGGGTCGTGCTGCGCCACGGGCCGGTTGCGCCCCGACGCGACGCGCTGCCCGTGCTTCACGAGCACCGCGCCCACCGGCACCTCGCCGGCCTCGGCGGCCAGCCGCGCCTCGGCCAGCGCGAGCGCCATCCAGTGCGCGTCGTCGGTCGTCGCCATCAGGCGTCCTGCGTGCCGGCGGCCTGAGGCATGTCCGCCATGAGCCCGAGGCGTTCCATCCACACGGCCAGCGCCTTCTCGTCGGGCGTGCCGGCGCCGTACATCGCATGCATCGCGGCATGCGATTCGCGCCGGTGCTGGTTGAGCTTGACCTTGCATTGCAGCGCGCGCACATGCAGCGAGAAGCCCATGATGCCGGCGAGCATCTTGTGCTGGAACGCCTCGCCGAGGTCGCGCCACTGCTGCGCATAGGCGGGCTCGTGCTCGCCGATGAGCTTCTTGAGCAGCGCGTCCTTGGCCTCGGGCGCTTCGATCAGCCGGGCCTCCACCGTGCAATGCACCGCGAGGTAGTTCCAGGTCGGCACGCGCGCGAGGTCGGGATAGACCGAGGGCGAGAGGTAGGCATGCGGGCCGAGGAAGGTGGCGACCGCCTGCGGCCGTGCCTGGAGGTAGCGCCAGTGCGGGTTGGGCCTGGCGCAATGCCCGAACAGCACCAGTTCGCCGTCGGCGCCCTGCTCGGCCACGAGCGGCAGGTGCGTGACGAACGGCAGGCCGTCGTCGTCGTTCGAGATCAGGGTGGCGAACGGATGCGCGCGCATCAGTTCGAGCGCGGTGGCCGCATCCTTGGCGTTGAACTGCGGGGGCATGTACATGGTCGGATTCCTCGTGGCGAGGCGCCGATTGTCCCCGAGCGGGCGCAGCCCTGCTGCGCGCTACTTGCGCTTCTGGCCCGTGCCCGCCGCCTCGATCATCGCGACCATCGCCTTGTAGCCGCGTGCCTTGGCGAGCTGCAGCGGCGTGTTCCCCTGGCGGTCGGTGAGCTTCAGGCTGGCGCCGGCAGCGATGAGCGCCGCAAGCGTGCGCTGGTGCCGTAGGCCGCCGTCGCCGAGCACGATCGACTCGATCACCGCGGTCCAGTGCAGGTTGTTGACGTGGTCGAGCGGCGCGCCGGCCGCGATCAGCCGGCGCACCACCTCGTCGTGGCCCAGGTGCGCGGCCGCGATCAGCGCATTGCCGTCGTAGCGGCTCGTGATCTGGCCGGGCCTGGCGCCGAGCGCGAGCAGCAGCGCGAGCGTCGGCACGTCATCGGCCACCGCGGCGATGGTGACGGCGTCGTAGCGGTCGGCCTCGAGCGCGTCGAGGTCGGCGCCCGCCTTCGCGAGCAGCTGGATCGCGTCGTGCTGGCGCGCATGCGCAGCCACATGCAGCGGCGTGCGGCCGTGCGCATCGCGCGCCTCGAGCGCAGCGCCGCCCGCGAGCAGCGCCTTCATCTTGGCGAGGTCGCCCTGCCAGGCCGCGCGGTGCAGGCCCTGGTAGGCCTCGGCCTCAGCGGGCTGCGGTGCGACCTGCGCGAGCGCGCGGGTCGGCACCACGGCGCCGAGCGCCGCGGCGGCGAAGCCCGAGAGCAGGACGCGGCGCTGCATTTTCATCAGAGCAGGCCCTTGACCTTCTCGAGCGCGGCGTTGGCGCATTGCTCGTCGAGGTGGCCGCCCGGCGCACCGCCCACGCCCACGGCGCCGATCACTTCGTTGCCCGACTTCACCGGCACGCCGCCGCCGAGCAGCAGGAAGCCCGGCAGGTAGACGAGGTTGGCGGCGCCGGGGTTCTTCTGGGCGCCTTCCATCATGGCTTGCGTCGGCGCCTTGGCCGAGGCCGAGGTCCAGGCCTTGCGCTCGCTCGACGCCAGCGTGTGCGGGCCGGCATTGTCGGCGCGCTGCACGGCGCGCACGGTGCCGGCGCGGTCGACCACGGTGGCGGCCACGTTGTAGCCAAGGGCGCTGCAGGCGGCCACGGTCTCGGCGGCGATCTGGTTGGCGAGCGCCAGCGAGATGTTCTTTTCGGTGCGCACGGCGGGTGCCGGCGTCTGGGCTTGAACGGCCGAAGCGGCGAGCAGGACGGCGGCGGTGCTGAAGCGAAAGATGGAACGCATGGTGTGTTGTTTCTCCAGGGGTGCAGGAACTGCGCCGACAGTGTGTCGACGGCTGCACGGACTGTAGGAGCCGCGGCGCGCGCGGGCCATTCGTACGGCTACGCCCGGCGCTCCGTAAAAATACGGAGAGGACGCAGCGCGCGCTATTTCAATCTTGCGGTGCCACCACCAGCGCATAGCGCCGGATCAGCTGCGCGAGCGAATCGCTTTCGAGCTTGGCGAACAGGTTGGCGCGGTGCGTCTCGACCGTTCGCGGCGACAGCGCGAGCGTGCGCGCGATCTCCTTGTTGGTGAGCCCCTGGACGATGAAGGCCAGCACCTCCCGCTCGCGCTCGGAGAGCTGCGCCACCCGCTCGCGCGCGGCCTGGTCGGCCTGCGCGCGCTCGCGCGAGCGCACATGCTGGCGCACCGCCTGCTGCAGCGCCTCGAGCAGTTGCTCGTCGTCGACCGGCTTCTCCAGGAACTCGGCCGCGCCGGCCTTGAAGGCGCGGCGGCACATCTCGACCGTGCCGTGGCCGGTCAGCATGATCACCGGCTGGTCGACGCCCTGCGCCACCAGCCGGTCGAGCACCGTGAGGCCGCTGATGCCGGGCATGCGCACGTCGAGCACGATGGCGCCCACGCCGGCGCGGTCGAAGCCATCGATGAAGGCCTGCGGATCGGCCCAGCCCTGCACGCGCAGGCCGACCGTACCGATCAGCAGCGCCAGGCTCTCGCGCACGGCCTGGTCGTCGTCGATCAGGTGGATCAGCGGGGATTGCGGCTGAGGGCCGGCAGCGGGTGCGTTCATGGCGTGGGTGGCGCCACCAGCGGCAGCAGCAAGGTGAAGCGCGCGCCGCGCGGCGAGGCGTTGGCGGCGCTCAGGCTGCCGCCCATGCCGCTCGCGAGCGTCTCGCTGAGGCTCAGGCCCAGGCCGAGGCCGCCCTCGCGCGTGCTGAAGAAGGGCTCGAAAAGGCGCGGCATGGCCTCGGGCGCAATGCCGCGTCCGTTGTCGGTGACGGTCAGCACGCCCTCCTGGCCGTTGCGCCCGACGGCCACCGAAAGGCGTCGATCGCCGGCGGGCACGAGGTCGAGCGCCTGCAGTGCGTTCATCAGCAGGTTGTGCACGATCTGCTCCAGCGCCACCGCCTCGGCCTGCACGCGCACCGGCGCCTGGGCGCCGGCATCGAACTGCGCGGCCACGCCACGCTTGGCAATTTCGGGCGCCAGCAGGTGCAGCGCGCTGCGCACCACCTCCTGCAGCACCAGCGGCCGCACGTCGCCGCCCGCCTCGGGGCGCTCGATCACGCGGCGCAGCCGGCCGACCACGCCGGCCGCACGGCGCGCCTGCTCGACGGCCTGGCCCATTGCCTCGCGCGCGGTCGCGAGGTCGGGTGGCTCGTCGTCGAGCAGGCGGCGCGCGGCCTGGGCGTTGGCCAGCACGGCCGTGAGCGGCTGGTTGAGCTCGTGCGCCAGTCCGGCCGAGAGTTCGCCGAGTGCATTGAGCCGCGCCACCTGGCCGAGCCGCAGCAGCTCTTCGGCGCGGCGGCGCGCGATGCGCTGGCGCTGTGCGGCCCACAGGCCCGCGAGCAGCAGCGCCACCGCGGCACCCCAGCCGGCCATGCTTCGCCACGGCAGCTCGGCCCAGCCGACCTGGCGCTCGGCCACCATCAGGAAGGGCTGGCTCGGCGAGGCGAGCGCCTTCGAGAGCCCGAAGCGCCAGCCGTTGGCGGCCGGCCGGCCGGGCTGCAGCACCAGTTGCTGGCCTGCGTGCTGCAGGCTCAGGCGCACCGGGCTGTCCTGCGGCTTCATCGGCCAGTCATGCCAGGGCACAGAGCCGGCCAGGTCGATCTCGAGCGCATAGCTGAACGGCGTTGCGCCCACCACGAGCTGGTAGCGGCCGTCCGCGAGGGCCAGCGACGCCAGTTCTGCATGGCGCGTGCTGCGCGAGCGGGCTTCGGCGGCGGCCAGCGCCTCGGCCTCGCTTGTGTCGGGCCAGGGCGCGTCGCGCGTGCGGCGCTGCACGCGCAGGATCGACGAATACACCGACGGCAGCCGCTGCTCGGGCTGGCCCGCGTCGGCGCCGGGTTCCAGCAGCGCGAGCGTCGCGAGCACGGCGTCGTACTGCACCATCTGCTGGCTCAGAAGCCGGTGCGCGATGCGGGCATCGGTTTCGAAGTCCTGCTGCAGCTGCGCGAGCTCGGCGCGCGCCAGCCAGACCGCACCCGCGGCCGTGAGCGCCAGCCATGCCAGCCACCAGCCACCCCGTGCGCGCAACCACTGTTTCATGGCGCGGATTGTGCCCGGCGCCAGGGGTGCGGCCCCGCGTGGCCGAGAATGCGGGCCCAGAAATGACCGAACTGCAGGACCCCCTCTTCCCCGATCTCCCGCGTCCACCCGAGGCGCCCGCCGCAGCGCCGCCAGAAGCCGAGCCGCCTGCGAAGAAGAAATCGCGCGGCGGCATGGTGGCTCCCGCGCCCGCCGACCCGGCGCTCGTCGCGCTGGCTTCCGCGTTGCCGCCGGCCTTGCGGCTCGGCACCTCGTCATGGAGCTATCCGGGCTGGGCGAACCTGGTCTGGGATGGCGAACACGCCGAATCGGCGCTCTCGAAGAACGGGCTCGCGGCGCTGGCGCAGCATCCGCTCTTTCGCACCGTGAGCCTGGACCGCAACTTCTACCGCGCGCTCACCGCGAGCCAGTACGCGCGCTATGCGGCCATGGTGCCCGACGACTTCCGCTTCGTGGTGAAGGCGCCGAGCCTCGTGACCGACGCCACCGTGCGCGACGAAAGCGGCCGCGGCACGCAGGCCAACCCGGTGTTTCTGAACAGCGAGCTCGCGGTGCAGGAGTTCGTGCAGCCCGCGCTCGAAGGCCTGGGCCATCGCATCGGCGCGCTGGTGTTCCAGCTGAGCCCGATTCCTTCGCACCTGCTGGCCGACACGCCTGCGCTGCTGGCGCGGCTGGCAGCCATGATGTCGGCGCTGCCGGCCCTCGCGCCCACCGCGCCCGATGCCGTGGTCGCGGTCGAGGTGCGCGACCCGCAACTGCTCTCGCCCGCGTTCGCGGCCATGCTGCGCAGCGTGGGCGCGACTTTCTGCATGGGCCTGCACGCCAAGATGCCGCCGATCGAGGAACAGCTGCCGATGCTGCGCGCGCTCTGGCCCGGGCCGCTGGTGTGCCGCTGGAACCTGCACCGCCGGCACGGGCGCTTCGGCTACGAAGACGCCGAGAAGCTCTACGGTCCGTTCGACAAGGTCGTCGATCCCGATCCCGAAACGCGTGCGGCGCTAGCAAAGGTGATCGCCGGCACCACCGGTGCGGGCCAACGCGCCTACGTCACGGTCAGCAACAACGCCGAGGGCTGCGCGCCGCTGACGATCGCGTCGCTCGCGCGCGACGTGGTTGCTGCCGTCGCGCAGCGCTGACGACGCGGCTCAGGCGTCCAGCGCCAGGTACACCCGCCCGCCCTCGATCTTCACCGGGTAGCTGCGCAGGTCCTCGGTGAGCGGCGCGCACATCGCCTTGCCCGTTCGCACGTCGAAGCGGCCCTGGTGCAGCGGGCATTCGATCTCGTGGCCTTCGAGAAAGCCGTCGCACAGCCGCGCATGGCCGTGGGTGCAGATGTTATCGGTGGCATGGATGCCGTCGTCGGTGCCGTAGAGCGCGATGTCGCGCCCCTGCACCTCGATGCCGATCACGTCGTCGGCTGGAACGTCGTCGACCGCCGCGGCGTCGACCCAGGTGGTGGTGCTCATGTGTTCGCTCCGGGCTCGGTCAGTTGTCGGGCTTGAGGCCGGCACGCTCGATCACCGGCTTCCAGCGCGCGAGCTCGTCGGCCATGAACTTGGCCAGCGCCTCGGGCGTGCTGCCCACCGGATCGAAATACGCGGTCTGCAGCCGCTGCTGCGTCTCGGGGTCTTTCAGCACCGCGGCGATCTCGCGGCTCATGCGCTGCACCACGTCGCTCGGCGTGGCCTTGGGCGCCATGTAGGCGAACCACGGCACGGCCTGGATGTCGGGAATGCCCGATTCGCGCAAGGTCGGCAGTTCGGGCAGCAGCGCCGAGCGCTCCGCCGAGGTGACGACCAGTGCCTTGAGCCGGCCGGCCTTGGCCTGCGGCATCACGGTGACCGGCGGCAGGCAGGCGTAGTGCACGTCGCCCTGGATGATCGCGGTGACGGCCTGCCCCGACGAGGCGTAGGGAATGTGCACCGCGAACGACTGCGTCCTGGCCTTGACGAGTTCCACGCCCAGGTGCGAGATCGATCCATTGCCCGTCGATGCGAAGTTGTACTTGCCCGGGTTCGCCTTCATGGCGGCGAGCCAGCCCTTGACCGAATCGACGTTCATCGCGTTGGACACCGCGCACACGTTGGGCGTGGTGGCCGCGAGCGAGACCGGCACCAGGTCTTTGAACGGGTCGTACGGCAGGCTCTTGTAGAGCACTGTGTTGTAGACCAGCGGCGCGTTCACCGACAGCAGGAAGGTGTAGCCGTCGGGCTGCGCCTTGCTGACGGAATCGGTGCCCGAATTGCCGCCCGCGCCGGGCTTGTTTTCCACGATCAGCGGCTGCCCGATGCGTGCCGCGAGCTTGTCGTTGACGATGCGCGCGAGGATGTCGGGCGACGAGCCGGCCGCGAACGGCACCACGATGCGCACGGGGCGCTGCGGCCAGGCCTGTTGGGCGTGCGCGGCGGCGGCGAGCGCGAGGCCGGTGAAGACGGCGGCGAGGCGAAGTTGCTTCATGGCTGCGCCTCCACGTCGACCATGCCCTGATGGTCCTGTTGCTCGCGCGCGATGAAGCCCGCGATCAACGCGCGGTAGGCGGCCTCGACCACCTCGGGGTAGGCGCCCGCCTCTTCGGCCAGCGCGCGCACCTTGTCGATCACCTCCTGCTGGCGCTGCGGCGCAGACACCTGGAAGGCATCGCGTTTGAAGCGCGCGGCGTCCTTCACGTAGCGGCCGCGTTCGGCCAGCAGTGCGACGATCCTGCGGTCGAGCGCGTCGATGTTCTGGCGCACCTCGGCCAGCGTGGCGCACAGGGGCCGGTAATCGGGGTCGACAAAGCGCCTGAGCGGCGCACCGCGGGTGTCGGGTTCTTTTTTCTCGGTCATGGTTCAGATCGGATAGATGATGGAATTCGGGATCATTTCGCTGTCGAACACGCACAGCCGGGACGCAAACTTGAGGCCCTCGGGCGTGGCAACCACCTTGTCGATGTAGCGCCCCACGTTGAACACGGTCGAGGGCCCGTCGAGCTTGGTGCGGAACACCGCGTAGTTGGCCTCGCTGTGGATCGCGCCATCGTCGTCGACCCGGTGCACCACCGGCAGGCCGACCACGTGGCGCTGGTAGTACGGATCGTGGAACAGCGTTTCCTTGATGCCGTAGACGCGGTCTTCGAGCATGCCGCGGCTCTCGAACGACAGCGTGGCCAGCGGCAGGCCGCGCGCATGGTTCTCGCGCGGCTGCAGCCGGTAGCTGCATTCATCGATGAAGAACGCGGGCCACAGGTCCCACTCGCCCGAATCGACCGCATGGGCGTAGGCCGCGTAAAGGCCGGCCAATTCGAGGTAGGCGTCGGCGTCGAGCTTCTTCGTCATGCCGCCTCCATCACGTCGCGCCAGTACCGGTACATGCCGCGGATCAACGTCTCGGTCACCATGTGGTCGGTGTTCGCTACCTCGCGCCCGCCGAGTTCCGCGAGCGTGCGATGGAACGGCTTCTGCGCGAAGCCTTCCTGCGAGAACTCGATCACCTCGCCGTCATCGGCCGACACGAAGCCCGCCGGGCCGAACAGGTTGGCCTGGCGCAGGCGCCGCTGGGTCATCTCGGCGGTGTCGTCCTCGAAGCCGAAATGCGTCCAGACGAAGTCGAAGGCATCGTGGCCCACGGGCTGGATGTGGCGCGTCGAGACGCTGTTGACCTGCTGCTGCAGGATCAGGCTCGGGAACAGCGTCATCATCACGGCGGTCGGCCCGCCCCACCAGGGCTCGGGCACGATGTCGAGGAAGCGCGGGTCCTTGAGCTGCATGCTTTCCTTGAAGCTCGACACCTGCGTGACCTGCGCCGCCTTGCCCGCGCTGCCGCGTGTGGAAATCATCGCGGCATGGCGGCCGTGCGCATCCATCTTGAGCTCGGACTTGTTGTCGGCGCGCCAGAGCCCGAAGGTGACAAACCAGGTGTGCAGCAGGCCCGGGTGGTACGGGTCCTTGATGTTCTCCTGCATCAGCTTCCAGTTGCCCGGGATGCGCTGGCGGCTGTAGCCGAGGATGGTGAGCTTGCGGCCGTCGAACAGGCGGTCGAAGTAATGCAGGATGTCGGGGCCGAGAAAATCCTCGAACGATTCGATGCCGTGGTCGAACGACGCAAACACCACCCCGCCGCGTGACGCGACCTTGAGCTTGGTCAGGCCGTGGTCCTCGGTCTTGAAGTCGGCCGGCATGCCGCCGTGGACCTTGCCGTCCTGCTTCACGCCGCGCCGGAACGGCACGCCCTGCAGGTCGCCTTTGAGCGTGTAGTTCCACTGGTGGTAGGGGCAGACGAACTCCTTGCGGTTGCCATGGCGCTCGCGGCAGAACTGCATGCCGCGGTGCGCGCAGACGTTCTCGAACACATGGATCTCACCGGCCTCGTCGCGCGCCATGACCACCGAGCGCTCGCCGATCGCGGTGCGCTTGAAGTCGCCCGGGTTCGGGATCTCGGCTTCGAGGCCCACGTAGCACCAGTGCTTCTCGTAGAAGAAGCGCTGCAGCTCCTTCTTGTGCAGCGCCTCGTCGGTGTAGGCCATGAACGGGATGCGGCTGGTCTTGTCGCTCTCCCATGCGAGTTCGATGGGGAACACGTTCTGTGTCGTCGTCATCGCGGGTCTCCTTTCGTTCGAGTTGTTCAGGTGCCTTGCAGGTAGAAGGCGTCGGCGTGGATCTGCTCGGGCGCGAGCCCGCGGCTGCGCACGAGCTGCGTCACGGCCTCGACCATCGGCGGCGAGCCGCAGAGGTAGGCGCGCCAGCCCTCGAAGCCGCCGGGCCAATCGGCGCGGATGGCGTCGGTGATCAGGCCCAGGCGCTGGCCTTCGCGCGCCGGACCGGTGACGACCACCACGTGCACATTCAGCCCCGGATGCCGCGCCTGCAGCGCGCGCAGTTCGGCGAGGCCGTACACGTCCGCGTCGGAACGCACGCCCAGGTACAGGTGGATCGGCTGCATCAGATCGGCGGCGACGGCGCCGCGGACGATCGACAGGATCGGCGCCAGTCCGGTGCCGCCGGCGGCGCAGAGCATCGGGCCGCGGTGCTTCGTGCGCAGGTAGGCCGTGCCGAGCGGGCCGCTCACGCGCACCGCGTCGCCCGGCTTCAGCCGTTCGAAGATGTGGTCGGTGACGCGCCCGCCCGGCACCCGGCGCACGTGGAATTCGAGTTCCGCGTCGCCGCAGAGGCCCGCCATCGAATAAGGCCGCGCAAGGTCCGACGCGAACTGCAGCTGCGCGTACTGGCCCGGCGAGAACGCGAGCGGCTTGTTCGGCTTGAGCCGCAGCCGGCGGATGTCGTGCGTGAGCGCCTCGATGGCCGTGACCGTGGCCTTGAGGATGCGCGCCGGATGCACGACCACCTCGTCGGGCTCGGGGATCTCGATCGTGCAGCTTTCGGTCAGCGTGGTCTGGCAGGCCAGCACGTAGCGCTCGCCCTGCCCGTCCGGCCGTATCGCGTCCTGCCCGCCGTCGAGCACCTGGCCCGCCACCACCTTGCAGCGGCAGGTGCCGCAGCGCCCCGCGAGGCAGCTGTAAGACACGGGCACCTGGTGCTCGCGCAGCACCTCGAGCAGGTTCGCGCCGGGGCGGACCTCGAGCGTGCGGGCAAGCGGGTGAATGTGCAGGTCCATCGAGGGGCTCTCTTTGCGCCGGCGGCATGCGATGCCACGGCCGGCTTGTCTTTGTGGCGCGATGATGCGCCGACACGAAAGATTGACCAATAGAATCCGGTGAATCAGCTACATCACCGCCATGAATAAAGCTCCTGCATGCAACTGAAGGACATCGACCTCAACCTGCTGCTGGTGTTCGACCGCATGCTGGCCGAGAAGCGCGTCTCGGCCGTGGCCGCGTCGCTCGGCCTCTCACAACCGGCCATCAGCAACGCGCTCGCACGGCTGCGCCGGCTGCTCGGCGACGAGCTGTTCCTGCGCACCGCGCGCGGCATGGAGCCGACGCCGTTCGCGCTGCAGCTCGCCGAGCCGGTGGCCTATGCGATGGGCGCGCTGCATGGCGCGCTCAATCAGCAGGTGGTGTTCGATCCGGCCACCAGCACGCGCAGC